>BNJU01000838.1_pt1 | contig 494362 bp, 752 predicted proteins | sample 8539281 | NCBI WGS metagenome assembly BNJU01 (sample SAMD00202456, study PRJDB9452) | human saliva metagenome | isolation source: human saliva | place: Japan
ATAATTTAAAAGTTTAGGAGAATTAATCTGAATAACAATCCATTAATGAATGCAAGAGAACAAATAAAATGCTTGTGATATATTAGGTTATAAGAAGAGGTATAAACACTAAAAGATCCTCAACGTTGAAATTTCTATCCCGGTAAGAATGGATAATGGTGAAGTTAAGTATTCAAAGGTTCCGCTCTGTACAATGATGCTATTGGTACAACAAAAGGTGGACTCGTTTCCATCCACAGGTTACGGGAGATGATAAAGCATTGTCAATTTGGATATTGTTCGATAATGCTGTTGTAATCTTCCATATAATTGGAGAGAAAAGGTGGAGTTATAGTAGATCTAATGAATTATCTAAAAGGAAATTGAAAGATTATCGCGTGGATATATTCGAGGACTATATAAATATCTTGGAGAAAAACAAAGATATTCCAGCACTGATGTAAACACAAATGGTCAAATTATGTGTCTTGGATGATAGATGGGTTCAATATTCCCACAGGTGAGCAAAGATAGGGACTTTAACAGGAAAACCTTTAGAACTTGGAGGATCATTAGGTAGAACACAAGCGACTGGGCATGGAGTTGCATTAGCTGCTAAGCTTGCTTTAGAAAAATTAGGAAAATCTGTTGAGGGAGCAAATTTGCGGTCGGGATTTGGTAATGTCGGTAATTGCTTAGGTGAGCACTGCAGTTGAATATGGTGCTACAGTAGTGGCAACTACTGAACCCGTGATGACGGTATTCAATATGCTGTTTATCGAGCAGAAGGATTAACTTATGATGAACTTCAAGAATGCAAAGATAAAAAAGTTAGATTCCATACATTGCCAAATACTAAACGTTTAACATTAGATGAATTTTGCGCGTTAGATGTAGATGTGCTTTGTCCATGTGCAGTGAGAAATGCCATTGATGAGCAAGAGCTAAACTTATTAAAGCACCAGTCATCTCTGAAGGGCAAATGGACCAGCCACGATTAGCAAGGATAATATCTCTTCAAGAGAAAAGGAAATGTGAAGTAATTCCAGACATTTGTAGCAAACAGTGGAGGAGTTACGGTTTCTTATTTCGAATGGGTTCAAAACTTACAAGGTTATTATTGGACTGAAGAAGAAGTAGTAGAAAAACAAGACAGAGTTATGACAAAAGCATTTAATGATATCTGGGAAGTCAAAGAAAGATTTACTATTCCGATGAAGAAAAAGCTGCATATGTCAATTCAATAGAAGATTGTTAAAACATGTGGAGATTAGGAAAAATTAGTTAAAAATAAAAAGACAACCAGTCTGTATACGAGACTGGTTAAATTATAAAAATTCTTTGATACTTAGTATTTTAGCTTAATGCAATAAAATTTATAGTATTATTTATTGAGAGAAAGTAACTATAATATAATTAGATTATTACAATAAAACTTTTAATATTTGAAAAATTTGTTTTTATATAGTAGTGTATATTAATACGCCATAAAGAAGAGGATAAATTAGAACCATATGGATCTCCAGTATCTTAATTAGAAATATTAATAATTATAATTGTGCCCATTTAGCTTCCTTAATATTTGTATCATGTTGAGTTTGCACTAGTGAAGTTAAGAGAGTAAGCACGTGTGATGACAAATGGCAGAGTCAGGAAATAAAACTGCGAAAAGAATTTTAGCAATGATGGTGGAAACAATTAGATCGTGTTATCTGCGACACAACTTGGGATTACCATTGTATGCTTTAGGAGGTTACGGATGGTTGGGAGAGTCAACATTTCACGCTCTTTTTCACACCGATGTTTAAGCTTTTAGACTTAGATTACGACACACTACACACAATTTCGTTTGGTGGTGGCATTTGGATTTGTGACATTATTACATAGTGAGTGGTAGGAGAATTGGTTCCTAAGACTGTTAACTTCTTATACAATCAGCAGAGCAGATGTTTGAGAGTTGCATAGGTAAATGTATGTGTTTGATAAAGTTGTGCGCCCTCTGGTTTGATTGTTAAATTCGTTGGCGAACCTTATTGCTAAATTATTTGGATTTGAGACCAGCGTCTGAACATGATGAAATACGCAGTGAACAAGAACTGCGTACCGATTATGAATCTCTTCGCGAGAACATGGTCAGATAAACTGATGTTGAATATAGATATGTGGAGAAAATGAATTTGATAACAAAATTGCAAAAGAAATTATGACTCGAGGACTGAAGTCCGAAGCGATTGACATAGGTGATTCTTTAGGGAATAATGACGATGCGTCAATTACACAAGAAGAATATACAGTCATCCAGTAGTGAAAGATGGAACAAGGATGAAATGTTAGGTATTTCTGAATGTAAAGAAAATTGTATTACAGATAAACCGCTAGAGAAGACAGAGGATTTAGAAAAGTACTCTAACTTGCCAGCCATAAAGGTTCTCAGAGCATACACCTATTTCTCAAGTAGTTGGCGACTATAAAACAAGTCGAGCAGCATGATAGTCATTACAGATTGAATATGAGTGGGACTAGTGGAGTGAGTTACATTAGAAAGATATTGTGAAAGAGATTGCGGGTGAAAGAATTAGAGATGAATTTGATGATGATGAGCAAAGTTTAATTAAAAATTATGGTACATTACTTATTAGATGGTTGGGTTCTATTCAAGATGTCAATGCGCTTTTCCATGTTCATCTACATGAAGAGGTAGATACGATAAGGGGCATATAGTTTATTTAGAAAAATATAGAGGCGAAAATGGGAGCAACATACATAGTTGATAAACTAACTTTTTGTGGTTAGAAAAAGTAAAGAAAACCAAATAGAACTTTAGGTTTGGAAACAGAATAAAGATTAAAGACTGATTGTAATATACAATCGTCTTTTTCTGTTCATTCAGTTTTTGTATGTCATCTAAAACTTTTAGCTTCATCTTTTTCATTTTTAGAATAAACCTGTTTATTAAAAGTGTGCGCTTATTGAAATCATGTGCAGATACAGGGTGCTACTAAAATAAAGAAAGCAATCGCTAATAAAATTTAAAGCTCAAATACTTGGAATATCTAGAAAATAGATAAAAGCCAGCTATTAAAAATTAATTCAACTGCAAATAGCCTAGCTAACTCCAGTACATGTATTTTGTTAATTCATCAGGAAGTCTTACAAATCCGATTACTGTTGCAGCCATAGCTACTACAGAAATAAGGATAAGAATAATCATTATAATATCTAAAATACTATTTAGTATCATTACTGAAAACCTCCTTTTTGTAAGAATTTTGCTGTGACAATTGTTCCAACTAAGCAAATAATTGCAATAATTAAGATAAGTGAAACATAAGAAGTGTTTTGTAATACATACTTACCAAAACTATTAAACAAATAAGAGCATAGCAAGTAAATCACTGGCTATTAGTTTATCAAAGATACTTGGTTTTTAACAATATACTAATAGGAAGAATATCATAGCTATACTTGCAAAAATACCTATTATAATAGTGTAATCTAAGATTTTTATCCATCTAAATCAACCTCAGTATTGCTTTTTCAAAACTATTTTTAATTCCTTCAATTTTCACCTGCAATATCATTCGTATCAGACAATGGATAAACAATTGTCTATTGTCATGTCTACATTAACAGTTAAAAGTTCAGTATTAAATGTAATCATATTGGCAAGTAGTGTTATTTGCCAATTTTTCTTAACTGTTAAAGGATATTCAAAAATCACAGGATTAACATCCGATCTAACATCATTTTTAATACGTTGATATCAGCTTTTAATTCTATAAAACATTAATAGTAGTTTTAACCATTTAAAAAGGTATACATAATATAGTTGTTTTCTGAAATTTTAGTAGGTGTTTCTAAAGATAAATAGAATTACCATACAAAAGAAACCAACAGCGAAGTATTCTGAGTTATGGTTGCTGAAAAGAACATCCATATAACTCCAACAAGTATATTTATCAAAATTGCTAGTGTATGAGTTATGCTCTTTCTTAAAGTACTAAATCGATATATTGTTCGGGTTTTAAAAATCATTTGAACTGCTTGCTCAAAGAAAGGATCTAGTTGATTAGAACATATTCCAATAATAAAAAGCAATAGCAACTAACGATACAAGGTATTAATATACCTTTTTGAGTAGGTTGTTAATACAAGGCTTTTATTAATGTTATCATGAAAATATTAAGGAATATTTTTATTAAAGCATAAAATACTACTAAACCTGAACCTGCAACTAGAGACAGCAATAAATATATTATTATCCAGAACTAATCCACGAATAATAAGTGCTTTACCATAAAAACCACTGATAATTGGTACTGCAGCAAGAGACAATACTATAATAAGTAGGTCCATGCTAGAGTGGATATTTATTTATTAAGCCACATGAAAAGCTTTAACTCCGCTAACATATATTATTAATCCAACAACTATAAAGAGCTGCTTTTAAAGTATATCATTCACAACATAGAATAATACTCCTTCTTTACCGAAAATATTAAGGTAGCAGTTCACAAACCATAACTCAGAGAAATAACTATATTGAAAATTACGATTTGTTTTAGATTTTTGGTAGATAGATCCAATGCACCTGCAATAATGAAAAGTAGCCCCAAGAATTAATAAATATGATTTAATAAAACTTGATCCGTAATAGAATAACCCATAAGTTCTATATTAGGTACAAAACCAACCTTTGTTAGTAGTGCAGCAAAAATTACTGATACAGCAATAGAGTGGAGCTGCATATGATCTATTCATCCATGTCATAATGGGAACAATGCCCTTCATACGAAAACAAAAATCATAGCTGACCAACAAGATAAATACTAGGCGGTATCCATGTTGGCGATAGTTTTTGAAAATATAAGCCATATTTAAACTACCAACAATCGTGTATAAATAACCAATACTAATAACAAAACAAACTACCAGCACATTCATCAGCATAACTTATGGATGATTTAAGTTGCTCTTTGTTGATACCTACTAGAAAGTAGTAGTATGAAATATAAAGTATTTCATAGAAAACAAAAGAAAGGTTAAATATGTCTCCAGTCGTAAGCTCCGTAACTAACCATTATTAATAAAAACCCGAGGAGAGGCTAAGTTCGTATTTTATCAATAGTTTTAAATGGAGTAAGAATAGTGTAGCTAGAAATACTACACGCTGAGATGTTGCCCACTAAAATACTATTTAAACCATCAAAGTGTAAGTGTGATGCAAATGGACTCGCAATTTCGTTCTAATATTAAAATTTTTGTGTTTATTTAGTAAATAAATATTGTAAATTGAAAATCCAAAGGTGAGATGGTAGCCACAAACGTTAAAAGCGTTGCATACCTGTTCTTTTTCTAAACAATATAGTAATTGCGGCGAATAAAAGAGTATATATAGGAATAACAGGTAAATTACTATGCATTCTATTAGCCTCCTTTATGTGTTCTACATCTTCTAAATCAATAACATTATCGCTACCTTTTGGTTTATAGTTTGCGATATAAATTGAGAATAAGAAGACTGGTAACTGCAAATCCGATAACAATTGCGGTAAGTATTAAAAGCTGCTGGTACGGGATCAATATAGTTTTTCCCAAGTTCTGGAGATAATGGATATCTCCATCATCAATCCACCAGCAATAAGAATAATTAAGTTTGCGGCATGTCCGAAAAGACCGAACGCCAATGATAATACGCATCATACTCTTAGAAAGCATAAGGTAAAACGCCGAATCCGACTAGAATACCACATGAGATAATCATATAAAATTCCATTATTTACCATCCTTTCCAAAAGCTAAGATTACGAACATCAATACACCAACAACAATTAAGTACACACCTGGGTCGAAAATTGCGGCTGTATGCAGCTCCATCTCACCCATAAGTGGTACGTGGATGTGGTAGAAGTGATGTTGAAGAAATGTTTTCATACCACTATGCGTAAAAGCCGACCTGCTGAAAATAGTATCTAGCGCAGCAACATAAAAGCATAATTAATAGGGTAGTAATTTTATTTACTTTTTGTCAATTCCATAAGTGAACATTGCAAGAGCCAAAAGCCATAGTACACAGTCCTCCTACATCCACCACGAGGAGAAATAGGTAGCAAAAATATAAAACTAAGTGATAGTAAAAATATACAACCTGAGATTATAATAGATAGTGATTTTAAAAATAACATCATTAGTTTCATCTTTAGGACCTCTCGTTTGATAATTTTAAACATTGCATAAATAATTAGCGCTACCATTGTCATAACTGTAACTTCAAATAATGTATCAAATCCCTGAAAGTCAACAATAATAACATTAACTATATTTCCCTCCACCGAGCAACAACATTATCAAAATAGCTAATTTCTGAGTGGATGTTTATAAGCATATGCAACTAAACCAATAGTGATAAGCTGATTCCATAAGTGTAGCTATAATAGCATTAGTTAGTTTAAATGGTTGTCAACATGTTTTGTTTTGTCAGTTAATAGAATAAAGGCAACTAAGAAAATAATAGTTGAAATAGATTCTATAACAAATTGTGTCATTGCAAGGTCTGGTGCTCTGAAAGTAACATAAAAGTGCAGTCATCATAAAGCCAATTCCAGATGAAAGGATAATAAGCTACTAAAGGCGATTATATGTTTTTAGCTAAAGCAATACAACACACAGCGATGCAAAGCCGATAAAAATATTCATAATATGTACGGTAGAAAAATTTATTTTGCTAACAATTGGCGAACCAACTGCGAAGTATCCACCAATAGTAGTTATAGATAAAACACCAAAGATATAACTCATATTTCTTCTAAGCTCGTTTGTAACAAATGCATCATGAAGAAGTGCACTTCCTTTGTGAAGCGTATTTCCTGAGACTATTGTACGTACCATGAACTGAAAAAGATAGTTGGGTTATATTTATATATATTGTTAGTACTAGCGTATAATTTATAAAAAGAACACCAGCAACTATTATAATAAAAATAGAAGTAATTGGTTCTATTGAAAAAGAAACTCCATGATTAACGTGATTAATAACTTCATTATTCGTAACATTAACAGCAAGTGCTGCTTTTTGTGCAGGTATTACAATATAGTCTTTTTATAAAAGTATTAATAATTACAAAAATACTAAAATAGCAGGTGCTATAAAAATACTGTTATTTGGAAGATGAATTCTTTTTCCTTCGAGTTTATTTCTATCAGAGTGCCCCATAAAAGGTTTGAATGATAAAAATAAATGAATAAATTGCAGTTCCTATCGCTGCAATAACTACTAAAATTGCAAACTACAATGTAAAAGAATACTAGAACTAGTTAAAGCTATAAAGCAGCAGTTAAGAAGTACTCTTTTTGAATAGAATCCACTTAAAGGAGGAATACCAGCCATGAGAATCCAGCGATAACGCTAACTATAAAACCAGTGGCATGAAATTTACGAATACCGCGTAATTTATCTATGTCACGCGTGTGAAAATGTATGATCGATAACGCAGTAATCATAAATAAGCCAGCCTTAAAATGCAGCATGATTAATGATATGGAAGCAAACAGCATAAAATGCAAAGGTATAAACATAGTTGTCATTATATGACCTAAATTCGCTATACCTATCATTAAAGTCATCATACCTAGTTGACTATATAGTAGAGTAAGCTAAAATTCAGCACCCCAAATCTTTAAGGAAAATAGCAGAAATTGAACCAATAACCATTGTTACAGTTCAACAATGATTAATATATTTCCAAAGATAGGAGTAAATGAAAAACTATACCTATTCTAAGAAGTAAATAAATACCAGCCTTAACCATTGTTGCAGAATGTAAATAACTACTAATCGGGAGAAGCGCAACATAGCATCAGGTAACCAAATGTGGAATGGGAACTGATGCAGACTTAGTAAATGCTCAAATAGTATTAATATCATAGCGATAAAGTATGTAGTAGTTAAAACCATGGTTATTACTATATTCTATAATTTCACTTATATTAAAACTCCAGTGATTCTATGAAGGACGAATATTCCTCCAAGCATTAAAACACCACCAAAAACAGTAATAATTAATGATTTTAAAAGCTCTTTTCTTGAAGCATCATTTTTCATGCCAATAACTAATTAGAGAAAAAGAAGACACTGAAGTCAGCTCCCAGAACATATACATAGCTTAATGGGGTGTCTGATAGGACTCCCCACACATGCAGACATGATAGTACAAAAATATATAGAACTTATGTATTTTTCATCTGCTATACTCATGTAATAACAAGAATATAATATTACTAATGTACCGAATTCCTGTAATAAGAAGAGCAAAATAATAGTGATAATCCATCTAGTCTTTGGGTTTGATATCTAATCCCACGTTAGAAGCAAATGAACAAGCTTTTGTAGATGGTACCACCTAAGTAGATATTTTTAATATTAAATACAAATATCCAAATAAGATTAAAGGTACAATTATATCAAATTTACCAGTATGAATTTTCTTTAAATGTTTTTCCTAAAAATGGAACGAAAGAACATTGCAATTACTGGCAAAAAGATCTGCTAATTGTAACATATAAAAACCTCTTTCTAATAAATTTTTCTTCATAACATTAATTATATACAAATCAGCTTAAAAATACTATTGAAAATTTCACTTTTTAGGAAAAATTATGTATCTTTATAAAAATCATTTTTTAGTAAACGTGAATTTGTATCAATAAAGTCAACAAATTTTAATATTAAATGCTTTAAAGAAGTCTAAATATTATTATAAAAACGATTTCCAAAAACACATATAAAAATGTAAATAGAATATAATGAAGAGATAAAGCTGGTTTCCTTAGAATAAAAATATAGATAATTATTTTTAATAACCTTGTTTAAGAAAAAGAAAAAGGGTATAATATAGTTATTAAATTATATACAGGGGGACTAAATTGATGTCGCATAAACAAACACCACATATTAAGCCAAATGGGTAGAAATGCTGAAACTATTTTTATTACCTGGAGATCCACTTAGAGCTAAGTTTATCGCTGAAACATTTTAGAAGATGCGGTTTGTTTTAACGAAATTGTGGAATGCTTGGATATACTGGAACATATAAAGGTAAAAAGATTTCGTAATGGGAACTGGAATGGGACTAGCTAGTATAGGTATCTATTCTTATGAATTAATCATACTTTTTGGAGTTAAAAATCTAATCAGAATAGGAACTTGTGGGGTTTTACAACCAGAGGTAGAAATTATATGACGTAATCTTTTAGGAATGGGGTCTTCAACTCAACTCAAACTATATGCACCAATATAACATACCGGGAAATTATAGTTTAATCAGCATCATTTGATTTACTACTAAAAGCTTACAATAAGCAAAAGAAATGGGACAGCCAGTACATGTAGGAATATCCTATGTAGTGAGAGTTTTTATAATGCTGACAAAACGGCTATGGAAAATTGGATGAAAAATGGGTGTGTAGCAGTTGAAAATGGAAAGTACAGCATGTATGCAAATGCAACAGCAGTGTAAATTAAATGCATATAATTTTTAACAGTAAGTGATTCATTAGTAACTGGAGAGAAACTACACTAGAAGAAAGACAAAACAGCATTTACTAAAATGATGGAAATCGCATTAAACTTAGCATAAAGACAAAATGTATAGGAGCAGAAAATCTATGACTAAACTATCAAGAATTATATAAAAATGACTTAATAGTCCAGCTTTAACATGAGGAAGAAAAAGCTTCAAATTAAGTCTGTAGAGGCAGATGAGGTAGAAAAGAAGACAGATTTTATGAAAGAAGCTGAATTTGGGACTACCAGGACTTCGTGGTACAAGTAGAGAATGGGTTCAAAGCAGAATGAATCGTTTTATTATTGCACGTGCAACCAAAAAGCCTTAGCGCAAACTATTATCGACAATGGATTACAAGAAAAGGTATTGCTATTGCACATGACCACGCCTATTCTCAAAAGAATTTGTAAAATTGGCAGCATTAGTAATGGCTAGTAATGGAGTTAAAAGCATATTGTTGAAGATTTACGTCCAACTCCAGAATTGTCATTGCAGTTCGTGTATGTTAAAGGAACTGCTAGTGGATTAATCATTGCTGAGCCACAATCCAAGAGATATAATGGATACAAAGTATATTGGCAAGAAGGTTCTCAAATTAAATCTGATATAAGTGATAAAGTTCTTGAGTACATTAATTCAATGGATATTTTCGAGAATATGTTACATTAACAGAAGAAGAAGCATTAGGAAAAGGTTTATTAGTTTATATTGGAGAAGAAGTTGACGAGGAATTTTATAAGAATACTCAAACTGCACTATAAATGATGAGAATATAGATAAAACATTTCAGTGAGTTTACACACCGCTTAATGGTGCTGGAGTATAGGCTGTAACTACAGTTCTTGCACGTCGTGGCTTTGAAAATGTTTATGTTGTTGAAGAACAAAAAGATCCAGATGGGACCTTCCCAACTATTGAATATCCAAATCCAGAAGACACTGCAGCATTTGAATATAGTGAAAAGATTAGCAAAAAGAAGTTAACGCAGATATTCTTATTGCAACTGACCCTGACTGTGACCGTTTAGCAGTGGAAGCTATGCACTAACGGAGAAGTAGTATCATTTAATCGGTAACCAAGTTGGAGCTATCTTAGTTCAATACGTAATTGAAAACTTAGCTAAGCAAGGGAAGTTACCAGAAAATCCTGTTTTAGTAAAATCTATCGTTACTTCTAAGATGGTAGAACCAGTATGTAAAGAATACGGAGTTGAGGTAGTGACGTTCTTACAGGTTTTAAAAATATTGTGCGTGCCCAATGAATGGGATATTACGGGTGAGAAAAACTATGTGTATGGGACACGAAGAAAGTATTGGATATAATGTAGGAACGTTCTAAGAGATAAAGATGGTGTTACTATTAAGCTATGTTTGATTAGTAGTAGAAGCAGCAGTTCTATAAAACAAGGTAAAACATTAGTGATGTCTAGATGTATTTTATGAAAAATACATGGTTACTACCTGGATAAAAACTATTTCAATCGTGTATGAAGCTAGCAGGAGCGCAAAGAATCAAACGTATGATGAGACAATATCGTGAAATCTTTTGCACGTGAGATTACAGGAAGCGAGGTGGTTGCAGTAACTGATTACCCAACTCAAAAAGAGAAAAACAGTAGCTACTGGAGGATGAAAAAGCTATTGATATTGAAAAACAGACGCTGTTAAATTCAGTTATGCAGATGAATCTTTGGTATACATTACGTCCAAGTGGAACAGAACAAAAGCTAAACTTTACTATCGTACAAAAAGACGAAAAATAAAGAATAGCAGAAGAGAATTAGTTAAATTTGAAGAAAAAGTTTTAGAATTACTTTATTCTATCGACTAATATATATAAAAAGTAAAAAGTACTTATAGTTGAAAGACTACTGTTATTATTATAGTATTTTATAATATTCTTTACAAAAAGCACGATGCAGTTAATTTCACTTTGTCTATCGAGCATATGTCCCACTTACAAATTTTGAAATTTCATCTGTATTCTACTGGTAGATGGATTTCTAAGAACAGTGTCTTGTTAGTGAAAGTAGAAAAACAAATTCCTACTAAACAGAGTGTCTGGTTTGTGATTGAATGCACTTAGTTCAGTTAAAAGATTTCAACACTTCGTGTCCCAACTCTTGAAATATAACTATCTATTATAGTATCTATGTCGATGTACAACATCTCAAAGAATTGATAAGTATCAATACTTGCAGTGAAAAATGGTAAAGTGAGTATATCTTCTTATGACTAACTTCCTTGAACATCATCTAGCCAATAAAGTGTTTGGTACCCAATAATGTATCATGTCTATTCATATGATTAGGTAGATTGTATGGAAAATTTTCTACTCTGGTATCTTTGTAATTAATAACCTCTTATAGGTGTTCTCCTTGTTATGTATTTTAATTTTATTTCAATAGTTCTCACTATAGTATGTAGATATCAATAAACAAGTTATTTAGTCGTTGATATGATTTTTGAAATACATGATTTATTGTACCATATTAAAAGCAGATATATTAAGAGAAAAACACAAATTAAAAATTATAACCTTTACATTTAGTAAAAAGAGATATATTATAATAGAGTAAATAACAAATAAATGAGGTGGAGAATAATGAAATATGAAACTATGTTAGAAACGATTTTCTAGGTTATGTTAATTTCAAAAGTCTAGGTCTGATGCGAGTAGTAAGACGCTTCCGTCAACACCCGAGCAAAAAGATTTTTAAGAATGCTAAAGGGACAACTAGAAGAGCTTAAATTAAGTGACATAGTCGCTTAATGAAGAAAAATTGGTTTTAACAGCGACATTGCTAGCTAATACTAGATAAACCTATATGATACTATTGTGGTTTATTTCTCATGTTGATACTAGTTGACTTAATGTAGAAGGTATTAGTCCCTCAAAGTAGTAGAAAACTATGATGGAGAAGATATCGTTCTTAATAAAAGATATTATTATGGCAACAAAAGAGTTTTCCCAACTAAAAACTATAAAGGACTTTGACTTTAATCACTACTGATGAACGACTCTATTGGGTGCTGATGATAAGGCATGGTATTGTGGAAATTGTTGAGCTGTAGAAATATTTAAGTGAACATCCTGAGATAGAACATGGAGACATCAGAATCGCCTTTGACTCGGACGAAGAAATTGGACGCAGGTGCTGACTCATTTTGATGCCAAAGGATTTGGGACAGAGTATGCTTATACTATGGATGGGGTGCTTGGAGAACTTCAATATGAAAGTTTTAATGCTGCACAAATCACGTATAAAATCACTGGTGTGAGTGTACATCCAGGAACAGCTAAAGGAAAAATGAAAAATGCTAATATGATTGCAGCTGAGTTGGCAATGCTATTCCCAGAAAAAGAAGTACCAGAACACACAGATGATTACGAAGGTCCTAGCTTTCACACATGGAAGCTCACGTATAGAATCTGCTGAAATGAGTTATATAATCCGAGATCATGACAAAGAGAAATTCTTAGCTCGTAAAAAATTTGCAGAAGAAGTAGCTGCTAAAATAAATGCTAAGTATGGCAATGTTGTAGAGTATGAAATGTACGATCAATATTACAATATGGAGACGTTATTAAAGAAGATAAACGTTAGTATAGATGTAGCAGAACAAGCTATGAAAAGATGCCGGATAGTTGTACCTATAATTATTCAATTCGTGGAGGACAGATGGATCATTTCATATATGGGCATTCCAACACCAAATATCTTTGTTGGTGGAAAAGAATTTCCATGGTCCCGTGTGAATTTAGTTTAACTGAGCACATGAGCATCTGATATGGTATGGAGATAATAGAATTGGCAGTGAAAATCACACCATGGTGTGATAGATAAAATAGTCAAAGTAAGATTGTAAGATTATTATATGTAGTATAACATCGTAGTTTGTTCTGTGAGTGTGCAATCTTGTATAAATAATAATGAAAACATGATAACCTTTATTAATTTTAGTAGATGATAATTGTTGTTAACTATTATGTATATATTATATGAATAATAATTATGTAAATTTTGATCATTAAAATTATAATTGTCGAAATTAGTAATTTAGATACTACAGACGATTTCTTGACACATAACAGAATATAAGTATTATACTGATATAAACGATATTTTATCTAATTTTGTTTTTTTGTTTTTGTTGGTTTTTTTGGGTGTTTTTTTTGTGTTTGTTGTTTTTTTGGGGGTTGGTGTGTGGTTGGGGGGTTGTTTTGTTGGTGGTGTGTGTTGGTGTTGGTGTGTTGTGTTTTTTGTTTTGGGGTTTGTGTTTGTGTGGGTGGTTTTTGGTTTGGTTTTGGTTTTTGTGGTTTGTTTTGGTGGTGTTTTGGTTGGTGGGTTTGGTTTTTGTTTTTGTGGGGGGTTGTGTGTTTTTTGTTTTGTTGGGGTTTTTTTTGGGGTGTTGGTTGTTGTGGGTTTGGTTTGGTGTTTTTGTTTTTTTTGGGGGTTTTGGTTGTTTGGGGTGTGGTGGTGTTTGTTTTGGTTTTGGTTGTGTTTTTTGGGTTTGGTTGTTTTTTTTTGGTTGTGTTTGTTTGTGTGGGTGTTGGGTGGGTTTGGTTTTGGGGTGGTTTGGTTGTGGTTTTTGGTTTTTTTTTTTAATTCTACTTTAGAGTTTAATAGTGGACAGGTGATTAAATGTTAATACAGGTATTGTCGAACTGACCGACAAACTATTAAAACTAATGAAAGACAAAGAGGTGCATTATATGGAGCACAAACAAATGCCAGTAATTTTTAATGCTGATACAGTAGTTGAGCTGCGAATAAAAGATACAGATAATGGTTTGGGACAAACTGATGCTAACTATTGGTTACAGGTGGCTCTCATCATGTCAAATATGCTCCGGATTATAAAACCGGGTGGAGCAGCTGCAGGTGTTGCTATTCCAACTAACGGTGTTAATATTAATGAGCACGAAAATTGAGATTGGTTTACACTTACAGATTCAATAAGAAGCTACCTCTTTAAATCCGTTAAATAAAAATAATACTACTTATCTATATTCACCATTGTCAGGCTTCGGCAGATGGTAAAAGTATAAAGCTTTGGTTACCAGAGGTAACATGCTACATTCAAATTCGAAATGCACCTGTAGCAAATTCCAAGATAACACATCAAATGATAAGGTGTGAGAACATACAGAGGTGGAAAAATTATCCAGAAGTTGAAGGTAATGACATGCAAAAGATCCAACAAGAGAAGGATATACTTTTTAGGATGGGAGTTAAAAGGTTCATCAGATGTGGTTTTAACACAGAGTAGCTGTAAAGAAGACTTTAATATATGAAGCAAAATGCGATATCCCACTCCTAAGAATTTTGAAGGAACACTGCCAGGTGATATTCTAATAAGGTGAAAGACACTGCGACATGATAAACTTCACGAAGAGCAGGAGCCGAAATAGAACATATAGGATCAGGTGAGAGGCCTAATAAAAGATCGTATCCTAAATGTTAGCTAGACTATGGTGGGGACATAGACTTCTGCATGGTAAACGACTATAGAAAGAAGACGCATACAACGAAAATTGCAGCATTGAAGGTGGACTAGATATCATCAGCAGACAGTGCAACATTTACAACAACGACTTGTTTGAAATAAAAGACTTGGTAAATCAGGAAATGAAATAACAGTCAAATTCGGTTTGACAATATCAAATTATTCACAGAGTTACTAAGAGATGTTAGAAATGTTCCCGAATATACTGAGACATAAAAGTACGCAAAAGTAAAAGTAAAGAGACGACTTGGCAAATAATACTAGAATTAAAAGTAATAGGAAACAGTGGAAGGAAACTATTCACTAGGATTGCGAAAACAGCAAGTGGAAATCGTGAACAATATAATTTCAGATGGACTGCAAGAACAAGCGCCATTAGGAACAGATATTGAAACAAAACACGGTGATGATACTACAATTCAATATACAATACTGGTCAAAAAGAAAAAGATGCAAAATTAGTACCAATATCAGCGGGTACTTCCGGGAGATATTCTAATAGGAGATGATACAGGGCATGACAAACTGCATGAAAAGAAAAAGCAGGAGCCAAGGAAATGAGAGTATACAGGAAAAATAGGAGTAGCATCAATATCATATCCAAACGTTGGCGAATAACTGGATGGAGATATAAACACAATAACATTAAATGATATAGAAAGTACATTTACAACAAAAACTCGCATTAGAAGATGGACTCAGACATATCGAATGTGTCAGCTGCAACATTTCACAAATAACAACCTATTTGGAAATGACTTTAGTAAAAGTCTGGGAACGTGGTAACAGTTAAGTATGGCTTGAAGACTATACAAATTCACAGATTTATTAACTGATGCTGACGAATGTACCGGGATGTAATAGGAGCAGAGTACCAAAGAAGTTAAAGTAAAAGACGACTTAGCAAATGGTACTTAAATTGAAAGTAGTAGGTACGTAGAAGGAGATTCTAAAGAGATTTACGAAAAGCGAGTGGAAATCGTGAGCAATATGATTTTCAAGTGGACAGCAGAACGAGTACCATCTGAACAGATATTGAACAAGCAGCAGGAGACACTACTACACCACTATACAGTGTTAGTAATACAAGTCACTCCCACCCTTTACCAGAACCAACACCAGAGGAAAAACTGTAAACTCTGAAAATGGTAATGAAGGGGCTACTGTTCGAGAATGAACAGAAAAGGTGAAGTGCTTTGATATGATATTAAAACAAAAACTTGAAGAAAATTCAAATCACCATAATCAATTTAGTATCAGCGATACGTTGATAGTGTTTTACAGATTAACAAAGTAGCTATAAAAATTGATGGAGCAGAACTGAGATGAAGATAGGTTCTTCGAATATACACAATTACAAAATTACAGGAAAGCAACCAAAAATTGGAAGAGTTAGCGGCATTAGAGGAGGTAAACAAATTAAAATCTGATGTAGATAAACTTGAAACTGAATATGACAGCTTTTCCAGATAAAACAGTAGAAGAAGTAAAAGCGGTAAAAATAAAACTAGATAATGTGAAATCTGAATTAACAATCGCTAAGACAAATTGAGTCAGACAGTTAATAAACCAAATCTGGAGAAAAAGTAGTTAATGATACAAAAGTCGAAATTGAAGCATTTGAGAAAACTGATAAACTTAAATTAATTAGAATAATAAATCAAGCTCTTAATTCACGAAAGTGATGAAATTTCTGCTGATTTTGTTAAAAACTAGGACACCTTGAAATTAAAGGAAATACTGCAGAATATCTGATAGACTCACCAATAATTTTAAAAACAATTAGATGGAAGACAAAATTACATTATCAATTTATGCTAATATTTTAAGTGTAGTAAATTTAGAAAAATATATAGATAGCAACATAGTAATATTGCTAATAAAAAGCAATAATAACAAATAATAATGTAGCAAAAGAAACTAATGTAGTTTATGTAAGCTACGAGTAAAAAGATAAAACCTATTATTCCAAATAAACCAAATAAACCAAATAAAACCAAATAAACCCAAAATTACCAACATAGAGGTAAAGCTATAGCAGACGAAGGGCTTTAGGTTTAGTAGGTGTTAGATTACATACCTTAGCAAGAGAGAAAATTTAATAAATAGAATGGAATAAAGGGTTAATATAATAACCGGAGTATTGAAAAACTTTTATACTCCGATTTTAATACACATATACAAAAGTCCGACTAATCAAAGTGGAAGAACATATAGATGTGGTAAAATGACTTTAACTTGCTTTAGCATTTTACTTATATTCTTATTCGAGATGAATAGGAATTATTCTTTAAATCATTTAATTATTTATTTTCTTGTATCTTATCATATCCGAACCATGCAGCTTCCATAATACCTTCTAAATCTTTTTAATAGTGCAAGGCGAGGGTTTGCTGGAGTACATTGATCTTCATATGCATCAGAGAAAGTTGACGAAGTTCCGCTTTGAATGCTTCGTAGTCAACTCCATGGTCTTTGAAACTCATGGACAACCAACACGTTTACCAAGCTCGAATACTGCTTGTGCGTAGTGATTCAACAGCTTTCCAGGAGTGTCAGCTTTTAATCCTAACATACGTGCAATATCTTGGAATCTTTCAGCTGCTTGATAATGTTCATATTTTGGCCAAATAGATACTTTACCAGGACGTGTACCATTGTAACGGATAACATATGGAAGTAAAGTAGCATTTGTTTCACCGTGAATAGTATGGAATTTACCACCAATTTTGTGAGCCATAGAGTGACAAATACCTAGGAAAGCATTTGCGAATGCCATACCAGCTAAACATGAAGCGTTATGCATTTTCTCACGAGCCGTCTTGTCAAACTCTTTTACAGATTTCTCAAGATTTTCAAATACTATTTTTATTGCCTGTAGAGCTGATACCATCAGTATAATCGTTTGCTAAGATAGAAGTATATGCTTCTGTAGCGTGAGTAAGAACGTCCATTCCAGTAGAAGCTGTAGGACGAGCTGGTACAGTCATAACCATATTTGGATCAACGATAGCAACATGTGGAGTAAGTGCATAGTCTGCTAGTGGATATTTTTTACCATGTTCTTTATCAGAAATAACTGCAAATGGTGTAACTTCACTACCAGTACCTGAAGTAGTTGCTACACAGATAAACTTAGCTTTATTACCTAAATGAGGATATTTTACAGTACGTTTTCTGATATCCATGAATTTTTGAACTAACTCTTTAAAGTCTGCATCAGGTCTTTCATAGAATAACCACATAATCTTACCTACGTCCATAGCAGAACCACCACCAAGTGCAACAATAGCATTTGGTTTAAATGAGTTCATTATTTCTAAACCACGACGAACAGTTGTGATATCTGGGTTAGGTTCAACACCAGCAAATACCTCATATTGAACTTTATTTGTACGACGGTTTAGTTGATCGATAATACGTGCTGCGAATCCAAGTTTAACCATAGATTCATCAGTTACTATCATTACCCTCTCTAAACCCTCCATTTCACTTAAATATCTAATAGCATTTGGTCTCGAAATATATTTTAGGTGGAATTTTTATACCATGTAAAATTATTATTTCTTCGACCGATTAACTTTATATTTAGAAGGTTTACAGCACTAACGTTTCCAGAAACTGAGTTTCCTCCGAAGCTACCACATCCTAATGTAAGTGATGGAATGAATGCATTATATACATCTCCAATACCACCGAATGAAGATGGAGAATTCCAGATAATACGACAAGCTCTAACCACTTTACCGAATTCTTCAGCAACATCTGCGTTTTGAGTATGAACAGCAGCGCTGTGTCCTAATCCATTAAATTCTACCATTTGACGAGATTTTTCAATACCATCTTCTGTGCTAGTAGATTTAAGAACAGCTAGCACTGGTGAGAGTTTTTCACGAGTAAGAGGTTCATTAACCCCTACTTCTTTACATTCTGCAGCTAGAATAACAGTACCTTTTGGAACTTCAAATCCTGCCATTTTTGCAATATCTTCAGCATATTTACCAACTATCACAGAATTTAGTTTTGCAGTAGTTTCAACATCTTGTGAGTAAGCTTCACACCGAATAATAATTTTTCTAATTTAGCTTTTTCTTCAGCGTTAACGAAGTAAACGTGATGTGCTTTTATAAGTTTGATAAACTCATCGTAAATTTCTCTATCCACGATTGCAGCTTGTTCACTCGCGCAAATCATTCCATTATCAAATGCTTTACCTAAAACTATGTCATTAACAGCTTGTTTTAATTTAGCTTCTTTATGTACATAAGCTGGTACGTTACCAGGTCCAACCCCAAGAGCAGGTTTACCACATGAGTAAGCCGCTTTTAACCATAGCGCCACCACCAGTAGCTAGGATAGTAGAAACGCCAGGGTGTTTCATTAAAGCATTAGTTCCATCTAAAGTAGGTTTTTCAATGAATTGAATACAGTTTTCAGGAGCACCAGCTTTAATAGCAGCGTCTCTCACTATGCGTGCAGCCTTTTTAGAACATTCATTAGCAGATGGATGGAAGCTAAAAATAATAGGGTTACGAGTTTTTAAAGCAATAAGTGATTTGAAAACTGTAGTTGATGTAGGGTTTGTTGTAGGAACTACACCGCAGACAACTCCAACAGGTTCAGCAATCGCTACAAGACCGTCTGATTCATCTCTATCAACAATACCAACAGTTTTTAATCCACGAAGGTGGTTTGTAATATATTCAGCAGCGTATAGATTTTTAATAGCTTTTATCTTCTATATTACCACGCCCTGTTTCTTCTACAGCGGCTATAGCAAGAGGTCCATGTTCTTCTACAGCAGCCACAGCTGCTGCTTGAACAATGGCATCAATTTTTTCTTGATCGTCTATTTTTCTAAATTCATCTAAAAGCAGTTAGAGCTTTATTTACTAGTATATCTACTTCTTGTACAGCATCATTATTTACTACTTTTTCTTTTCACCATAATAATTTCCTCCCAGAAAAATCATTTAATTTTTGTTATACACTAATATTTTTATTGTTATATACTAATCATATTTTTACGTTTAACTAGTTTCTAATTTAAGATATAAATTTTAGTGAGTTTTCTAATATTACAGAAGGGATTTAGAAATTACTTATTTCTTAAATTTATAATTGATAATTATGAAATATTTAGTGCAATCTTTTGCAGTGGTGTCGACTACCTTGCAACTACAGTATAACATGAAATAGCATTTAAAAAGAAGTAGAATAAGATAAAAAGTGAAAAATGAAAACTAAAAAGATTTCAGAGTTTTTAACAGATAATTATATAAACGAAGACACGAAAAACAGTTTAAAAGTATTCTGTAGTCTAGGGTTAAAGAATTTAATACTTTAAAATCATTAAAATAACAATAATTTCCTGTTATATAATAATATAATTATATAACAGATGACTGGAGAGAGAGATATAAAAGTTTAACAAATAAGTAGAAAAGCGAATAAAAATATACCTTTTGTAAATGATAATCTTTATCGTTTACAAATAAGTGGTTTCAGTTTATAGATACTAGAAAAGTAATTGAAAATAGTATGATTAAGATAATATATTGTAAATTAGCGTTACTTTCATTGAAATAAAAAGGATAGAGATGTTTACATATGATATATTATGAATTTAGTAATGTATAGTATATAACTAAAAATTATAAATGATTTTAAAATTTTTAAAAATACTGAATAAAAAGCTATACAATTAAACAGAATATATGGTAAAAATGATTAAGTATATATTAATGAAAATTGATGAGAGGAGAATGTAGAATGACAGAAAAACATTTTACGTTACAACACTGATTTATTATCCAAGTGGTAATTTACATATCGGCCATGCATACACAACTGTGGCATGTGATGCGCTAACTAGATATAAAAAAATTAAGTGGTTTTGATACTTATTTTTTTAACAGGAACTGATGAGCATGGTCAAAAATTCAACAAAAAGCACAAGAAAAAAAGGTGTCAGTGAGCAGCAGTATGTTGATGATATGATAAAAGATATAAAAAGTTATGGTCTGCAATGGATATAGATTACAGTAAATTTATTCAGTACAACAGATGGATATCATGAAAAGAGCAGTTGCTGAAATCTTTGAGCGACTTGTTGAAAAAGGTGATATTTATCTAGGGAATATAAAGGTTGGTATTCTGATTAGTGATGAGGAATACTTCACAGAGACACAACTTCAAGAGGTATTTCGTGACGAAGATGGGAATATGATTGTGGTATTGCTCCAAGCGGTAATGAAGTAAAAGCTTGTGAGTGAAGAATGTTACTTCTTTAAAAATGAGCAAGTATGCAGACCGTTTAGTTAAGTATTACGATGAACACCCAGAGTTTATCTTACCTGAAAGTCGTAAAAATGAAATGTTAAACAACTTTATTAAACCTGGATTAGAGGATTTGGCGGTAACACGTACTACTTTTGATTGGGGAGTTAAAGTTAAATCAAATCCGAAACACGTTGTTTATGTTTGGATTGATGCACTTGTTAACTATATTACGGCATTAGGATATGCTACTGGTGAAAGTGAGGAATTGTTTAATAAATATTGGCCTGCCGATGTTCAAGTAGTAGGTAAAGAAATCGTTCGTTTCCACGTTATTTACTGGCCGATATTGCTTATGGCGTTGGATTTACCTTTACCTAAAAAAATCTTCGCTCATGGTTGGCTATTGATGAAAGATGGTAAAATGAGTAAGTCAAAAGGTAATGTAGTAGATCCATATATGTTAATTGAGCGTTATGGTTTGGATGCGGCTAGATACTATCTGCTTAGAGAAGTTCCATTTGGACAAGATGGTATTTTCACACCGGAAAGCTTTATTGATAGAATAAACTCAGATCTTTCTAATGATCTAGGAAACCTACTTAATAGAACAATTTCGATGATAAATAAATATTGTAATGGGGTAATACCAAAATTTGTTGAACCAACAACTGAATTTGATACTGAACTTATTGAATTATCAAAAAGAAGTTATAGCTGAATATGATGGTTATATGGAAAATATGCAATTTCTAAAGCGTTAGAATCAGTATGGAAATTTATCTCTCGTACTAATAAATATATTGATCAAACTACACCTTGGATTTTAGCTAAAGATGAAGAAAAATAAGGATGAATTAGACAAAGTAATGAACTACTTAGCAGAAAGCTTTAAGAATTGCTACTATTTTAATAAGTCAGCATTAACAAATGCACCAAAAGAAATTAAAGTTCAACTAGGACTTTCAGACGATTTATTGACGTTTGAAACAGCGAAAAACTTTTCGGTGTATTTGATGGTACTACTAAAGTAGTAGAAAAACCAACTCAATATTCCCGCGTTTTTGATAAGGAAGTGAAGTTGAATATATCAAAGAGCAAATGTCTCCCAAGGCACTGGCTAATTTAGAAACTAGAAGATAAAGTAGAAGAGAGTACTTATGTGGAGTTGGCGGAAGAAATAACAATAGATAAATTCTTTGAAACTTCTTTAAGAGTGGCACAAGTACTAGAATGTGAAAAAGTTAAGAAAAAGTTCAAAAACTACTTAAATTCAAATTGGATTTGGGAAATCACCAAAGACAGATTGTTTCAGGTATTGCAAAAATATTATAAACCAGAAGATTTAATTGGGAAAAAGTAGCTGTGGTTGCTAACTTAAAACCTGTTAAGCTTTGTGGTGAATTAAGTGAAGGTATGATACTTTCGGCAGAAAAAGATGGAATTTTACGTGTTGTAGAAATTAACGTTGATATACCTAATGGGGCAGAAATAAGATAAAAAGCTGTTCAAGTAAATTTCACTTGAACAGCTTTTTATATATTTTCAGGCGAAAAAGAGGGTGATTAATTTTACTTTTAATCACCTCTTTTTGTTTTAATGCTATCTATCTTCTTTTGAGCTGTATTTTTGTGTGGTACTATTTCTTTGGCTCTTAGAACTATTCTTATCGTCCTTTATTTATGTTTTTAGAATTTGCAGATTCTCGATTAACTTCTGTTAAACGAACAGGGTTAACAGGAATAAATGAACCAGTCTGTAATATGGTAAATTAATCTATGTTTTTAGATATTCCATAACCACTAATATTAAGAACAGCACCATTACTCATTGTTACTCTTACATCATTAATTTCTTGGTCTTTATAGACATTTTGTGATGCTAAGAATTTAATAGCAACTGGACGTGATACAAAATTAGAGAAATTATCATTTTTCTTATCGACGCTAACGAATTTCTCATTAGCAGTAACGAAATTGTCCAGCATGGTCACCTGATGAAATACGATACATCATATAACCTGCAGGTGAAACTAATTTGTCAACAGTAAACTTAGTTCCAGCCTCATAACGTCTCCAGTATCTGACCAGTTGCAGATTTAAACGTATGTAGTTTCTTATTAACTGTAATTTCACGGTTAACATCAAATGAATAAAGAGACAAATGTTCCAGCTAGCTTCGCTGTTATTTCTTCGTCTTGAGCTTCTGAATCAATTCTAGCCGCATTAGCTTTTTCTTGAGCTTCTAAAATTTTTGCTTTTTCTTCAGCCTCTTTTTGGTTTTTCATTTCATCAGTTGTATCTACAGCAGTAGTTTGAAGGTCATCATCCAACATAATGCTCTTTAGCAGACGAAATAAACTTAAGCATAATTAAGAAACATAGAGATAATAGTATTGCTAGTATAAATGAAGTAGCTATTTTTACTTTAATATTTTTAGAGGTTTTTCTTATACCGTTATAGTCTTTTAACATCTTTTTCTAAAAATATATTTAAGTGTAAATGCTTTGATTCCCGACAAATGCAGCAATAAATATGTTTTCCAATTTATTTTTGTGATTTTTAACTCTAAAAGATAGTTTTCATCCTCATTTACAACTTCTTTTTCTAATACTATAAATTTCTTTTTGAAGCCATCTATTTTGTGCTTGAGTTCAAGATTTTGAATTCTTTCAATTAATTTTCTTCAGCTGCACTATCTTTTTGGAGTATTTGTTTCTGAGTAAGGAGGGTCTTTAGACGTTTTCCTCTAGAAGTATTTCGTCTTTTTCAGCCTTTTCTATTTTTAATTTATTGATAGAAAGTGCTTTTTCAATCAATTTTATCCTCTAAAAGCTATTAAAGAAGTTTCAAGGCAAGAAGATTATTTTCGCGTTCTTTTTCTCGTTTTTCTTTTCTCGAGAAATTCTATTTTTCAAATCTTCAGCTAGTTTAAATCTTTGTCTTCTTTTGGAATAATTTTTCTTCTTTCTTCTGCTTGTTCTTTTCAATACGTTCTACGCGTTCTGTAGACGCTCTTCTTCACGTTTACGAGCTCCTCTTCGATACGCTGACGCTCAAGTTCTTTTTCACGAGCGACACGTTCAGCGTTCTGAGCGTTCTTCTTCGCGTTTACAGCTTTTTCCCTCTTCGATGCGCTGACGTTCAAGCTCTTTTCGCGAGCAATACGTTCGCGTTCTAAGCGTTCTTCCTCGCGTTTGCAGAGCTTTTTCCTCTTCGATACGCTGACGTTCAAGCTCTTCTTTTCACGAGCAATGCGTTCGCGTTCTAAACGTTCTTCTTCACGTTTGCAGGCTTTTCTTCTTCAATGCGCTGACGTTCAGTTCTTTTCACGAGCAATACGTTCAGCTTCTAATCGTCTCTCTGCTCTGCTCTGTTGGGCCATATGTATTTCTTCTTCAATACGTTTTTGCTCTTTTTCGAATCTGCGCTTTCTAGTTTAAATGCGTTCTTTTTGCTTCTGTTTTTCTTTTCTCTTTTAATTCTTCTCTAAACACATATCATGTAACGAGTTATATTTTTCATCATCAGTTGTCTTTGCTTCTCATTTTTGAAGTTCAAAATTTTTACTTGCTGTTTTAGACGGTTAGATACGTTCTTCTTGTGAGTCTGTGTTAGATGAATTATCATTATTTAACTTATCTTTTCTTCTTTTGTCATTCTTACAATCCTTTCATGTAACTCTAATATTAACATTATACCACAAGGGTCATATCCTGACACAAAAACAACTAAAATAGTTAACTTTGAAGTCTAATTGAAATATGTTTATCATTAAGATATATGTTTTCTCGGAAAAGATTTTTAGTAAAGTTATAGAGGTAATCATACATGGAAAAAGAAAATTAGTTTTAAAAGGTACAGCAGTAACAATGAGGATAAATTAATATAGGGATACTTTTCCCAAATTTTTCTGCTGTATAGAAAGATTTATCAGATTTTTAAACTAGATGAATAAGGAAATATCCTGGTAATAAACACATTTCCATCAATCGATACAGAGTATGTGCCTGCAAACGATAAGATTTAATAAAGAAGTAAGTGGTTTTAAAAGATGTTGTGGCTGTAACAGTTTCAAAAGGACTTACTGTTTGCTCTTAGGATCGTTTTTGTGCTGCTGAAGGAACAGAAATGCAATAACTGTGTCGGACTATAAATATAGAGATATTGAAAATTATAGTGGACTTCTAATTAAGAACTGGACTACTTACTCGTGCAGTTTTTAGTTGTTGATAAAGAGGAATTATACGATATAAGAAGTACTAGAAGAAGTGCGTGAACCTATTATGAAGCAGCATTACTAAATAAAAAAATTACAAGAGAGGTAGTAGATGACAGAGTTAAAATATAAACAAGGAACAGAACAAAATCTTCAAATAAAAAGGATTTAATAACATCTAGGACTATATACTATTCTTTTGATTCTTTTAATGGGCGGTAGGAGTAGGTTTAGGGACGTTGCTTTACTGGTTGTTTTTGGAGGAAAGTTTATTTTGCAACATACACTCAGTTGCTGCGCGTGGTTTGTGGAAGTGCATATAGCTTAATCTTAATAAAATAAATAAAAATATGGCTATATTCATTATGATAGCTATAATTGCGTATTGTATGAGATTTCAGGACATGCGATAGTTGGATCAATAACATTATTCATAGCTGCAGTACTTGCAGAATTTTTCTATAGAAAAGGAAACAGTATCTTTCGTGTTTATGTTTTAATTTAGGGAATATTGGTGATTACTTTACTGATGTTTTTCACTGAAGGATAGCTATATAAAACATCTTCAAGGAAGACTATTATTCTCAAGAAAAATAGATTTGGTAATGGGTAGTACAGATATTAACACATTTGTATTTATAGTTATCTTTTCAGTATTAGCATCATCTGTTCGGAATATACTTTTAGGACGTAAGTTGTATTTAAAAACTTTTAATAAAGCAGGATTATAATAATGATAAAATTAGACATAAGAGTTAAGATATTAATATTAGTTAGCTAATATTCTTATGTTCAAAAATGATGAGTTTAAATTACATTTAATAGTTGCAGTAGTATTTACACTATATTTAGGGGCGACTTCAATATTAGAAGAATGATGAATTTCTTTTTAATATATATGTTTTTACTATTTATGAAATGTATTTTTCTCACACGATTACTGTTAAAGTAATTGATAGTTTTATTACTAACAACATTAATCGTATAAAACATTATATTTTTCCACTTTTGTGCAGGAATAGGACTAGTTAGCAGTTCAAAAAGTCATCAGAACTAATTTGTTTTTAAGAAAATTGAGACTACCTAAGAAGGTAATTATCGTCTTAGCTGTCTTATATAGATTTTTTCCCTGTTTTAATGACGGATTATAAACTTATTAGAATTCATTACGAATGAAAGGAATTGGAGTAAGTAGAGGGTACTACTTGCTCCATCCATTTAAATTTTTGAGTATATTTTTGTGCCGTACGTTATTACTGGTACAAATATAGCAAATGAACTTTCGGTATCGTGCTTAGTGTCGAGGTTTGGATAATGAAGAAATACCAACTTCGTACATAAAAGTTAAAATTTAGAACACAAGATTATATTTTTAATGGTATTAGCAATTATAGGATTTTAGTTATATTATGTTTATGAGGTGATAAATTGATTACATTTAAAAATTTTAATTATAAATATGTTGAATCAGAAACAAATTAAATATAGAAAATTTATCACTTCATATAGGGGAGTGTGTTCTTTTACAGGACCTAGTGGATGTGGTAAGACAACAATACTAAGAGTATTAAATGGTCTTGCCAGAATTTTTGATGGAGGATATAACGGAGAGTTAAAAGTTGCTCATTTGAAAATAGGGATAAGTTAAAAGAATTTTCTAAAATAGTAGGAAGTGTCTTTCAAAAATCCGAAAATCAATTTTTAATTTAGATTCAACAAGTGAATTAGCCTTTTAGTATGGAAACTATGGTTATCTCAAGAGGATATTACTAAAAAGAATTAAAGAGTAAGTGTTGAGTTTTCTGCAGAACTATTTACTAGAACGTGATATTTTGGATTAGTGGTGAGAAAAACAAAAAGCTTGCCTTATGGCTAGCATAATGTTAGATGCAGATATCTGCATATTTGATGAAACAACTAGTAACTCTAGATTAAAAAGCAATAAAAACTTATATCCGAAATTATAGAAAGTCTAAAAACAAGGTAAAACTATTGTTGTGGCAGAACATAGAATTTATTACCTTAGAGATTTGATTGATCGTATGTACATAATTAAAGATGGTCAACTAATTCACGAAGTGAGCAAAAGAACAGTTAGCTGATTTTTGACGGGAGCTTGTAGGACTCAGACAAATAGACTTAAAAAAGTTGAATTAGGAGAAAAAATAACAGAGTACACATAAAAGATAATTACCTTCAAATAAAGAACTAGAGTATGAGGTAAATAATAGAACCAAAAATGAGAAAATCATACTTTTCAACTTCAAAGATATATGGTAATAGGAGATAACGGTTGAGGAAAAACGACCTTTACTAATGCTTTAACAGGGATTGTCTAAGATTAAACAGGATATAACTTTAAATGGGAAAAACTTATCTAAAAAGATTTGTTAAAAATACGTCCAAGTTACAAGATGTTAACTATCAATTATTTACTAATTCAGTTGAAAAGGAAAATTGACCGAGGTATAAAAATTTAGAATTACTGATACTGTTAGTGAATAAATCAAATATTAGAAAAATTTCTAAATAGGCATCCTAATACCTTAGTGGTGGAGAAAAACGAACGTGTAGCTATAGCTTCGCGTTACTTTCTAACATATTAATCTTTTGACGAACCTACAAGTGGCTTGGACTATATTAATATGATAGGAGTAAGCAAATTGATTGAAGATATAGCTAAAGATGATGTTATAATTTTTGTGAAATTACCATGATTATGAATTTTTATGCACCCTAGCTGATGAAGTACTACATTTTGGTGCAGGAGGTATAAAGAACGCATTGAAGTAGATGGTGATACAAAGAAAAATATTAGATATAATGAGCTGATATTATTTTAATATCGGTTCATTAGTGTTATAGACAGATTTAATTGATAATTTGTTAATAGAGAATTAATTTTTTCTTATTAGAAATATAGTTAGATAAATTACGCAAGATAGTTTGTTATTATGAAATGAAAAATAACTTCACCAAATAATTTGTCTAATGGCTGTTAACATGATAAAAATAAATGAGTTGCTATAAATATTGAAGATAGGAGGAATATATGTCTTACGCCTCGGATATGAGAATTAACTATGATAGAAATAACAAAAAGATAGAAATTTTTATCAGAGTTATCAGCACTATAAAGATGAATGGGATGTTAAAACAGCGAATGGTAGATTAAGTCTTAGTTTTCAAACGAAAATGCTTCAATAGCGCGTCGTATGTATTCATTAATAAAATTTTTCTATAATGTGCACATAAATATTTCAGTTAGAAAAATTGAAGTTATAACGTTTATATTTGTCGTTTGGATCAAAAATAGTAAAAGAAATATTAACGGAATTATATATTTTGATGATAATTACACTATGAGAATTGATATAGCGGACGAATTAATAAATAGTGAGGAAAAAGAAAAGAGCATATTTGATGGGGCATTTTTAGCTGGTGGCTCGGTAAATAATCCTCGTACGTCCAGCTATCATATGGAAATATTCTCTCACTACAAAGAATATAATAAAGAATTAAATGATTTACTTTAACTCATTTAATTTGAATTCTAGAACTCTTGAAAGAAAAAGGTTTTATAGTATATAAAAGAATCGGAAAAAGATAGCTGAATTTATTAATCTTGTTGGAGCATATCAAGTCTTATTTCAATTTGAAGATGAAGAATAGTCCATGCGATATAAACAACTCTGTTAACAGAATGCAAAATTGTGATATGGCTCAATATGAACAAAACAGTTAATGCATCAGCAAAACAGGTTGAGGATATTAATGTTATAGAAGAACGCTTAGGGATTAGATAATAATGATGACAAACTTTCGAATAGTAGGAAGCTAGGTTGAAATATCCAGAATATCCTCTAAAAAGAAATGCTGAAATGATAGAAGATGGGAAAATTATCTAAGTCTGGGCTTAATCATAGGTTTAGAAAAATAGCTAAAATAGCAAAAAGAATTAAGAGATGGTGCTTACCAAGCGAAATAAAGGAGAAAGAACATGAGCAAATGGGATGAACAAATTTTAGTAGTAAATAGAAAAAGATTTATTTAATGATGAAGAGAATCATTTTTATGGTTTTTACCAAAAAGAAGACGAAAAGGTATAGTTGATACGTTTGTGGCGTATGAAGTAAAAACGCCGTGGAGATATGGAAGAAGATCCAAACTATAAACAATTGATAGGATATGCGTTATTAAAAGACTCTAAAACAAAAAGAAGTTTTAGTTTATAGACGACTAACAGGCGGCGGAGGAAGCTCGACTTCATGGTAAAAAGCCTCAGTAGGTATAGGCGGACATATGAATGAAGAAGTAGGGAAAACTATTTACGAAATGTTAAAAGTTAATGCAGCTCGTGAGCTTAATGAAGAAGTAGGAGTATCAGAGGAGTATGCGTTAGAAAAATCTTCATTTATTGGTTTAATTAATGATGATAAACAGAAAGTAGGTCAAGTTCATATAGAGTAGTTTATGAATGTGAAGTTGATAAAGATAAAGTAGAAGTAAAAAGAAGATGATAGTAGTTATAAAATGGAAACAAGAGAAGAAGCGCAAAGAAGACAATTATGAAAGTTGGTCAGAATTTTTAAAACCAGTTATGTAATTCTTGGTAAATCTATAACTTGTTAGAATTTTTCTAACGTAATATTGTAAGATTAGAAAAAGATATTGTAATATATAAATATGAAAAATAGAACCTCGATTTTGAGAAGAACTTATTATAAGCTCTATAATAATCAAATCAGTTTTATTTTATTAAAGAAAAGATTGTGAGAAAAATTTAACAAAAAGAAAAGGATGATTACATGTTTAATATTAAAATGGACATGATACAAACAGTAGGTCTCCTGTTGTTATTTTTAATAATTGGTAGATAAGAACGAGAGTAAAAATATTTGAGACTTATTGTATCCCATCACCCTGTAATTGGAGGATTTTTCATTCATAATGCTTAATTTAGTACTAAAGACAAACTAATTTAGTTATATTTGAGGTTTGATAATACACTACAAAGTTTCTTTATGACGTTGTTTTTACAAGTATAAGGTTTTAATGCGAGTTGGAGATTACTAAAGGTTGGTGGGAGAAAAGTAGTTTTATTCTTATTATCTGCAATTATGTTAGTAGTACTACAAAATATAGTAGCGTTAGTATGGGTATGCTACTGGAATTAATCCACTTATAGCATTACTTACAGGTTCAACAGCTATGACAGGAGGACATGGGACAGCAGCCATGGCACCTATTGTGAAGAGATGGGGTATTCAGGAGCAAAAGAGTGTAGCAATAGCAGCAGCAACTTTTGGACTTATAGCTGGGATCAAGTTTAGGAGGTCCGCTTGCGAATAGATTAATTAGAAGGAAAAAATCTAGAAGTAAAAAGCTGAAGTATAGAGGAAAAACATAAAAACGATGAATTTTATTTACTAATAGTATTAAAAACTAGATGGAGAAAAATTTTGCAAAAGCATTTTTATAATTTTACTAGCGATGTTTATAGAAGTTACCTATCTATTTATATAAATCAGTTCTAAAAGTTTCCAAGTTATATAGGACCAATGCTTATAGCGGCTGTATTTAGAAATGTTTCGGATGCAACTACTAAAGTTGACCTTCATTATGAAGAAATTACGTCCTGAAAGTGTCTCTTTAAATTTGTTTTGTAGATGGCAATGATAAGTTTACGCCTTTTGGGAGTTAGCTAGTCTTGCAGGTCAATTGACATTGTTATTATTAGCTCAGGCGTTACTGCTATGTGTTTATTTATTTTTATAACATTTAGAGTAATGGGAAGTAATTATGACTCGGCTGTGCTTTCAGCTGGACATGTAGGATTTGGATTAGGTGCAACGCCAAATGGTATTGCGAATATGCAAAGTGTAACAGATAAATATAAATATTCTCATATTGCATTTTTCGTTATGCCGATAGTAGGTGCATTGTTTATTGATTTCTTTAATGTAGCTATAATTAGTGGATTTTTATCATTTTTAGCAAGATAATAAAATGAGTTTGATAGTTATCAGACCTTATTTTTATATTTCATTAGTCTCTTTCGATTTTCAAGACCACGCATATGGATGAAGCACTTCTGGTATAGTGATAGAACCATCTTCATTTTGATAGTTTTTCTATTATAGCTGCTAAACAACGTCCAACAGCAAGACCAGAACCGTTTAGTGTGTGAATAAATTCAACTTTTCCTGTATCTTCACGTTTGAGCGCATACTAGCTTTGAGCGAGCTGGAAATCAGTACAGTTAGAGCAAGAACTAATTTCTTTATATGTGCATCGTAACTGGTAAGCAAACTTCAATATCATAAGTTTTGCACTCGAGAATCCAGTATCACCTGAACACAAAGTGATAAACACAGTATGGTAGGTTTAATTTTTCAGAATGTTTTCAGCGTGTTCTGTCATAATTTCTAGTTGTTCATATGAGTTTTCTGGTTTAGCAAAACGAACCATTTCTACTTTGTTAAATTGGTGAAGACGAATCAAGCCACGAGTATCACGTCCTGCACTTCCTGCCTCAGATCTAAAGCAGATACTAAATGCAGTTACTCCTTTTGGAAGCATGTCTTCACGTAAAATTTCGTTGTTGTAGTAGTTTGTTAATGGTACTTCAGCAGTAGGAATAGAGTGTTAATCCTTCTGATTCTACAGTATAAACATCCTCTCAGCAAACTTAGGAAATTGACCTGTTCCAAATAGTGCTGTTTTATTAACAAGTTGAGGAACCATGTATTCTTCATAACCATGCTCAATAACGTGAGTATCTATCATAAAGTTAATTAAAGCACGTTCTAATAAAAGCTCCAGCTTTTTTATAGAATACAAATCTACTTCCGATATTTTAGCAGCACGTTCAAAATCTGCAATATCTAATTCTTCTACTAAATCCCAGTGAGCTTTTTGGTTCAAAAATCAAAATCACGAACTTCCTATACGACGAACTTCAATGTTTTCATCTTCTGTTTCTCCAAAAGGAGTTTCATCAGATATTAAAGTTAGGAATACAGAATGATCGTTAATTTCTTCAGAAATTTGTTTAACTTCGATATCACGTGTTGTTATTTCATCAGATACTTTTTCATGATCGTTGATAACATCAGTAGCATCTTCACGCTACGCTTTAATCACCGCAATTTCTTCACACGTTTGTTGCAGAAGAGCTTTTAAGTCTTCCACCTCAACAAAGGAGACTACGACGCTTTTTATCAAGATCGATTGGTAGATCAGCAACATCAGTATCCAAAGATTTCTGCTGCCAATTTTCTTTACCATTTTCCAGGATTTGCTCTAAATACTTTAATATCTAACATATATGTTCTCCTTTATTTTATAATATTGGGAGAAAGGTGGCTAAAATAAAAGTCCTTACGTTTAACTTAAACGTAAAGGGACATCAAATCATCGGTTCCACCCCAAATTCAATCCATAGGATTCTTTAAAATAATTTGATATAAGTTATAGTGTTTAAAATGAATTTTAGGTATTTTCAGTAACCACCTTCTCTAAAAATTCTTAGAATTAAAACATGTCTATAATCAAATTTTATATGTTAAATCAGTGTACTTTTATCTTTAAGTATTTTGTCAGCTGTTTAACTATATTACTCAAAAATTCTTGGGCCTGTTTTGATTTGAAGAGCTGTGAAGATTTTTCTTATAAACATAATGTATGGTCTCCGTGCTTTACGATAAAACCATCTGTAGTTTCTTCTAGTGCATCATTAGTATTAAAAGCAAAGTCATGTCATCATCTCTATATTTATCCGTTAAACTTTCTTCTGAATTAGCTTCTTTTCTCTTCAATATCTGAAGATATGATGTCACTTTTATCTATATTAGTATTATTTGTTGCCTTTTTCAGCAAGTTACTAGTATTTTTATAACACTATTTTCTGAATTTTATTTTAATTTTGTTGTTAGTTCTTTTGAGTTGTTAATTTTTGAAAATTCTAAAGTGAGGTAAGAAATCTCTAATTCTTTTATAAAAGCTTTTGCGAATCTAGAATAGACATTTCATCATCGTTATTATATTTTCTACTTAATTTTGCATAGTTTTCTCCGTATTTAACTTTGAACATTATTGTGTTGAAGTTGACAATAAAGCTTTGTAGCATTTTATAAGTCTTGCAATGAGTTCATTGGTAATGAGATTCAATGATTTTGCTTCACTTAGGTAAGAATATTCATTAAATGTGCAAGTTCTTTCTAAGTTCATTATCAATTTTATTGCTATTTATATTTTCTAAGAAAGGACTGGTATAACTTAAGATTGTAGGGCCAGTTTGCAGGTCAAATTTTTCAATTCATTTAGCATATGTTCTATCTTTGGTGAATGCATCAGCATTGTGTTCCAAGATGCTGTAATCAATTCTTCAATTCAAACTTTCTTTGTCATATCCTAAGTGTTCAATATTTGCATTTTTCACTCGATTAAGTAACGTATCATATTGTTTAATAAATTTCTCATCTTTTTGAATCAGTTGCAGATGAACTTTAGATGAACATATATCAAAAGCTGCTCCACATAGCCAGTAGCCAGCAGTAACGAGTGGTAGGTAGTTCTTCAATGCTATTCTTTAGTTGATATGATGCGCGATTAATGGGATTAACCTGTTTTATCTTTATTTAGTTGGTTGTTACCAGCGATTAGAGAAATTACTTTTATTAATAAATCGTATTCTTTATCAAATTCTCCTTTAATATATGTTCCTATGATATTAGGAAATTTTGTTTTTAAATAGCTTCAGATCCACCAGATTTTATTTTCATGCATAGGTGATTATGAGAACCATGGGGAATAACGAATTTATCTCCGTCTATTTGAATTTTATCAGGGCACACCAGTACGCTCTGATAACGCTAGTAACTCTTGTCTCTAAAATCTAATTTTTATCTCCTGTTACTTCTGGAATTCTAATTTACTTGAATGAAAATACGATGTATATGAGTTGGACTCATATTTTGCTGGTTCGTTAAAAATAAAGAAGTCTTTTTCTGTAACTTTTATTGCTGAACTCCATAGACATCTGGCAATATACTAATTTGTTTTTCTATTTCATCATTTATAAGATTAGAATCACCACCAAATATGAATTTCATCCAAGAAAGACTGTGTGAGTGTGATCTCCATGTGGATAAGTAAAGATGGTCTCCTTTTAGTCGTTTCAATGACTTTGAATTTTAGATTTATCAATACGTCAATATTTTTGATGAGATAGTCTATTTTATCTTGAACATCTTTAGTTATTTTAGTTTTTGAATCAGAGATGGGGTTTTTGTTGGGTTGGTTTTTTTTTTGGGTTGTGTGTGTTTTGGGTTTTTTTGTTTGTTGTTTTGGTTTTTGTGTTGTTTTTTTGTTTGGTGTCGTATTATGATTATTAGATGAAGTATATTTATTTATTAAAGTACTCCCATTTAGTACCGCGTAAATCTATCAAACGATAATATGACTATGGCTACCATGTTTAACGTTAAAACCAAAACTACTACGCCCTATAATCTCGCCTTCCTTTAAAAATATAACCATCGCTAGTGGCGTATGAGTTATACCAGCTGTGATTGCTGGTGTTTCATTATTTATACCTGCTTGTTTTATAGAATTTAATTGAGCAGCACTGAAATCAGATGTTAAAAGTGATAATGATCTCCCGTGCACGAAACCACATAACCGTCGCAGCTTTTCTTTTAACAATGTCTTTTGGATTGAATTGATAATTATCCTCATGAGTTTGAAGTTTTCTCATGAGGATGACTATGAGAAGAAGCTGAAATAGTTTTTAGCAGTTTTCTTCGTCCACGATATTACTTTGCTTTAACACTTTCCTTCTTTGGTAGTAATAATATTTTTCCGTTGACTTTTATAATATAACCTTGAGCTACTCGTATTGGATATCTTCGATCTTTTAATTTATGGTTTTATCATTATAAACAAGTTTGTCTAAAAATTTAGCGTTATACGGAACAAGACCTTTTTTCATAATGGCTATGATCACCGTAATAGAGTTACATAACCATCTTCTGTAATTTCTGTAACTACTGTCACTTACCTTATCAGCGTAAGCGATGTGTCGATTGTTTAACTTTGAACAAGGAAGCACAGAGGAAGTAGAATCAGTATCCAAATTCACCAACCAGCGCAGCCAATTCAACAAGTGCAAAGAATACTGCAGGGGAATTATAAGTGCAGTTTTTCTATTTTTATTCATACAAAAGTTCTCGTAATTTCTAGTTTTTCAAAATAGTACACGATTTATTCTAACATAATATTTGGCGTTTGTAGATAAAGAAATAATTACGATTTGATAAAGGATATTAATTTGAGAATCAAGTAAATATAGCAACATAGACAATATATCTTTTAAAATTGCCTACACATAAAGAGAGAGCTACTTAATATCTTATTAATTATTTTAGATGAATAAAAAAATATGTTTTTCTTTTCATCTTCTATGGTATAACAATTCATATTTAAAAGAAAGTGAGATTTGCTATGACAAATTTTTGATTTTAAAAATTAGTTGATGCTGATTATTTATTTAAAACTCGTGATAATGACAATGTCGTGTAATTGATGCACGTGGTAGTATAGTAGAGAAGGTGCTTTTAATGTATGATAAAGCTACTGTAGTCGATTGGACGGATATAAGCCTGTTAGGTGAGTTGGAGGAGAAGACCTGGAAAGCTTCTATCAAAAAGATAATTATCAAGAAATTTTTAATATTCTGAGGCATAAAAGAAAATACAGAAGTACTTGTTTATGGTTTTACCATGCCAAATCAAGGGTTTGGAGATGAGGCTCGTGTTGTTTATACTTTTTAATTATGCAGGTTTTGATAATATAAAAATCATTGATGGTGGTTTTGATAAAGTAGAACAACTAGGATTTAATAAAAACTATAATCCAGAAACTGATAGAATAAACGTATCAACATAGTTCGCGAAGAGGCTCAAGATAATGAAAAAGCAATATTTACTAATGAGTTATTATCTTTCGTGAATAGTGCAGATGTTCAAATTATTGATACTAGATTAGAAGCAGAGTACAACGGGCGAGTTATCTATGGCGAAAATAAAGCAGGACACATCCCAGGTTCTATTTCTGTTCCGTTTAATTCATTAGTAGACGAAGATGGATTTATAAAATCAAGAGAAGCGTTAGAAGAATATTTTGTAAGCAAAAGGACTTGATAAAAATAAACTTCAAATTACTACTGCACAAATGGAGTACGTGCTTTTATGTTGCAGTGATTTTAGAAGAGCTAGGTTATAAAGTAAGAAACTATGAGCCTTCATTTGCAGAGATATGCTAATGTTGGAGAAGTTGAGTAAGATAGAGAAAAATTTAAAGGAGATATATTAGAAAAATGACAGGTATGACAGGATATTTGTTTTGGGGATTCTTAATAGTTTATGGATTTATTGTAGTTCCTATTGTCCCAAAAAGAGTTACTGAAGCAGGATTTTTAGAGGAGATACAAAGGTGAACGATCAACTGAAATGATGCTTGTTAAGTATTTTCATAGTTGGATTTTGCGAAAATCAGTTACTAATGCTGCAAACTTAGGTGCTCAGTATGGTTTTGTTGGCGGTTTGGCATATGCTACATATTGGCTATGTATTCCAATAGCAGGTTTTGCAATTTATCGTTTAAGAAGAAAGTATCAAGCCACAGGATTAGTTAGTTTTTTAAACTCTAACTACGGAAAAGCAGCTTCGGTTGCATTTTCAGCAGCAATTCTTATTCGTTTATTTAATGAAGTTTGGAGTAATACTTCTGTTGTTGGTGGATACTATGGAAAATCAGGAAGTCGTGAGTTTATTATTTCGGCTATTCTATTTACAGTAATTACATTAGGGTATACAGTATTAGGTGGACTTTCGTAGTTCGATTGTTACAGATGTAATTCAAGCGATTATTTTTGTATTTTTGTTGGTGGGTAATAACTTTAATTTTTACCACAACGATAATATTAGTGAATTTGTTACGTCTGGTTCTTGGACAATGCAAGCAGGGTTGATATGTTACTTGTAACAATTCTTCAATTGTTTAGTTATCCATTTCCATGATCCGGTGCTACAGATGAGGATTTATAGCAGAAGAAAAAACAATGCTACGTGCTTTTCATCGTATCAGGAATCTTAGGATTTATTTCTATCTTAATATTCAGTTTTATAGGTATTCATGCAAAACTTATCGGTATGGAAGTTAGCAGTAACGTTCCAGCTGCTTTAGGTAAAACATTAGGAGTTGCTGGATATTTTGCGATGATTGTTGTCATGATTTCTGCGGCAGGGTCTACTCTTGACTCTACATTTGCAAGTCTTGGGAAATTAACAGGTAAAGATTTACCAGAAATGGTAGGTAAACCATTAAAAAATCCAAAACTAGTAGCAATTATCTTTATGGTAGCATTTGCGTTTATAGGTAATTTGCCAATGATTATGGAACTGATATTCTTAAAGCAACTACTATTAGTGGTACAATGGTTATAGGATTAGCGCCTATATTCCTACTTCATGGTTTTGTTAAACCAACAAAAATAGGATTCCATCTAAGTTTTTGGATTGGAATTATTCTTGGAGTATTATTAACAGTTAAGATGATACCAGCATCTTGGGCAATAGGTAGTGGTAAGAGTGCCTTACTTAGGGTAAACTTATGGATTAATTTTATGCACTCTAGGATATGTCATACCAGGATTATTTGCTGAAAAGGAAATAGTTATGACTAAAGGAAGAAACTGCTCTTTGATTATATGTTAACAAGGATTGGGACGAAGAATACTTTAAGAATAGATAAAGATGTGCTTTATGTAGTAGGTGGATTATATGTAATAATTTTGCATTAGAGTTGATTAATAGCAAAGCTGAAAAAGAAAATGCTCAAATCATTTTTAATGGAGATATGCATTGGTTTGATATAAATAAAGATGATTTTTGACTGTAGAAAATAATTCTATTAAAGGGATTAAGCTATTAGAAATGTTGAATATGAACTAATAAGTTCAAAAGATAATCTTGGCTGTGGATGCAATTATCCCGAAGATGTAGTGAGGAATTGTTGAAAGGTCTAATGCTATTCACCAAATTATGAAAGATAACCTAGGAAATGATGATATTTTAGAAGAAATACAACTTCGTGATAAAAGACGCTGCCTGTTGAGTTTTAAACAAAATTGCCATTACCCATGGTGATGAGAAAAGTATGTCGGGCTGGCAGTGTTCACATAGTTCTTTGCAGAAAAAAGAGCGCCAAGATGAATTGAATACTTGGTTAGATGATAATAAAGTAGATATACTTGCAACAACGCATACTTGCTTGCCAGCATTATACAATAATGATAAACATATTGTTGTGAATAACGGAGCGCAGGTATGGCCAATGTAAAAGATTCTACTTATGGATTAATAACAAGGATTGCCAAAACACCATCAGAAGATGCGATTGTTTCAGAAAAATAGATAATATTTATGTAGAGTTAGTGAAAATAGACTTTTCTATTGAGAAATTTTTAGAATGGTTTGGGAGTGTTTGGGATGATAATTCACCAGCTAGCATTTCGTATAAAAACGTATTATACATGGTACATCACTTGAAATTAGTAATATAAAAGTATAAGATAAAGGTATGTTTAATGAATAATAAAAGATATGTTCTTAAACATATCTTTTCTATTTATGGAGGTAGTAATGTTAAGAAAAAGCAACAAGGGATGATAAAAGAGTTTTTAGATGGATTAGGGAGTTTGTTGAATCGCTAGAGCTTGATATATTAAAAAGAAGTATCACAAGAAAAATTTTATGAAATTTTTAACATATATTTTCGAATCAACAGAAGATAGATTTAGTTATAAATACTGTAATGGTATATGAAGAAGATGTGAAATTTTAGGTTTTTCTTTTGGATATAATTATGAAAAATTAGAGAAATGCGTAGTTTTTGGTTTGATAAAGTAGTTACTATGTTTGAACTAAAAATGATACTGTAATCTTTTGATTACGATGAAATGTTGCCTGGGAACACTATCTAGATACACTTTGACGTCAGAAAATCGAGGACAAGGTATAGGTAATAAATTATTGTCTAAATTTACGATAGAAGAGCATCCTTTAAAAAGTTTTAAATGTTGCTCAGAGTAATCATGGAGCGAGAAGACTCTATAAAGTTATGGTTTTTAAAAAGAATGTGAAATATTTATTGGGCATGAAAATTATGACCATTTGGTTATAAGAAAAATAAAGTATTTTATTTAATATAAAGAGCCAGCAAATATCTTAAAATTTTATGTTTAGCATAATTAAGCTATGTTATAATAGAAAAGAAGTGAAATACATTTTTAAAATTTTAAAGTTATAGGAAAAAGGAGATTAATATGGCAGAATTACTAAGAAAAGACCAAAAATAGAAAATACTTGGGATTTAGAATCTATATATGCAACTAAAGAAGATTTTTGGAGAGAATTTTAAAGAAGTAGAAGAGTTCCTTCCAGAAATTAGAAGTTATCAAGGAAAAGTTAAAGAAGGTGCTAAAGCATTACTAGATGTGTTAAAAACATCAGAAAAATGGGAACAAAAATTAGAACAGTTATTTATCTATGCTCATTGTAAAAATGATCAAGATAGTACGGACGCTGAGTTTAAAGAATTATATTCTAAAACTTATGGATTATATTCTCAATTATGTTGCAGAATGGTCATTTTTCACACCAGAATTATTAGCTGTTGATGAAAAGCCTAATTAACGGTTATTTAAAAGAATTAGAAGAACTTAGAGAATATAGGTTTTTCCTAGAAAAATCAATAAAAACGTCCGCATACATTAGATCCAGAACAAGAAAGAATAATTGTAATGGCAGGTGAAGCACTACATGCCAGTGATGAAACTTTTGAGCAAGTTAAATAATACAGATGTAGTGTTTGAAGATGTAGAAGATAAAGATGGAAATAAACATACATTAACACACGGAACATATGGAACATATATGGAAAAATCCAGATAGGGTGCTTAGAAAAATACATTTTTCTCTTTATATAGCTATTTTGAAAGACATATCAATACATTAGCGTCTACATTAGCAGGAAATCTAAAAGCTAAAAATTTTATGCTGACACTCATAAGTATCCCTCAACAAGAAATCATGCTTTATCATCAAATTTAATCCCTGAGGAAGTATATGATAATCTAGTAGAAACAGTTAATAAAAATACCAGTTCTTCATAAATATTATAAACTTCATATAAAAGGTCTTGATGAGTTAAGACTTTATGATAGAGCTGTATCTGTTGTTGAAGGAACCGATTAAGTTTACATTTGAAGAAGCTCGAGACATAGTTTTAGAAGCTGTTAAACCTATGGTGAAGATTATGTCAATAGTATGAGAAAAGCATTTACAGAACGTTGGATTGATATTTATCCAAATAAAGGAAAACGTTCTGGTGCATACTCAACAGGTGCATATACAACTAAGCCATTTATTTTATTGAATTTTTGATGGTACTATTAAATGATGTTTATACGTTAATTCACGAACTTGGACACTCAATGCATTCTTATTATACACGCAAAAATCAACCTAGCAGTTTATGGAAGTTATTCTATCTTTGTTGCAGAAGTTGCATCTACATGTAATGAAGCATTATTAACAGAGTATCTTTATAACAAATTTGAAAAAGAAGGTAATAAAGAGGAATGTTAAGAGTTCTTAATGAGGCACTACTGGTTTTGTCGGAACTGTTTATCGACAAACACAATTTGCTGAGTTTGAGCACTTAATGAATCAGCATGTCCAAAAACGGTGGAGCATTATCGTAGAATTTTTAAATACAGAATACTTTTAATTTAGTAAAAATATTATGGTGATGCTTTTGAATATGATGAAGAAATTAAGTATGAATGGGCAAGAGTTCCTCATTTCTACTATAATTACTATGTATACCAATATGCAACAGGATATTCAGCAGCACAAGCGTTATCACGTTTGATTTATGCGGATAGTAAAAACGCAAAAATCTATATTGATGAGTTTTTATCAAAAAGAAACTCAGACTATCCGATTAATGTTTTTAAGAAATGCAGGAGTAGATATGTTCAAACCAGAGGCAATTGAGCTTGCACTAGATGATTTTTGAAGTGAAAATCGAAAAATTTGAAAAGTTATATTTTTCTAAGTAATTAGAAACGTAATTAAAAAGAAGCGATTATATTAAATCGCTTCTTTTTAGTGTAACTAAAACTAACTCTATTTGATTGTTTATTCTAATTGGAAAAGAACTATTTCCAAGGCCTTGAGAAACGACAAGTTTTGTGTTTTCTTTTTCATACACACCATGTATGTATTTAGGGAAGAAGCCTTGACTTGGAGAAAAACTCCACCAATAAAAGGAATCTGCCATTGACCACCATGCATGTCCAGAAAAGACTAAGTTATATTTTTCTTTAACATAGAAGTCAAATTTTTTTCCGGTCTATGTGATAGTAAAATGTTGAATTCATTTTTCATCAGATAATTTACTAAGAATATCTTGGAAATTTTCACGATGATTAAGTTCATCTTTTGCTTTAAAAATAATTATAATCTTCAATTCCAATAAGATTTATTTTATCATTAGTTTTATAGATACTTCTAACTTCGTTATGAAGATAAGAGATATTTAGTCTTTCAAACATATTTTTAGTTTTTCAAATTCTTTTAGTGAGCGTAGTTCGTGATTACCTGTAACAAAATAACATGGAGCAACAGCCGATAATTAGCTTTAGATATTATAAACAATATCCATATCATTTCTATAGCTGTCTAAAATATCACCAGTAATAACGATAATATCCGGAGAAAAATTTACATAGTTTTTCCAAAAAGAATAAGTCACTTATACCAACTTTATCACAGTGAATATCACTAACTTGTGCTATTTTTGAAATTATAAAATTCTTCTGGTAAATTTTTAAATTCTAGATTATAGTTTGTTACTTTTTAATTGTTTATTATTTTTTTATTAAAGCACCTGCGGCTATCATAGGAACAAGTGCAAAAGTTTATAATTCATTTTCTCACCTTTACTATATAGTCTAATAAACTGATAAAAATATTATAACATATAGCTTAAATTATGTTAAAATAAAAAGGTGAGTAATTTAATTAAGAGGACTATAACTTATGATTAAGATTGAGAAAATGGATGATTTCACAAAAAGAAAAATATCCTCCAACACCTGCACAGTGGCAAGCTATAGCGTTAACAGGAGCAGATGTGTTAGTTGCGGCAGCGGCAGGAAGTGGTAAGACAGAGGTTTTTATCAGAAAGAATAGCTCGCAAAGTAGCTTTAGATAGATGGGATATTGACAAACATAGTACTTACGTTTACAAACCGCGGCAGCCAAAAATATGCTTGTGCGTGTTGAAAACAAAATTACTGAGCGTTTATTAGCTTCTGGTTTGGAAAAAGATAGGTTATTTCTTCGAAAACAAAGTATGCTCATGAATGATGCGTACGTTAGTACTATTGATAGTTTTTGTTTAAATATTTTAAGAAAATTTTATTATTTAGTAGAAGAAGAAATTGCAGGATCGAAGAAATATTTATCTCCTAATTTTAACATTTTGCCTAATAGCAAAAATATGCTATTAATTCAGCTAATGAAGTTTTAGAACGCTTTGCACGAGAAAATAAGATTATCACTGATGAGTTATTTACCATTTTTGGTGACAAGAAAATATTATAGACTCACTAATCGATGCATATTATAAATTGCTAACTATACCAAATTTTGAGCAATATTTGCAAGATAATTTCTTGAAAAATAACAATATTTTGTTGCATGATTTTCTACTTAATAACGAGATTGTAATTGATGACTTTAGTGAATTAGTAGAACTAACTACAAAAAGAATCTTTAAATACTGCAAGAAAGTTTGCAATTCATGTAAAAATTTTCTTGTTAAAAAGATAATGGAAACATTGTAGAAAAGATATCTTAGCAAAAAGTCTACTTGACGATAATAAAAAGAAAAATTAGAAAATACTTTATAGAAAATGATGTAAATATTTCTACAAGTATACTTGAGCAAGAGCAATGTTTAGACAATATTAATTCTTTGGATAATGAATTAAACAAAAAAATGATAATGTATGACGCAACATTATTAAATAATATATTTAATGATTTAAATAATTACTACAGTATGTTCCAAAACAGCTAAAAATTAGATACTTTTTCAACAGCCTATCAAACAACTCTATTAGAATTACACAATGAGTTTTTAAAAAGAAAAGAGAACTTAACTTTTTAGATTTTTCAGATTTGAACCATCTTGCAATAAAGGCATTAACTAAAATAGAAAATGGGAAAATAGTGCTTAGCGAAGCGGCAGAGTATTATCGAAATCATTTTTAGAAATTTATGTTGACGAATATCAAGATAATAATAATCTTCAAGAATATATCCTTAACTTAATAAAAAGGAGAAAACATCAAATTCTTTAGAGTAGGGGATGTGAAGCAAAGCTATCTATGGTTTTAGGGATCTAACCCAGAGCTTTTTGAAGAAAAATATAATAGTTATAAACAACTGGATATAAAAATTATGATGTTAATATAGACTACGCTATTTCTGATGAAGCGGAAGGTGTTTGTGTAGTGTTAAAGAAAATTTCCGAAGGATGAAAATATTTTTAAAAAAAGTAGCAACTATGTATTTAATCGTCTAATGGGAGGCAAAAATGCTGGAGTAAGTTATGATGAACAAAGTGCACTTTATTATCCAAGTGTTAAAAAGAAAAGCAAGTAAATGTAATACCAACACAACTGATAAATGGTAAAATAAATTATTTTTACAAAAGAAAAGTTAGTTGATAAAAAGAGTATAGAGTGCAATCAATAGAAAAATATAGCTTATGAGATATTAAATGGAGTAAAAAAACGGGAAAAACTATAGTGACTATGCTATCTTAGTTCGTAATAGTACAAAAATGACGACATATAAACAAATTTTTCTAAATATAATATACCATTATTTTTTTAAAGAAAAAAGTAGGGTTTACTACATCAAATTGTTTTTAATATATTGTATAATTTGTTTAGATTTTTAGATAATACAACGCGTGATGCAAGTCTAATTGCTTTTGTTGCATAGTGAGATTTTTTTGATTACAGCAACGACGAATTATTAAATTATCGTTAAATAATGGTAAAACATTATTTGAAAAACTAGCACTAAGCAATTCTGTTAAAAGTAAAAATACGGTAAATTTGTTGAATAAGTGGCTGGATTTTTAGTTTAAACAATTCGTTATCGGATATTTTTAGAAAGAATTGTATCAGATATTGATTTTTGTAAAACTATTTAGTAACAATCGATATTAATGATGATGAAGTAGATTATTATGAGAATTTTATAGATCTTGTGAAAAGAGTATGAAAAATACAGACAATAAGTTATGGTTTTTGTAGCAATATTTGAAAAATATAAAAGATGATGAAGTTTTTGAAACAAAGAAAAAGAACACCAAATAATAGTGTAACATTATCTACGATTCATATTTCTAAAAGGGTTAGAAATATAAAGAAGTTTTTGTTGCTGATCTTGATACTTCTTTTAATAAAAAGGTTACAGTGGGGAAGTATTATTTACTGAGAATTTTTGGTTTTAGTATTAATATTGATAACTTTATTCAAAAGTACAATATTTTACTTCAGGATAAGGATTATTTTGAGAGTTTATATAAACTTAATAGTATTTTAATAAAATTGCGAGAAAGAGAAGAAGAAGTTCGTAATTTATATGTAGCCTTAACACGTGCAGAAAAGATACTTTATTTAGTTAGTCCGAATGGTATAGAGCTTCAAAATGAAAAAAGCTGCGGATAAAAAGTATATATCAAGCATTATTGGAAGAGGATACTTTGAAAAAAATATTAAATAATGTTTTTAAGTAGTTATGGAGAATTCCTTTTTGAAAATGAAAGAGAAGCTAACATTACAGAGTATTCTCTCACAGAAGAAAAAGATGAACAAAAATATGTTGATACAGAATTTTGATTTGAGAGATTTTTTTATAAGAAGTTTAAAGAAAACATCAAGAGTTAGATAATAGTGAAAAGTCTATTGAAGTTCAAAATAAGATTTTCCCAGCTAAGACATCTTATAGTTCATTGAAAAATAAATAATAATTATGAAAGCCATGATTCTAAAACAAAAGAAAAAAATTATCTAAAAATTATCTACTTTAAATAAGACATCAGCAAATAAAGCTATTTTAAAGGAAATGTAATTCATAAGCTTTTTGAAAGAATTATTAATGATATTCGCAATAATATCAAAAATTAAAGATGTTAATAGTTATTTAGACAGTCTAATAAAAACAGGAAATCTATTAACCGACATTAAGGAAAAAGAATCTTGACAGAAGATGATTATAATCTATAGATAACGATATTGATAATGAGAGAATTTCTAACTTTATAACTAATGACTTTATGGATAAAAATAAGAGTTGCTCAAAATTGTCAAGCAGAAGTAACATTTACGACTATGCAAAAAGCAAGTGAGTTGTATAACGATAGTATGAGTGAATCTGCAGTTATCCTACAAGGGATAGTGGATTTATTAGTTAGAGAAGATGAAAAATAATGCCTTTATTGTAGACTATAAAACTGATAATGTTGTAGGAAAAGATGCTGAGAAAATCTTAATAGAACGACATAAAGAACAGTTGAAAAATATAAAGACGCAGTTGAGGATTATTATAATTTAAAAATGTTAAAACTTATATTTATTCTTATACATTGTCAAAACTAATAGAGGTAGAATAAAGAGTTATATGTTAAACAATAAGTGCCTATTTATATTAAGTACAAGGAAATTTAATAGTGGGATATTAATTTTGTAGGTAAATGAATATGCTAACATTGTTACCTTTTACTAAATATGATATAATAGTTGTTAAAATGAAGAGGATTTAATCGAGGTGAAATGGTGAAATATATAGTATGTAATAGTGAAACAGCGGTTCTAAATAGAATGTATGATGAATTTGAAAAGAATTTAGAGGATGGAGCGGTAATAAGTTTACCAGAGCATATAATCAATACCCAGTTTACTAATAGAATGATTGATGATAATAAAATGGGTAAATATAGTTATAAACATGTTATTATGTTAGGACAAAGGGAATTTGCAGACATAGACATAGAAGAAAGCTTTGGTTTATATCGTTTTGCGCGACTTGAATTACTGAAAAAAACTAGATGTAGATATGAAAAATGTATATTATTCAGAGTGTCTAGATAGTGAAAAATAGTACAGAAGATTTGGAGAAATATAAAGAAGTATTAGAAGAAAAATCCTATAGATGTTGCAATTGTTTTCCTAGGTGCAGATGGAGGAATATTGATTACCGCTATGCAACCGAAGATAATAAAAATATTCACTTGGTAGAATTTTCTGATGAAGAAAGAGACCAACTACGTGCTTCTGGTATGGAAATTAAAGGCAATAAGTTAGTTAGTATAGGATATGAAAATCTTATGGCGGCTAGACATTTATTTGTTGTAGTTTTAGGTGCAGATAAAAAGAAAGTATATAGCTGAACTTTTTGAAAATGAAGATACAGAAAATAAAACAATTTTATCTATACTAAATGAGCACAAAAATCTAATTATTTTTACAGATAAAGAAGCAAGTTATAAATCAGAAGAGGAAGTTAATCGTTTAATAAAACATAGACAAAGACAGCAGGAAGCAAAACTTCGTGCAGAAAAAGAACAAGAAGAGGCTGCGAAAAACGAGGGAAAAAGCAGAGGATAGGTAGTAGTTATGAATGATTATCAGAGGATTATAAATTATAATTTTAGTGATGTAGTTCTTGATGACAAGTTAGTAGTAAAAATTCAAAATAGAAAAGACATTTAGTGAATCACAATTTATTGGTCTGTTTTTCTTGTAAAAGAGGAGAAAGGTTCATTATAAGAACACCGGATACGAAGACAGCTATAATTGGTATAGGGTATGAAACAACATGGTTTTTAGATTCTAATGATTTCTTAACAAGTTTTGATAATAATAGTATTCTGTCTGGGTTTGAGGAATTAAAAGGCCCAGACAAGTATTTTTAGAAATTGACGAACATGATGAGGAATATTTTGGAATATATGGTGGAATTTCTGATGGAAACAATAGAAACAGCCAGGAATGGATAGATTTTAGTGATACCACGTTTGTTGTACCTGGGATATTAGCGGTATTTAAAGAAGAGTATGTTTATATTACTTTGTTCTTTAATATGAGAGAAGAAAAGATTTTTACAAAATTATGGCATGAACGAGTAGAATTTTTAGAAAAACTAGATGAGTATAAAGAACAACCAAATGAACCACATATATCTGTTGTAAGAGATATATCCTGAAACTTGGCAAGAAAACATAAGAGCCGCTCTTCTTCAGATAGAAAAAGAAGAGTTAAAAAGAATAGTATTGTCACGAAAAAAACTTAATTTTATTGGAAAAATAATACATCACTAGGGGCAATCACAAAATATTTATTAGGAAAAAAATAGATATTTTATCGCATTTGAATCGAAAAAGTTTATTTATAACTACAAACCCACTTGTTTCATTAGATTATACAAATATGGAACTAAAAAGCACAGTTATATTTTAAACAAGAGAATTTATTTAATAATAATTTCTCAATTTTGTTTGATGAAGAAGAGATAATAAGAGATTATAGAGACAGTTTTTACAGAGAATTTTGAGACTAATTTTTGATGTTGTTGCTGACAAAGTTCTTATGGGTAAAAGATTAGATGTCTATTCTGTTTTAAAAAGCTAAGATTGAAGATAATCAAAAGCAATTAAAGCGTTAAGTCTATTGTATCCTATTCCACTTATCAAAGGATATCCAGAGGATGTTGCAAGAGAGTTTTTGAAAAGAATAATAGAATAGGCTACGGATTCTGGTATTCTCCATTTGGGTATATTACTAACAATATGGATGCGAAATTTTTATACTTGTGGAAGTATGATGGTTGCACAGAAAAAAATATGATTACATTATTTACAAGTATTTTGTTATCGAAGGATGACACATACGATAAAGTTGTAGAAAAATCCAATCAGACAGTAAAATCTAATTTAGAGTTGTTTTGATCACTAGGAGGAAGTATGAAGTTGAGTACAATGCAAAAGGGTGCGCTATTAACGATATTAGAGCCACTTGTTGGGGCTTTTCTGGCGTATTAGGGGAGTATTTATTAAATATTTCTAAGTTGGACTCTAAGTGGGTTATTTCGACAAGATTATTTTTATTCTGGACTGATATTAGTGCTAATTTTTACTTTTTAAAAATAAAGATTCGCTGTTGAAGGTTTTAGTGATAAAAGATATTTTTAAGCCTTATGAATTTTTCCTTTCTGGGTTTATTAATATGTCAAGGAACATATTTTTTTAGCAATAAAATATACTAATGCAGGAATGGCAACAGTAATTCAATTTACTGGTCCAGTGATGATAATGGTCTACTATTGTTTTTGTTAATAAAAAGATTACCTATGCCACGCGAGGTTGTCGTAATACTTGCTTCACTTTTTGGGGTTGTTTTAATGGCAACACATTTAGATTTTTAGTAAATTAAATATTTCAACACTTGGATTATTTTGGGGAATATTTTTCTGCTGTAGGTTTGGCATGTTATAATATTTCTTCAATACGCTTTAACTACTAAATATGGAGTGATGCCTATTATGGCATGGGGACTCTTAATAGCAGGGGTAGTCGATATGTGGGGACAGGAAGTTTCTATATTCCAGAAAAACTTTAGCTTTTTAGATTTTTATGTATGAGTGGAGTTATTTTTAATAGGAACCATAGCTTCGTTTAGTTTGTATCTTGAAGGGTAAGACTAATAGGAGCGGTAATGGTAGTATTATCGGGATGCTTTCGAACCGATAGCAGCAATTGTGTTTTCATTTTTACTATTAGGGAACAACATTTTGGAGCGTTAGATTTATTAGGTGCAATGGCTATTTTATCGGCAGTAGTTGTACTAACTAGAAGATAATAAAACTGTATTTAGGGGTAAACATTAACAGTGTTACCCTCATATAATATGTAAGTATAAAAGAAAGGATAAATAATGAGTAATCAAAAATTGATGAAATGTATAGGGGAATAATACAAAGGAATTAACAGCACTGGCAAAAGAGTTGGGAGTACCTCGTTATTATACCCTTAATAAAAAGAGTTAGTTTTAGCAATTTTAGAAAAACAATCAGAAAGTGAAGAACATTACTATGCATCTGGGATATTAGATGACATTCATACCGAAAATGGCTTTGGCTTTTTGAGAACAGTTGACTATAAAAAGGGTGAAACGGATATTTATATTTCAGCATCACAAATCCGTCGTTTTGAACTAAAAAAAGGTGATGAAATTACGGGTAAAGTAAGAAAACCTCGTGATGGAGAACGCTATGCTGGACTTCTTCAAGTTGATTTGGTTAATGGTGTGGATGCAGAAGTAGCAAAAGGTCGTTCTCATTTTCAGGCTTTGACACCAATATATCCAAATCAAAAAATAGTTTTGGAAACTACAAAGGAAAAGTTATCAACGCGTTTTGTTGACTTAATAGCTCCTATAGGATTTGGACAACGTGGATTAATAGTTGCACCACCTAAGGTTGGGAAAACAACACTATTGAAAGATATAGCAAAACGCAATTAGAAAATTATCCAGATAAAAACTAATAATTTTCACTTATTGATGAAAGACCAGAAGAAGTTACTGATATGGAGCGTTCTGTAAAAGGTGCTGATGTTGTAAGTTCAACCTTTGACGAAACTAGTGAAAATCATATAAAAATGGCAGAGCTGGTTATTGAGCACGCCAAAACGTCGTGTAGAGTTAGGACAAGACGTTATTATTCTTATGGATAGCATTACTCGTCTTGCTCGTGCTTATAATATAGTAGAGCCAAGTAGTGGTAAAGTTTTGAGTGGAGGTGTAGATCCATCAAGTCTTCATAAACCAAAAGCATTTTTTGGAGCAGCACGTAATGTAGAAGGTGGAGGAAGCCTAACAATAATAGCCACAGCACTAATAAATACTGGATCTCGTATGGATGATTTAATTTTTGAGGAGTTTAAAGGTACTGGTAAATATGGAAAATAGTACTATCTCCCAGAATTAGCTTCTAGAAGAATTTATCCAGCTATTGATTTCCTTAAGAGCTCAACACGTAAAGAAGAGTTATTGTTGACAGAAGATGAGGTGAAAATTCTGTGGCAAAGCCGTCGCAAGTTAGAGGATGTTAGTGAACCTACAATAGGCGTCTTAAATCATTTACGAAAATATAATAGTAATGAAGAATATATATCAGAAATGAAAATTTATACGAGAATAATAAATGTATTTAATATATAAATATTATTATAGTTTAAATATGGAGAATTATTAGACAGGAATAATTTGTTGTGCTATAATCTAGTGTATATTTAATTCAGGAGGAAAAATTTTGGATACGATTAAATTTTTAATTGATTTTGTATTGCATATAGATAAACATCTGGGTGAACTTATGATTCAACATGGTCCATGGTGGATGTATAGGGATAATATTTTTAATAATATTTATAGAAACTGGTTTAGTATTTATGCCATTTTTACCAGGAGACTCGCTTCTATTTGCTAGTGGGGCGCTATGGGCTGCAACAGGAAATAATATTTTCTTGTTATTACTATTATGTATAAGCGCAGCTAGTTACTGGAGATAACTGTAACTACTTTTTATTGGAAGAAACTTTCTCAGAATATTTGAAAGGAGAAAGCTTTGGTTTAAAAAAAGTTTGTATCTGATGAAAATATTCAAGACGCTGAGAATTTTTGTTGCTAGACATGGGGAAAATCAATATTTTTAGCGAGGTTTTTCCCGATTATTCGTACAATTGTTCCGTTTATCGTAGGAGCAGGGAAAATGAATTATAATAAATTTAGAATTATCGATTTCTTCGGAGGTTTATGCTGGTGTACTTTATTTATTACAGTAGGATATCTATTTGGTAATATCGAGTTTGTTAAGAAAAATTTCTCATTAGTAGTAATTGCAATAATTTTAATTAGTTTGATTCCATTATTAGTTGGGATTATTAAAATCTAAGAAGAAAGCTTAAAATATAGACGATCTACACATTGTGGTAGGTCGTTTTTGAGTTACTTATGATATGGGAAAAGTTATAATTAGTTTATCGATATTTATATATTATAGGAGAATATAATGAATTTAGGAATTATTGGAGCAGGAATGATAGTAAAAGATTTTTATCTTTTGCTCACGAATTACCAGAAATAAATTTAGAAGCAATAGTAGCTAGAAATCTAGAAAATTTGAAGAGATTAAGTGATGAATACGAAATAAAGAATATTTATACTAATATTGAAGAATGTCTAGCAAATACTTCTATAGATACAATTTATGTTGCAGTCCCAAATAATCTCCATTACAGTGTAGCCAAGAAAAGTTTAGAAGCAGGAAAAAAATGTTATTTGTGAAAAACCATTTACTTTTAAATTATGAGGAAGCTGTAGGAATTGTTTAGTTTAGCTGATAGTAAAAATTTAATTTTAATAGAAGCGATAACGAATCAGTATCAAGAAAAATTATAAAGAAATAAAAATAATATTTCCAAAAATAGGAAATATTCGTCTAATTGAGTGTAATTATTCACAATTATCTTCACGCTATGCAGCTTTCAAGGAAGGTAGTAATAGCACCTGTTTTCGATAAGAAACAGGGCGGCGGTGTTTTAGGAGACTTAAACATTTATAATATACATTTCGTAGTTGGTATTTTTGGTGGGACTCAAAGTTTAGCATATTATCCTAATATAGTTCGAGATGTGGATACTTCTGGAGTATTAATATTAGAGTATGAGAATTTTTAAGGCTGTATGTATTGCGGCTAAAGATACATTTAATAATAGCTATGTTAATATTCAAGGTGATGAAGGAATAATTAAAGTTGATGGACCTTCTAGTGAAGTATCAAATTATAGAATTTTTGATGGAAGATAGTTTAATTGAAGGAAACAAGAATATTAAGATACACAGAATGTTTTCAGAATTTAAAAAAATTTATTGATGTTATTGATAATAAAGATTTTGATTTTTATATAAGGCAAAAATCATAGTCTTGCAGTTATGAAAAATTCTAGATGAAGCAAGAAAAAGTATTATGAAAAAGAATAAATATGAAAAATATAGGTTATCTGACGACATACTTATAAACTTTGGTTTCCAATTTGAAGATAATATACTAGTCTTCAAAAGAAATATCTAAAATGATGTGTTTAGAATGGAAATAAAATTAATAAGTACAGATTTTTGAAATAGAGGTTTATGATTTAGATTTTAATGAAGTATATTCATTATTTAGTGTTGATAGTGCTAGTGGAGAAATAGTAACAGCAATTAGAGAAGAAGTAAAAAGATGTATTGGAAAAATTCTTTGTTTAGAAAAGTGTCATATATGAAGATGTATTGCATTATGTAAAGATCAATATAATAGTACTATAGTAAAAACCATTTAAAAACAGATCCAGATATAAAAGCATTAGTTACCCCCAAAAGGTAAGTGGTATGCTCTGTTTTTAGATGTAGAATATAATAAACTGCAAAAAGATAGTCTTGTAGATTCGAAGGTTAAAAATTATTAATTTTAAAAACATGTATCTAGTAAAATTTCTGCTATTACAGATAATAGAAATATTTTTCCGGCATATCATATGAATAAAAACCATTGGATAAGTGTTGTTTTAGATAATAATATAGATATAGAATATGTAAAAAGGATTAATTGAACTAAGCTATGATTTAGTAAACATAACAAATAAAAATCGAACCTGAATTTATTGGTTCGATTTTTATATTGTATAACAGCAAGTATAAGTAATATTACTTGTATAACTACAGTAGCATAAAACATATGGGGACAAAAATTCCCCAAGGACCCCAGATATAATATAAAAATATAAAGGGTTACTATATTAATATTCTAGAATTAGCGTTTTTAAATGAACAAATATTTAAAAATAACTGCTAATAAAAAGCAAAAGATGTGGTAGCATAAAGGCAAGTAACATACCTAAACCAGAATGATCATCCTGTTATTTTAGCGAGAAATATAAAAAATATGATAAAAGCGCCATATAAGCTAGTGATATAATTAGAGAAGTTCTAGAAAGAATCAGTGATGTTTCCCTTTTATTCATATTAAATCCATCCTTTCTCAGTTGCTTTTAACTAGCTTCAGTTCTATTTTTACAATCCAGTTTGAGTTAGAATATTAGAGATATAATTTCTTGTTGTACCTTCTGACAAAAATAATTCTGCTGCTATCTCTTTATTAGATAATCCATGCTTTAACTTTTTAGTAACAAAGTTTCTTGTTTAGATAGTGGATTATGATTCATAAAGATATTCTCCATAAGTTCTGGTGAATATTCTTTATGCCCAGCTCAAAACATTTTCAATTGTGTTCATAAGTTCTTCTATCGAACGGTCTTTTAATACGTATGCATCAACATTACTTTTTAATCGCACGTTCAAAATAACCAATTCTTTTAAAACGTAGTAACTATAACAACTTTTTGTATCAATATTTTTCTTTTATAAATTCTAATGTATCTAAACCAGTGGCTTCTGGCATTTCTATATCCAAGATAGCGACATCAATATTATGTTTTTAATATTAAATCCATTGCAACTTTACCGTTTTCAGCTTGGAAGACTTTATCAACTTTTTCTTCCATCAAAAGGAGCTTAGCCATTGCATCTCTTAGCATACTTTTGGTCTTCAGCGATAAGTAATTTCATAAATACGACTCCTTATCAATTTTTATTATTGTAATTTTTATAGTAGTGGCTTTTTAGAAGAAATAATGTTTACTCACCATTAACAGCTTTTTTAAACGTTCTTTTTATTGATTTTAATTCTTCACCATTTATTTTTCAAAACCACAACCATTATCAGAGAAAAGTAAAGAATATTGCTTTATCTTCATTAATAATTATATCACATTCTGTAGCATTACTATGTTTGATAACATTATTAGCTAGTTCTTTTAATATCATAGTAAGAGTCCATTCTTGTACAGTAGTAGACTTACTAAAGATATTGTTTTTAACATTTATTTGTATATTACTCATATCCATAATATCTTGTATTATATGCAGTTCTTCATCAACGCTACGCTGTTTTAATTTATTAATTATTGCACGAGTATTATTCATAGATTCTTTACTGATTTTGCTGATTTCACTAAGCTCTTGTTTTGCAGCTTCAATATTATTTTTCTAAATATTTTTCCGCTAGTTCCGCCTTTTAATTTCAGCATAACAAAGGTATGACCGATACTATCGTGGAGATCTTGACCAATTCTATTGCGTTCATTTTCAGCAAGCAAGATATTAATATGTTCATTACGTTTATTACGTTCTTCTGTTTAATAGTTCTTTTTCATAGTTTGTTTTTGTAAAAGAAAATATGAGGCTAGACAAAGAAAAATAGAAGAAAAACATAATAACCTTATCTGCTATATTGAAAGATGCTAGTGATATATGAAATCATTAGAGTAGTTTATAGTCACTAAAAACTAATAGTTCTATATGTAGTATAATTATCATGGAAAACGCCAGATTACAGACTACTTAAGTAAAAAGAATATAGCATATTCATAGGATGGATGAGTAATTGTCATATAAATTACATAAATATACTAGATAACTCCATTGAGTAAAAAGATTATATATTTATTCTTTCGTGTATAGAAATAGCTATGTAATCATATTACTGCAATAATTGTAAAATACAAAATATATAAATGGATAGGTTCCAGTTATAGTATATATGAAGGGAAAATGATACTAAGGATATATAAAATGTGAAGTTTTCTTTTTAATATTATTGCTAATATTTTTCATGTCTAACTCCTTTTAATTTAGTAAATTCTACTATAATAATATCATAAAGATAAAAGTGTGTGAATAAGATAATCACACACCTTTAGTTTATTTAATTTCTATTTTACGTTTGATAATTAAAGGGTAAGGATAGTAAAAGCCAATTCCGTATGCTAGTAGTACGCTAAGTGAAGTGAAAGAAAATACTTGTTCTTTTTAAATATTTATTAACAAATTCTAATAAGTGATATGTTGGAGTTACTTTAGAAATATTTTTGTAGCCATTCAGGAAAAGATAAGTAGGCCACCATAATCCTCCAAGCATAGCCAGACCTAGATATAAAGATATTAGCAAAAAGGCTTAATTTTTTTCAACTGATTTAATCAGACTTAGTAATACCCCAATTCCTAAAAATGTTATACAACCAACAACCATTAAAACACCAGCCATAATCCATTCACGAGCACTCATATTAACATCTCGTAAGAAATGACCAACAACGAATACTACAACTACAGCTATAATAAAAAGTAAAAAAATAATACGAATAAAAACGTGCAATATAGTACTCAGATAATTTTATCGGTGAATTATTTATTAGATGTAGATAGCTATTTGTTTCATCTTCACGAATTGACAATGGTAGTGAAAATAATGCAAAGCTAATGCTACTAAATGCAGTCATAGAAATTAGCATATCTTTTACAACACGTGCTTGTATCTCAGCATTATCAAATTGTTGCATTCCAGAGAATAGAACAAAGAAGATAACAGGAAAACCTAATCCCATAGTAAAATTCGAAAGTGCTCTTTTTGTAAATATAAATTCCATTTTTAATAATGTAGTAAGATTTTTTTCATGTTTTTACCCCTTAGTTTTTCTTTCGTTGTAGCAAAAACGCTATCTAGTAGAGTTCTGTTTTGAACCTCTAAATCTTTTAATGTACAACCAGCTGCTTGCAATAATGTCCAAATTTCTTCTGGTTTTTGTAAGGAAGTTGAAGCTATCATGTTTTCACTTCCAAATTATAGACATTTTCATTATCTTTTTAATACTTCAAGATATTGGAGAGGTAAAGTAAAGAATTTCTCTACTTCTTCAGGCGCATAGCATGAGGAGTTGTATCACGAATTAACTCGCCTTTATGTAAAACCAATATTCTATCTGCGGTATGTTCTACTTCTTCTATGTAGTGAGAAGAATAAATAATAGTCAATCCATTGTTTTTTTAATTTGTTAACTATTTCCCAAAAACGAATACGAGTAGAAGTATCCATACCAGCCGTTGGTTCGTCTAGAAAAATAATTTTTGGCTTCCCTATTAAAGTAAGTGCAAAAAGAAAGTAATCTTCTTTGGCCACCAGATAATTTTTGAAGCTAATGTATCTTTTTGTTTATCATCAAATCTAAGTATGTTGTCAATTTCTTGATTAGTTAAGTGATCTGTATAAAAGCTTTTTGAACAAAAACTTAGTAGTTCATTGACTTTTCAATCTTTCTGGAACAGCATTTTCTTGCGATAAAACATTAACATAGTCTTTTAATGTTCGATCAGTTGGTTTCAAATCATTAACTTTTATATCTCCTGAAGTTATGAACTTAGCACCAAGAAGACAATTCATAAGAGTAGTCTTTACCAGCTCCATTAGGCCTCGATAAGAGCTACACACTCGCCTTCTGATATATCAAATGAAACATCTTTTTAAAATATATTTATCCTTTATGACTTTACTTATATTTTTTTGCAGTAATAATTTTTACTTTATCATATTAACCACCTCTTTTTGTTGTTACTTATATTATATCGAGAAATAAATAATTTATTTAGTAAGCTCTGTCATATAGGAATATGACAAATGTCATAAATAAAAACCATGACTTTAGATAGTCACCAGTTTGCGACTTTATTTTAAGTCTTCTATATTTAAATAATTAGTACGGGGTTTTATTTATTAGAGAAAAATAATTTTTTTCTGAAACCTTTGAGACAGGTAAGGGATAGACATTTTTGAAAAATGAAATATTTAGTGCTGAAAAATTTTTTTATTGGTAAAAACATTCAAGTAAGATGTCGGTCTACTAGTTCCATACATTAGCCCAGGACGGACTATAAGATAATTTAATGATGAAGACTTAACGAATTCTTCAGCTTGCTTTTTACTATTGAAGTAATCTTTAAATCCACCATTTGCAGAGATGTAAACCAGTTTGTTAATGTTGAACTTGGTACAAAGTTCAATAGACTTTGTTACGCTTTGAGTGTTTAGTTTTTGTACATATTTTTGTTCTTTATAGTACCTACTAAATGAATAAACGACATCAAACTTTTTCTTCTATATTAATTTTCTTTCTATATTAAAGATATCTGCTTGAATCCAGTTAATATGACTTTAATTCTTTGTTTTTATTTTATGTCTAGATAAATAACTAATGTTTATGTTATTCTTTAGGGCTTCTTTAATTAAGGATTCACCTAAAAAGCCATTTCCCCAATAAGAAGAATATTCATATTTCACCTCATATATTAACTATAATTGAGTTTATTTGTGTAAAAATAATATCATAAATAAATTTTTAAAAGTAAATATATTTAAACAAATTATGAAAAATGATATAATAAAGACAATTTATAAAGGAAGGAGAAACTTTATGAAAATAGGTTTAGTTTTTAGAAGGTGGCGCGATGCGTGGATTATTTACCGCTGGGGTGCTTGATATCTTTTTAGATAATAATGTAGAAGTAACAGATGTAGTAGGGGTTTCAGCAGGGACATTATTTGGAGTTAATTACGTCTCGAAACAAAGAGGGCGAGCTTTTATGTTATAATTTGAAATATATAAATGATAAACGCTATATGAATGTAAAGAGTTGGTTAAAAACAGGAATTTAATAAATAAAGATTTTACATATTATAAATTGCCATTTCAACTTGATGTTTTTGATAATAAAACTTTTAAAGAATCACCTATAAACTTTTTGCAACGGTGACTAATATAGAAACAGGAGAAGCAGAATTTATAAAAATAGAAAGATGCTTATAAGCAAATGGAAACTTTACGTGCTACTTCTGCGTTACCGTTTATCTCTGAGATAATAGAAGTAGGAGATAAAAATATTTAGATGGAGGTATTACTAATAGTATCCCCGTTGATTTTTGAAAAGCAAGATTTTTGACAAGGTAATAGTTATTTTGACACGCCCAATAACATATAGAAAAGAAAAACAACGGGTATTCAATATAAGCTGTTTTATAAAAATATCCAAAATTAGTAGAAAAACTAGAGAAATAGATACAAAGAATATAATGATACAGTTGATAAAATAGTTGAATTGGAGAAAGAAGGAAAACTGTTTGTAATTAGGTCGAGTGAAAATATTACAATCAAGCGTCTAGAAAAAGGACGTAGAAAAGTTACAAAAAAAGTTTATGATTTAGGGTTGAAAGATGGGAACAATATTATAGAAGATTTAAAACAATATTTAGAGAAGTAGTAAGGATGATAAATATGGATATAGAACATAATAAAATAAACGCAGATAATTATAAAAAGAAAAGATATGAAGAATTAGAAAAACTATTATCACCAATAGAATATTTTGTAACTATGGAAGATGGAACAGAAAAATCTTATACAGGACAATACTGGGATAGTTTTGAAGAGGGAATATATGTAGATATAACGACAGAGGGAACCATTATTCTCATCAAAAGATAAGTTTAAATCTAATTGTGGCTGGCCGAGCTTTTCCAAACCAATAGAAAAAGAGGTAACGCATACTACAAGGATACCTCTCATCTTATGGAAAGAATTGAGGTAAGAAGTAGAGTGGGTGATTCTCATTTGGGAGCATGTTTTTTTCCAGATGGTCCAGAAGAATTAGGTGGATTAAGATATTGTATAAATAGCGCTGCATTAAAATTTATAAAAAGAGGATATGGAAAAAGAAGGATATGGTTATTTATTAAATATTTTTTAAATAATACTAGATAAACAGTAAAACAGGAGATAATTGACAATTACTATCAATTATCTCCTGTTTCAAATAGTTTTAGTGCCAAAAATTTAATGTAATATAATAAACGTGTTATATACGATATCATAAAAATAACAACAGTATGATAACAGTTTTATTTATTTATTAAAAAAATACTTAAAAATCAAAACAGTTGATGTAAGAGTTTTCATCTTCTTACAAAAAGAATTTGCAATAATTTCAACTAATATTTTTACTATATATAGGCTAATTTATTTTAAATAAATATAAAGTGTATTAGTACTAACGTTCACAAAATGTACACATTTTAACATAGAATAGTGTTGTAACAGAAATAGGGTTAAGGTACACTAAAAAGTGTAACAAATAGTTTAATTAATAAATTTATTTTTCACACTATATTATAAAAATTTAAGGAGTGACATAAATATGACAACAGTTGCAGAAAAAAAAGCATTCGTTGGTGGAAAATGGCAAACAGAAGTGGATTTAGTAGATTTTATCAAATCTAACTACACAGAGTACAGAGGGGATTCTTCGTTCTTAGCTGGACCTACTGAAAACACTAAAGTTTTAGTAGAAAAATTCAATGAGTTAATGCGTCAAGAACGTTTAGCTGGTGGAACATTAGATATGGATACTAGTATTCCTTCAACTATTCCTTTCACACGGAGTAGGATACATCGATAAAGATCGTGAACAAATCGTTGGTTTACAAACTGACAAACCATTAAAACGTGCTTTAATGACTTTTGGTGGTATTAACATGGCTGTAAACAGCTGTAAAGCATACGGATATGAAGTAGATGAAGAAGTTATCAAAATCTTCACTGACTACCGTAAAACTCACAACCAAGGTGTATTCGATGCATATACTCCAGAAATGCGTTTAGTAAGAAAATCTGGTGTTATCACTGGACTTCCTGATGCATACGGACGTGGACGTATCATCGGTGACTACCGTCGTGTAGCTTTATACTGGGTAGATCAACTTATCGCTTGGAAAAAGAAGATTTAGCTAAAATCGAGCTGACGGAGTTATGACTGAACACGTTATTCGTGATCGTGAAGAAGTTAGCGAACAAATCCGCGCTTTAGGTGAATTAAAAGAAATGGCTAAAATCTACGGATTCGACATTTCAGGACCAGCTACAAACGCTAAAGAAGCTGTACAATGGTTATACTTCGGATACTTAGCAGCTATCAAACAACAAAACGGTGCTGCGATGTCTATCGGTAACATTGCTACATTCTTAGATATTTATATCGAAAGAGATTTACAAGATGGAACAATTACTGAGTCTGAAGCTCAAGAATTAATTGACCACTTAGTATTAAAATTACGTTGCGTTAAATTCGCTCGTACTCCGGACTACAACCAATTATTCTCAGGAGACCCAATCTGGGCTACATTAATTGTTGGTGAAATGTTAGATGCAGAAAAGATCATTAGTTACAAAAAACTGACTTCCGTTTCATTCCACATTGTTAGACAACATGGGTAACTCTCAGAGCCAAAACTTAACTATCCTTTGGTCAACTAAATTACCTACAGGATTCAAAGAGTACTGTTCAGAATCTTCAATCAACCACAGTGCTATCCAATACGAAAGTGATGAATTATTAGCAGATTTCTTAGGAACTTGTGACAAATCTATCGCTTGTTGTGTAAGTGGTGATGACTACTGGTAAAGATATGCAATTCTTTGGAGCTCGTGCTAACTTAGCTAAAGCTTTTACTATACACAATCAACGGTGGACGCGATGAGTTATCAGGTGTTCAAGTTGGGACCAAAAACTGAGCCAATCCGTGGTCGTATTAAACTACGATGAAGTATGGGCTAAATTCGATGTATTCATGGAATGGTTATGTAAACTATACATCAATACATTAAACGTAATCCACTACATGCATGATAAATACTCTTATGAAAGTTTAGAAATGGCATTACACGATACTAAAGTTAGAAGATTCATGGCAACAGGTATCGCTGGATTCTCAGTAACAGGTAGACAGCTTATCAGCTATTAAATACGCTAAAAGTTACTCCAATCGAAGACGAAACTGGATTAGCTGTAGATTACAAAATTGAGGGAATTCCAGCATTTGGTAACAATGATGACCGTGCAGACGAAATCGCTGTTGAGTTACTAAAAGTGTTTATGACTAAACTTAAAAACATGAAACTTACCGTGCAGATGAAACTACAACTTCTATCTTAACTATTACTTCTAAACGTAGTATACGGTAAGAAAACTGGTAACACTCCAGATGGACGTCGTGCAGGAGAACCATTCTCTCCAGGTGCTAACCCAATGAACGGACGTGACCAAAGTGGAGCATTAGCTTGCTTAAGCTCAGTAGCTAAATTACCATACGAATACAGCCGTGATGGAATCAGCTTAACTGCAGCATTCACACCAAAGCTCATTAGGTAAAACTAAACAAGACCAAATCAAAAACTTAACAGCAATGATGGATGGATACTTCAAACAAGGTGGATACCACTTAAATACTAACGTATTTAACAAAGAAACTTTACTTAAAGTTATCGAATCTCCAGAAGATTATCCAAACTTCACAATTCGTGTATCAGGATACGCTGTATCGTCTAATCAGTTTAACTCCAGAACAACAACGTGACGTATTAAGCCGTACAATGCACCAATTCATGTAATATAATAATTAAACAAAAAGGAGGGGCTCTTAGTCTCACTTTTTATGTAAAATATTGTAAAAGTATTTACACAAAGTTATAGAATACGTTATAATAAGTATATAGAAAACAGTAAAGGAGGGGCAAAGTATGAAACTATCTAATTTAGCACCTGTTGAGGATACAAATGAACTAACTGCAAATGTTCACTCTGTAGAATCATTTGGTAACGTAGATGGACCAGGAATAAGATATGTAGTTTTCTTTCAAGGGTGTATGTTAAGATGCAAATATTGTCACAATCCTGATACTTGGAAGATGCATAATCCTGATGCTAAAGTCGTTACAGTAAGTCAATTAACTAAGGAAATGTTAAGTATAGAAATTTCTTTGAAGCTAGCAGAAGGTGGAGGAGTTACAGTAAGTGGGGGAGAATCTCTTCTACAATTAGATTTTGTTCTTGAATTATTTAGGCAATTAAAAGCACTAGATATTAATACTTGTGTTGATACATGTGGTGGTTTCTATGTGAATACTCCTACATATGAACGAAAAGATATTGAGATTAATTTCATTAACAGATTTATTCTTAATGGATTTAAAACATATCGACGATGAGCAACACATTAAACTTACAAAAAGAACAAATAAAAATATTCTACAATTTGCAAGATTTTTAAGCGATAATGGAGCAAAAATGTGGATAAGACATGTTCTTGTTCCAAAATGGACGGATGATGACTATTATTTACAAAAACTTCGTGAGTTTATTGATACACTTGATGGAGTTGAGAGAGTTGAAGTTTTACCATATCATGATATGGCTAAATTCAAATATAAAGAATTAGGACTTGAATACGAATTAAATGATATCAATCCACCAACAAAGATAGAATAATGCTATAAAAATATTAGGTGCACGAGACGATGTTAATTAAAAATATAGCCCAAATGACAGTTTTTCATTTATCATTTGGGCTTGTTTTTTAAAAATATTATGCTGTTAAGCTCAGATTATATTCTGAATTTAACAGCATAAGTTATTTGTTTAGCAATTACTATTTAGTTCCTTCTAACATAGATTTTAATATGCTTCTACATCTTTATTACTTGATTTAACATTGTATTCTTCAAATAATTTTTAAGTGCTTTTACTTACTACAGTAGAATCTTTTTAACTGCTTCTTCTGCTGCTTTTTCAGCAAGTGTTGCTTTCATTTCCTCGAAAGTAGCATCTTTTTCATCTAGTACTTTAATGATGTGGTATCCAAATGAAGTTTTTACAACGTCAGATACTTTATCTTTAGTAAGTGCATATGCAGCTTCTTTAAATTCTTTAACGAATGAATTATCTTCTTTAGAAGACCAACCTAAATCTCCACCATTAGAAGCATTAGCAGTATCATTAGAGTTTTTCTTTTGCTAGAGTAGCAAAATCTTCTCCATCCTTAATTATGTAGTTCTTCAGCTTTTTCTTAGCATCTTCATCACTTAATCCATTAGGGTTAGAGTCACTTTTAACGCTTATAAGGATATGTGCTAAATGATATTGGTGTATCGTAGCTTTTCTTTTAATTTATCTTCGTTAGTTCCAGTATAGTCATTTATTAAAAAGAGTTTGAGCAGCTTTTAACTTTAAAGTCCCGTCTTTATATTTATCTAAAGTAAACCCTTGTTGTTTTAAAAAGTTGTTCAAATTTTTCTTTCCACCATATTGTGTTTGAGCTTTTTGAGTTGCTCTTCAATAGCTTTTTCATCAATTTTTCCTTTATATTTATCTAAAAAGAACTTTTTGAATCATCATACTAGTAGCTGTTTTTAGAAAGTTGGCTAGCTCCTATGCTTTCTACGATATCTTTTTCAGTTACGTCTCCCTGCTTTACTAGAGATATATTTTGTTCCTCCAGAGCATCCTGCTAATCCTATAACTGATACACTTAGTGCTACAGGTAAAAATAGCTTTTTAAACTTGTTCATTAATTATTGTCCTCCTAATTGTAACTATGTATAAAATATACCATATTTTTATTATAAAACAACTAAAAGAATAGGCGAAATAAGTCGTGCAAAAAGCTTCTTTAATTCTAATTATTAAACTACGTTGCTGATATTTAGAATAAGATACTAAAGTTGACTTTTTGACATCTTCTAAAAATATTTTTCTAAATGCTTTTTGTAGTTTTGTAATCATACATAAAAGGCATTTAACTCGAAAATTCAATTTAAAGCTTCTATAGTCAAAATTTGTACTACCTAAACTATGTAACTTCATCATCAATAATAATCATTTTTGTATGGATAAAACCATTCTCGTATATATATGTTTTCGCCCTAGAGAAGCAAGTTCTCCAATAAATGAATAAGTAGCCCTAATATACAAAACATATGGTCAGGTTTATTAGGTACCATTATTCTAACATCAATCCCTAGAAAGGATAGCCATCTTTAAAAGCATCCATGACACTTTCATCAGGGGATAAAGTATGGTGATTGAATATAGATATATTTCTTTTGCCGAGAAATCATATGTAAATAACCATACTTTATTTTTCAAGTTTACTATCAGGTCCACTAGCAACCATTTGAGTTGGAAGGTAATTATCAATAGGGATAGCAGCGTGATCTTCCTCTAGATTGATTTGTTCAGTTTTTAGAAGATTGAGAGTTCCAATCGTCAATAAAACGAAATTCTAAAGAAACAACTGCTTCTCCTTCGATACGAAGATGCGTATCACGCCAATAACCAAATTTTTTTATCTAACCCTAGGTATTCATCACCAACATTAAAACCTCCGGTATAAGCAATCTCTCCATCAATAACCACTATCTTTCTATGATTTCTGTAGTTCATACGAAAATTTATAAGTGGTAGCTTAGATTTGAAAAACTTTTTATTTTTGCATTGTTTTTGTCAATTTTTCCTAGTGAGGAGATACTTAATTTCCTTGAGCCTATGTCATCATACAAGATGTATACTTTTACACCTTCTTTTAAGTTTTTGTTCAAAGTAAATTAAATAATTGTTTTCCGATACCATCTTTTTAAGAATATAGTATTGAATATAGATATAATCTTTGCTTTTTATATCTTCGAATAATAATTCAAATTTTTCTTTTCCATCTGTAATAATTTTTGATTTTTATTTTTAGATAAAGAAAGCTTTATCTGTTTCGTAATTTAACTCTATTAAATTTCTATACTTATAAATAATTTGTTCTTCCTTTGAAATTTCGTATGGAGTATCTTGTTTTAATAAACTCTCTTGATACGAAATTTTTTTCTTCATCAGAAAAAGGAAGATTTTTCTCTATAAATAGGCCTTCCTAGCATTAAATAGAGGATAAAACCTAAATAAGGTATTAAGAATAAAACTAAAAATCAAGCCCAAGAAGAACGGGTAGTTTGATATTCTAAAAACTATAGAGAATGCTAGTAATGTATTTATAATTAGAAATATTGTTAATAAAAATATCAATATCTAAACGAATATCGCTAAATAATGTTGTCATATAATCTAAAATATATGTAAAATTTATATTTAAAATTTTTAAAATTGGTATAATTCATAATATAACACTCCTAGTTAAATACTACCTTAAAATACAGAAAAAGTCCAGATAATAATTATACAGATAATATAAAAGATTATATAATTGTTAAAAAAATATATCAAAAAAATTATAAAAGATACATTGAAAATAAGGAGATATTAAAAACTTTTAGTAATTTTGTATTATGAGTTGAATTTTTGTCGATTTATATTATAATGGAATAGAGAAGAAAAAGGAGAATATCATGCCTAATAATATTTTAGAAGAATTAAAAACTAAATTTGAAGATTTTTGCGAGTGAACTAGAAAATATTGAACCTGAAAAAGGTTGATTTAACTCAAATTGACAGATTAATTGCTTTAGTAGAAGAATTAGATAACGAAATTAAAACTATAAAATAAAAAAATTATAAGCTGAGGTGAGGGAGTAGTTTACTTCTCTTTCAGCTTATCTTTATGAAGAGGTTAAAATGAAAAAGAAAAATAATGGTAAAAAATTAAATGTTCTTTTAACGATTAAAAATTGAGTATTAATGGTGAAGGAATGAGGTTATTACAAAAAGAAAAATTACATTTGTAAAAAGGTGCTCTTCAGATGAGGTAATTGTCTGTGAAATTATGGAAGAAACGCCCAAAAATACATTATAGGAAAATTAGTTAAAAGTAAAAGAGTCGAGTCCATATGAGTAGAGGTAAAAAGAATATGCAGAAAGTGGGGCATATGGGTTAGCTCATGTTAGTTACGAAAACAACTAGAATATAAACGTAATATTTTTATTAGATGCTTTTTGATAAGTATTATAAATTACCAAAAACCAGATAAAGTTGGTTCTAAAAACTTTAGCATCGCCTATAATAAAACATTATCGTAATAAAAATCAGTTTCCTCTTGCTGTTCGTAATGACGTGTAATTGCGGGCTTGATAAAGAAGGAAGTAATGATCTTGTAGAAATAAATGAGGATGTTGCACTACATGAAAATGGTAATAAGATTACTAATCTTGCTAAAAAAATGTTTAGGAAAATATAAAGTAGAAATTTCTACAAATAAAAAGACTTATGGTGTAAAATATATTTCAACTCGCACTTCATTTTTATAATGGAGATGTTCAGCTAACATTTGTAGCTAATACGGATAAAATTAAAAAAATTTAGATAAAGTTGTTAATGAGATTAAACGTGAAGCTCATAGTTAAGAGTATAGTGCTGAATGTAACGAATGATAACGATCATCTAGTAATGGGTGAGTGAAAACATAACTTTATATGGTTCGGATTATATTGTTGAAAAATTGGTGATACTAAATATGAATTATCAGCTAAATCATTTTTCCAACTTAATCCAGGAGCGACAAAAACTTTATGATAAAGTTGTAGAATTTGCTGATTTGAGAGAAACGAATATAGTTCTTGATGCTTTTGCGGTGTAGGGACAATTGGCCAATATGTGAGTCGTAAATGTCATGAAGTATATGGTGTAGATATAGTAGAAGATGCTATAAAAGATGCAAAATAATAATGTTAAGTTAAATAATTTAACTAATTGTACATATGTAGCAGGTGATGCTAACAAAATTGTACCTCGTTGGAAGAAAAAGAATTAATTTTGATGTTGCAATAGTTGATCCACCAAGAACAGGTTTAGGTCATTTAGCAAAAAATTTATTAGATGTAGATGCGAAGAAAATAGTTTATGTTAGCTGTAACCCATCAACATTGGCTAGAGATTTAAAAGTACTTACTAGAAAATACAAAATTAGACGTATTCAACCAATAGATATGTTCCCTGGAACAGCGGCTGTAGAGGCGGTAGTGGAATTAATTAGGAAGTAGATAAAGTAATGATGAATAAAATATTAAACTTAAGACCTTATTGTAAATATGAAATAATTCTATATAATAATAGCAAAATATATCAAAACCAATAATGGACTATTATAATAGGCTATTAAATGAAAAATATAAAGTTTATTTATAGAAAATAAATTAAATTAAGTATAAAAACATGGAAGAAATAGACAATTTATTATATTTCGAGTATAATTAAAGTGTACATTATAACTGATGAACTGAGTATATTGTCATATTAAAAAATTAATTTTTAGGTAATATTATTATTACTAATAGTTCATTTATCATTATTGTCTAAATATTTTATTCGGAAATTTTTATTTTAGTTACTCTAAAAAGTAATAGAATTTAAGAAATAATATAATATAGAAATATAGCTCTATTTAAATAGGAAATAGTGATTTGATGAAAATTAGAAATTCAAATGAAATATCATAGATTATACAAGTCTCAGTGAGTTATTGGTTCACGCCAATTGTGAAAAAGATTTAACTCTATTTTTATTAGTAGAGGAATAAAAGAGGGTATAGATTTTGAAAAATTAATAATCAAATTAGCTTATGTTTTTGAAAGTAAAATAATAAAGCAATAAAAACTGGAGTATATTGATGATGACAAATGAAAAAGTATAGTGAATAAATGTCAAATTTTACTCCTCAAAATTATGTAAAAAGAATTATTAGATTCAGTTGAGTTATTGCCAAGATATAGTAAACAAAAACAATATTAGAAATTCTTTTTGGGGATGGGAATATACTTGTTGAGGTGGTTAAAAGGTATATAAAAGAAGCACTTGAATATTCTGATGAAAAAAATAAAAAAATGGATTAGAAAAAGATGTTATGGATTTGAAATTGACGAAAAACAATTTGAAAAATGTATTCATAAATTAAACTTAATTACTGAGAAAATCGGACTACAAAATGTTAAATGAAAAATTTATAATGAGATTACTTAAAAAGTGAAGTAAATATACAATTTGATTTTATAGTAGGGAACCCTCCTATATAACTTACAGTGATTTATCATTAGAAGAAAGAACATTTATTAGGAGAAAATATGGAACTTGTCAGCATGGGAAATTTGATTATTGCTATGCATTTATAGAACATAGCATAAGTCATTATCAAATAAAGGGAGGATGTCGTATTTAATACCAAGTAGCATATTTAAGACAGTTTTGGTGATAAACTTAGAGAATTTATGAATCCGTTTATAATAGAAATAAAAGATTATACAAGGGAACAAATATTTGATAATAGCTTGTAAAGTCAGCGATTATAATAATTGATAAAAATAATAATTGTGAGAAAAATTCAGTATCTAGATATGAGCAATAAAAGACAATTATCGATACGTAAAACAACAATGCAGAAAAATGGATTTTTCTAATGAACTTGATATGGGAAAAATCGATTTGGCAATTATTTTAAAAGTATCTCATGTGATTAGCGACTTTATTGAATAAAGCATTTGTTATTAAAGAAGATATCTATGAAGATAAGGGAGACTATTATAAAATTGGAAATATTGAGATAGAAAAGGAGATTGTTTTTCCTACAGCATCACCTAGATCTATGCGATATGCTAAGATAGAGAAGATAATTTTTCCATATAAATATATTAATAATAATTTGATAAAGCTTGAAGAAGATGAACTAAAAACAATATCCAGGTGCGTTTGCTTATTTAAGCCAATTTAAGAAAGAGTTAAAAATAGAAAAATCTGATGAGAATGCAAAATGGTTTGAATATGGAAGGTCACAAGCACTTTTAGGAATTAAATGTGAAAAATTACTTATATCAACAATTGTTACGGATAAAGTTTGTGTATATGAGGCTTACAGAAGAATATGTTCCATATGGAGGTATGTATATTTCCATAAAAAGAAGAAAATAAAGAATATAATTTAGATTTTGCTAGAAAAATTCTTGAAAGTAAAAATTTATGAATTATGTAAAAAGTAAGAATAAATATTAGTGGTAGCTCATTGAGAATTACATCAAAAGATATAGAAAATTTTTATTTTTTAGTGGAGGAAATATGGAGAATCTTAAATACATTATTGAAGATAGTACAATTGCGGAGCTTTTAGGCGTGCAAAACTTTTCCATCGATGAGCAGCAGTGTTGGAATTAGTAAAAATGCATATGATGCTAATGCAGTGACTATAACTTTGGAATTCATAGATAAAACATTAAAAATAACAGATGATGGGAATGGTATGGATTTAAATGATATAAAGAGCATTGGATGCATATAGGAAAAAAAGTGATAAAGGATATAATTTTATTGATTCAAATAGTGAGTAAGAGTACAAGCAGGATCAAAAGGGGTCGGAAGATTTGCTTTAGCGAGATTAGGAAAAAAACATAGAACTATATAGTAAAAAGGAACAAAAAGATGGAGTGGTCTGGAAAACAGATTGGAATCAATCTACATTAGATGTAGATTATAATGTAAAAAATAAGGGGACCTGTATTCTAATAAATAATCTTGGGAAAGATGGACAATCAGCAGAATAAAAATTAAACACTTATCTAGAAAAACATATAATGATACGTCAATGAAAATTAGAATTGTAGCAGATAAATATGATGATTTGTAAATTTGCACTTTTCCAAAAACCAAAAACCAGGTGAAAACTGTAGATCACATATTGTGTTGCAGTATAACAAGGGAGAATTAGTTGTATCAGTTTTTCAAATGAGTTTGATAATGATGCAACAAAGTATTGTACAGATTTAAATTTAGATTTATATAAAAATAAGGTGAAAATTGTTGATGAATTTAATGGAGGTAAATTTGAGGATGTACTAGAAAAATGATTTGGTTTGCTTGTTAAACAAACTTGGTAAATTTTTCTGCAAATTTATTTTTAACTTGAATGTAACAAATTACGACAAACAAAAATTTTTGTATAAATATCTAAGTACACCTGAAAGTGTTGAAAAGTGAGTGTAATACTATATAGAAATGCATTTAGTATATCTTCATTTGAAGGCGAAAAAGATTGGCTGGGTTTGGGGAAAAAGATCAAGAAAATCACCAGCAGCAGCATCTCACCCAACAGGATCTTGAGAGTTGAGAAAACCAAATCTCAGGGTATGTATTAATTGATAAACAGGGAAAATAGAGTCTTGCAAGATCTTATGAATAGACAAGGAATAGATGAAAATATATATTATCGTTTATTTATTCAAATTATATTAGTAGGAATAAAGGGAGTTTGAAAGATATAGGCAAGAAATAATCCGAGAAATAAATAAAAAGAAACATAGAGGTGAAGAAGCATATGAAGAAAAATATCTGATAAGATTGTAAAATCCTGAAAATTTAGATAGATTAAACGATAGAGATAAAAACAGCTTGTTGATGAAATTAAATCATTTAAACAAGATAGTAAGAAATTTGAAAAAGAGAAATCAGATGTAGAAGCAAGATATAAGTATGATATTAGAATTTTAAATACTTTAGCAACATCTGGGATGAAAGCTACTTCTATAGCGCATGAGATAAATAATGATAGAAATCAAATGGAAGCATCGTATCGGTATATTGTTAAGGCTTTAAAAAATATGATGTTTGGGACGTTGTTAATAGTTCGAATAATAGAAAGATTGCATACGAAGATATACCCAGCCTATTAGAAAAACAATAATGAAGCAGTAAAAATAATTAGTTTTATTGATGCAATTTTGAAAAAAAGTAGAAAAAAACAATTTTTGCAGAACGTTTAAATATAAAAAGAGTCATAGGACAAATATTAGGAAATTGGAATAAAGACTATGCTTGGCTGAATATAGAACTAGATATAGATGATGAAATAGAATTTAATATATCGAGAGACACGTTTTATACTATATTTGATAATTTAATATTAAATAATGTCCAACAAAATAGTCAAGCTAGTGAATTAAGTATTAAAAATTTCAATAAGTAGGGAGAATAAAAACTGAAAAATATGTTATTCAGACAATGGAAAAGGGGCTTTCAGGAAAAATATGCAGATAATCCTAAAATTATTTTAGAAACCACATGAAACAAATCGAGAAAATGGACATGGTCTTGGGATGTGGATAATCAGTAATACAATTAATTTACAAAAAGGTGAGATACTTAATATTTCGGGTAAAACATGGTTTGAATTTACTTTTTGAAAATGGAGGAAACTATTTAAAAATGGAACAAATAAAAATACTTTATGTAGATGATAAAATCGAGTCCCTACGTTTCAGAGTATCTAAATTCGTATTCAAAAGATGGTGTGACTTATAGCTATATGGAATTTAGATTTTAAAAGTGAGTATTCACTATGTGAATTTGCTTGAACATATAGATGTTCAAAATGCAGACATATTGTTTTTAGATTCAATGCTTTTTGAAAAATAGGAATGTGAGAGAATAAAATTTCTGGTGAAGAATTAGGGACTAATAATTAGGGAAAAATTTCCATTTAAGGAAATAATAGTTTATTACCCAATATCAAGAAAAATAGGGATATAGTGCTAAGAAAAATATAATTCGAGTACATATCTGTGGTGATTCGATGTCATTTTTCAAAGATAACTGGGAAAAAGAAATAGTAAATGCTACAAATAATATTACTTTAAATAGAAATATTTTTAAAACAATATTTCTTCAAAAACACTATGTTGAAAAATATTTATTCGAAAAATTGAGAAAATTCGATAAATGGAACATCTAATTATGATGATTTAACAAAGAAAGATATAGATAATCTTATTAATGCTTTTTGAAGAAATGAGAAAATTATATGAAAAATGATTATAGAAATACTAGATATTATACATAATATTATAAATGAGGTTAGAAGATAAAAATAAGAAAAGAGTGTCCTAGAACTCAAATAATATATAATCAAATAAGTCAAAAAAGAAGGAATATAACAAACTGTTTAGAGAGATATATAATAATAAATGTTTGACTTGTGGTATCACAACAGATGTAATAAGTTCCTGAATTGTTAGAAATAGACCATTTTTATTTGTGAATCATCATTTAAGGAAAATAAAAATAAAAGCTGGAGAAATAAATAATTTAGTTCTTTCATGTAAAAAATGTAACAAGAGCAAAAAGTGATTTTTAAGTGGGAGGAAGAGATATACTTCAAAAATTTAGTGTAGATGATGGGAATATACAGAACTGTCTTTTATGAGACAAAGACTATTCTATTAAAGTAGAGAGTTTTTATTTCAGATACTAATATTTGTAGTTTTTATAAAAAACTTAAATTTAGTGATGAAGTAAGAAGGTTGAATTTTTACTTATGAATTTATATGGTTTTTACAAAAACATATTAACGAGATGTGTCGGAAAAATATCAAAAATGTATTATTCTTTTTACAACAAAAGAAATGGATTGTAATAATGTATTTGATAGGATAGGAAAAATTTTTGATAGAATCTATGGAAACTTATAAATTTAGAGTAAGAGTTATTAAAGTTAAAAAGCTAATTAAAGGTTCTTAACTGCCACTTTTTGTTTATACTAGCTTGTGTGCTATGTTTTTATGTGAGGCTAGATAAGCTAACTTGTTATTTAAAAGTACGATAATGAGAATAGGATTAATTGTAAAGAAGAAAAATTTATTTAATTACATAAGTTTAAAAATAATCTTATTAAATATATACCTATTAAATTTTTAAAATGCAAAGTAGTATTTAAAACTATTTAATAAGTTAGAGCAACTATTATTTATAGTAAAAAGAAAATTTAAATGATATTACCAAAAGTTATTTTTGTAGTGGAATTAATTAGAAGTAATATCTTATATATTGGGAGGAAGACCAGATAGAAAAGATAAAGATGTCTGTGTTAGGCATAGGCCCAGTTTATGTATTGAGCTGCTTAACTGTAACAGTTTTATCAATATATCTATCTGAAAAAGGGAGTCTGATTCAGGAAAAGATTAGCAACTTCAGATTGATTATGATATGTTTTGAGGTGACTTTCTATTTTGTTAGGTGTGACATTATGGATACAAACTGTATTTTCACAAAAAATGGTAAAAAAGCAATAAAAGATAATATTCTTTTTGACTAAAGGAGTATACGCTGTTGTAAAGAATCCGATATATTCTGCATTTTTCTTTGTTTTTACTGGGATGTTATTGATAGAAGCCAATCTTTGGTTACTTATACTTCCAATAGTGTTTTTGGTTTTATATGACTATTCTTTTAAAACTTACAGAAGAAAAGTGGCTAAAAGAGGTCTTTGGTCAAGAGTATCTTGAATATTACAATAAAGTAAATAGAGTCTTTCCTTGGTTTCTAAAAATAATATGGTGATGGAAATGGATAATTTAGATAAAAAGTTTGAACAATTAAAAAGATATAATGTCAGATATTGATAATAAGAGATATTCAGATAAAGGGAATTGAACCGCTCTTTTCTGCACCTAGAACTGCTAAAATATTGATAATAGGCCAAGCACCAGGAATAAAAAGCACAGGAGAGTAGAATATTCTTTAATGATAAAAGTGGAGAAAGATTAAGAGAGTGGATGGGAATTGATAATGAAATATTTTATAATTCAGGGTTAATCGGAGTAGTTCCTATGGATTTTATTATCCTGGAAAAGGAAAAAGTGGAGATTTACCTCCAAGAAAAATTTTCGCTCATAAATGGCATCCCTAGGGCGTTGGAGTTAATGCCTGATATTAAACTTATTATTTTTAGTAGGAAAATATGCCCAAGATTATTACTTAAAAGATGAGAAGGAAAAATTTAACAGAAACTGTTAAGAACTATAAAAAAATATTTACCAACGTATTTTCAATAGTTCATCCATCACCACTAAATTTCCGATAGCATAATAAAAATCCTTGGTTTCTTGAAGAAGTAGTACCAGAGTTACATGGTAGAAGAATATTGTCAGAATATATAGGCGAGTATAATAAAAATATTAACACGCCTTTTGATATGGCTTTATCGAATATTTGAAAAAGAAAATATGTTGATTATAAAAGTCATAAGGAGAGGTAATATAGTTTATTCGTTTTATTAAGCTATTTATAAATTGAGTATATTATTGTCTTTTGTCTTTATGTAGCTGAGGTTCTATAGTTAAATATTTGACATTTCTACTAATATAATATATACTTATAATAATTTAAATAATTATCTTTAATGTGATCAGAGAGTCAGCAAAGATTAGTTTTATTGGAATGAATATACCTAGTTTAAACATGCTGTCCTGCTCTTATGAGTAGGTTATTTTTTTGAGGTGAAGTATGAAAAAGAGTTCTTTTTGATGAAGTAATGATTTCAAGAATGATTACAAGAATTGCTAATGAAATTATTGAGCAAAAATAAATTAGAAGAAATAGTTTTAGTAGGAATTCAAACAAGAGGAATTTATATTGCTAAAAAGATTAAAACAAAAGATTGGTGAGATTGAAAATATTAATATTCAGTTGAAAGTTTAGATATTAAGTTTTATCGTGATGATCTTGAAAAGCAAAAGTTTTGAGCCTGAAATTACAACACCGAAGTTTAAACTAGATTTGAATAAAAAGTTGTTATTATTGTTGATGATGTACTATACACTGGAAGAACTGTACGTGCTGCTATTGATGCAATTATGGATGTTAATGCCCTAAAGCTATTCGTCTTGCGATATTAGTTGATCGTGGTCACCGTGAACTTCCGATTCGTGCAGATCATATTGGAAAAATATTCCAACTTCAAAAAAAGAAAATGTTAAAGTTTATCTTAAAGAAGTTGATAAAAGTGAAGAAATATTATTAATTTAAATATAAGTCTTTTAAAAGCTAGTCCAGAGAGGCTAACAAAGGGATTGAATTTAAAGTGTATACTAGAATAGTATAGCTGTATTTAGATATAACTAAGTTTTAGTGTATCTATTACTAGAATTTAAATTTAAGTTGATTATGAAAATCATGTCCTTGTTGTCTTTGGATGCAAGGTATTTTTATTAAAAATGGAGGAACACTATGAAGAACATAGTAAAAATGTCAGACTTAACAAATGAAGAGGTGTACGAACTTATAACTCGTGCTTTTAGAACTTAAGAATGGAGCTAAGGTAGAGGCTGAGAAGACCTTTTTGTAGCGAATTTATTCTTTGAAAATTCAACACGTACAAAACACAGTTTTGAGGTTGCAGAACATAAACATAGACTTAATGTTATAAACTTTGATGCAGCAACATCATCAGTTAATAAAGGAGAAACACTTTATGATACTTGTAAAACATTGGAGATGTTAGGCTGCAATATGCTGGTTATTCGTCATAGCCAGATGCATATTACAATGAATTATCAAACCTAAATATACCAATTTTTAAGCGGTGGTGATGGAAGTGGAGAACATCAAGCCAGTGTCTACTTGACCTAATGACAATGTACGAAAAAGTTTGGAACTTTTGAAAATCTGAATATTATAATTGCTGGTGATATTAAGAATTCTCGTGTCGCATGAAGTAATTATAATATGTTGACAAGATTAGGGGCTAAAGTCAAATTTGTATGTCCAGATATCTTCAAAGATGAAACTTTAGGAGATGTAGTTGATTTTGATGAGATTATAGATAAAGTAGATGTCTGTATGTTACTGCGTGTTCAACATGAAAGGCATGATTCAAAAATGGGGGACTTTCAAAAGAGAGTATCATAATAATTGTGAGCTAACAAAAGAACGCTATAATAAATTGAAAGAAAGTGCAATAGTAATGCATCCTGCACCAGTTAATCGTGGAATGGAAAATTGATACTGAGTTAGTTGAAGCACCTAAATCTGTAAATCTTTGAACAGATGAAAAATGGTATGTTTATGCGTCAAAGCAATGATTGATAATAAAAAGATAATAATTTATAAGAAGGAGAAAAGATATACTACTTTTTAAAAATGGTAAAAATTTTAAAAATGGGGTTCTAGTTAGTAAGGATATTTTTGATTGATGATAAAAATCGTGAAAATTGATAAAAATATCCAAGAAAATGTTGAGAAAGTTTTAGATTTAGAAGGAAAGTTTGTTTCTCCTGGTTTTATAGATGTTCATGTTCACTGGAGAGAACCAGGATTTGAATATAAAGAAAATATTTACCATGCATCTCGTGCAGCAGCTCGTGGTGGATTACACACAGCTATGCCAATGCCAAACTTAGATCCAGTGCCAGATAGTATGAAAATCTAAAAATTCAACTTGATATTATCGAACGAGATGAGTGTTATACGAGCTATACCATATGGTGCAATTACAAAAGGTGAACTAGGAAAGGATTACGCTGAGTTTGAGGAATTAGTAGACTATGTTTTTGCATTTAGTGATGATGGTCGTGGAGTTCAAGACGCTAATATGATGTACGAATCAATGATGGTTGCTGCGAAGTTAAACAAAGCTATCGTTGCACACTGTGAAGATAATTCACTCATTCGTGGGGGATGTATGCACTGCGGTCGTCGTAGTCGTGAACTTGATCTTCCAGGCATTCCATCAGTTTGTGAAAGTGTTCAAATTGCACGTGATGTGTTACTAGCAGAAGCAGCAGGTTGTCATTATCATGTGTGCCACGTATCAACAAAAGAATCAGTACGTATTGTAAGAGAAGCAAAAGCAGCAGGAATAAAAGTCACATGTGAAGTTTGTCCTCACCATCTTATAAGTGATGAAATGGATATTCCAGAAGATAATGGAATGTGGAAAATGAATCCACCTTTACGCGCGCGAGAAGATAGAAATGCTTTAATAGCAGGATTGTTAGATGGTACAATTGATGTTATTGCTACAGACCATGCACCACACGCAACACATGAAAAAGATTTAACAATGCGTAAAGCAGCTTTTGGTATTGTTGGTAGTGAAACAGCGTTTAGTCAACTTTATACAAAATTTGTAAAAACTGGTGTATTCTCACTAGATTTATTAGTGAAATTAATGACTGAAAAAGTAGCAGATACATTTGGATTACCGTATGGTCGCCTAGAAGAAAATGGATATGCAGATTTAGTTGTAATTGATTTAGAAAAATCATTAAAAATTGATCCAGAAAAATTCTTATCAAAAAGGGCGTAATACTACCATATGTAGGTGAAGAAATTTACGGAATACCAGTTTTAACACTAAGCGAAGGGAAAAGTAGCTTATAAAGATTCAGAAGTATTTGATATATAAGATATAAAATTTAATAATATGAAAAACTAAGAAAGTGAGAAAAAGCTATGTACAGTTACGATAGACAGCTAATATTAGAAGATGGAACGGTTTATAAAGGCTATGGTTTTGGTGCGAATAAAGCTATGGCAGGAGAGGTAGTATTTAATACAGGAATGACAGGATACCAAGAAACATTATCAGACCCATCATACAACGGTCAAATAGTCACGTTTACGTATCCTTTAATCGGAAATTATGGAATAAATAGAGATGACTTTGAAACAATTAATCCAAGCATTAAAAGGTTTAGTTGTTCGTGAAGTTTGTAAAAAGCCATCAAACTTTAGAACAGAATATAGTTTAGATGAGGTTTTAAAGGAATTAGATATACTGGAATTTCAGGAATCGACACACGTAGTTTAACTAGAAAGATAAGAGAACACGGTACGATTAAAGGGATAATTACAGATCTTTGTATGGATCCAACAGAAGAATTGGAAAAATTAAGAGATACTAATTTACCAACAAATCAAATTGAACAAGTTTCAACACCTAAAGCATTTTTATCATCAGGTAATGGGTATAGAGTTGTATTAGTCGACCTTGGAATGAAATCAGGTATTTTAAGAGAGTTAAATGAACGTAATTGTGATATCGTAGTAGTACCTCATAACGTAATCTGCAGACATTTTCAGATTAAATCCAGATGGAATAATGCTAAGTAATGGACCTGGAGATCCAACAGATGTTCCAGAAACTATTGAAATGCTTAAAGAAGTTATGCCAAAGATTCCAATTTTTGGAATTTGCATGGGACATCAACTTATATCTCTTGCATCGGGTGCAAAAACTTATAAATTAAAATTTGGGCTACCGTGGAGCTAATCATCCGGTTAAAAATTTACTTACAGGTAAAGTTGATATAACATCACAAAACCATGGATATAGTGTTGATATTGACTCATTAAAAGATACAGAATTAGAACTTACACATCTTTCAGTAAATGATAAAACATGTGAAGGTGTTCGTCATAAAAATATCCAGTATTTTTCAGTGACAATACCATCCTGAAGCATCACCAGGGACCACACGATCCTAACTACTTATTCGATCAATTTATCGATAATATGAGAGAATTCAAAGAAAGTAAAAATAACATAAAAATTTTATAGTAAGAATCTAAAGTATCAATGCTAAATTAAGGAGAATAAAAATGCCAAAACGTAATGATATAAAAACTATTTTAGTAATAGGATCTGGACCGATTACAATCGGTCAAGCAGCAGAGTTTGACTATGCTGGGACACAAAGCATGTCTTTCTTTAAGAGAAGAAGGATACGAGTTATTTTTAGTGAACTCTAATCCAGCGACGATAATGACAGATAAAGAAATAGCAGACAAAGTTTATATGGAACCATTAACTTTGGAGTTTGTTAGTAAAATTATAAAAAAAGAGCGTCCTGATGCGCTGCTACCGACATTGGGAGGACAAGTAGGACTTAACCTTGCAGTAGAACTTCACAAAAGTGGTGTATTAGATAGATATGGAGTGGAATTATTAGGAACTAAACTTAGTTCGATAGAACAAGCGGAGGACCGTGAATTATTCAGAAATCTTATGAATGAACTTAATGAACCAGTTCCAGAATCTGCAATTATAACTACCGTAGAAGAAGCATATGATTTTGTCGCTGAGATTGGCTATCCAGTAATTGTTCGTCCAGCGTTTACGATGGGAGGAACTGGAGGAGGAATCTGCTATAACGAAAAAGATTTAGAAGAAATTGTTAGTAGTGGATTACATTATTCGCCAGTAACACAATGTTTATTAGAAAAATCTATAGCTGGATTTAAAGAAATTGAATATGAGTAATGCGTGACTCAAATGACACTGCGATTGTAGTATGTAATATGGAAAATATAGATCCAGTTGGTATTCATACAGGGAGTTCAGTTGCAGTAGCGCCATCTCAAACATTAACGGACAGAGAGTATCACATGTTGCGTGATGTGTCATTAAAGATTATTCGCGCATTAAAAATTGAAGGTGGATGTAATGTTTCAGCTTGCACTTGATCCGGAATCATTCAAATATTATATTATCGAAGTAAATCCAAGGGTATCACGTTCATCAGCGCTAGCTTCAAAAGCTACAGGATATCCAATTGCAAAAATCGCAGCAAAAATTGCAGTTGGTTTAACATTAGATGAAATTATAAACCCAGTTACAAAAATTCTTATGCATGTTTCGAGCCAACACTTGACTATGTTGTAAGTAAAATCCACGTTTCCCGTTTGATAAGTTTGAAAATGCTGATCGAAAACTTGGAACTCAGATGAAAGCTACTGGGGAAGTTATGGCGATGGGTAGAACTTATGAAGAAAGTTTATTAAAAAGCTATCCGTTCTCTTGAATACAGGTTCATCATTTAGGATTACCTAATGGTGATGAGTTTACTTTAGAAGAAATTTTGGATAAAAGTAAAAACAAGCAGGTGATGAGAGATTATTCTTCATTGGAGAAGCGCTACGTCGTGGACAAAAGCACAAAAGATATCCATGATATAACTAAAATAGATATGTTTTTCTTAGAAAAATGCAAAAATATTATCGATATCGAACATGATTTGAAAGATAATGTAGGTAATACAGATTTATTAGAATATGCTAAAAATATGGTTTTTTTCTGACAAAGTAATTGCTCATCGTTGGAATACTACAGAAGATGAAATCTACACGCTACGTCAAGAAAAATATTACGCCAGTGTTCAAAAATGGTAGATACCCAGCAGCAGAATTCGTATCAGAAACACTCATACTTCTATTCAAGTTATGAGCAAGAAGAAGAATCTATTGTTAGTGATAAAAAGAAAATTGTTGTTCTTGGGTCTGGGCCAATTCGTATAGGTCAAGGGTAGAGTTTGACTATGCAACAGTGCATGCTGTAATGGCGATTAAAGATGCAGGTTATGAAGCGATTATCGTTAACAATAACCCGGAGACTGTATCAACAGACTTTACAATCTCTGATAAACTTTACTTTGAACCATTAACAGAAGAAGATGTAATGGCAATAATTAACCATGAAAATCCAATTGGAGTTGTGGTTCAATTCGGTGGACAAACAGCAATTAATCTTGCTGCAAAATTAGAAAAACATGGTGTAAAAATATTAGGAACAGCGTTAGAAGAAATTGATAATGCGGAAGATCGTGATAAGTTCGAAGAATTATTACGCAAGCTTGAAATTCCCACAACCATTAGGAAAAACGGCTGATGTAGAAACAGCAGTTAAAAATGCTGAGGAAATCGGCTATCCAGTATTAGTAAGACCTTCTTACGTACTTGGTGGGCGTGCTATGGAAATTGTTTATGAAGAATCAGAATTACGTCGTTATATGAAAACAGCAGTTAAATTAAGCCCAGAACATCCTGTATTAACTGACCGTTACTTAGTAGGACGTGAAATTGAGATTGATGCAATTAGCGATGGGCGAAACAGTTATAATTCCAGGTATTATGGAACATATTGAACGAGCAGGGGTTCACTCTGGAGACTCAATAGCAGTTTACCCGCCGCAAACATTAACTCAAAATGAAAAAGATAAGCTTATAGAATATACTATTAAGTTGGCAAAAAGGATTGAATATTGTTGGATTATTAAATATCCAGTATGTAATAAGCAAAAGGTGAAGTATTTGTTCTGAAGTAAATCCACTAGTTCACGTACAGTACCATTCTTAGTAAAAATTACAGGAGTACCGATGGCTAAGCTTGCAGCTGGTGCAATTATAGGCGAAACACTTAAATCTAAAGGATATGAGACAGGGTTATTACCAGAAAGTACAAATGTTTATACGAAAAGTTCCAGTATTTAGTTTCCAAAAACTTAAAGATGTTGATATAACACTTGGACCTGAGATGAAATCAACAGGAGAAGTAATGGGAAGTGACTCTACTTTAGAAAAATCTCTATATAAAGGTTACTTGCAGCAGGTATTAAAATAAGCGATCAAGGAAATATTTTATTTACAATTAGTGATGATGATAAACAAGAAGCACTAAATATAGCTAAACGCTTTTCTGATATTGGCTATAACCTACTTGCTACAGAAGGAACAGCGAAGTTCCTAGCAGAAAATGGATTACGAGTAACTGCTGTTGGAAAAATTAATCAAAGCAAGTACAGCGTTTTTAGATGCAATTTACAATGGAGATGTGGATGTAGTAGTTAATACAACATCAAAAAGATAAAGATGTAACAAAAAGACGGCTTTAAGATTCGCCGTGTAGCAAGTGAACAAGAAATTGTATGTCTAACATCACTTGATACAGCTGATGCGCTTTACTAAAAGTATTAGAGTCAATTTCATTTAGCATCTTACCATTATAGGAGAAAAATCATGGATTATGTAAAAATCATGAAATATAGGGAATATAATTAATCTTACATTTAATATTGAGCAGGATAAACCATTTGATATTGGTGAAAAATGAATGAGATTTGTGCAGATGCTTATATGAATGGATATAATTGGGAGGCATTTTTCAATTATTACCTTGGAAAAACTATCCAGAAATATTAGAGGGATAGATTTTTGATCCAGAAGCAGGAATGTTTACAGTGTACTATGATTATACGCCAGAAAACGAAATTAAAAGCAGAAAAGTTCAAAAGCAATTATAATTGACTTAATTGAAAATGAGGAAAAATTATATAAAGTTATAAAAAGAAGAAGCTGCTAATATAGAATGGGATTAACAACTATAAAAATTTAATGAAAAGGGAGAAAGTTAACTTGATAGATTTGATTCTATAAAATCAATATTTAAAAGTTATCTTCTCCTTTTTCATGAGGAAGGAGTGTAGATGGATACTTATTTAACAACAGTAGTAAGTAACGAAAAAAATTGCCGATAAGATATTTAGAATAGAATTACATGGCGATATAGTTTGTGAAATGAATACTCCAGGACAATTTGTTAATATAAAAGGTAAATAATGGTTATGAGTTTTTACTAAGAAGACCTATTTCAATTTGTGAAATTAATAAGGATAAGAACACCTTTGTGATGATTTATCGCGCGGATGGTACTAGGGACAATAAAAGATTTCTGAGTTGAAGCCTGGAGATTTAGTAGATGTACTGGGACCCTTAGGGAAAGGATACGATATAAGTTCATTAGAAAAAGGTCAAACAGCACTTTTAGTAGGCGGAGGAATTGGCGTGCCTCCCTTTATATGAACTTGCAAAAGCAGTTCAGAAATGCAGGGATAAATACTATTCATATACTAGGTTTTAATAATAAAAAGATGTTTTTATGAAGAAAAATTCGTAGAATTAGGAACAACTTATGTAGCAACTGCTGATGGAAGTTATGAGTGAAGCAGGCTTTGTTACCAATGTTATTGAAGATAAAAATTAAGTATGATAAGTATTATAGCTGTGGGCCACTTGCAATGCTAAAAGTACTAACTGACATGGATAAAGAGAAAATAGGCTATATTTCATTAGAAGAGAGAATGGCTTGTGGTGTTGGTGCCTGTTATGCCTGTGTTTGTGAAAAACAAGACGGAAGTATCTCGAGAGTTTGTTATGATGGGCCAGTCTATGACTCGAAAGAAATAGCATTATAGGAGGAAGTATGAGCGAAAGATTAAGAGTAAAATTACCAGCTTTAGACCTTAAAAATCCAGTAATGCCAGCATCAGGATGTTTTGCTTTCGGATTAGAATATGCGAATTTTTATGATTTATCCAAATTAGGAGCAATTATGATAAAAGCAGCGACAAAAAGAACCACGTTTGGTAATCCCAACACCACGCGTTGCAGAAACATCAAGTGGAATGTTGAATGCAATTGGATTACAAAAATCCAGGCGTTCATGAAATAATGGAAACTAAATTAAAAGAATTAGAAAAAAATACGATGTTCCTATAATAGCTAATGTTGCAGGTAGTGAAATAGATGATTATGTTTATGTTGCTGAACATATTAGTAAGGCACCAAATGTTTATGCTTTAGAATTAAATATTTCATGTCCTAATGTTAAACATGGTGGTATTCAATTTGGAACTGATCCAGAAACAGCAAAAAATCTTACACAAAAAGTAAAAGCAGTTTCGAGTGTGCCAGTCTATGTTAAAGCTTTTCTCCAAATGTTACAGATATAGTAGCGATGGCGAAAGCTGTAGAAGAAGGTGGTGCAGATGGAATTACGATGATTAATACTTTAGTTGGAGTTAGGTTAGATAGAAAAACAGGAAAACCTATAATAGCCAATGTAACGGGAGGGTTATCAGGTCCAGCGGTTAAACCCGTAGCAATAAGGATGGTTTACCAAGTAAGTCAAGCTGTCAATATTCCAATTATAGGAATGGGTGGTATTATGGATGAATGGGATGTAATTGATTTTATCTCGGCAGGAGCCAGTGCTGTAGCAGTTGGCACAGCAAACTTTACAGACCCATATGCTTTGTCCAAAAATTATCGATAAACTCGAATCAGCACTTGATGAGCTTGGGTAAATCATATATTAGAGTTACGTGGACGTGCTTATAAATAAATGAAAAGGAGAATTATTATGAACAAAGATGTAATAATAGCATTAGACTTTCCTACACTGGAAGATACTATAAATTTCTTAGAAAAATTTGGAGATGAAAAACTTTTTGTAAAAGTCGGAATGGAACTGTATCTTCAAAATGGTCCAGTAGTATTGGAAAAATAAAATCTTTAGGACATAAAGTCTTTTTAGATTTAAAATTGCATGATATTCCAAATACAGTTTATGGAGCAACAAAAGGCTTAGCACAATTCAAAGTTGATATACTTACTGTTCATGGAGCAGGGGGATATGAGATGCTTGCTGCAGCAAAACGTGGAATGATTGAAGGTGGAAGCCCGTGGAAAACTAATGTTATAGCATAACACAATTAACATCTACTTCTGAAAAAAACAAGTAAAAAGAAGAGCAGTTAGTAGGTGTAAGTTTAGAAGAGAGTGTAATAAATTATGCAAAACTTGCTAAAAAGCTGGTCTAGATGGGGTAGTATCTTCTGTATGGGAAGCAAAAAGTAATTAAAGAAAATTGTGGAGAAGAATTTTTAAAAGTAACACCAGGTATAAGACTTGAGACTGATGAAGTGGGTGACCAAAAGCGTGTAGCAACACCGGAACGTGCTGCTTGTGAGGGAAGTACTCACATTGTAGTAGGGTCGTTCAATCACAAAAAGCTAAAAATCCACTTGAAGTTTATAACTTAATAAAAGAACAATTTACGAAGAAATATTAAAAGGAGAATAAACATGACTTTAGAAAGAACAATAGCTAAACACTTGTTAGATATAGAAGCGGTAGCATTAAGACCAAAATGATTATTTTACTTGGACGTCAGGAATTAAATCACCAATTTACTGTGATAATAGAATTACAATGTCATATCCAAAAATTCGTCGTGAAATTGCTGTCGGAATGAGCAAAGTTATTAAAGAAAAATTCCCAGAAGTAGAGGTAGTAGCTGGAACTGCAACAGCTGGTATTCCCTCATGCAGCATGGGTAAGTGAAGTACTTGATCTTCCAATGATTTATGTAGAGATTCTGCTAAAAAACATGGTAAAACAAATCAAATAGAAGGTAGATTATTAGAAGGACAAAAAGTTGTTATTATAGAGGACTTGATATCAACAGGGCTTTCTTCATTAAAAAGTTGCAAAAGCATTAGAAGAAGCTGGAGCCGAGGTTCTAGGGTGGTTGCAATTTTTAGTTATGAACTTAAAAAAAGCACAAGATGCCTTTTGCAACAGATAATGTAGAATATCATACATTAACAAACTACAATTTCTTAATAGAAGAAGCGGTGGCTAGTAATTACCAAAACAAACAAGGACATGAAAAACTTCTTGAATGGAAATAATTTGTGATAAATTACAGTTTTTCTAGGAGGAGGCAGGCGTAATACTAACTGTGGAAGTACTAGTGGGAAGATTCTGTTTAAAATGTATTAATTTAATTATATATCGTGATTTATGTTGAAAGAAAGGTTTAAGTATAGATTGAGATAATGCAAATATATATTAGTATATGTAGTGTGAAATTGTGCTTGCTTTTATATTGCAGTCATTCGTGGAAATTGATAGGATTGTATGTATGATTTACAATTCGTATAGTAATAATAATTTTAAAAAATGTGAAAATTAATAATTTTGATTATATGTATTTTACTTATTTTCACTACACAACATTTGTGTGTGCACACATTTACTCGTAATGTATAATAGGTCTAGACGCTCAAAAATTTTAAATGAATTTTAGTAAATTTGAGTAGCATTGCTACAATATAGCGGTAATCGATTCCTGTTTTATTCATAATGATGAAAATTATTAGATGTTTTAGAAATTTAGCTAAAACTTTTATTACTTATTTGCTTGATATTATTCTTGTACCAATTTTAATAATTTTATTTAGAATTTGACTTCTTCTGAATACTAAAACAGTGGTTATTTCATTTTCTCTATGTAGGTATAAATATATTTTCTTGGTGAGAATAATGATGAAGAGTATTTGGAGATACCTACAACAAAAATTCAGGAAAGAAAAGGTATTATTTATTACTTAGCTTCATTTGGGAAACATGGCATGTCCACTGTGGTACACATATTATAAAGTTGATTTGTGGTAATGGTACATTGGCTATGCGGAACACTATTATTCTAGGATATATATATATGAAACGAAATTTGGATATGCTGATTCATTTCGTAGACAATATTCGGGGGCAGTTGGAAGCGTTGGAAAATAAATAAAACATTATTGCCCCATCTAAATTGGGATGTAATATTAAATTTATCATTTGTTTTATAATTATATTTCAATAGAAGAGTTTAGAGATACATAAAATTATATATTTGTTGATTACGTTAATAGATCTTTAATAATAAATAATATAGGTAAAAATAATGAAACACGATGATTTTGGCTTATAGGTTAAAGAAAGTATCGATCGATGATACAGAATAGAAGTAAATCTGAACAATACTTATTAACAATTATATTATGGCATTAAATAATAGTGTATCTACCAGTAAGTCGACTGGTAGTATGACCCAAGGTCTATTATTATAATAGAAATATTAAAGATAGAAACTGAAGCAAATTACGTTATAATTAAGTCTAATCTAGTTTAATAATAGTGATTTATTACGCAGACTATTGATATAATAAATTAAGTCTGTTGAACCAAACAGACTTATTTTGACCTAATAATTTTTGATAGCGATTATCAATTCCTTATGTTATAATTATAATGATAAAATAAGCTAGTGAGGTAAGGAAATGGATAATATAATTGATATAAGTATACCTGTTGCACAGGTAGTAGATAAACACCCAGAAGTATTAGATATCTTGGTTGATTTAGGGTTTAAACCATTAGCGAATCCAATTATGAGAAATACAGTTGGCAGAAAAACTTCATTAAGGATGGGTTCTAAATTAGCAGGAATCAAATTAGAAACTATCATTTCAACATTAGAAATGAATGGTTTATGAGGTAGTGGGGTTAGACTAATGGCTGAAAAAAGAATAGAAGTATTAAAAGATATATTACTTAGGCTTCATAATGGCGAAAGTGCAGAAAAGTGTTCAAGAAGAATTTGACAAACACTTTACAGGTGTCTCTGCAATAGAAATCAGCTTAATGGAACATGAACTTATGAACTCTGATTCTGGAGTTACCTTTGAAGATGTTATGAAATTGTGTAATGTACATGCTAATTTATTTAAAGGTGCAATAAAAGATGTTGAAGTAACTGATAGTGAACATCCAGGGCATCCGGTTCAAGTGTTTAAACAAGAGAACCTAGCTTTTAGAGCTGCTATTATTCGTATCCGTCGTATTTTAGATAATTATAAGAATGTCGAAGATGAGGAAACGCAAGGAGCGGTATTAAAAGGTTTAAATCGCTCAACTAAACTTATTAGGAACTTTTGATATACATTATAAAACGAAAAGAAGAATTGATGTTTCCTTTAATGGAACGCTATGGTCACATAGCTCCACCAAAAAGTTATGTGGGAGTTGATGATGAAATTAGATGATTTATTTAAAGGAGGTTCTTAATGAAGTTCAGAAGCTTCCAAACGCAGATATATTAGAAAGTAAAGAGAAATTTGAAATATTTGTAAAAGAGTTTGAAGAAATGATTTTTAAAGAGAATCTATTTTACTTATGATTCTTCTTGAAACATTTAATCAAGATGATTGGCTAACTATAGCTCACGATAGTGCAATTTATGGTTATGCAATAATAACACCAACAGAAGAATGGATTCCGCATCGTGAAGATTTTTGAACAAAATGCAGATAATGTAGATGCAGAAGAAACTGTTCAAGATGAACTTACAAAAAGTTATAAAAACATCAGAAGGAGAGTTTACTATTTCCTTTAAAACCAAATAAAAAGAGGAAATAATAAATAGAGATAGTCAACAGAAATTCGGAGAAGGTTATTTATCTGTTGAACAAGCTAATTTAATTTTTGAATCATTTGCCATTAGAGATTACTTTCGTAAATAAAGATGATATTTTTCAATATTATAATAAACAAATAGGTGAAGAAGAAATGATATTTCCTCGTGTGCCAAGCCAAATTGGACGTAATGTAGAACTTTGTCATCCTCCGAAGTATTTTTGAGAAAGTAAAAATAATAATGCAAAAATCTTCGAGAAGGAAAAAGATAAGTATGAGATGTGGTTTAAATCAGAATCACGAGGGAAATTTGTTCATATAACTTATGCAGCAGTTCGTAATGAAAAAGGTGAATTTGAAGGTGTATTAGAATATGTTCAAGATATAAAACCATATCGAGATATAGATACAGATTTGAATAGAGATTATAAGAAAAAGAGCAACGTTAAAGAAAATTACTTAACGTTGCTTTTTAATTTAAAATATTTTTGTCGAAAAACTTGTTTTTTTGCTTTCATACTAGTTAGAGTAATAGCAACTATAATTAATATCGCATAAATTACTCCCAAAAATATGAGATATGCTTTGGATACTCTAATAACAAGAAAATAGTAGCGGTATTTAATATTATTAATCCGATAAATACATAAAGAATGCAATTATCCCAAGTAATATCTGACTCATTCCTCGAGTACTAAGTTCGAGTATATTATTCCAGTTTAAATAGAGTTTATTAAAATCTCTAGTAAAACTATAAAATGCTATAGCTATACCGGTAATGATATATGAAAAATAGTAATAATAAATAATTCAATTGATATTCCAGCCAAATATAAGCATTATCATGAATATAATAATACCTAAAGAAATTTGAAGGAATGTACTTACAATAAATTTTTGTTTTTCATATTTTTTTAAAATCCATCAGCAAAGATTTCAAGTGATAGTAATCTTGTTTTTCAAGGAGATTGCAACACCTGTAAAACTGATAGGACTAGACATCATAAGTAATGCCATTGAAAATCCAAAACAAATTGCAAAAGGATAGAATTCTATTCCAAGTTGGATTCCACCTTCACGTCTTATTTGTATTATAGCTCCGGCAAAAATTATAATAGATAATAGATAACTAGAGAAAATATTAGCAAGAAGTGTACCATGACTAAATAGATTAAAATTACGTTTGATTAGTTTTGCATTTAGAGAGGTGTTTTTAGAACTTCTTTCTTTGTGTTCTTTTTTTGTTTTTGAGCTTAAAAGTTGTTTTATGAACACCAGCTATTCTATGAATATCATTTAAATATTTTTTTAGCCACTAAAGTATTCACTAAAATAGCTATAACAATAGTAATGATAATCAAGATAAGTAAATTCATATAAGACTCTTTTGTTAGTATATCAAAGAAAAAGTCTCCTCTATATTTTTGTTTGCAGTAACATTAAATCATTAGAAACAAGTTCTTTAGATAAGATAACATACCCTGCTCCTAATAGTAATCCGAAGATTATAATAATACCATTAATTTTATTTTTTTATTTTTTTCAAAATTAGGTATGTATGTAATTGTAGATAAAAGTAATGTTAGTCCTCCAGAAATAATAATAATTATGCATAATGAGTAAATAAGGAAATTATAATCTGTATTAATGAAAATTCTGTATTAACTGCTATAATAAAGTTAATTACAATCACAGGGATAAATAATCCAGATAGTTGGAAAAAGTAATACTAAAAAAATTTTCCAATAAATAATTCTTTTTCTCACTAACGGGTAACGGTAGTAAAGAATGGGTATCTTTACTTTCATAAAAACATATTTAAAAATGTTGTTGATAGTGTTAAAGCAGTCATTATAATTAAAAATAATAGTATGTATTTATAAGAAGGACCTGCTAGAACACTGCTAAACATTGAATTACCGAATAATATATAGAAGACGACTATATTAAGTATATTTAAAAAGTAATAGATTATTAAATATTTTTCTTTCTAATATCAGCAGTTCCCTTATATTTTTTTCTATATTTTTGCTGTTTGCATAGGATTAACATACATCAAGTTAGTAAAAAAATAAATTTTTATGATATTCCAGCGCATATTAAACACCACCTAGATTATATCGATTAGAACTTTTGATTAGGTTAAGATAAATTTCTTCGAGTGAGTTTCCTTCGTGTTGTGCTCTTAACTCATCAAGTGTTCCGACAAAAATAAGTTTACCATGGCTAAGAATACCAATTCTATCACATAGATGTTCTGCAACTTCTAAGACATGTGTAGAAAATAATACGCTATGACCTTGTTTTGTATGTTCTTTCATAAGATTTTTCAAATCAAAGGATGCTTGTGGATCAAGTCCAGTCATTGGTTCATCCATTATCCAAAAGCGAGGGTTAGATAAAAGGGCAGCTATAAGAAAAACTTTTTGACGCATACCATGAGAAAATGAATTTATTTCTTGATGTTCAACACCTATCATGTTAAATAACTTAGAGTATTCGTATATACGCTCTTCTGTTGTTTTTTCATCAAGTTCATAAAGGTTGGCAATTAGAGACCAATATTCATATGGGGATAACGTTAAAAATATGTCAGGGCTATCAGGGACATAGCCTATTTGCTTTTTACATTCTAGTCGATTATCACGTAAGTTCATATTATCAAAGAAAATATCTCCATTACTAACTTCAATTATACTAGTTAAAGCCTTTATAGCTGTAGATTTTCCAGCTCCGTTGTGACCTATTAGTCCCAAATATTTCACCATCGTTAATAGCAAGATTAAGATTGTCTAATGCCAATTTAGAGTCGTATTGCTTTGAGACATTTTTGAATTCTATCATAAATGTATTTCCTCCTACTAAAATTAAGTATTTTTAATTATAACAGTTATAGAAGACTAAAAGATAGTATTTATAAGTAAAAAGTAAAACTGTATTTTTTAAATAGCTTTTATAGAAGACAGGGGAAATAAAAGATAATTACAATTAAGATACACCTGGAAATGTGAGTTTTGAAACTTAAAAGTCTGATACACCTGGAAGTGTGTAAAAACTAAAAAGTTGAGATATAAAGCTTTAAAAAGATAGTAAAAAAAGTTTAAAAATGCTTGACAATGAAAAATAAAAAGTGTTATTATTTTTATACGTGAGTGCAAAAAGCACTCTGTGTAAAAGTCATTTTATGGCTTATAAAAATTTGAAAAATTATGAACCACCTGGAGTAGTGATTCATAAAATATAAATATTGAGGAAAGGAGGAAACCAGAAAAATGCCAACTATTAACCAATTGGTTCGTAAACCTCGTAAATCAAAAAGTATCGAAAATCAGATTCACCAGCTCTTAACAAAGGGTATAACTCTCAAAAGAAAGAAAAGAAACTAACATTTCTTCACCACAAAAAAACGTGGAGTGTGTACTCGTGTTGGGACTATGACACCTAAAAAAACCTAACTCAGCTTTACGTAAATATGCACGTGTTCGTTTATCAAACCAAATCGAAGTAACAGCATATATCCCAGGTATCGGACACAACCTACAAGAACACAGTGTTGTACTTATTCGTGGAGGGACGTGTAAAAAGACTTACCAGGGGTACGTTACCACATTATCCGTGGAGCTTTAGATACTGCAGGGAGTTAACGACCGTAAACAAGGACGTTCACTATACGGTGCTAAAAACCAAAAGAGAAAAAAATAATTAGATAAAATTTGATAAAGAATATTGTGAAAGGAGGCAAATTCTATGCCACGTGAAAGGTCCAGTTGCAAAACGTGATGTTTGCCAGATCCAATTTATAACTCAAAATTAGTTACAAAATTGATTAACAAATTAATGCTAGATGGGAAAACGCGGTACAGCACAAAATTTTATATTCTGCGTTTGATTTAATTAAAGAAAAAAATCAGGACGTGATGCTATGGAAGTTTTTCGAAGAAGCATTAAAACAACATTATGCCTGTTCTTGAAGTTCGTGCTCGTCGTGTTGGTGGTTCTAACTACCAAGTACCAGTAGAAGTACGTGCTGAAAGAAGAACAACATTAGGTCTTCGTTGGTTGATTAACTATTCTCGTTTAAGAGGAGAAAAAAACTATGGAACAACGTTTAGCTAATGAAATTTTAGACGCAGCAAATAACACTGGTTCAGCTGTTAAGAAACGTGAAGATACTCACAAAATGGCTGAAGCTAACAAAGCGTTTGCTCACTATCGTTGGTAATTATAGGGTGAATATCAAAGCTATTTTATAGCTTGAGTTTTTCACTATAAAAGACAAATTACTCAAAAACTTTAAAAAATATGAAAGGAGAAAATTGACTCATGGCTAGAGCATTTTCTTTAAAAGATACTCGTAATATCGGTATCATGGCTCACATCGACGCAGGTAAAACAACTGCAACAGAGCGTATTTTGTTCTACACTGGGAAAGATCCATAAAATCGGAGATACTCACGATGGTAACTCTCAAATGGACTGGATGGAACAAGAGCAAGAACGTGGTATCACTATCACATCTGCTGCAACAACTGCTCAATGGAAAAATCACCATGTAACATCATCGATACACCGGGACACGTAGACTTCACTGTTGAGGTTGAACGTTCTCTTCGTGTACTAGATGGATCAGTAGCAGTACTAGACGCACAATCAGGTGTTGAACCACAAACAGAAACAGTTTGGCGTCAAGCTACAACTTATGGAGTTCCTCGTATTGTATTCGTAAACAAAATGGATAAAACAGGAGCTGATTTCCTATATTCTGTAGGAACAATTCACGATAGATTACAAGCTAATGCACATCCAATTCAACTTCCAATCGGAGCTGAAGATTTATTCGAAGGTGTTATTGACCTTGTTGAAATGAAAGCTATCTATAACGAAGGAAGCGTTGGGGAAAATCTTGTAGAAAAAGAAATTCCAGCTGAATATCAAGAGCAAGCCGAAGAATATCGTGAAAAATTAATCGAAGCTGTTGCAGAGTTTGATGAAGACTTCATGGAAAAATACTTAGGTGGAGAAGAAATTACAATAGATGAGCTTAAAGCTGCTATTCGTAAAGCTACACTATCTGTAGAATTCTTCCCAGTAGTATGTGGATCTGCGTTCAAATATAAAGGGGTACAACCAATGCTAGATGCAGTAGTAGAATACTTACCATCTCCGTTAGATGTACCAGCTATTAAAGGTATTGATCCAAACACTGATGAAGAAGTAGAAAGACACTCTTCTGATGAAGAGCCATTTGCAGCCTTAGCTTTCAAAGTTATGACTGACCCATTTGTAGGGAAACTTACTTTCTTCCGTGTGTACTCAGGTATTCTATCATCTGGTTCATACGTTAAAAACTCAACTAAAGGTAAACGTGAACGTGTAGGGCGTATTCTACAAATGCACGCTAACACTCGTAACGAAATAGCTGAAGTTTACGCTGGTGATATCGCTGCTGCTGTTGGTCTTAAAGATACTACTACAGGTGATACACTTTGTGACGAGAAAAACGAAGTTATTCTTGAATCAATGGAATTCCCAGAACCAGTTATCCAACTTTCAGTTGAGCCAAAATCAAAAGCTGACCAAGATAAAATGTCTACAGCATTACAAAAATTGCAAGAAGAAGATCCAACATTCCGTGCAGGAACTGACGAAGAAACTGGACAAGTTATCATCGCAGGTATGGGTGAAACTTCACTTAGATATTATTGTTGACCGTATGCGTCGTGAATTCAAAGTTGAATGTACAGTAGGTGCTCCAATGGTATCTTACCGTGAAACATTCAAACAAGCTGCACAAGTACAAGGTAAGTTCACTCGTCAATCTGGTGGACGTGGACAATACGGGGACGTATGGATTGAGTTTACTCCAAATGAACCAGGTGCAGGATTTGAGTTCGAAAATGCTATCGTTGGGAGGGTTGTTCCTCGTGAATACATCCCAGCAGTAGAAGCAGGACTTAAAGATTCTATGGCGAATGGGGTATTAGCTGGATACGAACTAATCGACGTTAAAGCTAGATTATTCGATGGATCTTACCACGATGTCGACTCATCTGAAATGGCCTTCAAAGTGGCTGCATCATTAGCACTTAAAGAAGCTGCTAAAAAATGTAACCCAGTAATCTTAGAACCAATCATGAAAGTTGAAGTTGTAATGCCTGAAGAATATTTGGGAGATATCATGGGAGATATCACTGCACGTCGTGGACGTGTTGAAGGTATGGAAGCTCGTGGTAATGCACAAGTAGTAAGTGCACAAGTACCATTATCTGAAATGTTCGGATATGCAACTTCTCTACGTTCTTCAACTCAAGGACGTGGTACTTACTCAATGGTATTCGATCACTATGAAAGTACCAAAATCAATTTCTGAAGAAATTATCAAAAAATAAAGGGTAATAAAAATTACCCTTTATAGTTACAATTTTTGTTTGTAACATTATAAAATATAGTTATCATAGATTGCTATGTGACTAATGTATATTAAATTAAATTTAAGGAGAGATTTTTATAAAATGGCAAAAAGAAAAATTTGACCGTAGTAAAACACATGCTAACATTGGAACAATTGGTCACGTTGACCACGGTAAAAACTACTTTAACAGCAGCTATCGCTACTGTTTTAGCAAAAACATATGGTGGAGAAGCTAAAGACTACGCTTCAATCGATAACGCACCAGAAGAAAGAGAACGTGGTATCACAATCAACACTTCTCACATCGAGTATGAAACTCCAAAACGTCACTACGCACACGTAGACTGCCCAGGACACGCTGACTATGTTAAAAACATGATCACTGGTGCTGCTCAAATGGACGGAGCTATCTTAGTAATCGCTGCTACAGATGGTCCTATGGCTCAAACTCGTGAACACATCCTATTATCTCGTAACGTTGAGTACCTAAAAATTGTTGTATTCTTAAACAAATGTGATATGGTTGATGACGAAGAGTTATTAGAATTAGTAGAAATGGAAGTTCGTGAACTATTATCTGAATACGGATTTGATGGAGATGAACTACCAGTAATCAAAGGTTCAGCTCTTAAAGCTCTTGAAGGTGACGCTGATGCTGAAAAAGCTATCATCGAACTTATGGAAACAGTTGACGAGTACATCCCAACTCCAGAACGTGATAACGCTAAACCATTCATGATGCCAGTTGAGGACGTGTTCTCAATCACAGGTCGTGGTACAGTTGCTACTGGACGTGTTGAACGTGGACAAGTTAAAGTTGGTGACGTAGTAGAAATCGTTGGATTAACTGAAGAACCAGCTTCAACTACTGTAACAGGTGTTGAAATGTTCCGTAAATTATTAGATTACGCTGAAGCAGGAGATAACATCGGTGCATTATTACGTGGTGTTGCTCGTGAAGATATCGAACGTGGACAAGTTTTAGCAGCTCCTAAAACAATCACTCCACACTCAATTCGTAGCTGACGTGTACGTATTATCTAAGAAGAAGGTGGACGTCACCTCCATTCTTCACAAACTACCATCCACAATTCTACTTCCGTACTACTGACGTAACTGGTGTAGTTACTTTACCAGAAGGTACTGAAATGGTAATGCCTGGGGACAACGTATCAATCAACGTAGAACTTATTTCTCCAATCGCTATCGAAGAAGGAACTCGTTTCTCAATTCGTGAAGGTGGACGTACTGTAGGTTCAGGTGTTGTAACTACAATCGTTAAATAATTTAATTGATTTAGTAAAAAGCAAGGTGAATATTCACCTTGCTTTTTGTTAATGAGAATAAAATAACCATCTCTAATTTTCAAAAGATGGTTGTTTTTATTATTTAACTACTATTAGTAAAAATGTATTATTTTACAGGTATCTCAAATGTAGCTTTTTTGTTTTTTCTTATTTCCGTCATAGTGTTCAAATATAATTTTTATAGTTTTGCTTTCAGTTTTGTAATCCATAGGCAGCTTGAGCACCATCCATAATTGCACCAACCGGTGTTGGTTTCGGATAGGTTTTAACCCCTGCTGGATAAGTTTTAGAAACTTTTTTTCCTTCATCTATTACGTTAGAAGGAGTTAAGAATAAATCTTGTGCGTCACTAGTATACCCTAGGTTTTCATATGTGTAGTTAATAACGACTACTTGTACAGGTTTATCTTCTGAAAATTGATTTTCGTTCTGCAGTAGGGGTAACACTAGTTATTTTCAGTTTCCATTGACCTTCCACAACCCATTCATCATTTAGACCATAAATTTTTTCTTTAGGTGTTTCTTGTTTAGTTTGTTCAGTAGTAGAAGAATTGGTTTTAGTTTCTTCTTTTTATTAGAACAACCATTTTAAGATAACAACACTAACCAATAAAGAACTTAATAATATTTTGTTTTCATGTAAAGACCTCCTTTTATTATGTTATATAATCACTTCTTACTTATAATGTTTAGCATTTTTAATTTATTTTTCAACAAATTATAAGTTAGAAAAGATGTAAAAATACAGGTGTTATTCAGAAAGGAATATTGATTTTATAAATAAATCTGCAGACATTTTAATTTAAAATGAAGAATTTCAAACAAATACAATAAAAATATAGTGGAACAGTGCGTAGGGTATTTTAAATATTTTATATAGGGTAAATAATCTAAGAAATTACAGATTAATTTAATAGACAATTTCTCTCTTGATTTGACAATTGAAGAATAAAATTTTTATTATATATAGTAAAGATATTTAAAGTTTAAGATTTACTCAATAGATATTAAAATAGTTGTTAGAAAAAGGAAAGGAGGAAAAAGATAAGCAAAAATCCTTGCAGTGAAAATAACTTTTCATATCTGAGTTATTACGGAAATGATATTTGTGTAATATTATTTATTGAATTTTTCAGATGAAGCTTTATTAATATAAATAGAGGTAATTAATAATGATTAATATAGAAACTATAATGAAGTTGTTACCACATAGTTATCCATTTTTTGTTAGTGGATAAAGTAGTTAGTTACAAAAAGGAGTAATTGAGTGCCGTAAAAAAATATAACAATAAATGAGCCGTACTTTCAAGGTCATTTTCCAAAACAGCCAGTTGTACCTGGTGTTTTAATGATTGAAATAGCAGCTCAATCAGCAGGATTGTTATGTATTTTGGACTATATTGGATTAGAAGAAAATAGATAAAATAGTAGATTATGAGGCTATTACTAATAAAGTTGGCTATCTGGCTAGTGTTAAAAATTTTAAGTTTAAAAATTAGTAATGCCAGGCGATCAATTAAGGATAATTTGCGAATTACAGTCTAATTTAGGTAAACTTTTAGGAATTGATGCTGTGATTCTAGACGAAGAAGGAAAAGAAGTTGCTTCAGGAAAGATGTTAGTGTCTAAAAATGAAGATTAAATTAATTGTAAAATCAAGTTAAGAGAATAGAAATTGATAAATTACAAATAAAAAAAGAAATATATATCATAACAAATTAAGTTTATGTATATATGCTTCAAATGGTGTTTTAAAAATTCAGGCATTTTCTATTTCTATTTGTTTATTGAATTAGATTTTCAACTAACTAACTAAATAAATATTACTTAAATCGGTCTTTTTAGGGTAATCCCCCTATGAAGACCATTACTATTTTTCATTAGAATTGTTGCTAAGATAAATGGAGATTAGTGAGACAAAATTCCATCTTAATCTTTTCTATCTGAAAAATTTTTCTTGATTAGATGTAAAAAGTCGAGTTTTTATATTGTAGGAATATATACGTCCATAGCTATTTCAGTTACAGAATAATTAATATCTCTATAATTATTTCTTTGAATAATTGTAAAAAGAAAATTTAATTGATAATAATTATTATTTACAATTAATAACTGAAGTGATAAAATTAAGGTAAGAGATTGATTAGGTTTATTTGTTTATGACTTTATGTTAATAAAAATCTATAAATATAAGGAGAAAATTATGTTAGAAGTTTATAAAAATATTGTCTTACGTACCAAAAAGAAAAAAATATTTGGCATATATAGGATTATCTTGTCAATGGCTTCAGTAGTATTAAAAAGTTTTTGCCTACTATTATTTAAGTCAGATTCTTAGTTGAGCTAATAATATTTAATAATATTAGTGATGCTAAGTCATACGCTTTTAATAATTGTTGGGTTATTAGTAGGGTGGTATTACTTTATATGGAGTTGCAGGATTGGTAACGCATATATTAGGATTTAGATTGGAAACTAATCTTAGAAAATATGGTATAAGAGGTTTATCAAAGGCAAGTTTTAGTTTTTTTGATACTCATCCTTCAGGAAAAACAAGGAAGATTATAGATGACAATGCCTCACAAACACATATGATGAGTAGCACATTTAATTCTGATAATGCAGGAGCGATATTAATGCCTATTCTACTACTAATACTAGGATTTTGTATTGGTTTAAAAGTAGGGATAGTTCTTATATGTCTCTGTGTGGTAGGGGGAATTTCACTTTCAATGATGGCTGGTGAAAAAGAATTTATGAAGATTTATCAAGAATCTCTTGAGACATTAAGTAGCGAAACTGTTGAATATGTTAGAGGTATACAGGTGATTAAGATATTTGGCATAAATGTAGAGTCATTTAAGGCTTTGAACAATGCTATTAATAATTATTCAAAATATTCATTGGAATATGCAATGACATGTAAGAGAGGATTCGTGGGATTTCAGTGGTTCTTTTTCAGTTTTGTAGCAATACTAATTCCAATAATAGTTTTATTTATTGGAAAAAGATGATCCGAAGATGCTAACTGTTGAATTGATTATGTTGTTATTTTTAAGTGGGACTCTGTTTGTATCATTAATGGCTATTATGTATGTTTCAATGTATGCTTTTATGGGACAGTCTGTAGTTGAAAAGTTAGAAAAAAATTATTTGAAGAAATGAACAATAACAACTTAAAATTTGGGAATGATACAAATTTGATAATTTCAATATAGAATTTGATAACGTAAGCTTTGGATATACAGATAAGAATGTTATCGAAAATTTAAGTTTTTAGCTTAGAGAGAATAAATGCTATGCACTTGTTGGGGCTTCAGGAAGCGGAAATCTACTGTAGCAAAAATTAATCTCAGGGTTTTATAAAAATAAATGATGGAGTTATAAAAATAGGGGGTAAAAATATTGAGTCATATACAGAAGATGCCTTAATAAATAATATTGCTTTTTGTTTTTCAGAATGTTAAGCTATTTAAAAGCTACTATTTATGAGAATGTAAAAATTGGTAAGGAAGATGCAACTATGAAGAAGTTATGAATGCTTTACAGTTAGCAGGATGTGATAGTATTCTTGAAAAGTTTGATTTGAGAGAACAGACTCTTATAGGTACAGAAGGGGTCTATCTGTCAGGAGGAGAAAAACAAAGAATTGCAATAGCAAGAGCGATATTAAAAGATGCAAAAATAATTATTATGGACGAAGCTAGTGCAGCGGTAGATCCAGATAATGAATATGAGTTGCAACAAGCCTTTTCAAATTTAATAAAAGATAAGACTGTTATTATGATTGCACATAGGTTACCAAGTATAAGAAATGTTGATGAGATATTAGTGATGGAAGATGGAAAGATTATTGAAAGAGGGACAGATAGTCAACTAATGAGTATAGATAGCAGATATAGAAAAATTCCAAAACTTATACAGTGTAGCAAATGAATGGAGGGTTAATTATGAAAAATAAAATTAAAGAATGGTTTGCATTAACCAATCAAGGTGCAAGTGATCTTTTTGAAGGCAAGTATGCTTTTCGTTCTTAGTATTTTTTTGTAATATGTTTCCTGCAATTTTGCTGATGATTCTTGTTGATGAGTTATTATTAGGGAATGTGAAGAGTAATACTTTGTATATTGGTATTTCAATATTTATATTAGTAATTATGTATATTCTTTTTGGCGAAAAGAATATGATGCTTTATATAGTTCAACTTATAGAGAAAGTGCAAATCTAAGAACAGATATAGCAACAACACTGAGTAATTTGCCACTTGCATATTTTTTTCTAAACATGACTTATCAGATATTAGTCAGACAGTTATGAAAGATGTAGAAGCTATAGAACATGCGATGAGCCATGCAATGGCAAAAATAATAGGTTTTGTATTATTCTTTCCTATTATGTCGGTGCTAATGCTAGTAGGTAATATATACCTAGGTCTATCTATAATTATTCCGGTTATATTAAGTTATTCTTTGATACTTGTATCAAAAATTGCAATTAAAAAAATCATAAAAACATTATGACAAATTACGCCAAAAACTCGGATAGTTTTCAAGAAGCAATTGAACTACAGCAAGATATTAAGAGTTTTGGATTAGGAAATAAAATACGAGAAAAAAATTAAATAAAGATATGGATGAAAGTGAAAAGATGATGTTTAAGATGGAAATCACGCTGTTTATCCCTTTATTCTTATCATGGGTTGTTACGCAAGGAACTTTAGCTGTAGTAGTTATTGTCGGTGCGAAATTTATATGCTAATGGCAGTATTAATCTACTATACTTAATAGGTTATATATTTGTTGCTATGAAGATGAAGGATATCGTAGATGGTTTAGGAGCGAATACATCTGAGCTATTTTATTTAGATGCTCGTATTAAGCGCATTAAAGAAATAAAAAGAAACAAAAATTCAAGAAGGAAAAGAAGTAGAATTAAATAAATTTGATATTGAACTAAAAATGTGAAGTTTGGTTATGATAAAAACTATCCAGTTTTAAAAGATGTTAGTTTTATAGCTAAACAAAATGAAGTAACAGCTCTAGTAGGAGTATCTGGTTGTGGTAAAAACTAGTATATTAAAATTAATATCAAGATTGTATGATTATGATGATGGGAAGATAGTTATTGATAATCATGATATAAAAAGACATAGCAACAAATTCTTTGTATAAATATGTATCTATAGTATTCCAAGATGTAGTATTGTTTAATACGTCAATTTTAGAAAATATTAGGATAGGACGAAATGATGCTACTGATGAAGAAGTTATAGAAGCAGCTAAGATGGCATGCTGTGACTTTTATTGATAATTTAGAAAACGGATATAATACAGTTATTGGAGAAAATGGTGCTACATTGTCAGGTGGGGAAAAGACAAAAAGGTTATCTATTGCTAGAGCTTTCTTGAAAAATGCGCTAATAATAATTTTTGGATGAAATAACTGCAGCATTAGACGTTGAAAATGAGAAAAAATTCAGGATAGCCTAAATAATCTGATAAAAATAAAAACAGTTATTGTAATTTCTCATAGACTAAAATCAATAGAAAATGCAGATAAAAATAATAGTTTTTGAATGATGGAATAGTCGAATGTCAAGGTTCTCATAACTACTTGTTAGAACATTCAAAAATTTATAAAAATTTAATTGACAGAGCAAAATTGGTAGAACAATTTACATATTAACTACCAGAATTAATTTAAGTTGTTTTTTGTAAGGAATATAATGAGGTTATAAAATTATGAGTACATAGCAACTTGATAGTATAAAAAGTTATATATGATTATTTAATTATACATATTTAAGTAATTAAGAAAAATAATAATAAAAAAATTTTAATTTAATACTTGAATTTATAAATAAAAATTGATATATTAATAGAATAAATATGCACATATAACTGCAAGAATATAGCTTGCGAGTTTCTACCGTTTAACCGTAAATTTAACGACTATGGGCTTTCTTAGTATTTTTATTCTAATTTTATTAGTATATTGAAGGATTACGCCTATATTATTTTTATAATATAGGCGAGTTTTTTATTTTATAGAAGAATTGAAAAACTTACTTTTACAGTCTTATGTGCAAAATATAAAGGAGAATTTATTTTGAAAACTTTTATTTTAAGTTTGCAGCACGTTCTTGCGATGTATGCTGGGGCTGTAATTGTTCCGATTATAGTAGCTGCGGGTCTAGGACTTAGTGCTGAACAAACGACGTATTTGAGTATCAGTTGATATTTTCATGTGTGGGTGGCAACATTTCTACAAGTTTACAAAGGAAATTCGTAGGTATTGGTCTACCAGTTGTTTTAGGTTGTACTTTTACTGCGGTTGCTCCAATGATTGCGATAGGGAATAGTGCAGGTCTAGCAACTATGTATGGTTCTATTTTTATTTCTGGATTAGTGGTGGTTTTAATCGCTCCATTTTTGCTAAGGTTGCAAAATTATTTTCACCAGTGGTTACAGGAAGTGTAGTTACTATTATCGGTATCACATTAGTACCAGTTGCGATGAATTATATTGCGGGAGGACAAGGTTCACCTGATTTTTGGTAATCCAAAAATATTGTTCTTGCTTGTATTACCCTTGCAATAATTTTAGTAATTTACAAGTTTACAACTGGTTTTTATTCAATCTATTGCTATTTTTATTAGGTCTTGTTATAGGTACTATTATTGCAAGCTTTTATGGGAATGGTAAGTCTTGCTGAAGTATCAAATGCTTCTTGGTTTCAACATCCAACACCATTTAAATTTTCTGGATTCGAATTTCGTGCTAGTGCTATTTTAACTTTTGTTATTGTAGGTATTGTTAGTATGATAGAATCAACGGGTGTATACTATGCACTAGGAAATATTTGTGATAAAAAAATAGGGGAAAAAGATTTACGTAGTGGATATTTTGCAGAAGGGCTTGCTGTTATGATTGGTTCTACTATTAATGCTTTTCCTTATACTACATATTCACAAAATGTAGGTCTTGTTCAAATTTCTGGGGTTAAGAGTAAGAGAGTAATGTATGTGATGGTTCTTATTCTTTTAGTGTTCGGATCTATTCCGAAAATTGGAGCTCTTGCTACTATTGTACCGCAACCTGTTTTAGGAGGAGCGATGATAAGTATGTTTGGAATGGTTCTTGCTTACGGAGTTAAAATGTTAGGTAGTACAGATTTTGCAAAACAAGAGAATTTAATGATTATTGCATGTTCTGTTGGACTTGGCTTAGGAGTAACGACGGTACCGACAGCATTTGCTCAACTTCCAAGTTTTATTCGTATGTTTACAGATAGTGGAATTGTTCTTGGAACAATAGTAGCGATTGTTATGAATTTAATATTCAATAGAAGATCAAAAAGGCAAAAATAATTTTTAGGAGTCATAGGTAAAACTTATGACTCTTCTTTTATAAAAATATCAAGCTATATTTGTTATTTTCAAACGAGAGTATATTTCATTTCTTTTTGCTATAATTGATTATCTTTTGTGTACAAAAATATGTTTGTGTAGTATAATTTAGTTAAAGGTCAATTTTAGTCAATAAAGGAGGTGACCTTATGAATAATAATAGTAGTAATATGACGGACATTCTTGAAGAATATATAAAAAAACTTTTTAATGAAGCTCCAGAAGATCATATAATAATTAAAAAGAAGTAATGTTGCACAAAAATTTCGATTGTGTACCATCTCAATTAAACTATGTTATAAAACTCGTTTCACACGGAACATGGTTTTATAATAGAAAGTAAAAAGAGGTGGAGGAGGTTTTATTAGAATTACCAAAATTACACTTCATACAAATAAAGATTACATAGATTATTTAATTGATACTATGGATGACGAAATAATAGAGTTAGATGAGGCTGTAAGAATAGCTAAAATCTTACTTGAAAAAGAATATATAGAAAAATTTGATTATAATCATTTTTAAACAGTCTAGAAACTATTATTGCGGTTCATAACGAATGCTTAAATTATATAGATAAAGAAGTAGCTGAAAAGTTGCAACATAAAAACAAAAACAAATTTAAAAAGATTTAACAGTAAAATTTTTAACCAATATAAAATACAATAAGAGAGGATAGAGTTATGTATATAAGATTTAACGAAACGGCTCTTATGGTTTTAACTACTGCCAAAGAAGAAGCTAACGATTTTGGTGTTAAGGCTGTAGGAACTGAACATTTATTGCTTGCGATGCTTAGCATGAATAATACTCTTTCTTGTAGAACATTAAATAAATATGGCATCTACTATGACGATTTTTAGAAAGAATGTTGTAGAATTTTATAGAGTGAGTTAGAAGGAACAGATTTTTATCGCAATGTTCTTATGAAAATTGATTATACAAATGGTGCTGTGAGAACAATAGAAAAAAAGTCAACAGTTTGCTGATGATACATCTAGCTTTGTAGTAACGAGTGAGCACTTATTACTATCGTTATTAAATGAACAAACTAGTACAGCGGTAAGATTACTAAAAGAAAAACTAAATGTACATGTAGAGGCGATGATAACAGAACTATTTGAACTGTTAAAAACAAAGTCAAGGGTTATTCGCTAAGTTGTTTGATGGTTTCAAAAATTAGATATGCCCGAAGATAGTTCGGCAAAAAAACTAAAACGTTAAATTCTCTAGCAAAAAGATTTAACTAAAGATGCATTTAATAATAAATTAGATCCAGTATTAGCACGTGATAAAGAGATTACACGTATGATTGAAATATTAAATAGAAGAACTAAAAATAATCCTGTTCTTATTGGAGAACCAGGTGTAGGGAAAACAGCTATTGTAGAAGGTTTAGCAGAGAATAATTTCACAAAATGTTCCTAGTAATTTATTAGGGAAAAGAGTTATGGTTCTTGATATGGGGACTTTTGTTAGCTGGAACTAAATACCGCGGAGAGTTTGAGGAAAGATTAAAAAAATATTATTTCAGAAATAGAAGATGCTGGTGATATTATTCTATTTATTGATGAAATACATACAATCATAGGAGCAGGTGGAACAGAAGGTAGTGCTGATGCATCAAACATATTAAAACCAGCTCTATCTCGTGGACTGATTCAATGTATAGGTGCAACTACAACAGAAGAGTATAGAAAATACTTTGAAAAAGATGCAGCTTTAGAGCGCCGTTTCCAACCGATTAAAGTAGAAGAACCTAGTACGGAAAATTCTATAGAAATATTAAAAAGGATTACGTCATAAATATGAAGAGCATCATAATGTAGAGATTTCAGATGAGGCAATAGATGCTGCTGTGAAACTAAAGTACAACATATATAACTGATAGATGTTTACCAGATAAAAGCTATTGATTTGATTGATGAGGCATGTTCAAAAGTTAAATTAAGATTTTACAAATCACCAGAAAAGCTTAAAGAATATGAAGAAGAACTTAGTCGTTTAAATAAAGAAAAAGATCGAGCGGTAATGAATCAAGAGTTTTGAGATTGCAGCACAAAAAAACGTGATGAAGTTAATCAAATTATAAATAAAATAGAGCAATTTAAAAATTTCTTGGCAAGATAGCTTGAGTAAAGAAAAAAATAAAAATACATCAGATCATGTAGCGGAGGTATTAGCAGCATGGACAGGAGTTCCGGTTACTAAGCTTACTGAGACAGAAAGTGAAAGATTATAAAACTTGAAGAAATTCTTCATGAGCGCGTAATCGGTCAAGATGAGGCAGTAACTAGCCTTGCTAAAGCAGTTAGACGTGCAAGAAGTGGCTTTCAAGGCGGAAAACCGTCCAATAGGAAGTTTCATTTTCTTAGGGCCAACTGGTGTAGGGAAAACAGAACTTGCTAAAAGCTTATCAGAAGCATTGTTTAGTTCTGAAGATAATATGATAAGAATTGATATGAGTGAATATATGGAACCTCATTCAATTAGTAGATTAGTTGGAGCTCCTCCAGGATATGTTGGTTATGAAGAAGCAGGCCAATTATCAGAACAAGTCCGTCAGAAACCTTATTCTGTAGTATTATTTGATGAAATAGAAAAGCACATCCATCAATATTTAATATTTTACTACAAGTATTAGATGATGGTCGTTTAACAGATGCTTCTGGTCGAACAATCGATTTTTAAAAACACAATTATCATTATGACTTCGAATGTAGGGAGTTAGTGAACTTAAAGATCAGAAATTTGTTGGTTTTGGAGGAAGTGAATCAATCAAAAATGATTATAAAAATGTTCAAAAATACAATGATGGAAGCATTGAAAAACAATATCGTCCGGAATTTTTAAAACCGTATTGATGATATTATAGTCTTCAAAACTTTAGAAAAAGAAGAATTAGAAAAAAATATCTGAATTGTTAATTAAAGGTTTATCAAAACGCTTAGAAGATAGAAATATAACTATAAAACTTACTAAAAAAAGCGATGGCGAAAATCGTTGAAGATGGAAGTATTAAAGAATATGGAGCTCGTCCATTAAAACGTAGTATTCAAAAAAATATCGAAGATTTATTGAGTGAAGAGCTATTAAGAAATCCTGAACTAAGTGGGATTATCAATATTGACTATAAGAATGATAAATTTGTGGTTAAAAAGACTAAGAGGTAATTATGGCAAAAGTAAATGTGAAATATGAATGCAATGCCTGCGGTTATCAAAGTTTAAAATATATGGGGAGATGCCCAAGTTGTAAAAAATGGGCATCAATGGAAGAAAGTGGTAGAAACTCCACAAAAAAAGACAAAACATACCGCATTTATTCCAACAAGTAGTGATACAGAACGTTTAGAGGCTGGAAAACTAAAATCAGTGTCTACTCAAGATGTTCCGAGAACTCTAACAGATAGTCAAGAACTAAATAGAGTTCTTGGTGGTGGAGTCGTTGGAGGTTCACTAGTTCTTTTAGGAGGAGATCCAGGGATTGGTAAATCAACGCTATTATTACAAATATCAGCATATTTAGCGAAAGAACATGATGTTCTTTATGTTACTGGGGAAGAATCGGTAAGGCAAGTCAAAATCCGAGCAGATAGGTTGAAAAAAATAATACAGATGAACTTTATGTATATGCACAAACAGATCTAAACTTGATATATGAGGTAGTAAAAAAAGTTAAACCTAAATTCTTAGTAATAGACTCAATACAAACTATATATAATCCAAATTTAGAAAATTCACCAGGAAGCATTACTCAAGTTCGTGAATGTACACAACAACTTATGAAGATTGCAAAGAGCTTAAATATTGCCATATTCATTGTGGGACATGTAACTAAAGAAGGAACAATAGCGGGACCTCGTATGCTTGAACATATGGTTGATACAGTCCTATACTTTGAAGGAGAAGGTCAACATAGTTATCGAGATGCTTCGAGCGGTAAAAAATCGTTTTGGATCTACTAATGAAATAGGAATTTTTGAAATGAAATCTAGTGGATTAGAAGATTTAGCTAATCCTTCACAGATGTTTCTAGAGGAAAGAAGTAAAAATTTAGCTGGTGCTACTATAATAAGTACAATGGAAGGTAGTAGAGCATTATTGGTAGAAATCCAATCTTTAACAACTCCAACAGCTTTTAATAATCCTCGTCGTGTATCATCAGGTCTAGAATACAATAAGTTGATTTTACTTATGGCTGTTCTTGAGAAAAAAGTAGGATATTTGTTGCAACAACAAGATGTTTATGTAAAGGTATCTGGTGGTGTTAGAATAGATGATCCCGCGGTAGACCTTGGTGTAGTTGTTGCTGTTGCTTCAAGTTTTTAAAAGATATAGCAGTCGATATGAATGATTGTTTTATTGGAGAAGTAGGCTTAACTGGAGAGGTTCGACGTGTTAGTCGTATTGAGCAAAGGATAAGTGAAGCAAAAAAACACGGCTTTAAGCGTGCGATTGTCCCGGCTGGAAATATGAAAAATACGGAATTTCCACCAGGAATAGAAATTATACCAGTAAAAGATATTAGAGAATGCTTAGATATAGCATTTGGAAGTGTATTTTAAAAACAGATAAGTTGAAATTTTTGTTGTAGAATTTCAACTTATTCTTCATAAATTCCTTTATATTAATTTTCAGGGCTGATTAAAGATAGTTTTACTTAAAAAAATATTTTAAATTTTTTTATAAAAAAATTATATTAATTTTAAATAAGTTGTAGTAGAATAGAAATATAGTATGTTTTTATTAAGTAGTAAATTATTTAGTAATATATATTTTTTTACTAATTATATTATTTAGATACTTAATTTAAAAGATTTGTTATAAAAATAAAAAAGGAGTGATTTTATGTTAAAAAAAGTATTAATAGTAGTTTCATTATTTTTAGGAATAACTATAGGGACTTTATCAACAGGTATCTTATTAAATTATAATGTTTTTCCAACGATGAATGAAACAACTTTAAGACTAGTTGTTACTATAGGAACTACTGTAGTTTTTGTTTTAATGTCTTTATTATTTTCAGATAAATTTGTAACAACTATGAAAAGAATAGAAGATCGTTTATCTAAAACTCCTATTCAAAAATTGTATTTACTACGATAGGATTAATATTAGGGTTGCTAGTAGCAGCATTATTATCAGCAGCAGTTGATGTAATAGCAGGTGCTGGAATAATGGGGAGGATAATTTCTTCAGTTATTTATGTTGTTTTGGGTACCTTGGTTTAATTTTTAGGTTATCGTCGAGGTGGAGAATTTATAAAGTATTTTTGATGCATTTCGATTTAGTAACAGAAATAAGGACAAAAGAAGCTAAAACAAAAATCTAAAAAGCTTCAAGAAGTTATGCAAAGGTAATTGATACTAGTGCACTTATAGATTCGCGTATTCATGATGTTGCTAAAACAGGATTTTTAGAAGGGAAAAATAATAGTACCTGATTTTTGTGTTAAAAAGAATTGCAACTTATTTCCGATTCAGAAGATCCGCTAAAAGCGAGCTAAGGAAGACTAGGGCTTGACTGTGTAGAGGATCTCCAAAAGATGAAAGAAATAGATTTGAAATAGATAATCACTATAAATATAGCGAACATAAAGGTGTAGATAATCTATTAATAGATTATGCATTAAAGTATAAATGCGCTATAATAACAACAGATTATAATTTAAATAAACTTGCAACATTACAATCGATTAAGGTACTTAATGTTAATGACTTAAGTAATGCGGTAAAGCCTATTCTAACAACAGGTGAGCGCTTAAAAAGTCCAAGTTCTAAGAGAAGGTAAGGAAAATAACCAAGGTGTTGCTTTATACAGAAGATGGAACTATGATAGTTGTAGAGAATGGTAAACGCTATGTAGGAAAAAAATATAGAGGTAGAAGTTCAAAGTGTTCTTCAAACTTCATCAGGAAGAATTATCTTCACCAAGATTGTTTAATAAATTTGCTTTTTGTCATAAAATATGTTATGATAAAATGCGATGTTATAATAAATGAATTAGATTTTTAGGAGGAGAGTATGCACACTTTTTAATGGCAACAGCAATGATAAGTAGTATACTTATAATTATAGTAGTTTTATTACAAGAAAAGTAAGTCTGGTGGTCTATCAGGGATTAACTGGTGGAGCAGAAGAATTGTTTTGGGAAACAAAAAAAGTAAAGAGGAGCTGAATTAGTTTTTACAACGAATTACAATTGTGTTAGCATTAATATTTGTTATTTCGCTAGTGTGTCTTACTTGGTTAAAATTATAGACTGAAAATGATAAACCCTAAAATGTGAACTCATTTTTAGGTTTTATTTTTTATAGTGATAAATTTAGGACAAAGGAGGGTTATATGTCAGAAATTATCTTAAGTTTATTCAAAGAACATAAAGTATTAAGTATTGAAGATTTAAAAGAGAAGTTAAATATAGAATCGGCAAAAGATTTTTGTTGAATTAATTAAGCATGTAGAAAAAAATTAGAACAAAAATCGACTATAGTACAACTACCCTAATGAAAAATTTCTTTATGTTAAAAGAACAATTAGGTTTAGAGGAATAATTAGATTGCATCAAAAAGGTTTTTGCATTTGTTTATGTAGAAAAGTTTAGGAATAGAAGTTTATATCCCTAAAGGCTTTACTCAAAGTGCTATGACTGGTGATAAAAGTATTTGTAAAAATTGATAGTGTATATAAGGATGAGCGCAATTTAGAAGGTATAGTCCAAAAAGGTATTAGAAAGAAATACTAAGTACACTGTTGGAACGTTAACCAATGCTAAATTTTTTTCTCTTTTGTAAAAAGCGATGATAAAAATGTAGATAAGTATATTAAAATAACTAATTCTAAAAAAATTTTTAATTTAGTTGATGGAACTAAAGTATTAGTTGAGATAACAGATTATTCTAAAGTCAGCTTTGAAGACCATAAAAGGAATAATAATAAAAACATTAGGGCATAAGGATGACCCTGGAATGGATATACTATCAGTAATCTATAAGCATGATGTTCCTAATGAATTTCCAAAAGAAGTAGAAGAACAAACAAAAGTTATAAGCGATGAAATAACAATGGATGATAGCTATCGTGATTGTACAAAAGAAATGGTAGTACAATAGATGGAGATGATGCAAAAGGATTTAGACGATGCTATTTCTGTTGTGAAAACAAAAGAAAGGGTTATAGATTAAAAGTCTTTTATAGCAGACGTTAGTCGCTATGTAACAGAAGATAGTCCATTAGATAAGGAAGCTGCAGATAGGGGATGTAGTGTATACTTGGCTGATAGAGTTGTGCCAATGCTACCAAGGAAACTATCTAATAATATATGTTCATTAAATCCAGATGTATTGCGATATACTATTTGTTGTGATATTGATTTTTCAGAAAAAGGCTTCCCAGAAAGTTATGATATATATCCAGCTATAATAAAATCAAAAGGACGTTTAACGTATAAGAAAGTTAATGAAGTTTATGAAAATGTTGCTGAGACAGTAGAAGAATATAAACCATATTTGTCTATGTTAAAGACAGCGCTAGAGTTATCAAAAAAAATTCGAACTAATCGTGAAAAAGAGGTGCGATTGATTTTGAGAAGGATGAATCAAAAAAATTATTGTTGATTCAAATGGAGACGTTTTAGATATAGTTCTAAGAGAAAGAGGGCTATCGGAAAGACTAATAGAAGACTTTATGCTAAGTGCTAATGAAGTCATAGGTGAGCACTTTTTATTGGATGCAAGTACCGTTTATCTATCGTATTCATGAGAGCCAAAAATAGAAAAAAACTACGCCAGTTTTTTGATATATCAGCTAGTTTTGGATATAGAACAAAAAGGAAAGGTAGATGAAATATCTCCTTATATTTTTAGCTAATATGCTTAAAAAAATTTAAAAGGAGAGGTAGTTGAGCCTATGTTATCAACAATTCTTCTTAGAACGATGAATCAAGCACGTTATTCAACATCGAATATAGGGCACTTTGCTTTATCTACTAAATACTATACTCATTTTACATCACCAATAAGAAGATACCCAGATTTACTGGTACATAGAATGATTAGAAAATACTTGTTCGAAGGTGATGTAAGCGAAAAAACACTAGAACACTATGCTTGTAGACTTCCAGAGTTAGCAGAAAGTTCATCTGAATATGAAAAACGTGCTGTTGACTGTGAACGTGAAGTTGATAAAATGAAAAAGTGTGAGTATATGTTGAAATACCAGGAACAAAGTTTTAGAGGGATGGTTTCAAGTGTAACAAACTTTGGAGTCTTTTATAACACTTGAGAAACAAAGGTATAGAAGGTTTAGTTCATATTAAGGCGATGAATGATGATTATTACACTTATGATCAAAAATATGATCTTAATAGGACGTCGAAATAAAAAGATTTATCGCTTGGGAGATGAGGTAATCGTAAAGGTTGCTAATGTTGATTTAGAAAATCAAGAGATTGATTTTAAAATACTAAAAACATAAATCATTGATAAAAGAAAAATAGAGGATGAAGTCTATGAATAAAGAGATAAAAGTAATAGCTCAAAATAAGAAAGCTAACCATGATTATTTTATAGAAGACACATATGAGGCTGGATTAGTTTTAACTGGTACAGAAATAAAATCTATACGTCGTGGTAGAATAAATCTAAAAGATTCATATTGCCAATCAAGACGTGGAGAAATGTTTGTTTATAATATGCATATATCACATTTTTGAAGAGGGGAACAGATTTAATCATGAGCCACTACGTGTTAGAAAAATTACTATTAAAGAAAAACAAATAGCAGTTTTAACCAATGCACAAAATGAAGTAGGAATTAGTATAATTCCACTAAAGTTATATATAAAAAAATGGTTATGCTAAATTACTAATAGGTGTAGCAAAAGGTAAAAAGAATTATGATAAACGTCATGTCTTGAAACAAAAAGAAGCTACAAAAGAAATAAATAGGGTATTAAAAAGACAAACAACGATATTAAAAACAACTTATTATTTTTATAATTTTAGGAAAAATACATCTTTGATTCATTAAAAAGATGTATTTTTATTATATTGATTATACTTATTTTAAAAATATAACACTATTATCTAATATATCAAAAATAAATATAGAATATGAAAATCTGTTATATTGAAAATAATGAATGTATTTCAAAAATATATATCTTTTTCTTTTGCTACAAAAAGCATTTGCAAAGAATATTGATAAAACAACTAAAAACGCTTTACATTTTTATGAAAGCGTGCTACAATATTAAATGTAAGTTGAAAAAGCATTAAATAAATATCACAAAAAAACATGCTAATATAACATGTGACTGTAAAAATACAGTGATTGATATATTACAGTTTTAACATTGTTATATAACTGTACTTTAAATTTAATTAAGTATTTATAATAAGTCTAAATAAAATAAAAGTATGATAATATTTTTAAAATAATATTAGATAGAAAGTTTTTGATATTAAATAATGTTTTTTATATAAACAAAAATATATTTATAAAAGGAGAAGTGTATTTATGGAAAAAAATTCACTCAATTATTACAGCCAGTGGCTGATAATCTTTATATTTCTGCACTTGTTGCATTAATACCTATAGTGTTCTATCTTGTAACGCTAGCAGGTTTTAAAGTAAAAGGTTGGCTAACAGGGATGCTTACGCTAATAGTTGCTATTGTAGTAGCTTGTGTATTCTTCAAAATGCCATTCCAATTTGCAGCAATGTCAACTCTTCACGGTATGGTTTACGGGATACTTCCAATCTCTTGGATTATCTTAACATCTGTGTTCTTATATAAAATGACAGTTAAAAGTGGTCACTTTGCGATTATTCGTGATAGTATTACATCATTAACTGATGACAGACGTATTCAAGCGTTAATCATTGCCTTCTCATTCGGAGCATTCTTAGAAGGAGCTGCAGGATTTGGAGCACCAGTTGCTATCACAGCAGCACTTTTAGTAGGGTTAGGATTTAAACCGTTATATGCAGCAGGTATCTGTATGGTAGCTAACACTGCACCAGTTGCTTTCGGAGCAGTTGGAGCACCAGTAACAGCTTTAGATGGATTAGCTACATATGCTAACGGATCACCAATCCCTGCAGCTGAAATCGCAGCTATGATTGGACGTCAATTACCATTAGTTTCTATCTTTATTCCATTCTACTTAGTATTAATGATGGCTGGATTCAAGAAAACTATGGAAGTTTGGCCAGCATTATTAGTATCTGGTGGTTCATTCGCGATTGCTCAATTCTTAAGTTCTAACTATATGGGAGAACAATTACCTGATATTCTTTCTTCATTAGTATCATTAATTTCTATCGTTGTTTTACTTCAATTCTGAAACCTAAAACAACTTGGAGATTTAAAGGTGAAGATGAAGATCAAAAAGATAAACAAAATGTACCAACTCATTCATTAAAAGATATCTTTGTTGCATGGTCTCCATTCGTAGTATTAACAATCATTATCTTTGTATGGACATTAAAAACCAGTTAAAAGCATACTTTAAAACAATTGCTCTTAACCCTAAAGTTCCACTTATCCACAACAATATAGTGAACTCTATTTCTCATAAAAGAAATTGCAGCTGTATTTAAATTAGATCTTATCGGTTCTATCGGAACAGGTATTCTTGTTGCAGCATTGATATCTAAGTTTATTATTAAACTTAGCTGGAAAGAAACATTTAAGACTTTTGTTGAAACATTCTCAGAAGTTAAACTAGCATTATTAACAATCTGTTTCGTAGTAGGATTTGCATACATCATGAATGCTTCAGGTATGTCAAATACTCTAGGATCTGCTTTAGCAGCAACAGGAAAAGCATTCTTAGTATTATCACCAGCTCTTGGTTGGATCGGAGTATTCATTACAGGATCAGATACGTCAGCTAACTTACTATTCGGTAAACTTCAACAAGTTACAGCTAACGGAGTTGGAATGGATCCATTAGTTGCAGTAGCAGCCAACGCATCTGGAGGGGTTGTAGGTAAGATGATTTCTCCACAATCTATCGCAGTTGCAGCAGCAGCGGTTGGATTAGTTGGAAAAGAATCTGACTTACTTAAATTTACAGTTAAACACAGTTTCTTCTTACTAATTATAGTGTGTATTATAATTTATCTACAAGCAAGTGGAATACTAGGATGGATGATTCCTCATCACCCATAAAAATAAAATAGTGAATTAATTAAAGAAGATTGAGATTTTTCTCAATCTTCTTTTTTGATTTGCCCTTTAAATTTAATAAAAAGTTTTATAAAAATATTAGAAATTACTAGTATATTTATTTACAAGTAGGGAAAAATAGTGGTATTATTGGTAAGTTAGATTAATTATTTTGATATATAATTATTATAGTGAAAATATATTATATAATTTATTTTTATAAGTTAATTACTTAAGGAGAAAAATGTCAGTAAAATTAAGAGATGATGTTAGAAATATAGCTATTATTGCTCACGTTGACCATGGTAAAAACAACATTAGTTGATGAACTGCTTAAAACAATCAGGTATTTTTTTCGTTCTAATGAACATGTAGAAGAAAGAGCAATGGATTCTAATGATATAGAAAGAGAACGTGGTATTACTATTTTTAGCAAAAATACTGCGATTGATTATAAAGGAAAAAGAATTAATATTCTAGACACACCAGGACATGCCGACTTTTGGTGGAGAAGTTGAGCGTATTATGAAAATGGTTGATGGTGTTCTTTTAGTAGTAGACGCTTATGAAGGAACTATGCCACAAACACGTTTTGTACTTAAAAAAGCTCTTGAACAGAATTTAAAACCTATCGTTGTTGTTAACAAAATTGATAAAGATTCTGCAAGACCTGAAGAAGTAGTAGATGAAGTTATTGATTTATTTATTGAATTAGGTGCTAATGATGATCAACTTGAATTCCCTGTTGTCTATGCCTCAGCAATTAACGGAACAGCATCTTTAGAAAGTGATCCAAATCTACAAGATGAGAACATGCAATGCTTATATGATACTATTATTGATTACGTACCGGCACCAGTCGATAATTGTGATGAACCACTTCAATTCCAAGTAGCGTTATTAGATTACAATGACTACGTTGGACGTATTGGTATTGGTCGTGTATTTAGAGGAAGTATGAAAGTTGGAGAATCTGTTTCTCTAATGAAATTAGATGGAACTGTTAAAAATTTCCGTGTAACAAAGATTTTTGGTTATTTTGGGCTTAAACGTGATGAAATTCAAGAAGCCCATGCGGGAGATATTGTTGCCGTAAGTGGTATGGATGATATTAACGTTGGTGAAACGGTTTGTCCTACTGAGCACCAAGAAGCACTTCCTGTACTTCACATTGATGAACCAACTTTACAAATGACGTTCTTAGTAAATAATTCACCATTTGCAGGAAAAGAAGGAAAATTTGTTACGGCAAGAAAATTAGAAGATAGATTAATGCAACAACTAGAAACTGATGTATCTCTTCGAGTTGAACCAAATAGTAGTGATTCTTGGGTTGTAAGTGGACGTGGTGAGCTGCACTTATCTATTTTTAATTGAGAACTTACGTCGTGAAGGTTATGAACTTCAAGTATCTAAACCAGAAGTAATTATCCGTAATATTGACGGAGTAGATTGTGAACCAGTTGAACGTGTTCAAGTAGATGTACCAGACGAAAGTGTAGGAGCTGTAATTGAATCTCTAGGACAACGTAAAGGTGACATGGTAGATATGCAAGCTGATGGAAATGGACAAACACGTCTTATCTTTAATGTACCAGCGCGTGGTCTTATCGGATATAGCACAGAATTTATGTCTATGACAAAAGGATATGGAATTATTAATCATACATTTGATTCTTACCAACCTATGCAAAAAGGTAAAGTTGGTGGACGTAGAAATGGCGTATTAGTTGCATTAGAAAAATGGTCAAGCGACAGCTTATTCAATTTCTAGTTTAGAGGATCGTGGTACAGTGTTTATTGAACCAGGTACAGAGGTTTACGGAGGTATGATTGTAGGAGAAAATAGTCGTGAAAATGATTTAACGGTAAATATTACGAAAGCAAAAGCTCAAACAAACGTTCGTTCTTCTACAAAAGATCAAACAGTAACTCTTAAAAGCACGTATTATGACATTAGAAGAAAGTTTAGAGTACTTGAGTGATGATGAGTATCTGAAGTAACTCCTGAATCAATAAGATTACGTAAAAAGAATTAGATAAAGCGGTGCGTGAAAAAGCAGCACGCAAAGCTAAATATGCAGAAGAATAAATTCAATAAAAAAGAAACTTTATAATATAGAGTTTCTTTTTTATTGAAAAATATAATTTTATATTATATATCTATTTACCTATAAATAAGGAAATGTAAGTATAGTATTTTTATTATATTTATTATATTCTAAAATATAATAAAATATATTGATTATAAAGTCCTTGATAAGGTTGTAATCCCTTATGTTATAATATTTATAGATATTAATCTAAAAAAATATAATTAAACAATTTATAAAAGGAGGCATTATTATGGCTTTAAAATACGACGTTGTAATAAAAAAACAACAGGAATGGGAAGTGGAGAACAAGAATTAATAGATAATTTAATGAAAGGGTTCATTCATGTTCTTTCTCAAAAAGAACATTTACCACAACATATTGTTTTTTTATGGTGAGGAGTAAAATTAACTACTAAAGGATCTGAATCACTAGAAGATTTACTAGAATTAGAAAAAAACGAGGTGTTAAAATTCTTTCATGTGGAATATGTCTAGATTATTATGATTTAGATGATTACCTTAAAAGTAGGTGGAACTACAACAATGTCAGAAGTTATAGATATAATGACTAATAGTGATCTAGTAGTTGAACCATAATAATGTTATAAGGCTAGTTGATATAATGAATGAATCACGAGAGATTAACGGAAAGGTGATAACAATATATTGCTAGCCTTTTTATTTTTAATTAGGAGGTATATATGACAAAATTTAAACCTTTTACAACAACTTTAATAGGTAGTCTTCCGAGAACTAAAGAACTACTATTATTAAAAGAAAGTAGTAATAATAGTTCGAAATATGAAAAAGCGTATAAAGAAAAATTATTGGAAGAAACTCGCAGAGTAGTTGAATTACAAAAAAAGAATGTGGAATTGATGTAATAGTAAGCGGTGAGTTAAATAGAGATAATTATATGAGTTATGTGGCTGAAGTCGTTGATGGTATAAAATTACTTAATATGGAAGAAGTAATGTCGTTAACTAATAATACTGATAATTTTAGCAAGAGTTTAGAAGAAATGGATGCTGCAGACGATACGATGAATAGCCCTATATGTTTTTCAAAACTTGATACAAAAAAGAGACTTAATGATTTTGAATTTGGTATCTTAAAAGAATTAGTAGATGGCGATATAAAATGCACCTTGCCAAGCCCATATTTATTGACACGTTCAATGTGGTTAAAAGAAGTAACAGGAAAAGTTTATGATGGGCGTCGTGAATTGGGAGAAGATGTTGTAGAACTTTTATGTAATGAAATACGTGAATTGGTAGAAAGTGGAGCCAAAATAATTCAAATTGATGAACCTATTTTATCAGAGGTAGTATTTACTAATGAAAAACAGATAACTCTTTTTACTGAGGGCCTTATCAGAAAAAGTCAAGGTTGACAAAGAGTTAAAATTTGCAAAAATCATTGCTGACGCCTGTACTTGCAGAAATTAGAAAGTATGAAGGTGTCACCAGTGCAATGCATGTATGTCGAGGGAATTGGACTACAGATGAGAGTGTTTTATTATATGGTGCATATGATAAATTAGGTAAGTTTTTTTGATTCGTTAGATGTAGATATGTTAGCACTAGAATTTTTCAACACCGCGAGCAGGAGAAATAGAAAAACTATTCTTTAATAACTTCTTAGATACCAAGATAATTCTAGGGTTTGGTTGTATTAACCCGCGAAGTGAACGAATTGAATCTGTTGAAGAAATAGTTGAAAAGGGTAGAGGAAGTTTTACAGTTTCTTCCACCTGAAAAAAATTTGGTTAAATCCCTGATTGTGGTTTTGCAACATTCGCTAAGCGACCGTTAAATCCGTACCCGATTATCCAAAAAAATTGAAAAAAATATGGTTGCAGCAGCGCAAATATTGAGAGAAAGATACTACAAAAATTAAAGGAGCTAATTAATTAGCTCCTTTAATTTTTAATTTCTAAAGTTTCCATCTTTTAAAGAGATATTATCGCCTTCTTTTTACTTCATCATACTGTTCTTTAGTAACGGTAACGTGTTTTTATTTCACCATCTTTAGTTTTTTTATTTCAAGCATATAAACAGGTACCTTACTATCTTTAACATTATCTACCAATTCTTTTTGTTTATCACTAGCATTAATATGATTACGAGAAGCTGTTGAATTAAATAGTGTGTACCATAAAAAGCGCATTTGTGATACTGCTTCCTGAGAAAAACCGCTATTTCTGTAATTATTATTTAAATACTCTGTATATTGCTTTTTGTAACCTTTATTATTATAACTATTATAGTTTTTGTTGTAAGTTCCTTTAGAGTTTTTAGAACTTGAGTTAGAAGTAGGTTTATTGCTAGATGTTTGAGAACTTGGTTTTGCATTCGGTTTTACTGCTGGTAGGTTTGCTACTTGGTTTTGTTGAAGGGCGCGGAGTAGAGCTTTTTAGCATCTGCAACATGAGTATTTGTTATCCCAATTGAAGAAAATATAGTGTAAGAGAAAAATAAAATTTTCCCTAATCTTTTTTTAATTGTTTATTTTTTTCATAAAATCTAACCTCTTATTAATTATTTATTTTCAGTACTACGCTTAGCAACAACGGTGCCTTCAATACTTTCATTAGAACTTGTTTCACTTTTTACAGTGTTTTCTATATTTGTTTTTGTCCTCAACGTTATCTGAATTAGTGTTATTGTTAAAGTAATAATATATACCGATTGCTAGCAGAGAAATAATCAATAGTGTAGTAAAAATTTTTAAAAACCTAACCATATTAGAATCCTCCTAGAGTATATCCTTTCAAGTCTAATGCACGTTTTAGTCTATCGTATTCTGATGCGGGTACTTCTAGTTCTTCATCATTGACTTGGCTAATAGTTGCATAATCATCATCTAAACCTTTCCAAATATCAACAACATTATCAAGATTTAAAAAGCCCTCGAGTACCATCAATTAGTGTTATTTCAAACCAATTCATAAAAATAGCCTCCTTTTAAAAATTATGATTTTATTATAGCATAGCTTTATACAAAAAAATGTAGTAGGCAAAATTAAGAGAAGTAAAAAATTTATTTATAGAGGAAAAATTAATGTATATTTTATGAAAATTTGATATAATTAAGTAAATAGTAAAAAAATAGTGAGGATGAAAAAAATGAAAGTATCTGTAATTGGTTCAGGAAGTTGAGGGAACAGCCTTGTCACAGGCAATAGTAGACAATGGGCATGAATTGTTACTGTACGCTAGGACAGAAAAAGGCCAGAGATGAAATTAATATTGAGCATACAAACAAAAAGATATTTGAAAGATGCTGTATTACCTAATGAAATTGTAGCGACATCTGATTTAAGTGAGGCGGTTACTTTTGCTGATGTAATAGTAATTGCAGTACCTACAAAAGTTATGAGGAAACTGCTAGGAAAATAAATGAATATTTGGAAAAGCCGAAATATATTATTCACGTTTCTAAAGGATTAGAGATGGAGACAAATAAAAAGAATGTCAGAGGTTATAAAAGATGAAATAATATCTGACAATCTGAAAAGAGTGGGTGTTTTGAGTGGGACCTTCTCATGCTGAAGAATTAATTCTTCGAAATCCTACAGTAGTTGCAATTGCCTCTGAAAAATGATGAGTTGAATAAACTAGCACAAGAAATTTTCCATAATAAATATTTTAGAATATATGTCAATAAGGATATTATTGGAGTTGAAGTAGGTGGTGCCTAAAAATATAATAGCATTAGGTTGTGGTATTATAGATGGAATGCAGTATGGTGATAATGCAAAGGCAGCCTTACTTACACGTGGTTTAATAGAAATAACACGACTTGGGAAAACTAGGTGCAGATGAAATGACATTTTTAGGTCTTGGAGGAATTGGAGATCTAGTGGTAACTTGTACATCTAAGCACTCAAGAAACTACAATTGTGGATACTTAATTGGGCAAGGGTATACATTAGAACAAGCTATAGAAAAATTAGATATGGTTGCAGAAGGGTGTAAGAACTACAAAAGGTTTGTTATTTTCTATCGAAAAAAATATAATGTTTATATGCCTATTACTGAAAAATATTTATAAAGTTCTATATGAGGGATTAAGTATTAAAGATTGTGTTAATAATTTAATGAAAAAATAGCTGCTGAAGAACTAAATAAATTTGAGTAAAAAGAAGGTTTATATAAATAAATTAGTAGAAAAAGCTAGATTTTTAAGAAAATTTATTAAAAATATAGAAAAAAATAGGTGTTTTCGCTATTTTTTTCTTTAATAAATCTTGATTATTAGTAATTTATATGGTAATATTTAATAAGTGAAGCGGGTAACCGCTACTCAATAATGGAGGTAAAAGAATTAATGAATAAATCAGAATTAATTTCAAAAGTAGCTGAAAAATCAGGACTACAAAAACAAGCAACTGCTGCTATCGAAGCATTCGTAGAAACAGTTGAAGAAACTTTAGCTAAAGGTGAAAAATCCAAATTATTGGATTTGGTAACTTTGAAGTTAGAGAGAGCTGCTCGTAAAGGACGTAACCCTCAAACTAACGAAGTTATCGAAATCGCTGCAAAGCAAAGTACCTGCATTCAAAAGCTGGTAAAGCTCTTAAAGACGCAGTTAAATAATAAAAATTTAATTTTTAAGAGGAGTTACTTACGGGTAACTTCTTTTTTATAAAATTCGGAGGTTAATTTTTGAAAAATAAAGAACAATCACAACAACTAATAAAAAAACATTATTAGAAAATATAGGTGAAGATACTTCAAGAGCCGGATTAATAGATACACCGAAAAAGATGTGTAAATATGTATGAAGAGTTACTGTCTAAAAACTAATGTGGATCCCAAAAAGAAGAAATTAATACATTTTTTTGAATCAGAGAACGATGAACCAATATTAGTCAAAGATATTCAATTTTATTCGTTATGCGAACATCACATGCTACCTTTTTACGGAGTTTGCCATATCGCTTATGTTCCTAATAATAAAAAAATCACTGGTCTTAGTAAATTGGCGCGTCTTGTAGAGAGTGCAAGTCGTGAGACTTCAAATTCAAGAAGATATGACACTTATGTTGGTAAATGCAATAGAAGAGCAATTACAACCTAAAGGTGTATATGTAATTATAGAAGCGAGACATATGTGTATGGCAATGCGTGGTATTAAAAATAGGCTCAAAAACAGTAACTAGTAAAAAAACTGGTATTTTTAGAAGATACAGAACTAGTCAAAAGATATTCAATATAAAATTAAGTTATAATTTGAAGAATTGTAAAGAGATAAGGAGTATATTATGAAAGAAACTAGCTATATTATTATAAGGGCAGAAGTTGATAATGTGAAGGTAATTACTAAGAAAAACAAATAATGAAGAAGCTTTAGAAATATTAAATAAAGGGAGAGGTCATTATCCTAAATGTGTTTGATAATATTGTTAATTTTCAAAGTTCAAGGTAGAGCAAGAATAGTATCGAATTTAGACCAAGTGATTTCTGGTAATTAAAAAGTTCGTTGGAATTTTTCCAACGAACTTTTTAGTGATTTTATTAGAATAGTAATTTATCTGCTCCACCTAATTTATAATCAAGGGCTGCCATTGCAAGTACATTAATGAAAGTGCCATGGGCGATCAAATTCTGGTTGGAAGAATATGTCAGCAAGTGCTAATTGTTCTAAAGTCCAGTCTGATGCGATAGCTATAGATAATGCTGCAATAGCGCTAGAAACGTCATGTTTAGACATTAATTGAGCTCCTAAAACTCTGTGCGTATCTTCATCGAAGTAGATTTTCATGTGAACAAGATTATTTTCTTTTCTCATAAAGTCTGGGTAAATCTTCTCCTCTACATATTTAGAAGAGACCTTACCATCATAAAGGCTAACACCATTTTGTGATAATCCAGTACTCACAAATTTATAATCAAAGAATGATAATGCTGATGTACCATTAACAGCAGGCATTTTAGTTTTGATTCCCATAGCATTTAATGCTGCAATTACTCCTTGACGTCGTGCTAAAGTAGCAAGTGCAATTGGTAATTGACCGCGAGTAGGAGCATATGGAAGAAGAGTAGAGTCTCCTCCAGCGTATACATCTTTAGCAGATGTTTCTAGGTATTCATTAGTTATAACAAAGCCACGCTCAGTTAATTCTAATTCACCATTTAACCATGAAGCGTCAGGGCGAACCCCAACTGACATAATTACTGTGTCTGCTTCATATTCGCCTTTGTCTGTTACAACAGATGTAACTTTTCCATTTTCACCTTTAAATGAAAGAACTTTTTCCCCACCATGAACTTTAAGGTTGTGTTTTGCACCTTCATTAGTTAAAATATCAGTAAGTTCTTGGTCTAGATATGTATTTAGAATCCTTGGGGCAAAATCAACGATTGTAACATCGATACCATGTTTTGCATAAGATTCTGCAACTTCAAGACCGATATAGCCACCACCTACAACTACTGTTTTTACTTTTTGCATACAATCGTATACTGCTTGAGTATCTTCTGGTCCGCGGAATGTATGAATATTTCTCTAATTCTATTCCCTTCAAATGGTGGTTTAATTGCTGCGCCACCTGGGCTTAAAAGAAGTTTATCATAGTTTTGTTTTTCTTCTTCTCCAGAAGAAGTTTTTACTATTATGTATTTTCTCTTTTGTATTCAATCCTATAACATCGCTATTGCAGTGAATATTAATTCCTTGTTCAGCATAAGATTTTCTCTGTTGCAAAGTGTAATTCTAGATAATGCTTTAGATGTCCCATCTAAATAAGATTGACTACCTCATCCCATAAAAAGAAGCGCTAGAGCCTCTCTCATATAAATGAATATCAGCATTTTTGTCATTTTTTAAAATAGTTTGAACTGCTTCATATCCCGAAGTGCGATGTTCCAACAACTATATATTTCATTGTTTTTTCCTCCTGTATCTATAAATTATAATTAGGTATATTAATATATACATTTTAAATTTTTAACATGAAATGCTTTTTATAAAAAAATAATTTGTTTAAAAAATAAAATAAAAATAATTATATAGCTAATTAGTAGAAATTTTTTTATAATTTAAAATATAACGATAAAAAGTTAAATATAAATGCACTTAAAAAAATAAAAAAATCAATAATTTGACTTTATTTGACTTTTGTTTTATTATGAACAGTAGAAAAAAATCTTTTTTTATTATATATAAAGAAGATTTTATTAATAAATTATTTATTTTTGCTTTAAAGTTAATATGATATATAATTATTAATGACATAATTTTAAAAAAAGAGGTAATAGAAATGATTAAACCGTTATTTGACAATGTTTTACTAAAAAATTGAGGTAGAGAAAGCGACAACTAGTGGAATTGTCTTGGCTTCTAAAGAGGATACATCTAACATTGGAATAGTAGTAGCGTTGGGTGAGAGTTGTTTACTATCTACTAATAATGAAGGAGAACTAAGTGCAGGAAGTAAAGTAGTTTTTCTGATAAGTATAAAAAGTAGATTTTGAAGGGCAAGAATATTATTTAGTTAATGAAGAAGAAGTTCTTGCAGTAATAGAAGATTAGGAGGATATATGGTTAAAGAGTTAAAATTTTTCAGAAGATGCACGTCAATCAATGAAGCGTGGTGTTGATAAGCTTGCTAATGCTGTTAAAAGTAACATTAGGACCTAAGGGGCGTAATGTTGTGTTAGATAGAAAGTTTGGATCACCACTAATCACAAAATGATGGAGTATCGATAGCTAAAGAAATAGAATTAGAAGATCCTTATGAAAATATGGGGGCCAAACTAGTGGCTGAAGTTGCAAATAAAACTAATGAAATTGCAGGGAGATGGTACTACTACAGCAACAATTTTGGCACAATCAATGATAACGGAAGGTCTTAAAAATGTAACTAGTGGGGCAAATCCTGTCGGGCTGCGTCAGCGGAATGGAGCGTGCAGTCAAAGTTGCAGTAGAACGTCTTCGTGAAATTAGCGTAACTGTAGATTCTAAAGGTAAAATAGCTCAAGTAGGTGCTATTTCTGCTGCGGATGAAGAAGTAGGGAAGTTTATTTCTGAAGCAATGGATAAAGTAGGAAATGACGGTGTTATTACTATTGAAGAATCTCAAGGATTAGAAACTATGCTAGAAGTTGTAGAAGGTATGCAGTTTGACCGTGGATATCTTTCGCCATATATGGTAAGCGATACAGAGAAAATGCTAGTGGATTTAGATAATCCATATATTCTTGTTACTGATAAAAAGATTAATGCAGTTCAAGAAATTTTTGCCAGTTTTAGAAGAAGTAGTTGCTGCTGCCAAACCACTTCTTATTATAGCGGATGATGTCGAACAAGAAGCTATAGCGACGTTGGTAGTCAACAAATTGCGAGGACATTCAATGTAGTAGCAGTTAAAGCACCTGGTTTTGGTGAAAGAAGAAAAGCAATTTTAGAAGATGTTGCTATATTAACAGGAGCAACATTAATAACAGAAGACTTAGGATTAGATCTTAAGGATGCGAATATTACAATGTTAGGTAATTCATCAAAAAGTAAATGTTACAAAAGAACGTACGATTATTGTTGATGGTAAAGGGAAATAAAGAAGATATAGAAAGTCGTAAAAAGCCAAATAAAATCATTATATGCAGAATCAACATCAGAGTTTGATCGTGAGAAGTTACAGGAACGCTTAGCAAAAATTATCAGGTGGTGTAGCTGTAATAAAAGTTGGTGCAGCGACAGAAACAGAACTAAAAGAGAAAAAAACTACGCATAGAAGATGCACTTAATTCAACTCGTGCTGCAGTCGAAGAAGGAATTGTTGCAGGAGGAGGAACAGCTCTTGTTCAAGTGATTTCTGAAGTGGAAAAATTAGTAGCTACAGGTGATGAACAAACAGGTATTAATATTATAAAAAGCACTAGAAGCACCGGTTCGTCAGATTGCAGAAAACGCAGGATTAGAAAGTAGTGTTATTGTTGAAAAACTAAAAATCTGAAGAAATAGGTATAGGGTTTAATGCTGCTACAGAAGAATGGGTTGATATGATAAAAGCGGAATAGTAGACCCAACGAAAGTAACTCGTTCAGCGTTACAAAATGCTGCGAGTGTATCTAGTTTATTCTTATCAACAGAAGCAGTTGTAGCTGATATTACAGAAGGAATCGCCTATACAACCTCAGATGTCAATGATGTAGTATTCTTGAAAATGCAAAATAGTTGAATAAGTGACAATATTATAATAAGATAGAATTATATAAAGTAAAAAGGAGATAAAAATAATGAGAGAGATTACAGATAAAGAATTTTTGAATTATCAAAAACAGACAGCGTTAAGGTTTTTGACTTTTTTGAGGCACCATGGTGTGGTCCTTGTAAAATGCTAGCTCAGTGTTAGAAGAAGTTTCAAATGAGCTTACTAACATTGAATTCTATAAAATTAATGTAGATGAAAATCAAGAAGCAGCTGGAGAATACGGAGTAATGTCAATTCCTACATTACTTGTAATGAAAAATGGTGAAGTTTTAGAAGAAAAACAGGTTACCAACCAAAAGAAGCATTAGTACAATTATTATCTAAATATTAATTAATAGTAAAAATCCCTAATTTTAAAATTAGGGATTTTTTGAAAAATATAGATTAAAGGAAGTCAGTACATTGACTTCCTTTATCTTATAATTAATAATTTTTTTAAAGTAATGATCAATTTCCCAATCTGTAACTTGTGTTCTAAATGAATCCCATTCTATAGATTTTGCTTCGATAAAATTATAGAAGATGTGATTACCAAGAGCTTCTTTCATGATTGATGAAGAGTTTAGTTCTTTAAGTGCTGTATATAAAGTAGAAGGGAGTTCATCTATTCCATTTGGCAATTCTTTCTTCACGAGTCATGACATAAATATTACTTTTTACTTCATCAGCAGGAACAAGTTTGTTTTCTATACCATCTAGACCGGCAGCTAGAATAGTAGACATTGCTAAGTATGGATTAGCAGCTGGATCAACAGATCTAACCTCTACACGAGTTGAGTTTCCACGTGATGCTGGAACACGAACCAACGGAGAACGATTAGAAGTAGACCAAGCAACATAACAAGGAGCTTCATATCCAGGGACTAGGCGTTTATAAGAGTTAACTGTAGGGATTGCAAATAGCTGTAAAGCTACGTGCATGTTTTAAAACCCCGGCAATAAAGTGTGAAGCAGTTTCTGAAAGACCGTTCTCACTGCTTTCATCATAAAAACTATTTTCTCCTTTACTAAATAAAGAAACATTACAGTGCATACCAGAGCCATTAATACCAAACATAGGTTTTTGGCATGAACGTCGCATGTAGACCGTGTTTTCTCGCTATAGTTTTGACAATAAGTTTAAAAGTTTGAATGTTATCGCAAGCTGAGATTACATCATCATATTTGAAATCTATTTCGTGTTGACCTGGAGCCACCTCATGATGACTGGCTTCGATATCAAAAACCAAGGTTCTCTAATTCTAAAACAATATCACGTCGTACATTTTTCCCCAAGATCAACAGGAGCTAAGTCAAAATAACCACCATTATCATTCAATTCTAAACTAGGTTCGCCATTTTTCTTTAAGCCTAAATAGGAAAAAAATTCTGGTTCTGGTCCTAAATTTAATGTATCAAAACCTAATTCATTCATTTTTTTAAGAATTCGTTTTAAATTACCGCGTGGATCACCAGCAAAAGGTTTTCCGTCAACAGTATACACATCACAGATAAAGCGTGCTACTTTTTCCATATTCACTATCCCATGAGAATACTAAGAATGTGTTTTAAATCTGGGTATAAATACATATCACTTTCTTCAATACGAACAAACCCTTCTATAGAAGAACCATCAAACATCATTTTATTATCTAAAAACTTTTCTATTTGACTTACTGGTACTTCTACATTTTTATTGTTCCAGTAATATCTGTAAATTGTAATCTAATGTATTTTCACATTTTTCTTCTTTAATTCTTTTTAAAATATCTTCTTTAGTAATTTTTTTGTAGCCATGTTAACTCCTTTTTTTGTAATAAAATCTAACGTCAAAATTTATGTTGTTATAAAATCTTGATAAGTCGCCTCGACCTATAGATCGTTCTCTAGGGAAGACCACTAGGACCAGCAAAAATATCATTATGAATAATTTGTCGTAACTGTGTAGTTTCATTAGAAACTTCTTTTTCATTAATTATTTCATCGATAGCTTTTTAAATTAAAGCCTTTTTGTTAACAAATCTTTAATTGTTAGTAGTTTATCGATGTCATTTTAAAAGAAAAACAGCCGGGTATTACCCTCAGTACGATTAGGAGTGAAAAGTTTCTTTTCTTCATAGTAACGAATCTGTCGTGCAGATAACTGTGTAATTTTTGGTAACGACACTTATTGAGAAAAACAGGAAGATTTTTTGAAACTCTTTGAACCCCATCTAATCACCTCACTTTAAATTTGTGAAATAAATATTTTTTAATCTACATATGTATAATAACAAAAAGTATAACAATATAAAGTACATGTTAGAAAATATAACATATACTTCGAAATATAACATGATTTTACTTGAAAAAGCAAAAAGATAGTTAACAAGATTTAATGAAAAGTAATATGGCTATGTAGATGAGTTTTCATTTCATTGAAGAATTTTTTTAATAATCAGAAAAATGTATTTAAAAATTTTTAAAAATCATGATAGAATAGACTATATAACAAATAAGAAAGGATAGACAGTATGGCAATATTTTTATCTGTTATGGTATTCCTTATCTCTTTTGTACTATTATTAGGGACATATATATTACTAGTTGCTAATAATAAAATTAGAAAAGACGTATGGATAAAGTTTTAAAATTGATAGCAGCCTATAGTCTAGTTACAGCTTTAGTGTACTGTTATCAATATTTATATTTATAATATAAAATATGTTTGGAAGTGAAAATTTTTGAAAAAGATTCCTTGTTTAAAAGGAACTGCAATGCTTAGTATTAGTTTAATATTAACAAAAATTTTTAGGAGCTATTTATCTTATTCCATTTTATCAAATAATAGGTGGAGAAGAACAAATGGCATTGTACAATTATGGTTATAGTTATTACGCAACAATTTTAGAAATTTCTGCCGCAGGGACGCCTCTAGCAATAGCAAAATTAGTTGCAAAATATAATGCACTTGGAGCATATAGTGTAAGTAGACGCATATACAAAATGGGTTCATGGTTATTAATAATTATGGGAATAGTAGGTTTTTGTGTCTTGTTTTTTGGTTCTGATTATATTTCTGAACAAATTTTAATAAGTAATCAACAAAAATTCACACCAGCAGATGGAGCGTTAGTTTTAAAAAGCTTAAGTTTTGGGGTGCCTATAGTTTTAGTTTCAGCAGGACTTAGAGGATTATTCCAAGGTCATGAGGTAATGTTGCCATCGGCAATAAGCCAATTTATTGAACAAGTTGTTCGTATTGTATTTATGTTAGGGGCAACATATGTTGTTATTAAAATTTTTAGGGTATGGTATTGTTGAAGGGAACGTAACTGCAACATTTGCAGCAGCAGTAGGTGCAGTATTTTCCGTTCTTACACTATTTTATTTTTATAAAAATATAAAACTCTTTAGACTATAATACAGAAAACGATGAGGTAGAATTAAATATTTCAACAATGAGCCTTGTGAAGGAATTTTTCTCTGTATCTATTCCATTTATCTTTATAGTTGGATTATTTCCTATCTTAAATATTATAGATCAACATAATTTTATTCATGGTATGACAGAAATAGGTAAGGCAGATATAGTAGATGGTAGATTTTCAGCCTTACAGCTTGTTAACAAAATAGTTATGATAGCAGTAGCTATTGCACCAGCATTTTCTAGCACGTTTTTTACCTTCTATAACTAGATTGTATGCAGTGGGAGAAAGCTGGAGTTAGTAATCAAAATAAATAAAAGTGGTGTTGTCTTTAATGATGGTGGTTTTACCAGCATTAGTTGGAATGTATATTTTGGCTGATCCTTTATATTCAGCATTCTATAGTAGGAGCTTGATAAATTCTGAATTATTAAGGTTTTATCTACCACTTGCGATATTATATTCTATCTATAGTTTAACTAGTGTAATAATGCAGGCAATTAAATAGACAGTTAATAAATTTGATTACAATAATCTTCAGGGTTAGTGGTTAAATACGTAACAATAAAAGCCATTGGTTATTATGTTTGAAACTAATGGAGTAATTTTATCTTCTATAGTGACTTACTTAGTAATGATAATTATTAATTTAGTTGTTATTAATGCAGAAGTAAGATTAAGAATGATTGAGTTTGTTAAAGAAAATTTATTATCTTGGTGTGCAGTTGTTTTATAATGTTTATAGCGGTAGCAGCGGTTTATGAAGCTATAATATCAAATTTTTGTCTTAGAGGCAAAAACTATCAAGTATGATTTTAATAGTTATTTGTGCAGTATTAGGTGCTATAATCTATTTTTACAGTATTGTTAATATGGGATTTGTGGAATACTTATTTGGTAGAAAAATAACATTAAAAAAACCTTAAGAATCTAAGGAGAAAAATATAGTGAGATTAGATAAATACATAGGGCACACTACTTTACTAAGCAGGGCAGAGTCGAAAAATTATAAAAATGGGGTTTTTAGTCAATGGAAATATTGTTAAGACACCGGATTTTAAAATAGATGAATTCAATGATGAAGTTATAGTAAATGAAAAAGCTTATTTATCAAAAGTATATTTATATTATGATGAATAAACCCAAGGGGTAATATCTGCTACAGAAGATAGTATATCTAGGACTGTAATTGATTTGCTGGAAGAAAAAGATTGTATTTTTGAACCATTTCCAGTAGGAAGATTGGATAAAAGATACAGAAGGATTAATGTTACTAACAAATGATGGAAATTTAGGACATCAACTTACATCACCTAAAAAGATGTTGAAAAACAATATTATGTTGAAGTAAGTGGGGTTTTAAAGGTTGAGCATATACCTTATTTAAAAGAAGGAATAATACTTGAAGATGGGTATAAGTGTAAAAGTGCAAAATTAGATATTTTAACTTCAGATGTATCTAAAAAGTACGGCGTATATCTATATAACGGAAGGTAAGTTTCATCAAGTTAAAAGAATGATGAAAAGCACTAGGTTGTGAAGTAACATATTTTAAAAAGATTATCTATAGGGGAGTTTAGTTTTTAGATGAAAACTTTAGAACTAGGTAAGTATAGATATTTAACAGAACAAGAACTGAAAAAAATTAAAAATTAATGGAGGAATATATTATGAATATCAATTTTTAAACAAGAAGTTCAAAAATCATAAGGAGGATTTGTTAAAAGACCTATTTGAGTTATTAAGTATTCGTTCTATTTTAGGAACAGATATTACTGAGGAAACACCATTTGGCAGCGGTCCAAGAGAAGCTCTTGATAAAAATGTTATCGTTTGGTGAGCGTGATGGCTATAAAACTAAATTAGTAGAAAATAAAGCAGGTCATATTGAAGTAGGGAGAAGGAGAAGAGTTATTTGGTATCCTAGGTCATGTTGACGTGGTTCCAGTGGTAGAAGCAGATTGGACTAGCCATCCTTTAAAACCAGAAGTTCGTGATGGAAAAATTTATGCACGTGGTTCATTAGATGATAAAGGACCAACAATGGCTGCTTATTATGCTGTTAAACTTCTTGATAAATTAGGGGTGAAATGGAATAAACGTATTCGCCTAATCATAGGTAGTGATGAAGAAACAGGATTTAGATGTGTAAAATCATATTTTGAACATGAAGAACAACCAGCACTAGGATTTACACCTGATGCAATGTTCCCTCTTGTATATGCAGAAAAAGCTCGTGTAACAGTTTGATCATAAATTAGAATTCAAATCAGAAGAAGGAAATTTTGATTATAAACTAGTTAAATTTAACGGTGGTCAAGTATTAAATATGGTAGTTGCAAGTGCAGAGGCTGTTCTTAGTGGAGAAGCACGTGATATTGAAGAGAAGTTTGACAAATTCTTAGCAGCTGAAAAATTAGAAGGAGAAGTTAAAGTTTCTGATGTTATTACTTTAGTATTAAAAAGGTAAAAGCAGCTCATGGATCAACACCACAATTTGGTATTAATGCCGCAACAAAATTAGCAGAATTTTTAAATACATTAAGCTTAGATGTTAATGGTAAAAATTATGTAGAATATATTGCTACACGCCTTGCTAATGACCCATTTGGTAAAGTATTAGGAATTGAGTATTCTGATGATGAAATGGGTGCTTCAACATATAACTATGGAATTCTAAAATATGATGCAGCAGAAAAAATAGGGGTTATTTCAACAGACTGTCGTCATCCTAAAAACTTTGATTTAGTATCTAAACTCGCAACTTTAAAAGAAGATAATATGGTTATAGAAGTGACAAGTACTAAGGAAGCACACTATGTTCCAAAAGATGATGAACTTGTTACAACATTAGTTGATGTCTATAGAAAACATACTGGCGATACTAAAAATGATGCCTTCGTACTTGGAGGAGGAACTTATGCACGTTGCCTTAAAAAAGGTGTAGCATTTGGTCTATTGTTCCCAGGTAAACAAGATACAATGCATCAAGCCAATGAATTTTTAGAAATTGAAGATTTATTATTGGCAACTGCAATTTATGCTGAAGGTATATATCGACTTTTGTTGTGAATAAAAATTTTTATAAAAAAATATTTATTTGTTCTAAGAAATTTTCTTTATTAGACAAGTTAAAAAACATTCTCAAAGATATTTAATTAAATACTACAGAGTGATAATTAAAATATCTTTGAGAATTTTTAATTATGTAACAAAAATAGTAACTTGAAAAAAATAAGTTCAAAGATTGTAAAATAAATAGTGCATTATAGTTTATAAAAGAGAATTTTAAGAAAAGGAGTAGGAATATGTCTAAAAGAATATTATCAAATGGGTTTGGACTTTAGATGAAAAATTATGAAGAAGATTATTTTTGTTCACGAGATAATCGTCGTTATTTTATAAAAGAATACTACTCCTATGATTGCAACTCTTTCTGCGGAGGGTATAGTGCCTCGTTTACGTTGGACTAAAAGAATAAGCAACGGAGATGTTTTAATTGCTCAAGATTTTTGAACATGGAAGAACGCTTGAGAAGGAAGATATGACTGATAAGCGTATTCCTGAAATTCTAAAAAAAGTTCATACGTCTCCAAAGTTAAAAAAAGATTATGAAAGCGCAAAGGATATAAAGAAGAGACAGCTTCTAATTCACTTAATAATCTAAAAACCATTATTGCAGATGAATTGAGAAAAATAAAAAAATGTAGTTGATGCATTAAACTATTTGGAGAATTTCTTACCAGATGAAGATATAGAATATACTCCATGTCATACAGATCTTCATAAGGATAATTGGTTATTGTCTGACAAAGGAAAACTATTTTTGGTTGATTGGGAACATTCAATATTGTGTGATCCTGCAATAGATATTTCTTTTTATATTATATCGCTATATACCACAAGAAAAAGTGGGGAGAATGGCTGGGAAATCTATGGTCAAGAACCAACGATAAAAGTATAGAAGTAGATTAAAATGGTATATAACACTACAGTCTGTTATTATGATAGTTTGGTACCACGAAAAGAAACAGTTAACAGAGATGAATGCGTGGTTAATATTTTTTAAATAGTATTTTTAACGAATTTATATAAGCATTAAGAAGGAAAAACCTAATTAATGCTTTTTATTTTTTATAAACGTTGTAAAAATAGTATTTAGTTAAAACTAAATGAAGTTTAGTAATTTATGGAGAAATAAAATGAGTATAAAAAAATATAAAGTTATATCTTATTGATCTTGATGGAACTATTTATAATGGTGATAAAATTTGCTGATCAATTTGTTGATTATCTAAATAAAACTAAAACAGATTACCTTTTTTTAACAAATAATTCAACAAAAGAGCCAAAAAGATGTAGTTGATAAATTAAAAATTTAGGTGTACAAGCACGACAGAAGAACATGTGTATACGTCTAGTGATGCTACAAAAATGTATCTTTTTGAAGAAAGGATATAATAATAGTCTATATAATCGGGAGAAAGAGGATTAAAAGATACTTTAGTAGATTTTGAATCAGAAAAATACTGAAGATGTGGATGCTGTTATTGTTGGACTTGATAGAAAAGTTAACCTATGAAAAAAACTTACAGTTGCAACAAGGGCTGTTCTAGCTGGAGCAGAGTTAATAGGGACTAATCCAGATACGCTACTTCCAACTGCAGATGGTTTTTATACCTAGCAATGGAGGACAAAATAAAATATCTAGAGCATGCTACAAGTGTTCAAGCGACAGTAATAGGAAAACCAAGTAAGATAATTATGGAATGTGCAATGGAACTTTTTGATTATAAAAAGAGGATATAGTTATGGTCGGTGATAACTATGATACTGATATAATGTCGGGTATAAATAGTGGAATTGATACTATTCATGTTCAAACAGGAGTAACTACTTTAGAAAACTTGAAACTTAAAAAAATACAACCAACATATACAATAGAAGATTTATCAAAATTAATAGAAGATTAAACTGAGGAGACTAGAATGATTATAAAAACAGAAGAACAATTAGAAAAAAATGAAGGAAATAGGTTTTTATTTGCGCAACTATTCGCGATGAAATGAAGAAAAAAAGCTGTTCCGGGGGTATCTACTAAAGAATTGGATAATATCGCGAAAGAACTATTTGAAAAATATGGTGCAAAAATCAGCACCAATAACAGAATATGATTTTTCCAGGATATACATGTATTTCATTAAATTACCAAACAGCACATGGTATACCTTCTAGCACAAAAATTTTTAAAAGATGGAGATTTGTTAAATATAGATGTTTCAGGTTGTAAAGATGGATATTACGCTGATACAGGGGTTTCCTTTGTTGTTGGGAAAGTTGATGATGAAATGAAAGAAAAAGTATGTGAAGTTGCTGAAGAAGCATTTTTGAAGGAATCAAACATGCAAGAGCAGGTAGCAAAATAAATCAAATAGGAAAACATATCCATAAAAAGATTAAAGAGCATAAATTAGAAGTGATAGAGAATTTAACAGGGCATGGGATTGGAACATCTCTTCACCAAGCGCCGCAACATGTGTTTAATTACTTTGATCCATGGGATAATTTGATTTTAAAAAGAAGGAATGTGTTTAGCTGTGGAGCCATTTGTATCAACAAAAGCAAAAGACAGTAACAAATACAGATAAAGATGAGTGGGAATTAGTAGCAAAAGATGGTTCTTATATAGCTCAATATGAACATACTATTGTAGTAAGAAAAATGACGAACCACTTATCTTAACAAAAATTGATTAATCCAATATTGAAAAAAGTTGACAAGATAAAGAAAATGTTTTTAAGATACTACTTATTAAAAATATGGAGAAGTAAATGGCAGAGAATTTAGTAATAGTCGAGTCTCCTTCAAAGCGAAAACTATAGAAAAATATCTAGGGAAAAAAATATAGAGTAATATCTTCAAAAGGTCACGTAAGGGACCTTCCTAAAAAGTAGAATAGGGGTAGAAGTACTAGATAATGGAAATGTTGATGTAGATTACATTTCAATTCGTGGGAAGGAGTGATGTAATAAAAAGTTTAAAAAGAAGCGAAAGGAAAAAGTCTTTTAGCATCCGACCCTGATAGAGAAGGAGAGGCAATAGCATGGCATATTGCACATATATTAGATTTAGATAATAAAGAAAATAATAGAATAGTTTTTCAACGAGATAACAAAAGATGCAGTAAAGGATGCAATAAAACATCCAAGAAAAATAAATACGGATTTAGTACAATCACAACAAGCAAGACGTGTTCTAGACCGTTTAGTTGGATATAATATTTCACCAGTACTTTGGAAGAAAGTTAAGCCAAAGTTATCGGCAGGACGTGTACAAAATGCAGCGTTAAAATTGATAGTAGATAGAGAAGAAGAAATCCAAAATTTTATACCTCAAGAATATTGGACTATGCTAATAGATTTTTATAAAGAATAGAAAGGTTTTTAACAGCAAACTTCTATTCGTATAATGGAGAAAAAGATAAAGCTTGAGAATGAAAAAGATGTAAGTAAAGTTCGTAAAAAGCTATAAAAGGCGAGACTTTTAAGGTAATGGATATTTCTAAAAGCTAAGAAAAAAATCGTAATGCGCCTAATGTATATATTACTTCAACAATGCAACAAGATGCCTCACGAAAAATCAATTTTTAAAACAAGAAAAACAATGAGTGTTGCTCAAGAATTGTATGAGGAATAAACTTAAAAATTAGGTGGAGTAACAGGGACTTATTACTTATATGAGAACAGACTCAATAAGAGTATCAGATGAAGCGATAAAGATGGCGAGTGACTTTATTGAAAAAGAATTATGGTGAAGAATATCTTGCTATTTCTACAAAAGTTAGAAAATCTAATAAAAATGTTCAAGATGCGCATGAAGGTATACGACCAACAAATGTTAATTTTACACCAGATAGTATAAAAGAATATTTGTCAAATGATCAGTATAAATTATACAAGTTAATATGGGAGCGATTTGTAGCAAGCCGTATGAGTGCTGCTGTATATGAAACAACTGCAACCACATTTGAAAATAATAAAGTAGTCTATCGTGGTTCGGAGTCAAAAATTATTATTTAATGGTTTTTAGCTGTATTAAAAGAGAAAAAGAAAAAGTAAAATTATTTCCAGAATTTGAAGTAGGGAAGATGCAAAAATTAAAGAAATAAAGAAGAACAACATTTTACTCAACCACCAGCACGTTATTCTGAAAGTCAAACTTATAGCAGAACTAGAAGCATTAGGTGTTGGTAGACCTTCAACATATGCTACTATAGTAGAAACACTACAAAAACGTTATTATGCTAAGCTGCAAAATAAAGTGTTTACTCCAACAGAATTAGGTACTTTGGTAAGTAAAATAACTGAAGAATATTTTTCCAGATATTATAAATACTAAATTTACGGCTAATTTAGAAAATCAATTAGATGAGATTGCTGATGGAAAAGTTGAATGGGAAAAAGCTATTTTTGATTTTTATTCTAATTTTAAAAAAAGATATAAAGAAAGCTGAATTAGAAATGGAGAAGGTAGAGATCAAACAAGAGTTTACTGGAGAAAACTGTCCAGAATGTAACTCTCCATTAGTGTTTAAATTAGGAAATTTGGGAAATTCATAGCATGTTCTAATTTCCCAGATTGTAGATATACAAATACAATTCAGAAAAAAAGTTGGTGTAGCTTGTCCTAAATGTCATAAACATGATGTGCTAGAGAAAAATCTAAAAAGGAAAAAGTGTTTTTATGGTTGTGAAGGGTTCCCGAAATGTGATTTTTGTGGCATGGGATAAACCTGTAAATCGTCAATGCCCTAAATGTAATAATATTCTTTTTGAAGGGAAAAAAGGAGTTTATTGTGGGAATTGTGATTATAAAGAGGAAATAAAAATAATAAAAGATAGAAGTCGATATGTCCTATTGACTTCTATTTATATTCGCCTAATAATGTAAAGAGTAGACTTTCACTCATGAATTGTCAGAAAATTAAGATAAATTATAAGAAAAATTAAATTATTTTTAAAAATCTATTGACAAATTTTTCACAAATGTATTAATCTATATAACATACCATAAATTAAAATGAAATTTAAATTATTTAGGAGGAAATGTAATGTTGAAGTTTTTAAAAGAAAACATTCATATATTTCAATCGGACTTATGCTATTCGCACTATTTTTTTGGTGCAGGTAATCTAATTTTCCCAGCTTTTTTAGGACAAAATGCGGGAAGTAATCTATCGGTGGCTATGATAGGGTTTATTATTATGGGAGTTGGACTTCCGCTATTAGGAGTATTGGTGATGGGTTACTCAGGTGCTCAAGATTTATTAGATTTATCTAGTAGGGCAGGAAAGGGATTTGGTATAACCTTCACTACATTGCTTTACTTGACAATTGGTCCATTTTTTGCAATTCCAAGAACAGGAACTACAACTTTTGAATTAGGATTATCTAGTTTTATAGCACCTGAAAATACAGTTATTGCACAAGCAATTTTCTTAGCTATTTTTATGGGGATTACGCTATGGTTATCATTAACACCTAATAAACTTGTAGATAGAATTGGAACAATTATAACACCTGTTTTATTAGTATCAATGATTATTTTAATTATTGCTTCATTATTAAATCCAATGGGTAGTGCACAAGCACCTACTGAAAGCATATTCAACAAATTCTTTAGCATTTACTAATGGATTAATGGAAGGTTACAATACTATGGATGCACTAGCTTCATTAGTATTTGGTATTATCGTAATTAACTCAGTTAAATTATATGGTGCAAAGACAGAAAAACAAATTTTTTTCAAATACAGCTAAAGCAGCAGTTATAGCAGCATTATTACTGGCACTAGTTTATGTATTTCATTTCTAATATTGGAACAACATCAGTATCAGTGCTAGGATTACAAAAAAACAGGTGCTGGGGGTTTTAACAGGTGCAACTACTTTCTACTTCGGTAATGTAGGTAAAATTTTTTATTATTCGTAATTGTATTCTTAGCATGTTTAACAACAAGTGTAGGTTTAGTAACTGCATGTGCAACTTACTTTGTAAGATTATATGATAAAATAAGTTATAAAAACTTATGTAGTAGGATTATCATTATTTTCATTTGCAGTAGGTAACTATGGTTTAGCTGCTATTATTCATGAGCTGTTCCAGTACTTGTACTATTATATCCATTAACAATGGTATTAATATTATTAGGTTTTGCAAATAATTTATTTGGTGGTAAAAAGTTGTTTATGCATCAACAGCATTAGTAACAGGAGCATATAGTTTATATACAACTATTGCATCAACATTTAAATTATCTGTACCAGCTGTAGATAATTTCTTAGTGAAAGTTCTTCCTATTCAAGGAGATTTTTCTTGGATTAACTTTGCAGTATTAGGATTTATTTTAGGATTAGTATTATCACTTGTGAAAAAAAGAAAATTAATTTATTAATTATATAAACAGTAAATTATCATATGATAGTTTGCTGTTTATTTTAAATAAATCTTTTTTGACAATAATTAAAAAGCAATGGTATCATAATAAGATATAATACTACTTGTGTTTAACAAAAATTAAGAATAATAAGTTAGTAGATGTTAGATAGTATTTTATTTTTAATAAAGTAGGAGTTACAATGACACTGGAATTTAGAGTATAAAAAGAAAATAAAAATATTTTTTAGAATTAGATTTTAAAGTTAGCACTGGAGAAATTCTGACTATTATCAGTAATAATACTTTAGAATTAGATAGTTTAAAAGATTCTTTTTAAAAGAAGGACTAAATTTAAAGGGCGAAATTACCTTTGATAATATTGATATAAATGAAGAAAAAAATTAATATTTTCTGAAGATTTTGGTTTCTATAATCACTTGTCTTTAGAAAAAAATCTTTAAGTTTATCAAAAATTTTAGGGCTTACTGTCCCGAAAGATGATATAATAGGTGGATTAGATTTACTAGAATTAGATCCGAATAGAAAATATCAACAATTATTAGAAAATGAGAAAATAAAAATTTCATACTCTATTTTTCTGTTTTAATTAACCAAAAATATTCTAATACTTGATTATTCAAAAGATAATTTAACAAAAGATGATAAAAAAAGCTCTAAGAGAATTAATCTTAGAACATTCTAATAATGCTAATATTATAATTTTAGATACAATATTAAATCAGTATAATAACATTGCGGATAATGTTTTGGTTATATCTGATGGAGAAAAATCATATTATGGCTTATTGGATGATTTATTGATAATCAAAAAAACTAGCAGCGATAAGCGTATCGCATCAAAAAGGATTTAGATAATATTTTACAAGACTATCAATATACAATTTATAATGATAAAGAAATTGTAGTAAGAGAAGAAGTGCTTGAAGATGTTGTCTATCTACTATTGAAAAAAATAATATAGAGATATCTCAAATAAGAAATCTTGGGGAGCGAATAAAATTATATGAAGGAGGGAGTACTATAATGATATTTTCGCTAGAATTTGGAAAAAAATTTTTAAAAGGAAGTTTAATTACCTTTTTGGTATGATTATTTTTACTTTATTAGCTTTCTCCTTATATATAAAACAAGTAGCTTAGCAGGATACTATGATTTAGATGAAGTAGATTTTATATTTAAATTTACATTTAAAAATATTATTAATACTAATAATATTTCTTATGGGAATAAACTATATCTATTCATATCGTGAAGATTACATATCAAAAAGTAAGTATTTTTTTAGAATTAGCTAAGAAAAACTTTAAGAGATTTCTCAGCATTAGTAGCTAATTTAATATACTTTGCTACATATTATTTAATTATGCTAGGTGGAATAATTTTAATATTATTTTTTTACTAAGAAAAATAAATTTTTAGAAATAAAAAAATATTATTTTTTTCAAATGTACAAAATTCAATAGCATACTTATCTATGGTTCTATTATTATTGTTGTTAGCTAATCTAATATTTTTATTTGCACTAACGTTATTTAATAATACAAATTTGGCTATTTCACTATCATTGTTGTACTTTATAGGTGGAACTGTTATTGCAAAAATGTTAGAAGATAGAATTTCATTTTATCAGAAAGAATAGAAAAACAGCATACTAAATATTTTTGATAAAGAGTTTAATAGCCCTAAATCAATTTATTGAATTTAATTTAGTTACTTTTTACCAATATCATTAAATATAGTAGGATTAATCATAGTTATTTTTTTATAGTAAAATTAATAAAAGAAAGTTATTTAGAAAGAAGAGTTTTATGGATACACAAATACTAATACAATATGTTATAGTTTTATTAAGCTTTAATTATTTTTAGAAGGCTTGCTTTTCAGCAGATAACGCAATTGTACTGGCAGTTATGGTAAGACACTTACCATATAAAAAGAGCAGAAGCATGCTTTAATATATGGTTTAATAGGAGCACTTGTCTTTTCAGAGTTATAGCTATTTTTCTAATTACATTACTTGCTCAATATTGGCAAATTCAGGTTTTAGGTGGTTTATATTTACTATACATGGCAGGAAATCATATTAAAGAATTCTTTGATAATAGAAAACAATCAGATGAAACGGAAGAAACAAAAACGCCTAAAAACAAAGTGGTTTTTGGATGACAGTTTTTAAAAGTAGAATTAACAGACATAGCTTTTGCAATTGATTCTATTTTTAGCAGCTGTAGCTATTGCAATCACACTACCTCATATTTCTGAAACAAAAATAGGAGAATTAATCTTGGACAGTTTTCTGTTATGGTAATTGGAGGATTTATCGGTGTAGTTATTATGAGATATGCTGCCAATGCTTTTATAAAAATATTAGAAAAGAAACCAGGATTAGAGATAGCCGCATTTTTAATAGTGGGTTGGGTTGGTATAAAACTTTTTGTTATAGCTGCAGCCCATCCTAAAGTAGCGCTTATTTCAGAACATTTTCCACATTCGGCATTATGGACGGCAATTTTTGGGTAGTCCTTTTAGGTCTTTTGGTATGGGGAGTGCTTATTTCTAAAAGATTTGAGAAAAATAGTATAAAAAGGTCAGAAGTACTCTGACCTTTTTGATTATGGAAATATATAGGTATCTATGATATAATTTTTAAATTATATTGATACTAGGAAATATTTAAGGAGATGAAATATATGGCATTTGATGGTTTTTTTATAAGAAAATTAGTAGGAGAAATAGAGGAAAAACATACTAGGAGCACATATTAATAAAATTAATAATATTTCAACTGATGAATTTATTCTAACTATTAGGAAAAAGAAAAAAACCTTTAAATTGTTATTATCAGCAAGTTCTAGTTCATCTCGTTTTCAGTTGACAAAAATACTTATGAAAATCCTAATACACCATCTAATTTTTGCACAGTTCTTAGAAAATATTTAATAGGTGGAATTATTCAAAATATTGAGCAGATTAATAATGATCGTATTATAATGTTTAAAATTAAAAATTTTTGATGAGTTAGGGTATGAAAAATATTATTATTTAATAACTGAACTTATGGGAAAACATTCTAATATTATTTTAACCGATGATAATAAAGTAATAATTGAATCGTTGAAAAACAGTTATAGTATTGATTATAAACGCTCAACAATTGCTAATATGAATTATATACTTCCTCCAACAGAGTCAAAAATATAATCCATTTGACTTTGATAGTTATAAAAATTTAGACATTTAACTATAGTGATAAAAGATTTTTAATGAAAAACTTTTACGGAGTATCAGCGTTATTAAATAATTACTTTATTACTAAACAAATAGAATTTGAGGAAGAGTTCAAAAAGTTTTTGTTGTAATTTAGAAATTTATTATAGTCCTATATTGCTAGAAAGAAATGGGAAAAAGATTTTTACTTTTTGATGTAGATACCAGTGAGAATAATATAAAATTTGCTTCACTATGTGATTTGCTTGACTTTTTATTATTTAGATATAGCTAAATCTAATATTAATAAAAGTACAGATAAAAAGACTATTTGATTTTATAAAAAAACAAAGTTGAATCGCTTAAGTAAAAACTAGAAATTTTTGAATAAGGAATTGATTGAGGCTGAAAGTAAAGAAGACTATAAATTGAAAGGGCAGTTGCTTATCTCAAATATTTATATGTTTAAAAAGAGTGTTCCAGAAGTTGTGACATTGCCAAATTTTTTTATAGTGAAGAATTCGAGGATATAAAGATAGAATTAGATCCTAACTTAACTATAGAAAAATTCAGACAGATATTTTTAATCTTTATAAAAATAAAAGAACAATTGAAAATCTATATGAGCAAATAAAAAAATTACAGAAGAAGATATAGTTTATTTCGAAACTCTACAATTTCAAATAGAGAATGCCGATAAGTCTGATTTGATAGAAATAAAAAGAAGAGTTGATAAACTCAGGATTATTAAAGGAAAAAGTTTCAAATTCGAAGATAAGAATAAGTACTTTTTGTAATTAACTATAATGGAATAGACATTTATGTTGGGAAAAAAATAATATTCAAAATGATGAAATTACAAATAAACTCGCACGTCGTGATTATCTTTGGTTTCATGCAAAAGATATTCAGGAAGTCATGTTGTAATTTTTAATAACGCCCCAGATGAAAAAAACAAAAGAAGTAGCAGCGATGTTAGCTGGATATTTTTCTAAATTTAAAAATGAAGATAGAGTTGCTGTAGATATGACACTTTATAAAAATGTGAAAAATATCAGGAGCAAAACCCGGGATGGTTATTTATACTGGGCAAAAACAATTAAACAAAAATAGATAAGATGTTTATTAACGAATTAATAAACAATAAATCTATTTAATACTTAACTCTAAAAAGATTTTTGTATTTTTAGAGGAAATCTACTATGAAAATTTGTAAATACATGCTATAATAGTTTAATTTTTATAAGTTTTGTGGTATGATAAATAGATAATAAATGATGTAGAAGGATACGAGAAATGGAGAAAAGGATTATTAATAGTTCTATCAGGACCATCAGGTGTAGGGTAAAAGGTACTGTAAGGAAAAAGAATTTTTTTGAAAGTAATGATGTGAGACTTTGAATATTCTATTTCGATGACTTCAAGAGGAATGAGGCCAGGAGAAAAAGAAGGTGTTGATTATTTTTTTCAAAACAAAAAGAAGAATTTGAAAAATTAATTGAACAAAGGTGAACTCTTTAGAATATGCACAATATGTGGATAATTACTATGGGACACCTGTAAGATATGTAAGGGAAACTATGGATAAAGGGAAAGATATCTTTTTAGAAATAGAAGTACAAGGAGCTGGTCAGGTAAAAAGTAAGATACCTGATGCGCTATTTATTTTTTAGCACCACCAAGTATAGTAGATTTGAAAAGATAGATTAAAAGGGCGTGGAACAGAAAGTGATGATGTAATAGAATCACGTGTAGCTAAAAGCTAAAAAGAAATAAATATGATGCATTTATATGATTACGTAGTGGAAAAACGATGAAGTTGATAAGGCTGTCGAAAAGAATAAAAAGCTATTATTCTAAGTGAGCATTTAAAACGTGAACGTATAGAGATGAAATATCGTCGTGCACTGTTAGAATTAGAAGAAATGTAGGAGAAAAGAATGTTATATCCAAAAATTAGATGTATTAAAATCAAAAAGTAAATTCAAAAATATATGTTAGTATCATTAGCAAGTAAAAGAGCAAAGAGAACTATTTGCTAATCCTGAGTACAGCAAAATTAGAAAAATATACTTCACATAAAAGAAGTAGGGAAAGCATTAGAAGAAATAGCAGAAGGTAAAAATTTCTGTTTTAGAAAAATAATAGTTTACAAAAATATTATTTTAGTGTAAAAAGTAATATAAGTATTTTTCTTTGAGTGATCGCGGTGTATTTCGCTGAGGAAAGTCCATACTCACACAAGCTGAGATGCTTGTGAGTGTTCAACGCTAAACGAAAAAAATAAGTTTAGGCACCATTAGGTGACGGCAGAAAGTATAACCTAAGTACATGTATATGGTTATACATCTTGAAAGTGCCACAGTGACGAAGTTCTTATAGAAATGTAAGAAGTGGAACGCGGTAAACCCCTTGAGTGAGCAATTCAAATTTTGGTAGAAGCACTTATTCCGCAGAATTGAATGTAGGAATAGGAAATATGTATATATTTGAGACAGATGATCACAGCTATTTTTACGAGAGTAGACTAGTCTTGTTTGAGTAAGAATAGATACAGAATATAGCTTATGATAAGAAAAATAACTAGTTCTAGGGGCTCTTAGGGGCCTCTTTTTTAAGGAGGAAGAAATGAAATTTAATTTAGTAGCGACAACGCCTATGGGAATTGAAGCGATAGTAGCAAAAGAAGTACAAGATTTAGGATATGAAACAAAGGTAGAAAATGGTAGAGTATATTATTCTGGTGATAAAAGAGCTATAGTACGATCAAACCTTTGGTTAAGATGTGCAGATAGGGTGAAAAATTAGGTTGTTGCCCAATTTCCAGCATACACATTTGAAGAGTTATTTGAAAAACAAAAGAAATAGACTGGGATAAATATCTTCCAGTTGATGCTAAATTTCAGTAGACGGACGTAGTCATAAATCAACATCTATTTAGTGTATCTGACTGTCAATCAATTGTAAAAAAAGCAATAGTAGAAAAGATGAAGAAAAGTTATGGAGTTACAGGATGGTTAACTGAAACAGGTGAAAGATATCGATTTAGAAATTATAATGTTGAATGACATTGCAACAATCTTATTAGACACATCTGGTGATGGGACTTCACAAGCGTGGTTATCGAGCTAAAACAAGGGACTGCACCGCTAAAAGAGACACTTGCAGCAGCAATGGTAAAATTAACTAATTGGAAAGGAGAAACTCCTTTATATGATGTATTTTGTGGATCAGGTACGTTGTTGATAGAAGCAGCAATGTTAGCTCAAAATATGGCACCAGGTATAAATCGTAATTTTGATTTTTGAAAAATGGCCATGGATGCCAAAATCTCTGGTAGATGAAGAAAGAAATAAAGCTGAGGAAGCAATAGACTATGAGAAAGAATTAGAGTTATATGGTTCTGATATCGATCCTAAAATGATTCAAACTGCAGAAAATAATGCAGAAGAGATTGGACTAGCAGGTGTGATAAAATTTAAGCAGATGTCAGTTTATGATTTTGTTGTAAAAAGAGAATCTGGATGTGTCATTGCCAATCCACCATATGGAGAGCGTTTAGGTGAGAAAAAGAAGTTGAGGCAATGTATAAATATTTAGGAAGTCAATTAAAAATCAAAAATATTGGTCATTGTATTTACTAACTTCTCATAAAATGTTTGAACATCTTATATGGGAAAAAGCAACTAAGAGAAGAAAATTATTTAATGGTTCTATTGAATGTACTTATTATCAGTACTGGGGAGAGAAATTAAGATAATAATTGACAATTATAATAATATATTTTTAGAATTAAATTGAGGATAAAAAGTTTTACATAATAACATAAAGAAAAGAGAGGTAGAGGGGTTATGCATTTAACAAAAAGTACTGAACAAGCGATTTGTATTATGGTAATGTTGTATCTTCAAGATAGACATGTATTTCTTAATTCAAAAGAGATTAGCCAACGCCTTAATATATCTCCTACATATTTTAAAAATCATGAGAAAGTTAGTTCTTCATGATTTAGTAAAAGCCAATACGAGGTGTAGGTGGAGGATATAAATATAAAGCTAAACAAAAAGTTACTTTTATATGATATTTATGTGGCACTGAATGGTGAAGTAGAGATTTTTGTTTTAAAAAACGGACTATGTTTCTAAAATATTTGAAGGTGCATTAGCTGTTGATAAGAGATATAAAAATATCTTAATAAAGTTAATTCAATTAATCAATCAATAAAAATCATTAGAAGAAATTACAATAGATAATTTAGTAGAAGATATTTTAGATGAAAATTCAAGAATTCGTCTAGATTGGAATAATTGGGAAAGAAGAGTTTGAAAGAGTTAATGTCTTCTTTAAGGATAAAAAAGAATGGTATTATACCATTCTTTTTATCCTTTAATTATAGTGCAGAAGAAAAGTCTTCTATAAATTTATCGATGTTTTTCAAAATCTTCATCAGTATCGGCTTCTATTTCAATTTTTTTAAGTTTTTGAGTAGGGTTAGTAGCACCAGTCTGAGCAATTTGCTCGTTGAATTGATCTACGCAAACACAATATTGTTCGTATACAGTATCCCCAGTACCGATAACACCGTAAATTTTGCCACTAAAAATCTTTTTCGCTAAGTGCTTCAAAAAAATTCTTCCATTTCTTCTGGGAGTTCACCCTCACCATAAGTATAAGTAGCAACGATAAATGCATCAGCATCATCTAAAAATCAAAATCTACCATATCTTCGATGAATAATTTTTCAATTTCTATACCTTTTTCTGCTTCAAATTTTTTTCTATTATTAAGTCTGATAACATTTCTGTATTACCAGTTAAGCTAGCATATACTAATTTTATGTTCACCAATATCACTCCGATTCTAATTAAAATTTATTATCAACTAATTAGTATTATAACCTATATAAACAAAAATAGTAAATATAAGGAGAGAAGTTTTTAATTTTAAGAGTATTACTTTGAGAAGTATTATTGATAGTATATAAAAGTTATAATGAAATAAAAATAAGATTATTATTGATGGAATAAAAATATAAATTATAAATTATGAGTACAAAAGATGTATTGTAATTTTTGTTATAAATATTATAAATAATCTATAAAGTATATTATTCGTATTTTTATATTGTTATGATAATATAATAAAGGTAAAAATTAGTAATGTATCAAAATTTTTGGTCAAAGCATTATTTTGCAATTACGTTAAAAATATGGAGGTACTATGACTAAATTTTTAAAAGAATATGATGTTATTGTAATTGGGGGAGGTCATGCTGGGATTGAGGCTGCGCACGCGGCGAGTAGAAAAGGTGTAAAAACTCTTATGATTACAATTAATTTGGATACAATTGGCTTTATGCCATGTAATCCAAGTGTGGGGGGGCCTGCCAAAGGAATAGTTGTTCGTGAAGTTGATGCACTTGGTGGACTTATGGGACGTGTTGCGGATAAAACAAATATTCAAAGTAAGATGTTAAATACAGCAAAAGGTCCAGCTGTTCGTGCATTGAGAATGCAATCTGATAAAGTAGCTTACCAGACTGAAATGAAACGTATTTTAGAGGGAACACCCAACTTAGATATTGAACAAGCGATGGTTCGAGAGTTAATAATAGAAAATAATAAAGTAGTTGGACTGAAAACTATGTTAGGCACAGCTTATAAAGCTAAGGTAGTGTATTACTACAGGTACTTATCTGCGTGGTGAAATAGTTATCGGCGATGTAAAGTATTCATCAGGTCCGAATCATCAAATGCCATCAATTGATTTAGCAAAACAATTAGAAGAATTAGGGTTTGATTTAGTAAGATTCAAAACAGGAACACCTCCGCGTGTTAATGCGGATAGTGTAGATTTTTCACAAACTGCAATTCAACCTGGTGATAATGAGAAGTATGCATTTAGTTATGAAACTACGGAATATGTTGAAGACCAAATTCCATGTTGGTTAACTTATACAAATACAACTACCCACGAGATAATAGATAGAAATCTTGGGCGTTCAGCTATGTACTCAGGAGTAATAAAAGGAACAGGGCCAAGATATTGTCCAAGTATAGAAGATAAATACGTGAGATTTAATGATAAAGAGAGACATCAATTATTTTTAGAACCTGAAGGGCGTAATACAAAAGAGATATATGTTCAAGGATTATCAACATCGTTACCTGATGATGTTCAACATGATATAGTAAGAAGTATAGCTGGATTAGAAAATGCAGTAATTATTAGAAATGGATATGCCATAGAATATGATGCAGTAAACCCTATGACATTATGGCCGACTCTAGAAACAAAACTAATAGATGGATTATTCACTGCTGGTCAAATTAATGGAACAAGTGGATATGAAGAGGCGGCTGGTCAAGGAATTATGGCAGGGATCAACGCAGCGTGTAAAAATTTTAGGTGAAGAACCTATGATTTTAGGACGTGATGAAGCTTATATTGGTGTCTTGATAGATGACTTAGTAACTAAAGGAACAAATGAACCATATAGATTATTAACATCGCGTGCGGAACATAGATTATTACTACGTCACGATAATGCTGATATGCGTTTAACAGAAAAAAAGCATATAATTATGGATTTAGTAACTAGAAGAAAGATATAGAAAATTCAGTGAAAAACGTCAAGCAGTGGCTGATGAAATAGAAAGATTAAAAACATTTAGAATAACACCAACTGCAAATACATTAGAAAAAAACTAGTGGAATTAAATAGTGCAGAAATAAGAGACGGAATACTTGCAATTGATATGTTAAGACGTCCAGAATTGAGCCATAAAAATATTATGTATTTAGCAGATGATTCTACAATATTGCCTAAAGATATTGTTGAACAAGTAGAAATAGAAGTTAAATATGAAGGATATATAAAAATCTTTACAACAAGTTGAAAAACTTAAAAATGAATGCGATGAAAATTCCAAGTGATTTAGATTATGATGAGGTACCGAGTTTGGCGATAGAAGCTCGTGAAAAACTTAAAAAGTTTTACCGTTAACAATAGGTCAAGCGTCTCGTATTTCTGGAGTTAATCCAGCGGATATTTCTATTCTATTAGTTTTTCTTAGAACAAAGAAGAGGGATGAATAATGAATAAGGAACAATTCTATAAAAAAAGTTGAAGAAAAAGACGAATATAATTCTTAGTGATATTCAAAAGAAGCAATATGAGAAATATTTTTGAATTGGTAGTAGAATGGAATCAAAAAAATTAATTTAACTGCGATAACTGAAGAAGAGGAATTTTATACTAAACATTTTTATGATTCAATTTCACTCTCGTTTTATAGAGATTACAGTAAAGTAAGTAATATTTGTGATGTAGGAAGCGGAGCAGGATTTCCCTCGATTCCTCTTAAAAATATTATATCCACATTTAGAAGTAACAATAGTTGATTCGTTAAATAAGCGTATTAAATTTTTAAATCTACTTCAAGAGGAATTGGGATTGACAAATTGCAACTTTATACATGCACGTGCAGAAGAAGTTGGTCAAGATAAAAAAATTTTAGAGAGAGTTTTGAGATAGTAACAGCTAGGGCGGTTGCTCGTTTAAATGTTTTAGTTGAACTATGCCTACCATTAGTAAAAAGGTGGTTATTTCTTGAGTTTAAAAAGCACAAAAGCTGAAGAAGAAACTGATGAGGCAATAACTGCAATAAAAGCTTTTGGGTGGTAAATTAGAGCAAGATATAGAATTTGATATAGAAGGTGAAGAACGTCATATACTAGAGATAAGAAAAAGCTAAAGAGACACCAAATAAATATCCAAGGAAAAGCTGGAATACCTAATAAAAACCATTAAAAAAAGTAGTTCATTGAAATTTCAATGGATTACTTTTTAACTATAAAAGCTAATTCGGAGGAAATAAAAAGAAAAAAATTTAATGAAATTTTCAAAAATTCTTTACTTTTTGATTTTTATATTATTATAGTATAATAATATAAAAGGAGGATATATATGACAAAAAGTAAAAGAATTTTCTTAACATAATTTTGAATGGTACAGCACTAGGAGTGGTAGCTGGTTTAATTCCAAATGCAGTATTGAGTACATTATTTAAATATCTAGGAACATTATTTGCACCTAGCTTATTTACTACATTATCGCAAGCAATGTATTTATTACAATTCTCGATTCCTGTATTAGTTGGAGTTATTGTAGGGCAGTCTTTAAAATTCAAACCTTTAGAGTCATCTGTGCTAGGAGCAACAGTTTTAGCAGGGAAGCGGTTCATTGACTTATAATGCTGCTAATAAAGCTTGGACAGGTGTACCGATGGGGGACTTATTCAATGTAATGCTAGTAGCTATTATAGGGGCATTACTTATTTCGTTGGTAAAAGATAAATTTGGTGCAGTAACAATTATATTTCTTCCAATAATTGGTGGATTAGTAGCAGCTTTTTGGTTTAGTGACATTACCTTATATGAAAGGTTTAACTAAACTATTAGCAACAATTATATTTGAGTTTACTACGCTACAACCAATCTTAATGTGTATGTTGATAACTATGGCTTTTGCATGTTTGATTGTAACACCTGTATCAACAGTAGCAATGGGTATAATTTTATTTACAAATGAAAATTATATTGGTGCTGGAGCAGCAACATTAGGACTAGTTTCTGCGGCAGCTGTATTAGCGATAGGGACATTTAGAGCTAATAGTAAAGGAGCTACAGCAGCGATTATTTTAGGGGCCATTAAACTAATGATGCCAAACTGTGCGAGAAAACCTCAATTATTTTTAACCATTTTAACTACTGCTGCAATAACTGGGATTTCTGGCTATTTCCTAAACATTGTAGGAACGCATGAAAGTGCAGGTTTTGGTATTATCGGATTGATTGGCCCTCTAAAATCATATGAGATGACTCATGGAGGTTTATTACAAATCGTTTTAGCATTTTTTGTAATTCCTTTTGGAGTGGCATTCTTAGCTGATAGATTCTATTGTAATGTTTTAAAATTATATACAGTAGATGGCATACAAACCAGAAAAATCTATAGAAGATTCGACATAAGTCGATTCTTCTTTTTCACAAATTTGTAAACGTTAACAAAAATGTAGAAGAAATTTTTAATTGAGATATGAGTATAATTAAAATATCGAAGATAAGAATAATATACTAAAAATATGTAGTTAATAGTTGGATTATAAGAGTATTAAGATAAAATTAATAATTCATCTAAAAAAATAAAGAATTAAATATATAAAGGAGGCTACTATGAGAATTTTATTTGCAGGTGCAGGAGCATTGGGATCAAGATTTGGGTATATGTTATTCAAAAAAACGGGAGAAGATGTGACTTTTGTAGATACATGGAAGGATCATGTAGAAAAATATCACAAAAAATGGTTTGAAAGTTATTATTGATGATAAAGAGCTTGGTAATTATCATATACCATATATTATCCTGATGAAGTTTCGGGAGAATATGATGTAATTTTGTAGCTACAAAGTCAATGCAGTTGAGAAGTATGCTAGAGAAAGTAAAACATTTAATTCATAAAGATACAAAAAGTTATTTGTATCTTAAATGGATTAGGTCACGTAGATACTTTAAAAAGACTTTGTAGATGAAAAACATCTTAATAGGTGTTACTGTATGGACGAGTGGATTAGGAGGCCCAGGTGTTTTGAAAGCTTATGGTACTGGGAAAACTGAGATAAAACAAGTGAAAGAGGATAATCTAGAAAAACTTTAGAAATTATTGAGAGACTAAACCAAGCAGGATTAAATCTAAATTATTCAGATAATACTTATCAATCAATCTGGCATAAAGCAGGTTTAAATTGTGTTTTTAAATACATATTGTACATTAATAGATTGCAATATAAATCAATATGGTAGTTATGAAAAAAACATTTAGAGTTAACTCGTGCTATCTTAGATGAGGTAACAGCGGTTGGTCGTGCCGAAGGCATCGATGTTAAACAAGAAATAATTGAGAAAAATATAGAAAACTGTTTTTGATCCGAAAACAGCAGGATTACACTATCCATCATTATATCAAGATATGAAAATGGTAGGGTTAACAGAAATAGACTATTTAAACGGAGAAGTCTCTCGTTTAGGAAAAATTCATAATATTCCTACACCGGTATGTGACGTAATCACTTTGATGATACATTCGAAAAGAGTCGGTTAACGGGAATAAATAATAAGTAATATAAATAAGAGCCTTTGATTAAATAAGAGATAATCAAAGGCTCTTGATTTCTGAAAATATCAATGTTTTACTTGTATTTTTCTAAAAAGGTATAATAATTCGTATGTTCATTTGTCTATTTTTAAATAGGAGGAAAAAGATATGGCATTAGAAATTAATAATGATCTAGGACACGTTTCTATCAGTGATGATGTGATTGCATCAGTTGCTGGAGGTACAGCTGTGAAGTTGTTACGGAATTATAGGAATGGCTAGTAAAAATCAAGTTAAAGATGGAATTACAGAAATATTAGGTAAAGAAAAAATTATTCTAAAGGAATAATTGTAAAAAGATGATGGTAAATTAGTGATTGATTTATACATTATTGTTATGTATGGAACAAAAATTTCAGAAATTGCTAATAATGTTCAATCTTCAGTAAAATACCAAATTGAAAAACATTAGGTGTTAAAAGTGGATGAGGTTAATATCTTTATTCAAGGCATCAAGGTTAATAAATAGGAGGAAAGATAGTGGAAAAGATAAATGGCCTTGTTTTTAGCTAAAATGATAGACTTAGGTGCTAGAAATTTAGCTAAAAATGCAGAAAAAATAAATTCATTAAATGTATTCCCTGTTCCAGATGGAGACACAGGAACAAACATGAACCTATCTATGTCTTCAGGAGCTAAAGAAACAGCAGCTAATACTGTTGAAAATATTGGAGAACTAGGAAAAATCATTCTCTAAAGGGTTGTTAATGGGTGCTCGTGGTAATTCAGGAGTTATTCTTTCTCAATTATTTAGAGGGATGTCACAATACATTGTTGACAAGAAAGAAATTGATTCTAAAGAATTTGCTGCCGCAATTCAAAATGGTGTAAGCATAGCTTATAAAGCTATAATTAAGCCGGTTGAAGGTACTATTTTAACAGTAGCTCGTGAAGCAGCAGAAGCAGGAGTTAAAAAAGCTGAAAGTACAACATCTGTTATTGAAGTAATGGAAGCTATCTATGCGGAAGCACAAGAATCACTTAAGAGAACACCAGACCTATTACCTATTTTGAAAGAAGTAGGTGTTGTCGACTCAGGAGGACAAGGACTTGTTTGTGTATATCAAGGCTTTGTTGCTGCTCTTAAAGGAGAAGAAATCGACGGTTTAGATGCAGTTGAAACAAATATAGTTGATATGCAATTTGAAGATGATCATGACATGGACTTCATGAGTCCAGAAGATATAGTTTATGGTTTCTGTACAGAATTTACTGTTCGTCTTGATAAAGATAAAAAAGAATTTGATGAAGATCAGTTCCGTAAAGATATGAGTGAGTTTGGAGATTCGTTACTTGTTATTTCAGATAGTGAGTATGTAAAAATTCACGTTCACACTGAGACTCCAGGAGAGGTGTTTAATTATGGACAACAATATGGAGGCTTATAAAAATTAAATCAGATAATATGCGTGAGCAACATAGAGAAGTTTTAAGAAAACAAGAATCTAAACAAGCAACTACTTCAAAAGAAGTTAAAGAGCAAGCTATGATTTCTATTTCAATGGGAAGTGGATTAAGTAAAGTTTTAACTTCAATGGGCGTTGATTATGTAGTTGAAGGTGGTCAAACTATGAATCCTTCAACAGAAGACATTATGAAAGCTATAAAAAGAAGTAAATGCTAAAAATATCTATATTTTTCCCTAATAATAAGAATATTCAACTTACGGCTAAACAAGCAGCAGAGTTAGCAGAAGAAAATGTTTATGTTGTGGAAAGCAAGACAGCTCCTCAAGGATTGGCTGCAGTAATGGTATTTAATCTAATGTTAGTCCAGAAGAAAACTTTGCAAACATGCAAGAAGTATTAGGGACAGTTAGTACTTTAGAAGTAACTCATGCTGTTCGTGATACGCATATTGAAGGTGTTGAGATTAAAAAGATGAATTTATAGGGGATTCGTGATGGGAAAATTGTAGTTTCTAATTTATCACTAACACTGTATTAGAAGAATTATTAGAGAAATCTATCGATGAAGACAAAGAAATCGTAACTATTTACCTAGGGTGAAGAAAGTACAGATGAATATACGGATTTCTTAGAAAAATTAATCGAAGATAAATATCCTGATGTAGAAGTTGAGCTTGTGGAATCAGGGCAACCAGTATATCCATACATCATAGGATTAGAATAAAAATTATTTTTGTTAACAAAGTAGCATTAATCTTATTTAGATTAATGCTACTTTAAAGTTAATCACTTACAATTGTATAATATAATTATGAAAGGAGGATGTTATGGTAGATATATTAATTGTATTACTTCTTTTTTTGCAGGAGCCTATCTAGGTTATAAACGAGGACTTATAATGCAACTTTTTATTTAGGAACAATTATAATAGGTTATCTTGTTTCTATGTTGTTCAGTTCCCGTTTAGCTTATTTATTTACAGGATTAATTCCAATACCTGATAATGTGTCAGAAGGATTAAACAGGGATTTACCAAAATCTTAATATTCCTACAGCTTATTATAGAGTTATTTCGTTTATTGTGATATTTATTGTGATTCGATTGATAATTCAAGTTTTAGCTTCTATTTTTTGGATTAATAAGAAAATTACCTTTAATAAAGACAACGGATAGATTTTTAGGTGCTATTTTTAGGTTTTTGTAGAAATTTATTTGATAATCTTTCTAATTCTTTATGTTGGAACAATTTTACCAACATCAGAATGGAAAACAACAATTTTCACTAATTCAACACTTCCAGAGTATATTTTAGAAAACACACCAATATTGTCAAAACAGCTAATAAAGCTTATTCTTCGATAGATAGAATATTAATAGAGTAATAGTTAAATTATTTAAATTATTACTCTATTTTTTTCTGTTTAATAAAATTGTTAAAAGAATATATTTAGTGTATAATAGTTTTTTGTTGAATATAAGAAAATATTATGTTTGAAGGGTGAAAATTAATTGGATAAGATGATTCGATTGAATTTAGATTTAGTATTAAAAGATGTAGAAAAATATTGTTATTCAGAAATATCTTATGAAAAATAAAAAAATCTTGAATATATAAGTGATTTTTGATAAGTTACTAGAAGTCCATAGAGAAAATGAAGAAGCATATGAATTGCTAAGAAAAATACCCAAATGAATTTCGTTTGAAAAATTTACAATTATGAAGCGAGCGTTAAAAAAAGCTAAAATAGATAGTATTCTTTCAGAAAAAGATTTATTTTACATTTTTAAGGAATGTTATCGTTTATGATAGATTTACAAAGCGTTTTTGAAGGAATAAAAATTCAAGAAAATAAATCTTATAGAAGTTTAGATAAGTATATGAAAAAAACTAGATAACTTTGAAGATTTAGAGAAATACTTAGATAGAATAATTGATGAAGACGGCTATATTAGACCAGATGCATCATTAGAATTGAAAAAAATATAAAAGCAAATATTGCCAAATTAAAAACTAAAAGTGACCAAGTATTAAAAAAATATAATAAGAGCAAATGTGAAAAAAATTAACAGAGGCTATTGTTACTAAGCGTAATGATCGTGATGTAATTTTAGTTAAACCAGAACATAAGAATGATTTTTGGAGGAATAATCCATGATGAATCTGCTTCTGGAAATACATTTTACGTAGAACCGAGAGAAAATGTAGAAATAAATAATGAAATAGGTATCTTAAGAAGAAAAGAAAAAGAAGAAATATTAAGAATTTTTGAAAGATGCCTCGAAGTTATAAAAATAAAAAGCAAATGAATTGTTAAATTCATTATGGAATTTTTCTCAAGTAGAATTTATTTTTCAAAAATGAATTTCTGTAGTCAAAAAGGGATTTAATAAGCAAAATATTGTTCATAAACAAGAAATTAATTTAAAAAGCATATAATCCATTAATAGATAAGGACGTTGTTGTGAAAAAAATGATATTACTTTTAGATAATTTTGGGAACTCACTTATTATTACTGGACCTAATACCGGTGGGAAAAACTGTAATATTAAAAAACGGTAGGATTATGCGTCTATCTGTCTCACTTAGGATTTTATATTCCCGCTTTAGAGGAGTCTACAGTTGGGTTCTTTGTAAAAGTCTTTGTTGATTTAGGAGATGAACAGTCTATAGAAAATAATTTATCTACATTTTTCTTCGCATATGACAAATATCATTAATATATTAGAAGAAACAAATGAGAAAAAGTTTAATTCTTTTTAGATGAATTGTGCTCAGGAACTGATCCAAGTGAAGGAGCGGTCTTATCGATAGCTCTTCTTGATAAATTTAAAGAACTAAATGCTACAATGTTATGTACAACTCACTATCCAGAGATTAAAAATTATTGTTTTGAATCGGAATATTATAAAAATTCTTCTATGGAATTTGATTTTGAAAAATTAAAACCTACATACAGATTTATAATAGGGTTTGCCTGGAAAATCAAATGCGATAAATATTTCAGCAAAGTTAGGATTAGATAGTTCAATTATAGCTGAAGCAAGTGCGTTGCAAGAAGAAAAATGAAAAGAAAATAATTTATTTATCGATAAACTTTCTGAAAGTATAAAGAATACGATTTTAAATTGGAATATATAAATCGAGTTGTTGATGAAATAAATGAAGTGAAAAGCAACTTTAGAAAACAATCTTATAAAATATAATGAATATAAAGATGGTTTATATAATGAGCTAAGTTTAGAGTTGAATAGAGAGATTGATGCTAAAAAGAAGAAATTTTAGATTTGTATCGTGATTTTTAAAAGATAGTTCAGCTCTAAAACAACATGAGGTAAAATGAAAATCCTTCATAATATTGATAATAGAAAAAACAAAATTAATTTAACGAAAAATTAGAGGATCAACTTAAATTTAATGATACTGAAATTAAAGTTGGTGACGATGTATTGGTTCTTAGTTATAATCAGAGAGCAACTGTCCTAGAAATATCAGGTAATAATCTACAAATTAAAATGGGGGCTATGAAACTTAATATTAAGAAAAAGAAGTTGAAAAAAATTGATAGTGAACCAGAAACAACTCAACGATATATTAGTACTAGTAAAAGTAAGTAGTAAAAGGTTGGTATTGATATTAATGTTATCGGATTAAATACTGAAGAAGCGATAAGAGTTATTGAGGATTATATGGACAAGGTTATCTTACAAGGGTATGATACTTTCACTATAATTCATGGTCTAGGCTCAGGAATACTTAGAAAAAAATATTGCGGAGTACTTGAAGAATAATCGTTATGTCAAGAGTTTTTAGAAGCGGTAGGCCAAAAATGAAGGGTGGAATGGGAGCTACAGTAGTAGAGATGAAATAATAAAAAGATTGAATTACTATTTTATGATTTTGGTAATTCAATCTTTTTATTTTTATAGAAGATATTATTAATAAACAATGTTGTTTAAAAGAATAAAAAGGCAAATGTTAAGAAAAAGAAGAAACCACTTTGACAAAGGGAGAAGTAGATGATAGAATAAAAACGTCTTGAGAAAGAGACGAAGTCATTTTTTTAAAAGAAGTTTGAAAAAGTTTAAAAAACTATTGACAAAACAAAAAAATAAAAAAATGATAAGATATAAAAGTTGCTAACGCAACAAACTTGAACATTGAAAACTAAACGAATTAAGTCAACGTTAATTCCAAAAAGGACAGTTTTGAAAAGAAACTATAAAACTTTTTAAAGAGCTAATCAAGCTAAACAAAATTTATTTGGAGAGTTTGATCCTGGCTCAGGACGAACGCTGGCGGCGTGCCTAATACATGCAAGTCGAGCGAAGTTTTTCTGGTGCTTGCGCTAGAAAAAAACTTAGCGGCGAACAGGGTGAGTAACACGTAAAGAACCTGCCTCATAGACTGGGACAACTATTGGAAACGATAGCTAATACCGGATAACAGTATTTCTCGCATGAGAGATATTTAAAAGTTGGTTATGCTAACACTATGAGATGGCTTTTGCGGTGCATTAGCTGAGTTGGTGGGGTAAAAAGGCCCACCAAGGCGACGATGCATAGCCGACCTGAGAGGGTGATCGGCCACACTGGGACTGAGACACGGCCCAGACTCCTACGGGAGGCAGTAGGAATCTTCCGCAATGGGCGAAAGCCTGACGGAGCAACGCCGCGTGAGTGAAGAAGGATTTCGGTTCGTAAAAGCTCTGTTGTTAGGGAAGAATGGATATGTAGTAACTATACATATAAGAGACGGTACCTAACCAGAAAGCCACGGCTAACTACGTGCCAGCAGCCGCGGTAATACGTAGGGTGGCGCGTTGTCCGGAATTATTGGGCGTAAAGCGCGCGCAGGTGGTTTAATAAGTCTGATGTGAAAGCCCACGGCTCAACCGTGGAGGGTCATTGGAAACTGTTAAACTTGAGTGCAGGAGAGAAAAGTGGAATTCTAGTGTAGCGGTGAAATGCGTAGAGATTAGGAGGAACACCAGTGGCGAAGGCGGCTTTTTGGCCTGTAACTGACACTGAGGCGCGAAAGCGTGAGGGAGCAAACAGGATTAGATACCCTGGTAGTCCACGCCGTAAACGATGAGTGCTAAGTGTTGGTCTCATAAGAGATCAGTGCTGCAGCTAACGCATTAAGCACTCCGCCTGGGGAGTACGACCGCAAGGTTGAAACTCAAAGGAATTGACGGGGACCCGCACAAGCGGTGGAGCATGTGGTTTAATTCGAAGCAACGCGAAGAACCTTACCAAGTCTTGACATACTGTGAGGACACAAGAGATTGTGTTGTTCTGACCTATGGTTAGACACAGATACAGGTGGTGCATGGTTGTCGTCAGCTCGTGTCGTGAGATGTTGGGTTAAGTCCCGCAACGAGCGCAACCCTTATATCTAGTTGCCAGCAGTAAGATGGGGACTCTAGATAGACTGCCAGTGATAAACTGGAGGAAGGTGGGGATGACGTCAAATCATCATGCCCCTTATGACTTGGGCTACACACGTGCTACAATGGATAGGAACAAAGAGAAGCGAGCTCGCGAGAGTCAGCCAACCTCATAAAACTATTCTCAGTTCGGATTGTAGTCTGCAACTCGACTACATGAAGCTGGAATCGCTAGTAATCGCGAATCAGAATGTCGCGGTGAATACGTTCCCGGGTCTTGTACACCGCCCGTCACACCACGAGAGTTTGTAACACCCGAAGACGGTGGGCCTAACCTATAAGGAGGGAGCCGGTCACGGTGGGACAGATGATTGGGGTGAAGTCGTAACAAGGTAGCCGTATCGGAAGGTGCGGCTGGATCACCTCCTTTCTAAGGATAAGGAATACGTTGATAATTCGTTTAGTTTTGAGTGTTCAAGGAATACTCAAGCACAATGAAAACTGAATATATATATTAGATCAAAGATAATTTTCTATAAGTAAAGAAACAGATTTACAAAACCGAGAAAAAAGTAAGTAAGTTGAAAAACTTATTCACAAGAGTTCAAGGAAGAAGAACGAAGCGTAAAAGCTACACACGATTAAGTAGTAAAGGGCGCACGGAGGATGCCTTGGCACTAGGAGCCGAAGAAGGACGTGACAAACGACGAAATGCTACGGGGAGCTGTAAGTAAGCAAAGATCCGTAGATATCCGAATGGGGGAACCCACCGCTTTTAAAAGGGCGGTACGCGAAAGCGAGGTAACGCAGGGAACTGAAACATCTAAGTACCTGCAGGAAGAGAAAGAAAAATCGATTTCTAAGTAGCGGCGAGCGAAAGGAAAGAGCCCAAACCAATGTGCATGCATATTGGGGTTGTAGGACTCTCAGAAAAGCGTATGACGAAAGTATAGTAGAACAATTTGGAAAGATAGACCGTAGAAGGTAAAAGTCCTGTATACGAAATGCTAAGTTGGCGTGAGAGAGCACCTGAGTACGGCGGAACACGAGGAATTCCGTCGGAATCTACCAGGACCATCTGGTAAGGCTAAATACTACCTAGTGACCGATAGTGAACCAGTACCGTGAGGGAAAGGTGAAAAAGAACCCCGGGAGGGAGTGAAAGAGAACCTGAAACCGTGTGCTTACAAGTAGTCAGAGCCCTTAAGGGGGTGATGGCGTGCCTTTTGTAGAATGAACCGGCGAGTTACTTTATCATGCGAGGTTAAGTGGAAGACATGGAGCCGAAGCGAAAGCGAGTCTTAATAGGGCGAAATAGTATGATGGAGTAGACCCGAAAACCAAGTGATCTACCCATGGCCAGGTTGAAGTTTAGGTAACACTGAATGGAGGACCGAACCAGGACACGTTGAAAAGTGTTTGGATGAGCTGTGGGTAGCGGAGAAATTCCAATCGAACTTGGAAATAGCTGGTTCTCTCCAGAAATAGCTTTTAGGGCTAGCCTCGTTGTGAGTTTACTGGAGGTAGAGCACTGTTTGGACTAGGGGCCCATCCCGGGTTACCGAATTCAGACAAACTCCGAATGCCAGATAAAATATCAACGGGAGTCAGACTGCGGGTGATAAGGTTCGTAGTCGAAAGGAAACAGCCCAGACCGCCAGCTAAGGTCCCAAATTGTATGTTAAGTGGAAAAGGATGTGATGATGCACAGACAACCAGGATGTTGGCTTAGAAGCAGCCACCATTTAAAGAGTGCGTAATAGCTCACTGGTCGAGTGACATCGCGCCGAAAATGTACCAGGGCTAAACATACAACCGAAGCTGCGGATATAACTAATGTTATATGGTAGGAGAGCGTTCTAACATCATAGAAGCCGAGCTGGAAGGCGAGGTGGAGAGGTTAGAAGTGAGAATGCCGGTGTGAGTAGCGAAAGATAGGGTGAGAATCCTATCCACCGAAAGACTAAGGTTTCAGAGGAAGGCTCGTCCGCTCTGGGTAAGTCAGGGACCTAAGGTGAAGCCGACAGGTGAAGCCGATGGACAACAGGTAGAAATTCCTGTACCACCAAATATCGATTGAGAGAAGTGGGGACAGAGGAGGCTAATTGATCGTCCTGATGGAATAGGACGTCTAAGCACAAAGGTTGAGTAGTAGGCAAAATCCGCTGTTTGGTAAGACTGGAAGTGTGATGGGGAGCGAAATTAAAAGTAGCGAAGTCAATGAAGCCAAACTCTCAAGAAAAAGCCGCTATCGAGATAAGAGGTGCCCGTACCGCAAACCGACACAGGTAGTTGGGAAGAGAATTCTAAGGTGAGCGAGAGAACCATCGTTAGGAACTCGGCAAAATGACCCCTGTAACTTCGGGAGAAGGGGTGCCTACGAGTGAGTACGCAGTGAATAGGCCTAAGCGACTGTTTAACAAAAACACAGGTCTCTGCAAAACCGAAAGGTGAAGTATAGGGGCTGACGCCTGCCCGGTGCTGGAAGGTTAAGAGGAGTGCTTAGAGTAACTCCGAAGGTATGAATTGAAGCCCCAGTAAACGGCGGCTGTAACTATAACGGTCCTAAGGTAGCAGAAATTCCTTGTCGGGTAAGTTCCGACCCGCACGAAAAGGCGTAACGATTTGGGCACTGTCTCAACGATGGACTCGGTGAAATCATAGTACCTGTGAAGATGCAGGTTACCCGCGACAGGACGGAAAGACCCCATGGAGCTTTTACTGTAGCTTGATATTGAATTTTTGATGCGGTATGTACAGGATAGGTAGGAGCCTAGGAATCATGCACGCCAGTGTATGAGGAGGCGCTGTTGGGATACTACCCTTGCTGTATTGAAATTCTAACCCTCGGCAAAGACCGGGAGACAGTGTCAGGTGGGCAGTTTGACTGGGGCGGTCGCCTCCCAAAGAGTAACGGAGGCGTTCAAAGGTTCCCTCAGAATGGTTGGAAATCATTTGCAGAGTGTAAAGGCACAAGGGAGCTTGACTGTGAGACTTTCACAAGTCGAGCAGGTGCGAAAGCAGGACTTAGTGATCCGGTGGTTCCGCATGGAAGGGCCATCGCTCAACGGATAAAAGCTACCCTGGGGATAACAGGCTTATCTCCCCCAAGAGTCCACATCGACGGGGAGGTTTGGCACCTCGATGTCGGCTCATCGCATCCTGGGGCTGTAGTCGGTCCCAAGGGTTGGGCTGTTCGCCCATTAAAGCGGTACGCGAGCTGGGTTCAGAACGTCGTGAGACAGTTCGGTCCCTATCCGTCGTGGGCGTAGGAAATTTGAGAGGAGCTGTCCTTAGTACGAGAGGACCGGGATGGACGTATCAATGGTGTACCAGTTGTCACGCCAGTGGCATAGCTGGGTAGCTAAATACGGAAGGGATAAGAGCTGAAAGCATCTAAGCATGAAGCCCCCTCGAGATGAGATTTCCACGGATATTAAGACCCCTTGAAGACGACAAGGAGAATAGGTTAGGAGTGTAAGTGTGGTAACACATGTAGCTGACTAAAAACTAATAGGTCGAGGACTTAATCAAGTGAAGTTCTGAAGAAATTTGTTGACAATGAAAGAAAAGATGATATAATATATGTATGAAGTTTTTCGTCTGGTGGCGATAGCGAAGAGGACACACCTGTACCCATACCGAACACAGAAGTTAAGCTCTTTAGCGTCGAATGTGAGTTGGGTTTACGCCCCTGCAAGACTAGAACGTTGCTAGGCATTGAGAGAACCTTCCTTTCGGAAGGTTCTTTTTAATATAAATAACTTACTTTTTATTTTTGATTTTATTGCAGAAATGGAGTATTATAATAATATACTTTAGGAGGGTTAGGAATGTTTTATTTGGAAGATGAAAAAAACGCTAGTTTTAACTGGTGAAAATAAAAAAAGATATATTAAATGCATTAAGAAAAAAATTAACTATATTTCTAACGATAAAAACATTAAGGTTGCATATATTAAAATTTTAGCAAAAGTTTTAGAATTTAATAAGGCAATAGAAATGTATTATCATTCACAAAATCCATCTTTTAATGAAGTTTTCAAAGAAAGATTAGAGAGTTTAGATAATAGTCGTGAGGAATTTACGAGAGTAAAAGCAGAATTAAAAGGATCTTTTGATGATGAAAATTATGATAAAGATATTGAAGAAGAATTTAATGATATTTTATTAAGAATAGAAGGAAGAACTGCTATTCTATTTGAAGATGAAGAAGAATATAGATTTAACAATTACTTGATTACATTAATTAATGATAAGAAATTGGAAGAATTTATTTGGCTAAATACGTTATATAATATTTATAAAGAAGGCAAGAGTCTAAATTCTATAATAAAAGATTATTGTGAATTAAATGATATAGAGTTTGCTGATTTGTATAAAATTTATTTATTTGTTACAGACTATAACATTAATAAACTATTATTAAAAGAAATGAGTCAAAAATAATTAATAATGAGTATTTAGAGAACTTTGAATCATTCTTCAACTATATGTATGACTTAATTGATGATCTTAGAACATTTGTAGCTAAAAAAAGATAAGAAAAATATTTTAAGTTTTTTTCTACTAAAATAGATAGTTATACTAATGTAACAACGCCGTCTAAAGAAGAGTTTTTTGAGTAGTGTACATAAAGTATTTAATTTCTTGAGAACATTATATGAGAATGACAATGCTAAATTATTGTTAGATAATATTTATCCAATATTAGTAAAATCTTTTTGCACCACTGAGAAATGATGATAAAATAAAATATGATTATAATCCTGAATTTATCTTTGCTTTAGAATACACTCAAATTATTATAGAAGTAATGGATGAAAATAATGAAAGATAAAGTATTTCAAAAAGATTTTTATCGTATATAATGATTATAATGTTTCTCTAAGAACAACTGAATTAAACTTTACTATACTTACCTTTAGTAGGCTCTGATGCAGTCAAGTTATACCAATTTTTGGGAAGCAAAATGATTGGAGATACAAATTTATCAAAGAATTATTTACATTATGATATTTTTTGATAATTTAGCATTAGATGTTAATAAATTTATAATTGCTCGTAAAAAAATTAGAAGCTATTGGTTTATTACAATCATTTTATATAAATAATTCATCAGGAAACAGTACGTTTATAAAATAAAAAGAAGCATTAAAGCTTCTTTGAATTTTTTTAACACACCTATTTTTAGTGTCAATTATTAGAAAAATACTATAGGAAATAGTGAATATAATGAAATAAAAACTTATTATTCTTTTGATAAGGTTAGTTTTAACAATTTTGAAGAATTAACCGTTAAATTTTCAGGATATTTATAACTTGGAGAATTTAGATAGCTATGAATCTGGTTTTACCAAAAACAGACTTAGCTTCTGGTCCGAATTTTGATGAATATTTCTTTGATTTTTCAAAGCTAAATTATTATTTAGCTAATAGTTATTTATCAGAAGTAATTGAGAAGAGTAATATTAAAAATGATATTTTTAGGATTAGCTCATCTATATAAAGTAACACCTTCATATATGGCAAAAGCAATAGAAAAAGTTGCTGATGTAAATGCTGGAGAGTACACTAAATGTAGAGAAGTTAAAAATTATTTAACTCAGCTTTTATGTAAATGTTAGAAAACAAGAAGTTCCAACTTTAGATAAGATGTTAAATAAAAATTAGTAGAAGAAGAGAAAGAACAACTTACAGAAGAAGATAAATTTATAAGAGAAGTAGACAATATAGATTATATAACCTATTTAAATAAGCAAAAAAGCTTTAGTTTTATCTAATGTTGATGCAAGAAATATTACTGAGATTCAGGAAAAATATAACTTTCCAACAGGTGTTTTTAAATATTTTTGTTAGAGTATTCTATAAATACTAGTAATAGTTCAGGATTACCACATAAAAATTATATAGATAAAATTGCTAGTAGTTGGCAAAAGTCAACGATTATTAGGAGCAAAAAGATGCTATCGAATTTGTTAGAAAATCACGTAATATGAGGACTGTTAGAAAAAAATGTTGAAAAAACAGCATCAGTATGGAACTCAAATACTAATAGGAAAGTTTATAAGGGCCTTTTCCCAGAATATTTAAAACAACAGATGGAGAATATTTCTACAATAAAATCATCACAGAATCGTGTTGTTACTCAAGAAGACGAAGATGCGTATAATGAGATGATGAAAAGAACTTACAAGGAAGAAGGACACATAATGAAAAAGTTATCTAGTGTTATGTCTATGAATACAGAGAATACTTATGAAAAATTTATATCTGAAAAAGTATTAAAAGATCCAGAAATTATAAAGTTTATTCAAGAAAAATAATTTCACGCGTAAACATATAGAAGAGAATTTGGAAAAATTTTATCAGTATTATATTTCAAAAGATTCCGACTTAAATATCGAACATAAAACCTAAACTGATAATTGATGGAAAAAGAGTTAATATAGTATATTCGAAACATATGAATATAAAAATAAAAAAAGCTAAGTCAGCAACTTAATAATAGAATCAAAAACAGAATTTATACCTAAAAAGTACTTACATATACATTTCAAAACTTATCAAAAAGTAAGGAAAAAGGGCGTCTTGCAACTGAAATAATAAAGACATGTAAAAATATTTTAGATGGTCAAGCTAAAAAGAGTATATATATATAGCTCAACAGGGATGGGGAAAACTTATTTAATGGGCTGTATTTATAATTACCCTAAAAGAACAAGGGAAAAGAGCCCACTATCTTATATTATCCGGAATTTATAAGAAAGATAAAAAGTAAAATAAGCTCTAATAATTATGATCAATATATAGATTTAGTTAGAGCGGATGAAATTTTAATCATAGATGATATAGGAGCTGAAAATATTACTGAATTCATTCGTGATGAAGTTTTAGTACCGATTATAAATTATAGAGAGGCAGAAAAATTTACCAACATTTTTTCTCATCAAACTTAAGTTCTAGATGACTTAGCTGAATTATTAGCTAACTCAGAAATTCAGTTGATCAAACGAAATCCTTACGAATTATACAACGTATAAAAATCTTTAAGCACTGTGCACTTTTTTTGAATGGTGATAATGAGCGTGAATATAATAATTAAATATAGATAAAAATGTCGAATAACATATAGTTATTCGACATTTTTATTTTTAAGAGGAAAACTATTAAATTTAGAATATAATTATAAAGCCTTATTTAATAAGGTTTTATAATCATAAAAGATATTTTTAAAAATAATAAAAACAATTATTTTTCTCAAAATAGTGGAAAAAAGTGGGGAAATGTGGTAAATTATAGAAGTAAGGTGGTGAGGGTAGTGTTTATAGGTCAATACAATAATAAAATGGATGCTAAAGGAAGGCTTAGTATACCAATAAAATTCAGAGATGAATTAGGTGAAAAATTTATTATAACAAGAGGTCTGGACTCTTGTTTATTTGGCTATTCACTACAAGAGTGGCAGAAAAGTGGAAAAGTAAAATAAAATCACTACCTATTACTAAGAAAAATGCACGTACTTTCCAACGTTTTTCTTTTTCAGGGGCTACGAAGTAGAGATAGACAAACAAGGAAGAATAAATATTCCTAATGCTTTAATAGAGCATGCATTTTAAATAAAGATGTGTAGTAAATGGTTTATCTAATAGAATAGAAATTTGGGATAAAGCTCACTGGGAAGATCTTCTTCTTGAGAGTGAGGCTAGTGTTGAGGAAATAGCAGAAGAATTAGAAGATTTTTGACTTTTAGGATGGATGAGAAATGTTTAAACATTACAGTGTATTATTAAACGAAGCTGTTGCTGGATTAAATATAAAAAGAAAATGGTGTATACGTAGATTGCACTTTAGGTGGAGCAGGGCATAGTTTAGAAATTTTAAAACAATTAACTGATGGAAAGCTATATGCTTTTTGATCAAGACAGTGTTGCGTTAGAAAAAATGCAAAAAGATAAATTAAAAAGATTATGCAGATAAGGTTGTCTTTATAAAATCTAATTTTTAAAAACTTGAGAGAAAAGTTACTAGAGCACGGTGTTACAGAAGTAGATGGAGTGCTTTATGACTTGGGAGTATCTTCTCCACAATTAGACACACCAGAAAAAGAGGTTTTAGTTATAATTATGATACAAGACTAGATATGCGTATGGACACGGATGCAAAAATAAGTGCATACGAAATTGTAAATGAATATGATTATAACGAATTGGTTAAAAATATTTTATCGTTATGGTGAAGAAAAATTTTTCTAAGCAAATAGCAAGAAATATAGAAAAAGAAACGTTTAGAAAAACCAATAGAAACAACTTTTGAATTAGTGGATATAATAAAAAGAATCTATACCAGCAGCTAAAAAGAAGAACAGGTGGGCATCCTGCGAAAAAGAGTTTTTCAAGCGATAAGAATAGCTGTAAATAATGAACTATCAGTTTTTGAAGATTCATTAGAGCAAGCAATAGACATTGTAAAAAAAAGATGGAAGAATATCGGTCATTACTTTTCATTCACTGGAAGATAGAATATGTAAACAAATATTTAATTCTTATGCAAAAGTAAAAGATATTCTAAAAATCTTCCAATATTACCAGAAGAAAGTTTGGCTAGATTAAAAGATTATAACGAAGAAACCAATTTATCCAACTGATAAAAGAATTAGAAGAAAATAATAGATCACGTAGTACAAAAACTACGATATAGCAGAAGTACAAACGAAAGAGTAGGAAAAAGGTTAATGGCAACATTAAAAGTATATAGCAATGAATATGGAGTAAGAAAAGTTCAGGAAAAGGTAAAATTTAATTTTTAGAAAAAGCAGGATATGGTGTTTTTGTAGGAGTTATTTTACTTGCTAACGTAGTTATGTTAAACTATAAAGGAGAACTTTATTCATTAAGAAGCGCTCAGCAAAAATGATGTAATAATTTCGGAAAAACAAAAAGATAATAATGAGCAAAAGGTTATTATAAATGATTTGTCTTCGTATGAAAGAGTTAAAAAAATAGCTGAGACTATGGGTATGAAAAACTCAAAAAGACAATATAAAGGTAGTGAGATAATTGAAAAAAACTTTTTAGGAAACTATTTACTTTTGAAGTTTCTGGAAGACAGAAAAAGTTTAGAAAAAGATTATATTTCAAGGGAAAAGAACAAAAATAGTATTTCTTCTAATTTTTGTTTTTTTCTTTGTATGGGTAGATTATCATTAATATAGGCCAAATGATGCTATTGGCACTGTTAGAGGTCAAAATCTGTCTGAACTTGCGGATAAGAAATATAAAATAGATACTAGTTTACAACCCTAAAAGAGGAAAAAAATATTTGATAGAAATGGTAATATATTGGCAGACAATATAGAATCATATAAAGCTTGTTGCTGTTGTATCTGATAAGGCTACAGAAGATGAAAAAAATCCTCGTCATGTAGTGGATGTAGACAAGACTGCTGACGAGCTATCTAATTTTATTAAATTAGATAAAAAGTAAGATAAAAGAGATATTATTAAAACAGGGTGTTTACCAGGTAGAGTTTGGTACAGCTGGAAAAGATATAAGTATAGAGAATAAGAAAAATAGAAGCACTAAATTTACCAGGAATACAGTTTATAGCAACAACGAAGAGTATTATCCAAATGGTAGTATGTTAGGGAACTTTTTAGGCTTTGCTCAAAAATTCTCCAGATAGTGATTTAATAACAGGTCGCTTAGGAATAGAAAAACATTTGATTACTATTTAAGAGGAAAAGAAGGTCATATAACATATGCAAAAGATGCATGGGGAAAATAGTTTCTAATATTCCAAAGTTGAAATTAACCCAGTTGATGGTGCAGATATTTACTTAACTATAGATAAAAATATTCAAGGATTTATAGATAATACTTTAAAAAGATATCCATGATAAATATGAGCCGGAAAGTGCATTTGCAATAGCTGTAAGTGCTAAAACTGGAGAAATTTTAGGTTAGGACAAACTCCAGCTTTTAACCCGAATACTCAAGAAAACTTTGAGAAAGCATGGGCGAATATATTCTATAATTCAGCGTATGAGCCTGGATCTACTCTAAAGACGTTCTCAATGTCATTAATGGTAGAAAATAATATTTATAATCCCAATGCATATTACAAATCTGGTTCATATAGAGTAGAAGACGCTACTATTTATGACTGAATAAAACAGGATGGGGAACTATTACACAACGACATGGTTTCCAACAATCATCAAATACACTTATGCTTACTTTATTGGAAGGGTTAGGTAGAGAAAAATTAAAAACAGGATTAGAGAGTTTTGGATTCGGAAAAAGTACAAATTCTTTATATGGTAATGAGGCTACAGGGTGACTTAGTATTTAATAATAAAGTATCAGCCTCAACTACGGTGTTCGGTCAAGGTAGTACGGTTACTGCTATGCAAATGGTTCAGGCAGAAACAGCTATTTTGAATGAAGGCCAAATGCTATTACCATATTTTTTACAAAGAGTACATGATAAAAACATTAAATAAAGATGTTAATATAGGTCAAAGAACTGTTGTTGGAACACCAATTTCAAAAAAACTACAGCAGAAAAAAATGAAAGAAGAACTTTATGGTGTAGTTAATGGAGAATGGGCTACAGGAGGTAAGCGATATTCTATAGAAAATTATAGTGTTTCTGGGAAAAACAGGAACAGCCGAAGTCGTTGATCCAAAAACAGGAACATATTATAAGAGTCCATATAAAGTAATGCACTCATTTATAGGGTATGCACCAAGTGAAAATCCTGAAGTGATTTTATATGTAGAATGAAACTTCCAAATAAAAACTTGCTGAAAGTTCTGCTAATGGGAGCATCAGAGATATTTAAACCTATAATGCAAAAATATATTAAATTACTTGAATGTTAAAAACAAGTAGTGATGAAAAATCTTCAAAATTATATGATGGATAATTTCCAAGGGAAAAATATTAATGAAGTTATTTCAAAATTATCTACACAAACATATAGTAGTTATAGGTTCGGGAGATGAAGTATTGGGACAATTTCCTTCTCAAGGTAATATATTGAAGAAAGATGATAAAAGTATTTTTTTATTGAGTTCAAATGAAAATATGATATTGCCTAATTTTTTAGGATGGTCTAAAGCTGATGTTTTTAAATTATGCTGAGTTAGCTGGGTTTAAATATAGAAACTGAAGGAAATGGTTATGCAAAAACAACAATCAGTACCAGCTAGAAGAATAGTGAAAAAGGGGATAATATAAAAATAAAATTTAGTTAGGAGAACGAAAATGGGTAATTCAAGTATAATAATTGCTATATCGTTATTGCTAGTGGCATTTTTGCTAACTGTAGTGATGCTACCGAAAATTAATAAAAATATTTACATTATCTTAAATTTGGTCAAGAAATAAGACAAGAAGGTCCACAGAGTCATATCCATAAAAAGGGTACTCCGACAATGGGAGGAATTTCATTTATCTTGGCAATTGTTGTGGCTCTTATAATAGCTATGTTTTTAAATAGCGAAAATATAAAATATTATTTATTATTCATTTATACGACAGTGTCATTTGCAATAATTGGTTATATAGATGATATGTTAATAGTTGTAAAAAGAAAAAAATGATGGTTTATCACCAAGATTATTATTGCAAATAGTATTTTCATTAATATTTTTATATTTTAGTATCATTAGTATATGATAATGTCAACTTTTATAGAAATACCAATAATTAATTATCAGCTGAATATTTCTTATTTATATTTGTTATTTGTTATATTTTTGGCAGACAGGATTTTTCGAATGCAGTTAATTTAACAGATGGGTCTAGATGGTCTAGCCACAAGTGTAACGATAATAACAACCAGTACATTTGCGCTGTTGGCGTATAAAGAAAATAATTTTCCAGTGTTAGTATTCTGTTTGGCTATTGTTGGTGCGCTATTAGATTTTTATTATTTAACAAAAAGCCTGCAAAAATTTTTTTATGGGAGATACAGGTTCTCTTGCATTAGGGTGGAATTTTTAGCAGCTATATCAATAATATTACACAAAGAAATAGTATTTTTATTTATTGGTTTAGTGTATATTCTAGAAACATTATCAGTAATCATTCAGGTTGCATACTTTAAAAACAGGAAAGAGAATTTTTAAAATGTCACCATTACACCACCATTTTGAATTGACGGGATATGGTGAGGTGAAAAACAGTATACATATTCGTGATTATTGCAGTAATATCATCTGCACTAGGATATTTTATTGGGGTAATATAAAAATGATTAATTTAAAAATAAAAGAATATTAGTTTTGGGTTTTGCGCGAAGTGGATATTCAACTGTAAAAATTTTAAAGAAACTAGGGTATGATGTTAAGTTAAACTCTTATGACGATTTGAGTAATGATGAAAAAGCTCAAGAACTTCGTGAATTGGGAATAGAAATAATTGATGGTGGACACCCACTTGAATTATTAGAGACAGTTGATTTAATAGTTAAAAATCCAGGAATAAAATATCAAATAGAGTTTTTACAGAAAGCTGTGGAAATGGGAATAGATATTATCACAGAAATTGAATTAGCTAATACGCTATTCTCTATTGATATGGTTGCTATAACGGGAACAAATGGAAAAACGACTACTAACACAAATGACTTATGATATATTAAAAAGCTAATAAAGATGTATTTTTTTAGCTGGAAATATCGGCTATCCAAGTATAGAAGTAGCCTATAATCATCCGAAGTCACTAATTGTTACAGAAGTCTCATCATTCCAATTAGAAGGAACTAAATATTTCAAGCCAAGCATAGCAGTGATAACTAATTTAGGCGAAGGACATTTAGATTATCATGGGAATTTAGAAAATTATCAAAATGCTAAGAAAAATATATGTAAATCAAACCAAAGATGATTTCTTAATTATAAATATAAAAAGAAAAAGAAAAGTATAATTTAGATAAAATTAAAGGCTACTATAATTTTTCTATGATATAAAAGAAAATATAAGAGCAGATGATATATTAAAAGAAAATATAGTAATGTTTAGAGAAACAGAGTTATTTGATAGTACAAAACTTAAACTACCAGGTATGCATAATGTTGAAAATGCAATAAATGCAGCTATTATTTCTTATTTAAAAAGGCGCAAGTACAGATGCTATTCAACAAGTACTGTATAATTTTTAGTGGAGTTAAGCATAGATTGCAATATGTAGGGAGAATACAAAGGTGTAAAAATATTACAATGACTCTAAAGCAACTAATCCAGTAGCAACAACAACCGCGTTATCAGGATTCGATAAAAATATTATTTTAATATGTGGTGGTAAGGATAGAGGAATTGACTTTAAAGAGTTAATTCCATATCTAAGTAAAATAAAAGTTATGGTTGTAGTAGGAGAAAGTAAAGAATTATTATATAGTTTAGCGATTCAGCATAATGTGAAAATGTATTAAAAGCCATAAAAGTTGCAGATGCTACTAAGTTAGCTAGCAGTTTTAGCAGAAAAACGGAGATACAGTGTTACTATCACCAGCTTGTGCATCATGGGATCAATATAAGTGCTTTGAAGATCGTGGAGACGAATTTATTACTATGTTTGAAAAATCAGTAGTGAGGACTAACTGTGTATGAATGAAAAAAATAAAAAGCTACTTTCGAAGATTAATAAAGATAAGCGAAAAAGTTCACTAGAAAAAAATAAAAAGAGAAGAGAATTATCTTTAATAGTATTGTTATTTTTTTAACCGTAATTTTTGGGTGTGGGATTCATGTTTTAGTAGCTATGTGAAACTTAAAACTATTAATGTTTCTGGTGAAAATCAAATAACTAAAGATGAGATTTTTAGCTGCTGGGAATATAAATTCTAATTTAAAAACATGGACTATAAAAAGATGATGAAGTAAGAAATAATATTAAAAAACAAATATAGTATATTTAAAGAGGTCACTGTAAAGAGTACATTCCGTCAAAAATTGATATAAAAGTAGAAGAATATAGGTTTATTGCTAAAAATAAAAAAAGACTGATGGGCAAATAGAGATAATTATGGAAAATGGAAGAACGTATAGTGGTCAAGTTCGTAATAATTATAATTTACCTATATTAGAAAAACTTCAAAGAAGATGAAGAAAAATTAAAAGAAGTTTATAAAAATCTATTAGAATTAAAACAAGAAATTCTAATTCAAATATCAGAAATAATTAGCGAAGATGATGGAAATTTAACAATATACATGAATGATGGTCAAAAATAAAAAGTTTCAAGAGCAAATTTTCGCACAAAAAAACTTAATTATTATGATGAAATTTCTAAGTATATTGATGACATACAACATTAAAATTTGATTAATGGTGCATATTTAGAAAACGTCTAAAAAGTGAAAAACAACGTATCCAAAACATTAAGAACTTATTAGCTAAAAAAATTCAGTAGATGCAAGTAATGATAAAGAAAAACAACTTCTGAATCTCAAAATAAAGAAGATAATTCTTCAAGTGATAAAAACACAACTCAAAAACCGTGCGATAAATTCACAAAATAATAATCAAAGCATCGACTCAAGCAAATAAAAAGAAAAAAATACTTAGTAAAAATAATAAATTAAAAGTCTATTCGAAATTTTCAGTCTTGGATAGATTTTTCTCTAGTTAACAAGTAATTAAAAGATATAATGAAATTATATTACAATTTAAAAATATTTTAATAAAATTTTAATTTTTTTAGCTTTTTCATATTAAATTTTGTGATATAATTTAGTATGTGTAAATAGAATTTGTTGTGTATTTACAATTTTATTATTAAAGAAATATAAGATATTATTAAGGAAGGAGTGTTTGACTTGAGTTCACAATTATATACTTCAATAGACTTAGGATCATCAAGTATAAAAAGTGATTATAGCAGATGTAGTATATGAAAAATTGAATATACTAGGTGTAGGAATTAGAAACTACATCGATAAAACGAGGAAATATAATTGATGTGGAATCGGCATCTAGGGATATTCAAAAAGCGATTGATATTGCAAAAAGTGAAGCTAATAAAGATATAAGGTCAGTATATGTAGCAGTTCCAAGTATACACACTCATATTAAGAAAAGTGTAGCGGAAATTAAGTTCGATACAAAACATGATATTGATGGTAGAGATATGAGGAAGTAATAGAAGAAGCTAAGATTTTACCATTACCAAGGGAAAGAGAAGTAGTACAAGTAATTCCAGACTACTATAGGTTAGATGATATTGAGAATATTAGAAAACCAAAAAGGAATGACAGTGCATAATACTTTTTGAAATTACTGGGAATAGGGTTCTTACTTCTAAAAACGCACTTGCATACAATATATAAGTGTATAGAGAATTTAAGACTTGATTGTAATGAAACATTTTGTACTTCTCATGCGTTAGGAGAATTACTTTTAAACGAAGAAGAGAAAGATTATGGTTCTGTTGTTATTGATATAGGAGCAGGACTTACAACAGTAAGTTATTTTGAAGATGGAATTTTACAATTATCGCAATCTATAGAACTTGCTGGTGAAGATATAACTAGAATGATTTCTGATGTCTTAAATGTTCCTATGAAACGTGCAGAGGAAATAAAGTTAACTCAAGGTCATGCTTTTTATGATATGGCTTCACCACAGGTGATTATTGAATTAGATAACTTAGAGCCTAATGAAGAGCCCTATACGCAAAAAGAGTTAGCAGACTACATTGAAGAAATAGTTGAAGAAATAATTTTACGTTCTTTTGATGTTTTAAGAAAAGCAGGTATTAATAGAGTAAAAGGAAATGTTGTTTTAACGGGTGGAACTACTCAAATGCGAGTGTTTTGGAATTAGCAAAAGATATGCTAAGAAAAATGAATGTAAGAATTGGTTCCCCTAAAATAATAGGAGCTAATTCTCCAGAATTATCAGTGGTAGTAGGAGCGCTAACAAGCAGTTATAAAATGGAATCGTTACTTGGTTATCAAGTAACAGAAGATGTACCTATCATAAAAAAACACGAATTCAACTTTTTGAAAAACATTTCAACTGTAGAGGAGATAGCTATACCTACTCCAACTGCAGAGAGTCTAATTACAGACGATAAAAATATTGAACATGATGAAGAGAATGATTATTACGAAGAAGACGTAAATAATAAAGAAGAAAAATGAAAAAGAACAAAACTTCTTTTCTAAACTTAGTAAGATGTATAATTCATTTTTTTGAATAATAATAGGAGGAATTAAATAATGTTTGAAGAATTTGATCAATCAGCAGTAATTAAAGTAGTCGGTGTAGGTGGCGGTGGAGGAAATGCCGTTGACCGAATGAAAGAAAGTGGAATAAAAAATGTAGAGTTTATCGCAATCAATACAGATGCTCAAGCTTTAAAACGTTCTAAAGCAGATGTAAGAATTCAAATTGGAGAGAAGCTAACAAAAGGATTGGGTGCAGGTGCTAATCCTGAAGTAGGACGTAAAAGCCGCTGAAGAAACAAAAGATAAAATTGAAGCAGCTTTTAGAAGGTGCAGATATGGTATTTGTAACTTCTGGTATGGGAGGAGGAACAGTACTGGAGCAGCTCCAATCGTAGCAAGTATTGCAAAAGAATTAGGAGCATTAACAGTAGGTGTTGTCACTCGTCCGTTCAATTTTGAAGGTAAAAAGCGTCGAGTACAATCTACAGCCGGAATTAATTCACTTAAAGGTGCAGTAGATACGCTTATCGTAATCCCTAATGATAGATTATTAGACATCGTAGATAAATCTACTCCAATGATGCAAGCATTTGTTGAGGCTGATAATGTTTTACGCCAAGGTGTTCAAGGTATATCTGATTTAATTAACGTATCAGGAACAGTTAATCTTGACTTTGCAGATGTAAAAGCTATTATGGCTGACCAAGGTTCTGCATTAATGAGAATTGATGTAGCAACTGGTGAAAACAGAGCAATTGAAGCTGCTAAAAAAGCAATTTCATCACCATTATTAGAAACTTCTATCGTAGGAGCAAAAGGTGTATTATTAAACATTACTGGTGGTCCATCACTAAGTTTATTTGAAGCACAAGCAGCAGCAAGTATTGTTCAAGAAGCTAGTGACGATGAAGTAAACATGATTTTTCGGTACAGTATTTAACGAAGATTTAGAAAAACAGATGAAATTATTGTTACAGTTATCGCTACTGGATTTGAAGAAGACGAGGGTTAGTGTTGAAAGAGATATTTTTAGCGCAACGTCCAGCACAACCAGAAGCTAGTTCATTTACAAGTGGGTATGGAAAAATGAAGTAGAACAAGAAATGTATCCACGTCCAAGAAGAAGAACTAGAAGAGAAAATATAATAAATACTAAGGACGATTTCTAATATGGAAATCGTCTTTTTGTTTATAGTATTAAAATGAAAATACACATATGTTTTCTAGAAACAATTTACAAAAATAGAAAAAGTCTAGTATAATCAATTATAAAAATACTTTTAGAGAAAGGATGTATAGAATGACAAATCAAAAAAATGGAAAAGAAAATTACAAGCACGCCACATAACAATGATAGCAATTGGTGGATGTATAGGTACTGGCTTTGTTTATGGCTAGTGGTGCTGTAGTTAGTAAAGCAGGTTCTTATGGTGCTGTATTTACGTATGGCTTAATCGGAGTTGTTATTTACTTTTTAATGGCTTCTATAGGGAGAACTAGCTACATTTTTATCCTGTTTCTGGTTCATTTGGTTCTGTATGCAACAAGATTTATTGATCCAGGATTAGGTTTTGGTATAGGTTGGTTATATTGGATATTATGGATCTTGGTATCTAGTGTAGATATTATAACTTTATCGAAAATTTTTACACTACTGGGAATTTTTGAGACAATTCTCTACATTTTATATTTGTATGTTTTTAGTGTTATTATATATTTTAAATTTAGTAAGTGTAAAAGTTTTTTGGAGAGGTAGAATACTGGATAACTATAATAAAAGTTTTAACAGTAATTGTATTTCTTATAGTAGGAGCAGCAATTATTTTTGGAATAACTAATAATACTGATGCAGGAATAACAACTTTCATAAAAATGGAGAAAAACTTCTACTGCAGGTCTTTTTAGGATTGTTTGGAATTTTTCTCAACAGCGGCATTTTCTTTTTGGGGGAACTGAGATTGTTGCAGTAACAGCAGGAGAATCACCTAACCCTAAAGAGACTATGCCTAAAGCTGTAAAGCAGGTATTTTGGAGAATTTTAATATTTTTATATAGCAACTATGTTTATTATTTCATCTATAGTGTCTGCAGATGATCCTAGACTCTTAGATACTAATAATGTTACAGCGTCCCCTTTTACAATTGTATTTCAAAAATATTGGTTTAGGAATAGCTGCTGTTATTATGAATATAGTAATATTAACTTCTGTGCTTTCAACAGCAAATTCTGGTATGTATGTTTCTAGTAGACAGCTATTTTTCATTGAGTTTGAGTAATTATGGACCAAAATCATTTAAAAATTAAACTCAAACTCTACTCCAACAATTGCGTTATCATTTTCAGTTATATTTATGATACTATGTTTTATTTTTTTGAAAAAAATATAATCCCTAAAAGGATATTATATGCTCCTTTCTATGGTAGGAATTGTAGTAATGATTATTTGGATGGTATCTTTAATTTCACAAATTCGTTTGAGAAAAGCAATAGTAAAAACAAGGGAAAAAGCAGAAGATGTACTACCATATACAGCTAAAACAGGTGTGATTGGTTCTATATAGCTTTGATTTCTTTTTGGAATAATTATAATTTTACAGTTAGTGTCTGATTATTTGACAGGTGGAATTATTCAGATGTCATACAATTTAGTTTGCCCAGTAATATGTTTAATTTTATATATGTCGTTTAAATTGGTGACTAAAAGAAAGTTTGTTAAATTGGAAGAAATGGATATTGATCCATACAGCGAGAAATAGTTAAGAAAGATAACAAGAATAAAATTTCTTGTTATCTTTTTAAAAAGAAATAATTAGTTTATACACTTCTAATATATAGAAAATAAGAAAACTTTGTGATAAAATTATATTTAAGTGATTTTTATGGAGATGATGATTTTGATTATAGGAATTACTGGAAGTATAGCATGTGGAAAAAGTCTAGTATCTAACTATTTGCAAGAAAAAGGGTTATACAATTATAGATGCAGATAAAATAGGGTCATACGGCACTAGAGAATGATGAAGTAAAAACAACTTGTCAATAAATTTGGAAAGTCAATACTAAAAAGATAATGAAGTAAATAGAGTAACTTTTAGGAAAATTAGTATTCGAAAAATAATGAAAAATTTAAAAAGAGTTAAAACAATATAATTCATCCTCAAATTAGAAAAATATTTCAGAACAAATACAAGTGCATAAAAATGAGAAATTAGTCTTTGTAGATGTTCCTTTGTTGTTTTGAAGCAAAATTTGATGATTTAGTAGAAAAAAATTATTGTCATATCTTTAGATGAGAAAAATTCAACTAGAAAGACTTATGAACAGAAATTCTTTTATCAAAAGAAGAGGCATTACAAAGAATAAAAAGTCAAATACCAGTTCGAGAAAAAAAGAAAAACTGGGGGGATTATGTTGTAGATAATAGTTTCACTCAAGAAAATACTTATAACCAAGTAGATAGAATTTTAGAAAAATTAAAACTAGGAGAATAGTAAAAATGACACAAGTGTTAAAAAAATAGAAAATCTTAGTGGTGGGTACAACCGTAAAAGATTATAGAAAATATTAATATAGAGATTCCTAAAGGAAGTATCACTGCTTTAATAGGTTTAAATGGAGCAGGGAAGAGCACAACAATTAAACATATTTTTAGGTTTATTACGCCCTATGGACGGAGAGATAAAGGTTAATGGAATTACAATAGAGAAAATAATGAAAAATATAGAAAAAGTATTAGTTATATTCCAGAATCACCAGTTTTATATGATGAATTAACTTTGGAAGAACATATAAAACTTGACTGCTATGGCGTATGGTCTAAATATGAAAGAAGCATGGGGAAAAAGCTGATGTTCTATTGAAATTGTTTAAATTAAGTGATAAAAAGAAATTTTTCCCCAGTTCATTTTTCAAAAGGGATGAAACAGAAAGTTATGATAATTTGTTCTTTCCTTGTAGAACCTAACTTATACATAATAGATGAACCATTTTTTGGGATTAGATCCTATAGCAATTAATGATCTAATTAATTTAATGTGCGAAAAAAAGAGATAATGGAGCGAGTATTTTTGATGTCTACTCATATTCTAGCTACAGCAGAAAAGTATTGTGATAATTTTCATTATAATTCATGAAGGTAAAATATTAGCTAGTGGAGAAATTATCAGATTTGAGAAAAAGAGTTTAATATGGCAGATGCATCTTTAGATGAAATTTATCTAGCGTTGACTACGAGAGGTCAAGATGAGTAATATAAAGAATATTTTTGATGATAGAAGAAGAAGAGAACGTGAAACAAGAATAACATATAGTAAATATATTTTTCAATTCGCACTTAGTTATGTTTCTTATTATAGTGCTAGGAGCAGGGCTAATTAATTATTCACAGTGGCTAGAGAAATGCTAGTAAGTTAGAGATGAAGACAGTTTTTATTGCAGCCTCAGCGATATTCAGTTATCTTTTAGTATCGTTAAAAAGTAAAGACTTTTTATAAAAGAAGCGGATGCGATATTTTTACTCCCATTAGAAAAGTATTATGGAAAAGTAGCTATAAAAACAGGAATAATATTAACAAGTATTCATTTATTATTCTTAGTTATATTTTTATTTTTATAATTAAACCATTATTAAGTCGTATAGGTGGATTTAGTGGGTTAGAAGAGTTTACTGGAATCGTAGGAGCTCAATTCTTTATGCTTATTGTAGGAGTAATGACGAATGTTTTCTATAGATTAGCAGAAGCTATTTATTTCGAGAAAAAGTTTTTCATGAAGATTTTATTATTCTTGAATATATTTCTTCCAATATTGGTCGTATTTGGTAAATATAATTATCTAGAATATATTACTTTTGTTACTTTAATAATTATATCAATAATTATTGTTAAAAATCATAGTAATGTGAAAAAAACTTTACTACTAAATAATGACATAGGTTATGCATTAAAATGGAATGAAGCAGCAGAATATGATAGACATAGAGAAGAAAAATTATCTTAAGTTTGTTAGTATGTTTGTGGATGTTCCTCTAAATGGTATTAAAGTTGCTAGAAGAAAAATATTTTTGATGTATTGCTACCTAAACTAACTGAACAAAAACTTCACAGTAGAAAAATAGTTTTAAATATTATTACTATCGAGTATTTCTACGTCAAGAAAATACAGTATTTCTTGCACTAAGATTAATGTTAATAGCAGGTATTATAATATATAGCTTCAATAATGTATATGTGAGTTTAGTTGTAATTATATCATATAGTTATTTAACTATTATTCAACTTGTCCCATTGTATAAGCAAATAAGCAATAATATTTGGCATAGTATATTACCAGTTAATGAAGAAATAAAAATTAAAAAGTTTTTAAAAATTTATTAACAGCAGTTATTTTAATAACAACATTTATATTGACATTATTAAGTATTGTAGTAAGTGGAATAGATTATTTAATAATAGGTATAAATATTTTATCATTTGTACTGGCAAATTTATTGGCAAGGGTATTTATAGCTAAAGTTAAGTAGAAGGGAGGATACTATGAAAAATATTGCAATAATTGGTGGAGATTTGTCAGGGGTAAGCTGTGCTTATTTTTCTTGATAAAGTTTTCAGGCGCTAATTCTAAAAAAAGTTCAATATTGATTTAATAGAAAAAGATTTAGAGTTTGCAAATGATAAATTTGGGGAAATTTCAATATGGTCAGGAAATATATGATAATGGATGGCATAATTCTATAAATGAACAGGAGTTTTGTTTTATCTAATGGTTGAGTTGGGTTTACACAGATACCTAATACAAAAGTGGATCAACTAAAAAAAGTATTTTTACGAAAAGAAGGAATAAAATATTTACCTGATAAAATGTTGTATGGTTATCCGTTAGATAAAAAGAAATACTATTATCTGATATATTTACATTTAAAGAAAAAAATTATCTGTTTTTATACAATATGCACAATACATTAGAAGATGAAAATGTAGAAAAACTTACAGTAGAAGAATTTTTTCAAGGCAAAATATAAATGAACATATGTATATTAAATTAATAGAACCACTTCTAACTAGCCACTACGGTAGTGATGTTTCTAAGCAAAACATGGTAAGTTTAATGCCAGAGTTATCATTTTTGACTATTCAAAAAGAAGACATCAATAAAAATTTTTAGAAGACATGTATAATAGAAGAGTTATTGATAATATAACAGTAGGTAGAGAATATAGATTAAAAATTCACTTTAAAATCTTTTTATAGAAACATTAGAATCTAATTTTTCAGGAAAAGTGTTTTTAGAATTTAATAGAGATGTTGAAAAAAATAGAGAAAAAAAGGTGAGAAGTATTTAGTATATTCTAATGGAAGTATTTATCAATACGATTATTTGATATTAACATTAAATCAAAAAAAATTTTTCTACCTTGGTTTTCTCAAGATGAAAGAATAAAAAGATTTTTTGAAGATATGGCCTATGTATCGAATATAGTTTTTAACTTTCGTTTATAGACGAGATGAATTGCATATAAATAGAGAAATAGGAGAAATTATTTTTCCAAAAGAGGAGAGCGAGTATTTAACTAAATTGGAATATATAAGTAATAAGTGGATTGATGTGAAAATGAGCGGTATTCAAATAGTTAGAGCTTTATATAAATCGTCAAGAAGCAGTAAAAACTTCTTAAGAAAACTGATAAAGAGATTCAAAATATTGTTGAAGAGAGATCCGTACTGTACATGGATTCGTTGGTAAGCCAGAGAGATGTTATGTGAGTAAAGTAGAAGATAATTATAGATTTTGTTGTGAAAAAGTATAATGAAAAAAATTAATAGTTTATCAACTTATTTAGCAGAAGAATATCCGAATTTATATATAATAGGTAAGTCCAAAAAGCAACTAATCTTGAAAAACACTATTTTAGAGGCAAAAAGAGACTGCAAAAAGAAATTGTGGAAAAAAATTAAATAAATAAGAAATATCTATGATATGAGGTGAATATGATGAAATTTAATTTTAATAAAGCTAATGGAACGAAAGTAACGTTTATTTTTTGAAGATATAGACTATACTAATGAATTATTAGCTTATACAAAAAGAAAAACTATTTAGTGGGAAATTAAACGAAGTTTATTGTAATTTACCATTTAATGGTGAAAAAGAAAATTTTTAGTGGGGTTTGGGGAAAAAGAAGACTTATTAGAAGACGATATAAGAAAAGTATTTTTTTCAAATTAGGGAAAGAACTAATAAGATTTAAGGAACAAGAGGTATTATTACAACTACCAAAAACTAGATAATATAAAAACTAGTTCCCTAGTAAAAAGCGATAGTGGAAGGATTCTTGCATTCTACATATAAATTTGATAAATATAAAAAAGTGCCAGAAAAAGATTATCCAGAGATAACTATCAATTTAATAACTGAAGAAGACTCATCACTATTGGAATCATGTGTAAAAGAGGCACAAGATGTTATTAATGGTATCTTCTTTGCAAGGGATTTAGTAAATGAAAGAGCAGAATATTTGTATCCAGAGAGTTTGGCAAATATAGCAAAAATGAATTAACTCAACTTGGGGTAGAAGTAGAGGTATATGATGAAAAACAATGTGAAGAATTAGGACTAAAAGGTCTTTTGGCAGTAGGACGAGCATCAACAAGAAAACCTCGTTTTATTGTTATGAAGTATATAAATGATAAAACAAATGATGAAATTATTGGTCTGGTAGGAAAAGGTGTAACATATGATACTGGGGGATATTCAATAAAAACAAACAGCTAATAGTATGGATATAATGCACTGTGATATGGGGGGTGCTGGAACTGTACTAGGAACAATGAAGCTAATAGCAACAAGAAAACTTAAAACAAATGTTATTGGAATTATTGGTGCATGTGAAAACATGATTTCAGGAAGTTCATATAAACCAGGTGATATAATTTCTACATTATCAGGAAAAACTGTGGAGGTATTGAACACAGATGCAGAAGGACGTATTACATTAGCTGATTCAGTTTATTACGCTACAGAGAAATTAAAAGTAAGTAAAGTAATAGACTTGGCAACTTTAACAGGGGCATGTTTAGTAGCACTTGGGGAATTCTATACGGGAGCCGTAACTAATGATCAAAAATTTTATGATGAGTTAGTCAATGCATCGAAAAAGGCTGGAGAAAGAATATGGCAAATGCCAGTAGACGATAGTTTTAGAAAGTTAAATAATTCATCAGTGGCCGACGTGAAAAATACAGGAGGTCGTTTAGGTGGAACAATTACCGCAGGTTTATTTATAGAAAATTTTGTGGCTAATAATACACCATGGATTCACCTAGATATAGCAGGAACAGCATATCTATCTAAACCAGAAGGGTACTTACCAAAAGGTGCAACAGGAGTTCATGTAAAAACATTGTACAATTTATTAAATAAATAAAATATTAAAAGTTCAAGGGTATAACATATTATATTCTTGAGCTTTTTATATAATATTGTGAATTTGTTGGTAATTATATTAAGATTTTTGTAAATAATTCGCAAATGTAAAAAGAAATATTTCAACAGTAATTGACATTGATAATTATTATTGATAAGATAAATATAAGTAGAAAAAGTAAGGAGGATATAATGATAAAAGTTAAATCCATTAACGCTGGTAATATTAAACATTTTATTTCCAGTAGTTATCTTTTTTTAGGAAAGGTATAATTTATGAAACTATATGTCTATTGATTGCAATTGTAGTTTTATCTATATACAAACGCTATTTACAAATATTAAAATTTATAATTTGGTATATATCTTTTTTTCAATACTAGCATATTTAATATCAATTAGTAATATAATTTGGATTGCAGATTTATTTGGAAACATTAGTTTACATTATCCTCAGAATGACACCGGTTATGATGATTGCTTATATTTTAGTAAAAGACATAAAAAGTAATGAATTATTATCTGCATTTGAACAAATTCATTTACCCAAAAAAATTATGTTAAGTATTACAGTAGCTTTTAAGATTTTTTTCCCAACATATAAATTGGAAATTAGAATGATTAGAGAATCATTAAAGATGAGAAATATTAATTTAAAAAAATTACAGAACCGCTAAAAATTTTTTTAGAGTATTGGCTAGTCCCAGTTTTAATGAGGATGAATCTTATTGCTGAAGAAATGACAGCAACAGCTATGACAAAAAGGGGTAGAATCACCAATGAGAAGGACATCATTTTTATAATGTGAGAATGAGAATAATTGATTATATTTTCTTAATTATTGTCTTTATAATTTTTGTATTTCTATTAATAGGGGCATTAAATAATGTTAGAATTTAGAAATGTGTCTTTACTTATAAGAATTCAGAAGAAAAGGTGTTAAATAATGTGAGTTTTAAAAATTAATGAGGGTGAGTGTGTTTTATTAACAGGAGTATCTGGAAGTGGGAAGTCAACTATTGTTCATTTAATGAATGGGCTTATACCAGCTTTATATGAAGGAGAATTAACTGGGAAAATATATTATAATAACTTCTTTAGAAAGTATAAAAACATATGATATAGCAAAAAGATATTGGTTATGTTAGCCAAGATCCAAGAGGACATTTTTACTACAAACACAACGAGTGAACTTGTATTTGCTATGGAAAATTTTGGAATTTCTCTAGATGAAATGAAAAAGGTATAATGCAGTTGTTGAATTATTAGAACTGGAAGAAATTGTTGATAAGAATATTTTGTATATTTCTAGTGGGGAGCGTCAAAAATAGCGATTGGGTGTAGTTTAACATTAATACCGAGAGTAATAATATTAGATGAACCATCATCTAACTTAGATTTTCGCATGACAAAGAAATTAACAATATTAATTGAAAAACTGAAAAAAATAAAGGTTATACAATAATTATTGCAGAGCATAGAATACATTATATTCAAAAATTAATAGATACGGTTTTAATTGTAAATAAAGGTATGATTAAAGGAAATAACAATTGATGATTTGAAAAAAAAACCACTGATTTTTCCTTTAAGAACTCTAGATGTATTTAATTTACAGCTAGAAAATATTAGCTCAAAAAAATAATGACTTACTACTGCAGATTGATAATGTAAGTTATGGAGATATATTATTGCAAATTTCAACATCTATAAATAAAGGTGATGTGATCGGTTTGATTGGAAGAAATGGTGCAGGGAAAACAACATTACTAAGGATGCTTACCAATATAATGAATCCAACTAAAGGAAAAAAATTTTAGGAAATGTTAAACCGTTTTTAGTGATGCAAGATATGGATTATCAATTTTTTTACAGAATCAGTTTTAAGTGAAATACGTTTTGGAAATGAAGGAGTTGAGAATGATAAAAGTTAATAATCTATTAGAAGAATTGGGATTAAATAAATTTAAAGATAAAATTCCCTTTTGAATTGTCAGGAGGGCAAAAAACAAAGGTTACTCATTTCTATAGCTGCAATATCTAATGTAAATTTATTGATGTTTGATGAACCAACTAGTGGTCTAGATTATATAAATATGGAAAAAGGTTAGTAGTGTGTTAAAAATCTATCCAAAGAAAATGCTCTAATAATAGCTACACATGATATAGAGTTTTTATATAAAACATGCAATAGAATAATATACTTAGATAATAAGACGATAAAAAAAGATTTTTATTTAGATAATGAAAGTAAATCGAAGTTCAGAATATTTTTATAAATATGGAGGGATAAAAATGAAATTAAAAACAAAAGATTATATTTTTAGGAATGGCAACAGTATTGTCATTAGTAGTTTACATGATAGCAATGGTTATCTCAAGCTTCTTAGGTGCATTTGGTCATAGCATATCACCTGGGATATGGGGATTATTAGCAGGAATAATCTTTGTATATATATGCTATAATTACAAAAAGTTTGGTATATTTACTGTTTTTATAATTATACATATGATTATATTTTCAATAATGGGAGGAGCGTATTTACCATGGTGGATATCTTCGATTACTGGTGCCTTTTTAGCAGATTTTGTATTAAAAACATTTGGTTATAATAATGTTATTTCTCAATGTGCAGCATTAAGTTTGATAAACATAGGAAGTGCGTGTGGTGCATGGATACCGATAATATTTTTTGCTGATTCATACAGAAGTGATTGGATAGCAAGAGGTCAATCAGCTGAAGCAATGGAGACCTCAATAAAATATGGTTCAGGACCATGGTTAATCCTAGGTATAGTATGTATAATAACGTTAAGTTGTATAGGTGTATTGATCGCAAGAAAAAAATTTTTGAAAAAAATATCAAAAATAATAATTTTTCGCTTGACAAGTAAATATTAAGGGTGTAAAATAATATCAATAAAAATAAAACTTTAGAAAAGAATAGTAATTTTTGAAAAAAAATTTTTTTAGCGAGCTAACGATGGTGAGAGGTTGGTAATTAATTTCTTAATGAACGCACTTTTTAGTTAATTATGAAAAATAATTGGTTACTCTGCCTAAGGAGTTCGAGTGGGTATGCTTATACCAAGAAAAAGTGGCAACATGGATTTGTATTTCGTCTTTTTACAGTTCTATTAGGAATTGTAAAAAGACTTTTTTTATTAGCTGTAACTTTATGGTATAGAGATAAAATCTAGGTATAAGAATATCAAAAAGAGTGGCACACGAAAATTCGTCTCTTTATAGTTAGATAGCAAATTTAACTATAAAGAGACTTTATTTATTATTACTATAATTATCTAAAGGAAAAATAATTAAAAAGGAGACAAAAATGAAAAATTATTACTATTAATAACTGCAATGGTTGCAGCAATTACGTTAACAGCTTGTTCAGGGCAAAAAAACAACTAAAAACAAAGATGGATGAAATTAAAGAAAAAGGTAAAATTGTCCTAGGAGTTTCTCCAGACTATCCACCTTATGAGTTTACAACTACAGAAAATGGGCAAAAAGAAAGTGGTTGGAGCAGATATTTATCTAGCTCAAGAAATAGCTAAAAACTAGGCGTGAAGTAGAAATCCAAGAAATGGCTTTTGATTCACTAATTGCAGCAGTAAATGCTAATAAAGTTGATATGGTTATTTCTGGAGTAAATCCTACTGAAGAAAAAGAAAAAGCAGTAGATTTTTTCTGATATATACTACACAGGTAAAGGTATTTTTTTGTAGTTAACAAAGATTCTGCTGAGATAAAAATCAGTTTAGCAGATTTAAAAAGGGAAAAAAAGTTGGAGTTCAAAAAGGATCTACATATGAAACATATGCTAAAGAACAATTAAAAATTGAAGATAAAGATTTACAATCTTTAACAGATGTACCAAGCTTACTACAAGATTTAAAAAAATAAAAATTGATGTAGTACTAATTCCAGATGATGTAGCAAAAATTGCAATTAATAAATACAATGACATTAAAATTAGTACATTTAGTGCAGAAAATGATCCAGAAGCAACAGGTATGGCTATTGTCTTTAAAAAGCAAAAGATGGTAGCAACAAAAACTTTATTAGAGCAAGTTAATGCCGTTATTAAAGAAATTAAAGAGAAAAATCTATTTGAAAAAAAGAATTAGATAAATATGCAAAACTTGCTGCTGCAAGTGAATAGAAAGAGGTAAAAAAATAAAATGTTTGATTTTTCTTCCAAAGTATTATACAACTTATATAGACGCAACCGTAACAACATTAAAAGTATCACTTATTGCGTTATTAATAGGATTGTTACTAGGAATAGTAATTTGTTTAGCCAAAAATAAGTACAATAAAAGTATTGAATGTACTAGCAACAATTTATGTTGAAGTAATTAGAAATACTCCAATATTAGTGCAAATTATGATTATATACTTTGCTCTTCCAGAAGTAGGAATATCATTTTACTCCATTTATGTCAGCAATAATTGCATTATCTATAAATTCAGGAGCTTATGTGAGCGAAATTTTCCGTTCGGGAATATTAGCTATAGATAAAGGTCAGATGGAGGCTGGACGCTCTTTAGGTCTTAGTTACTTCCAAACGATGAAAATTTATCATTTTACCACAAGCATTAAAAAAATAGTTTACCAGCTTTAGGTAATGAGTTTATATCGCTAGTAAAAGAATCATCAATAGTATACTTTGTCGGGGTAGCGGATATAATGTTTGCAGCCAATACTGTAAAAAATGCAACTTATGAAACATTTGGTCCATATTTAATAGCTGCGGCAATATATTTTATAATTACATCAGTATTATCATTCCTAGTAAAAAGACTAGAAAAATTAGCAAAGTAGGTGAAGACGTTGTTGTTAGAAATAAAAAAATTTGCATAAAAAAATTCGGTAAATTAGAAGTATTAAATGGTGTGAATATTAGTGTAGAAAAAGGGGAGAAAATCGTAATTCTAGGTTCTAGTGGTAGTGGAAAAAGTACAGCATTACGTTGTGTAAACTTATTAGAAATTCCCTACTGGTGGACAAATATTATACAACGGAGAAGACATTACTAAACAAAAATATCAATAAGTATAGAAAAAGTTGGAATGGTATTCCAAAAATTTTAATCTATTTCCAAATATGAGTGTTCTAGAAAATATAACGCTAGCTCCAAAAAGCTTTTTGGAGATGATACTGATGAAAACATAGAGAAGAAAGCAATAGAATTATTGAAGAGAGTAGGGCTTGAAGATAAAAAGATGTCTATCCAAATAGTCTTTCAGGGCGGTAAAAAAACAACGTGTTGCGATAGCACGTGCGTTAGCCAACTCACCAGAAGTATTATTATTTGACGAACCTACTAGTGCTTTGGACCCAGAAATGGTAAAAGAAGTATTAGATGTAATTAAAGAGCTGTCAGAAGAAGGATTAACTATGTTAATAGTTACTCATGAAAATGAACTTTGCTAAAGAAGTTGCTGATAAAGTAATCTTTATGGATGGGGGAGTAGTTTTAGAAGAAGGAACACCATCAGAGATATTCGATAATCCAAAAAGAGGATAGAACTAAAGAATTCTTTTCAAAAATTTTATAAGTTATTAGTTAATATTTTTGCAAGAAATTAAATGTAAAAGTTAAAATTTAAAGTTCGTGAAACAACCTTGTTTATAGAAATACAAGGTTGTTTTTTATGTTTTACAACTAAAATAACTTTTTATTTAGTTGATGAGCAGTAGAAATTCCACAAAAATGAACGTTAAAATTTAATGTCTTGACATAATAAAAGAAAAAGGTATATTATAGTGTAGTTGGAAAAGGAAATAAAAATATAAATAAGGAGAAAATTCTAATTATGATAGAACGTCTTTTTAAATTAAGGAAAATAATACAAACGTTAAAACTGAAGTAGTTTCAGGTTTGATCACATTTTTCTCAATGAGTTATATTTTAGTAGTAAATCCAGCTGTATTATCAGCAGCAGGTATTCCATTAGATAGAGTGTTTACAGCAACAATTATTGCAGTTTTTAGTTGGTACTTTAATTATGGCATTAGCAGCAAATTATCCAATAGTAGTTGCACCCTGGTATGGGAATAAACTCTTATTTTTGCAACATTAGCTGCTACATCAGGTTATAACTATAAAACTTTATTAGCAACGTGTTTTTTTAGGTGCTGTTATTTTTGTAATATTATCAGCAACAAAATTCCGCGAAATTTTAATCGATTCAATTCCTAATAATTTAAGATATGGAATTTCGGCTGCAATTGGGTTATTTATCGCATTTTTAGGACTTAAAAACTCTGCATTAATCGTGGCAAACCCACATACGATTCTTTCATTAGGTGATTTAAAAATCCAGTTGCTTATATGACAATTTTAGGTATCTTTTATAATCCTTGTTCTATTAGCTTTAGAGGTGAAAGGTGCTATCTTCATAGGTATGGTGGTAGTCGCTATTATTTCATACTTTACAGGAATGTTAAAAGTTGATAAAATTTTTGGTATTCCTCATATGGATTTAAAGCTTATTATATAATCCAGTTAGTGAGAGTATTAACGTATTACAATTAGGGTTATATGGAATAGTCTTTACATTTTTAATGGTAACACTATTTGATACTACGGGTACAATGGTCGCGGTAACTACACAAGCAGGTTTAATAAAAAATGGAAAAAAATGGAAAAAGTAAAAGAAGCATTATTAGCTGATTCATTTGCATCATTAGCAGGATCATTATTCGGAAGTACACCAACTTCAGCATATATAGAATCTTCTGCAGGAGTTGCAAACGGAGGACGTACAGGACTTACAGCTTTATCAACTAGCTTTCTTTGTTATATTATCAATATTTTTTTATTCCCATTAGCAAGTGCATTAGCTAAGTGCACCATCTATTACTTCACCGGCATTGATTATTATTGGTTCATTTATGATGGAAAGTATTGCTAAAAATTGATTGGTCAGATATAACAGAAGCCTTTCCCAGCATTTGTAACTATTATTGGTATTCCATTAACAGGTTCTATCAATGATGGTATTGCATTTGGATTTATATTCTACGTTATTCTAAAAAGTATCAAAAAGACAATGGAAAGATATTCATCCATTGATGTATATTTTTTGCAATATTATTTGTTATCCAATTATTATGGTTACATATGTAATATCAGTAAGACTCACTTTTTCAAGTGAGTTTTATTTTTTAATCATAGAATAGTTTATTAATTTTATTTACTATATAAACTGTAATTTAAATATATTTTTTGATTATTCGGAGAAAAATTAAGATTTAATGGCATTTAAATCAAAAAATATTGATATTGTAATCGAAATATAGTAATATAGTAAGCATAATTATTTTTATATGAGAGGAAAATATTATATGAAAAAGGTATTTTTAACAGGTATTTTATTATTTGGTATATTTTTTTGGTGCAGGTAACTAATCTTTCCACCAGCACTAGGTGTAAATTCTGGTGAGAACTTCTGGCCAGCAATTTTAGGGTTTCGTCGTTTCTGGAGTTGGTATTGCCATTGTAACACTAATCGTAGGAACTCTAAATCCAAAAAGGGTATGGAGCAGAATTAGATGAAAAAATTTCTCCATTATACTCAACTACATATTTAGTACTATTGTATTTATCTATTGGTCCATTATTCGCAATTCCGAGAACTGCAGCGACATCATTTTGATATTGGAGTTGCACCATTAGTAAAAGGAAGTAGCTTTACCATGGTTATTAATTTTTCACAGTAATCTATTTTTGCTTGTGCATTTATACTTGCAATTAATCCCTAGTAAAATATTAGACCGTGTAGGGAAAATTTTAACTCCAATTTTTCGCATTACTAATTGTAATTTTAGTTATATTAGGAGTTTCTAAGTTTGATGCAACTAATCCAGCTGCAAAAACTTATGCAACAAGTTCAGTAGCGTTTGGTACATGGATTTATTGAAGGATATAATACACTTGATGCATTAGCATCTGTTGCGTTTTTGTATTATTGCAATGAGTGCATTAAAACAACTTGGTTTTTAAAGATAAAAAGAATTTTTAGCAAGTACATGGGTTGCTGGGATTGTAACAGCAATTGGATTCAGTATTTCTATACGTAGGTCTTGGACTTTTTAGGGAATAAATTTGCAGTACCAGCAGAAGTTTTAGCTGATCCAAAAAGTTAATAAAGGAGCATATGTTCTTACAGAATCAGCACGTGGAGTATTTGGTAACTTTGGTGGAATCTTCTTAGGAGTTATGGTTATCCTTACATGTTTTACAACTACAGTAGGATTAATCGTAGCAACATCAGAATTTTTTTCAATAAAAATTCCCACAATTTTCTTATAAAGCATATGCTATTGTTTTTCACATTAGTTGGATTTGCTATAGCAAATATTGGACTTCAAGATGTAATTAAATTCTCAGTTCCAATGTTACTATTCTTATACCCAATCACAGTAGCATTAGTTATTATTATAGTTAACAAGTATGTAGCATTATCGAAATTAGGTATGCAACTTGCTATGGGAGTAGTTACTCTAATTTCTATATTGTCAGTAATTGGAGCACATTTAAAAGTAGCAGCGATAGCTGAATTAATAGCTAAATTACCGTTAGCAGCCCAAAGTTTAGAATGGTTAATACCAGCATTAGTATTTATTGCTCTAGCAGCAGTATTGCCTAATAGACAAAAAGGAAAAGTTTACGATTTTTAGTGAACTGTAAAACAAAATCACCTGTTGATAGATTATATCACAGGTGATTTTTCTATATGCTAAAAATAGTAGTTTCGTATTACAAAAATTTCAGGGATTATTCTTTTGAATTAATTAATTTTTTTACTTCATCTAGTAAGAACATCTTTAATATTCAAAGATTCTACAAAACTCTCCAGAGACTAGTTTTTTCAAAATTAATTTTTATCTGTTGTTTTGTAAGCTCTAATAAGTTGATTTTTTGGTGTTTTTCTTCTGAAATAAATTCAACGATATCTGATTTATAACCAAATACTTCTAACACCTCACTACGAATAGAATCAGTAAGAAGGGTAGAAAAATTTTTTTCTTTTATAATACCATGCTTTAGCATAAATGGAATAAAGGTCGAATCTAGTTGACTATTTACTTCCTTTTTGACAGCATGGAACGGCAAAAATACTTTTGCATTCCAACCTAGGGATTTTAGTAAGGCGATGTCTGTAGCCGTATTACATGCATGAAGACTGATAACCATATCTATTTTATTTTTGTTTTCATAGTCGATGACATCTCCATAAATAAATTCTAGGTTAGTAAAAGTTAAGCTTTTTTGCAATATTATTACAATGTTCAATGACTTCTTTTTCAGATCAATACCAATAATTTTTAACATTTAGTTTAAGAAGTTCTGTTAAGTAATAATACGTAGAAAAGGTCAAAGTAACTCTTGCCACTACCAAAGTCCAAAATCGTAATTTGATTTTTAGTATCAAGCTGAGTTGTTGCATGCTTAATAAATTCCAAATACTTGTTAATTTGTCTAAATTTATTAAAGCGTGCTTTTAATATTTTTCCTTCTTTATTTTTGAATACCTAATTCAATTAGAAAATCATACTTTTGTTTTTTTCATCTAGGAAGTATTCTTTACTAGTATTATGCTCAAAAGATATATCTTTTTCTCTGTTTTCTTTTTTATTTATACTAACTTTAAACTTTTTAGAAATTTTTATATTGATGATTTCGTCACTGGTAATAACACTAATATCTTTTGCAAGAAAAATAATTCTTCGAGCATAATTTTTATTTTTATCTGCATCTGCTGTAATGATGTTTTTCATGTTTTTATTATACGCTTATAACGATATTCAAATTGTATATTAATATCGTTTTTTTATATTAACAGGTTTTGCAATAACTTTATCAAGTTCTAATTCTTTATTGCGTATATTAGAAAAAGTTATTTTAGCAAGATTATTATTTTTTTATATGAGATAATAATTCAGAGATTATTTCGTGATTCATAGTTTCTCCTTGAGAATGTATTAAATATTATTTATATTCCATATTACAATACTTTGTTTTAATTGGCAAATTAAAAAAATAATTAAATCAAACTCTGTTATTCTGTTGAGTATTACATTTTATGCGTGGTATAATTTTAGTAGTTAGAAAAATATAGAAAAAGGTAGATAGTATGAATATATTAGATATTATTGAAAATATAAAAAAATAAAAAAACCATTTATGGATCATTACCAACTAAAAGTAAATAATATTTCTCAAGATTCACGAAAAATTACAAAAGGTGATGTCTTTGTTGCAATTAAGGGCTATACAGTAGACGGCTATAATTATATAGAAAAGGTAATTGCACAAGGAGCTGCCTTAGTAATAGCAAGTCGTTACGAAGATTATAACGTTCAAGATTGTGCCGTTGTTGTTGTAAAAGAGCATGAAATCGAAAAATTGCAAGTATGCTTGCAAAAATAAATTCAGGGAACAAGGTTCATACTGTTGCAGTAACAGGAACGAATGGGAAAAGCGAGTATTTCAACATTAGTACACAATATGTTACGTGAATTAGGAGAAAGTAGTTCTTATATTGGAACAAATGGTTTTGGGAAAAACGATGATGAGCCAATTTATTTAGGGAATACAACTCCTGATGTAGTAACTTTACATAACAAAATTGGTGAATTACATCGTGAAGATATTAAAAATTTAGCATTTGAAGCATCATCACACGCGATGGTATTAGGTAGAATTTACAATGTTGATATAGATGTTGCGATTTTTACTAATCTTACATATGAACACATGGATTTCCATGGTGATATGCAAAACTTATGCTTATGATAAGAGCTTATTGTTTTCAACATTAGGAAATAATTTTTTTCTGAAGCTAAGTATGGGGTATTAAATAAAGATGATGAGTATTATAGTATTATGTCAAAATGCTTATACCATCAAGAAATAAATTATTCAGTGTTGGATGAAGCAGCAGATTTTTATGCGTATAATATAAAAACAATATAGTGAAAATGGAAGATATAAAACTACATTTACCTTAAAATCACCAGAAGGTGAATACGAGTGTCAGACAAATTATATTGGAGATTTTATGGTAAGTAATGTCCTAGCTGCTCTTATAGCGGTGTGGTTAAAAGGATATTCAGTAGAAAAATTGGTAAATATTTTACCGAACTTAGGAGCTTTATACGGACGTATGGAGATTTTAGGAGAAGATTTACCGATTGATATCATAAGTGATTTTGCGCATACTCCAGATGGTTATAAAAAATTATTGGAAGCAACTCGTGAAATTAGAAAAAACAAACGTACCTTATTGCTGACAGGAATGGGCGGTGGACGTGATATTTCTAAAGGACCGTTAATTGGTGAAATTATCTCAGAAGCTGATTATGTGGTTATAACAACAGATAGTCCACGTGATGAAGATGTAGAGGTTCTTATGGGGACAATTGAAAAAGGTATGACACATAAAAACTACGAAAAAGTATGGTTCAGAACGGATGCAGTAAAAAGAATTATTCAGTTGGCTGAACCAGGGGATGTTGTAATACTTGCCTCAAAAGGTCGCGAAGATTATGAAATTCTTCAAGGTGGCAAAAAGGTTTGGCATTCTGACCCAGTAGTTGCAATAGAAGAAGCTAAAAAGAAATTTAATGTGAAGTAGGAATTTGAAAGGAAAAAGACGTGATAGAAAAGATTAGAGAACAAGTAGAAAAAAGAAGAACGTTTGCGATTATCTCACCCTGACGCAGGAAAACAACACTAACAGAAAAACTGTTACTTTTTGGAGGAGCCATAAGAGAGGCGGGTACTGTGAAGGGTAAAAAGACAGGTAAATATGCAAAAAGTGACTGGATGGATATAGAAAAACAAAGAGGAATTTCGGTTACCTCTTCTGTAATGCAATTTGATTATGATAATAAAATCATAAACATACTAGATACACCGGGACACGAGGATTTTTCTGAAGATACATATCGTACACTTATGGCGGTAGATAGTGCGGTGATGGTTATTGATGGAGCTAAAGGGATTGAGGCACAAACACTAAAACTATTCAAAAGTTTGTCGTATGCGTGGTATTCCAATCTTTACATTTATTAATAAACTTGACCGTGAGATAAAAGATCCACTAGAGCTGTTAGAAGAAATTGAAGAGAAACTAGAAATTGAAACATATCCTATGAATTTACCAGTTGGTATGGGGCAAAACTTCTTTGGGATTATGGATAGAAAAAATCATTATATTGAACCATTTAAAGAAGATAGCGACTTTGTTGAATTAGATGATGAATATAATATTGTGGATGATAACCCAATCGCACAAGATGCAATGTATCAAAAGTGCGTAGAAGATATGATTTTAGTTACAGAAGCGGGTGTTGATTATGATTATGAAAAACAACTTCGTGGAGAACAAACACCAGTATTCTTCGGTTCAGCATTGTCTTCATTTGGTGTAGAAAGTTTCTTAAATTATTATGTAGATAATGCACCAACTCCAAAAGGTCGTCGTGGCATACATGAGGAAGATATTGAACCAACTGATGCTGAATTTTTCAGGATTTATCTTCAAAATTCAAGCTAATATGGATCCAAAACATCGTGATAGAATAGCGTTCTTGCGCGTGTGTTCAGGAGAATTTAATCGTGGAATGGACGTAACTCTTGCACGTACAGGAAAAATTAAAAATATCTCGTTCAACAAACTTTATGGCGGACGACAAAGCTACAGTAGATATTGCTTATGCTGGAGATATTATTGGATTATATGATAGTGGAAATTATCAAATAGGAGATACACTTTATCAAAAATAAAAAGTTGAGTTTGAAGCATTACCATCATTCACACAGAAATTTTCGTAAAAGTTTCTGCGAAAAATGTTCTTAAACAAAAACACTTCCACAAAGGTGTGGAACAACATTCAAGAAGGTGCAATTCAATATTATAAAACCTTACATACAAATCAAATAATTTTTAGGAGCAGTAGGTCAGTTGCAATTTGAAGTATTTGAACATCGTATGAAAAATGAATATAATACAGAAGTTATAATGGAAAGAATAGGACAAAAAGACAACTCGTTGGATAGAAAACGAAGATTCAATTAATGAAAATATGTCGAGTTCGCGTAGTATTTTAGTAAAAGATTTATACGATAATTACGTATTCCTATTCGAAAAATGACTTTGCAATGAACTGGTTTAACGACAAATATCCAGAAGTGAAATTATTTAGTAAGTTGTAAAATATCAACAAATAGTAAAAAGTTAATATACCTTATAAGGAATGACTAAATAAACAGGTTTTAAGAAACTATGATTGCTAGTCATTCCTTGATTTTCTATAGTATAAAATTTGAAAAAAAAGTTATTCTAGGTATATAATAAAGTGTTAGCAAAAATTTTTAAATTTAAAGAGGATCGTATGAAAAAAATTTAATAAAAATGCTGGAACTCTACAAAGAACCAAAAATATAAAAAGTGTTGTTAATTACATTTTCTTTGGAGTTTGTACAACATTAGTAAACTTTGTAACATATGCAATTTTGTATTATTATGGTATGGAAGTAATGCCAGCCAATTTAATATCGATAACACTGTCAATTTTATTCGCGTATTTTGTCAATGCAAAATATGTCTTCAACTCAAAAAGCTGTAGGGATTTAAAAAGGTTTTTTTATGAACTTTCAAAAATTTTTCACAGCTAGATTAACGACTTTAGTAATTGAAGTGTTTGGAGTTGAATTATTTATTTATGTAGGAATGAATGCCTATTTGGCTAAATTTATTATTCAATTTGTAGTACTTGTTGCTAATTATGTGATTAGTAAATTTTTTAGTTTTTACAAAGGAGAAGAAATAATTTATGAAGTGGTTTATTACTGATATGGATGGAACTTTTTAAATGATAAAAAGAAGTTGCCCCTAACGCTCAAGATGTAGTAGTAAAATTGCAAGATAAAGGAAGTAAGTTTATCATAGCGACTGGAAGACCTGATATTGCAGTTAAAACACTATTATTATAATTTGGGAATGAATGATGTAGTTATCTCCAACAATGGTAGTCTAATTAGAAACTTAAAAAAACAGGAGATAGTCTATCAAAAAAAGTTTTACTATAGATGAAGTTGAAACGATATACAATATGTTTAAAGAGTTAAATGATGATGTTATAGAATTTCACGTTTATACATTAAACTATATTTATTGTAACAAGTTGTCGTTTAGTATAGCGCGTATGAAACGTTTAGAAGAAAATATGCCTGATGAATTAAAAACACCAATGTATATTCATGATGATATTGTAGGAGAAATAAAGAAGAATAAAGAAGATTGTCAAAAAAATAATGATGATCGCAAAGGATCATGAGAAAGTTGAAAAATTTTTATAAAAAAAGTTAGTAAAGTATTAGATGTAGATGGAACTTTTTTTCAGCAACTGATTTTTCGATATTATGCCAAAGGGCTGTAATAAAAGGAACTGCAATAGAAAAACTAGCACAGTATTATAATTATTCAATAGATAAGTGTGTAGTATTTGGTGATAATTTCAACGATAAAGAAATGTTTGACGTAGCTGGATGGAGTGTATGTCCAGATAATGCAAGTACAGCTATTCAAAATATGTGTGATGAAGTTATTGGTAATAATAATGATTTTTCTGTAATAAAGAGTATGTGAAGATTACTACAAAAATAAAATAAGTACTTGCGAAGTTTGATAAAATTTGATAAATTAGTATATAGCTATAATTTATACTAAAAAGTAAAGAACAAAAAAATTATTTATTGTCGAGTACAATGAAAAACAAAGGAGAACTTTCATGAGAGGAAGAAGAAATGAGAAGAAAAAGTCTAGTAGAATACTTGCCTTTCTGTCTTTAGTAGTTATTATTTTAACCTCAATTGGTTTAACTACAAAAACTAATGCACAAAAAAGTAAATCTAGGACTAGATCTTCAAGGAGGATTTGAGGTACTATATCAAGTAGAGCCTCTAAGAGACGGTCAAACTATAGATGAAGCGGCAGTTAAAGCAACAGCCGATACAATCAGTAGACGTATTAATATATTAGGTGTAAAGCGAACCAGTTATTACAGTAGAATCTGGTAATAGAATTAGGGTAGAACTTGCAGGAGTTAAGGATCAAGAATCAGCGAGAAAAGTTTTATCTACACAAGCTAATTTAACAATTCGTGATGTAGATGATAAGATACTTTTAGATGGTTCTGATCTTCAAGAAAATGGAGCTTCTCAAGGTTTTTGATCAAAATAATAAACCAGATGTCAATTTAAAATTAAAAGATGGTGAAAAAAATTCGGAAATATTACTTCTGAAATTAGTAAACGTGGTGCAGGTAAAAACTTAATGGTAATTTGGATGGACTTTAACGAAGGTGATTCGTTTAAAGCAGAATCTGCTAAAAGTAATCCTAAGTACATTTCAGCACCACAAGTAAGTCAAACTATTAACTCAAAAGATGTTCAAATCACAGGAAACTTTACAGTAAAAGAAGCTAAAGAAATGGCAGCATTACTTAACTCTGGTGCTTTACCAGTTAAACTTACTGAGATTTATTCAAACTCAGTTGGAGCTCAATTTGGAGCAGATGCATTAAGTCAAACAGTATTAGCAGGGGCTATCGCACTTGGTATTATTTGTTTATTTATGCTAATAGTTTACCGTGTACCTGGATTTGTAGCTAGTGTAATGATGGTAGCCTATGTTTATATTACAGTTGTGTTCTTTAACATGATTTCAGGTGTTCTTACGTTACCAGGTATTGCAGCTTTAATTCTTGGGGTGGGTATGGCAGTTGATGCTAATATTATTATGTACGAGAGAATTAAAGAAGAAGTTCGTGCAGGATATCCACTTAAGAAAGCATATCTGGATGGAGCGCGTCAATCACTTTGGACTATTTTTGATTCTCAATTTACTACAGTAATAGCAGCTATAGTACTGTTTATCTTTGGTACAAGTAGTGTTAAAGGTTTTGCAACAATGTTATTACTATCAATTCTAGTCAGCTTTATAACTTCAGTATTTGGTACAAGATTACTATTAAGTTTATTAGTAAATTCTAATATCTTTAATAATAGACCAGAATATTTTGGAGTTAATAAAAATCAATTCATGAATCTAAATTTGGAATTAATTCATTAAAATTAAATACAAAATTTGAATGGTTAAGTTTCACAAAAAAATATGAAGAAATTCTTCGCATTTAGTATAGCAATTATGATTGCAGGGACAATCTCGTTAGGAATGTTTTAAACTTAACTTAGGAATTGATTTTTCTAGTGGTACACAATATTGACGTAGCATCAAATACAGAACTTACAACTGAACAAGTAAAACAAGACTTATCATCGCTTGGGTGAAAAGACGAAAAATTGTTTTAACACCAGATAAAAAAACAAGCAACTGTTCATTCTAAAGATAGTTTTGCACAAGATAAATCTATTGAAATAAAAAGTACTTCTCTAAAAAAATACAATAAAGATGCTAATCTAAGTGTTGTATCACCAGTAATAGGTAAAGAACTTGCAAAAAATGCATTGTTCGCATTGATGTATGCTTCAATCGGTATTATTCTTTATGTTGCATTCCGATTCGAATGGAGAATGGGACTTACGAGTGTAATAGCTCTTTTACACGATGTAGCGGTAATTATCTTTATAACAAGTATTTTACGTTTAGAAGTTGATATTACGTTTATTGCTGCAGTTCTTACAATTGTCGGGTATTCTATTAATGATACAATCGTTACATTTGATAGGATTAGAGAACATATGCGTCATGAAAAAGTATTGACATCAAAAGAGCAAATTTACAAACTTGTTGATGTATCATTACGTCAAACATTGACTCGTTCTATTAATACTGTATTAACTGTTATTATTACAGTTGTCGTTATGTTATTAGTAGGAAGTAGCTCAATTTATACATTTTAATGTAGCACTACTTATTGGGCTTATATTTGGTCTTTACTCATCTCTATTCATCGCCGCACAACTATGGGCAGTGTTGAAAGTTAGAGGTTAAATAAAAAAAGGAAAAAAATAGAAGTATCAGTTCGTAAAATCTCCCAAAAAGAGAAAGAAAAATGATAAAGTATTGGTTTAATAATAAAAATCTGAAGGTAGAATTTTTTTCTATCTTCAGATTTTTATTTTGTTTAAAAGTAAGTATTAGTTAAATATGTTAGAGTAGATAAGAAAAATTTAAATGTGATATAATTTAGAAGTAATTTTTAATAAGGAGAATAGTTTATAAATGGAATGTTATTTAAAACTATTGACTGAACATGTATATTTGATATTGTTTATATCTATGATTTTTGGAATTTGCAGCCTTACCACTTCAGGTGAAACAATGATGCTACTTGCTGGTATTATAGCTTATGGAGGGCATGCAAGTTATTTAGGAATGATATTGGCAAGTGCATTGAGGGACAATAACAGGGATGCAGTTATCTTATGAAGTGGGACGTCGATTAGGGAGTTAAAAGCAATAGAAAAATATGGATCATATGTAGGGACTTACCCCTATCAGAATGACAAAAAGCATCTAGAATTCTTTTAATAAATATGGAAACATAGTGATTATAGTTGCATATTATTTACTGGAGTTCGTCATATATTAGGATATTTTTCAGGAATAACAAAAGTGGATGCAAAAGATTTCATATCTATTCTACCTTTTGGAGGAATCGCTTGGGTAGGGAACATTTTACTACTTTAGGTTATGTTTTTAGGTCGAGGGCAAAACCTGTATTTCCATTTAATGCATAAATATGGAACATTAGCAATGTTATTTGGATTAGCTGGATTATTTATATATTTAATTTACAAAAATTAGGAACTAGAGAATTTTCAGCGTTCATTAAAAAGAGTATTAATTTTTATTCTGCCTATTATTTTTCGATAGCAGTAATAATTTATAAATGTTTCAACTGACCAATGTTTCATCCGAAAATTTATTACTGAAGTTTTTATTTTACCTAGCAGTAATATTATTAGTGATTTCATTTTTATGTTATTTAAAAATTACATTGAAAAAATAATACTACAAAAATTGTTAGTAGTAGTAGACTATCAGAAAAGACTTTTGTTGACGCTGCATTGACATTAGAACGAGCAAGCGAATTAGAAAAAGTTATTGTAGATAAAATAGAAAAAAATATAGACAAGATAACCAAGATATAATGTTTTACAAAAGATACGCATTATACCAACTATTTAACTACAAGAGAAGGTCGATATATCCCAATAGAACATTGTATAATTGATACAGAAGGGCATGGGTTATATGGTGAAGTAGCAAAAATATGAAAAACACGCTAGAAGGTTTTCAATAAAACGTCTTTTTGGGAGCATTGACTTTAGCAAAATATATAAGTCGTAGTGATTATGAGGAAGTTGAGTTTTGCGGTGTTGTATCGAATATTTGCGTGATTAAGTAATATAATAATGACTCAAACATATAATGAAAAAGTGGAAATAAAAAGTTGATCTAAAAAGCCACTAAAGGTATGGATGATGAAATCGACAGTACTTTAAAAAAATATTTAGAACAACTTACAGTAAGAGTGAAAAAGAATAAAAAAAGACTTTGGATTTTTTTCCAAAGTCTTTTAATATACGATTTTTCAGAAAATATAGAAAAATTATTTCATTTTATGATAGAATAATAACAAAAATTAGAAGGGTAGGGTGAAATAATTATGAATTATTTATTAGTATCTCGAACTTTCCAGTAAAGTCAAGAGTTTTTTGCAAAGAGTTTGAAAAGAAAAAGGCATTGTTGTATTAGGGAGTAGGTTCAGAAAGTTATGATGCGTTAAGTGAGACTTTAAAAGATACCCTAACAGAATATTTTAGAGTTGATAACATGGAAAATTATGAAGAAGTCTTTCGAGCAGTTGCATTTTTAACATACAAACATGGGAAAATAGATAGAATAGAATCTAACAATGAATATTGGCTTGAACTAGATGCTGGAGCTACGTGAAGATTTTAATGTTTATGGAGTTAAACCTAAACAGCTAGAACTTACGAAAATATAAATCAAAGATGAAAAGCGATGTTTAAAGAAGCAGGGAGCAAAGAGTAGTAGAGGGTATGCTGCTACTAATAAAGAAGAATTATATGATATTTTGAAAAAAATTGGAATTACCGCTTATTGCGAAACCGGATAATGGAGTAGGTTCTGCTAATACATATAAGTTATTATCTCAAAAAGAGATGTAGCAGAGTTTATTAATGAATGGGATGAAAAAGAAAGTTACTTTTTTGAGGAATTTGTTGAAAATGGACTTCTCTGTACATATGATGGTTTAATTAATCAACATGGAGATATTGTATTTGAAGACAAGTTTTTTTATACACTGAGTCAACACTTGATGCAGTCAATGATAGTTTAGATTATGCAAATATTATTGAACCTAATATTGATTCGAAATTGAGAGAAATAGGAAATGTATTGTCCATGAAATTTGGTATGAGAGAAAGATTTTTCCATATAGAGTTCTTTAGACTTCCGGACGGTGAGTATATTGCTCTAGAATATAATAATCGTATTGCTGGTGGGACATGTGTAGATTTATATAATTATTCTTATAATATTTCTTTTATATGATATTTATGCTGATGTAGTATTAGATAATGAAGTTTCTCGAAATTCAACAAATAGATATACAATTTCATTGTCACGACGTAATAAGTATCAGTATGTATATTCTCTTGACAATATACGAAATAAATATACACAAGAGTTACGTATGATTTCTTATGTCCCAGAGGTTTTTCGGCATCAATGGGCGATATTATAATAATTATATCAGTTGATAATAAAAAAATCAAATAAACGAAGTTATGGACTATGTTCAAAAATGTAAAATAAAAAAACACTGTTATTTTTCAATAGTTTATAGAAGAGGAGTAAAGATGAATAAAAAAAGTTGAAAAATATTATTATATATTGTTATTTTTGGGTTAGGATTTTTGGATAGAAATCTAATTTCATATTATATGAGGGAACAACTTTCATCACAAGAAGCACCAAATATTTATTTAATAATTGCAACATTATTATTTGGCATTATTTTACAAATTATAATTCATGAAGCAGGGCATTTGTTTTTTGGATTATTAAGTGGTTATAAATTTATAAGTTTTAAGGTATTTAATTTTGCAATAGTTAAAGATGAAGAAAATAAAAATAAAATTCAAAAATAATTCAGGAACAAAGGGAACTGCAGGGACAATGTTTAATGGAACCACCAAAGCTTGAAAATGGGACATTTCTATAAACTATATTTAGCTGGTGGAGTGCTATTTAATATAATATTTTTCGTTGCTAGGGTGGATTATCGCACCTAGTGTATATATGTTGATATTTACCTTAATAGGATTAGTTTTTGCAATTACTAATGCAATTCCTATGGGATTTAATGATGGAATGAGTTTTAAACTTTGCTTGAGAAGCGAAATAAATAGGTATGCAATTCATTTGAGTTTAGTTAGTGTTGCTTATGCAACGTACGGAAAATCTTATGTGGTAGAACATCCAGAAGTGTTAGAAAAATAAAGAACTTAAAAAGTAAAGGAAGCGACACATATAACAGATTACTTAAAGTTTTTAGAAATAGAATATAATCAAGATAAATTCGAATTAAAAAGTTTATGATAGCTTATTAAAACTTTATTTAGAAAATCCAGATTTAATATTGCCATATAAAAATAGAGGTAATGAGAAGTTTAGTGATGTTTGCGAGTTTATTTGAGCCTGAATCAGAAATTATAGAAAAACTGATGAAGGATAAAACACGTTAGTGCGCGTCTTAAAGCGAAAAGAACCTCAAAAATAAAACTATTTTGGCAGTATACGAATGGCGCGTTAAAAAAATAACCCTCAAAAAGGCATTAGTTATTTTAGAAGATGGTAGAAAGATTTTTGCATAGAAGTCCGCATTTATATACAAAAATTATAGATGAAAAGTATATTAATTATATTGAGAGTTTAATAACATCTGAAATGGAGTAAAAATATAAAATAAGAACCAAGATTGAGTTAGTCAAACTTGGTTCTATTTTTATTTTGTTAGAGATTAAGATACTGAAAATCTAAATCATCATACTTCGATTTACTAAGATCTGTTAATGAATCAAAGTCTGTATCAGGAAATAGTGGATCTAAATCATCAATATTTAAATTTTTCGTTGGATGAGGTAGGTTTGTTAGAAATAAGCGCTGAAATATCTAGATTGTTATATTTATCCTCATGATTGTCTTTTTTATCTTCAAAATTATATTGTATATCTATCTCTTCTATGTTATTCTCTTCATTTTGATTATAAAATAAAACACCATATTCATCTAAAAAGTTCTTCTTTTGAGTAATTTTTAAGTGGGTCTTCAATAGGAGATATAGTATTTTTCATAGATTGATTTTACGATATCTTCATTAGTTTCAATAGTATTTTGCTTTTGGGTGCCATGAATTTATCAATCGATCAACAATATCTAGTTGGTTATCGTTAAGCAACTCTAATTTATTTTTTTATTTTTTTCTATTTTATTCATAAAACCACCTACATGATATTGTGAACAGGATGTTTTTCATTTTCTTTTTAAATAAGCAATGTAATCTGCACCCCAGTTCTCAAGTTCATTGAGAACACCTTTGAATTTTTTCCGATATCTGTAAGGCTATATTCGACCTTTGGTGGAATTTGGGCATAAACTTTTCTATTTATAAGTCCATCTTGTTCTAGTTGCTTTAACTGTTTTTGTTAGAGTAGCTTGTGTAATATTTCTAATTCACGTTGAAGTTCATTAAATCTTTTTCTCCATTATCTAAAATGTGTAGTATTAAAATTGTCCATTTTCCTGTTAATAGTTTTTGTGTAGTAAAAAAAGGACATGCTCCAAATAATTCTTGATTTTTTTCATATTCTAACTCCTAAAATTTTTCATATTAATAAAAAAAGTTTATATAATACATTACTATCTAAAAAGATACTAACTATTATAAAAAACGTACTTGTTTATTTTAATATACATTATTATAATTAGATATATAAATTATAAAACGAAAAAGAAATATTTAGCAAGAGGCTAAATAATCTGGAGGACAAAAAAATGACAAAATGCAAAAATTTATACCAAAAATAGAAGAAGCTAATATGCATTAGGAAAAATTTACTGATTTCTGAACAAGAGGTAATAGAAATTATTGATAATGCAGTGAAATACTCACCAAGTGCGTTTAATTCTCAATCAGCTCACGCAGTAGTTTTATTAGGGGATAATCACCAAAAACTTTGGGATATTACTTATGCTGAATTAGAAAAACTGTTACCAACTGATGAAGCTAAAGCTACAACGAAAAAGGGAAAATTGATAATTTTGCGGCAGCATATGGAACAATTTTATTCTTTGAAGACCATAATATTGTAAAAGGCCTACAAGAACAATTTCCATCATATGCGGATAACTTCCCATTATGGTCTGAGCAATCAACAGGTATTGCATCATTTGCAGTATGGAATGCGTTAGCAGAAGCTGGAGTAGGAGCAAATATTCAACACTACAATCCAGTAATTGATGAAAAGAGTAGCAAAAGAGTGGGATATTCCATCTAACCTAGTTTTACGTGCGCAAATGCCATTTGGCGAAATAGTTGGCGAAGCAGCACCTATAGAAAAGAAAAAGCTCGTGTAAGAGTAGTAAAATAATATAAATAAAACTTCCCATAAAGTCAAAAACACTACTTTGGGAAAGTTTCTTTATGTTACTTAAATAAATATTTTTAGACAGTGGTTTTATGCTTAGTATATTGGAATAAGTCTTTAAATGTGTTATTATAATAGATGTTATTAATAAATAAATTTTTGAAAGGTCTAAAATTTTAAATCCCATGTTAAATATAGTAATTAAAAAAATTTAGAAGACACTAAAAATTAGCAAAATTAGTTGCTGATTCGATTGAAAATAATAAGTTGCTTTTTAATGTTGAATGGTGATTTAGCGGCAGGAAAAACGACTTTTTACAAAAATATTTGGCTGAATATTTAGGAGTAAAAGTTGTTGTAAATTCTCCGACATTTAACATTATGAAAGAATATAAGTTTCCGGCTGGTCGCTTGTATCATATTGATGCATATCGTTTAGAAGACAGTGATGAAGATTTAGGTTTTGACGACATTTTTTTATGAAGACAATGTATGTGTAATAGAATGGGGAGAATTTATTGAAGAATTTCTACCACTAGAAAAATTAGTTTTTTAACATTCGACTTAATGGTGAAGAACGTAATGTAGAGATAATTGCAACTGAGAAATATAGAAAAATAGAGGAAAGGATTGATGAAAAATTGGTAAGTATAGTAGTAGAAGCATCAAATGGTTTTTGTTCGATAGCATGCCTAGAGAATAATGAGGTATTGTCGCAACGAAACATGGAGTGTAGTAATAATTTATCAGCGATAATTTTGCAAGAAATTGATAATTGTTTAAATGATGCAGGAAAAAGCAAAAAGATTTAACAGAAATAATTGCAAGTAATGGTCCGAGGCTCATATACTGCCATTCGTGTTGTTGCGGCTATATGTAAGACATTAGCTTATACTTTAAAATTGCCACTGAAAAGTTGTTTCAAGTTTAAAACTTCAAGCACTTTTGGAGTTTGAAAGTAATAGATTAATCGTACCGCTTATTGATGCACGTCGTAATAATGTTTTTGCAGCAATATATAAGGTTGAAAAATAAAAATTAATAGAAGTTTTGCAAGAGGATTATTATTCTTTAGAAGAATTAAATAACTTTTTAAAAATAAGGATGAACAATTTGTTTATGTGGGACGTGATATAAAAACTAAAAGAAAAACTATTGTTGGCAGAAAATAACGAGAATGAAGTAAGTGCAGCAAATGTTGTCAAAATTTATGATAGTTTAGAAATTGTTGATAGTTATAATATGAAACCACAATATTTAAGGAAAACAGAAGCAGAGAGGAACTAGAAAATGATAAAAATAAATAAAGTAGATGTTAATGATTTGGAAGTACTTTCAAAAATTGATATTGATAATTTTGAAGATGCATGGACAAAGGAAATGTTTAAAAAGTGAATTAGAACATCCAAACGCAGAATATTATGGATTATTTAACGATGAAGAAATGATAGGTTTTTGTGGTGGATGGTTAGTGTCGGATGAATATCAAATTAATAAAATTGTCATTGACAAACCTCATCAAAATAAAAAAACTTGGTCAGATATTTTTCACTTATATAATGCAGGTGCTAAAATTAAAAAGGTGTGAAAAAGCCTTAGTAGAGGTGCGTGTGAGTAATATGCCGGCAATAACTGTTTATGAAAAAAATCAGGATTTGCTACAATTGATATTAGAAAAAAATTATTACAAAAATAATGGTGAAAATGCCTATGTAATGGTAAGGGATTTTTAGTAATGAACGATTTTTAAAAGAAAAGATAAATATATTGGCGATAGAAACGAGCTGTGATGAAACGTCGGTTGCTGTTGTTAAAAAAATGGTAAAGAAGTATTATCGAATATTGTAAGTAGCCAAATTGAAACTCATAAACAATTTGGTGGAGTTGTCCCCTGAAATTGCTAGCCGTCAGCATATAGAAGTAGTAATTCAAATTGTTGAAGAAGCACTTGAAGAAGCTAAGACTTCACTTTCTGAAATAGATGCATTGTGCGTAACGCAAGGTCCGGGGTTAATAGGGTCGTTGTTAGTAGGTGTAAATGTTGCTAAGGCATTAAGTTATGCTCTTGATAAACCATTAATTGCAGCACATCATATTGCAGGGCATATTTATGCTAGTAATATAGATAATGATATAGTTTATCCATCGTTGGCTCTAGTAGTCAGTGGTGGGCATACTGAACTTGTTTATTTAAAAGACGAACTTAATTTCGAAATTATTGGTTCTACTCATGATGATGCGGTAGGTGAAGCATATGATAAGGTGGCAAAGGCAATTAAATCTAGAATATCCTGGTGGACCTAAAGTTGACAAACTTGCAAAACTAGGTGAGGATAAATACAAATTTCCACGTGCTATGATTGATAGTAATGATTATAATTTTTAGTTTTTCAGGAATGAAGTCTGCGGTTATCAACTTTGTACACAATGCTAATCAACGAGGTGAAGAAATAGTACCAGAAGATTTGGCATGTAGTTTCCAAACGGCGGTAGTGGAAGTTTTAATTACAAAAACTAAAAAGGCTATAATTAATTTAGGAGTTAAGCAGTTGATACTAGCTGGAGGTGTGGCAGGTAATAGTGAGCTTCGTAAGCAAGTACTAGAACTTGAACAAGAATTAGGAATAGAAGTGTTAATTCCAAAAATGAGTTATTGCAGTGATAATGCGGCGATGATGGGAGCGGTAGGATATTATTACTATAAAAAAATAATATTTTTGCAAATTCATTAACGTTAAATGCGAAGTCAACATTAGACTTGGAAGAAATTAATAAATAGTTTATTTTTCTATGTGATGTAGATTGTAAGTTTTAAACATAAGTTTAAATATATTATTTGATAAGAAATTATTTATAGATATTGAATAATTAAGGATATAGAGAGGTAGTAAGTGAATTATAGTATTAATGATAAAACAGCTGTAGCAAAAAGAAAATCACAAGGAAGCACTATTATTAGTAAAAGAATTAAACAGTAACGTAAATGATTTAAAAATGGAAAGAACTTTCTAAAATAGTTACTAAAGATCCTAACATGAATGATGATTTTTGGGTGGAATTATGTGAGCTTGATTTTACAAAAATTCAATTTTTCCGATAAGATCATTATTAGCTGGGATATTAAAAAAATAAAAAGAGATGTTTCAAATATTTCAAGAATATATGATTACATAGTTTTTAGAAAATAAGATATATTTTGATAACTATGAGCAAAGAATAAGAAGGAATACTCCAGCAACCTTAATAATTTATTTTGGTGGATTTTTTTGGGGGTGGGATTTTTTTGCTATAGCTAATTTCATTTTATTATTTTTTTACTCCATTAAATTATCGAGAAGTACTTTTTAATTTGATTGCAGGATGTTTTATAAGTGCTCTTTTTAGCTGAAATATCAGATAGGCAGTATCTTTTTGAGTGGAAAATACCTTATTTTGAAAAATGGTAAAGTTTCTAGCATATGTGTGGGCGTATATACCGATAATAGTTTTATATTTGTACATGAATATTACGTTATTGTATACACAAGGATTTGACTATAGTATTGAAAATCAATTTAAACTTACTATTGGGATTTATATTGTAATTTTTAATTATAATTAACACTTTGTTTAAATTGAAAAAAATTCCATAGAGTTTATTTATAAGTCATATTTTGTAATATTTAAATTAATAAGTTTTTCTAAGTTTGATATATATTATTACAATGTATTTTGTAGGAGAAATATATATTTCTGTTTTGTTTATCATAGTAACGATTATAATCGGTGTTTGTCTTAGTGTAATGAAAAAGTCTCTTGTTGATAGAATTGTAAGACTACTGTTTTACCCAATGACATTTTTCTATTTGACATATCTTAGATTAATTTTTTTGATAATTATAATATAGTAGGATTGTTTAATGAATTATTGTATGCTGCAGGAGTTTTAGCAGGATTAATAATATTAATGACTAAGACTAGAATAAAAAAACTAAATAGATACAGAAAAATCCCTTTCGATAATAATAAGAAAGGGATTAATATTTCTAATTGCATAGTAATAAAAACATCTTTAGTAGATATAAAGCGATATTGATTTTTATTCGGCTATTATTTATGTTAAAATATAATATGATTAATATTAGGAGGCGATGTTATGGCGAATATATATTTAGATTATGCAGCAACATCAAGAAAAACATTTTGATATTATTGAGAAAAATTTGGATATATTGAAAGAGATTTATGCTAATCCAAGCAGTGGTCATACTTTTAGGAAAAAAAGAATGAAAAAGCTTTTTAGAGAAGCACGTGAAAAAAATTGCCAAATCAATCTGTGCAAAACCTGAAGAAATTATATTTACTTCTGGTGGAACAGAAAGTAATAATACAGTTTTTCAACCATATACTAAATCGTTTTTGCTGATGGAGAAATTATTATTTCGTCTATAGAACATCCATCAGTTAAATCAAGCGTTAAACATTTAGAAAAATATGGATTTATTGTTCATGAATTAAGTGTAGATAAAAACAGGAATAATTGATTTAGAGGAATTAAGACAGAAAATAAATGATAAGACAGTTTTAGTTTCTATTATGCTTGCTAATAATGAAACAGGGATGATAAATCCGCTTAAAGAAATTTCAGAAATAATTAAAGGTAAGAATATTTTATTACATAGTGATATTGTTCAAGCATTTGGAAAGGTAGAGATAGATGTTTCTGACTTAAATTTAGATTTTTGCATCAGTTTCCGCACATAAAATTGGCGCTCTTAACAATTTTGGTTTTTATATGCAAAAAAATGGTGAGGTAGAACCGTTTATTTTTGGGTGGAGGACAAGAACATGGACTTCGTTCAGGAACAAGTGATTTACTTGGAACATTAGTTCTTGCTGATTGTGTAGATGAAACATTAAAATCAATCTCAAAACTTCGTGAATTGAAAAAAATTATTTTTCTTGATAAACTAGAGGAAAACCAAGTAGAGTTCGAAATTAATGGCTTAAAGGATAATTCACTTCCTAATATAATGAATATATATTTTAAGAAGATTGAATCACAACGACTTATTACGTATTTAGATTCATTGAATATTTATATATCTGGAGGTTCTGCTTGTAGTTCTGGGAATATAAAAGGTAGTCGAATTATTACAGAAATGTATGATATAGAGCGAGCTAGTCATTCAGTTAGAATAAGTATTGGCTTTGATATTACAAAGGAAGATTTAAATTTTTGTTATTGATAAAATTGTAAGATTAGAAAATAGATTGAAAGAAAGGGATAATTAATGAGTAATGGTAAAAAGTAGTAGTTGGTATGAGCGGAGGAGTAGACTCATCAGTAACAGCATATCTTTTTAAAACAACAAGGGTATGATGTTATAGGTGTTTTTATGAAAAACTGGGAAGAAAAAAAGATGATCGTGGAGTTTGTGTTGCTGAAAAAGACTATGAAGATGTGATTAAGGTTTGTGAGCAACTAGATATTCCATATTATTCAATAAATTTTTGAAAAAGAATATTGGAATAAAAGTCTTCACATACTTTTTAGATGAATATAAAAAAAGGTCGTACGTAAACCCAGATATTATGTGTAACAAAGAAATTAAGTTTAAAGTTTTCTTAGAGTATGCGGAAGATTTAGGGGCTGACTATGTGGCAACTGGTCACTATGCTCGTGTAAAGATGATGATAATCAAAGATTACTTTTTACGTGGTGTGGACAACAACAAAGATCAAACATACTTTTTATCACAATTAAAACAACATCAAATTAAAAAAATATTTTTATTTCCTGTAGGAGAACTTGAGAAAAAGGATGTAAGAAGAATAGCGGAAGAAGCAGGTCTTGCGACTGCGAAGAAAAAAGATTCAACGGGAATATGTTTTATTGGTGAGAAAAAAATTTCAGAGAATTTTTATCTCAATATTTACCAGCAAAAAGTGGAAAAATGGTAGACCTTGATGGTAATATTCGTGGTGAGCATGTAGGACTTATGCACTACACTATAGGGACAACGTCATGGGCTAGGAATTGGTGGAACAAAAGATACAGATGGTGAAGCATGGTTTGCTTGTGGTAAAGACTTAGAAAAAAATATTCTATATGTTTGTCAAGGATTCCACAATGAGAAATTATATTCTGATAGTCTTTTAGCAAGCTCGCTTTCATTTACAACTAAGGATCCACAACCTAATAAATTTACTTGTACAGCAAAAATTCAGATATCGTCAACCGGATACTGAAGTAGATGTAGAAAATATTAGAGGATGATAAAGTAAAAGTTGTTTATAAAAACCCAGTTCGTGCGGTAACCCCAGGACAAGCCGTTGTCTTTTATGATGGAGATGTTTGTTTAGGCGGAGCCATAATTGATGAAGTTTATAGAGACAGGGAAAAATTGCAAGTATAGATAGTAAAATTTAATTTATAAAAATCCTAAACGTTGTGAAAGGCTAACGTTTAGGATTTTCATTTGAAAATCAAAAATACCTTTTTAGCTATTAATAAATTATTAATTTAATTAAAGAAATAAGAAATATAACATAATTTTTTTATTTCATTCCAATAGCTCTAAAATTATAATATATATTGCGCTAAAAGGGTATCAAACTTTCTAATATCAATATCTTTTTCAGATTTATTTTTATTTTACCAACCTTAGTCCACAGTTCAACTTCAGCATTTAAATCAAATAGTTTTCCTGCATTTTCTGTTGACCACATTAAGATAGATGAGTAAGGAAGAGGTAAATTTCTACTTTTTACCAGTATTACCTTGCGCATCCTTGACTATAAGTCGCTTAGTTTGTAAAAAACAGCGACGTCTCTAGTGTTAGCAAACGAAGCAACAGGTTTCTCATTTTCTACTAGTAAAGTAGTGATGTCATCGGGATATCAACTTCTCTAAAAATGTCCAATTTAATAAATTCATTTTCATTTGCCATAGTATCGTCTCCTATTCTTATAAATTTATCGTAGTGAAAGTCTAATAAGGTGATTAATCTTTATTCAAGTATATCATAAATTTAAATAAATATGAATAATATTTTAAGTTTAGGTTTTCAGTACTAATATTGTAATTTTAGTGATATAATATTAGTGCTAGGGGAGAAAATATGAAATTTAATAAAGAAGAAATAATTTTTGTTTTTAAAACAAAATTTTTAAAAATTATAGCAGCTGCATTTTTATGTAGTGTGTTATTTGTAGCGCAGGGTTTTTATTATTTCAGTAGTTCATCATCGGGTAATAATGATAATATAAACTTTAATGTTCAAAAATCCTCAGAAGATAATCAAAATGGGGAGCAAAAAGAGGATGAAAACAAAATTTTTGTTGATGTAAAAGGTGCTGTAAAAATCCAGGTGTTTATGAGACTACAAAAGAAAAGAGAGTCAAGGATATAATTGAAGAGGCTGGAGGATTATTAGAAGATGCCGATACATCTAATATAAATCTTAGCCAAAAAGTTACGAGATCAGATGGTCATTTACATTTTGAAAAAGGGAGAGAAGCCAAAAGCAAATTGGGGAAGCTTCTAGTGTAGGTAACTCAAATGATGCGATTATAAATATAAATACAGCAAGTAAAGAACAACTTATGAAAATATCTGGAATAGGAAAAAAACTAAAGCTGAGGCTATACTTGCCTATCGAGAAAAAAATGAGAATTCAAAAAGAAAGAAGATATAACAAAAAGTAGAGGTATAGGGAAAGCTACTTTTGATAAAATTAAAGATAAAAATAGAGGTATAATTATGCAAAGAATTAGTTGGGATGAATATTTTATGGCTCAAAGTCACTTATTATCGTTAAGATCTACATGTAGTAGATTATCTGTAGGAGCAACTATCGTTAAAGATAAAAGAATAGTATCTGGAGGTTACAATGGATCAATCAAAAGGAGATGAGCATTGTATCGATGTTGGTTGTAAAGTTGTTGAGGGACATTGTGTGAGAACAATACACGCTGAAATTAATGCGATACTTCAATGTTCAAGATTTGGAGTAGGGACAGAAGGTGCTACAATATATGTACACATTTTCCTTGTTTGAACTGTACAAAATCAATAATTCAAGCTGGGATAAAAAGAAATTTGCTATGCAAATGACTATAGAAATAATGAATATGCTCGAGAGTTATTAGAAAAATCTGGGATTATAGTAAGAAAAAGTAGACTATGATGTCAATTCTGTAGTAGAAAGGCTTTTTGGATAATAAGTAATGTATTACTTACAATTAGCAATACTAGCATTAGGGGCGGTATTATTAAATTATAATTTTTTTAATATCTATGCTATGTATAATTATTTTTCTACTAATAACTTTGGAAAAAAATAAAAAAATCTTAATGCTAGGAAAACTATTATTTGTATAATAGTTTTTCTTGGCATTTTTATTCGAGGGAGCATATGAACAGAAAACAAATATCACACATATATCTGATGTCAAAAATATAGATATAATCTTAACAATAGATGATAGAATTCAAGTGAATGGTAATTATTTAAAAGGTATTGCGAAATTAAATAAGGAAAAAGTTCTATTCACTTATATTCTTAAAGATGAAAAAGAAAAACATTTTTAAAGAACATTTTCAGGGTGGAAAGCTAAAAAGTAAACGCTGATATAGAAGATATTGCTGAAAAGAAAAATTTTTATTCCTTTGATTATAAAAATATAATGAAAACAAAAGGGTATTTTTTTAAAAAGTGTAAAAAGGTCAATGATGTTAAGAGTTTTGAAGAAAAGTAAAAGCATTATCTCGAAAATAAAAATATGGAGAATTAGTCTAGGAATAAAATTCATAAAGAGATTAGTTTTGATAAAAGTAGGCTATATAGAAGCACTTATTTTTTGGGGATAAAAGCATATTTAGAAAAAGATGAGATTATTAACTATAAAAATTTAGGAACGAGTCATTTACTAGCAATTTCTGGCTTGCATCTAGAGGGTATTGATTTCGCTGATTTATTTCATTTTTGTTAAGGTTACGATTTAGTGTAGAAATAATAGAAAAATAGTATTTTTAGTTATCCCATTTTATATGTTAATAAGTGGTTTTAGTCCATCTGTTTTTACGTGCAGGGGGCATGATTATGCTTTATATTATTTTTCCGAAAGAAGGATATGACAAAACTGGAGGCGTTACTGACAACGTTTATCTTAATGTTGTTTATTAATCCATTATTTATATTTGATATAGGGTTTGAGTTATCATTTTTTTAATAACGTTTTGTTTGCTTATGTCGGATGATTTTTTTAAGTGGAACAAAAAAATATCTTTTGTATCAGGCTTTAAAATTAGTCTAGTTTCAACTTTAGCTAGTTTGCCAATTTTAGTCATGAATTTTTATACTTTTTCTTATATTTCAATAATAAGTAATATATTCTTAGTTCCAATATTTAGTTTAGTAATTTTTTTCCGTTAGTTCTTATAAGTTATGTTTCATTTTTATTTAGCATTACGCTGTTTAATGTAATTTTTAAACCAATCTTAAATATTTCCTTTAGTTTTTGATAAAATTCAGGATTTATTTTTAAATTTCTCACCAATGCTAATAGGAAGACATAATAATTATGTTGGAGTTATAATTTTTATTTTTTTATCTTGGGTATATTAATTTATCTTAATAAAAATAAATTTTTACTAGCAACTTTAGGAGTACTATTACTATTCTCTACGCTTTTAGGTTTTTAGCTATATAGGAGAAGATAAAATAGAAGAGGTGAAAATTGGTAAAGGTGAAATTTATTATGTAAGAGGAGAGGCATAATTTATTAGATTAATACTCTAATAATATACAAAATTTTTACAATGATTTTCGAAAAAAAGATGTAGAATATGATATAATAAACGAATATAATCAAAATGTTGAATTATGAAGGAAGAGAAAAAAATTGATTATCTTGTTTTAACGAGTTTTAAAAAGAGATAAGGTAGGGTATGCAAAGCGAACTTGTGGGAAAAGCTATGGTTGATGAAGTAATAGTCCTAGATAAAAAAATAAACACAAGCTCAAAGAAATAATCGAACTTGCAAAATTTAAAAGGTATAAAGGTTATTGAAATAAAAAGAAAATACAGGTTTTGATTTAGGAACAATAAAATTTTATTACAGTGAACGACAGTTTAGTGTAAAAGGGGAAAGATAGAGAATTTAAAATAGAGGTAGATGATTGATGAAAAAAATGTTTATGTGATTTACGGTGAAAATTTTGAAGCGGTAATGACTATGAAAAGAAATTACTAAAAATTATTTAAAAAGAAGTAGATGGGTTTAATCGTGTAAAATTAAATATGAATGACCATACGCTAGAAACATTAGTTTATGAATGTAGAAGTAGTGGTTTATTCGGTAATGAGAAAAGTAGTAGTAGCTGAAAACTGTAATTTCTTACTGGCAAAACCGAAAAAAACTTAAAGTTGAACATAACGTAGACGTTTTGACCACATATTTAGAGAATATAAATGATGAAGTTATTTTTAATTCTGAAAAATTCTGAAAAAAATTGATAGTCGAAAAATAGTTAAACAATTAAAAAGAAATTGGTGAAGTAAAAGAGTTTTCTAATTTTTAAAGAACATCAACTTATTGATTACATAGTAAAACAAGTGGAAGAATTGGGATTAGAAATATCAAAAGATGATGCTCAATTTTTAGTAGACTACACACAGTTGGATTTAGCTAATATAAAAAGAATTAGAAAAAAACTTGTTCTTTATTGCGAGGGAATAAGTGAATTTCTAAAAAGATATAGAGTTGTTATGTACGCGAAGTTTAGATTATGATGTCTTTAGTTTAACAAATGAACTTTTTGGGAAAAAAATTACAAAAAAATTACGTGAGTATATAATTCACTAGTTTTGAAGAGAGAAGAACCGATATTTTTACTTTCATTAATTAGCGGGCAACTTAGACTCTATTATAAGGTAAAAGTATTTCTAAACGAGCATTATTCTCAAAAAGAAATCGTAAAAAGAGTTGGGTATTCATCCATACAGAGTTCAGTTAGCGGCACAAATGGTTTCTCATTATGATTTAGAAAAATTATGAGAAGCATGATTATTGCTGCAGACTATGATAAGTTACTAAAAGTCATCTTACATGGATAAATATTTGATTTTAGATCTTTTTATAAATAAGTTAATAGATGAATTTAAGTAAAAAAATAAAAAAACTATTATTTTAGACTGATATAGAAAAATATTCTTAAGAAAGTCTAATTTAAGATAGAATTGATGAGAATTTTTCGTCAATTCTATTTTTCTTAAAATAAAAAAACCACTCAGAAAGCTGAGTAGTTTTTAATTATTTAACTAGGTTTGATTTATATCTAGCAGCTGCGTTTTTTGTGAATTAAATTAGTTTTAGCAGCTTTATCGATTTTTGTAAGCAAGGTTTACTAACTCTGCAGCGTTAGCAGCACCTTCAGATTTAGCTAATTTAGCTTTTTTTAATAGCTGTACGCATTTCAGACTTTTTTTAGCTGTGTTAGCTGCGTTAGTTTTAGCATCTTTTCTTACACTCAATACTGATGATTTAATGTTTGGCATTCGATTCACCTCCTGATTACTAGTGATATTACTAAGAAATATTAATTAATATTCTTAATTACAATGAATTAAGTGTTGTTAAATACAACTACCTCATTTTTAACATAATGAAAATGTAAATGCAAGGTGTTTTTAATTTTTATATTGTATTAGCAAATTTCATCCAAAATCAATATTTTTATTGACATTAGATTTAAGAATATGATAGTATATAAGACGTTGATATTTAATTTTACATGAGTAAGGTTATTTGTCTTCTGACTTTATTATAAATAAAAAGATGTTTGAGAGATCCATCTATAAAAAAACTGCGAACGCTGATTTCTCATATCAGTGTTTTTGTTCTCTTAAACAAGATAAGGAGATATATAATGAGAAATAATACAGTTAAAGTTTTAACTATTCAAGCATTATTAGCTGCAATTTACGTTGTATTAACAGTTGCTCATTGCTCCATTTTTCATACGGAGCTATTCAATTTCGTATAAGTGAGTCTTTATCACAATTAGTAGTATTTAGCAAAAAGTATTGGTTCCCAATTACTCTTGGGGTAGCGATTGCTAATATTTTCAGCCCCTTAGGAATTGTTGATGTGTTTTTTTGGAACACTAGGAACAGGTCTTGCACTTGCAATTAGTATTTTTTTGTTTTTAAATTTATAAAAAAACAGAATAGTAAGGCACGTCATTAACATTATTTTATATTTAATTATTTGTATGCCAATAATTGCATATGAGATAACAATATTTAGTGGTGAAAATTCTGCAAGAGTTCCATTTGATTTTGGAGCATTTACTACGATTTATGGCTCATTGCTATTATCGCAAGTGATTGTTATGGTTATTGGTATTGTAATTACAGAAGCGCTAAACAAAGCAGTGGATTTAAAGAAAGTTTTTGAAGCCTAATTAAATTGACTTCAATATAACATTATAGAAGAAATCAATCCTAAATTTTAAGGATTGGTTTTTCTTTTTTTCTCTTGACTATAACGTATTGTAATAGTTTATAATGATATTATCACCAGTAGATAAATACAAAATTGGGAGGGAAAATGAAAATTAATGAAGTTGCCAAAAGTAAGTGGGGTTAGTTCTAGGACTTTGCATTATTATGATGAGATTGGTTTGCTAAAACCAACAAAACTAGAAAAATGAGTATAGAGTCTATACAGCAAATGATTTGGATAAAGTTGCAACAAATACTATTTTATAAATTTTTAGGTTTTTAAATTAAGTAAGATTGCTGAAATTTTAAATAATAAAAAGTAATCATCTCGAAATTTTAGAAGAACAACGTCAATTAATATTAAAGGAAAAAGAGTCGTTACGAACAAATATTAAATACAATAGAGAATACAATAAAAAAAGTCATAAAGGAGAAAGGAAATATGTCAATTGAAGAAAAAAATTCTCTGGTTTTAAACTAGAGGATGTAAAAAAATATGAGCAATCTGCAAAAAGAAAAAAATATGGAGAAGAAGTAATAGAAGAAGCTAAAGAACGTCAAAAAGGAAAAAGAAGATATTGTCAATGAAAAAAATTTAATAGTGTTTTTCGAGAACTTGCTGAATGTAAAAAAATTAGGATTAGAGCATTTTTGATGAAAAAGTTCAGAATCAAGTTGATAGATTGTATAGATTATTTTTCGAGAAATATGGATTTGATTGCACAATAGAAGTATTTTCTTATATCAGGGAAAAGGCTATTCAGCTGATCTTGAATTTAAAAATAATATTGATAAATTTGGTGAGGGGGTCGCTGAGTATATAAGTGAAGCAATAGAGTATTATGTTAATAGACATAAATAATGTTATTATTTAAAAACAATACCAATAAAAAAATTAAAAAAACTATTGACAAAAGAAATATATACTAAAATATATAAGTCAGTTGAAAATGTACCGTAGACAGTAGGGGGAGAAATCCTTAATTAGCCTACCGAGGACAAAATTCGAAAAGAAGCTTATGTGCCTTTTTGTATGTTCTCGCATGCAAAAAGGTTTTTTATTGGTACAGAAATTGATAAATCTACTTAGGAGGAAGTTCAATGTCTAAAGCTATTGAGAGAAAACAAGAGTTAGTAAATCAAATCGCAGAAGAAATTAAAGCAAGTTCTTCAGTTGTTATTGCTGACTACCGTGGTTTAAACGTTGCGGAAGTAACAGAATTACGTAACAACATGCGTAACGAAGGTTTAACTTTTAAAGTTTATAAAAACTCATTAGTTCGTCGTGCGATGGAGCAAGCAGGAATTGAAGGATTAGAAGAAGTTCTAACTGGACCAAATGCTTTTGCTTTTTCAACAGACGATGCTGTAGCTCCTGCTAGAGTTTTAAACGATTTCGCTAAAGAACACGAAAACTTAGAACTAAAAGCTGGTGTTATAGAAGGAAAAGTTGCAGATCAAGCTGAAATTAAAGCTATCGCTACATTACCAAGTCGCGAAGGATTACTTTCAATGTTACTATCTGTATTAACAGCGCCAATGCGCAACACTGCTTTAGCTGTTAAAGCTGTAGCAGACCAAAAAAAGCTGAACAAGAAGCTTAATAAATAAAAATCATAAAAAAATATAATTTAAAAATCGGAGGAAATTTATAATGACTAAAGAACAAATTTTAGACGCTATCAAAGAAATGTCAGTTTTAGAATTAAACGACTTAGTAAAAAGCAATTGAAGAAGAATTCAGAGTAACTGCTGCTGCACCTGTAGCTGTAGTTGGTGGAGCTGCTGCTGGAGCTGCTGAAGAAAAAAACTGAATTTGACGTAGTATTAGCATCTGCTGGTGAGTCAAAAATCAAAAGTAATCAAAGTTGTTCGTGAAATCACTGGAGACGGACTAAAAAGAAGCTAAAGAAAAAAAGTAGACGGAGCGCCTGCAACAATTAAAGAAGGTGTTTCTAAAGAAGAAGCTGAAGAAATCAAAGCTAAATTAGAAGAAGTTGGAGCTTCTGTAGAAGTTAAATAATTTCTAATCTAAGTAGATAAAAGATAGATGTAAATAAACACTAATATTCTATTTGAGAATATTTGATACGATGATAATAACAAAAAAATAGTATATCTCAAGTGTCTAACTGGAGATATACTATTTTTCTTCTATTATAAGAGGTGTCTTTATTATGGAACATTATTATACAAATAATCCGACAACGAAAAGTTGTGAACAAATTATAAACTCTAAAAATATCCGGAGAAGATTTTAAATTTTATACTGATAATGGAGTTTTTTTCGAAAAGATGGAGTTGATTTTGGGACTAAGGTGTTATTAGAAAATTTTTAGTAGTCAAAAAGAAGTTGCTAATGTAGCAGATATAGGCTGTGGATATGGAGTTATATCAATAGTCTTAGCTAAGCAAAATCCAAGTTATAGTTTTACTATGGTTGACGTTAATAACAGAAGTCTTGAATTAACTAAAAATATTGAACTTAATAGAATTGAAAAATAAAGTAGAAATAATTGAAAGTAGTTCTTTTGATAATGTAAAAGGTGACTTTGATATAGTATTAACAAATCCCACCTATAAGAGCAGGGAAAAATTGTCCATCAAATAATGATAGATAGTTTTAATCATCTTAGTGAGTCAGGAGAACTATGGGTTGTTATTCAGAAAAACAAAGGGATGGCAAGTTGTAAAAACTTCTTGAAGAAACTTTTTCTTCTGTGGAAGTTATCGCAAAAACAAAAGGATACTATATTTTGAAAGCCTCAAAATAATTGACAACTTGCTATAACTATGATAAAATGATAAATTGCAAGTAATTCTATTTTTCTAGTAAATGGAATTACAAAAATTATATAAGTAATTAAGAGAAAATAGTATATTTTTCTTTTTTAGTTTTATAAGAGAAAAAGCTGAGAGGTGACACAGTTGCAAAAAGTTAAATTTGGTAAGCACAGACAAAGACGTAGCTATGCTAGAATATCAGAGGTAATTGAGTTTACCGGACTTAATTGAGATTCAGACATTATCTTATGAAAAATTTTTTTAGAAACTGGTATAAAGAAGTTTTTAGAGATGTTTCACCAATTGAAGGTAATAATGATAAATTAAGCTTAGAATTCATTGATTATAAATTAGGAACGCCTAAATACAGTGTTGATGAATCTAAGGAACGTGATGCTACATATTCAGCACCTTTAAGAGTGCGAGTACGTTTGATTAATAAAGAACGTGACGAAATTAAAGAACAAGAAGTATTTATGGGTGAGTTACCATTGATGACAGAAACTGGAACGTTTATTATCAATGGAGCAGAGCGTGTAATTGTATCTCAATTAGTGCGTTCACCTTCTGTTTACTTTTACAGAAGACGATAAATTAAAAATTAAAAATATTCCTAATGCTTTATAAAACAACTGTTATTCCTAACAGGGGTGCTTGGTTAGAGTTTGAGAAAGATATAAAAGGTCTAGCATACGCTCGTATAGATAGAACTAGAAAAATACCTTTGACAACGCTTATTAGAGCACTAGGTTTTGAATCTGATGAAGCAATAGTTAAATTGTTTGGTGAGGATACAGAACTTCTAAATACTTTGGAAAAAGATGAAAACTTAGACACAGGAACAGCATTAAAAGTTATTTACGATAAACTACGTCCAGGAGAGCCTGCAAACGTAGAGACAGCGAAAGCTACATTACATGGTCGTTTCTTTGACCCAAGAAGATACGATTTAGCTAAAGTGAGGGCGCTATAAATTAAATAATAAACTTCATGTTGGAGAAAGATTAGAAAACCAAATTCTAGTAGAACCAATCGTTGATACAGAAACAGGTGAAATTTTAGTAGAAAAAGGAACTAAATTAACTCGTGAAATTATTGATGGTATCTATGAGGAACTGGGAACTACTGCTAACGTTGTAGAGTTTGATATGAATGAATCATTAGATGGGACTGATAGTTTGAAATTACAACTTTTCAAAGTTGTAAATCAAGTTAAAGTTGGTAAATGAGTTTAATATAGATGAACTTACTAATGATCAAATTCTTCATGTTATCGGTAATGGTAGCCAAACAAAGATATATTAACATTAACAATCGCTGATATCGTTGCAAGCATCAACTACTATTTATTATTAATTAGAAATAGAAGAAATAGTGATGGTTTTCGAATATGAATTAATTGGTCGCGTTGATGATATTGACCACCTTGGTAATCGTCGTCTTCGTTGTATTGGTGAATTATTACAAAATCAAATTCGTGTAGGTATTTCTCGTATGGAGCGTGTTGTACGTGAGCGTATGAGTATTCAAGATACTAATGAAATTACACCTCAACAATTGATTAATGTTCGTCCAGTAACGGCTATCATTAAAGAATTCTTTGGAAGTTCTCAACTTTCACAATTCATGGACCAAACTAACCCATTAAGTGAGCTTACTCACAAACGCCGTTTATCAGCGCTTGGACCTGGTGGTTTAACGAGAGAACGTGCAGGAATGGAAGTTCGTGACGTTCACTATTCACACTATGGTCGTATGTGTCCAATTGAAACGCCAGAGGGTCCTAATATCGGATTGATTAACTCACTTTCATCATTTGCACGTATTAATGAATTTGGATTTATAATGACTCCATATAGAAAAGTAGAAGTTGATAAAGATGGGCGTCCATATGTAACAGAAAATGTTCAGTATTTAACAGCTGATCAAGAAGATAAATACGTAGTAGCACAATCAAATTCAAATATAGATAAGAATGGATATTTCTTAGACGATGAAGTAGTTTGTCGTTTTAGAGGAGACAATACAGTTAAACCAAAAGAAATGATGAATTATATGGATGTTTCTCCAAAACAAGTAGTATCGGCTGCAACAGCATGTATACCCGTTCTTAGAAAATGACGACTCTAACCGTGCGCTAATGGGAGCGAACATGCAACGTCAAGCGGTCCCTCTAATGTTGACAGAGGCACCATTTGTTGGGAACAGGAATGGAGCATCTTGCAGCACGAGACTCGGGAGCTGCAGTAATTGCTAAGTATCCTAGTATTGTAGAGTATGTAGACGGAGCTAAAATTAAAGTTCGTCGAATTGAAACTTTAGATGGAAAAGAAATACAAGGTGATTTAGATACTTATGATAGTTCATAAATTTGTTCGTTCTAATCACAGTACATCATACAACCAAAAACCAATTGTAAAAGTTGGTGATAGAGTAGAACCTAAAGATATTCTTGCTGATGGTCCTTCTATGGATAAAGGTGAATTAGCCTTAGGTAAAAACTTAGTTGTAGCATTCGTAAACTGGGATGGATATAACTATGAGGATGCTGTTATCATGAGCGAGCGTCTTGTGAAAAGATGATGTTTATACTTCTATTCACGTAGAAGAATATGAAACAGATGCGCGAGATACAAAATTAGGACCAGAAGAGATTACACGAGAAATTCCTAACGTAGGAGAAAACGCATTAAGAAATCTTGATGCACGTGGTATTATTCGTATTGGTGCTGAGGTTAAAGACGGAGATATCTTAGTTGGGAAAGTAACTCCAAAAGGATTAACTGAACAGACGCCAGAAGAAAAATTATTATATGCTATTTTTGGTGCGAAGTCTAAAGAAGTACGTGATACTTCATTACGTGTACCACACGGAGCAGACGGAGTAGTAGCAGATGTTAAAATTTTCAAACGTGAAGACGGAGCAGAATTAGCTAATGCGTAAATGAACTTGTTAGAGTGTTTATCGTTCAAAAACGTAAGATTCGTGTTGGGGATAAAATGGCTGGTCGTCATGGTAATAAAGGGGTTATCTCTAATATCTTACCTGAAGAAGACATGCCATATTTACCAGATGGAACACCTGTAGATGTTATGTTAAAACCCACTGGGGTGACCATCTCGTATGAATATTGGACAAGTATTAGAGCTTCACTTAGGAATGGCTGCTAAACAGTTGGGTATTCATGTTGCTACTCCAGTATTTGACGGGGCTAATGATGATGATGTTTGGGCAACTATCGAAGAAGCAGGAATGGCTAAAGATGCCAAGACTGTTCTTTATGATGGACGTACGGGTGAACCATTTGACAGCCGTGTATCTGTTGGTGTGATGTACATGATTAAACTTGCACACATGGTTGATGATAAACTTCACGCACGTTCAATTGGACCATACTCATTAGTTACTCAACAACCACTAGGTGGTAAAGCACAATTTGGTGGACAAAGATTTGGTGAGATGGAGGTATGGGCATTAGAAGCTTATGGTGCTGCTTATACTCTTCAAGAAATTTTAACATATCAAATCAGATGATACTAATGGTCGAGTGAAAACATATGAAGCTATCGTTAAAGGTGAAAATATTCCAAGACCTGGAGTGCCTGAATCATTCCGTGTTCTTATGAAAGAACTTCAAGCTTTAGGTATGGACTTTAGAGTAATGGATAAAGATGATAACGAAGTGGATATGGGTGATATTGATTTAGGAGATACTATGAATATCATGGTTCTCATGAGAATAAAGAAAAACGATAAAGGAAAATGATGTGCAAGAAGAATCAAAAGCTGAAAGCGATGAGACTTGAGGTTATGAAAAATTTAGCTAACTTATTATTATCAGATACAGATGAGTATGATGATGTAGAAGAAGATAGTGAGCTAAGCGAAGAATCTTCAGGTTATGCGGCTTTTAGCTGATATATTACTATCAGATATAGATGAATATGCCGATGTAGAAGATACTGATAAAGAATAATATGAATTTTACAATTAATCACAAAGAACTATTCAAGGCTATTATACATAAAGGAGGTATGCTCCTTGATAGACGTAAATAATTTTCGCATATATGAAAATTAGTTTAGCTTCTCCCGAAAAAGATTAGAAGTTGGTCTTATGGAGAGGTTAAGAAACCAGAAACTATTAACTATAGAACTTTAAAACCAGAAAATGATGGGCTATTCTGTGAAAGAATATTTGGTCCTACAAAAGACTGGGAATGTGCTTATGGAAAAGTATAAGAGAGTAAGATATAAAAACATAAAATGTGATAAATGTGGTGTAGATGTTACTTTAGCAAAAAGTACGTCGTGAAAGAATAGGGCACTTAGAGTTAGCTGCCCCAGTCAGCTATATTTGGTATTTTAAAAGGTATTCCAAGTAGAATGGGACTATTATTAGACCTTAGTCCAAGACAACTTGAAGAAGTTATCTATTTTGCTTCTTATATCGTAATTGATCCAGGTGAAACTGACTTTATGAAGAAACAAATTGTTTCTGAGCGTGAAGTTCGTGAAGCGCGTAGCACTTTTGGAGCTAACTCATTTCGTAGCAAAAATGGGAGCGAAGCAATCCATGACCTGTTAACTGAGTTAGATATCGAAAAAGAACTAAAAGACTTAAAAATGAACTTAAAGAATTAAGTGAAAGTAATTATAAATCAGGACAAAAAGTTGTTAAAATTATTAAACGTGTGAAGTATTTGAAGCGTTCAAAAATTCTGAGAATAAACCTGAATGGATGATCATGACAGTACTACCAGTTATTCCACCAGAACTTAGACCAATGGTTCAATTAGATGGTGGTAGATTTGCAACAAGTGATCTTAATGATTTATACAGACGTGTAATTAACCGTAATAATCGTTTGAAAAAACTTATTGAGCTTAAAGCTCCGGGATTAATTGTACAAAATGAAAAACGTATGTTACAGAAGCAGTTGATGCTTTAATTGATAACGGACGTCGTGGTCGTCCAGTAACAGGGCCAGGTAATAGAACACTTAAATCACTATCTAATATGTTAAAAGGTAAACATGGGCGTTTCCGTCAAAACTTATTAGGTAAACGTGTTGACTACTCTGGGCGTTCTGTAATAGTAGTTGGTCCAAACTTAAAAATGTACCAATGTGGATTACCAAAAGAAATGGCGCTTGAATTATTTAAACCATTTTGTAATGCGTGAATTAGTAAAACGCGAATTAGCAAACAACATTAAAAATGCAAAAAATCAAATCGAAAAAATGGAAGATCATGTTTGGGATATTCTAGAAGATATTATAAAAGAGCACCCAGTACTACTTAACCGTGCTCCGACTCTTCACAGACTTGGTATCCAAGCGTTTGAACCAATTTTAGTTGAAGGACGTGCAATTCGTCTTCACCCTCTTGTTACAACAGCATTCAACGCTGACTTTGATGGTGACCAAATGGCCGTACACGTACCTTTATCAAAAGAAGCGCAAGCAGAAGCGCGTATGTTAATGTTAGCAGCTCAAAACATTCTTAACCCTAAAGATGGGAAACCAGTTGTTACACCATCTCAGGATATGGTACTTGGTAACTACTACCTAACACTAGAAAGACCAGGTGCAGTTGGGGAAGGTATGATTTTTAAAGATGCGGATGAAGCAAGAATGGCATATCAAAATGGATATATCCACTTGCATACACGTGTAGGTATTATGGCTAAGTCATTTGAAAATCCTACATTCACAGAAGAACAAAATAAAAATTACTTATTACAACTATTGGTAAAGTAATTTTCAACGATATTCTTCCTGAAGGATTCCCTATATTTAAATGAACCTACTAAAGAAAACTTAGAAACTGCAACACCAGATAAATACTTTGTAGCTCCATCTGAACTAACAGAAAGTGGCTAAAAGGATATATTGAAGAAAAGAACCTGTAACACCATTCAAAAAGGTTTCTTATCAAAAATCATCTCTGAAATATTTAATAGATTCCACATTACTGAAACATCAATGATGTTAGACAGAATGAAAGATTTAGGATTTAAATATTCTTCAAGAGCTGGTATTACAGTAGGGGTTAGTGACGTATTCGTCCTACCTAACAAATATGAAATATTAGCTGAATCACAAGAAAATGTTGATAAGATTACTAATCTGTTTTAGACGTGGATTATTAACAGAAGAGGAGCGATATCAAAAACGTTGTGCACAATGGGCAAAAAGCAAAAGATATCATTCAAGATCAACTTATGGACTCTCTTCCAGCTACAAACCCAATTTATATGATGAGTGATTCTGGAGCTCGTGGTAATGCATCAAACTTTACACAGCTTGCTGGAATGCGTGGATTGATGGCTTCACCATCAGGGCGTATTATGGAAATGCCAGTTCGTTCATCATTTAAAGAAGGATTAACAGTATTAGAATACTTTATTTCTTCACACGGTGCACGTAAAGGTCTTGCAGATACAGCTCTTAAAACAGCCGATTCAGGGTACTTAACTCGTCGTCTAGTTGATGTTGCACAAGATGTTATCGTTCGTGAAAATGACTGTGGAACTTCTCGTGGTTTACGTATAACAGCACTGAAAAATGGTACAGATGAAATCGAGAGCTTACAAGAACGTCTTGAAGGTAGATACAGTAAAGAAACTGTTGTTCATCCAGAAACAGGTAAAGTACTTGTTGAAGATGGAGAATTAATTACATTAGATACTGCAAAAGCAATCGAGGCGGCAGGTGTTGAAAGTGTTGTTATCCGTTCAGCATTCACATGTAATAGCCGTCACGGTGTTTGTGAAAAATGTTATGGTAAAAACTTAGCAACAGGTGAAAAAGTTGAAGTTGGAGAAGCAGTAGGTACTATTGCAGCTCAATCAATTGGAGAACCTGGTACACAGCTTACAATGCGTACATTCCATACAGGAGGGGTTGCTGGTGCCGATATTACCCAAGGATTACCTCGTATTCAAGAGTTATTTGAAGCACGTAATCCAAAAGGTAAGGCACTAATCTCAGAAGTTGATGGAACAGTTACTAAAGTAGAAGTAGATACTAACCATGTTCGCAGAATCTATGTTCTAAGTGAAATTGGTGAAGAAAGAGAATACCAAGACTATGGTGCAAGCCGTATGTTAGTAAAACAAGATGATAAAGTTAAACGTGGACAAGCATTAACGGAAGGTTCTATTGAACCAAAAAGAATTATTAGCTATTGCAGGGCTAGAAGCTGTACAAAGTTATTTATTAACTGAGGTACAAAAAGTTTACCGTATGCAAGGGGTAGAAATCAGTGACAAGCACGTAGAGGTTATGGTTCGTCAAATGTTAAGAAAAGTACGCGTAATCAATGCGGGAGATACTGATTTACTTCCAGGTTCACTAGTAGATATTCACAAATTTACTGATGAGAACAAACGAATCCTTGAAAAACGTGGGAATATGGCTACAGCTAAACCAGTTATTCTAGGTATTACAAAAGCATCTCTTGAAACAGAAAGCTTCTTATCAGCGGCGTCATTCCAAGAAACAACACGTGTTCTTACAGATGCAGCAGTCAAAGGAAAAGTTGATAAACTTATGGGGCTTAAAGAGAATGTTATTATAGGTAAACTAATTTCCAGCAGGAACAGGTATGACTAGATATAATAATATTGATATAGAATCAGAAGAAGATTTAAATAAGCCAATTGAAGAAGAATTACATGAAGAATTAGATGCAATTTAGCAAAATAATGTAGAGTCAATAGAAATATATCAAAAATGATATATTTCTATTGACAAAAACTAGAAAAATAAATGTAAAATGAATAATGTTGAATACAAAAGTAGAAGCACCTGTTTCTCACCCTGCCAATTTTTGATTGTTCAGGTCTATGTAGATGAAATGTAGAATTTTTATGCTGGGTGTTTTGTACCCAGTTTTTTTAGTACTTTTAGTATTTAATGAATTTATAAATAGGAGGTGCTGATCATTGGTAAAAGATACTGCACAAGTAAATGAAGGTATTAAAGCGAAAGAGTTTCTTTTAATTAGTCAGAAATGGAGAACAATTAGGAGTTAAAACAAAAGCAGAAGCAATGCAGATAGCAGAGCGTCTGAGTTTGGATGTAGTCTTAGTAGCTCCAAATGCTAAAACACCTGTTGCGAAAAATTATGAATTATGGTAAATTCAAATTTGAACAACAAAAGAAAGAAAAAGAAGCACGTAAGAAACAAAAATCGTGACAACAAAAGAGATAAGATTATCTCAACGATTGAAAAACATGATTTTGAAACTAAGTTGAAAAATGCACGTAAATTCTTAGCAAAAGAAGACAAAGTTAAAGTTTCTATTCGTTTTTAAAGGAGAGCAATCACCCATAAAGAAATTGGACAGAAAGTTTTAGAGAACTTTTCTAACGAAGCTAGCGATATAGCTACTGTCGAACAAAAAGCCTAAAATGGAAGGTACGCAGTATGTTCTTAGTTCTAGCACCAAAAAGAGAAATAAAGGTTTAATATAGGAGGAATTTGATAATGCCAAAAATGAAATCTCACCGTGGTTTAGCAAAACGTGTGACAGCTAACGGTAAATTAAAAACGTAGCCGTGCTTATACTTCTCACTGGTTTTCAAGAAAAACTACTAAACAAAAACGTCACTTACGTAAAGCTTCATTAGTATCTCGTGGTGATTACAAACGTATTAGAACTTTATTAGTTAAAATAATATTAAAGAAGATTAATTATAGCGTAAATACTTATTTAAGTTATACATAAGGAGGAATTTGATATGCCACGTGTTAAAGGTGGAACTGTGACTCGTCGTCGCCGTAAAAAGTTTTTAAAACTAGCTAAAGGATATTTTGGTTCAAAACATACATTATTCAAAAGTTGCTAAGCAACAAGTTATGAAATCTGGTATGTATGCGTTTAGAGACCGTCGTCAAACTAAACGTAATTTCAGAAGATTATGGATCGTTCGTATTAATGCAGCTGCAAGATTAAATGGACTATCTTACAGTCGTCTAATGAACGGACTTAAAGTTGCTGGAATCGATATTAACAGAAAAATGTTATCAGAAATCGCTATTCACGATGCAGCAGCATTCACAAGTATTTGTGAACAAGCTAAAAGCAGCTTTTAGCTAAATAATTAATTTAAAGCTAACTACATAATGTGTAGTTGGCTTTTTATAGTTTATTTTAATATAGGTAGAAGAAGACTAATATAAATATAAAATTTAGTGTTAAAACGCTAATATATTTGTGTGTTAAGAGTGAATAACTTACAATAAAATGACAAAAAATTTTCTAAGAACAAATATATAATATAAAATCCCCATAAAAAAATACTACTCTTTAATAACTAAATATTTAAATAAATTATTAAAATGTAATTGAAAAATATAATATATTTATCTAAAAAAATTCATAGTAATAATAGATTGACAAAACATGCTCTTTTTCTCAATAGACAATATATCTAAAGTATTATTTCTGTTGCCAGTTTTCTTGAGCTGTTTTCTGATATAATTATAAGGTATAAAAATATATTTATATACATAAAGTTTCATTTCAAATCAATTTGGAGGTGTAAAATGAAAAAAAGTTTTTATTAATAGTGAATATATTACACTGTCTCAATTTTTAAAACTAGAGGGTTTTATTGCTTCAGGAGGCGAAGCTAAATATTTCTAAAAAGAAGTAGAAGTAGAGTTAAATAATGCATTCGAAGACAGACGAGGTAAGAAGCTATATACTGATGATGTTATTAAAATAGATGGACAAGAGTTTATTATAGTTAATGAAAAATTAAAGAGTTAAAACTATTATATTTTCGTAACTACACATCTTTAAATATAGCAACACATCCATCCCTTAATATTTTTGGTGATAATGCTAATGGAAAGACTAAATATAGTTGAATCTATTTTTGTTTGTCTTTGGGAAAAGTTATCGAGACAAAAAGTGATACGGAGTGTATTATGTTTGGAGAAGATGCAGCAGCAATGTCATGTGTTTTAAATAAGAATAATAAAAATCTCGATATTATGTTAGGGATAAGCAATAAAGGAAAAAAGTGCAAAAATTGCTGGCGTATAAGCTAACGGAGTTTGTAGGAGAATTAAATGTCGTCTTATTTTTTCTCCAGAAGATTTACAAATAGTAAAAAGGATCTCCATCACTAAGAAGAGAGTTTATTAATAGAGAATTTTTATCAGTTTTTCTCGCATATATCATAAATATCATTTAATGTATCAACACCTTCTGAAAACAGAGAAATTCTTATTTAAAAAGACATGAAAAAGAATCCTAAAGATGAAATAAGTCTTGCGTATTTAGAAACACTTACCAGTCAGTTAGTAAAGAAATAGCAATGTATATTACTAGAGAACGAGTTTTCGTTTGTAAAAGATATAGCTAAGCTTGCTTATGAGAATATGTTGAATATTTCTAACGGTAATGAAATTTTGGAAATTAAGTATAAGAGTTCGATTTTGGATGTTCTAGGAGTCTCTAGTGTTTCAGATGCTAAAATTTAGTGAAGAAAATATTGTCGAGTTAATGATGAAAAATCTTTCGATGATATAATGCGTGGTAATACTAAAATCGGACCGCATCAAGATGACTTAGAGTTCTTTATAAATAATCTTGAAGCAAGAACATATGCGTCTCAAGGCCAACAACGTAGCATAGTGTTGTCACTTAAGCTTTCAGAAATACATTATTTAAAACAAAAACAGGAGATTATCCTATACTTTTTATTAGATGATGTATTAAGTGAGTTAGACAAAAATAGACAGTTAAAATTATTAGATGCAATTGATGAAAATGTACAAACATTTATAACAACACCATCCATAACAGATATAAAGGAAGATTTATTAGAAAAAGCAAAAGTATTCAAAATAGACAATGGTAATATTAATGTATTTTTGCCAAAATAGTTATTAAAACAATAGATGATAAAAATGAAAGGAAAAAAATCATGGTAGAAAAACAAATTCAAGAATATAATGCCGATCAGATACAGGTTCTTGAGGGATTAGAAGCTGTTCGTGTAAGACCAGGTATGTATATTGGTTCGACATCAAGCAGAGGGCTACACCATTTAGTGTGGGAAATCGTAGATAACTCTATCGATGAAGCTTTAGCAGGATACTGTAATACAATTACAGTTGCTATTGAAAAAGATAATTGGATAAGAGTAGAAGATAATGGTCGTGGTATCCCAATTGATATTCAAGAACAAACAGGAAAAACCTGCACTTGAGGGTAATTCTTACAGTACTACATGCCGGTGGTAAATTTGGTGGAGGAGGATATAAAGTATCTGGTGGACTTCACGGAGTTGGTGCCAGCGTTGTTAATGCTTTGTCTACTAATTTAGAAGCATATGTACATCGTGACGGTAAAATTCATTCAATGAAATTTGAACGAGGAGAAGTTGTTCAAGGAATTACAGTTATCGGTGAAACTGATAAAACGGGGACAACGGTCCGATTTAAAGCAGATCCAGAGATATTCCAAGAAACAACAGTATATGAATACGATATTTTAAGATCACGTATTAGAGAGCTTGCTTTCTTAAATAAAGGTATAACTATTGTTCTGAAAGACGAAAAGAAAACCAAGAGAAAGAAGAAGATTTTTGTTATGAAGGTGGATTATTAGAATATGTAGAGATGTTAAATGAAAATAAAAGATGCTTTTACACGAAGCAATTTATGTTCATGGTGAGATGGAAGGTAAGGAAGTAGAAATCTCAATGCAGTATAATACAGGATATTCTAGTAATATTTTTGAGTTATGCGAATAACATTAATACACACGAAGGTGGAAACACACGAAAGTGGATTTAAAACAGCTTTAACACGTATTATAAATGCTTATGGTAAAAAGAATAAGCTAATTAAAGAAAAAAAGAAAGCATGACTGGTGATGATGTTCGTGAAGGTTTAGTTGCAATTATTTCTATTAAACATCCGAATCCACAGTTCGAAGGACAAACAAAGACTAAATTGGGTAACTCAGAAATGAGTACAATTACCAATAAGCTATTTTTCTGAAGAATTAGATAGATTCCTATTGGAAAAATCCCAAAAAGTTGCAAAAATTATTGTAGAAAAAGGATTACAGGCTTCTCGTGCGAGAATTGCTGCTAAAAGGCACGTGAATCTACTCGTCGTAAAAAATGCTTTTTGGAATTCACAAACTTACCAGGTAAGCTTGCAGATTGTTCTAGTAAAGATGCAGCTGAATGTGAATTATTCCTAGTCGAAGGGGATTCTGCGGGAGGAAGTGCGAAACTTGGACGTGATAGTAAGTTCCAAGCCATATTACCATTAAAAGGTAAAATTCTTAACGTAGAAAAAGTTAGAATTGATAAAGTTTTATCAAGTGATGAAATTAGATCTCTTATAACGGCAGTAGGTATGGGGAATCGGTGAAACATTAAATATGGATAAATTACGTTATCACAAAATCGTAATAATGACCGATGCCGATGTTGATGGTAGCCATATTCGTACATTATTATTGACATTCTTCTTTAGATATATGAGAGAATTAATAGATGCGGGATATGTATATATTGCAAGACCACCACTATACGGTCTGAAAGTAGGTAAAAAGAATACTATTGTCATACAGAAGAAGAACTAAAACAACATATTGAAGAATTTGCTGGAGATAAAAATACGCAGTTCAACGATATAAAGGTCTTGGAGAAATGAATGCTGAAGAACTTTGGGATACAACAATGGATCCAAAACATCGTTTAATGTATCAAGTAAGTATAGGAGATGCGCAACGTGCAGATGCTGCTTTTGATACTCTAATGGGTGAAAAAGTTGAACCAAGACGTAAGTTTATTGAAGAAAATGCCTTAAATGTTATAAACTTAGACATTTAGTAAGAAAGGATAAAACATGGAAGATAATAAAAATAATATTACCTTGAGAAATATAACAACTGAAATTGAAAAATTCATTTTTAGATTATTCAATGAGTGTTATTGTTTCACGTGCCTTGCCAGATGTAAGAGATGGGCTAAAACCAGTTCATAGAAGAATATTATATGCATTTAATGAACTAGGATTAACTCATGACAAGCCGTATAGAAAAAGTGCTGCTGTTGTAGGGGAAGTTATGGCGAAATATCACCCTCATGGTGACTTGGCAACATATGGAACAATAGTTCGTCTTGCTCAAGATTTTAACAGTAGATATCCAATGGTAGATGGACAAGGGAACTTTGGATCTATCGATGGTGATGGAGCAGCGGCAATGCGTTATACAGAAGCTAGAATGAGTAAAATAGCTTCAGAAATGCTGAGAGACATCAACAAAGATACTGTTGATATGCAAGAAAACTACGATGGGACTAAACAAGAACCAAAAGTATTACCGGCTCGCATACCTAATTTACTAGTAAACGGTAGTAGTGGTATTGCTGTAGGTATGGCTACTAATATTCCACCACATAATCTTGGAGAAGTCATTGATGGAGTAGTAGCTCTTGCAGATAACTCTGAAATTACTATTGCAGAACTTATGACTAAAATTAAAGGACCAGATTTTCCAACTGGAGCACACCTGTTAGGGCGTAGTGGAATAGTTAAAGCTTATACTACAGGTCGTGGTTCGATTATTATGCGCGGTAAAACAGAAATCGAGCAAATGAAAAATGGTAAGGAACGTATTGTAATAACAGAAATTCCTTTATCAAGTTAATAAAGCAAAATTAGTAGAAAAAAATTGCAGAACTAGCTCGAGATAAAAATTGAAGGTGTAACAGATTTACGAGACGAAAGTAACCTTAAAAGGAATGCGTATCGTGATCGAACTTTCGTCGAGATGTAAACAGCAATGTTATTTTTAAATAATCATATAAATTAACACCACTTCAAAAGTTCTTTTGGTGTTAACATGATTGCCCTTGTTAATGGGGTTCCAAAATTACTTAACTTAAAAGAAGCGTTATATCATTATCTAGAGCATCAAAAAGAAGTAGTTGTTCGTAGAACTAGATTCGATTTAAATAAAGCAAAAGCTCAGCTCACATTTTAGAAGGATTAAGAATTGCGTTAGATAACATAGATAGAATTATTAGCTTAATTCGTGGTTCACAAACTACAGAAGAAGCTAAAACAGGCTTAATGGAACAATTTTCATTAACAGATGTTCAAGCACAAAGCGATTTTAGATATGCGTCTTCAAAGACTTACTGGTTTAGAACGCGATAAGATTGAAGAAGAATATAAAAACTTATGGAACTTATTGCTGATTTAGAAGACATACTTGCTAAGCCAGAGCGCGTAATTGAGATAGTAAAAAGAAGAACTATTAGAAATTAAAGATAAATATGGTGATAAACGTCGAAGTGTTATAATTGAAGGACAAATTGATCAAATCGATAATGAAGATTTAATCGAAAAAGAGCAAAATAATTATAACTTTATCACATAATCAATATATTAAACGTCTAGCAGCAAGTACTTATAAGAGTCAAGGTCGTGGTGGACGAGGTGTTAATGGCATGACTACTAATGATGAGGATAACGTAGCTTATATGCTAAGTTGTTCAACCTCATGATCATATTTTATTCTTCACCGATAAAGGAAAAAGTATATACTCTTAAAGGTTATGAAATTAATCAAAATGAGTCGTCAATCTAAAGGTATACCGATTATTAATCTACTTGAAATAGAAAAAAAGAAGAAAAAGTAAATTCTATTATTGCTATTTCTGATCTTCAAGAAGAGGACAAGTTTAATCTTCTCAACTAAGTTTGGTATTATTAAAAAAATCTAAATTAGGAGATTATGCAAGTATCTTGAAAAAAAGGTAAAATAGCACTTAAATTGGATGATGGTGATTCATTAATTGATGTTCAAAGAATTACTGATGATCAAGACATTATGATTGTAACTGCAAATGGTCAAGCAATTAGAATTAATGCTAAAAAGTACGTCAAATGGGACGTGTTAGCCGTGGTGTTAAAGGTATAACACTTTCTCCAGATGATTATGTAGTAGGTATGGAAGTAGTAGATGAATCTAAGAAAATTTTAACTGTAACAGAAAAATGGTATTGGTAAAATTTCTAAATCTACAGAGTTTAATGTAATTAACCGTGGTGGTAAAGGTGTTAAAGTAGCGAAAAGTTACCAAGAAAAACTGGTAAAATAGTTGCGGTTAAATCAATAACTGGAAACGAAGACTTGATGATTATGACAGATCAAGGAATAATTATTAGAATAGATATTTCTACTATTAGTACCTTAGGAAGAACTGCTACAGGAGTTAAAGTAATTAACTTAGTTGACGATCAAAAAGTAGCAACGGTGACATTAGCAGAAAAAGAAGAAAATTATGAAGATGATTAAGAAGTACCCGAAAAAGCATTTTAGCTTTTTCGGGTATTTTTCTAAAATAAGAACATTAGTAAAAGAAAAATTTATAAAAAGTTAGTAATTTAATAAAAAAACATAGAAAAATCTTCCAAAGCAATTGTTTTTATATAGAAAAAGTTTTTATAATGGAATATGTAGGTATTGTTGATAATAAAATTACAATGGTAATCTTATTATCAAAATCAAAGTAAGGAGTAGTTTAATGCAAAGTAAAAGACTAGAAAGTAATGTAAATGAAAATATTGTACATGAAGAAATAGAAATATTAACACAAATTTTGTTGAAGGCAACAGAGAAGATGACTTCAAAAGAGACTTTAATAAAATTATCGAATTAAAACGATTAGTTGATAGTAAAGAATATGAACAATTAAAACAAAATTATAAAAAGTTTAAAATCAAGAAGAGATGGAAATAGTAGCTAACTTTTTCTCTACGTTACCGTTATTAATCAATATTTCAGAAGATGTTGATTTAGCTTATGAGGTAAACTATAAAAATAATTCTGGAGAAACTTATGTAGGAAAATTATCTGATTCAATGTCTAAATTAAAAGATGCTAATATTTTTGGAAAAATATTAATGTAGTACCTGTTTTAACAGCGCATCCTACCCAAGTTCAAAGAAAAACAATTCTAGATTTAACAGAAAAACTACATAATTTATTAAGAAAACATCGTGATGTTAAAAATGGACTAATTAATAAAAATAAATGGTATAATGATTTACAAAAACACATTGAAATTTTTGTTACAAAGTGATATAATACGTGAAAAAATTAAAAAGTAGTTAACGAAATTACGAATGTATTAGAGTATTATAATTTATCATTTATAAAAAGCTATCTCTAAACTTATGACTGAATATAAAAACTTGTTAAAAAGAATATAATATACCATTGGAAAATGAAACTCCTATAACTATGGGGATGTGGATAGGTGGAGATAGAGATGGAAATCCTACGTAACAGCAGAAACACTAAAACTGTCTGCTATGAAGCAATGTGATTTAATAACAAATTATTATTTGAATAAGTTAGATAATTTGTATCGTACATTTTCTATGTCATCGCAATTGATAGGAGAAAGTGAAGCTCTTCGTGAGCTTGCCAATAAGTCTTTAGATTTATCAGAATATAGAGAAAAAGAATTTTATAGAAAAGCTATATATTTATGTAAGATGTAAATTAGAAAATACTCGTGAATATTTATTAAATGATACAATACATGGTGATATTTACTTAAGTGCTGAGGATTTTCGAAAAAGATTTAAAAATTATGGAAAAATCTCTTTTAGAGAATAAAGGGAAATTTTTAATAACTGGAGAATTTGAAGAATTATTGAATGTAGTTAAAATCTTTTGGATTTTATCTGGCAAGCATTGATATGCGTCAAGATTCTAGTGTTCATGAGGCATGTGTAGCTGAACTTCTAAAAATGTGCTAATATTGAACAAAATTATAATTCATTATCAGAAGAGGAAAAATGCAAATTACTATTGAGACAGTTAAATGAAGATCCACGACCTCTTAGTATAGGGACGATAGCAGGCAATCTGAAGAATTGAAAAAGAACTTGAAATTTTTCCGTACAGCAAGATATTTAAAAGATAAACTAGGAAACAATGTAATACGTCAAAATATTATATCTCATACTACAAGTATTTCAGATTTGTTAGAACTTGCAATAATGTTGAAAGAAGTAGGGTTAGTAGGAAAAAGATTTTGCAAGGTTACAGTTAGTACCATTATTTGAAACTATAGAAGACTTTAGAAAATTCTTATGAAATTATGGATAATTATTTAAATCTTGATATTGTGAAAAATGGGTTAGTGATAATAAAAATTATCAAGAAATTATGTTAGGATATTCTGATAGTAATAAAGATGGTGGATATTTATCATCTGGATGGTCACTATATAAGGCCCAACAAGAATTATCATCGCTTGGAGAAAAGTATGGTATAAAAATCACATTCTTCCACGGACGAGGTGGTACAGTAGGTCGTGGAGGTGGACCAAGTTATGATGCAATTATTTCTCAACCCTTAGGTAGCGTTCAAGATAGGATACGTCTCACAGAACAAGGAGAGATTATTGCAGCTAAATACGGTAATAGTGATGCAGCATATTACAACTTAGAAGCGCTGTTTTCTGCGGTGATTCAAAAGAATGAATGCTGATAAAGTTAACACAGATATTAGAGATATTCCAGAAATTCAAGTTATAATGGATGAAATTGTGGCGGATAGTTATGAAGCATACCGTAAACTTGTATTTGAAAATCCGAATTTCTATAACTATTTCTTTGAAGCAACGCCAATTAAAGAAATTTCAAGCCTAAATATAGGTTCTCGCCCAGCTTCACGTAAAAAAATTACAGATATTGGGGGATTAAGAGCCATTCCTTGGGTATTTTCATGGTCACAAAGTAGAATAATGCTGCCAGGGGTGGTATGGAGTAGGGACTGCATTTTTCAAACTTTATTAATAAAGATAAAGAAAATATTGACAAACTCCGCAGTATGTATAAAAATTACTGTTCTTTACATCGCTATTATCAAATGTAGATATGGTTATGTCAAAAATCAGATATGGGAATAGCAAAAAGAATATGCAAAATCTTTGTAAGGATCAAAAACAAAACAGGTATATGATGAAATTTTAAAAGAATGGCAACTAACAAAAGAGGTAGTTTTAAAAATTTTCGGAACATAAAGAATTTTTAGAAGATAATACATATCTAACTAAAAGTTTAGATAATAGGTTACAATACTCAATACATTAAACTATTTACAAATAGAATTAATAAAACGTGCTAGAGAAGGTAAGCTTCCAGAATCACAGGTTAACACTATTCATATTACTATTAATGGAATAGCAACAGGTCTTAGAAACTCAGGATAATAAAAACTTTCGCAGTTAGAATTACAAACTGCGAAAAGTTTTTATTTAATTTCTAACAGCTATATAACTACTTGGTGGAATTACTACACCATATGGAGTGACGTATATTTTATTATTTCCAAATATTTTTCTCCATTATATTCTGGTATAAAATGTGCTTTGTTATCTAGATTAATAATACAAAGAATATCATTCTACGGTATGCGATACATTTGTCAGCAATATAACTCTATTTCGAATCCAGTTATGAAGTTTTCTTTTATTATCATGTCTAAAAATTAGACAGCTCTATATAGTGATTTAGTAGATCAGAAATCTTTTTATCATGAGCAAAAACCCTAAACGATTGTATGGATCTCTAAAGCCATACATACCAATTTCATCTCCATAGTAAATACATGGGACACCAGGTAATGTAAATTGAATAAAACTTGCAAATTTTAATAGTTCTCGAGCTTTTAGTATATTGTTCATCTCGATAATTTGTATGTTGGGACGTTCATTTACTGGAATACTTTCTGGATTATCAAATGCAAGTAGTAAGTACACGTTCAGTATCATGACTATCTAATAGGTTCATAATGCAATCAAGAGCAGGGTTGTGGATAGTTTTTCTACCAGTTTTAATATTTCAACTGAGAATTTTTAGCATCATTGTACTTAACAAAATTAATAATTGCATCTTCCAAGGATAATTCATAACACTATCAAGTTGTTTTCCCTAAGAAATAGCGTCGACGTGTACTATAAGAAATTTTATTCGTTGCATCTTCCCAAACTTCTCCGATAATTAAAGGCGTCTTTATCATAATATTTTCGCTGTTTCGCGAATACGGTCAAGGAAATTCATCAGGAAACTCGTCAGCAACATCAAGTCGCCAACCAGAGATACCTAACTTTTTGCCAAAAATTAATAACGCCAGTATCTTTATTATTAATAAAAGTCACTATATTCTTTATTTTTCTTTTACTACAGTTGGTAAATTATCAAATCCCCACCAAGAATGATATTCATTAGGGAAAATTAATAAAAGTTAAACCAAGAATAATAAGGGATTCTTTTGAATTAAAAAGATCCTATGCTATCATAGTGGTTATATCTGTTAAAGTAAATACTATCAGAGCCTGTGTGACTGAAGACACCATCTAAAAATTATTTTAATATTGTCTTGTTTAAAGTTGTTACAAAAATTTCTTTCAAATTGATCATTTGTTCCAAAAATACGGATCCACTTTAAAAGTAATCCGAAGTAGAATAGCGATGATTTTCAGGGCTTTCGACTATTGGATTTTAGATAAATACTTTCTATATTTAATTTTTGAGTAATCTTTTTCTTCTTCAATACCTAGCAAATTACCCATTAGGAAATCTTTAGCACCATAGTCTTTATGAGTTATTGATGAATGAGGGATAGCATCCCATGATTTATGTTGATTCTAATATCTTCATTTTTGCAGCAGGTGCGACATATTTTTCACTACGTTTAAACCTATCAGGAAAAATTTGGTACATTATAGAACCTTTTATACCAATCAGGAGTGGTAAAGTTTTCATCGTAGACAGTCAATTGCCAATCAGGTAATTCGCTATTTCTCACGTACTAATTTAGCATCTAAATTATCATTTTTCAAATAAGCGGTGAAACTATCAAATACAACTTCAAAATGATAAAAAAATATAATCCTATATCAAAAGCCACCGAAGTCAACAAAAATATTTTGAATAATTAGATGAGTTTTTCTCAAGAAAAGTTAAGCTTTTTAGAAAATGAAATTCCTGTAAATTCATTTTTTTATTACTATTCTAAAAATCATTAAAGTAAAAAAATCATCTCTAATTAACACTTCAAATTTTAAACTTTGTTTATTTATAATTGCTCCATGAGGAAACTTGTTATAAATGGGGTTAAAAAAATAATCATAATTTTATTTTCTCCATTAATGTAATATTTTTTTGTATTAAATTTATATGTGAATTTTTCAACAATATAATTGTAATATAAAAATAATATTATTGTAAATTAATTGAAATACGAAAAATATAAAAACTTTTATATATTCTTTATTTTGTAAGTATAAAAAGCAATCATCATTTTTGCAAGAAAAACATTTACAGAAATTGGGTATGTGTTATAATATAAGTATAAAAAGCAAAAGAAATCCAATAATAAAAGTAATTGAAATTTATTTATTATTTTAATGTTTCTATAACAAAAAGAAAACGTTTACTTTTAATTGAAAAGGGGTTATATAGTGAATAGTATGGCGGAATACTTATTTCATGAAGGAACTAACTATCATAGTCATAAATTTTTAGGATCATTTTTAGAAGAAGGGAGCTTTGTACTTTCAGAGTTTGGGCACCAAAAATGCCAAAAAGTTTTTGTAACAGGTGAGTTTTTGTTCGTGGGATCCATATGTTTATGAAATGCAACCTTTTTAATGATAAAGGAATTTATGAGATAACAGTACCTGATGTGAAACAATTTGATTCATATAAGTATATTATTGTAACAGAAAGTGGTCAGGAACTATGGAAAGCTGATCCATACATGGTACATGCAGAAACGAGACCTCAAAAACAGCATCTAAGGTTTATAAAGCTTCCAGAATATGAAATGGGAAAGATGATATGGATGAATAAGCGAAAAGTTCCTTATCATGAACCTATGAATATTTATGAAGTACATTTGGGATCATGGAGACATAAAAGAAAATGGCGATGAATTTAGTTATCGTGATAGCAGATGAACTAGTTAACTATGTAAAAGAAATGAATTATACTCATATTGAATTACTTCCAGTAACAGAGTATCCATATGATAAATCTTGGGGTTACAAGTAACAGGATATTTTTCACCCTACATCAAGATATGGAACCCAGAAGATTTTTATGTATTTTTGTTGATAAGTGTCATCAAAAATAATATAGGGTTATTCTTGATTGGGTGCCAGGACATTTTACAAAAGATGCACATGGATTATATGAATTTGATGGAACACCTTGTTATGAATATTCAGATTCAAGAAAAATGGAACATGAAGGGATGGGGAACAAGAGTTTTTGATTATGGGACGTAATGAAGTTAAGATCATTCTTAACATCTAGCGCTATATCTTGGATTGAAGATTATCATATTGATGGATTAAGAGTTGATGCAGTTAGTTCAATGATATTTTTAAACTATTGTCGTGATGAAGAAAAAAATCGGCAAGGAATATCTCATGGAGGATTTTGAGAAATTTAGAGGCGATAGATTTTTCTAAGAAATCTAAATCTATATGTTAAAGAGAAATTATTCTGGAGTTAGTATGATTGCAGAAGAATCTACGAGTTATCCTAAAGCAACAGCGCTGTTGAGCACGGTGGACTTGGATTTGATTTCAAGTGGAACATGGGATGGATGAACGACAGTCTTGATTATTTAGAAGTAGACCCATTTTTTTAGAAAAGGATCACATGACAAATTCACATTCTCAATGTGCTATGCCTTTTCAGAAAATTATATTTTACCAATATCTCATGATGAAGTAGTACATGGGAAAAAGTCACTTTTAGATAAAGCACCGGTAGCATATGAAGATAAATTTTCTAATTTTAAAGCATTTTTAGGTTATATGTTTGCACATCCTGGGAAAAATTAACATTTATGGGTGTTGACATAGCACAATTTATAGAATGGGATGAAGAAAGACAACTTGATTGGTTCTTGTTACTATACCCAAAACATAGTTTTAGCCAACGTTATGTGAAAGAATTAAATAAATATTATAAATCTACACCTGCATTATGGCAAAGATGATTGTGATTGGAACGGTTTTTAGATGGCATGTAGTTGATGATAATACAAATAATGTCTTTTGCTTTTTCAAGAATTGATAATAGCGGAAAAGAAGTATTAGTAGTAAGTAATTTTTCAGGCCAAATATTAAAAAGGTTATGAAATAGGTGTGGATACTTGGGGAAGCTACAAAATATCATTAAATTCAGATGCTAAAAATATGATGGTACAGCATTACAAAAACAGAAATCTAAAAACACTAAATAAAAGAAAAAAACAATTTCCAATATACTTTGAGTATAAATATACCACCTTATGCAACAATGTATATAGAAAAGAAATAATAAGTTTAGAAGACGGGGGACAAATTTATGGCGCGTAAAAAAGAAGTAGTAGCAATGCTATTAGCAGGAGGTCAAGGAACGAGACTTCAAGTTTTAACACAAGATATGGCAAAACCAGCTGTACCGTTTGGTGGAAAATATAGAATTATAGATTTTTCCACTTTCAAACTAGTGCAAAACTCTGGAATCTCTACTGTAGGTGTATTAACGCAGTTTATGCCATTAGAGCTTAATTCATATATGGGAAATGGGCAACCTTGGGACTTAGATAGAATGGATGGGGGATTATCAATTTTACCACCTTACACAGCAGGGAAAACAGGAGAATGGTATAAAGGAACTGCTACATGCAATTTATCAAAATATAAAATATATTGAACAATATGATCCAGAGTACGTTCTTATTTTTATCAGGTGATCACATTTATAAAATGAACTACAAAAGAAATGTTGGATTTTCCACAAACAAAAAGGTGCAGATCTAACTATCGCTCATATTAATGTACCAATTGAAGAAGCAAGTCGCTTTTGGTATTCTTAATACAAAACGAGGATTTAAGAGTAACTGAATTTTTAGAAAAACCAGAACATCCAATTTCAACTAAAGCGTCAATGGGAATTTATATTTTTCAGTTGGCAGCAATTAAAAGACTATTTAGTACGAGATGAAGAAAAATCCAAATAGTGAAAAAGACTTTGGTAAAAAAATATTATTCCTATGATGTTAAATGAAGGTAAAGAATATTTATGCATATCCGTTTTATGGCTATTGGAAAAGACGTAGGTACGATTGAAAGTTTATGGGAAGCTAACATGGACTTAATTAAAAATAAAGAGAACTTTAATATTGATGATAAACTATGGAGAATATACTATCGTCATGCTGGGGGTAATGCCACAATACTTAAGTGCGAGTGCTAATGTTAAAAATTCTATGATTTCTGATGGAACGTCTGTTTCAGGATTAGTTTCAGAATCAATAATTTCTTCAGGGGTTACTATAGAAGAGGGAGCAGAAGTAGTAGGAAGTATTATAATGCAAAATGCTAAAATAGAGCGTGGTGCAAAAGTCTTTAATTCAATTATTGCAGAAGGTTCAGTAATCAAAGAAAATATTGAGGTAGGACACAGAGAAATTGTTTTAGGAAAAGAACAAATCACGGTAGTTGGAAAAAGATGAAGTAGTTTCAGAAAAATAGGAAAGTAGAGGGAAAATAATATGGTAAATGCTTTTTGTGTATTATTCGCAGACAATTATAGAAATGATGACTTGCAAGGATTGGTAAGAAATAGAACATTATCATCATTATCAATTGCCTCAAGATATAGAATGATAGATTTTTATGTTATCATCATTAGTAAAAAGCTGAAGTTTCTAATATAGCAGTTGTAACTAATCACCACTACAAGTCGCTAATGGATCATTTAAGTTGGGGGAAAGACTGGGATCTGAACAGAAAAAAATAGTGGTTTGAAATTTATTACACCTATGTCGAATCACTTATCAAATAGAGTTGCTCATAACAAAAATAGAAGCGCTTGGTGATGCAATATCTTATTCAGATGGTTTATTAGAAGAATATTGTATTTTAGCAGATGCAAATATTGTTGGAAACATTGATTTTAAAGAAATGATAAAAATACCATAAAAAAATACAAATGCTGATGTTACTTTTAGCTTATACATATAGAAAGCCGCAACAACGTGAATCACAAATTATATTTGATGAAAAACATAGAGTGTATGATAGTTTATATCACTATAATGGATATGATGAAGTTTGTCCAACACAAGTTAAAATTTATATTATGTCAAAATCTATGTTTAAAGATATTGTTCAAAAAGGAACAACATTAGGGTTGGGAAGATATATTATTAGATTATGTAGCTAAAAATTTCCATAAATTAAATGTTTATGCATACGAAATTAAGAGTTATAATAGAACTATAAATAGTGTTCAAGAATATTATGACTTTAACAAAAGATTTACTAAATCCAGATAAGTTAAGAGAGTTATTTTTATCTGGAACAGATATACTGACAAGAGTTCAAGATAGTGTACCAACAATGTATGGAGATGGAGCAATTGTTAAAAATTCTATCTTAGGTGATGGATGCGAAATTAATGGAATTGTTGAAGATAGTATTTTATTCCGTGATGTAGTTGTAGAAGAAGGTGCTGTAATTAAAAATTCTATAATAATGCCTAATTGCGTTGTGAAAAATCAGCTTATTTAGATTATGTAATTTCAGATAAAGCTGCAACGATAGGAGAAAAAAATTGAATTAAAAAGGGACAGAAAAATTGTCAAGTAATTGTAGAGAAAAATAAAGTTGTAAAAATAACTAAATATTAGGGTTAGGATAATTTATGAAAAATTAAAATCTCGATTTTTCTATTGGAAAAAGGAGTATAATAAGCAAAGAATCATAAATTAATACTAACCCTTTTATCTGAAATAAATTTATGATAAAACAACGAATAAGGAGATGACAAAAATGAAAAATATTATTCGTAGCAGCAGAAGCAGCACCTTTTCGTTAAAGTTGGTGGATTAGGTGATGTTATTGGTTCACTTCCTAAAAGCATTGCAAGATGAAGATATAGAGGCAAGAGTGATATTGCCATTATATTCTTCTATTGATAGAGAAAAATATAACTTAGAATATAGACAACATATTTTTATTAATTTAGGGTTGGAGAACAGTTTATTGTGGTATATTTGAAACTGAAATAGATGGAGTAAAATATTACTTTATAGATAATGAACAATATTTTAATAGAGATAGTGTTTATGGTCAAAGTGATGATGGGGAGAGATTTGCATTTTTTTCAAAAAGCAGCATTTGGAATATTACCACATTGAATATAAAACCAGATATTCTTAATGCTAATGATTGGCATACGGCTCTATCTGTAATTTATTTAGATGATCTGAAATCTCGTGGAGAGAATTTTCTACAGTAACATTAAGAGTGTGATTTCTATTCACAATATTGAATTCCAAGGTAAGTTTAATCCATACGATATGGGTTATTTGTTGGTTTAGATAATAAATACTTTGATGCACTTATTTATAATGGAGATTTGAATTTATTAAAAGGTGCAATTCAGTTAGCTGATAGAATTAGTACAGTAAGTGAAACGTATGCCCATGAAATTTTTGGATCCATATTTCTCATATGGTTTAGATAGTATTTTTAAAAAAATTGAGCAAGGAAAACTCCATGGGATTGTGAATGGATTAGATATAGATAAATTCAACTCGAAGACAGATAAACAAATTTATCAAAATTTCTGACTTGAAAACTTTGAAAAATAAGGTTCAAAAATAAACTTAAATTCCAAGAAGAAATGTCACTTGAAGTTAATGAAAATATTCCGATGATTGGGATGGTAACACGTCTTACTCATCAAAAAGGTATAGATTTGGTACTTCATGTCGCAGATCAAATTTTAAAATCAGGAGCACAACTTATTATATTAGGAACAGGTGATAGACATTATGAAGATGCACTTCGTTCGCTAGAACATCGTCGTCATGACAAGGTACGAAGTTTAATAATGTTTTCATCAGAAATGTCATCAAAAGTGTATAGTTCATGTGATATGTTCTTAATGCCATCGAAAAACAGAACCTGTGGTTTATCACAACTAATATCTATGCGTTATGCGACAGTACCAATTGTCCATCGAGTAGGTGGGCTGCGTGATACAGTAGAACCATTTGATGGGAAAAACGGGACAGGATTTACATTTGAAAGTTTTGATGCATATGATATGCTAGATGCTGTTTATCGTGCAACATATTGTTACTATCAGGAACGTCATAATTGGAATAAAAATTATGAAAAATGCTATTAATCAAGATGTTAGTTGGAAAAATCAGCATTAAAATATATCGAGATGTATAATGAGATTGTGATTAAAAGTTAGAATGGACATATAATATGTGTAATAAATAAAAAGACTCAGGAGAGCATAATGAAGAACAAAAGATTTCAAAAGAAAAATGAGAAGTATTTAAAAAGACAATTTGGAGTAACAATTGATTCAGCAAGTAAACGTCAAGTATATGAAGCTCTCATGAGCACGATAAGAGAAGATTTATCAGAAAAGAAATTTGCTTATGAACAAGAACTTAAAAACTAGACAAAAACGTGCTTATTATATGTCAATGGAGTTTTTAGTAGGTAGAACGTTAAGAAAACAATTTATTTAACTTAGATTTAGACAAAGATGTAAGAGAAATATTTTGCTGATAATGGTATTTCATTAGATGAAATTTACGATATTGAACCAGATCCAGGATTAGGGAATGGTGGACTTGGGCGTCTTGCCTCATGTTACTTAGATGCTTTAACAAGTAGTGATTATCCAGTTACAGGGGTTTCTCTATTTTTATATGAATATGGAATTTTTCAAAGCAGGTAATTAATAATGGTTGGCAACAAGAATTTCCTGATTATTGGTTAGATCTTGGAAAATACGGTCTAGTTTACCGTAATGATGAAGAAGTTGAAGTTAGATTTTACGGCCGAGTTGAGGAAAAATTAACAGAAGATGGTTTTAAAGTTGAACATAAAGATTATACTTCAATCCAAGCCGAACCATACGATCTATTAATTTCTGGATATAAAACTGGAACTGTAAACACACTTCGTCTTTGGGAAGCAAAAGCAAAAACTGGCTTTAATATGAAGTTGTTTGAACGTGGAGAGTATTCAAAATCTTCTGAAGCAGAAGCTATTGCATCATCAATCTCAAAATTATTATATCCAGCCGACAGTACGAATGAAGGTAAAGAACTGCGTATTAAAAACAACAATATTTCTTCATTAGTGCATCACTTCAACAATTACTAAAAAAATCATTACAATGAATTTGGTACATTAGAAAATCTATTTGAACATGTTGCATTACATATAAATGATACTCATCCAGCTATGGGAGTACCTGAGCTTATGAGACTATTATTAGATGAGTATGGATATTCTTGGGATAAAGCATGGGATATTACAACAAAAACATTTGCGTATACAAACCATACAATAATGGCAGAAGCATTAGAAAAATGGTCAGTTGAATTATTTAAACCTTTATTACCACGTATTTACTCAATTATAGAAGAAATTAATAAACGTTTTCTGTCAATGGGTAATTGATCAAGGCAAAGATTATACTTTAGCAGAAACAGCTATTATTTATGACAATCAAATTAGAATGGCAAATCTTTCTATAGTAGGAAGTCATAATGTAAATGGAGTATCAAAAACTTCACAGTGACATATTAGTTGATTCTACATTCAGAGCATTCCATGAACTTTATCCAACTAAGTTTGGGAATGTAACTAATGGTATTGCGCATAGAAGATGGTTAGGACAGGCGAATCCTGAACTAGCAGAATATTTAGAAGATTTGATTGGGGATGATTTCGTTAAAGATTTATCAAAAATTGATAAATTAAATAAATATGCTAAAGACAAAAAGTTGTTGACAAAATTACAAGAAATTAAAAAAGTTAAGAAAGAGCAACTTGCTAAATATATCCAAGAAACAACTGGTATTACAGTAAATCCAGATTCTATTTTCGATGTACAGGTTAAACGTCTGCATGAGTATAAACGTCAATTGTTAAATGCATTACACATTGTTTATTTATATCGTGAAATTAAATACAATGGATTGCGTCCAGTACCAAGAACATTTATCTTTGCGGCAAAAAGCTTCATCAGGTTATCAAATGGCGAAAAACATTATTAAATTCATTCATTCAATCTCTCAATTAATAGAATCAGATGAATTAGTTCGAGATTATATTAAGGTTGTATTTTACCAGATTATAAAGTAACACTTGCTGAAAAGATTATACCAGCAGCAGATATTAGTGAACAAATTTCACAAGCTGGTAAAAGAGGCAAGTGGAACAGGTAATATGAAACTTATGCTAAAATGGAGCTCTAACCCTTGGTACTTTAGATGGTGCTAACGTAGAAATTCATGAAGCGGTAGGAGATGATAATATTTTTCATCTTCGGATTGGAAACTCCTGAAGTTGATGAACTTAATAGACATGGGTACAAACCATGGGAATACTACAATAGCTCTGCTAGAATAAAAAGATACATTAGATTTCATCAGAACGATGACAGTTGGTGGAATGAACTTTAGCTTTATTGTGGACTACTTATTAACACAAGATAGCTACATGTGTTTAGCTGATTTTGAAAGTTACGTAGCGGCTCAAGAGCTTGTTGCAAAAACTTATCAAGACAAAGAAAAATGGGGGCAAATGAGCCTTATTAACACAGCAAATGCCGGAATATTCTCAGCTGACCGTTCTGTAGAAGAATATGCTAAAAGATATTTGGAATATCAAAAAGTAAAATAATAAAAATTACAATTTGGGATGGTAATCTATAAGCTTTAGAGATTACTAAATATATTTAATTAGATACTCTAGGAAGTTTTCATTTTTGTAACTTTCGAAATCTAATGGAACTATGGGGTGGCTCAAAAAGTTTATTCTAGATGAATTAATAATTTTTGAGCTACTCCGTTAGTTTTATAGTTGATATAAAGTTAATATTATAAAATAGAAAAATAAAAATTCTAATGGGGGTGAGGATTATTACGAAAAAAATTGTCTAGAAGTTATGCGAAAAAGAAAAAAATTCAAATAAAACCCAAAGTAAAGAAAAAAATAAGACACAGAAAACTAGAACGATAAATAAAACAAAAATTTTTAAATCAAAAGATAAAAAGGAGTCACTCAAAAATCTAAGAGTAACTAAAAAGAGTTAGGAATATTGCTACTACAACAAGAAATATAAAACAGAAAGATATTGCCTACAGTAGTTGGGGTGTTTTTAGTTATACTGGCTGGAGTAGTCATAGTTGAATATTATGATAATACGAAGATTATTATACAGCGTCAATTAGTAGGTAGTACCAATGTAGAGCGTGCTTGGAACTTTTTATCAAGAAGAAGGATTTAGTGAAGAAGCAACTGCAGGTATATTAGGAATTTTATGAGAGAAAGTAAAATGAATCCTGCCAGAAGAGATAGGTAATAAAATAGGATATGGTATAGCGCAATGGAGCTTTTACAAGAAGAACAGACTTAGAAAAATGGACAAAAAGAAAATAACTTTTTAGTTTCGAGTTTGGAAGGTCAATTAAATTTTAGTATATATGAAATGCAAAAAAATGAAATTTGGAAAGTATTCATATGCGCAGTTTAAGAAATTAAAAGATGTCAGAGAAGCTACTGAAGTATTTCGAAAAACATTTTGAAAGAGCAGGAGTTGTGCACTAGATGAACGAATAAAAATATGCTCAAGAAATCGTATAATCAGTATTCAAAAACAAAAAGATAGAAGCAGTTAATTTATGTATAAAACTACAAAAGATTAATTTTTCTATCTTATTTTTTTATGAAAATATCTTAACTCATAGATAAAAAAATCATTAATATGATAAAATTAAGTAGATAAAGAGGTTGAGCTAAGAAATATAAGCTTGATAGTTAGATAATTTAAAAGAGGTAATTATGGCAAAAAGAAAGAGCGGATGTCCTTTGTGTTAGTCAAGGATTATTTGAGTCAAGAGAAAAAGCTAAACGTGCTATTATGGCAGGTATAGTTTATAATGAAAATATAAGGATAGATAAGGCTGGAGAAAAAAGTAGATTCTACTGCTGAGCTTAGAATAAAAAGGGAAACAAATGCCTTATGTTAGCCGTGGAGGTTTGAAAATTAGAAAAAGCAATTAATGAACTAGGTTTTTCAGTAAAAAGATAAAGTAATGATAGATATAGGTTCTTCAACAGGGGGATTTACCGATTGTGCTTTACAAAATGGTGCTAAATTTGTTTATGCTTTAGATGTTGGAACTAATCAATTAGTTTGGAAATTACGTAATGATGAGCGTGTAAAAGTGATGGAACAGACTAACTTTAGACATTCTGTCAAAGAAGATTTTGATGTGTATGAGATTGATATAGCATCGATAGATGTTTCATTTATTTCGTTATCGCTGATTTTACCAAATCTCTCAGAGATTATAAAAGATGGGGGAGAGGTTTGTGCTTTAGTAAAACCTCAGTTTGAAGCTGGGAGAGACAAAGTAGGAAAAGGCGGTATAGTTCGCGATAAAAAAGTCCAACTTGAAGTTGTAGAAAAAGTGTTACTACTGGCTAATAGTGTTGGCTTTAGTATGACAAATCTATCATATTCTCCAATAACAGGTGGAGAGGGGAATATCGAATTTTTTAATGTTATTAAAATATAACGCTACAAAAGAAATAGAAAAACAAAGTTATTAATATTGAACATATAGTAAATAATGCTCATAATCATTTTTAAATAGGAGGACAATAGGTGTTAATACAGTTAAATATAAAAACAGTTTGGAATAATAGAAAAGTGCTACTATCGAACTTAAAAAAATGGTTTGACTGTTTTGAGTGGCGAGACTGGAGCAGGTAAATCAATGATATTAGCAGCTATATCACAACTTTCAGGACAAAGAACATCTACTTCTTATATAAGATATGGGGAAGAAAAAGCAAGTGTTGAGGAGTTTTTGATTTTCCGAAAAACAAAGAGGTCATTAATATATTTAAAGATCTTGATTTAGATTTAGAAGATGAAGTAATAATAATTCGACGTGATATTTACAGTAGTGGGAAAAAGCGTTTGTCGTATAAATGGAACAATAGTTAATTTATCAACATTAAAAAGTAGCTGTATATTTATTGGATATGCATGAGCAACACGATAATCAAATTCTTTTAGTAGAAAAAAATCATCTTAATTTAATTGATTCTTTTAACAAGGAAGAAATAAAAAGTTCGAACGGAGTATAAAGAAAAATATAAAGAATATAAAGTAGTCACAGAGAAAATAGAAAATTTAAAACAACAGGAGAGTGATATACTTCAAAAAGTTGATTTTTCTAAAAATTTCAATATCAAGAACTTACACAGATGAAGTTGAAAAAGATGAAGATATTTCTCTAGAAAAAGATATAGATTATCTAGAAAAATTTTGAAAAAGGTCAATACATTAGCTTATAGCATAACTGATGGAATTGATGGAGAATATGGAATTTTTATCAAAACTTGCAGAGATAAAAATCAAATTTAGGTGAATTAAGTAGATATAATAGTAATTTTGAAGAAAAATACGAGGAAATAACAAATCTTTATTATATTTTAGATGACTTAAAATATGAAGTGTCTAGCTACACAGATGATATTGAATATGATGAAGAAAAAAATTAGATCGTTTAATATTTAGAATGGATAAAATAAAAAAACCTTGAGAAGAAATACTCACGTTCATTAAACGACTTAATAATCTTTAGAGAAGAAATTAAAGAAGAATTAGAAGAGTTAGAAAAATTATGAAGAAAAACTATGATAAATATATAGTAGAGCAAAAGAATATATTGGCTGAGTTAAAATCTTAGGGGATAAATTAACAACTATACGTAAAAACTGCTCAAAAACTAGAGAGTCTTATTCAAGAAGAATTGAAGTTCCTGTACATGGATAAAAAGCACAATAAAAGTAGACTTTAAAGATAAAAGAATACGCAAGTGATGGAAAAAGATGATGTAAGAATCTTAATTAGTGCTAACCTTGGGGAACCATTAAAATCATTATCGAAAGTGGCTTCTGGTGGAGAATTATCTAGAGTTATGTTAGCTTTTAAAAATTATATTCTCACGCAGTATTGAAGCAACATCAATTATTTTTTTGATGAAATAGATACAGGAGTAAGTGGTCGTGTATCACAACGAATGGCAGAGAAAATGTATCAATTAGGTGTTGGTTCACAAGTATTATGTATATCACATTTACCACAAACAACTGCTCTTGCTGATACTAATCTGTTAATTAATAAAGAAGTAATAGATAAACGAACACTAACATCAATTAAAAAGAATTAGATAGGCAACAAAAAAATAGAAGAAGTTGCACGTATGATATCAGGTGATAAGATGACAAGATTATCAGAAGAGCATGCTATAGAAATGTTAAAATTAGCAAAAAGACAAAAAGAAGAAATTAAAAACATTTCAATAACTATAAAAAAAGGTCAAAAGGAGGACTATGATAAAAGAAGGAAAAATTTTTAAAAAGCACTTAGTGGTTTTTTTATTATGTACAATGCCAAGATGAGTTGATAACATGTCGAGCACGTGGTAATTTTTAGAAACGACAATATTACTCCACTTGTAGGAGATGATGTTAAAATTCAGATGAGCGATAATAATACAGGATATGTAGTGGAAATACTCGAAAGAAAAATGAATTATTAAGACCTAAAAGTATCTAATATAGATTACAGTATTATTATTGTTTCAGTTAAAGAACCGGATTTTTCTAGTAAGCTTTTTAAATAAGTTGATATGTTTTAAATGAAAATAGTCACGTTGATATTATAATTATTTTTCACAAAGTTAGACTTATTATCAAAAGAAGAGTTAGACAATATAAAAACTATAATGGATTATTATAAAAAAATAGGATATATAGTTTTAAGCAATACTAAAGAAGATATAGTTAAATTAAAAAATTAATTTCAAGAAAATATGTTGCAATTTCTGGTCAATCTGGAGCTGGGAAAAAGTACACTCATAAACACATTAACAACAAACTTGGATATAGAAACTGGAGAAATATCTAAACATCTAGGGCGTGGGCGCCACACGACAAGACATATAGAGTTTTACCAAGTAGACGATTTTTATATAGCAGATACGCTAGATTTTCATCATTAGATATTACTTTTATAGAAAAAGAAGATATTCAATATTTATTTACAGAATTTAATAGTTATGATTGTAAGTTTAAACCTTGTAATCATATTGAGGAAGTAAAAATGTGGTGTAAAAAGAGGCGGTAGCCACAGGCGACGTGTTGGAAAGTCGTTATGAAGACTATAAATTATTATTTAAAGAAAAAGAAACACAGAAGAAGAAATATATAAAGGAGAAATAATTATGAAAAATATTACCTTCAATTTTATCAGCAGATTTTTGCTAATTTGGAACGTGATGTAAGAGAATTAGAGCAGATTAGGGATTGATATGTTCCACATAGATGTCATGGATGGGAATTTTGTTCCTAACATTTCTTTTGGATTTCCAATTATCGAAGCTATTCGTTCAAAAAAACAGATAAAATTTTTGATTGTCATCTAATGATAGCACGACCAGAAGAGTATGTAGAAAGATTCTGTAATGCAGGTTGTGATATGGTATCATTTCATATAGAAGCAACTAATCATGCTGATAGGGTAATTCAAATTATCAAAAATTCAGGGAAGAAAAGCGGGGATAGTTTTAAATCCACAGACATCAATTGAGAGTGTAAAATATCTACTACCAAAATTAGATTATGTACTAATTATGACTGTTAATCCTGGATTTGGAGGACAAAAATTTATTCCTGAAATGTTAGATAAAAATAGAAGAATTAGCGAAAAATTAGAGAAGAAAAGGGATATAGTTTTTCTAATTCAAGTAGATGGTGGAGTTAATGTAGAAACATCAAAACTTTTGTCGTGATAAAGGAGCAGATTTATTAGTTTGTGGTTCTTTTCTTATTTGGTGCAGAAGACAAAAGAAAAACATTAGGTGAATTGTTAAGATAATGAATGAACAAAGAGAAGTAAATATTATGTTGGGGAGAATTCCCAACTGAAGTACCAACAATAGGGGAGTATGGTGCGGAGTAGATAAAGGAGCTTTATATTTAGCCGATAAAGGAATAAGACCTCTATTAAGTTGTGGAGATTTTGATTCAATTTCCGATCTGACAGAAAGAAAATAGAAAGTATATCAGAAAATTTTTAAAATAAAAAAAGTCAAGACTTAACAGATGCAGATTATGCATTAGAAGAATTGGTAAGACTTTTATCCAAGTATAGAAAAAAATAAAATATATGGAGCTACTGGGAAAAGGTTAGATCATTTTTGGTAATATTTTTTTCTTTTTAAATAATGAAAATATGAAAGAGTTGAGCTGAGTATAATAGATGACAATAATATTATTACAGTTGCAAAAAGGGAAAATATATTTTCTGCGAAAAAGGATACAAATACTTTTCAATTATTCCAATTTTTTTCAAGATACAAAAATGACTATAAAAACTCTAAGTATGAGGTGGAGAATTTACTTTTGACACTAGATAGACCTAATGCTACAAGTAATGAATTTTGTGGGAGAAAGGATATAAAGTTAGAAGTTAATAAAAATGTATTAGTTATATATTCAAAAAGATTAGAAAGAAGAATTTAATTATGATAGAAGTAATTCAGTTTATAGTAATAGCCATTTGTGCAGGATTTCTAGGTTCTCTAGTCGGTTTAGGCGGAGGGCTTATAGTAACTCCAGCATTGACTATACTTTTTGGAATAGATATAAAATATGCTATAGGAGCAAGTATAGTAGCGGTAATTGCGACTAGTAGTGGTTCTGCTATTGCTTTTTGTAAAAAGACCATGTTAGCAATATGAGAGTAGGTATGTTATTAGAAATATTTACAACAGCAGGTGGTGTGATAGGAGCATTAATGGCTGGAATATTCTCATCTAAATTATTGTATATATTTTTCTCATTAATACTCTTAAACGCGTTTTTATGGAATGTTAAAGAAAACGGGTTTGATTACAAAGAAAAGAGTTGAAGAAAAAGTTGAGAATGATAAATATGCAGAAAAGTATAAGTTAAATTCAAGTTATTATGACAAAAGCAACTGGTAAAACTTTTAGCTTATAATGTAACAAATGTACCCCAAGGTTCACTTGTAATGTTTGGGGCAGGTTTTGCTAGTGGGTTGTTAGGAATAGGAAGCGGAGCGTTCAAAAGTAGTTGCGTTGGATAATTATATGAAGTTACCTATAAAAGTAAGTACTGCAACAAGTAATTTTTATGATGGGGGTAACAGCAACTGCCAGTGCATTAATATATTTTTCAATGGGACAATAAATCCCGCTATAGCAGCTCCTATTGCATTAGGTACACTTATTGGATCGAGAACAGGTGCTAAAAAGTAATGCAAAGATTAGATGCAAAATATATTAGATATATATTCTTACCGATACTTTTTATTTACTATAATAAATATGTTTTTAAAAAGGTATGGGGAGTGCTGTAAAAATGAAAGAGAAAAAGATATAAATGTCGTTATTTTCAAATATTTTTAAGATGTGGAGTTTATATTAGCTCAGCACTAATTTTAATAGGGATATTTTTAGGATTAGTAAAAGGAGTAGAAAGTTCTCTTACATTAGAGCGTTATAGTTTTAATCAGATGTTTAATGGATTAGTAGAGTTTGATTATTATGCATATTTAATGTTTGGAATTTTTATATTGATATTAACACCTATTTTTAGAATCTTGGGATTGCTTTTTGTTTATCTTCAAGAAAAAAAGATTATAATTTTGTAAGAATTTGTTTAATAGTATTAGTCATATTGATAATAAGTCTAACTTTGGGAGTTAAACATAACTAGAAATAGAAGAAATTTTTCATAAATGTGAACAAAATGTGAAGAAAAAAATGTTAAAATATAGTAAAACTGCTATAGTTTAACATTTTTTCTTTACATAAACATAACTATAGTATACAATAATTAATGTAATATTTACTTTTAAATATAATTTAAAATCATAAAGGAGGTATATCTATGTTGGATCCATTATTACTTGCAAGGATACAATTTCGCATGCAACAACAATATTCCACTTTTTCTTTGTTCCAATAACAATAGGGATGGTATTCTTAATTGCGATATTTGAAAGTATTTATGTTAAAACTGGAGATGAACATTACAAACGAATTACTAAAATTCTTTTGGACATCTATTCTTAATTAACTTTGCAGTTGGAGTTGTTACAGGTATCTTGCAGGAGTTCCAATTTGGTATGAACTGGTCAGAATATTCTTCATTCGTAGGGGATGTTTTTGGACCATCATTAGCGATAGAGGCATTACTTGCATTCTATCTTGAATCTACGTTTATCGGTATTTGGATTTTTCTCTTGGGAGAAAATTAACAAAAAATTACATGCAATGTGTATTTGGTTAGTAGGTATCGGTACAGTTATGTCAGCATTTTGGATTTTATCAGCTAACTCATTCATGCAACATCCAGTAGGAGTTAAGTATGTTGAAAATAATGTTATTGGTAAAAAGCAGAAATGATTGACTTCTTGGCATAGTGTAAAAATCCATATTTATGGAATCAATTCCCTCACGTATTAACTATGGCATTAACAGTAGGGATCATTTACTATTGCAGGTATTGCAGCTTGGAAAATGTTACGTAAACATGAAGTTGAAATATTTAGAAAAGCATTTAAAGTGTCAATTATTGGTGCGCTAATTGGATCTACTGGTTTACTGTGGACAGGACATTCACAAATGCAGTATTTAGTAAGAGAGTATCCAATGAAGGTTGCTGCAGCTGAGGCGTTGTATGAAGACACAGGCAATTCGGCACCATTTTCTGTATTAGCAAAAATTGATCAAAAACAACAAAAAGCAGAGCATTATATTGAAGTTCCTAGTATGTTAAGTTTCTTAGCATATGATAAGTTTGAAGGTAGTTTGAAGGGAATGAAAACACTCAAAAAGAAATGGATGAAAAGTATTATCCAGTATTTGGGAAGCATATTGATTATACCCCACATGTTCCAACAATTTATTACTCATTTAGAGTTATGTCTGGTTCAGCATTTATTTTATTCTTTGCGGCATTACTTGGAACAATTTTCTCATTTAAGAGAATTGAAACTAAAAAACGTTGGTTCTTAAAACTTATGCCATGGATGCTATTAGTAGCAGAGGTTGCTACTGCATGTGGTTGGGTAATGGCAGAGATGGGACGCCAACCGTTCTTAATCTTTGGGGTTATGACTACTGAATCTGGAGTTTCACCTAACTCAGCAAGCTCAGTGTTGTTCTCGCTATTAGTTTTCTGTGTTTTATATACAATTTTGGGTATTGCACAGTTTATTGCATTTAAATATATGATGAATAAAAAGAAACAACTGTAAAGGAGGTAGCATAGTATGGATTGGTCAGTAGCTTTACCAAATATATGGTTCTTACTAATTACAGTGTTATTTACAGGGTTCTTTGTATTAGAAGGATATGACTTCGGAGTTGGAGTTCTTGCTCAAGTATTAGGTAAGACTGATGAAGATAAACGAGTTTACTTCAATACAATTGGTCCTTTCTGGGATGCTAACGAAGTTTGGTTATTAACAGGTGGTGGAGCAATGTTCGCAGCGTTTCCTATCTGGTATGGTAAATTATTCAGTGGATACTACATTGCTTTCGTTTTAATGCTAGTAGCATTAATTCTACGAGGCGTATCATTTGAATTTAGAGGTAAATTAGGTAATAATAGAACTTGGATTAAATCATTCGATATAGCAATGTTTGTTGGTAGCTTATTACCTCCAGTATTATGGGGAGTAGCTGTAGCAAACTTTATGACAGGGGCTAACCTTGACGAAAAGAAAAATCTAGTTGATGGTTTCTTAGGTCTATTATCTCCATTTACAATTCTTGGAGGAGTGATGATGTTACTTCTAATGCTAGTTCACGGGGCACAATTCTTAGCACTAAAAACAACAGGTGAATTAAGAAACGCTGCTCGTGCAACATCTGCATTATTATTCCCATTTGCGGCAGTAGTAACATTAGTTTTTGCAGTTTGGGCATTATTTAAAACAGATATATTCACTACAAACTATTATGTAGGACTAGTTCTTGCATTAATAGCAGTAGCACTATTTGTATTGTCATTTGTCTTGAATTTCAAAGGTCGTGACCTAGGTGCTTTCTTGAGTACTTCAGGGACTCTAGCATTTTTAACTCTAAGTGTCTTTGCAGGTATGTTCCCACGTGCTATTATAAACAGTAATGATCTTAGTCAATCACTATTTTATATATGATGCTGCGAGCGGAATTTACACACTAAGACTTATGACAATAGTTGCATTATTCTTATTGCCATTTCGTTTTAGGTTACCAAGTTTGGTCTTATTCTATCTTTTAGAAAAACGACTATCAAAAGAAGATGAATTGGAGTACTAGTTAATGAAAAAAAGAAGGAAGAAAAAAATAAAACTTCCTGTTAAAAAAGTTTAACATTAACTTTATTACTATTATCAATATTTGAAGCAGCTTGTATTATTATACAGGCTGCTTTTTTTAAAATAAAAGCAATAGTTGGTTTATTCTATAAAAATTTTTGATAATGTAGCAAAGGGATAGTGTTCTTTTTTAATAGGGATATACTGAAAGTTGTGTTTTTACATTTACAACAATATTTTTACAGAAAAGAGATGCGTTAGAATTTGAAAAAAAGATTTACGTAAAAAGATTGTTAACGAGTTATTTTAACTTAGGACCAGATTTTACAACTCGTGAAGGTTCTGGGAAAAAGTTAGTAACCCTGTCAATTGATGGAATCGGGAAGGTTAAACAATATTTTTGAACTTAATGTTTCGAAAAATTCGAGGTGGAGTGATTCCAACTTTAGTAGTAATTTTTATTTTTTTATACTGATTATGTATCAGCACTAGTTATAATTTCTGTTATTCCGGTAATAGTTGCCTTTTATGATTTTTATTAGGAATAAATGCTCGAGATATGGCAAATAGACAATATAAAAAAATACCGTGCATTATCAAATAACTTTATTGATACAGTGCGTGGTATAGAAACACGCAAAGTTTTTTAGGAATAAGTAAAAATTACTACCAATTATGGAAAAAGAAAAATTCTGAATACCGAAAAGTACTATGAAGACTTTAACTGTTTGCCTTTTCTAAACAGTTTTGCGTTAGACTTTTTAACTACAATAGCAATAGCTCTTTTTAGCTGTAAGATTAGGGGATATTGTTACTTGATGGAGAAACAAGTCTATTACCATCATTAACTGTTCTATTAATTTCACCAGAGTTTTTCTTGCCGATGAAACAAGCTGCGACAGATTATCATGCAACTTTGGATGGGACAGATAACTTTACGAAGATATAGAACATATGATTAAAAAATAATAATATAACTAAAGAGGAAAAGGTTATAACTAATGTAGATAGTATTTTCCTTAAAGAAATTTCACTTATAAAAGATGATAAAGAAATTTTTGAAAAGATATCAATCTAGATATACAAAAAGGAAGTAAAATAGCCTTAGTTGGCTCAAGTGGAAGTGGAAAAAAACTTCGTTAATTTCAATATTATCAGGTTTTTAATAAGCAGAGTTCAGAGAAATATTTGATTAACAATGAAGTTGTTTCATTAAATTCAAATTCATGGACTTCTAAGATTTCATATATTTCACAGTTCCCTTATATATTCTCAGATACTATAAAAATAATATTTTGTTTTTATGAAAAAAAGATATAGTTAGTGATGAAAGACTGAAGGAAGTATGTAGACTTGTTGGATTAGATACATTCATAGAGGATTTACCAAATGGATATGATACTTTTTATTGGTGAGGCAGGGAATGAGCTTAGCGGAGGACAAGCACAACGAATTGCAATAGCACGATGCTTTAATAAGTAATCGAGAAATTATTATATTAGATGAACCTACAAGTCATTTAGATATTGAAACGGAATTTGAAATTAAAGAAAAATTATTACAGTTATTTGAAGGTCGTACAGTAATTATTGCTACACATAGACTACATTGGTTAAATAATATGGATTATATCGTTAATTTAGAAAACGGTATAATAGCAGATTTTTGAAAGAATAGTAGATTTTTAAACAAAGTTTACGATATGTTAATCTAAAGAATAATTTAGTAGGGGGTGGCTACGATGAGAACTAATTCTATTATTAGAACAGAAATCAAAAATAAAAAGTATGATGGTCCTCGTGGTTATTCTAGGTATACTGTCAACAGTTAGTGGTGCGGCACTTATGTATGTGTCAGGTTTTTTTAATAAGTAAATCATCATTGAGAATAGGAATATTCTTATGTTACAAGTTCCAACCGTATTAACAAGAACATTTTTCTTTATCACAATCTACATTTGCTTATCTACAACGTTTAACAAGTCATAATTTGGTCTTAGGGATTATAGAGAAAATGCGTAGTCGAGTTTATAAAATTTTAGAACCGCATGCATTGAAATTGAAAAAGAATATAAGTCTGGAGACTTACTTGGATTAATAGCTGAAGATATTGAACATTTACAAAATATTTATTTAAAAACAATTTTTCCTAGTATAGTGTCATTAGTTCTTTATGTTGTATTTGTAACGTTAATGTTTTGGATATGATATGAGTTATGCCATTCTAGCAACTCTATTCGGATTATTTATAATTTTTATAGTACCTTTTGTATCACTTACATTTACACGTCGAAATTTTTCAAGTAATGAAAGAAGCAAAGTATGATCTTTATAAAAAAATTTCACAAAGTGCAATTTTCGGAATTAGCGATTGGATTTCATCAAATAGAGTGAATGACTTTATGAATGAATATCAAGAAAAAGAAACTAGACTATTAAAAAAGAAACAAAGATTAAAAATTTTTGTGCATTTTTAGAGAAAACCTAGTAAACTTTATAGCAGGATTGACAGTTTTTATATGGTTTATAGTTGTTGGAGTATGACACTAAATGATTCTATAGAAAATGTATATATTGCATCGTTTTGTATGATGGCGTTATCGGTTATGAGTGTTTCTGTTATGACAAGTGAATCTGTAGCCCATATCCCAGGATATGAAGTTTCTATTAAGCGTGCTAAAGACTTCTATGCTAATGAACAAGATGATGTAGATATTGATAAAGCGCTAGAAAATAAAGAAGGAAATGTTATTGATATAGAAAATGTTACATTTGCTTATGAAAATGGGAAGAATGTTCTTGACAATATTTCGTTATCAATAAAAAGGAGAAAAAAAGTTGCAATATTAGGGTCGTAGTGGTGTAGGGAAATCTACACTTGTTAAGCTATTGACGGGTACTTATACTGATTATACAGGAAGTATATCAGTTTTTAGGAAAAAGTTCAACAGAAAAAAATGTTAGGAACGAAAAATTTCATTATTGAATCAAAAACCTTATCTTTTTGATATGACTATTCGATGAAAATTTAAAAGTTAGCATGCTAGATAAAAAGAAGAAGTAACAGACGACGAGATTAACAGCAAGATTGAAGAAAGTTTAGAAAAATCTCAGCTTACTAGGTTAATTTCTGAACTTCCAGAAGGAATAAATACTAATGTTTTTGAGACAGGTAGTCGTTTTTCAGGAGGAGAACGTCAAAGAATTGCATTTGCAAGAACTCTTATTCAAAATAATGAACTTCTACTTCTTGACGAGCCAACAGTTGGTCTTGATCCAAAAACAGAACATGAATTACTAAAAACAATTTTTTTGAGACTAACAGAGATAAAACAATAGTTTGGATAACGCACCATTTAAATTCTATAAAATACATGGATAGAATAATTTTTATTAAAGATGGAAAAAGTAGAAATGAATGGAACCCACGAAGAATTATATCAAACAAAATGAAAAAAATATCGTAAATTATATGATATGGATAATGTAGAATAATAGAAAGCAGCAGGATAAGAGACGTATCTCGAAATCTTGCTGTTTTTATAATATAGAATAATAAAATGGGGTTAAAATATACAAAAAGAAAAACAATTTAATATTATTTTTTAAATATTGTTTTATGATATAATAATAGAGTTAGAAAAATTTGTTTTTAAAGTAAAAAGTTATTAAATATAAAATAATAATTTCACAAAGTTTATATGAGTGAAAAATGCAAAAAGAATAAAAATCGTTATACAAGGAGCAAGGAAAATAATTTAAAAAAATATAGATTTAGAAATACCTAGGGATCGATTTGTTGTAATTACAGGGCTGAGTGGAAGTGGAAAAGAGTTCGCTTGCTTTTTGATACTATTTATGCTGAAGGACAACGTCGCTATGTAGAAAGTCTTAGCGCTTATGCTCGTCAATTTTTAGGAAATATAGAAAAGCCAGATGTTGATTTGATAGAGGGTTATCTCTGCTATTTCAATAAATCAAAAACAACATCAAAAATCCTCGTTCAACGGTAGCAACGGTAACAGAAATTTACGATTATTTAAGACTTCTCTATGCACGAATTGGTGAAATTTACTGTCCAAATCATCATGTGAAGATTGAAAGTAGTTCGATAAGCCAGATTGTCGATTCAATAATGGAAATGCCTGAGAAGTCGAATTCAGATTGTTGCGCCGATGATCAAAAGAGGTACCCATAAAAATTAATAGAAAAAAATTAGCTAAAGAAGGGTATATTCGTTTTAAAATAGATGGTGAAAATTACGAAGTAGATGAAAATTCCTGAATTAGATAAAAAAATAAAAAAACATTCAATAAGTGTTATTATAGACAGAATTGTCATAAAAAGAAGAGTAGAAGGTCGTCTAGCAGATTCTTTAGAAACATCATTACATCTTTCTAATAATGATCTAGTAGAAATTGATGATGTTGGTAAGGGAGTGACTTACCTATATTCAACTAAATATAGTTGCAAATACTGTGATTTTACTTTAGGTGATCTAGAACCAAGGATATTTTCATTTAACAATCCCCAAGGCGCATGTCCAGCTTGTGATGGGCTAGGAATGCATGAAACAGTAGATGTTAATAAGGTTATTCTAAAAGATATGTCGATAAATGATGGGGCAATAGTAGTTTATAACAGCAACATCAACGTATTATCCAAGTTTGGTAAAAATGCGCATGTGAACATTTTGGAATTCCAATGGATATTCCATTTAAAAAACTGACACAAGAACAACAAAATATAGTCTTGTATGGAAATGATGTTGAAGAAATTAAGCATACTTATATAAATGATGAAGGCGTAAAAACGTTCACGAATAATCTATTTTGAAGGTGTATGTAATAATATATTGCGTCGCTATCAAAGCGGAATGACAAAAAGCAACTCGTGAAGCAATGGCTAAATACATAAAAAGAAGATGAATGTCAAAGCTGCCATGGACAAAGGTTAAAACCAGAGATATTATCAGTATATGTTGCTGGGAAAAATATTGCGGAAATTTGTGAAATGTCAATAAGAGATAGCTATGACTTCTTTGAAAATATAAAAACTTAGCGAAAAAGATTATACAATAGCAAGATTAGTCTTAAAAGAGATTAAGTCAAGATTACAATTTTTAAATGATGTTGGTTTAGACTATTTGACTTTAAATCGTGCCTCAGGAACATTATCTGGAGGAAGCACAAAGGATAAGGTTAGCAACCCAAATAGGTTCAAAACTTATGGGTGTTACGTACATTTTAGATGAACCTTCAATAGGTCTTCATCAGCGTGATAATGAAAAAAATTAATTAATACAATGCTATCAATGCGTGATTTGGGTAATACGGTTTTAGTAGTAGAGCATGATGAAGATACTATGCTTGCTTGTGATTATATTGTAGATATAGGACCTAAAGCTGGAGAAAATGGAGGACAAGTAGTCGCGGTTGGGACACCAAAAGAAATTATGGAAAATAAAAATTCCATAACTGGAGCATACTTGTCTGGTCGAAAAATAGAAGTTCCCCAAAGAGCGTCGTTCTGGGAATGGAGAGTTTATTACAATTAACAAAGCTAAAAAGAATAATTTAAAAGATGTTTCTGTAAAACTACCATTAGGTAAATTCATAGGTATAACTGGAGTTTCTGGTAGTGGGAAAAGTACATTGGTAAATGAAATTTTATTTAATTCTGTGAAAAAGCATATTAAATAAAGAGGAAGTAGATACAGAGTATGTAAAATCAGTCGAAGGAGTAGAAGGAATATCGATAAAATTATCGATATAGACCAAAAGTCCAATTGGAAGAACTCCACGAAGTAATCCAGCTACTTATACAGGTGTGTTTGATGATATACGTGATTTATATGCAAATACCAATGAAGCAAAACTAAGAGGATATAAAAAAGGTCGTTTTAGCTTTAATGTAAAAGGCGGGCGTTGTGAGGCGTGTACAGGAGACGGTATCTTAAAAATAGAAATGCACTTCTTACCGGATGTCTATGTACCATGTGAGGTATGTAATGGCAAAAGATATAATAGAGAAACTCTTGAAGTCAAATACAAAGGTAAGAGCATAAGTGATGTTTTAGATATGACTATTAAGGAAGCCTATGAGTTTTTTGAAAATATACCAAAGGTAAAAAATAAGCTAGAAACAATGGTTAATGTAGGATTGGATTATATTCGATTAGGTCAAAGTGCAACAACTCTTTCAGGAGGAGAAGCGCAGAGAGTGAAACTTGCGAGTGAGCTTTTATAAAAAAATCAACTGGAAAAACTTTATACATCTTAGATGAACCAACAACAGGATTACATATTGATGATATAAGCCGTCTAATTAAGATTATTAACAAGCTTGTAGATGGAGGGAATACTGTTGTAGTTATCGAACATAATCTAGATGTTATTAAGTGCTGTGATCATTTAATTGATTTAGGACCAGAAGGAGGGGTAGGCGGAGGAACTATTCTTGATGAATGTACTCGGAAAAAAATTAATTGAAAATCCGCAAAGTTACACTGGAAAATTCTTGAAAAAAAGTTATTGTAAAAAGTATAAATTGCAATAGAATTTAATTTTATGAATATATTTATTATAAAGATATTTCAAAAATTAATATTATAAACGATCTATTGTTTATTTAATAGAGTTAGAATAAAAGACGTGACGTGATACTTGTTTATACAATTTTCTCTATTGTCTAAATATGAAAGATGTGGTAAAATATAGGTATAGAATACTAAAACATTTGTAAGACTTCACCATACATTCAGGGCCTAACACTTTTTTTAAAAGGAACAAGAATTTTTATTAGTATAAAAACGCTTCTTAGAGAAGACTTTAGAAGGTAAGACTATTGTACCCACCTGATTATATCAGGACCAATTTTAGTAAGTAACTACGGTGTTTTTGGTTTTTAGACTGGTATTAATTACCAGTCTTTTTAATATAATTATAACTGAAAATCATAAAATAAAAATTTAAAAGGAATATAAAATGTTACATCAATTTTTCAAGAAATGAATTAATAATCGGAACAGATGGATTAGATATATTAAAAAAAGTCAAGAGTAGGAATATTAGGAATAGGTGGGGTTGGCTCATTTGCTGCTGAAGCTTTAGCACGCTCTGGAATTGGAGCATTAGTACTTATGGATAAAGATGATATAGATATAACTAATATTAATCGTCAAATTCATGCAACAACGTTGACTGTAGGATGTAGTAAAGTTGAAGAAATGAAAAAGAATTTTAGCTATTAATCCGAACTGTGAAGTTACAGCTATTCAGGATTTTTATACAGAAGAAACATATAAAAACATTCTATGAGAAAAATTAGATTTTGTAATAGATGCATGTGATACAGTAACATATAAAAATTCATCTAATGAAACATTGTCTAAGAAATGATATTAAAGTTTATTAGTGTTATGGGAACAGCTAACAAAAATGGATCCGACGAGGTTTTCAAAATAGCAGATATAAGAAAAACTACAGTGTGTCCCTTTAGCTAAAGTAATTAGAATAAAAATTAAAAAGATAACATAAAAGGAAAAGGTTCCTGTAGTGTACTCAATGGAGAGCCCAACTATAGCAAACAAAGAATATCTAGAAAAAAATAGGTAATCAAAAATCAGATATAAGAAAATCTAAAGATCCCCCAGCATCTAATGCATTTTGTCCATCTACTGCGGGATTAATTGCTGCGAATTATGTTTACACTAATCTATTAAAAAAATATAAAAATATTAACTATAGAAAAATCTAATTAAAATATTAAAACAACGCTTTCACAAGTGTTGTTTTTTCTATATATTTCAGTTAACATATCGTCTGTTGCGGTAATTTTACTGTAAACCTTACACAGAAAATTGAAAATTAATTATTTTTCATAATCATAAAAAAAGTTTTGAAAATTTATAATTTAATTTGCTTTTTTTATAGGAAAGAAAGGTATAATATAAGTAGATGAGAAAGGAGGATTACTTTGAAGAATAAAGGAACATTACTGGCACAAAATTTAAAGAAACTTCGAAAAAAATAAATAATTACTCTATGTCTACTGTAGCAGATAAATTAGATTTATCATCTCATGGCGTTTATGCTAACTGGGAATATGGGAGAAATGAGCCCAATGTAGCAACATTAGTATCTATTGCAAAACTGTACAATGTATCGATTGATGAGCTTGTAGGTTACAAAATAGAAAAAGTGAATGACGAAGAGTTAGCAAAAACTCACTTTGAAGTAATTGATATGATAAAAAGCGTTAGATAGTGAGGATTGTAAATTAGTAGAAGAGGTTCTGAAAAGATTTAGGGATATTCTTTTCTAGACACTTGAATCTATAATAAAAACTCAAATTACTTAGGGCTATATGAGTTATCTGTGGTTACGTTAAATTAATAGTTTTGATATAGACTAGGTACAAGATACTTAGTCTATATTTTTTATCTATAAAATGGGGTGATGGTTATTGATGTAAAAGGTTTGATGACTAAAATTATAGATGATGCAATTAAAAAGCAAAGCTAGTGATATACACATATATCCACATATATCAGGTAATTCCTTTATAAAACTCAGAATCAATGGTAATCTGAGTAAATATGAAAGTTACACAAATAGGGAGTTAGATGCAGTTAACTCATTACTAAAATACAACGCTGGGATAGATATTTCTCGTAATAAAGAACCACAAAGCGGACGCTTTGTTTATTCGCTATCTGAGAAAAAAATTATTATTTAAGAGTATCTACTTTACCTTTGAGTGAATTATCAGAGGGCTGTGTAGTTAGGATTTTTATTGATGAGTTAGAGGATGTTGATTATAGTATTTTTTTGAAGAAGATAGGGAGCATATTAATTCATTAAGTAAAAAGATGTATGGATTAATATTGTTTTCAGGTCCCACAGGAAGTGGGAAATCAACATCAATGTATAAATTAGCGAGTTCACTTGCTAATATGGATAAACAAAGTTATAACAGTTGAGGATCCTGTAGAGAAAAATATTGAAAATTTAATTCAAATGCAAGTAAAATGAAAAAGCAGGGATTAACTATGATAATGCACTAAAATCTATTTTGAGATGTGATCCAGATGCAATGGTAATTGGAGAAATTCGAGATTTTTAAAACAGCAAGTCAAGTTATTACTTCTTCATTTTCGGGGCATTTGGTTTTAAAAGTACAATTCATGCAGAGGATTCTGTGGGTGTTATAAATCGTTTGAAAAGATTTGAATTTATCACTTGAAGATATAAAACAAACGGTCCTTTGCATCATTTCTCAAAGGTTGGTTAATTTATCAGCTGGAGGAAGAGGATTAATAACTGAAATATTAAATAAAGAAGATATTCATAACTATATAGATAATAAAAATAACCAACAAATCCTTAGATGAAAAAAATTTTTGTTAGCTTATGAGGAAGGATTCATAACACAAGATGAAAAAAAGAAAAATGGGGATATTAAAAAAATTTTTGATAAAGAAAAATAAGGTTTATTTTATAAAAACGGTTATACGAACTTATCGAACACGGTTATATGTTAGAAGATTCTTTGGAATTTCTTTTAATTCAGTATGATGTACCTGCTGTTGAGATAGAAAAGATAAAAAGCAAAACTCTCTAATGGAGAAAAAGTTATCTGATATTTTTAGGGTATATTGGTTATTCAAAATTAATAGTTACAAAAATAAAATTTGCGGAACAGTACGGTCGCATAGAAGACATGTTACTGGAAGTTGAAACATATCTGCAAATATACAAAAAGAAAAGATAATAAAAACTTTACGCTATCCACTATTTTTTTAACTATGACATTAATATGCCTAATAATGGTTTTTAATGCACTAGTAATTCCACAGTTTGAAAACATCTATTCTTCATCTAATATTAAGATGGACTTTCAAACTATTATTCTTATAAAATTGTTGTATTATATTCCAAAAATTATATCTATTATTTTTTGTTATCTTTATACTTAGTTCAATATATATGTTTTATATAGCTAAGTATAAGCCTATACTATTTTTAAACACTTTACTAATTATTCCTAAAAGTTAAAATTATGCAAAACTATACTTTTTCGTATAGATTTTGCTATGGAACTAAGCCTATTTTTTTAATGAGTGGATTTTTCTCTAAAAACAGCGTTAGAAGTAATGATTGAAGAAAAAGTATGATTATTATCTGACATGCTTCTCAGAAGAAATTTTTAACAAAGTTAGATTTAGGGATAACGTTTGAAGATGCTATAGGAGAAGTTAAAATTTTTGATAAATCAATGAAAAAAATTTATTATTCATGGAAAAAAATAATGGATTAATCGATAAGGAATTGAAGTTGTTTAGTGAGCTGATGTTAGATACATTTTTAACATCGCTGGATAGAAGTTTAAGAAAAATTCAACCGATATTATTCGGTGTGCTAGCATTAGTGATAGTTGGATTATATATGGTTATACTTTTACCAATTTTTTTAATATGGCTAGTTCGTTAAAATAAAGGAGTTAATTGTGAAAAAAATTTTTAAAAAAATTTAAAAAGAAAGACGGTTTTACCCTTATAGAAATGCTTATCGTGTTATTTATTATTGCAATTTTGTTAATATTAATAATACCTAATATTACTAAGAATATTGACACTGCAAAAAGATAAAAGTTCGGAAGCATATGAAAAAAACAGTTCAATCACAAGTAACAGCATACAGAAATAAATGAAAAAGATAGTAATGTTACTTTTTGAGAAATTGGTAGAAAAACATTATTTAGATGGACCTGTAGAAAAAGCTAGTACCGCACCTAATGGTAAAAATTGTAATATCAAATGGAAAAGCGACATTACAAAAAAATAGTGCCGGTTATTCATTAGTTGAAATGTTAGCAGTATTGTTAATAGTAAGTATTATCATTATTATTTTTATCAAAAACATCAGTAGCTAATTATAATAAATATAAAGAAAGATTAGCGTTAAATGAATTAGTATCAGATTTATATCAGTTACAAACACGAAGTTTAAATGAAGAGAATATCTATATAGATTTATTTTTCAAGTGATGGAGAATATGTCATGCACTATAGTAATCAAAATTACTGGAAAAAGATTTCAAATGATGGGAAAAGTACTTTTAAACAGGCCGAATGTCAGATTTAAATATAGAGAAGGGAATTTAATATCTAGGGCAAATACAGTCGATGTAAAGTTTCCTGAAAGTTTATATAGACTTATTATTCACTTAGATACTGGATATATAACCATTGATGAAATTGAATAAATCAGGGTTTACATTTGTAGAACTTATAGGGGCACTGTTTATTTGTTCATTGCTTTTCATTTCTAATTCCTAATATGGTTAGGCAATACGCTAATTTGAGCAAGCTTGAAAAAGAACTGGAAATGAAAGAGGTTCTTTATGAAGAAATAAGTATTAATAAACATAGTAACTTCACTAATAGGCGTGGACAATATTACATAGAAGTTAAAGATAAGAAGACGAAAATAGTTGATGAAGATACAAGGGAAGAAGTTAGTTACTAAGAAAAAAATAGTAAAGGATTTACTTTGTTGGAGCTAACAATTTCGTTATTTCTACTCCTTATTTTTATCGTTATTGTTGACATTAATACTTCAAACTACAATAAAAAAACATCAAGGAATTTTTAGATTTTTACTAATTATGAATATGCATTAGCGCATAAGAAAATATTAGAAATTTACAATGATAGTAGTAAAGTCGAAAGAGAAAGTAATTTTGTAATGATGACTAATAAGGACAAAAAGAAGAGGTTAAATTAGTTTTTTCAAGGAGATAGAGTGTATATAGCAAAAGCAAAAAGAGTAAGGATTTTTATGCTGGATATATTTTTACTGTTGAAAAAAATTAAAATCATATTCTATTGAACAAGATGAAGACATGATTCATATAACACTAAGGGATAGAGAAGATAAAGAAAGAAATCTTTATTTAAAACTTAAAACTGAAGAAAAAGTAAAAAGAATCTGAAGAAAAAGATACAGATAAAAATAATGATAAACAATCAACTAATACACAGGAAAATAAAAATGATTAATAAAAAACTACCATGCTAAAAAGATAAACAAGGTAATGCTATTATAGTATCGCTACTTGTAACTATGCTAGTAGTTGTGGTAATGTTTAGTGTTGTAGGTATTTATATGAATAAAATGTACAGCATTAAAAATATTAATAACTATTATGATAAAAAATAATAGAACAATTGAACAAAGAAAAATAATCTGAATAATGTTTTTATGAACTAGAACTATATTTCTATATAAATAGTTATGTATAGTTCTAGTTTTTTTATAAAAACAATTGAGTCCTAGTTGTTATTAGCCACTTTTTAAAATTAATGTATTGCTTTGTCTTAGCAAATAGTTTAAAAATGATACTATATGATTTAAAATTTGAATTGATTCCAAAGGAGAAAAAAATAATGAATAAAAAAAGTATTATTTCTACTAACAGCTGGGGCTGGAGTAGTTGCAGTAAAATCATTATTAAAAACTGAAAAAAACTAAATAATAAAAGATCGTGAAAAAGTTGAGGAATATAAAAATTTCTAGAAGAAAAAGGATATACAGTTAGTAAAAAAATACTTATCTACCTAATAATTTAGATTTATTATCTGTTTCAGCATTACCAATGTATTATAAAGCAGCTAAAACAATAGCTAAATTTATTTTCTAGAGCCATGTTTATTCCAGAAAAAAAATTACTCATTTTACGAAGAAGAATCCTAAAGGCAAATTAACAATAAAAATTTGTAAAAGAGATGTACTATCGCATAATGTATGATGAAATATCTCTTTTATCTGCAAATTTAAGTTATTATTTTTATTTTATCTGTGTTTCCAATGCTAATAGTTGCATTGGCATTAACTCCCATATTTTAAAAATAGATCAACAATTTTTGCTAGCTAAGATACAAACTTTTGCCCCTGGTGCATTGGGGATTATCTTTTTTAATATGATAGCGAAGTTTTAAATAGTAAAAATAATAATACAATTATTACCATTGGGGTAGTATTTACTTTATGGTCTGCATCTAATGGTATATATGGGATAATTATAGCATTTCAACAATGCATTTAGAGTACGTGATGGACGTATTTGGATAGTAACAAAAATTATAAGTATAATTTTTACAGTTTTATTCTTAATAGGTATGTTTCTAGTTTTAGCATTAGTTGTTTTTTTGGCAAAACAACTTACATATTTGTTATTTCACAAATTTAACTTGGATGAAGGCTTTTTTATACAATGTGGTCGTACTTAAGTTATAGTTTTCCAATCTTGTTTACTTTCATTGTCTTTGTATTTTTTTATATACTAGGACCAAACTTAAAATTAAAATCTATTAGTATATTACCTGGAGCGGTATTTTCAACAATTTCTTGGACATTAGTCAGTAGATTATTTGGATACTATATTGATCATTTTTTTCTAGTTATATAAAAACATATGGTACTATTGGAGCGTTGATGGCATTTATTATTTGGTTATATATTACAGGATATATACTAATAATAGGAGCAGAGATTAATGCGATTTTTCATAATTATAAGATAGAACACCGTATTTTTTTGAAGAAACGCATACAAAAGGAATAGTTTAATATTATTAGAGCTTTGAGTTTAAGATAATTGACTCGAAGCTTATTTTTATATATTATTAAGCTAGAATAATGTAAAAAGTGGATATTTTATAGTATAATAATAAATACTTAATTTCATTCGTGGAGAGGAGAATAGCGATGATTAAAGAAGTTTATCTAGCGGGTGGATGTTTCTGGGGAGTAGAGGGATATTTTTTTCTCAACTAAACGGAGTAATCGGAAACCAAAAGTAGGGATATAGTAATGGAACTACTACAGAAACTAATTATCAAAAAAATAAAATCAACAGATCATGCAGAGGTAATATACTTTAAAAATACGATAATGAGATATTATCACTAAATGATGTTCTACGTCATTATTTTTAGAATTATTGATCCAGTTAGTGTGAATAAACAAGGTGGGGATATTGGGACGTCAATATAGAACCGGAATTTATTATGTTGATGAAGAAACTTATAGAAGTAAGTGACTTTATAACAATATTACAAAAAGAGTTTTTCGAAAAAGATTGCAGTAGAAGTAGAAAAAGTTAGTAATTATGTTGATGCAGAAGAATATCATCAAAAATATTTAGAAAAAATCCAACAGGCTATTGTCATGTGGATTTATCATTAGCTAAAAAGAGTTTATAATAATATTAAACTAGCTATTATATTTTTGTAGAATTAAAAAAATTAAAGAAATTTTAAACAATAATTAATAAATATTTTGAAAAAAAATAGCTAAAAAGGTAGAATATAAGTAAGTATAAATAAGGAGTTTTAAAAAAATGACTAATATTTTAATTTTTGGACATAAAAATCCTGATACAGATACTATCTGTTCAGCAATTGTTTATAATAACTTAAAAAGATTACAAGGTATGGATTCTGAAGCGGTTAGACTTGGTGAGTTAAATGATGAGACTAAGTATGCATTAGAGTATTTCAATGTAAGTACACCACGTCTTATAGAAGAGTTGAAAAGAAGGACAACATGTTATTTTAGTAGACCATAATGAATTTCAACAATCTGCTAATGGGATAGAAAAAGCTGTTATTCGTGAGGTAATTGATCACCACCGTATTGCAAACTTTGAGACAGCTGCACCGCTATATTATCGTGCAGAACCATTGGGATGCACAGCAACAATCTTAAAAATCTATGAAGAACAAAGTGTCCATATTGACAAGCAAATGGCAGGACTAATGTTATCAGCACTTATTTCTGATTCATTATTACTAAAATCACCAACATGTACATTACGAGATAAAGTAGCAGCAGAAGAACTAGCTAAAATAGCAGGTGTGAACTTAGAAGAATATGGTCTAGCATATGCTTAAAAGCAGGAGCATCTACTAAAGACAAAAAGCAGAAGAGTTAATCACACTAGATGCTAAAGAATTTATTCTAGGCGATGATAAAACTTATTGTTGCTCAAATTAATACAGTTGATGAAAAAGAAGTAGCAGAACGTAAAGAAGAATTAGCAAATGCTATCAACTCAGAAATTTCTGAAAAATCTTTATCAGCATTTGTATTTGTAATTACTAATATTTTAACTTCAAATTCTGAGGTATTAGTATTAGGGAGCAAAACAAGACAAAGTTGCTGCAGCATTCGGGAAAACTCTTGCTAATGACTTTATGACATTAGAAGGTGTTGTTTCTCGTAAAAAAACAAGTAGTTCCTCAAATCACAGAAGAATTCACAAAAATAGTTTTCGTTTATATTTAAAGAAGGAAAGTGAGGATAGAATTCTCACTTTCTCTGTTATTAAAGAAAGGAGATTTTTATGCAGAAAAAGTAAATCAATATTATGGACGGCAGTAAAGAGTATTGTTGTCAACACGTTGATTGTTCTTGCTTTTTCAGGATTATTTAGATCAAGCTTTATTAATAGATAAACCTAGTTATGGATTTTATGGAGCAACACTAATAACATTGATGTATATGTTTATTAGACCATTACTAATGTTTATAAGTATTGTGCCAATAATTATGACTTTTGGTATATTTATTGTTGTAATAAATGCAGGTATAATATTGTTAGTATCATATCTGTTGGCACCACATTTTATTGTTTCATCTTTCGGATCAGCATTCTTTTTAGCAATTTTTATATCTATCTTTAATGCATTATTAAATACAGGAGATAGAAAAATTATAATAAAAAGATTTTTAGAAGAAAGATGTACAAATATTATTTATATAATACAAAACATAAAAGGAAATGAATTAATGAAAAACTAACAACAAGAGATATTGTAGAAAAGATTAAAACTAGAAGTAATAAGTGGAGAAGCTGGTTTGGATCGTGAGATAACGACTGAGGAATTATCACGACCTGCTTTTGCAACTTGCGGGCTATTTTTTCACATTATTCTCCACAGAGAATTCAAATATTAGGAACAAGTGAATTATCATTTTTTTAAATTAATAGCAGATGCTGAAAAAAATCTCGAACACGTATGTTATGTACGAGAATAACGCCTTGTATAATTATTTCAACAAATCATGATGTTCCAGAAGAACTAATTGCAGCGTCAAATGAATATGATACACCAGTTTTAAGGAGTACTCAAGAAACTACAAAAACTCATGGGGAATATTACAAATTATATTCAAAAAGAATTTGCTCCAACAACTTCTGTTCATGGAGTTTTTATTGAAGTTTATGGAATAGGTGTATTGATTACGGGGAAAGCGGTATTGGTAAAAGTGAGGTAGCGCTAGAACTTATTAATCGTGGGCATAGATTAGTAGCCGATGATAGAGTTGATATTAAAAGAAATAGAGCGTGGATTATTAATTGGTAGTTGCGAGTCTACGCTTATTAAACACTTATTGGAGATTCGAGGACTGGGTATTATAAATGTAATGACATTATTTGGAACAGGAGCAGTACGAAGTGATAAACGCTTGCAACTTAATGTACATTTAGAAACATGGAATGATAATAAGCAATATGATAGGATTGGATTTGGGAAAATGAATATAAAGAGATACTAAACTCAAAAATAGAGAAAAAAACTATTCCTGTTCGACCCAGGGCGAAACGTTGCAATTATTATTGAAACTGCAGCTATGAATTATCGACTAAATCAAATGGGTATTAATACTGCAGAAGATTTTCACTGAGCGTTTAGCGGAAGAAAATAAAAAGAATAATATGAAAAGTGAGGAAGAATAAGGATGACTTTAGGATATTTAGATCCAATTGCCTTTTTATTTATTTTTCAAAACCAATTTATTGGTATGGACTAATAATTGCAATGACAGTGTTAGTTGCATATATGATGGCAGACTATGAGGCAACAAAGCGAGGCTTGAAAAAAGAGACGATGCTAGATTTATTACTTTTAGCATTACCGATAGCATTTATTTTTTTGCACGTGCGTATTATGTAATGTTTAGATGGGATTATTATAGTACTCGAAAAGATGAAATAATTGCAATTTGGGATGGTGGAATAGCGATATATAGCGGATTATTGGGAGGATTTTTAGTATTATACTTCTTTGCAAGACGCCGTGAGTAAAAATTATTAAAATGCTAGATATTATAGCTCCTAGTCTTTTAGTTGGACAAATGCTAGGGCGCTGGGGAAATTTCTTTAACCATGAGGCATATGGAGAAGTAGTTAGTCGAGAATTCTTGGAAAAAGAGGTTTATACCAGATTTTATTATAGAAAATATGTACATAGACGGTGCCTACTCATCAACCAACGTTTTTATATGAAAGCCTTTGGTGTTTTATTGCTTTAGTTATTTTATTATTAATCCGTAACAAAATTGGCTCAAAGTGAAGTGTTTGCAAGCTATATAGTTCTTTATGGTATTGAGCGCTTTGTAGTAGAAGGTATGAGAACAGACTCATTGTATATCGGTTCGTTAAGAGTATCTCAAGTTCTTTCACTGGTATTTGTTATAGGAAGTCTGATATACTTAATAATGCTTAATACAAAATATAAAGATAAAAAAGTTTTGTATATAGAATCATAAAAAAGAGGGTGAAAATATGTCAGAAAAAAATTTACGATTTAATTATTGTTGGGTGCAGGACCAGCAGGGATGACTGCTTCTATTTATGCATCACGTGCTAATATGTCAGTATTAATGTTGGAGAGAAAATACCCAGGTGGTCAAATGCTTTCAACAGAAGAAATAGAAAACTATACAGGATATGAGATGGTTACTGGACCAGAACTATCAGAGAAAGATGTTTGAACATTCTAAAAAGTTTGGAACAGAATTTGCTTTTTGGAAATATTACAAAAGTAGAAGTTAGAGATGATTTAAAATATTTAACAGCAGGTGAGAATGAATATGTAGCAAAGTCAGTAATTATTGCGACAGGTTCAGAACATAAGTTGTTAAATATCCCTGGAGAAGAACAATTCTCAGGGAAAAGGTGTAAGTTACTGTGCTGTTTGTGATGGAGCGTTCTTTAGAAATAAAGAGTAATAGTAATTGGTGGAGGAGACTCTGCTATTGAAGAAGCACTATACTTATCAAACTTAGTAAGTAAAGTAACTGTTATTCACCGTCGTGATGAACTACGCGCTCAAAAAGATTTTACAAGATAGAGCATTTGCTAAAGAAAATATTCACTTTATTTGGGATAGTATTCCATTAGAAATCAAAAGGTGAAAGAAAAGTTTCTTCTGTAGAAATTCGTAATGTGAAAAACAGGAGAAGAAAGTTTAGTTTCTGCAGACGGTATCTTTATCTACGTGGGTATGTTGCCACAAACTGATGATTTTCAAAGAATTAGGAATTACAAATGAAGCAGGATATATTCCAACTAACGAAAAACTAGAGACAAAAAGTAGCTGGTATATTTTGCAGCAGGGTGATGTTCGTGAAAAAGATATTCGCCAAGTAATAACTGCAGCTTCAGATGGGGCTATCGCTGCACAAAAGTGCACATAAGCTATGTAGAAGGATTATAGAAAAAGTATAAATACTTATTGAACTAGTCATCAAAAGTGATGACTAGTTTTTTAATAAATATTAATATGTATAGTAAAGTATTTATAAATATTAATTATAAAAGTAGATATAGGGAATCCCTTTAAAAAGTCTAATATAAATATAATCGACAAGATTTAAAAATATCAGTAAAATTATTTATATAGAATGTGTATTAATATACAAAGAATGTCTTTTATGTAGAGAATGTGAAAAATGCGAAATTTTGACTTTTAAGGTTAAGATGTCTATAATGATTTATATACGATAGTACTCGTATTAAAAATAATAAAAACTATAAAAGGAGATAATAACGATGAACAAAAACAAGTATTATTATCAGTATTTGGCAGCTTTATTTGCAGCGCCAGCAGCTTCTGCTTTTGACTTACCAAACACAGCAGGAGGAACTCAAGCAGATACTAAATGCTTCAGCTACTTTCGAGTCATTAAAACCAGCAGCTGACAAAAACTTAGGTGACAAAGCTGAAAAAGCAACAAAAGATGCTAACAAACTTAAAAAGGTGAAATGCTTAAAAGTTGACAAAGGAACTAAAGCACCTGCTAAAAATTACCTAAAAACTTCAGCTGCTAAATAATTAGTTGATTACTGTAGAAAAAGGATGTTTGTTAAATCAAACTCCTCTATATCCATCTTATGTCATACTTATATAAAGATGTGGTTTTTTAATTTATAGTATATACTTCATCTTATATAAAGATGGTTTTTAATTTTTATAGTATTTATTTTCTTTAATCAATTTTTCATTATGTTATAATATAGTTATTATTAATTTAGGAGTGAAATTATGATAAAAGTAGAAGTCTGTGCGAATAGTATAAAGGATTGTTTAATTTCCCAAAGTTTAGGAGCTCATCGCATAGAATTGGTGAGTGCAAGTTATTTAGGTGGGCTAACACCCAATCTTAGTGTCTTAGATATGGTGCTTGAAAAAGGTGTGGTATTACCTATTATGGCAATGGTACGTCCGCGTGGTGGTGGTTTTTGTTATAGTGAGTTTAGAAAAAGAACAAATGTTTCAGGGAAGCGAAAAGAATTATTAAAACATGGAGCTAATGGTCTTGTTTTTGGTTTTTTAACAGAAAATAATGAAATTGATTGGCTAGCAACAGAGAAAATGATAGAACTTTGTGATAAATATAATGCAGAAAGTGTTTTTCATAGAGCTTTTGACTGTGCAAGTAATCCTGAATATAATATTCAACGATTAATTGGATTAGGTTGTACTAGAATATTAACAAGTGGATTGGCTAGTAACGTAAAAAGAGGGGCTAAATTAATAAAAGTTATTCCAGGAAAAATATGGACAACATATTGAAATTTTTAGCAGGAGCAGGGATAACAAGTGATAATATAGAGAAAATACTTGAAAAACAGGTGTAAAACAAAGTTCATGGAACCTTTAAAAAATATATGAAAGATTCAACAACTAGTCGAGATGAAGTATCTTTTGCCTATACGGATAAAAGGGGACTATGAAGAGGTGGATCCAGAAGAATTGATAAAAAGTTTTAGCTAGTACTAGAAATTATAAAGCTTAGATAATAACTAGAAATTGAGAAAAGGTATATATGATATTTGAAAAGCATTCATCATATAGCAATAATAGGAAGAAATTATAATAAAACAAAGGAATTTTATGTTAAAAAAATTAGGTTTTAAAATTATAAGTGAATATCATCGAGTAGATAAAAATGATATTATAATAAATGTAAAAAGAAAATGTAGTTTTAGAAATATTTATAAAAGAAGATGCACCATTACGCCCTCCAATACCTAATCCAGAAAAATACAGGACTTAGACATTTGGCGTTCAAAGTAAAAGGATGTAGAAAAACACTTACAGAATTTGACAGTGAAAAATAGAACATCAAGGTTTAAGATATGATGATTTTGATGGGGAAAAAGATGGCATTTTTCTTTGATCCTGATGGATTACCTTTAGAGATTCATGAATAGGTGAAAAAAATCAGTTTTATTGAAACATAAAATAGAAAGTAGATAAAAAGATTAGCAACTAAAAAAAGTTAGTACCAATCTTTTTTATTATATATCTATAGTTGTACCGATATCAAGCTTTTTCTGCTTTTTATAATTTCTGATCCCACAAACTATATCTAAAACAGCTGTACCGACTGACTTGAATATTGTAATATCATTTTCCGATGTACGACCCTAAAAGAACAATCCAATAGCAATTCTCCGAGTTCTCCTTTAAAAGTCCTTTGTTGTTATATATTGCTTATCTAATGCCGATAATATTTCACCAGCTTCGCTAAGGACGCCATCATAAGTGTCTAAATATATTTTTGTTTTTCTTTAGTAATTAATTCAACAGGATTTCTATCATTTCTGGTGTGAATGAGCCAATTCCGTTAATATGTGCTCCTTTTTAACAAATTTACTATCAAAGGTAGGTGTTTTTGAATTCGTGACAGTTGTAATTATATCGAATTTTTGTACAGCATCATTTGCATCTTTATATGCGACAATTTTAGTTTCAAAATTAGAAAAATCATTTTTCAAAATTTCAACAAAGTTTTTCGTTTTTCTCGAAATTTCTACCAATAATACGTAGCTCATCTAATTTTCTAACAGTTAGAAGAGCGTGCTTGTTCATATGCTTGTCCTCCAGTCCCGATTAATGAGGCTATTTTTGAATCTTTTCGAGCTAATAAATCAGTAGCTAAGCCTTTGAAGAGCTGCTGTACGTAGTGCAGTGAGATAAGTCCCATCTAAAAGTCCATTAACAATTCCAGTTTTTTTCATCAAGTGTCAACATAGTTGCTGGAACGGCAGGTAATTTTTCTGTATTATTTGGGATAAACAGAAACTATTTTTAGACCCAAGTGATTCAGTATTAGAATTTACAGAACCTGGCATAAATAAGACTTGTACCATTGTGATTGGCTACAGAAATATTTGTACGAAGAGGTATATTTGTTTTTTCTTTTAGTGAGTAACTTAACATAGCACTTTTGCAAGTTTCAATAGCTTTCTTGCATAGTAATACATTTTTATATCTTCTTTAGTTAATATAAGCATTAGAAAACCTCCACAATTATTAGTAATATATAGTTTATTATAACAAATATTTTTAAAAAGTAAAAACGCTATCTATCAATAAAAATGATCGATATGTAGTTGGATTTAAGAGAAAGTAAATGGTAGAGTAGAGGTGAATAATACAATTACCACCAAAAATAATTTTTGGTAGTATTGTATTATTTATTTGAAAATTTAACAGTAACAGTTCCAGTAGAAGAAGATGTAAACAGCGTTTTCTTTTTATTAGAACCATTTGTGAAATTAGATTCATTATCGTTTAATTCAGCAAGAATATTACCAGTTGAAGATTTTAGAGAAATAGAGTTATTTGCTGTAAGATTGAATAATGAAATATCCCCTGTATTTGTTTCTAAATTAATATTATCTGTTGATTCATTAGGTAAATTATTTAATGTTATATTTCCAAGTTTATTAGATATATTGATATTTTTTTATAGTTGATGATGATAAATCAATATCTCCAGTATTATTATCAATATTTAGATTGCTAATACCGCTAATATTATTTAGTTTTTATATTTCCAGTAGCAGTCTTTATTTTTAGAGAATTATTTTCAGCTTTTAAAATTATTAATTTTAAGATCACCAGTTGAAAGTTTGATTTCGTGTCTAAAGTAGAAACATTAGTTAAATAAACATTTCCTATTTTACTATTTGCTGTAAGATGTTTGATGTTTAAATCTTTAATAATTAAATTACCTATCTTATTTAAAGAATGGACATCTATACTAGAAGAAGACTTAGGTATTTTTTATTTTAATTTCTTGCTTTTTAGAAAAAAATACTAAAATCTATATCAACTCCAAAAAGTATTTTTTTATTTTTCTTTTTATAGATAATTTTTGTCAGTGTGGGTTATAAGCGTTTCGCGCTCTATACCAGTATAGTATTCTATTTCTATTTTATCAGAAGAGGTATTTTTCTTCTAAGACAATATCAGAATCAAGAATATTTAAATCCAAATCTTTAATCTCATTAATTGAGACAGTATAATTCTTTTTATCATAATTAGCAGAGAATCTAGGTATATTACCATTATTTAAGTATGTTGCAAAAACCTATTAGTATGATACCAGTAATTATCAGGCTAAAGGCGATTTTAATAAATTTATTCATTGATATACACCTCTTTTTGAAAAACTTTCACAAACATTTTTTGAAACTCCAACTATTTTTCCTTACTTTTTAATGATTTTTAATAAATAATAAATTCCTATTAAACCAATTCCTGTAATAATAAAACCAAAAGCCTAAAGTATCTAAACAGTAAGCTATGTTCTTTTTCATATATAAGGTAGAAGGGGTGCTTTTTAATATGAGAGCAATACCTCCAACGAAAAAGCAATTACTGAAACTACTAAACTGAATATTAAAGATATAAAAACTAGAAAAAGCTAGCTACTAAAGAAAAAAATGGTAATCCAAATAGGAAAAAGTAGTATAGCAATAATTATATTAGCTGCTGAGGGTGTTTTTGTGGTATAAATCTCCATACTAATTTTTCTGTCTTTTTGATATTATGTTCATCTAAAATTTGACCAACAATATCGTCTATATTACCTAATTGTGATACAGCTTCTTCTTCGCTTAATCCTTCATCAACACGATCGTCAATTATTTCTTTGAAAAATTAAGAGTCTTTATATACTTCTTTTGAAGATAAATATAATCTTAGTTCATTTTCCAAAAAGAGTACAAAACTGTTTTTTTATTCATGTTGTTCATCTCCTAAAAATGTATTTATGTGCATTACTAATCACTTGCCAGTCAATAAGAAATTCTTGAATTTTGTTAAGACCAATATCTGTGATTTTATAATATTTTTCTTAGTCTACTATTGTGTTCAACCGAATAAGAAGTAACACAATTATTCGCTTCTAAACGTTTTAAGATAGGATATAATGTTGATTCTGATATTGGAATTACATCTGATACATCTTTTATAATTTTTATAACCATATGATTCAGAATTACGTAAAGTAGCAAGAACACATATTTCCAATAATCCTCTTTTTAATTGAGATTCCATACAATATCTCCTTTCAGATTATACTATACATTACATAGTATAATCTGTCAAAGTAATATATTAAGTTTTCATAATTCATTTTTGATAAAAGAGAAAACGATTTGTCTTAGTTGCTCTTTTTTGTAAATAGTAAAAAGCTCTTGACACAATCAAAGGGAAAAGGTATAATAAATATTGTTGTTAAATATGGCGGTTGTGGCGAAGTGGTTAACGCATCGGATTGTGGTTCCGACATTCGTGGGTTCGATTCCATCAGCCGCCCCATTTTAAAAATATAATATAGTAAGGCGGCTTAGCCAAGTGGTAAAGGCACGGGTCTGCAAAACCTTGATCACCGGTTCAAATCCGGTAGCCGCCTCCATTTAGACATCTAATTTAGGTGTTTTTATTTTTTAAAAATAACTTAAAGCAAAAAGTCTTTTAGAGTAATTATTCTAAAAAGACTTTTTAATTATATTTTCTAAAAAGCTCCCAAATTAAGTGATGTATTTTATAATAAATTTTTGATTAAAAAGTTAATGAAAATAAAAAAATCTAGCGAACATAATGAAAATATGGTAAAATTAGGTAGAAACGAAAATAGTAAGTTAATTATCGATAGGATAAGGAGGATTTGTATGAGGAAAAAATAGTGTTGATAATCTTTTAGTTTTATATTTATTTTTCTATTGCAGGATGTTCTTCTAAGACAGAAAAATAAAAAAATCAGAAGAAAAAGTAATAAAAATGGGATTTGTTCCTCTTAAAAAAATAGTGAACAACTGATAGAGGATGTTAAACCGATTGCTGAGTATCTAAGTGAAAGGTTGGGTGTAAAAAGTAGAGGCATTTACTGCTAGTAACTATATTGGAGTAGTAGAAGGTATAGGTAGTGGAAGTGTTGATTTTGGAATTATTCCACCGTTTTCTGCTTTATTAGCTCAAAAACAAAGTAATGCTCAACCATTGTTGACTTCAAAAAGGTACAACTGGGAAACCAGGATATACAGCAGAGTTATATGTAAGAAAAGATTCAGGTATAAAATCTTTACAAGATGTAAAAAGGTAAAAAGTTGCCTTTGTCGATCCTTCGTCATCATCAGGATATATTTATCCAGGTGCTATGCTTGTTAAAGCAGGAATCAATCTTGAAAAAAAGATATTAGCTATCAATTTAGTGGTGGACATGATAAAAGTTTACAACTTTTACTGAATAGAGATGTTGATGTTATTGCTACATTTGATGGTGTACCAGAAAGATATAAAAAGATTTTCCAAATGCAGTTAATGAAGTTGAAAAAGTTAGCAACAAGCGATATGATACCTGGAGTTATGGTAACAGCATCGAATAAAATGGATAAAGAATTACAAGAAAAATTAAAACAAGCCTTGCTTGATATAGAAAAAGATCCAAAATTAAAAGAGTTATTTAAAAAAATGTTTAGTATAACTGGATTTTTCAGATGTAGACCAAGATGCGTACTCTAAGGTTGAAGCAACTGCAAAAATTATGAATGTTGATCTAGATAAAGTAAAATAGTTATTAGAAAGAACCTAGTTGATTTGATTAGGTTCTTTTTAAAATAGTACTGTACTATAAGTTATTAAGAAATCAAATAGTCATTGATATTGACGATTTAAAATATTCTTGCTAAATGCTTTGAGATTTTTGACGTTTAATTTTATAATAATATAATCAATTAGAGCGTGAATTTTAATGTATGCATATATAAAAGGGAAAAATTTCTGAGATTAATCCTACTAACATCGTAATAGATAATAATGGAATAGGTTATGAAATCACTGTTGCAAATCCATATGAATATCAATTAAATGAAAAAGCAAATTTATATAAGTCAACAAGTTAGAGAAGATTCTAATACACTTTATGGATTTCTAACTAAAGAACAAAAAGGTATTTTTTTACTTTTATTAAAAGTAAAAAGGGTAGGACCTAAAAAGTGCGTTAGCAATTTTGGCTGGAGCAACTAGTGAGGAAATTATCTCAGCGATAGAAAAGCAAGATGTAAATTATTTAACAAAATTCCCTGGTATAGGTAAAAAAATCAGCTCAGCAAATTATTTTTAGATTTACAAGGGAAAATAGATTTTAATACTGCAGCAAATAAAAACAGAATCACTAGCAAAATCTTTATATTAAAGATGCATTACTTGCTTTAGAAGCCCTTGGTTATAGTACAAAAAGAATTGGCAAAAATCGAAAAGCAAGCTGGCTAAGTTTGAATTTAGTGCAGTGGATGATTATGTAAAACAAGGATTAAAAATTATTATTTGGAAATTAATGAAAGGATGAAATATGGAAGAACGAATGGTATCTGCTCATTTAAATGACGGAGAAGAAAATGAAGAACAATCGTTAAGACCTAAATTCCTAAAATCAATATATAGGTCAAGAACAAATTAAAAATAATCTTAAGATTTTTATTGAAGCAGCAAAACTTCGTGCAGAAGTCTTGGATCATTGTCTTCTTTATGGTCCTCCAGGATTAGGGAAAACAACACTTGCGACAATAATAGCTAATGAAATGGGTGTAGGGATAAAGTATACTTCAGGTCCAGCAATTGAAAAAAATCGGGTGACTTAGCCGCAATATTAACTAGTCTAGAGCCAGGAGATGTGTTATTTATTGATGAGATACATCGTATAAGTCGCTCAATAGAAGAAATTTTATATTCAGCAATGGAAGATTTTTACCTTGATATAGTTATAGGAAAAGGTGATGAATCTCGAAATATAAGAATAGAACTACCTCCTTTTACTTTGGTAGGGAGCTACAACACGTGCAGGAGCATTAACGGCACCATTAAGAGATAGATTTGGAGTTCATTGTCGTTTGGAGTTTTATAATGTAGACGAACTTAAAAATATAATTGATAGAACATCGGATATTTTTGATTGTGAGATTGATGAACAAAGTTCTTATGAAATAGCTATGCGTTCTAGAGGAACCCCTACGAATAGCCAATCGTCTGCTTAAACGAGTTCGAGATTTCGCTCAAGTGAAAAATGATGGAGTAATAACTCAAAAACTAGCAACTTCTTCATTGGATTTTGCTTCAAGTAGATGGACAAGGCTTAGACAGTATAGATTATAAAATATTAGAATGTCTAATTAAGCGTTATGATGGTCGTGCTGTTGGATTAGAAACTATTGCAATAACAATTGGAGAAGAAAGTATTACAATAGAAGATGTTTATGAACCTTATTTAGTTAAAGAAGGTTTTTATAGAGAGAACTCCGAGAGGTCGTCGCGCGACACCCTAAAAGCATATAAACATTTAGGAATTGAATATATAGAAAAATAAGAAAGGTATAGTATGATAGATAGTAAACAGTTTATTAATACAAGGCATAAAAATCAAAAATAAACTATGATAATGTTTTTAAAAAGAATTGATAAAAGAATGGAGTAAAAATAGCTTTCGCCCTAAAATTTTAATTCATTCATGTTGTGCACCATGTAGCACCTATGTTTTGGAATATTTATCAGAGTTTAGTGATATCACAATATTTTTTTCTCAAATTCTAATATTCATCCTAAAGAAGAATATATAAAAAGAATGCTCGTTCAAAAAGATTTTTGTAGAAGAGTTTAATAGAAGAAATGACAAGAAGATAAAATTTTTAGCTGATGAATATTCACCTAGTAAGTTTATTAGAGCGGTAAAGGGTTACGAAGACGAACGCGAAGGTGGAGAAAAGATGCCATATTTGTTATGAAATGCGCCTTGATTCATCTGCTCAAAAAAAGCTTTTGGAATTAGGATATGATTATTTTTGCTTCGGCATTGACAATTAGTCCAAAGAAAAATGCTCAAATAATCAATGAAACAGGATATGTTCTGCAAGAACAAGTTTCGATTTATTATTTACCTTCTGATTTTAAAAAAATAATGGCTATCGACGTTCAGTAGAAATGTGTGAAGATTATAATATTTATCGTCAGTGCTATTGCGGATGTGTTTTTGCAGCAAAAAGATCAGGGAATAGATTTTAAAAGAAGTTAATAAGAATGCACGTGAAATTTAATAATAATCATGAAGATTATGAAAGATTTAAGTCTATAATCAAACTCGGGGAGAAATAGTTTAGTATTATTATTAAAAAGTAGCTTCTTAAAGAGAATAAGTTTACTGTAAAAATTATAAAAACATAATAATTTTTAAATAAAACCTAAAAAGAATTATAAAAAAATACTGAAGTTTAGAAAATTTCAGTATTTTTATATTAATATCTTTATAGTATATTTTTTCTGTTTTTCATTTCATTTTCAACAAAAATACAACAACTATTTACACACATTAAAAAGAAATGGCTTTCTTTGTTGTTTAATAGCAAGATTAGAACTTATGATTTCGACTCAAAAACACTTGTAAATATTGTTTTTCATGTGGTATTATTTGTTTGTAAATATTTTAATAAAAGGAGATAATAACTATGCTACAAAAAAAGAATTTAAAGTAATTGATGAAACAGGAATTCACGCAAGACCAGCAACACTATTAGTGCAAGCTGCATCAAAATTCCAATCTAATATTGAATTAGAATACAATGGTCGTAAAGTTAACTTAAAATCAATCATGGGTGTTATGAGTTTAGGAGTTGGAAAAGACGCAGATATAACTATTTATGTTGATGGAGCTGATGAAGCTGAAGCACTTGCTGCTTTAGAAGAAACAATGAAGAAAGAAGGATTAGCATAATATGTTACAAATTAAAAGGTATAGCAGCATCACAAGGTATATCTTTTGCTAAAAGCATATGTATTCGTAGAGCCAGACTTATCAGTTAAAGAAGTGAAAAATTGAAGATGTGGCAGCTGAGATTAAACGTTTTGAAGATGCTATAGAAGCATCTAAAAAGAATTAACTATTATTAAAGAAAATGCATCTAGCTAGTCTAGGTGCAGATAAAGCTGCTGTATTTGAAGCTCATCTTTTAATTTTAGATGATCCTGAATTTATGGGAACTGTTAAAACAGATATTGAGTCTAAAGTTATTAATGCAGAATATGCTTTCAAAGAAACTTCTGATATGTTTATATCTATGTTTGAAGCAATGGACAATGAATATATGAAAGAGCGTGCAGCTGATATTAGAGACGTTTCTAAACGTATTTTAGCACATCTTTTAGGTGTGGATTTACCAAATCCAAGTTTAATAGATGAAGAAGTTATTGTTATCGCGGAAGACTTGACACCATCTGATACTGCTCAACTTAACAAAAAAATATGTAAAAGGTTTTGCAACAAATATCGGTGGACGTACTTCTCACTCTGCAATTATGGCACGTTCATTAGAAATTCCAGCGGTAGTTGGAACAAGTTCAATTACAGAAGATGTGAAAAATGGCGACATTTTAATTCTTGATGGACTTGATGGTGTTGTTCTTGTAAATCCAGATGAGGCTACTACTGCTGAATATAAAGGAAAAATATGCTAAGTTTGAAGCTCAAAAAGCTGAATGGGCTAAACTTGTAACAGAAAAATCTGTAACAAAAGATGGACATGAAGTAATTTTAGCAGCAAACATTGGAACACCAGCAGATTTAGAAGGTGTTAAAAATAATGGTGGAGAAGCTGTAGGATTATATCGTACAGAGTTCTTATATATGGGACGCGATCAACTGCCAACAGAAGATGAACAATTTGAAGCATATAAAGCTGTATTAGAAGGTATGGGTGATAAACCAGTAGTAGTTCGTACTCTAGACATTGGGGGAGATAAAGAACTACCTTACTTAGATTTACCAAAAGAAATGAACCCATTCTTAGGATTTAGAGCAATCAGACTTTGTTTAGAAGAAAAAGATCTTTTCAGAACGCAGCTTAGAGCATTATTACGTGCATCTGTGTACGGAAAATTATGTGTAATGTTCCCTATGATTGCAACAGTGCAAGAATTTAGAGCAGCTAAAGCTTTATTCTTAGAAGAAAAAGAAAAACTTGTAGCTGAAGGTGTTGCAGTAAGTAATGATATTGAATTAGGTATCATGGTTGAGATTCCGTCAACAGCTGTTATTGCTGACATCTTTGCTAAAGAAGTTGATTTCTTCTCAATCGGTACTAACGATTTAATTCAATATACTATGGCAGCAGACCGTATGAGTGAAAAAGTATCATACTTATACCAACCATATAATCCAGCTATTTTACGACTTGTGAAAAATGTTATTGAAGCATCTCACAAAGAAGGTAAATGGACAGGAATGTGTGGGGAAATGGCTGGAGATAGCTTAGCTATTCCATTACTACTAGGTATGGGGACTAGATGAGTTTTTCAATGTCAGCTACTTCAATTTTACAAGCACGTAGTCAAATTAAGAATTTAACACTTGATGAAATGAAAGAATTAGTTGAAAAAGCTGTTATGTGTGCTACGACTGAAGAAGTATTAGCTTTAATAGAAGAATATACGAAATAAAGAAATATATAAATAAAATCATTCTTTCTTCGAAAAGGGAAAGGGTGATTTTTATATTAATTATAAAGGAAAAACATATTAGCTTTTTTTAAATAATTAAGATTAATTTGGTGTATAATAATTAGTATACTCGATAAAAATTAATATTGAGTTAAGTTTAAGATTTTAATAATAAAATAAAAACATATTCAAGGAGACTTTTATGGAAAAGATACATACATCAGAAAAATGGCTAAAAAAATATGAAGAAGTAAAGAATTTACTTACATCACCAGTAAATTATGCACAATGTTTTGAAATGAAAGAAATACAAGGTAAGGAAGTTTTTTTATTTTTAGATATGGGTGAAGTAAATTTTCCTACTGGAGAAATTTTGATTTAGAGATCCGTTAGTATGGCTTCACAGAGATGAAAAACCTTATTTACAGTCTGTACCTGTAGGAAAAATTTAGAATAAAAACGTTAGTAGCAAAAATAGAGGAAGACCACTACAGATATGTGATGAGTAGAGTTAAAATTTACAGAAGAAGAACCTGTTGTTTACTACGAAGCATTAAAGGGAGATGAAAATCTAGATTCTCTTGAAGAGGAGAGCATCTTCGGATTTTTCCGTTGATGCAGGACTTGCAACAATAGTAGATGTTGAAACTAAAAATGCATATTGTGATTTTTGAAGATAGTTGGTATGAAGAAAATCCTAATAAAAAATATTTATGATGATTTCTTTGCGGATATTTTTTTGAAAAATGCAGTAGAAAATCCACTTTATCAACGTGAAGGAGGAGATTGGATTAATTTCAGGATTCCTAATACCAATTTAAGTATTCCGATGATTCAAACAGGTTTTGGAGATGGAGTGTATCCTGTATATTTTGGATATGATAAGAATAAAAATCTTTGTGACATCGTTATAGAGTATATTTATCTAGGATAAGGAGATTATTTATGTCGATAGAAAAAAAGTCTATGATTATTTTTCATAACTATGATTCTAAGGTATATCAGATTTTTGCTTGTATGGGAAACGAACCATCAGAAAAAAAGGATATATTTAAATTTTGAGAAGCAGTATGATATAAGTCTTCCTGATGATTTTAAAGAGTTTTACTATGTCTCCTTTGGGAGGACTTTTACATGGAAGTCAGAGAAGAATTGTGGCTAAGAGCTAAGGTATACGATGTAGCTCCATTTTGGACATTTTGTCGAGGAATTATGGTATATGGTATTGCAAAAGGAATACCAGATTATCTAGATATTCGTGTAAAAAAACAAAAAGAATTACATGATGAAGGCTTAGAAGACTATATTCCATTTTTTTCAATAATCGGTGATGGAAACACAATATTTTTGCTTTGATAAAAATAATAGAATTGTCGTACTTGATTGGTATTCTAAAAGTTGCTTTTGAGGAAGATGAAATGAACTTTTTCTAATTTCTTGCTTAAGAAAATTAAAGAGTTGGAAGAACGTAAAACGCAAAAATGATAGAGACACTCGAAAATAGAAAAAAATTAGTGAATAAAACTACATAGGAAATGTATAGTTACTAATACTATATGAATAGGTCTGGCATTTGTAAATTTAATGTTTGGAGAGAAAATATGAAAAATAATAGATAAAATCAAACAAATTGAAAAAATATATATGTGAAAATTTTTGAAGAATGGGATTTGGAAGATCCCGTGAAGAAGAATATCTTGACGATTATCACGAAATTTCAGGCGCTTCAGAGACAGAGATTTGTATCTTTCGAGAAAAAAATAGGTATAACCTTATCTAATGATGTAAAAGAAATTTACAAATATAAAAATGGGAGTAAATACTTTGAGTATTTTTTTCCTTGTATTATAGATGAAAGAGAAATGCCATTTTGTTTAATGAGTCTCAAGATATAGAAAATACAAAAGGAATATTTTTCAAAATAAAGATGTCTTATTAACAGAGCTTAATGAGTATTTTTCAAAAGATGATATAAATAAAATGAAGGATAGCAGGGTAAAACCATATCTCTTTAATAAAAGGTGGATTCCTTTGCTGAGTATTGTGATAGTTGCTTTCTAATGTTTGATTTTTTGAGTCCAGGTAGTACTGGGAAAGAAGGTCAGATTATTTGTTATATTCATGATCCTGATGAAATAGTTTATGTAGCCGAAAGGAATTACAGAATTGATAGATGAGATAATGGCTGAAATTAATTAGCGTCATAATCTAACATTTTTGATCGAACTGCTAAATTAGAACTTAAAATAACATACATTGAGTTCATCAGTTATCATGCCTTGTTTTTGGCGTATTAGTTGACAGCGTGGTATTTTTATATTATTATTTTAACTATATAATTTAAAAAGCAATGATTAAGACGGTATATTGGAAGTTTTTAACAGGGAGCAGCTTTGTAACTGAAAGAGTTGTATTAACTGAATTTATATTTTTCAGCTTATGAGTAATTGTATAAGTTAGATAATGAGTACAATCGGATGGCACCGTTAAAAGCCAAGCTAATCTAGATTAGATTTAAGGAAGTCAGTTTGACTTTTAAATTTGGGTGGTACCACGATTTATTCGTCCCTTCGAAACGAGAGTTTTGAGGACTTTTTATTTTGGATAATTAAAGTAACTTATGCAAAAACGTCTTTATAAAAAAATATTAGGAGGATTTTTATGTCTTTAGAAAATATAAAAAAAGAATATCTTGAATTAGTAAAAAGATATTAAAAAAACGAAAAAGAATTGTATGACCTAAGAGTTAAAGTTTTTAGGTAAAAAGGTGCACTAACAGAAATTATGAAAGGTGCTAGAGACCTTTCTCCAGAAGAGAGACCAACATTTTGGGAAATTAGTTAATGAAGTGAAGACTTTCATTAATGAGAAGCTTAGAAGAGCGAAAAGCAGAATTAGCAGCAAAAAGCATTAGAGTTAAAAAGCTTGCAGTGAAAATATTGATGTTACTTTTACCTAGTAGGAAAAAAGTAGATTTAGGTGGAGTGAATCCATTAAATAAAGTTATAGAGGAAGTAGAAGAAATATTCATTTCTATGGGGTATTCAGTGGCAGAAGGTCCAGAAGTTGAAACAGATAAATTTAATTTTGAAATGTTAAATCTTCCAAAAGATCATCCAGCACGTGATATGCAAGATACATTTTTATATTACTAACGAACTCTTATGAGGACTCAAAACATCTCCTGTTCAAGCAAGAGAAATGTTAAAATCTAATGGTCAAGGTCCCGTTAAAATTCTTTGTCCTGGTAAAGTATTCCGCCGCGATAGCGATGATGCTACTCACTCACACCAATTTGCTCAAATTGAAGGATTAGTAGTTGATAAAAATATTACATTTAGTGATTTAAAAGGGACATTAGAACATTTTATTAAATCTGTTTTCGGAGAGAATAAAAAAATTGTCTTCGCCCTAGCTTTTTTCCCATTTACAGAACCTTCAGTAGAAGTTGATGTATCTTGGGGAAATGAAGATGATGAAAATAATATTAAATGGTTAGAAATTCTTGGTGCAGGTATGGTGCACCCTAATGTATTAGAAATGGCAGGGTTTGATCCAGAAGAATATAGTGGTTTTGCTTTCGGTATGGGGGTAGAACGTATCGCAATGTTAAAATATGGAGTTAGTGATATAAGAAGTTTCTATACAAACGATATTAGATTTTTACAACAATTTAATAATGATAGAAATGATTAGTAGGAGGTAGCAATGTTAGTAAGTTATAATTGGTTAAAACAATATACAAATGTAGAAGATAATGCTACAGATTTAGCAGAAAAATTACTCGTGGTGGTATTGAAATAGAAGGAGTAGATTACTTAGCTGAGGAATTGTCTAATGTAGTGATAGGCTATGTAGAATCGAAAGAAAAACATCCAGATGCAGAAAAAAATTAAGTGTATGTCAGGTAAATATAGGAGAAGAAGAAAATCTTCAAATCGTATGTGGCGCACCAAATGTAGATGCTGGACAATATGTTATTGTAGCAAAAGTTGGAGCAAAACTACCAGGAATCAAAAATCAAAAAAAGCTAAGCTTCGTGGAGTAGAATCACAAGGTATGATATGTTCACTAAAAGAGCTTGGATTAAACCAAAGTGTAATCCCTAAAAATTATCAAGAAGGTATTTATATTTTTGGAGAAAAACAAGAATTAGGTGCTGATGTATCAGAAGTACTAGGTTTAAATGATTATATATTAGACCTATCAATTACACCAAATAGAGCTGATGCATTAAGTATGCGTGGTTTATCGTATGAATTAGGAGCTTTATATAATAAGGCTGTAACTTTTTAACGATAAAGAAGTAGCAGAAAATTATGAACAGACTACTTTATCTGTAGAGGTAGAAAGTCCTTCTTGTAAAAAAATTATTTAGGACAAGTGATTAAAAAAATATAGAAGTGAAAAGATTCACCATTATGGCTACAGGTTCGCCTTATGAGTTCGGGTATTCGTCCAATTAACAATATTGTAGATATAACTAACTATGTTCTTTTTAGAGTTCGGTCAACCGATGCATGCATTTGATAAAGATTTAGTAGGAGATAAGATAGTTATACGTGATGCAAAAGAAGGAGAAGTATTAGAAACTCTTGATGGAGTAGAACGTAAACTACAAGATACAGATTTAGTTATTACAGATGGGAAACAGCCAATAGCTTTAGGTGGAGTTATGGGTGGAAAAATACAGAAGTAAGCGAAAGTACTAAAAATATAATTTTAGAATCTGCATACTTTAATTCGTCAAGTATACGTCGTACTTCAGCTGCTCATGGATTAGAAGTGATTCATCAGCACGTTTTTGAAAAAGGAATAGACTCTAATATGCAACGTGCAGCCTTACAGCGTGCAGTAGAATTAATTTTGAAATTATGTCCAAATGCCACTGTAGAATCTTCGGTAGGTGTAGTTAATAAAGAACAAGAAAGAGAAGTAGCTATTACGACAACATACATTAATAATTATTTAGGTATTATTTTATCAACAGAGGAAATTATTTCTATTTTAGAAAGTTTGAACTTTGTTGTAGAAGTAGCTACTGAAGAATTAATAGTAAAAGTACCAACAAGACGTCCAGATATCACTATTAAACAAGACTTAGTAGAAGAAGTTATTCGAATCTATGGTTATGATAATTTGGCATCTACATTACCAAAATTTCTCAAGAACAACAAAAGGTGGTTTAACTTATACACAACGTGCTGTTCGTGATTTACGTAGATTGTATGTTAATGCTGGCTTTTAACGATACAATTAATTATTCATTGGTATCTGATGAAGAATCAACGAGTTTTACTTTAGAAAAATCATCATAAAGTAAAAATTATTAATGCCAATGACAGAAACACATTCAACACTTCGCCAAAGTTTAATACCAGGATTATTGAATACAGTTGGATATAATGTGGCTCGTAAGCAAAAGGATTTAAAACTTGTAGAAATTGGGCGAGTTTTTCTTCGGAAGTGGAGATGATAATGTTCAACCGAAAAGAAATACTTTATCTTAGTGCTGCTTTAACTGGAGAAGAAAGAGCTACAAAATGGTTAAAAGATAGTCGAGAATTAGATTTTATGCAGCAAAAAGGTTATTTAGAAGTTGCTTTAGAATATCTAGGTTTAGATCAGAAAGTAACATATAAAAAAGGTAACAGTTGATGGAATGCATCCCAGGGCAGTACAGCTGAAGTATATTTAGGAAAAGAGCGTATTGGATTAATTGGAGAAGTGCATCCATTAGTAGCTGAGAAACTTGGACTTAATAGAACTTATGTTTTTGAAATTAATTTAGATAAAGTTATTTCAGAAGAAAAAAAGTAAAACCTAAGTATGAAGAAGTAACTAAGTATCCGGAAATAACTCGTGATATTGCGATGCTAGTTGATTTGGAAGATGAATATCAAAATATTTATAACACAATCGAAAGTGTAAATAGTAAATTAATAACAAATGTAGAATTATTCGACTTATATGTAGGTTTAGAATTAGTGGCTGGTAAAAAAATCTCTAGCATTAACAATTACGTATAGCGATAAAGAAAAACATTAACTGATGAAGAAGTAACAGCTGTTCATGAAAAAGTTCTTGCAGCGTTGACAGAGTATGGAGCTATAATAAGATAGGAGAATATATGATTACACAAGTTTTATTGTTTTTGTGCTATTGCATATTTAATAGGAGCTATCCCATTTGCTTTTAATTATTGGGAAAACTATTTTTATAATACAGATATTCGTACTATGGGAAGCGGAAATTTAGGAACAACAAACACATTTAGATGTCTTGGGAAAAAGCAGGAGTTATGGTGTTTATTTTAGATATATCTAAAGGAATTGTCGCAACATTTTTTTACCTACGTTAAGTCTAGGAAAAGTTGAATTTCTTTTCTATTTTTTGAGCATTTGCAATGATAGGACATGTTTATCCTATCTTTGCAAACTTTAAAGGAGGAAAAGCAGTTGCAACTGGTTCAGGAGTATTCATATTTCTTTATCCAGCTTTAAGTGCACTTTTTACTTGTAATATTTTTTTCTCAACACTATTTATCACAGGGATATGTTTCCTTAGGGTAGTATTTTAATCTGTTTAACTTCTATAGTTTATTTAACTATTTTTTTGAAACAGGTATTGATAAGTGGGTTATGATTGTAATGTATTTTTGTTATATATATGCATAAGAAAAATATTCAAAGATTATTGAATGGTACGGAAAACCAATCTAAAAGCAAAATTGAGATTAGGAAGGAAAAAAATAATGACAAAAATTATAAGCGGTACTGATCTTACTAAAAAAATTACGCGCTGAGATAAAAAGAAGAAGCACAATTCTTCAACAAAGAGGTATAACTCCAACGTTAGCGGTAGTCTTTAGTAGGAGATAATAAGGCTTCTAAAAGTTATGTTAATTCAAAAGCATAAAGCATGTTTAGAAAATAACATTAATTCTGTTAAAAATAGAATTAGATGAAAATATTTCTACTGCTAGTCTTTTAAATGAAATTGAGAAAGTTAAATAATGATAATAATGTACATGGTATTTTTAGTTCAATTACCATTACCTAAACATATCGATGCAGAACAAATTTTAAATGCGGTAAGTCCTCAAAAAGATGTTGATGGTTTTTCATCCTATTAATGTAGGAAAGTTAGTTATTGGAGAAGCAAAACTAATTCCATGTACACCTCTTGGTATTTTTAGAAATGATAAAATCTACTGGCGATGAAATTGATGGAAAGTTAGCATTAGTAATAGGAAGAAGTAATATTGTAGGAAAACCTATATCTACATTATTGCTTCAAAATAATGCAACTGTGATAACAGCACACTCAAAAACTAAAAAAATCTTGATAGTTTATTAGAACAAGCTGATATTATTGTTAGTTGTGTGGGTTCTGCACACTTTTTAACTGGAGAAGAAAAAGTAAAAAGAAACAGTTACTATTATTGATGTAGGAAATAACTATAAAAGATGGTAAGTTAGTTGGAGATGTAAATCTTGAAAAACTTTATGGGGAAAGTTATATATATCACCCAGTTCCTGGTGGGGTTGGTCCATTAACAATTACTATGTTAATGAGAAACACCTTTGGTAGCAACATATGATTTAATAAAATAAATAAGTATTTCTTGAGAGAAATAATAAATATAATTTTTGTAATACAATTATTTAAATATATTTCTCTCAAGATTTTTTTAAATGTTTATTTAGCAATTTTTAAGATATATATTTGAAAAGTTTCTAATAAATGTTACAATAATATATTGTACAAGTGTACTTATTTTTTTATTTGAAATTTTATAGATTTATGAATTGTGCTATGGTATAATTTATAAAATGTACTAATGAAAGAATTAAATTTGTATGAGAGGAGAATTCACTAGTGTTAAGATTTTTAAAAAGTTGTTTCAGAAATGAAAAAGTAAGTTGACAACATTTAACGAACTTGTTAGAAAAAAACTCTTATAGTTATAGTAGTTGTAGGAATATTAATGTTGTTCAGTTATGTGGTAGATTTAGGAATAACTGCTGAATTAGACATTTTAGTAAGTAAGAGAGGTTATTATGAGTGATACAGTAAACAAAGAGTGGTACGTAATTCATACATACTCTGGTTATGAGAAATAAAGTAAAAGATAATATTGAAAAACGTGTTGAATCTTTGAATATGGAAGATAAAAATATTTAGAATTGTTGTTCCAGAAGAAAAAGAAACTATTATAACGCCAACAGGAAAAAGAAAAGAAGTAAATAGAAAAACTTTCCCTGGATATGTTCTAGTTGAACTTGTTATGACTGATGACTCTTGGTTTGTAGTTAGAAATACACCAGGTGTAACTGGATTTGTAGGTTCACATGGTGGGGGTTCAAAACCAAGTCCATTACTTCCAGAAGAAATCAACTTTTATTTTACAACAAATGGGGCTTTCAAGCGTTGTTGATGTAGATATCGAAGTAGGAGACCATGTTCGTGTTATTTCTGGGCCATTTGTAGATATGGAAGGTAAAGTGGTGAATATAGACCTTAATAACTACAAAGTAGATGTAATGATCGAACTTATGGGTAGAGAAACAAAAGTTGAATTAGAACTGTATAATATTGAAAAATTCTAGGAAAGGAAAAGCTATTGTAAAAATAGTAGGTATGAGTGTGGAAAAAAATAGCTATTGTAATGGATTCGACAGCATATTTACTCAGATGAATTAACAAAAAGAATTAAATATTAGAACGGTTTATTTAAAATATAGTTATTGATGGAAATTCTTATAAAGAGGTTATTGATATGCTCTTGATAAATACTATGATTATTTAAAGGATCCTAATAATTCTTTTTCCAACAACTTCTCAACCAGCAATTGGGGAAGTTGTTTCATGCTTAGAAAAAAATTAAAAGAAGAAGGTTATACAGATGTTATTGCTATAGCACTATCTAGTGGTATAAGTGGAACATTTTCATCATACTCTGTAGCTGATCTTATGGTTGATGGTATTAATGTTCATCCCATTTGATTCTGAAGTTGCATGTCATCCTGAAGGATATTATGCAATTAAAGCGGCTGGACTAATAAAAAGAAGGTAAGAGTTCTAAAGAAATTATCGCTGCATTGGATGAAATGAAAAAGTTTCAAAAGCGTATTTTATGGTTGATGACTTTATCCCATTTACAACGCAGTGGGCGCTTGAAATGGTGCACAGGCTATAGTTGGTAACTTATTTGCAAGTTAAACCTTTATTACATTTTTGAGGATAAGGTAATCGTACCATTCCAAAAATACGTACTTATAAAAAGTTGTATTAAGAATTTATGAATTATTTGATGAATTTTATCGACAACATAAGGATGAAAACATTTCTGTATGTATTCTTCATGTAGATGCCATAGAGAAGGCGGAAGAAATTAAAAATCATATGAAAAGAAGTTTATCCTAATGTTAATGTCGAAATAGATGCAATTACTCCTGTAGTATCAACTCATCTTGGGATTGGAGCTATAGGGTTTTGCGTGGACAATATTATAAAAAGATTTTTGAGGTGAGATTATGGTTCAAACTATGGCACATACTTGTTATAGAGTTGCTGATTTAGAAAAATCAATTAAGTTTTATACGGAAGCATTTGATTTTAAAGTAAGTAGAGAAAGAGATTTTAAAGAATATAAATTTACTTTTAGTATATTTGACTTTACCAGGTTCTGATTATGAATTAGAGTTAACTTATAATTATGATCATGGTTCATATGATTTAGGAGATGGTTACGGTCATATTGCAATTTCAGTTTCTGATTTAGAAAGTTTATATGAGAAACATAAAGAGGCAGGATACGACGTTACAGATTTAAAAAGGTTTACCAGGATTCCCGCCAAGTTATTACTTTTATCAAAGATCCAGATGGATATAAGATTGAAGTTATTCGTGATAAGTAAGACAAATTAATTGATTTCTCTTATTTATTGTGATACAATGTAACTACATTGAAATAAATTACCGAAAGGGTGGTGAATTTTTGAAAGTTCTCCACTTTTTTTATATTGCAATTTTAGATTTTAAGAAAGAGGTGTAATATGAGTATAGTACAAAGAGTAAAAAGCTATTGCAGATGAGCAAACAAAAAGATACAGTATATTCACTTTTATGATGTAGAATATGTAAAAGAAGGTAGTGAATTCTTCTTACGCATTTACTTCGATAAAGATGGTGGTTTAACACTAGATGATTGTGTACTTCTAAGTGAAAAACTAGCAGAAGAATTGGATAAAGAGGATTTTTATAAGCGACAAGTATTATCTTGAAGTTTCTTCACCAGGTATAGAACGTGAGTTAAGAAATCTGGAAGAAGTTATCGATTCAATAGGTAAGCATGTATATATAAAAACTTATGAGAAAAATAGATAACCAGAAAAGAATTTTATGGTGACATCTTAGATGTTGAAGATAAAGAAATTACTATTGAATATAAAGATAAAGCAAGAGTAAAGAAATCAACAATTAGTTATGAAAAAAATTGCTAAGATTAGATTAGCTGTTAAATTTTAATTTTTAAAGGAGAAAAAGAACAATGAGCAAGGACTTTGCTTAAAGCTATTAAATTAATTGAACAAGAAAAAGGTATTGCAGAAGATATACTAGTAGAAGCTATTGAATTAGCTCTATTATCAGCATACAAAAAGAATTTTAACGCTGCAAAGAATGTAAGAGTAGATTTTAATCAGTGCTACAGGTGATTACAAATTTATCATTAGAAAAGATGTTGTAGAAGAAGTATATGATGATAGAATTGAATTTGCTTTTAGAGGATGCATTAAAAATAAATCCAGCGTATGAAGTTGGTGATATCTATGAGGTAGTAGATCTTCCAGATGACTTTGGTCGTGTTGGAGCTCAAGCAGCTAAACAAGCGCTATTACAAAGACTTCGTGAAGCAGAAAAAGAAATCTTATTTAAAGAATATAGTGAATATGAAGGAGAAATCCTTTCAGGTACTGTAGACAGAATTGATACACGCTATGTATATGTGAAACTTGGAAAAATTGAGGCTATTTTAGGAGAGAATGAAAGAGTTCCTGGTGAAAATTATGTACCACAAACACCTATAAGAGTTTATATAGCTAAAGTAGATAACCCAAGCCGTGGTAGTAAGCCGCATGTTCTGGCATCTAGATCACATCCTGAATTTATTAGGAAGATTATTCGAAATGGAAGTTCCTGAAATCTATAGTGGAACAGTAGAAATTAAGAGTGTGTCTCGTGAAGCTGGCGAAAGAACTAAACTTGCTGTTTTTCTAGAAGACAAAAATGTTGATCCAGTTGGTGCATGTGTAGGTAATAAAGGAGACCGTGTTAATCGTATCGTTGATGAATTAAACGGTGAGAAGATTGATATTATTACTTGGGATGCTGATCCTGTGAAATTTATTACTAATGCATTAGCACCCTACAAAGTAGAAGAAATCATTATAGATGAAGAAGAAAAATTGCTAATGTTAAAGTTAAAGAAGATCAACTATCTCTTGCAATAGGGAAAAAGGTCAAAACGTTCGCTTAGCAGCAAGATTAACTGGATGGAAAAATTGACATTAAAGCAGCTGAGTAGTGAGGTGTTAAGATGAAAAAGAAAAATACCAACAAGAAAAATGTATACTGACTAACGAGATGTTTCCGAAAAAAAGATTTACTAAGAATAGTAAAAAAATAAAGAAGGAGAAATTTCGGTAGACCCAACAGGAAAAAGCTGGGCGGAGCATATGTTGTATCAGATTTGAAGTAATTAATAATGCAAAAGATAAAAAAATTACTTGAGAAATTCTTTTTCAACTACTCCAGAAATTATGGAGCCTATTTACAACGAAGTAATTAGATTAATATATAGAAAGTCTATTCCACAAAAAAATAATGTTAAAAATATATAATTTATTAGGTTTAATGCAAAGAGCAGGTAAACTTATAACAGGCGAAGATTTAATCACAAAAATTTAAAGAATAAAAAGATAAAATTATTAGTCATAGCACAAGATTGCGGTATTAATACAAAGAAAAAAATTGATAGATAAAGCGACGTTTTATGGTGTTAATCACATCGAATTTTCAGATATTGAAAAATATAAGTAGAGCAATTGGACGAGATAATCGTGTCGCACTTGGTATGACTGATGATGGGTTTATAAAAAAAGTTTAAACAACTATTAGAAGAAGGAGGAAGATTGTAATGAAAAAGTCAGAGTATATGAATATGCTAAAGAGATTGGTAAACAGTCAAAAGATATAATTAAAGTTTTAAGAGAATCTGAAATTGAAGTGTCTAACCATATGTCAATGTTAACGGAAGAGGGGTTAGCCAAACTTGATAGCATCTTCAAAGCTAAAAAAAGAAGAACCAAAAAGTAGAAAAAAGTTGCTAGTAATCAAAAATCAAAGTGATACTAAAAACATAAAAAGAAAAAATAAAAAAAGAAAAATAAAAAAATCTAATAAACAGCAGCCTGCAATTATTGAAGCACCTACAGAAGAAACAATTTCAGAAGATACTATCTTAGTAAGAGATGGTATGACTGTAGGAGAACTTTCAGAAGTACTATCAGTAAATTCAACTGAATTAATTAAAAAGTTATTTATGGAACTTAAAATCATGGCAAATATCAATCAATCTCTTACTTTAGAGCAAATTGAATTAATTGCTATGGATTATGGAAAAGAAATTCAAGAAGAAGTAGAAATCAATAAAGAAGATTTAGATTTATACTTTGAAGTTGAAGATGAAGAAAAAAATCTTAAAGAAAGAGCTCCAATTGTTACAATAATGGGGCATGTTGACCACTGGAAAACAACTTTATTAGATACAATTAGAAACACACGTGTGACTGCAGGAGAAGCAGGTGGTATCACTCAACATATTGGTGCTTATCAAGTTCGTACTAAAGATAAGAAAATTACATTTTTAGATACACCAGGACACGCTGCGTTTACAACTATGCGTGCACGTGGAGCAAAAAAATTACTGACGTAACAATTTTTAGTAGTGGCTGCTGATGATGGGGTAATGCCTCAAACAATAGAAGCTATTAACCACGCTAAAGCAGCAGATGTACCTATTATTGTTGCTGTTAATAAAATGGATAAACCTCAAGCAAATCCAGACCGAGTTATGAATGAACTTGTAGAATATGGACTTATTTCTGAAGAGTGGGGTGGAGATACAATCTTTGTTCCTATTTCAGCTCTGAAAGGTGAGGGGATTGATGAACTATTAGAAAATATTTTATTAGTTACAGAAATGCAAGAGTTAAAAGCCAATCCAAACCGTCTAGCACTAGGTACTGTCATTGAAGCTAAACTTGACAAAGGGCGTGGAGCAGTTGCAACATTATTAGTACAAAATGGTACTCTTAATGTAGGAGATCCGTTAGTAGTAGGTAATACATACGGACGTGTTCGTGCTATGATAAATGATCGTAGTAAAAATATCCATACTGCTAAACCATCTACACCAGTAGAAATAACTGGTCTTCAAGACGTACCAAATGCATGAGATCGTTTTGTAGTATTCGGTGATGAAAAAACAGCACGTCAAATTGGAGAAAAACGTCAACAACAATATATTGAAACTACACGTCAAGCTAACTCAGCAGTATCACTCGATACGCTATTTGAACAAATGAAACAAGGTGAGATGAAAGATCTTAACATTATTATAAAAGCAGATGTTCAAGGTTCGGTTGAAGCACTTGCCATGTCATTAGCTAAAATTGATGTAGAAGGTGTTAACGTGCGTATTATCCACACTGGGGTAGGAGCAATCAATGAATCTGATATCACTCTTGCTGTTGCATCTAGTGCAGTAGTAATTGGATTCAACGTCCGTCCTGATAATAACGCTAAGCAAATGGCAGCAACTGAACAAGTAGATATTCGCTTACATAGTATTATCTATAAAGTAATTGAAGAAATCGAAGCAGCTATGACAGGATTATTAGATCCAGAATTTGTAGAAAAAGTAATAGGTCTTGCAGAAGTTCGTCAAGTATATAAAGTATCAAAAATTGGAACAATCGCTGGTGCTTATGTTACAGAAGGTAAAGTTTCTCGTGATGGTAAAGTACGTGTAATTCGTGATAGTGTTGTAATTTACGAAGGTGAAATTGATACACTAAGAAGATTTAAAGATGATGTAAAAAGAAGTTCAAAGTGGTTATGAATGCGGTATGACTGTTGAAAACTTTAATGATATTAAAGAAGGAGATGTCTTTGAAGTTTACATCATGGAAGAAGTAAAAATAGGAGGAGAAACTAATGTCAGAATTAAGAGTTAATAGACTTGCAGAACAAATCAAAAAGAAATTACTTATGTTTTAGCAAACAAAAGTTAAAAAAATCATGATTTAGGATTTGTTACTGTTACAGAAGTAGCTTTGACAGGAGATTATTCTCAGCAAAAGTGTACTACACAGTTCTAGGTGGAGAACGCGAAAAAGAAAAAAACTAAAGAATCGTTTAAAAAATAAAAGGATTCATTAAAAAGCGAAGTTGCTAAAAAAATAAAAGATTCGTAAGTTTCCAGAATTGATTTTCGAATATGATAAAACAGCTGAGTATGCTTTACATATTGAAAGTCTAATTGCAAGTGTAAGTCAAAAAGAAGAAGAATAAAGAGTAGGGAAGCTGCCTAAAGGTGTTAGGCAGTTTGTCCTATGATTGAATAAAATTAGAGGAGAATGTAATGTTACAAGTAACAAATTTAGGTTTGCGTTTTGCAGATAGAAAACTATTTGAAGATGTAAATATAAAAATTTACAAATGGTAACTGCTATGGGCTGATTGGAGCTAACGGAGCAGGTAAGACAACATTTTTAAAAATTATTATCTGGTGAAATTGATTCACAACAAGGTCACGTATCATTAGGAAAAAGGTGAACGACTTGCGGTACTTCGTCAAAATCACTTTTGCTTATGAAGAAGATAGAGTTATTGATGTTGTAATGATGGGACATGAGCGTCTTTGGGATGTTATGAAACGCAAAAATGAAATTTATATGAAAGATCCATTCACAGAAGAAGATGGTATCATTGCAGCAGAACTTGAAGGTGAGTTTGCTGAAATGGACGGTTGGAGTGCTGAGAGTGATGCGGCTCAACTTTTAGAAGGCTTAGGTATTTCTGTAGAGTATCATGATATGCTTATGGGAGAATTAGATAATGCAATTAAGGTAAAAGTACTTTTAGCTCAAGCGTTATTCGAAACCCAGATGTTCTATTGCTAGATGAGCCTACCAATGGACTTTGACATTGCAGCCATTAAGTGGCTTTGAAGAATTTTTAATTAACTTTGAAAATACAGTTATTGTAGTCAGTCATGATCGTCACTTTTTAAATAATATTTGTACACATATTTGTGATTTAGATTTTGGAAAAATTCAACTTTATGTTGGTAACTATGATTTCTGGTATCAATCAAGCCAACTTGCACGTCGTATGATGGAAGATTCTAATAAGAAAAAGAAGAAAAATTAAAGAACTTCAAGAGTTTATCGCTCGTTTCTCAGCAAATGCTTCGAAATCAAAAACAAGCAACAAGTAGAAAGAAAATGCTTGATAAAATTACGCTTGATGATATTAAACCAAGTAGTCGACGTTATCCATATGTGCGCTTTACTCCAGATCGTGAAATCGGTAATGATTTATTAATCGTAGATGGTGTAAGTAAAACAATTGAAGGAAAAGAAGTTTTAAACAATGTGAGTTTTACAGTTAATCCTAACGATAAAGTTATTCTTTTAGGAGATGAAGTAGCTAAAACTACACTTCTTAAAATTTTAGCAGGTGAGATTGAACCAGATAGTGGAACTGTAAAATGGGGAATTACTACCTCACGTAGTTATATGCCAAAAGATAATACAGAATATTTTGAAGGATTGAAGCTTTCATTAGTAGAGTGGTTACGTCAATATGCTTCTCCGGAAGAAGAAAGTGAAGCATATCTACGTTCGTTCTTAGGAAGAATGTTATTCTCAGGAGAAGAGGCACTAAAACGTGCTCATGTACTTTCTGGGGGAGAAAAATGCGTTGTATGTTGTCTAAAAATGATGTTATCTAAAGCTAACGTTATTCTTTTTAGATGAACCTACTAACCACCTTGATTTAGAGTCAATTACTGCAGGTTAATGAAGGAATTATCGCATTTAAAGGTTCAGTATTCTTTACATCTCATGACTATGAATTTATTCAAACAATTGCTAATAGAGTAATTGAACTTACTCCAGAAGGAGCAATTAATAAAGAAATGGATTATGAGAACTACCTTAAATTTAAAGGAATTATCGATTAATATTAGCAAAGAGGTTTACTTCTAAATGAAGTTAAACCTCTTTGCTATTTTTAAAATTTTATGTTTTCAAAAAAATTTGTTTTGTTACCTCATTGAATACCAAGACTTCTTCAGGAGAGAATCTATCAAATTCAATAGAATCAATATCAAGAAGTGCAACAACTTCATTATTTTGTATAATAGGAATTACAAGTTCACTATTAGTTGCACTATCACAAGCTATGTGTCCAGGAAATTGATGAACATCTTTTACATAAATTGCTTCTTTTGTTGTGTAGCAATGCCCACAGACTCCCTTTATTGAAAGGAATACGCGTACATGCGACTTTTTCCTTGAAATGGACCCTAAGACTAGATTATTTTTGTTCTTTATCTACTATGTAGAAACCAACCCAGTTAGTATTGGGCAAATATTCTTTGTATAATGCAGAAAGATTAGAAAGATTAGTAATCAAAATTTTTTTCATTGGTAATAAGTGAATTTCGCTTGTTTAATAAATAAAAGATTTATCTGTAATAATATTCATATGAAACCTCGCTAAATTTATTTATCTTATTTTCGCATATTAGGAGAAAAATAAAGTGAAATGACTATATAAGATTTGAGGGAAGATACGAAATAAATTTTTAATAGTTCTGAAATAAAAATTCAAAAATTTCAAAAAATGGTTGAAATACTTTGTTTTTACGTTAAAAATGGTATAATTTTGTTAGTATTTATTGTATTAATAAACGTAAAATTTAATAAAAAAATTTCAGGGGAAGATATATGACATATATATTTTTATTTGTATGTGTTCTTATTCTTGGAGGAGTAGTGGCTCTATTCATCTTTAGAAATAGAAAAACAAGATTTATACCTCTTTTTAGTTATGAAAGATGAGCTAGAAAGAGAAACATTGTCTGATGATTTGAAACAGGTAAAAGCACTAGAGATAGCAGGAAAAGCAGAAAAAAACTTTTATAATAAGTGGGAAAGTGAATGGTATGAAATTCAAAGTATTGATATAGAAGAATTAGATCGTGATCTTTATAATGCTGAAAGCTATATAGATAAATTTAATTTTAAACGTGCTGATGAAGTAATAATGAATAGCGGTGAACTAATTGCAAGTATAAAAAGATAGAATTGCAGAGATTCGACGAGAAATTAAAGAACTTAAAGAAGTTGAACCTAAAAATAGAGAAGTTTATGAAGAAATCGTTGTAGAGTATAAAGAGCTTTAATCGTGAACTTTTAGCTAAAAGACATCAGTATGGAGCAGCAGCTGATCAATATGAGCAAAAACATTAAAAGAACTTGCTCCTCAATTAGATGACTTCAAATTATTGACATCTACAGGTAAATATATCGAAGCACAAGAAAAATTACAGCAATAAGAAATTCTATTCTTAATTTAAAAGAAAAATGGATGTATTACCAGATTTACTAAAAGAGATAGAAAAAAACTTGTCCAACTCAGATACAGTCATTAAGACTTAAAGTTGAAGAGATGGAGAAAAAGGTTTCAAACTTACACATTTAGAAATATCTAGTAAAAATTGAAAGTATTGTTTGGCAAATTAAATGATGCTCGTGAAAAAGTTAAACTAGGAGATATTGATCTAATAGAAAATATTTTAGATGGCATTTATGATGTTATTGATGAGGTTTCTAACGACCTAAAAAGAGCTTGATTATAAGAGATATATAGAAGAAAACTATCGTGAAATTACTAATAAAACTTGATTTACAAGATAAATTAAATGAAGCCCTTTATAATAATATTCAGGAAATTAAAAGCTAGATATCAAATCTATCAAAAAGATGAAGAAATGGTAGCTAATTATTACGATGAATTAAGCGAATTGTTAGATCTTAAAACATGATATAGATGTCTATATTAATAATCAACCAAAATTAAATTATAAAGATCTTAAAGATAAAGTTGAATTATTAGAGCAAGGATTAGAAAAATCGAAGAAGACCAAACAAATTACTCTAGATATTTAACAAGTTTACGTGAAGAAGAAAAGTATTGCAAAGAGAAAAATTAATATTTATTAATCAAGAAAAAGAAGTAATCAAGCGTAAATTAGATAACTCTCGAGTTCCTGGTTTCAGTGATAGATTTATTGTTCTTTATAAAGATGTTACAGATAGTTATAGATATGCTTTTGGAAGAACTGAAAAAGAGCCTATTAATATTGATTTGTTAAAACGCAGTTGCAGAAGCAGAAGAGTCACTAGATATTTATTCATCTGAAGTTAATAATATACTTACAGATATAGAATTAATCGAAAAACTTATCCGTTATGCAAAACAGATATAGAAAAGAAAATATTGAATTCCATCAACAATTAACAGTTGCTGAACAATATTATAGAGAATATCGTTACAACAAAACATTAGAAATAATTCGTACTTCTCTAGAAAAAGTAGAGCCAGGAGCATACGAAAGAATAAGAAATTCTGTAAAACCAAGATAAAAACCAGTCATTTTGACTGGTTTTTTTATCTGCGTTTTAAATTGTAATAACCAAGGCTTAGGAAATAAAATAGTGCTTCAATAGTAGCAATATAAAAAGTAGTTGGTAGGGCTGAATAGTAAGACAATGTAATGCCTAACCAAGTTCCTATTAAAGCGAAAAGTAATTGAAATAGCAATCATTACTCCTACTTTATTAGTTAAATATCTAGCTGCACTAGCAGGTACAGTAAAGCAATACAAACATTAATAAAGCACCTACAACTGGAACTGTAATACTTGTTGCAACAGATAATAGCACTAGGAAGAATATTGAGATAAATTTTTCCATTAAGACCGAGTGCTTTTAGCACCAATTGCATCAAAAGAATCAAATTTTATTTTTCTATAGAATAGTGATAGTAAAATAATTACAGCAATAGCTAGCGAAAATATTAGTTTAACATCATCACGAGTGATGGATACGACACTTCCAAATAAAATACTATTTACATAACTTGTACTTTTTGGCGTTAGTGAAAGGAATAGTAAACCTAGACCTAAGAATATCCCAAGCATAACACTTACAGTTGCTTCACGACGAAAAGCTTTTACGCTAAGATGTCCTACTAAATATGACATAGCTATTGTGAAAATAAGCAATCCATAAATCGGATTAATCCCAAGAAAAACAGCGAAAGCAGCTCCAGCAAATCCAACGTGAGATAGGGTATGGGAGATAAATGACATATTTCGTGCCATTACAAATACTCCGATATATCCAGCCATAATTGCTACAATAGTACCTGCAATAAAGGCATTTTTGCATAAAATCATAATTAAGCATAATTGTTATCTCCTACATGATGTTTACATAATTTAAAAATCACTTTGTTCTTTATTAAAGTCGTTAATACTAATAAATTTATAACAATCTTCCTCAAGTATAGAATTTTATCAATATATTTTTCGTCAATTAACGAAAGTTCATGTGTAATACAAAGAGTAATTATATTATTTTTTAGTAATATCACGAACCAAAGACATACATTCAATCTCGCCACCTTTGTCAAGATTAGAAGTAAACTCATCAAGAAGAAGTAAATTAGGATTATTAACAAGTGCCTGTGCTAGGAATACGCGTTGTTTTTCCCCGCCTGATAAATGACCTATTGACTTTTCTTTTTTAGTTAGTGAATTAGTTGTTTCTAAGGCACTTTCAATTTGTTTTTCTTTGACGAAAGCCAAGGAAGAATTTTTTATGGAGAGGAAGTGCGACAAAAGTCTTCAACTGATAAAGGTAGTTCTTCGTCTATTTGACGGAATTGTGGAACATAGCCAAGACGAGCTTCTTCTCCAATTAATTTTATGTTTTCTGTTGTATTTAGTTTTTCTAATATATTGTTTAATAAAGTTGTTTTACCAACACCATTTTTTCCAACAACAGCTACTATATCTCCAGCAGAACAGCTGAAAGAGAGATTGTTGAGTATTAACTTATCTCCTATTGAATAGGTTAAGTTTTTATATTAAGTCTCAGTCACACTAAACTCCTAACTTATGGATTAAATTACACTTTTTAGTATAAAAAGAAGAGATACGATTTACAAATCTCTTCTAATATTATACTACATATTTTCTAATTGTGAAAAACTATTTTTATTAATGGTTGTGATTGTGTCCCTCATGATTATGATCATGACCTTCATGGTCGTGATTGTGTGAGTGAGATTCTTTAGCATTTTCTGTATGATATGCTTTTTCTCCCTTACCACCGTTTAAAATTTCTTCAAGTTTATTATATTGGTCTAACATCCACTCTATATATGTTTTTACCATCAGGTTGCGTCTCAGTAACATTTTAGAATCGGAATATTATTTTGTTCAGCAAGATTTATTAATCCTTCAACTGTTTTTGTTAGTAGTCTGAACATTATTGATAATCAATGAAATTTGTTTATTCTTAATTTGTTGCTGAATATTTTTAAGGTCTTGTGGTGCTGGATCATTTCCTTCCTCTGTAGCTTGTGCTAATTTATTCACCTCGTCAGATACTTTTAGTCCAAGAGATTTAACAGCATATTCTGAATACAGGTTCGGTAGTAAGAACAGATTTTCCATTAGCTTTTTCTTTTAGAGAATTTATTTTTCTGTAATTTTTGATAACTCTTTTTGTATTTATCTCTATTTTTCATAGAAATCCTTTATTAGAAGAATCTTTTTCACTTAATATTTTAGTTAACTCATCAGCGATTTTGCTCTATTACCTCAGGATTATACCAAATATGTTCATTTTCACCTTCTTTAAGACCCTAATAATTTAGCACCATCTATTTTTAGTTATATTCTTACTATTATTAGTAAGTTTTTTCAAACCATGAATCATAGCTGCCGCTGTTTAAAAATAGCAATTTTTGAATCAGCTACAGTCTTAGCATCTTGTGCAGTTGGTTCAAAATCGTGTGGGTCAATAGAAGAAGAACTTATTATAGAAGAAACTTCTGCTTTGTCACCAGCAACAGCTTTGGCAACTTCTGCGTAAAAGTTAACAGATGTTACAATTTTTATTTTTCAGTTGAAGTAGGGTTTGAATTTGTTTTACTAGAACACCCAACTAGAAATAAAGTTAATGCTGTAATAATTGATAAAAATTTTAAAAATTTACTCATTTGTAAAAATACACCTCCGTTATTTCGTAATTATTACGGTCTAATAAATTATAATACTAAATCATTAAAAAAATCAAGAGGTAAATCGAAATTATTTTGATTAAGAAAAAGAGAAGATTAAAAAGATACATACAAATCTTTAAAAAAATCAAAATCTAAAAGGTATAATTTTATTTTCTAAAGAAGAAAAATAACAAGTAATATTTTAAAATTTTCAATTACATATTTGCTAAAATGCGATAAAAGCACTTTGATTTTTTTATTGCTGAATACTATATAATTAATAAAAGTTGAGTAAAAATCAACAAAAATAAAACACACGACATTTGAGTAGCTGCTCGGTGCATTAAAATGTTTGCAGTAGGCTTAGAGAATGTCGGAGGAAAAACTAAGGAGGAAAAATAACTTATGGCAGTTATTTCAATGAAACAATTATTAGAAGCTGGTGTACACTTCGGTCACCAAACAAGAAGATGGAATCCTAAAATGGATAAATACATCTTCACAGAAAGAAATGGTATCTATATCATCGACTTACAAAAAAACAGTTAAAAGTAGATGAAGCATATGAATTCGTTAAATCAGTTGCTGATCAAGGCGGAAAAATGTTATTCGTAGGGTACTAAAAAAACAAGCACAAGATGCTATTAAAGAAGAAGCTGAAAAGAAGTGGTCAATACTACATCAATCACTGTTGGTTAGGTGGAACTTTAACTAACTACAAAACAATCAAAGGACGTATTGATAGAATCGCTGAAATCGGGAAAAAAATGGAAGCTGATGGAGTATTCGAAGTTCTTCTAAAAAGAAGTTATCGAATTAAGAAAAGAATACGATAAACTTAACAAATTCTTAGGTGGAATCAGAGAAATGAAAGGTATGCCAGATGCAATTTTCGTTGTTGACCCTAAAAAGAACACAATGCAATAGCTGAAGCTAAAAATTAGGAATTCCTGTAGTAGGTATCGTAGATACAAACTGTGATCCAGACGATGTTGACTATGTAATCCCCTGCAAACGATGACGCTATTCGTGCAGTTAAATTATTAACAGCTAAAATGGCAGATGCTTTTGTGGCTTACAATGAAGGAATATCGAAGAAACAGCTGAAGAAGTATTCGTAGAAGAAGTAGAAGCAACAGAAGAATAATTTTATAAATAAATTTTTAAAGAATATAATAACGGAGGCAATCAAAATGGCACAAATTACAGCTAGTTTGGTAAAAGAATTAAGAGAACGTACTGGTGCTGGTGTGATGGACTGTAAAAAGCACTACAACAAACTGATGGGAATATCGAAGCAGCAATCGACTATTTAAGAGAAAATGGTATCGCTAAAGCAGCTAAAAAAGCTGACAGAATCGCTGCAGAAGGTCTTTCTTATATTGAAGTTAAAGGTAACAAAGCTGTTATCTTAGAAATCAACTCAGAAACTGACTTCGTTGCTAAAAACGAAAAAATTTGTTGCTTTAGTAAAAATGTTGCAGATGCTATCTTAGCAGCTGAACCAAAAAAACTTTAGAAGAAGCACTTCAAGTAGAAGCACAAGGTGGAACTGTAGAAGCAGTTATTAATGAAGGTATCGCTACAATTGGAGAAAAACTTTCATTAAGAAGATTTGAAGTAGTATCAAAAACTGATTCAGATGCATTTGGTGCATATTCTCACATGGGTGGAAGAATTGGTGTTCTTACACTTGTTGAAGGAAGCACTGATGAAGAAGCAGCTAAAGATGTTGCAATGCACATTGCTGCTTTTAGCTCCAAGATACTTAGACGAAAAGTGAAGTACCAGCTGATGTACTTGAACACGAGAAAAAAAGTATTAACTGAGCAAGCTATTAAACGAAGGAAAACCTGCTAATATCGTTGAAAAAAATGATCGTTGGTAGAATTAACAAATTCCTAGAAGAAATTACAGTAGTTAAACAAAAATTGTTAAAGACGATAGTTTAACTGTAGAAAAATTTGTAGCATCAAAAGGTGGAAAAACTTGCTAAATTTGTACGTTACGAAGTAGGAGAAGGTATCGAGAAAAGAGAAGATAACTTCGCTGAAGAAGTAATGAGCCAAGTTAACGCTAGCAAATAATTTCTATTTAATATTCATTATTAGAAAGAGGTAAAAGCACACACTTCTTGTGTGTGCTTTTTTAAAAGATTAGTATATATTTAGATATATCTGTATTTTTATTAGGAGGATTAAAATGGCTACTAGATATAAAAGAGTTTTATATAAACTTAGTGGAGAAGCACTTGCAGGTGGAAAAGGATTCGGAATTGATTCTGAGACAGTTAACAAAATAACATCTCAAATCGTTGAAGTTGTAAAGCAAGGGGTAGAAGTTGCTATTGTTGTTGGTGGTGGAAATATTTGGCGTGGTAAAACTGGAGAAGAGCTAGGTATGGAACGTGCAACAGCAGATTCAATGGGAATGTTAGCTACAGTAATGAATTCATTGGCTCTACAAGATTCATTAGAACAAAAAGGTGTGGATACTCGTGTACTTACATCAGTAGAAATGAAAGGCTATGGCGGAACCATATATTAGAAGACGTGCAATTAGACATTTAGAAAAAGGACGTGTTGCGATTTTTGCAGCAGGAATTGGAAATCCATACTTCTCAACAGATACTACGGCCGCTCTTCGAGCTAAAGAAATTGGAGCTGAGGCTATTCTTATGGGTAAAAATGGAGTAGATGGAGTTTACTCTGCAGATCCTAAGTTAGATAGCTCAGCAACTAAGTTTGATAAATTATCATATATGGATGTAATGAATAAAGGATTAACTATTATGGATTCGACAGCTATTACGTTCTGTATGGATACATAACTACCAATTATCGTCTTTTCTATTGATGATGCAGATAATATTGTAAAAAGTTGTTACTGAAAAAAATTAGGGAACAATTATTGAATAAATTATAAGTAGGAGTGTAAAACTATGCCTGAGCAAATTATGAATAATTTAAATGAAAGAATGGAAAAAGCAATTGCGAGTTTACGTCGTGAGTTAGCTTCTATTCGAGCTGGGAAAGCAAGCGCGGCAGTACTTGATAGATTAACTGTTGATTACTATGGAGTTGCAAACACCTATTAACCAAGTGGCTGGAGTTTCAGTACCAGAACCAAAAATGTTAGTAATATCTCCTTATGAGAAAAACTTTATTAGGAGATATAGAAAGAGCAAATTCAAGCATCAGATTTAGGGTCTTAATCCTTCTAACGATGGATCAGTAATTCGTATTGTATTTCCAGCGTTAACAGAAGAACGCCGTAAAGAATTAGCAAAATTAGTAGGTAAAAGAATCTGAAGGTGCAAAAAGTAGCTGTTCGTAATGTACGTCGTGATGCAATTGATGCAATGAAGAAAATTAGAAAAAGGCTCTCAAATTACAGAAGATGATTTGAAAGGATATTCAGATGATATTCAGAAAAGTAACTGATAAATTTGTTGCAGAAATTGATAAAGTTACAAAAGAAAAACAAGATGAATTAATGAGTGTATAATAATATGGAAATGTCAGAAATTATTGCTAAGATTAATTCCTTAATGCAACAAAAAAAGAACGCGAGCTAACAGCTGTTGAAACAGAAGAGTTGGCAGAATATAGACAATTATATTTAAAAATTTTAAAGCTAATATGCGTAATATATTAGATAATACAAAAAGTGATAAATGAAAAAGGAGAAGATATTACTCCTAAAAAGAAAGGACTTTAAATTATGAGTACGACTACAATTACAATTTTTAGTTGGAGCTATTTGTTTACTTGCAGGAGTAGTAGGTGGTTTTTCCTTGCAAGAAGAAACTTCATGAACTATATGGAAAAATCCTCAAATTAATGAAGATATGGTAATGTCAATGATGAGCCAAATGGGGCAAAAAACCATCTCGTAAAAAAATTAACCAAGTTATGGGGAATATGCAAAAGCTCAACAACAAGCAAAAACAAGCTAAAAATATATATTTAGAGCAAATATTATGTATTATAAAGCATAGTATTTGCTCTTTAATTTTAATGGAGAATATACTATAGAAAATAATTATAATAGATATCATATTAGTTTACAATTAGCGTATTTTTCGTTAATATAATATAGTACAAAAAGGAGGAAGTAATGAGCCAAGATTATAAAAATATACTTCACAAACAGTAGAAAGAATTGATAAGTTTTTACAAAAAGAGCTTTCTGAGCTATCGAGAACTAATATTCAGAACTTGATTTTCAGAAGGATATATAAAAAAGTAGATGGGAAAAGAAATAAAAACTAAATTTTAAATTAAAAGATGGTAATGAAATTACTATAGAGTATAAAGAACCGGAAGAATTAGATGTTGTAAAAACAAGATATTCCAGTAGATATAGTTTACGAGGATAGTGATTTTGATTATAGTAAATAAAGCAAAAGGAATGGTTGTTCATCCATCTAGCAGGACATAGAGATGGTACATTAGTAAATGCATTACTATTTCATGGTGAGTTATCTAGTATCAATGGGACCATTCGTCCCAGGTATAGTGCATAGAATAGATAAAGGATACTTCAGGACTTTTAGTAGTTGCTAAAAAATGATAAAACACACGTCAAATTATCAGAAATGATTGCAAATAAAGATGTAAAAAGGAAAATATTATGCATTAGTGCATGGTAGTATAAAACATGATTATGGAACAATAGACGCCCCAATAGCTCGAAATCCAAAGGAACGTAAAGAAATGGCGATTATTGACGAAGGAAAACCATCATAACACATTTTAAAGTAATAGAACGATTTGAGAAATATACTTTGATTGAATGTGAATTAGAGACAGGACGTACTCATCAAATAAGAGTACATATGAAATATATCAATCATCCATTAGTGGGAGATCCGGTGTATGGTCCAAGAAAAACATTAAATGCAAATGAGCAGGCTCTACACTCAAAAGAGTATCGAATTTAATCATCCTATTACAGGAAAGAACATGTGTATTTTTGAGACACCAATTCCTCAATATATGCTAGATATTATGGCAAAAACTAGACAAATAAAATGAGTTAATTGAAAAATTTTCATAAAATAGTTTATTTTTCTAGGAAATATAGTATTATAGAATAAGTAAGTAGTTATTTAAGGAGGACAATAAACATGGTATTAGTGCCAGCAAAAAGATATGCTTGTAAAAGCTAGAAAAGAAGGATATGCGGTAGGGCATTTCAACATTAATAACTTAGAATGGACAAAAGCTATTTTAGCAGCTTGTGAAGAAGCAAAAAGTCCAGTTATCTTAGGTGTAAGTGAAGGAGCAGCTAAATATATGACTGGGTTCAGAACAGTTGCAGCTATGGTAGAAGCTATGGTAGAAGAAATGAAAATTACAGTTCCTGTTGCATTACACTTAGATCACGGTTCATACGAAGGAACTAAAGCAGCGATTGAAGCTGGATTTAGTTCAGTAATGTTTGATGGATCTCATTATCCATTCGAAGAAAATATCGAAAAATCAAAAGAAATGATAGCTTTAGCTCACTCTAAAGGAATATCAATTGAGTGTGAAGTTGGATCAATCGGTGGAGAAGAAGATGGAGTTATCGGAAGTGGAGAATTAGCTGATCCTCAGGAATGTAAAACTATGGCTGAATTAGGAATTGATTTCCTTGCAGCTGGAATTGGTAACATTCACGGTAAATACCCAGAAAACTGGGCTGGATTAAGCTTTGAAACATTAGAAAACATCTCAAATGTAACTGGTGGAATTCACTAGTATTACACGGTGGTTCTGGTATCCCAACTGAACAAATTCAAAAAGCTATTTCTCTAGGAGTTTCTAAAGTTAATGTTAATACTGAGTGTCAATTAGCATTTGCAGAAGCAACAAGAAAATATATTGAAGAAGGTGGAGATCTTAAACCTAAAGGATTCGACCTCGTAAATTATTAAATCCTGGATTCGAAGCTATTAAAGCTATGGTTCATCAAAAAAATCGATATCTTCGGTTCAAGAAACAAAAAGCATAATAACTACAGATTACTAAAAAAAGGCTCGTGCTTTGCATGGGTCTTTTTATCTATATAATAAAAATAATTTATAACTAGGTTGAAATTATATATTGTAAATACAAAAGGAGTGTTCTGCAGGAAAGAAACTATAAATTATATAAAAATTAATAAGTATTGACTCACCTACAAGATTTACAAGAGAAATTAGTACATACTTTAATTGAAGAGATAGAAAAACTAGGATATAAAGCAATACGTGGAAACAAAGGTGGAGTTAATGTTGTTGTAGAAGGGAAAAATGATAAAAACATAGAATTGTTACTGCGCATGTTGATACGCTTTGGTGCAATAGTTCGAGCAATTAAACCCGATGGACGCTAAAAATAGCTCAAATAGGAGGTTATCCTTGGAATATGATTGAAGGGGAAAAACTGTGAGTGCATGTTGCTAGTAATAATAAAAAAATTAGTGGTACTATTTTTAGTACATCAGACAAGTATTCATGTTTATCGAGATGCAGGAACAGTTGAAAGAACTCAAGATAATATGGAAATACGACTTGATGTGAAAGTAAATAGTGCAGAGGATGTACGTTCTTTAGGTATAGATGTAGGAGATTTTATTAGTTTTGATCCTAGGACGATTGTTACAGAGACAGGATTTATAAAAAGTCGTTTCTTAGATGATAAAGTAAGCGCAGCTATATTATTAGATCTTTTACGAAAATATAAAGATGAAAAACATTACTCTTCCATATACAACTCATTTTATGTTTAGTGTTTTTGAAGAAGTAGGGCATGGTGCAAATTCTTCTCTTCCTAAAGAAGCTGTAGAATATTTAGCGGTAGATATGGGAGCAATGGGAGATGATCAACAAACAGATGAGTACACAGTCTCAATTTGTGTTAAAGATGCAAGTGGTCCATATAACTATGAGTTTCGTCAACACTTAACAAATTTGGCACGAGAAAAAAACAAATTCCTTTTAAGTTAGATATTTATCCATACTATGGAAGCGATGCTTCGGCAGCTATGCGAGCAGGCGCAGAAGTGAAACATGCTTTACTAGGAGCAGGTATAGAATCTAGCCACTCATATGAGAGAACGCATATCGATTCAGTAGAAGCAACGCAGAATTTAGTTGATGCATATTTACAAAGTGAATTAATAGTTAAAAAAAGCAGACTATATAAAGTCTGCTTTTTGATAAATTATTATTCATAAAAAATTTTTTTATACTAGAGTTTACTTCAATTTTTTTATTTGTAACGGGATGATTAAAAATAACTTTTTAGCGCTCCAAGATACATCTTTTCATATTTATGACCATCATTAGAATAAAGTTTATCTCCAATAATAGGATTTTCCTTTTATATGCTAAAATGAACACGAATTTGATGAGTGCGACCTGTTTCTAGTGAAATGGTAGTAGCAAATTTATTCTGCTCTATTTTTCGCAAGATAGTATATTTGTAATTGCATTTTTTTCCTTTATTAGTAACTGCCATTTTATTTTTTTCACGGTTATCACGTCCAATATTAGTATTAATAGTTTGAACATGAATATTATTTTTACAAGTGCTGTATAGAAGCGTTTTATGATACGATGTTCTAACATTTGATCAAGTTTGGATTTTACAAATGGTGTTTTTGCAAAAATGACTAAACCACAAGTATCGGTATCAAGACGATGTATTGGTTCTAGATAAGGATAATCAGTAATTAGTAATTAACTAATGTATTATTTTTCATCTGTTATATCATTTGGATGAGTTTTAATTCCAAATGGTTTTAGAAGCAATTAGTAAGTAGTCATCTTCGTATTCTTTTTATAATGGATAGTGAATTATTTGCAATATAATTAGAAGTTCCAAGTTCTATGTTAATCTCTAAATTATCACCCTTATTGAGTTTTTGATTGTAGGTCAGCACTTTGTCCATTGATAATTATGGTATTTGTATAATGATGAGAATGCATACGTATATTATGGATATTTTTAGAAACTTTTTAAAAAAATTACTAAGATACGATTCAACATTAATATAAGATGATAAAAATTTTAAAATTCATAGGTCTCCTTATAGTTTATAATACTTAATAATATGATAAATACAATTATATAATATTTTCACTTTTTGTATAAAGTAAAAAGCAAGATAAATAAGGATCTTATAAAACTTCAAAAAGTTTAAAAAAATATTTAATTTAATCTTGATTTTTAATTCAAAAAGTATAGTATTATATACCTTGTGATTTAATATTACTAAACTTAAAGTTTAATTAAGTGTAACTTTAATTACAAAAAGTTAGATATAGGTAAACAAAAAGTGACAATAAGTTTAATTATAATAAACTTTGAAACTAAAAATTTATTATGCCTAAATATAAATTAAAAAGAAATAATGGAAAGGAGAAATATGTATTCAATAGGTGAAAGATTAAAAACGATTAAGAATTCAAAAAATCTTACTCAAGAAGAACTTGGTGAGAGAACAGATTTAAGTAAAGGATATATTTCACAAGTAGAACGTGATTTAGCATCACCATCTATGGAAACATTTTTAATATTCTAGAAGTTTTGGGATGTGCTCCAAAAGATTTTTGATAAAGAAAGTACAAGTCAAAAGGTATACTATTCATTGGAAGATCAAACTAGTTATGAAGAAACTGATGAAGGATATATACTGACATGGCTTTGTTCCGGAATCTAATGAGAAAGAAATGGAATCTTTAATACTTAGATTAGAAGAACATAGCAATTATAAAAACATTTAGCCCATCAGAATCAGAAACACTGTGTTATGTTTTTAAAAAGGTAAATGTAAATTAAAAACTAGGTGATGAGGAGTATATTGCATCATCGAATGAAAAGTTTTATTTTTTTAGCTACATCAGAGCATAGGTTATCAAATCCTTTTGACGAAGTCTGTGAATTATTGATAGTAGCGACAAATTCAGTATTTATAACAAAAGAGAATGAAGGTTACTTAATTAAAGATTAAATAACATTCAAATCTCTTTGCTTAATTTAATTATATTATTATATGTGAGGAGAATAAAATGGCAAATATTGTTGAGTTTAAAGATGTATCAATGTCATTTGGTAATAATAAAGTTTTTAAAAAAATATAGACTTAGAAATTGAAAAAGGTAAATTTTATACTTTACTTGGGCCTAGTGGTTGTGGTAAAAAGTACTATTCTGAAATTGATTGGTGGATTTTTTTAAGTCCAACGTCTGGGGATGTTTTATTAGATGAAAAAAAGTGGTAAATGAATTACCAGCAAATAAACGTCAGGTTAATACAGTGTTTCAGGATTATGCATTGTTCCCACATATGAATGTTTTTCGAAAATGTTGCCTTTGGTTTAAAAAAATCAAAAAAATGAAAAAGGAAATTATTAAGAAAAAGGTAAAAAAAGCTTTTAAAACAAGTAAACTTAACTGATTTTTGAAAAACGTGATATTAGTGAGATGAGTGGTGGTCAAAAACAGCGTGTTGCTATAGCTCGAGCTATAGTTAATGAACCAGAGATTATCCTTCTTGATGAATCTTTGTCTGCTCTTGATTTAAAAACTTCGTCAAGAGATGCAATATGAACTTCGTGAACTTCAACAGCAAACAGGAATTACTTTTATTTATGTTACGCACGATCAAGAAGAAGCTCTTGCAATGAGTGATTATATCTTTGTTATGAATGATGGGGAAATTGAACAAAGCGGAACACCACTTGATATTTATGATGAGCCAGTTAACCGCTTTGTTGCTGATTTTATTGGGAGAATCTAATATAGTTAATGCGGTTATGCTTGATGATTATTTAGTAGAAATCTATGGAAAACAATATGAATGTGTTGATGCTGGACTTGATAAAAATAGACGGGTTGAAGTCGTTATTCGTCCAGAAGATTTAGAAATTACAACACCTGAAAAAGGGTAAAATTAGTGTTGTAGTAGATACACAATTATTCCGTGGAGTACATTATGAGATTTGCTGTTTAGATGATCAATATAATGAGTGGATAGTACATTCTACAAAAGCGGCTAAACCAGGTGCAGCTATTGGTTTAAATTTTGATCCAGAGGCAATTCATATCATGGTTCCTGGGGAAACAGAGGAAGAGTTCGATGCTCGTTTAGAGTCATATGAAGAGGAGGAGTAAAGATGTTTAATAAAAACAAGATCATTCTTTATGATTCCTTATGTAGTTTGGATGTTGCTCTTTTGTAGTATTTCCATTGTTACTAATTGTATATTATTCATTCCGTGATTTAGATGGTAATTTTACTTTTGAAAATTATAGAATATTCTTTAGTAGTACGTATGTAGTTATGACATTGTACAGTTTTTGGTATGCATTTTTGATAACTCTTATTTGTTTAGTTATTAGTTATCCACTTGCATTTGTAATTAGTAAAAGCAAATATAAAGAAATAATATTGCTACTGATAATATTACCAACATGGATTAATATTCTATTAAAAACATATGCATTTTTTAGGATTATTTGGTGAATATGGTACTATTAATAATGTTTTGGAGTATTTGGGAATTGGAACACAGAGTTTACTGTTTAACTCATTTAGTTTTGTGTTTGTTTCAAGTTATATATTTTTACCATTTATGTTATTACCTATCTATAACTCAGTTGTTGGTATAAATAAAAACTTAATTGAAGCGTCATATGACTTAGAGCCGATTTTAAAACAACATTTAGAAAAATTATCTTACCTCTTAGCATCAATGGAGTTAAAACAGGTATTCAGGTAACGTTTATACCAGCACTTTCACTATTTATGATTACACGTTTAGTAGCTGGAAATAAAATTATTAACTTAGGAACAGCGATTGAAGAGCACTTTATTGTTACTCAAAAACTGGGGATTAGGATCTACTATTGCAGTATTCTTAACAGTTGTTATGGGAATCATTATGATAGTTACAAATACAAAAGATAAAGTATCAATAGGAGGTAGAAAATAATGAAATTAGCATCAAAAATTTTATTTAGTGGTTATTTTTGCTATTTTATATATACCGCTTATTTACTTTAGGATATTACTCGTTTAATTCTGGAAAAACAATGATTGATTTTGAAGGATTTTTCTTGGCAACATTATGTAGAGCTTTTTGAAAAATTCTCGAATGCTGAGTTATTGTTATCAATACAATAGTTGTTGCTTTATTATGTGGATTGTTTTTTCTGCAGTATTTGGAACTTTAGGAGCATTAGGTATATATTCATTAAAAATCTAACAGGCAAAAATAGTTATCTAGTAGGGAATAATATTCTTATTGTTAGTCCGGATGTTATAATAGGATGTTCATTTCTATTAATGTTTACGTTTATCAGTAAACAATTTGGTATTGATAATATTCAAGATTTTGGTCAGTACTCTTATCACATATTGCATTTAGTATTCCTATTGTAGTGCTTATGGTTCTTCCAAAGTTATATGAAATGCCAAAAAGTATTATTGATGCAGCAGTTGATCTTGGTGCAACATATCCGCAAGTTTTAAGCAAAATTGTTATCCCTTATATAACTCCAGGTATCTGGGCAGGTTTCTTTATGGGACTTACTTATTCTCTTGATGATTTTGCAGTAACATTTTTTGTGACTGGTAATGGATTCCAAACATTGTCGGTAGAAATTTATTCAATGGCACGCCAAGGAATTAACCTGCAAATTAATGCACTATCAACAGTATTATCTATTTTTGTTATAGTGGCGGTACTAATATATTATGTAATTAATACAAGTAAATTGAAAAAGGAGGTAGAATAAGATGAAAAAAATTATTGATGTCAGCCTTTATCGATTTTAGTAATATGCCTAGGGATTACTTTATAGCCGTAATTTTATTGATAGCTCAAATAGTGAAGATAAAACAAACATTAACTATTTTTCAACTGGGGAATATATTGATCCAGAGCTTATTAAAAATTTGAACAAGAAACAGGAATTTCAGTAATATACGAAACGTTCGATTCTAATGAAGCATTACTTACAAAAAGTTCAGTCTGGATCAACTCCTTATGATATAATAATTCCATCTGATTATATGATTAATAAAAATGAGAAAGCTAAATTTAATCAAAAAAATTAGATCATAGCAAGTTAGAAGGGCTTGATAATATTGATCCACAATTCTTAGATAAAGTTTTTGATCCTGAAATGAATATTCAATTCCATATTTTTTGGGGAACTTTAGGTATTTTATATAATAAAACAAAAAGTACCTGAAGATTTAAAATTTCGATAAATGGAATGATCTTTTGGGATAGTCGTCTGCAAAATAATATTTTAGCTATAGATGGTGCTCGTGAAATGTTAGGACTTGCTCTTCAATCTGAGGGAGATCTGTAAATGAAAAAGAATGAAGTTAGTTTAAATTTAGCAGAAAAAAATTAGAATTACTTCATCCAATATTAAAAGCTATAAATTCTGATGAGAAAAATGCTTATGATTAATAATGAAGCATGGGTATCAGTTGTTTTTTTCAGGTGATGCCTCAGCAATTATGGAAGAAAACAAAAGATATGGTCTATGCAATTCGAAAGAAGGGACTAACTTATGGTTTGATAATATGGTTATTCCTAATACTGTAAAAAATGAAGATGCAGCGTATAAATTTATTAACTTTATGTTACGTCCAGAAAACGCAGCACAAAACTCAGAATACATAGGCTATGCGACTCCTAATAGAAAAAGCTAAAGAGTTACTTCCTGAGGAAACGATAAATGATAAACAATTTTATCCTGATTTGGATAGTTTAGGTAAGGCTGAAGTTTACGAAGCATTAGAACCAAAACTTCATCAAATTTATAACGATTTATTTTTAAAATTTAAAATTAATACTAGAAAATAAGAAAAAGAGATTACTATTAAAGAAGGTAATCTCTTTTTACAGAAAACTTTTGACAATACTTAAATTGATGTTGTATAATGAGATTGTATTATGAAGTTTAATAAAAAGGAGAGATATTTATGAAGAAAAAGTACTGCACTATTAATTACAATTTTACCAATTGGATTAATGACATTGTTGTTATACCTGAAAGATATCTTGGAACTGGAATTATGATGATAGCATTATATTTTGGAATAATTATGTTGATTTCAGGAAAATATATAAAAAGAGGTGATAATGCTCACTTGATTAATGGCATCGATATTAGTTTTGAAGAAGCAAAATTACCAGAAAAATATTGAGAAGTATTCTAAAGATAGTAAGATTGTAGGAAATATTTGTTTTGGAATGAGTAGTATATGTTTCCTTGTTGTAATAGTATACTTTATTGTAATTAATATTTAGTAATAAGTATAGTGAATAATTTTTTCACTATGCTTTTTTTACTATAAGTAATATATAAAATGTGGTATAATTATATAGTTAAGTTTATATAGGAGGATTGTATGTTTCAGGCTTTATATAGAAAATATCGACCACAAACATTTAATGATATTGTAGGTCAAAAATCATATAGTTTCAGTACTAAAAATGCAATTGAAAAAGAATCAAATTAGCCATGCGTACTTGTTTTATGGACCTAGAGGGACTGGTAAAACTTCGATTGCTAAAATATTTGCTAATGAAGTGAATAAAAATGAAGTCTATCAAAAAGAAAAATGTAGATATAATAGAAATTGATGCTGCAAGTAACAATGGTGTTGATGAAGTTCGTGATATAAAAAGAAGCAATCAAATTTTTTACCAAGTGAAGGGCAAAGTATAAAGTTTATATAATTGATGAAGTTCATATGTTGACAACAGCGGCTTTTAATGCACTATTAAAAAACATTAGAGGAACCACCAGCACATGTTATTTTTTTATTTTGGCAACTACAGAGATTCATAAAAATACCATCAACTATTCTTTCTCGTTGTCAACGATTTGAATTTAAAAACTTATCTCAACAACAACTTGTAGAAAGATTAAAATATATTTCGAAAACAGAAAATATAGATATTGAAGCTAATGATAGAGAAAATTGCTATCCTTGCTAAAAAGGTGGTCTAAGGGATGCAATCAGTATATTAGATCAAGTATCAAATTATTCAGAAAAAATTACATTAAATAATATTTTAGAAGTAACATCGTCCATTGGAGAAAATGAGATATTAGAGTTTTTATAAGAAACTTATTTTTAGGAGATATAAATGGTTCTTTATTAATGTATAATAATTTTTGTAGAACAGGCAAAGGATACAAAGTTATTGCTTAACGATTTAATAAATATTACTCGTGATGTTATAGTCTATAAAAACTTAAAAAGATAGAGCATATACTGGTTATAACATTGAACAGCTTGATGATGCTATAGGAACTATATCATTTGATTACTTCTATGAAATTATAGAATACTTGTCTCAGACGGAGCAATATATTCGTTTTTTTCAACAGAGTATATGAGTTATATGCAAATTTGTATTGTGAAAATTTGTTCAAAAAGAAAAAATATACAACCAGAATGTCAAGAAGTATTTACAAGAGAAAGTTCTGTTTATAATACCCGAGTTCTTGAATTAGAAGAGAGAATTAAAAATATTAGAAAATAAACTTGAACAATTTAACTCTAATATTAAAACTGATAAAACTAGCGAATCAAAAATTAATAAGTCAAGGCCATATTGAAAACGAAAATGATAGTAAAAATATAACTTGGGATAATGATACTAAAGAAAAATATTAAAGATGTAGTAATAAAAAGATAAAAATAGAATTTTTAGATTTATTATCTACTTCTAATGATACTTTTACTAATTATGCAGCAGGTGTTTTTAATAAGATAATAAGAGAAAGTTTAGGTGCTAACAATAGTGAAGTTACAGCTATGAGAGAGTTATTCAAAAACTTGTACTTTAGTCGCCTCATCAAAAGTGGGAGGATTATTAATCTCTACTGAAGCAGAAAGTATGATAAAAAAATGACACCAAACTCGAAATATAAACAATATTTAGAGACGTTATTTTGCACGTTATATAGGGGTAGAATATAAAGATATACGTACTTCAAGAACATCAGTATAAATTATTATTACAGGAAATAGAAGATATTGAAGATGCGAGTTGAAGAAAAAAATTGTTAACTGAGGAGATATCAGAAGAATCAAAAGCTAGAACAACTTTTTAAAGATATAATAATTGAGAATTGATAGCAAGTTAACTAAAAGAAGTTACTATAGTTGCTATAAAAACAAGATATCAAAATAAAGTATATAAATTATTTTTAGTAAAAATTTTTCATACAATCATAGTAAAAAGATTTAAACATTATGACTAGGATAGAAATTATTGACAATAAAACATAAATTTAAATAGAATTATATTATAAAAGATACTAGGAGGATAATAAAATGCGTGGAATGGGAAATATGCAGCAAATGATGAAAAATGCAAAAATGCAAAAAGATATGATGGCTGCACAAGAAAGTCTTAAAGATCAAACTGTAGAAGGAACTGTATCTGGTGGTATGGTAACTGCGGTGGCTAACGGAGATGGAAAAAAATTTTTAGATATTAAAATTAAAGAAGAAGTAGTCGATCCAGATGATATCGAAATGTTACAAGATATGGTCTTAACAGCAGTAAATGATGCGTTAGAAAAATCAAATAAACTTAAAGAAGATACAATGGGAAGATTTACTAACGGACTAAATATTCCAGGTTTGTAAGATGAATTATCCTAAACCAATTTTTAGATTTAATAGATAGTTATTCATTACTACCAGGTATTGGGAGAAAAAACTGCAGTTCGTCTTGCTTTTTCATACATTAAAAATGCACGATGATGACATTAAAAATTTTGCAGATTCTCTACAAGGTTTAAAAAGAAAAACTTACTAACTGCGAAATTTGTCATCGTCTTAGTGAAACACATGTTTGTGATATTTGCTCTGATAACAGTAGAGATAAGTCTACTATATGTGTGGTAGCCAATGATAATGACCTAGTTGCTATGGAGAATATGCAACAATATAGAGGACTTTATCATGTTTTTAGATGGTCTTATATCGCCTATGGATGGTATCGGGCCGATGGATATAAATATCAAATCATTATTTGAAAGAGCACAAGATACGACAGTTAAAGAAATAATTTTGGCAACAAATTCTTCGCCGGAAGGAGAAGGAACAGCAAGTTTTATTTCAAGATATTTTAAAAAAATACAAATATAAAAGTTACCAGAATTGCTCAAGGTATTTCATTTGGAAGTGATATTGAGTATGTAGATGAAGTTACACTATCGCGAGCGATATCGGGTAGAATAGAATTATAATTTAGGGAGGGCATTAATATGTCACAACAATCAGTAAACGCTATTAAGGTATTAGGTGTTGATGCTATAAACAAAAGCAAAATCAGGGCATCCTGGGGTTGTTATGGGAGCTGCGCCAATGGCTTATTCATTATTTGCTAAACACCTTAGAGTAAATCCTAAAAAAACAGATTGGATAAATAGAGATAGGTTTGTTCTTTCTGCAGGTCATGGTTCGATGTTGCTTTTATTCTTTATTACATCTATCAGGATTTGAGGATGTATCTTTAGAAGAAGTTAAAAACTTTTAGACAATGGGGTTCTAAAACTCCTGGGCACCCAGAATTTGGGCATACAAAAGGTGTTGATGCAACTACTGGACCATTAGGGCAAGGAATTTCTACAGCAGTAGGAATGGCTCTTGCGGAAAGATATTTAGCGGCTAAATATAATAAAGAAGGATATGAATTATTCGATCACTATACTTATGTAATTTGTGGTGATGGAGATATTATGGAAGGTGTAGCTTCTGAAGCGGCAAGTTTTGCAGCAGTACAAAAACTAAATAAACTTGTGGTTCTATATGATTCTAATGATATTTGTTTAGATGGTGAAACAAGAGACGCTTTTAGTGAGAATGTTCGCAATAGATATGAAGCATATGGTTGGAACACTATATTGGTAGAAGATGGTGCTGATGTTGAAGCGGTAAATGTTGCTATAGAAAAAAAGCTAAAACAATCAGATAAACCCACATTAATTGAAGTTAAAACAATTATTGGAGCAGGGTCTCCAAATAAACAAGGAACTAATGGTGTACACGGTGCACCGTTAGGAGAAGAAGAAACAGCTTTATTCAGAAAAGAAAATTGGTTGGAATTATGAACCATTTGAAATACCAGAAGAAGTATATGCAGATTTTAAAGTTAATGTTGCAGATCGTGGGGAAACTGCGAATAATGAATGGGAAAAAAATTATATAATGAATATAAAGAAAAATTCCCAGAGTTAGCTGCTGAATTAGAAGAAGTACTATCAAGAGAAGATATTAAACATCTTTCTAAAGAAAGCTTCAGTTTTAAAAATGTCGGAGAAGCTCAAGCTACTCGTAATTCATCTCAAGATGCAATTAACAGTATTGCTAAAGTTTTACCAACATTCTTTGGAGGTTCAGCAGACCTTTCTCACTCTAACATGACATTCTATTAAAGGTGAAGGTCTTCAAGATGATGCTCATCGTACTGAACGTAATATCCAATTTGAGTTCGTGAATTTGCAATGGCAACGGTTCTTAACGGAATGATGTTACACGGAGGAGTGCGTGTATTTGGAGGAACATTCTTTGTATTTTCTGACTATTTAAAAGCTGCATTAAGATTATCAGCATTACAAAACTTACCTGTGACATATGTATTTACACACGATAGTATTGCTGTTGGTGAAGATGGTCCAACACACGAACCAATAGAACATCTTGCATCATTACGTACTATACCAAATACTTATGTATTCAGACCAGCAGATGCTACAGAAACTCAAGCAGCTTGGTATTTAGCACAAAAATGTTAACGATAAACCAACATCGATAGTTCTTACACGTCAAAATTTACCAGTTTTAGAAAATTCATCATTTGAAAAAGTAGCTAAAGGTGCTTATGTTGTTTATGAAACTTCAAGTGATTTTGATACAATTTTAATCGCAACTGGTTCAGAAGTAGCATTGGCGATAAGTGTTGCTCAAGAATTAGAAAAAGAAGGCATGAAAGTTCGTGTTGTTAGTATGCCTTCTATTGAATTATTTGAAGAACAAACTAGCGAATATAAGGAAGCTTTTATTACCACGCAGTATACGTCGTCGTGTGTCACTAGAAATGGGTAATACTGCTCTTTGGTACAAATATGTGGGGCTTGATGGTTTAGCAATTGGTATTAATAAGTTTGGAGCGTCAGCACCAGCAAATAAAGTTATTGAAGAATATGGATTTAGTGTTGAAAAAGTAGTAGCGAGAATAAAAAAATGAGCTATAAAAGAAATACAACCTGGTGATATAATTAAAGTTAAAAATAACAGCAGTTAAAACCGTATGGTGCATTTTTTTGAAAACACGAGACCGTCAAGTAGGTTTGATACATATTTCAGAGATAACAAATTGCTTTTATTTTTTTGATATAGGAAGTTACATTAAACAAGATGAAGTATTAGAAGTAAAGGTATTATCGATAAAAAGATAATAAAAATAAATGCGACTCTTAACTTTAATCATAAAAAGACAACTAAGAAAGAAATTAACAGTTTAGACACGTTGAATTTCGAATATGGTTTTGATACTTTTAAAACAAAATATGAAACTTTGGCAAAAAGAAAAGCGTTGTTAGAAATGAAAAATTCTAAGTAAAATCTATTGACATTTGTTTTAGAACTGTATATAATGTATCTAAATAATAAATGAAGTTTAGGAATTAGAAGTTAGTAATATTATATTTAGAGAGAGTCTAGTGGTGAAAAAGATTCATAATATAACTTTTTATGCTACCTATATAGTGCTTCATCGGCAGTTAAGCCGTTATAAAAACTAATGAGGAGCATGGCTCAAATTAGGGTGGTAACACGATTATAGTCGTCCCTGTGTAATATATTTACACAAGGGATTTTTAATTGAAAGGAGAAAAAAATGAAACAATTAACATCAACACAAATAAGAAGAATGTATTTGGATTTCTTTGTAGAAAAAGGTCATAAGATTGAGCCTAGTGCTTCGTTAGTGCCAGTAGATGATCCATCTTTATTATGGATTAACTCTGGGGGTAGCAACATTAAAAAATATTTTTGACGGACGTGAAATTCCAGAAAAATCCTAGAATTACTAACTCACAAAAATCAATTCGTACAAATGATATAGAAAAATGTTGGTAAAACTGCGCGTCACCATACATTTTTTGAAATGTTAGGAAATTTCTATTGGTGATTATTTTAAACCAGAAGCTATTGCATGGGCATGGGAATTTTTAACTTCTGAAAAATGGCTAGCTTTTAGAAAAAGAAAAATTATCAGTAACTATTCACCCAGAAGATACAGAAGCATATGATATTTGGAAAAATGTCATCGGGCTTCGGAAGACAGAATTATTCGTATTGAAGGAAACTTTTGGGATATAGGAGAAGGACCATCAGGACCAAATACTGAAATTTTCTATGATCGTGGGCCAGAAGCTGATACTTGGTCTCCAAAAGAAGAAATGTATCCTGGTGGAGAAAATGATCGTTATCTTGAAGTTTTGGAACGTTGTATTTAGTCAATATAATCATAATGCAGATGGAACATATACAGAACTTCCTGCAAAAATATAGATACAGGAATGGGACTTGAGCGTATAGTTTCAGTTCTTCAAGATGTGCCTACTAACTTTTGATACAGATTTATTTATTCCAATTATTCGAGAAATTGAAAAATTATCTGGAGCAAAAATATGGTGTTAGCAAAAGAACAAGATGTAGCGTTTAAAGTTATCGCAGACCATATACGAACAGTAGTATTTGCAATTGCAGACGGAGCTCTTCCATCAAAATGAAGGTCGTGGTTATATACTTCGTCGTTTATTACGTCTGCAGTACGCTTTTGCGAAAAACGCTTGACTTAACAATTCGTTTATGTATAAACTTGTAGATATTGTAGCAGAAATTATGATTGATTACTATCCCAAATGTTAAAAGAAAGTGTAAATTTTATAAAGATGTAATTTTTAAAAGAAGAAGATAGATTCCATGAAACACTTTATGATGAGAAGCAATTTTAAATAATATTGCAAATGAAGTAAGAAATACTACAAAGGTTATTTCAGGTCAAGATGCATTTAAACTTTATGATACATTTGGGTTCCCTGATTGAACTTACGGAAGAATATGCAGAAGAATTAGGGTCTGAAGGTTGATCTTGAAGGCTTTAATGAAGAAATGGAAAAACAAAAGAACGTGCTCGTGCATCTCGTCATGATGATTCATCAATGCAAGTTCAGTCAGATTTATACAATAGAATTATAGGAGACAGCGAATTTGTTGGTTATACACAATTAATAGAAAAATCATCAAAAACTACTTGCAATTGTAGATAAAGAGGATAATCTATTAGATAAGTATACAGGAACAGATATAGTGAAAGTTGTCTTTGAAAGAACACCATTTTTATGCTGAAAGTGGTGGGCAAGTAGCGGACCGTGAGAGATTATAGCACTAGGCTTCAAAGGAGAAGTTCTAGATGTTAAAAACTTCCTGATAAACGCCATATTCACTTTGTAAAAAGTCGTTGAAGGAGAACTTCTGTAGGAAATGAATATGAACTTGTAGTTAATAGAAATTATAGATTAAATATTGAGAAAAAAATCATACTGCAACTCACTTATTAAACGAGGCTCTTTCGTCAACAAGTAGGAACGCATATTAAAACAAGCAGGTTCATTAGTAACTGATGACAAATTACGATTTGATATTACACACTTTGCACCATTAACTAAAGAAGAAATCGAAAGAGTTGAACAAGAAGTTAATGAACAAATTTGGAATGCTTTAGAAATTAAAACAGAAGAAATGCCTATAGCTGAAGCTAGAAAAACTTGGTGCTCAAGCATTATTTGGTGAAAAATACGGTGATGTAGTACGTGTTGTTTCTATAGGAGATTATTCTATAGAATTATGCGGTGGAACACACAATGCAAATAGTAGTGAGGTTGGAATTTTCAAAATTATATCAGAATCAGGAGTAGCAGCAGGAGTTCGTCGTATTGAAGCTTTTAACTGGGCGTGCGCATATGAATATTTAAGATCTCAAGAAAATACACTAAGTTCTGTAGAAAAATTAACAAAAGCAAACTCTACTAATGTTATTGAAAAAGTTTCTAGTTTACAAGTAGAAATTAAAAATTGACTAAGGAAAAAGAAATTCTTCAACAAAAAAATTGCTAATGCTGAATTAAATAATTTAGTTAATGATATTAAAGAGATAAATGGTGTTAATGTTTTAACAAGTGTTGTTGAATCAGAAAATATGAATCACTTAAAACAACTTGTAGATAATGCTAAATCAAAACTAGAAAAATTATGTTATTGCTTTTGCATCTATTAATGAAGATAAAGTTAATTTTGTTGTAGCAGTTGATAAAGCTATCACAGATAAATATAATGCAGGGAAAACTTGTTAATGTGCTTGCAACAGTGTGTGATGGTCGTGGTGGAGGACGACCTGACATGGCGCAAGCAGGGTGCTAAAAATAAAGACAACATAAACAAAGCATTTGAAGAATTACTATCTAATATTTAATCGATATTATGATAAAATTTAAAAAGGAGTAAGATAATAAATTTACGTTGTCTTACTCCCTTTTTCGTTGAATATGGTATAATAATAGGGATATAATCATTTTATGTTAAACAGAGAGTTTTACATAAAATAAACTTAGGAGGAATAAGGAAATGGAAAAATAAAAATTAGGAAAAGTAGAAATAAATCCAAGTGCATTAAGTGTTATAGCTAAATATCGCAGCAACTGAAGTAGAAGGAGTCTCAAAATTATTAGGTAAAAAGTTTATTCACGTGGAGTAGAATTAGAATTTGTAGATAATGAATTAATTATAGACGTTTATTGTAATATGAAATCAGGTTATGGTGTAGCGAAAACAGCTCGTAAAATTCAAGAGAATGTAAAAATTCTATTTTTAACATGACTGAAATTACTACTAAAAAGTGTCAATGTTAATGTATTAGGAATAGATTTTTAATTAGGAGGCTTTTGATGAAAAGTAGACACGAATTAAGAGAAGCTGTATTTAAAATCTTATTCCAAATAGAAAACACGGAGTTAGACTATAAAGAACTTTTAGAACTAGAACAAGAAGAAATAGTTAATAGTAGTTACGTTAATAATACTCTAACTGAAATTATTGATAAACTTGAGGAAATTGATAATATAATTAGTAATAATTTGAAAGATTGGAAACTTGATCGTCTTTCTAAAAATGGATAGACAGATATTACGTATTTCAGCATATGAAATTTTATATAGTGATATTCCATATAAGGTTTCTATCAATGAGGCGGTGGAGTTATCTAAAAAAGTACAGTGAAAAGGACGAGAGCTATAAATTTATCAATGGTGTTTTTAAAAGGTATAGTAGAAACTTCAACAAAATAAGAGGTAAAACCTAGTGGAAGAAAGAACATATTTAACTGTAACAGCCTTAAATAAATATATATAGAAAAATTTTTGCTAGATCCATACTTAAGTGAAATATATATAAAAAGGTGAAATTTCAAATTTGAAACTACACAACAATAACAATATGTATTTTTCTATAAAAGATGAGAATACAAGAATAAATGCTGTGTGGTTTGAGGGCTAAAAATATTGAATTTAAAGACGGCGATACAGTTTTTAATAAAATCAAAAGTCAATTTTTATTATCCGAGGAGAGTATAATCTTCTTGTAATGGATATAAGAAAAGATCGTATAGGTGAACTGTATCAAAAGTTTTTAGAACTAAAAGAAAAGCTTGAGAAAGAGGGGTTATTTGCACCACAGTACAAAAAAATCAATTCCCAAATTTAGCCAAAATATCGGAGTGATAACAGCCCAAACTGGTGCTGCTATTCAAGATATAACAAGGACTATTCAACGTCGTTTTCCTATCGCTAACATAAATGTTTATTCTACACTTGTACAAGGTGAGGCATCAGTTCAAGATATTGTAAAAAAATATTGTTGGCTGATGAGGATAATAATGATGTAATTATTTTGGGTCGTGGAGGCGGGTACAATTGAAGATTTGTGGAGTTTTAATACAGAAGAAGTAATTCGAGCAATTTTTTTAATTGTAAGACTCTGATAGTAACGGGAATAGACATGAAACAGATACAACTTTAGCTGATTTTCGTATCAGATAAGAGGGCCTCTACACCTACAGCCGCAGCAGAGCTCGTAACACCAAATATTGAGGATATAAAAACAGATTAAATTTTAATAAAGATAAATTATATAATAGAATAAATTTTTATTATACAAGGTTATAAAAATAGAGTGCAAAAATAGTATAGAGAATCCATATTTTTAAAAATTATGATAATATTTATGTTGAATACAGAAAAATATTATTGTTTGAGCGAGATTTATCAAGAGTAATTGAAAGTAACTTAAGAGATAAGAAACTTAACTTATCATATACTTGTGAAAAATAAAAAAATATAGATATTTTTGGTAAAGCATAAAGAGAAATTTTCTAGAAAAGTGGAACGTTTAGAAGCAAATTCTCCTCTTAACATCTTGAAAAAGGGTTATTCTATTACGTTTTCAGATAATAAAAATAGTGTCAATACACGAGGTTAATAGAAAAGATAATTTATCGATTCGATTAATAGATGGAATAGTTGAAATGTGAAGTGACTGACATTATAGAAGAAGGAGTAAAAATAATGGCTAAAGAGAATTTCGAAACTAATTTAATAAATTTAGAAAAAAATAGTTCTAGAATTAGAAGAAGGGAATTTATCTTTAGAAGATTCTCTTAATCGTTATAAAGAAGGTATAGAACTAATCAAAAACTGTAATATTATTATAGAAAATGCAGAGAAGGAAGTAACAAAATTAGCTAAGGATTTCAAAAAGATGAATAAATTTCAAGTTTTTATAGATGAAAATAAAGATATACTAAACGATTTTTGCAAAGAAGTATATAGAAAAACAGATATGCCAGAATTGTTAAAAATCTATTTCTTATTCTTTAGTTAATGATGGTAAGAAAATTCGTCCATTATCATTTTTATATTTATTAAAATATTATGGAGAGGATTTTTGCTGAATACTTTGATGTGGCATTAGCAATTGAATTAGTTCATACATATTCATTAGTTCATGATGACCTTCCAGAAATGGATAACGATGATTATCGTTGGGGAAAAATTAACTAATCATAAAGTCTTTGGACAAGATGTTGCGGTACTTACAGGAGATGCTATGTTAACCTTGGCGTTTGGAAGTATTAAGCAATTCTAATATTAAACCAGATTTAAAAAGTAAAATTAATTTCAATTTGCTAATTATTCTGAGGGCAATGGGAATGATTGCAGGACAAATTTACGATATTAAGCAAAAAGAGTATGAGGTTAATGCAGACTATCTTCGTAGAATGCATAGTTTAAAAACAGGAAAACTAATAGAATTACCTCTTGATTTTGCATGTCAAATTGCAGGTAAAGTAGAAGAATTAGTGATATAAATTTTTTTGGTAAAGAATTAGAATAGCATATCAAATTAAAAGATGATATTCTTGATTATTATGGAGATTTTGAAAATATCGGTAGTTACCGAGTGATGAGGATATGATAACTTATCTTAGTTTTTTATGGTATTGAACAATGCGAAGAGTTATTAGAGAAACATACTCACATCAGCCATAGAAATAGCGAGAAAATTAAAAATTGTGAATTAGAAGATTTTTTTCTAATTATTTATTAAAAAGAAATAAATAAGAAAAATGATTAGTAATCAATAAAACGATTGCTAATCATTTTATTTTTGTATTATATATTATAAAGATTAGTTTATAGTATAGATATAAAAACCACGATAGTTTAGGGTAAACTTGTGGTGCTATACAGTTTTAAATATTAAAAACCTAGAGAAAGAGGGCATTAATTAGTTATAATATATTATGATACAAATGCAGCTTATCTAGCACAAACATGAGGATTACTTTATTAAAAGTAGTTTGTACTGCAATGTATAATTCAAAAACTGTATTATTTTCAACTAAGTTAAGAATAAATTTAGCCTCAACTCTGAATATTATTCAAAAGTTCTCTATAAAGTGCAAATCACTTTACATAATCATTATACTAAAAAAAGGACTATATTTAAAGTATTTGTGTAAATTTTATATATAAAATTTTAGAATAAAAATTATAACGTAGAGTATTTTAAAAAGTATAATAGATGATAAAATAGTTTTAGAGTATCATAATTAACATGAAAAGAGGTGTTTAAAATGGACATTTTAGTTGCTATTAATGAGTTTAAAGGATCTCTTTCTTCTGAAGAACTCAGGAGATTGTTACTAAAAAATTTATGAGATTATACCTAATGTTAATGTTAGTAGCTAGTTATAGCAGATGGTGGAGATGGCTTTTTTAGCACTATTTAAAGACTTTACTAAAGAAAGTTTTATCACAGTTAATGCTTTAGGAAAAGAAATAAGAGCGGAGTATTTAATTAACAATTACAGAAAAGAAGCAGTAATAGAAGTAGCAGAAATAATAGGATTAAAGCATTTAACTGACGAAGAAAAAGATCCATATAAAAACAACGACTGCTGGATTAGGAAAAACTTATAAAATATTTATTAAAACAGGGATAAAGCATTATATAATAGGATTAGGTGGATCAGCAACTAATGATTGCGGAATAGGAATGTTAACCGAACTTGGTTATAAATTTACTGATGAAAAATGGAAAATACTGTAAAACATGGAATCAGTGATTTGAAGAGAATAGTAAGTTGAAGAAGATATTAATAATGAATTGAAAGAAGCTAGCTTCACCATAATATGTGATGTCACTAATCCCTTTACATGGTAAAAAGGAGCTACCTATGTTTATTCTAAACAAAAAGGATTAAAAGATGATGAATTTGAAATTGTAGATAATTAGTGAAGAATTTTTCAAATATAATTAAGGAAAAATATTCTAAAGACTTGTCTCATATAGCAGGAAGTGGTGCTGCTGGGTGGGTTAGGATATGCTTTTTCATGTTTACTAATTCTAACCCTAAAAAGGGTTCTAATTTTATGATAGATTATCTTAATCTAGAAAAGAAAATATCGGAAGTTGATATTCTTATTACAGGTGAAGGTAAGTTAGATAGACAAAGTTTTATGGGGAAAGCACCTATTGAACTTGCAAAAAATTGCAAAAATATAATAAAAAGTAATTTTTTTAGCTGGAAGTATTAGAGATGATGAAATAGATTTACTAGCCATGAAGAAAAACTATTATTGATGCATCATTTTCTATACAAAGGGGTATTTGTACACTAGAAAAGCAATGATAAAAAGAGAATGCAGCAAAAATGTAGAAAGGACTATGGAGCAGCTTTTGTGCTTTTATTAGGTTTATTTCATGAAAAACAAAATAATATTTTTAATGGGGAATTTTTGCATTATAATGGCAGGGTTTGATTTTTCACTTATGTCTTTATTTGTAAAACTTTCAGGAGATTTACTCTATGCAGAAGGAATATTCAGAAATATTATAGCAGCTATTATATCTGCAATTCCGTTATTTAAACATCGTTTTAATATAACTACGCCAAAGAGCAAAGAAGAATGGGCTGTTTTAGTAGGACGCTCTATATTTGGAACTATAGGTTTAGTTTTGAATTTCTATGCAATTACTCATATAAGCTTTAGCAGATTCTTCAATAATTCAAAAGTTATCTCCTTTTGTAATTCTAATCTTATCTTATATATTTTTCAAAGAAAAATGACGAATTTTTCAGATAGGAGCGGTAATAGTAGCTTTTTGGGAGTAATGTTGGTTATAAAACCTAGTGGAAGTGGCCTAATAAGCACAGGTGCATTAGCTGCATTAGTTGGAGCTCTTTTTGCTGGTATGGCATATACTTGTAAGATACTTAGGAACACACAAACATCTCTGGAGAATTTATTATATTCTTTTTCATTAACATCAACATTAATGTTATTACTATATTTAATTTTTGATTATCATGCAATGACACTTTTATCAGTTCTCAATGTTGATTTTAGCTGGTGCAAGTGCATCTATTGGACAGTATGGAATAACTTTTGCTTATAGATATGCGGCAGCAAAAATATAGCAGCTTTTGATTATTCATGTTGTATTTTCAGGTATTTTAGGGATTTATTGTTTTAGGAGAAATACCTGATCTTCAGAGTTTTATTGGTTATATTGTTGTTATTAGTGTAGGTATAGTTTTTAGTTTTAAGATCGAAATAGAAAGGTAACATATGTATGAAGAAAGACAATATATTATTAGTATAATTTGTGGAATAGTTTTATTATCGATTATTTTATTTTTATCATAATTATAAAAACTTCTTTCAGTATGATAATAATGCTGAGACAAATGAAAGTTTAGTCAAAAAGATATGGAAAAATAAAAAGCGAGAGACGGAATAAGAGGACCACAACACCCAACGCCATTTATTGTAAAAAGAGAAGAAGTTGATCAAAAATCTTTTGAAAATACGCATTATAACTTATTGGGGCAACTTATATATTTACAAAGAGACCAATTGCCTGATGCCGATTATATGCTAATAACAAAGATACCAAAGAATATATATTAGGGATATTTAAATGGTCAGCAGGGGACTCCTTTTGAATATGGAGAAACTGTTGAACTGAAAAAGAAAATATCCATATTATGTACAATGGGATAGACGTTGGGCATAGGATGCTTTTGGGCGAAACTAATGTTGCTATAGGAGGATGTGGACCCACAGTGGTTGCTATGGCATTAAGCGGTATGTTAAAAGATGAAACTATTACACCAAAAACAAATTTCAGAGATAGAAAATGCAAATGGATACTTTTACATCATTAGCACAAAATGGAGTTTCTTTGATTTTATAGCAGACAAGTATAATTTAAAATCAATAAAACTATCATTATCAAAAAGCGTCAATTAATGAGGCTATTGATAGAGGTAATCCGATAATTGCATCTGTTCATCCTGGAAAATTTACTACTGTCGGACATATCATTTTAATAGTTGGTAAAAGATAACAGTGGAAATTATATAATAAAATGATCCTAATAGCTATAATCGTACACTAAAGGTGGTCATATGATGAATTAAAAACAGAAATAATAGCGATGTGGGAGTTTTTCTAAATAACAAGAGTTTTAAGTAGTAAATTCATGTAAAATATAATGCGTTATATATAAAAAGAGTCTATTTAGTTGTGAATTTCTATTTGAAAAAGGATACAATTGAACTAAACCAATAATTTGATAATTAATATAAAAAGATTATAATAAAATATGTTAATATGGAGTAACAATTTAAAATTTTAATTAAAAATTTTATCTGTTAACTAAATTTTATAGAATATGGAGGAATAAATATGTCAGTTCTGATATTAGAGATTTACAAGTATCAATAAAATGAAAAGAATATACTAAAAGGATTAAACTTAGAAATTAAATCTGGAGAAATTCACGCGGTTATGGGACCGAATGGAGCTGGAAAATCAACGTTAGCATCTGCAATAATGGGGCACCCTAAGTATGAAGTAGATGGTGAAGTATTTTACTAGATGGGAAAGAAGTTCTTGAGATGGAAGTTGATGAAAGAGCACGCGCAGGTCTTTTTCTTAGCAATGCAGTACCCATCAGAAGTGCCGGGAGTACCAACCTCTGAATTTATTAAATCAGCTATTAATGCACAACGTGATGAAAATATGCCATTGATGAAATATATTAAAAAAATTAGATCAAACAATGGAATTTTTAGAAATGGATTTAAAAATGTCTCAACGTTATGTTAATGATGGTTTTTCTGGTGGAGAGAAAAACGTAATGAAATCTTACAAATGATGATGATAGAACCAAAATTTGCAATTTTAGATGAAATTGATTCTGATTAGATATTGATGCTTTGAAAAATAGTTTCTAAAGGTGTTAATAAAATGCGTGAGAAGATTTTTGGTTGTCTAATTATTACTCACTATCAACGATTATTAGATTATATTGAACCGGATTTTGTTCATGTACTAATGGATGGCAAAATTGTAAAAACAGGTGGACCTGAGCTTGCACTTCGCTTTAGAAAAAGAAGGATATGATTGGTTAAAAGAAGAGGTCAAGTAATATGGAAAATAACAAATTAAAACTTAGTATAAAAACTTTGCAAAAATATTTTTTTCTAATACAGAAGAACCAACTTGGTTTTTTTAAACACTAGAAAAATTAGCGTTATACAGAAGTTATACATTACCATTTCCTCAAATTAGAGTCTATGAATTTAGATAGCTGGAATTTATTTAATATAGATTTTTTCTACATTACGTCTAGAAGAGATGAATACACTTGATATTTCTAATTATGGTCTTGAACAAGATGATTTTGCAATAGTTCAAAAACAATACAGTAGTTCATGTTAGTATTCCAGAAAAATATAGAGATAAAGTAATTATTAAAGATATTTTTTTCTGCAATGAATGATGATCATATAAAAGATAGCTTTTATGAGTGTGGTAGATTATGCTGAAAACAAAGTAACAGCTGTTCATTATACATTATTGAATGCGGGATTATTTATTGATGTAAAGGAAAATATTGTTATTGAAGAACCACTTCAATATATTGTGATTTCTGACAAAGAACAAAGTTTATTTAATCATGTTACAATTAATGTAGGAGAAAAATTCAACATTCAATTTTATTGAAAATTATATTAATACTACAAAAGAGGATAAAGCACCATTTAGCTTTTGTAGCAGAAGTTGTAACACATGAAGGAGCTAAAATAAACTACAGTTCTATTACAAATCAACCTAGAGAAAAACGTGGCACTATTTTTACGACGAGGATTAACATTTAAAAATTCTTTAATTAATTGGAATGTGGCTGCAATGGACGAAGCTGATGTTTATCATGATAATACTACAAAATATTTTTAGGAGATGGCTCAGAAGCTAATCTTAAAATTGTGACATTAGGAGTAAAAGAGCAAAAAACTTACTTTAATAGTGAGGTAGTTAACCAAGGTTTAAGTTCTAAAGGTGATATTCTTCAACATGGTGTGCTTTTAGATAAATCACATATTGTTTTTAACGGTGTAGGTTTTATCGTGAAAGGAGCAACTGGTTCTAATGCGTATCAAAGTTCTAGAATGTTAACTTTATCATCTGATGCGAAAGCCGATGCTAATCCAATGTTATTAATTGATGAAAATGACGTTATGGCTGGTCATGGAGCATCTATTAGGGCGTATTGATGAAGAACAATTATATTATTTACAAAGTAGAGGGTTTAACTAGAAAAGAGTCAAGCAGATTATTAGTACATGGCTTTTTATCACCTGTAATTTCGGAATTAACTAGTAGATAAAATTAAAGGAGTTAGTAAATAACTGTATTGACGAAAAAAAATCAAAAATAACGAGAGTGATTAATAATGATAGATTTTATCTAAATATAGAGAAGATTTTCCTATATTGAAGAGAAAGATATCCGAACATGACATTTGAGTATTTTTCGACAATGCAGCTACGACTCAAAAACCCAATCCAAGTAATTGATACAGTTAGCAGATTATTATAGAAATTATAATTCAAATATCCATAGATCTGTCTATACATTTAGGTGATGAATCAGAGAAAAATATATGAGGAATCTAAAGAATTAGTAAGAAAACTTTATAAATGCAAGAGTTATGAGGAAGTTATATATACTAGCGGAACTACAGAAAGTATGAAATTTTATTGCTAGAATTTTAGAACAAGATGTGTGAAGGCGATGAAAGTAATACTTACTTATATGGAACACCACGCTAATATTATTCCTGGCAACAACTAGCTCAAAAGTGAAAAACTTTGAGTTTTAAAATATTTAGAGTTAGATGAAGAAGGGCAGAGTAAGTCCACCAACTGAGAAGAATTCATTACAGAAAAAGACTAAGATTAGTATCAATTTGTCATGCATCTAACGTATTAGGGAAATATTAATCCAGTTTATGAAAATAGGTGAAATATTAAAAGATAAAAAATATATTTTGTAGTTGACGCTGCTCAGTCTGTACCTGCATTTAAAACTTGATGTATCAGAAAATGAATTGTGATTTTTTTAGCTTTTAGTAGCTCATAAAATGTGGGCCTACAGGTATAGGGAGTGCTGTATGGTAAAAAACTTTATTAGAAAAATTTGATCCTGTTGAATTTGGGTGGGTGGAAATGATAGGCATTGTTGAAGACACTTCAGCAACTGGGCATCACTCCCAGATAAAGTTTGAAGCGGGTACACCACTTTTTAGCACAAGCAGCAGGATTAGAGCAACAATTAAATATCTTGATAATATCGGTTTAGAAAAACATTGAAAAGTATACAAAAGAACTTACAGCTTTATTTATACTCTGAACTATCTAAAAATAGAAAAACATAGAAATTTATGGAACAAAAAATGCGAAAGATAGAGTTTCATTAATGTCTGTTTAACTTAGTCAGGAGTCCATCCACACGACTTAACTAGCTTTTTAGATGCTAAAGGTATTTGCATAAGAGCCGGTCATCAATGCACTCAACCATTACTAACTAAATTCGGAACTTATACAGTAGCAAGGGCTAGTCTATATTTATATAATACAAAAGAAGAAATAGATTTTCTATTCAGAACTTTAAAAGAAACTAAAGGAGTTTTTTGAAAATGAGTTTTAGTGATTTAAAAATTTATATAAACAAGTAATTTTGGAATCATAGTAAACATCCTAGAAATAATGGAGATATCGAAAATAGTTATAAGCTAGAAATGCTAAATCCCTTCTTGTGGAGATAAAATAACTGTAAGTATAAAATTAGATGATGATATTATTGACGATATTAAATTTTCAGGCACAGGATGTTCAATATCATTAGCTTCTGCTTCAATGTTGACAGAAGAGTTAAAAGGTTTATCAGTACAAAAAGCAAATGAAAAAAATTCATGATTTTCTAAATATGATTATGGGAACTGAATTCAATGAAGAAAATCTAGAAGATAGTATTGCTTTTGCAAAATATATCGCAACTTCCAGCTAGGGTAAAAGTGTACTACGTTAGCATGGAAAGATTACAGAAAAAAATATTGAAGATAATAAAAATAGAAAAAGGAGTGATAGGATTGAATAAAAATGAAGAAATGTTTACTGAGTATCAGTATGGATTTTCATGACAGAGATGTTTCATATTCAAAACTGAAAAAGGACTTACAAAAGAGATAGTAGAAACTATTTCTAAAAAAGAAAAACAAGAACCACAATGGATGTTAGAATTTCGTCTTAACGCTTTAAAAGAATTTTTATAGAATGCCAATGCCGACTTGGGGTGAGACTTATCGGAAATAGATTTTGAAGATCTGACATATTACGTAAAAACCTTCAGAAAAGACAGAACGTTCTTGGGATGAAGTTCCAGAAGAAATCAAAAATACTTTTGAAAAACTTGGTATTCCAGAAGCTGAACAAAAATACTTGGCAGGAGTATCTGCTCAATATGAATCTGAAGTTGTTTACCATAACATGCATAAACAATTTGAAGAGCAAGGTATTATTTTTGAAGATACAGATACAGCGCTTAAAAATCATGAAGAAATTTTTAAACAATATTTTCAAAAGCGGTTGATTTTAATGACAACAAATTTGCAGCTCTAAATTCTGCAGTTTGGTCAGGTGGTTCATTTATCTATTGCCCCTAAAATGTATCGATAGAAGCACCTCTTCAAGCATATTTTCAGGATTAATAGTGAAAAAAATGGGACAATTTGAGCGTACATTAATTATCATAGAAGAAAATTCTTCTTCATTATGTAGAAGGATGTACAGCTCTACATATTCTGCAAGTTCACTACATGCTGCTGTAGTAGAAATTTTTTATTAAAGAAAATGCTCGCTTTAGATATACAACTATCCAAAACTGGTCAACTAATGTTTATAATTTAGTTACAAAAACGTGCAATTGTTGAAAAAAATGGAACAATGGAGTGGGTTGATGGAAACCTAGGTTCTAAACTCACTATGAAAATATCCAGCATGTGTACTAGTAGGTGAGGGCGCAAGCGTGAAGTACATTGTCCATTGCAATGGCAAGTGAAGGACAAGTTCTGATGCAGGTTCAAAAATGATTCATTTAGCCCCACGTACATCTTCGACAGTTGTTTCAAAATCTATGTCACGTCGTGGTGGTAAAGTCAACTATCGCGGATGGATTCACTTTGGAAAAGATTCTGAGGGCTCTCGTTCTAATATAGAATGTGATACATTAATTTTGGATGAATATTCAACCTCTGATACGATACCGTATAATATAATTAAGAACTCTAATGTTTCACTAGAACACGAAGCCAAAGTGTCTAAAGTTTCTGAAGAGCAACTATTTTATTTAATGAGTAGAGGACTTGATGAAGGACAAGCTACTGAAATGATTGTTATGGGATTCATTGAACCATTTACAAAAAGAACTTCCAATGGAATATGCTGTTGAATTAAACAGATTAATTTCATTTGAAATGGAAGGATCAATAGGATAAAATAGTCTAAGAATTTTTCATAAATACTTTTTGTAAAAGAGATAAACAGACTATTATTTTTAAAAATCGATAACTAGAATAAAGTAAACGTATTCCAGTTATCGATTTTTATTATTTTAATTTAACAAAAAGTCTTGTAATTGTATGTAATTAATGAGATAATAATAAATATAATGTAAAAAAAGTAAGAGGAGATATATACTTATGACAAAGATACTTTGCTATTAATTCAGGAAGTTCATCATTAAAATTTCAATTATTCGAAAATGCCTGAAGAAAAAGGTTATTACTAAAGGATTAGTTGAAAGAATAGGAATTGAAAAATAGTATGTTTACTATTGAATACAATGGTGAAAAAAATTAAAGAAAACACTAGATATTCCTAATCATGATGTAGCAATAGAAATGTTACTTGAAAAATTAACTAAACTAGGAATAGTTAATGATGTTAAAGAAATTGAAGGAGTTGGACATCGTGTAGTTCATGGTGGGGAATTTTATGATTCATCAGTATTAGTTACAGATGAAGAATTGGCAAAAGTTGATTCTATAGAGGATTTAGCGCCATTACATAATCCAGCTAATATAAAAGGAGCACGTTCATTCCAAAAAGAACTACCAGGAGTACCTAACGTATTAACATTTGATACAGCATTCCACCAAAGTATGCCAAAAGCAACATATATGTATGCAGTTCTCGTGAATTTTACGAAAAATACGGTGTTCGTAAATATGGTGCACACGGAACAAGTCACAGATACGTTAGTGAGAAGGTGGCAGAATTATTAGGAAAAGACCCTAAAGAACTTAAAACTATCTCATGCCATATCGGTAATGGAGCTTCAATATGTGCTGTTAAATATGGAAAATCATTTGATACATCAATGGGATTCACACCTCTTTCAGGGCTTGTAATGGGAACTAGAACAGGGGATATTGATCCAGCAACTATACCATATATTGCTAAAAAAACGGGATTATCTTTAGAAGAAATCGTTCGTATTTTCAACTTTGAATCAGGACTTAAAGGTATTTCAGCTTTTATCATCTGATTTACGTGATATAGAAGATGTAAGAGATACAAATCCATACGCAGCAGAAGCTGTTGAGGTTTATATTAACAGAATTAAAGAGTATATCGGAGCTTATGCAGCAGCAATGAATGGAGTAGATGCCATTGTATTCACAGCAGGTGTTGGAGAAAATGCAACGTGGGTACGTGAAGAAGTATTAGAAGGTCTAACATTCTTAGGAGTAGAAGTAGATAAAAGAGAAAAACAACGTTCGAGGCAAAAGTTGCAGAAATTTCTACAGAAAATTCTAAAAGTAAAAGCATTTGTTATTCCGACTGATGAAGAGGTTATGATCGCTCATGATACATATAACTTATCTAAATAAATTTTAAAATGATAAGGCTAGGGGATTTTCTCCAGCCTTTTTAAATTAAGAAAGGATAGTATGCAAAATATATTTGAACAAAAATTTGGTAAAAGCTATAGATATTTTTAAAAATAATTGAAAAATGGCTATGAAGCATATTTTGTAGGTGGATGTGTTAGAGATTATTTACTGGATGTAGACTTTTCAGATATAGATGTAACTACCAATGCATTACCCGAACAGGTAAAAGAAATATTTGGGAAAACTATTGATACAGGCTTGCAACATGGGACTGTTACAGTAATATTCAAAGGAGAAGCTTATGAAATTACTACGTTCAGGACTGAATCTGATTATAGTAATCATCGTGCGCCGGATAAAGTAGAATTTGTGAGAAATCTAAAAGAAGATTTAGATAGAAGAGATCTCACCATAAATGCTATGGCAATGGATTCTAGAGGGGTAATATATGATTTTCACAATGGTGTAACTGATTTGAAGAATGGAGTAATTAGAACGGTAACAACCCAAGTGAGAGATTCTATGAAGATGCGCTTCGTATGTTGCGCGCATTTTCGGTTTTCATCGAAACCAAATTTTGAAAATAGAAGAAAGTACTTTTTTTGCTATTATGCAAAGTTAATTGAATTTGTATCAGTAGAGAGAATAGTAAGTGAATTTAAAAAGTTATTAGCTGGTGTGGGATGTAAAAATTCTTTTAGAAAAATTGATTTCAAGTGAAATACATAAGTACATACCTTTTTAAAAATATATAAAAACTTATCAAGATTTATCTCCTTATACTTTTACTCAGAGTTTATATTATTTATCTTATTTTAATAATATTGATTCAGTTGAGCTGAAAAACTGAAATTATCAAATATTGAAATAAAAACAAAATTAAGAAATATGAAAAATATAAAATATGCTTTAGATAGTAATACACCTTTTAGAAGTTATTTTGTATAAACATGAAAAAGAAGATGTTCAATTTGTTTCAGAATTATTTAAATATTATACAAACAGAGATATAGATAATGTAAAATTGAAAATACATTCTTTTTAATGATGTTGAAATAACTTCAAAAAGAGATTATAGATACAATTAATTTAAAAACCAGGACTATGGATTAAAGATATAATCAGTCAAATAGAAAAATATACTTTTTAAACAAGCTGAATAATAGAAAAGAAGAAATTATAGATTTTCTTTTAAAAATAAAGTGATAATAAATAATTAGCAAGAGAGTGTGGTGAGAGAATTGAAAGGAAAAATACTTTTTGTATTGTAGATATAGAGCTGACTGAAGAAAAAGGAGATTATTCAGTTTGCTGCAAAAAGATAGATTTTAATTTTAGAGTTATTAATAGTATAAATTATTACATAAAACCTATTCAAAGTGATATAACTAGTTTTTGTAACTGATTTAACAGGAATAACAAATGAAATATTAAGGGATAAACCTAGTTTTAGAAAAAGTTTCAAAAGTATTATATGAATATATAAAAGATGGTATTTTAGTATGTCACGGACTACAATCAGATTATTTAATACTAAAAACATTTTCAAGATATAGGTATTGAATATTCTCTTCAATGTCTTTTTGATACTGTAGAATTAGCTAGATTATTTTTACCAACACAATCAAGCTATAGATTATCAGATTTAGCCGCTTCTCTTAACATTTATTCTAGCGATAGTTATCACAATGCAGTTATTGATGTAAAAAGCTACCGCTAAATTATTAGAAACAATAGCTTTAAAAATACCATTGATTCAGAAAGAAAACTATAATAAAATTTGTAAATTATTAAAAAGTAGATAGTAATATAGCTTTATTTTTAGAATATTACAAAAATAATACTTTAACATCAGATATTATTTGTGATAAACGAGATTATATAGTTTATGATCGGTGTTAAATTTAACAAACTTGAAATTACTAAATAAAGAGATAACGGTAGAAATATTGTTTTTCATCAATTGACGTAGATGATTATATAAGTAAGTTTAACATTGATGACTATACAGTTCTTAAGAAAAAGTGATTATATATCTTTGGACATTTTTCTTTATTATCTAAAAAGAAGGATTTAAATCTATACAAATTACTTGTGAAATTATATATATGGATATTAGAAAACTACTAACGGAGATTTATCAGAGTTAAATTTGCTTTTACCCTGAAAGACTATATTTAGAAGAGTGTGAGAAGCTTTTGAATTATCTTCTAATTCTTATTATTTTGATGAAAAACAAAGTTAGCAAAAAGGAGCGTCTAATGTTATCGTTAATTATGATAATTTAGAATATATACTTAACAATGATGAATTTTCTAATTATACATTAATTTTTTGAAAATATACTGGGAAATGAATTAGATTCAAACAATATAAAAGAGTATCGGTATAAATCAGTAATAACTGAGTTAAATATTGCTATTTCTCAAAAATCCAAGTGATAAAAAGTTGAAAAGTAATTAAAGAAAATTTAGATAGTCTTATTAAGTTTTTACACGAAATGTATATTTCAGAAAAGTTTAGTTTTATATAATGAAAGCTTAGAGTATATTTTACAAGATATAGCAGTTCTTCAAGATAGTTTAAAAATATAAAAGATATCTTCCAATTACACGTGATTTTTGTAAACAATTAACGAATGCTTTATTAAATAAGAAAAATAGTTATACATTTGATATTCTCTACCAAGAATCTACACTAGTATTATTGGTAATAGATGACAAAAAGTTAAAACTCTTATAAATACTATTAATAGACACGACTATCAATATTTAGATATGCCAAACAAAGTATCTTTGATTTATATTAAAAGACGAAAAAGAATTAATGTCTTCAAAAATTTTCGGGATCGGTACTTTATGTTTTTGAGAGTACTAAGTATAAAAATCTTTACTTTAGTAAGAGAGAGAAAAACGTATGTTAAAATATATTAATTTTTTCATTAAAAAGATAGTTTTGCTCAATTATATACGGATGTTATTAAAAATAATAAAGTAATATGTAGGTGTTATGCCACTAGAGATATTTTTAAATTATAAGTATTATCTGAAAGAATCTTTTTGATACTATTGTTATTCTTAAAGATTTAGAATATTAATCAAAAACTTAAAAACAGGACCATTTAAAAATTTTTTTATTTTTTGTGGTATAATTTGTGTAGTTTGTATATAACTAATAATATTAAAATTTGTAAAAATTTCTTTTTAATCAAAAATAATTTAGAAGAAATTGTAATTTAAAAAATATTAATAATGGAGGAGGTATTCTAAGTTGAATATCAGTAACTTAAAAGAGAAATTAGGAGAAAAAGTGACTCTTGGAGCTTGGATTGCTAACAAAGAAGTAGTGGAAAAATTGCCTTTTTCCAATTACGTTATGGAGCAGGATTTGTTCAAGCTATTGCCTTAAAAAGAGAGTCTTGGAGAAGAAAAGTATCAACAATTACGTCATTTACCACAAGAGACATCTTTTAAAAGTGACTGGATTAGTTAAAGAAAATGATCGTGAATTATCAGGAATTGAGTTGGAAAATCGAAAGTTTTGAGGTCATTTCAGAAGCTATTGATTATCCAATAACTCCAAAAAGAGCATGGAGTAGAGTTTTTAGCGGATAATCGTCATATTTGGATTCGATCTAAAAACAACACGCTATTTTTTAACAATAAGAAATCAAATTATAAAAGCAACATATGATTTCTTTGAGAAGGAAGGTTTTATTAAAACAGATCCACCTATCCTTACTTTCTTCAGCGCCAGAAGGAACAACAGAACTTTTTAATACTAAATATTTTGATGAGGAAGCCTATCTTTCTCAATCAGGTCAACTGTATCTTGAAGCGACTGCAATGGCGTTTGGAAAAGTCTTTTTCATTTGACATCACATTTAGAGCCGAAAAATCTAAAAACTCGTCGCCATTTAATTGAATTTTTGGATGATTGAAGCAGAAATGGCATTCTGTAATCATGCAGAAAGTTTAGCTCTACAAGAAGCATATGTAAATTACTTATTAACAGAAGTACTTGAAAAATGTCAAGAACAACTTAAAATTTTAGGACGTGACTTAGAGGTTTTAACAATGCTCGTGGAGAATTCCCACGTATAAGATATAAAGATGCTATAAAATTATTAAAAGATAATGGTTTTGATGATATAGAGTATGGAGATGATTTTCAGTTCACCTCATGAAACATTTATTGCTAATAGCTATAATAAAACCAGTATTTATTACTCACTGACTACTAGATATAAAACCATTTTTATATGATAGAAGATCCAGAAGAACCAGGTGTAGTATTATGTGCAGACCTTATTGCACCGGAAGGATATGGTGAAATTATTGGTGGTTCTCAACGTATAGATGATTATGATAAAACTATTAGAAAATATTAAAAACATGACCTTAATCTTGATGCATATGGATGGTATTTAGATTTACGTAAATATGGTTCTGTAGAACATGCAGGATTTGGTTTAGGTCTTGAAAGAACGGTAGCTTGGATTACTGGAAATGGTCACGTTCGTGAAAACAGTACCATTTCCCTCGTTTATTAAAACAGGCTGACACCATAGGAGTATCTAGCTATGATCAATATCAATACAAACGGTTTGTTAGTTGATGCTGATTTTTTTAATGAATTATAAGAATTTTTAACTTATCTGAAGAAGAAGCTATGTTCCTTCTTCAGATAAATTATTTAACAGAACAGGAAAAAACTATTTTTCTGTTAATTCTTTTGCAGTAGCGTTAAATCTATCTGAACAAGATATTTTTGAACAAATAAATAATTTATTAAATAAAAAGTTATCAGATTAGCTAATGATAATAAAATAGAGTTTCTTATTTTTACTAAAGATGATAAGTACTATACGTTAAGAGAACTTTTAAAATTAGTGGAAAGAGTAACAACAAAAGTGTTAACATCAAAGGAATTAGAATATAGTTACATCATGGTTTGATAAGAAATATACAAAAAGATATAGATGAGGCACTAAGTATTTCTAGGAATATAAGCTATGTTAATGGAATTTTTAAATAATAAGGTATCTCAAATTGATGATGAAGATCAAGGAGGTAGTGTTAGGTTATGACTGGTTTTAACAAATAAAGAAAAAGATAAAAGCGCAACAAATTATGGAATATCTCGATAAAGTTTTTCCAAATGTAGATTGCGAACTAAATTTTTCTAATAATTTAGAACTAATTATAGCAGTTCTTTTATCTGCGCAATGTAAAGACGAATATGTAAATAGAGCTACAGTTAGTTTATTTAAGAACTATAAAACAATAGATGATTATCGGATGCTAGAGTAGAAGATAGAAAAACACATACGAACACTCGAGCTATATAAAAGCTAAATCAAAAATATTGTAGGTATGGCTAATATGTTAAGAGATGTATATAACTATGATATTCCAAAAACTAGAGAAGAATTAGAAACCCTTCCTGGAGTTGGGAGAAAAACGGCAAATGTTGTACTTGCTGTTGATTTAATATACCAGCTATAGCTGTTGATACACATGTAGAGCGTGTAGCGAAGATGTTTGGATTAGCAGACAAAAAGACAATCCTCTTCAGTTGAGAAAAACTCATGTCAATATTTCCTATGGAAAGTTGGGGACGTATACATCATCAATTAATTCACTTGGGTCGATATAAATTACCTGCAAGAGGTGATAAAATTATTGACCCTGAATTAGAAAAATTATTAATTTAATTATAATAAGGAGAAGTGAAATTATGCTATATTTTTATATTCGCGCTTGCTTTTTATTTTATTTGACTCAAGGAAGTAAGTACTATATTGTAGAAAAATGACTTTATACCAAAGTTCAGAGATTATATCTAATTTTTAGTATTACTCATAGAAATAGAGGCGCCGCTTTGGGGAATTTTACAAGATAGCAGATTATTAGTGGTAACAGTACTATTTTTAGTAATACTTTTTTACTATGTGTATAATCGAAAAAACATATTAACTAAATTTGATATCTAACTTTTTCACTTATTATGGGAGGTGCTATTGGTAATTTTATTGATAGGTTAATCCGTCATGAAGTGGTAGATTTTTAGATTTTAGAATTTTTCAGTTATGATTTTCCAATATTTAATCTAGCAGATTGTTATATTTGTATTGGGGTAGTATTTTTTATTAATAAAAATATATAAAGAAGAAAATTAATTATAAGAAGTGATGTTTGTTGAAATAAGTTCATAAAACATCATTTTTTGATTGAAAGGAAGATATATGTATTATAAAATTTATCATAGTCCAATTGGAAAAACTTTATTTAGTTTCTGATGGAGTATATTTAATAGGCTGTTATTTAGAAAATCAGAAATATTTTTCCAAATAAATTAAAATGACTGGAAAGAAAATAAGGATTTAATGATATTCAAAAACAGCGAAGACTGGTTGAAAAAAATATTTTAACAAGGAAAATCCAGATATTGATAATGTTGATATAAAATTTGAAGGAACTAATTTCAGGATATTAGTATGGGAGATATTAAGAAAAAAATACTATATGGAAAAACTACAACATATAAAGATATTGCAGATGAGATAGTTAAAATAAAAGATTTGGATAATATGTCAGCTCAAGCAGTGGGAAATGCAGTGCTCACAATCCACTATTAATATTTATACCATGTCATAGAGTTATAGCGAAAATAAATCTTTAGTAGGATTTGCAGCAGGAATTGAAAATAAAAAAATATTGTTAGATTTAGAAGGAAAATAATTAGTATACATAAATGCTTTTAATACTCATTATTAGAAGAATAGCTTAAAATATGGTATAATTAATTGATTATACTGTTTATAGGAGAAACAAATGGATAAGAAAAAAATAGTATTTATGGGAACTCCCAAGTTCGCTGTTCCTGTATTAGAAATGTTAATAGAAAAATACGGAGTAGATTTAGTAATAACTCAACCTGATAAAAAAAGTAGGAAGAAAAAAGTTTTAACTGCACCACCAGTTAAGGTTATTGCTGAAGAAAAAGGTATAAAAGTATTACAGCCCGAAAAATTTCGAATGATGAAAATGTTTTTATCAGAATTAAAAAGAATTAAATCCAGATATTATTATCACTGCAGCATATGGGCAATTAGTACCAGAGACTATATTAGAAATACCTAAATATAAATGTATAAATGTTCATGGTTCATTGCTTCCAAAACTAAGAGGGGGCGCTAATTCAGTATTCAATTTTAGAAGACCATGGAAAAACAGGAATTACTATCATGTATATGGTAAAAATTAGATGCTGGAGATATGATATCTAAAGTAGAAGTAGATATATTAGATAGCGATAATTATGAAAGTCTACATGATAAACTTTCAATTGCAGGAAGGGATTTATTAAAAGAAACTTTACCGAATATATTTACAGGAAATATTGTCCCAGAAAAACAAGATGATTCATCTAGCGACATTTGCTCGTAATATTCTCAGAGAAGATGAGAAAGATAGATTGGAATAAATCAGCAAGACAAATATTTAATCAAATTCGAGCATTAGATCCCTACACCAGGAGCATTTACATATTTGGATGAAAATGTACTTAAAAATTTGGAATAGTGAAGTAGTTGACTTAGAAGAAAAACTTTTCATCGAAAAAGTAGGAACTATAATTAAACAAGATAAAAAAACATATTTACATTCTTTGCGGTAAAAATACAGTACTAAAAGTTAAAGAATTGCAAATATCAGGGAAAAACGTATGCCAGTTGTTAATTTTTATCAAATAAAAAGATTATGTTGGAACAATTTTAGGTGGAATTAATGAGTAATATAAATACAAGAAAGATTTCATGAAATTCTTTTATGATATATTTCAAGAAGATGCCTATAGCAATATTACGTTAAATAAGTATTTTTAATAAATATAAACTTGAAGAACAGGATAAACGTTTTATTAGCGAGGTAGTATACGGTACTATCAAAAATAAAATGTACTTGGAACATATATTAAAAATTATTCAAAAGGTAGGGTTAAGCTTTAAGGTTAAAATAATCATAATAATAGCTATTTATCAACTTTTATATATGGATAAAAACTCCTAGTTTTGCAATAATAGATGAAGCGGTGAAACTATCAAAAAAATATTAGGGAATATAACAGGAATTTTTGTTAATGGTATTTTACGTAACATTGAGCGTAATTTAAATGATTTAGCATTAAAGTATAAAAATAAGGAAGAAAAGTTTTTATATAGAGAATAGTTGCCCAGAAGAGTTATACAGTATTTTTGAAGCGACAATATGGGAAAGAAAAAGCACAGAGTATTGTAAAATCGTTTAATTCTAAGAGTAAGAATAGTATTCGTTATAATCCTTTAAAAATATCAAAGAGAGTTTATTAGAAAAATTAGGTTCTAATGCTTTTATCTAGTGATATATGTGAGGATAGCTTATTATTAAATAAATTAGACATAAATAATAAATATTTCAAAGAAGGATATTATATTATTCAAGATGAGGCTAGTTCTCTTGTTGCTTGTGCTATAGGAGAGGATGTTAGTACTAAATATAACATATTAGATACATGCGCTGCTCCAGGTGGAAAAAGTCTACATATTGCAAGTAAGTATTTTAATTCAAGTTTAATTTCATGTGATAAATATATACATAAATTAAAACTAATCCAAGAAAAATATAAAGAAACTAGAAATAGATAATATTAAAACGTATGAGCAGGATGCAACAAAAATGTAATATCGATTTTTTAAATAATTTTGATATTGTTATTTTGTGATGTTCCGTGTTCTGGTATAGGTGTTATCAAAAATAAACCTGAAATTAAGTATAAAATTACTGATAAATACATAGAAAGCATAGCAGCTTTACAATATAAGATTTTTAGAAAATAGTAAAGGCTACGTAAAAGTAGGTGGGATTCTTGTTTACTCTACATGCACAATCGATAAGAGAGAAAAATATAGAAAATATAGAACGGTTCTTAAATGAAAATAAAGATTTTTAGACTAGAGAAAATAACTTTAAATAATAGTAAAGTGAAAGTTCAAGATAATGGTACGATAGAAATATTACCAGATGATTATGAATGCGATGGATTTTTTTCATCGCTAAATTAAGAAAAATGGAGGAAAAATGTTAATTACAGATTTTAAAGGCTATAAAAAAAGTCTAGATGGTTAAAAGATTTCGAAAAGATGTCTATATACTCTATACGCCTAGATCAACTAGAAGAGTATTTAGTTAGCATAGGTGAGAAAAATTCAGAGCAAAACAAATTTATGATTGGTTATATAAAAACGTATTACTAGTTTTACAGAAATGAAGAATGTTCCAAAATCTTTTACAAGAAAAACTAGCAGAAGAGTTTGAGATAACAACCCTTAATACGATTATAAAGCAAGAATCAATAGATGGTACGATGAAGTTTTTATTTGAACTGCAAGATAAGTATACTATTGAAAGTGTTCTTATGAAAAACAAATACGGAAATTCGTTATGTGTTACAACTCAAGTAGGTTGTAGAATTGGATGCACTTTTTGCGCTTCAACGCTAGGCGGATTAAAGCGTAATTTAGAAGCGGGTGAAATAGTATCACAAGTTCTGAAAGTTCAACAAGAACTTGATAAAAAGAGGAGAAAGAATTTCTAGTATAGTAATTATGGGAATTGGAGAACCTTTTGAGAATTATGATGAAATGATGGACTTTATAAAAATTGTAAATAGTGATGAGAGTTTTAATATTGGTGCTCGCCATATCACAGTTTCTACATCAGGAATAGTTCCTAAAATTTATGATTTTGCAAATGAAAAATTCAGATTAATTTTGCAGTTTCACTGCATGCACCAACAAATGAGTTACGTAGTAAAATAATGCCTGTTAACCGTGCTTATAATATTGACAAGCTTTATGGAAGCATTAAAAATACTATCAAAAACTACAAATCGCCGTATTACATTTGAATATGGCCTTTATGGGTAAAGTAAACGATCAACGAGAACATGCGAAAAACTATCTGAAATTATTAAAAGATTTAAATTGCCATGTAAAACCTAATTCCTATAAACTATGTTCCAGAACGTAATTATGTAAGAACGAGTAAAAATGATATTTTTCGCATTTGAAAAAGTATTGAAAAAATAGAGTAAACGTAACTATAAGAAGAACACAAGGAGATGATATAGATGCAGCTAGGACAGCTTAGAGCGAAAGAACGTAAAGACGAGGTAAAAGGAGGAATTCCAGATGCCACTAGTATATTCGTATAATAGTAATAAAGGTAGAAAATTAAAAATGAAGATGCAGTAAGTGTTGTTAAAAATAAACAAGGCGAGGCACTTGCTATAATTTGTGATGGTGTTGAAGTCACAGCAATGCAGCATATTCAAGTAATTATATAGTTTCTACTTTGGAAAAAGATTGGCAAAAACTTAACATTTGCTAATTTTAATAATATGAAAAATTGGTTGTATGACAAAATTGAAAAATTGAATAAAGAATTATTCGAAAAATCTAAATCTAAAAAAATAAAAATGGTACAACAATTGTTGCAGTAGCAACTTTTGATGATCAAGTAGTGGTCTATAATATCGGAGATAGTAGAGCATATGGAATTACTAGTGACAATGAAATGAGTGTTGTTACTATAGAAGACTCATTTGTAGGTGCCTTTGATTCATGCAGGTGTAATCACAGAAGAGGAAGCAAAACTCATCCAGAAAAGCATGTACTACACAAGCACTAGCTACTAGGGAAAGAATAGATTTGCATACTTTCATAGATGATTTATCAAAAATATGATTACTTTTTGATTTGTTCAGATGGTTTAACTAATATGTTAGATGAGGAAGAGATTAAAGAAATAATTCGTCAAGAAGAATTATCTATAGCTGTTGAAAAAAATTAATAAATCTTAGTGTTGAGCGCGGTGGCGTAGATATATATCTGTAGCGATATTAAAAATTTAAGGGGTGACAATAGTGATAAATAATATAATATGCAATAGATACAAAATACTAGATCATCTCGAACTGGTGGGATGGCAACGGTATGGTTAGGGTATGATACGATATTAGATCGTAGTAGCTATAAAGACATTTAAAAATAGATGCTAATGATACAGATGCGGTAAAAAGGTTTAATAGAGAGGCTAAAAGCTGTTATTAGTCTTTCACATCCTAATATTGTTTCAATTTATGATGTTGAAAATGAAGGGATTTTTATTATCTTATATTAGAATATGTTGAAGGGATGACACTAAAAGACTATATGGCAAAAATCCTAAAATGCCTGTTGAAACTATTGTCCATATTGCAAAACAGATTGCTGATGGACTTAGTCATGCTCATCAAAATGGTATTATTCATAGAGATATAAAACCTCAAAATATTTTAATGAATAATGATTTAACTTGTAAAATTACAGATTTTGGTATTGCAAGAGCCTATGGAGATACTACTCTGACACAAACTAATCAAATGTTAGGAACTGTTTATTATTTATCTCCAGAACAGGCACGTGGAATGTTGCAACAGCACAGAGTGATATTTATTCTTTAGGTATTTTTAATTTTTGAAATGATTACTGGACAGATTCCATTTAAAGGAGAGTCTGCAGTTGCTATTGCATTAAAAACATTTACAAGAAGAATTACCTGATATTGACAGATATAGAGAGAATGTGCCTCAAAGTGTAAAAATATTGTATTAAAAGCAACTATGAAAAATCCAAATGAACGTTACATTAGTTCTAAAGAATTAGCAGTTGACTTTAGTACAGTTTTAAATCCAGAACGATTGTATGAAAAATAAATATACTGGATTTAAGATTTCAGATACTAAATATTCTAACACGCAAAATTACAACCAAACTCAGTATGTTGATGTACGTGATATCGAATCTAGTTATGCAAAATACTAGTTATCAAAAACCAAGAGTTTTTACGATGACTATAATGATAATGAAAAACATACACAGGATAGATATAATAAAAATAAGGGTAGCTATAAAAATAATTATTCAGATAAAAAAAGAAAGAAAAGACTTCAGAGCGAAACATATTATTTTTAGCAATTTTAGCTATAATAGCGATAGTTGTTGTTCGTTCTTTGCGTATAATTATATTATAGGAGCAGATAGTGTGTCTGTGCCTGATGTAAAAATAAAACAGTTGAAGAAGCTAAAGTATCGATTGTAAAAGCAGGATTAGAAGTGGGGATATTACTGAAGTCGTAAGTGACGATGTCAAGGAAAATACAGTAATAGAAACAGATCCTAAAGCAGGTAAAAATAAGAAAAGGATCTAAAGTAGATTTACGTGTTTCTTCTGGAAAGAAAACAGTTGATATGCCAAATTATATTGGGTTGATGAAGATACAGCAAAACGAAATGCAGCAAAACTTGGTTTTAAAAATATAACAGTAGAAAAAGTTGAGAGCGATAAGTATGATGCAGGTAAAGTTGTTTCTCAAAATATTACAGCAGGTACAGAAATAGTTCCAAAAGATAGAGAATTAATTATTAAAGTTTCTACAGGTAAGACAACAATGCCTAATCTAATTGGCGAGGATAGAAGCACAGTTGAGAGCTTAGTTTCTTCATATGGTTTTAGAAATGTATCTTATAAAGAGGAATACTCTGATCAAGAAGAAGGAACTGTTATTTTCTCAAAGCATTAGAAGTGGAACTAGTATTATTCCTAGTGAGGAATCATTAGAGATAGTTGTGTCTAAAAGGAAAAAAATAATTGAAATCCATCAAACCTAGTGATAGTAATGGGATCTGATTCTGGCAATACTAACAATAATACAGGCTGCAAATCGTTCAACTGGAAACAATAATTAGTATCGACGAGTGATGACTGAAAATCACAATTTTTCATCACTCTTTTTATATGGTGATTATATGAATATGACATTAAAGAAAAAGTTAGAATCTTTACCTAGTAATCCAGGTTGTTATTTATATAAAAGATAATATCGGAGAAATTATTTATGTAGGTAAAGCTAAAAATTTAAAAATAGGGTTAAAAGCTATTTTACAGGCTCTCATAATAAAAACTCAAATACTTGTTTCTAAAATAGAGGATTTAGAGTACATTATTGTAAATTCAGAAAAAGAAGCTTTGATTCTTGAAAATAACCTAATTAAAAATATAGACCTTATTATAATATAAGACTAAAAGATGATAAAAAGTTATCCGTATTTAATGATTACAAAAGAAGAACATCCACGACTTGTTTTAACGAGGAAGTATATATAATAAAAAAATATTTATTTTGGACCTTATGTTGATAGTAAGTCAGCATCTAGGGTAAAAGCAAACACTTGATAAAATCTATCCTTTACGTCGATGCAATCCTGAGAAAAACGTCCATGTATGTATTATCAAATAGGAGAGTGCATAGGACCATGTGCAAAAGAAATATCGCAGGAAGAATATAAAAAAACAAATTGCTAAAATTGTAGTTTTTAAAATGGTGATACTAAAGAAATATTAAATGATCTATCTGAAAAATGAAAAATCATATAAATACTTGGAATTTGAATCAGCTGCACAGATTCACAATTTTATAAAAATCAATTGAAAGTATCAATAGAAAAATCAAGTTGTATCAGATAGTGGTAAAAATTGATAGAGATTATATAGATTTTTGTTATAATTCAGATTATATTTGTATACATATTTATTTCTAGACTTGGTAATATAATAGAGAAAGGTTGAATATTTTTCGCTTTTATGATAAGCCAGAACAAATATGTATATTCTTATTTGATGCAATATTATACAGTTAATAAGCTCCCTAAAAGAGATTTATATTAATATCGAAAATATTGATTTATTAAGTGAAGTTATTGGTGTTAAAACAATTATACCAAAAAGAGGGACTCATCGTAAAATTTTTAGATACAGTTGAAGAAAAATGCAAATACTTTCAAAACAATAATCTTGAGACTGAAGAACTAAAAAGAAAGAAAAACTTCAAGTTACACTTAATAACATAGCAGAAAAAAATTAGTGAATTCTATCAATAGTATAGATGCTTTTTGATAATTCAAATATAATGGGAGTGATGCGGTCTCTGTTAAAGTTAATTTTTACAAATGGTAAGAAAAACTCCTATAAATATAGAAAATTCAAAGTTAAAGAAACTCAAGGAATTAATGATGTTGGTACTATGAAAGAAGTTCTGTATAGAAATTATAAAAATGGGAAAAACTAATACAGAATTACTTATTATAGACGGAGGAAAGAGTCATTTAAATGCTGCGATAGAAATTGTCCATGATAAATTAAAATTATACGATGTGAAAGATAATAGGATTGGTTAAAAATGATAAACATATTACAGAATATATAATAACAGATGATTATGAAAATCATTGAATTCCCAAAAAGATCTGCAGAATATCTATTTTTCAAACAACTCAAGATGAGGTGCATAGGTTTGCAATAACATATCATCGTGCTACAAAAAACTAAAAATATGTTTACTCTAGTTTAGATAATATTTCAGGTATAGGGAAAAGCAGGAAAACAAGTGCTCAAAATCATTCTCATCTATTGAGGAGATAAAGAATGCTCGAGAGGAGAAAGTTAATAGAGTTAGGTATATCCTAAGAATATTGTAAAAATTAAAAAAACGGAATTATAATAGTAATTCCACTTATAATAAAGTTATCTTAATTTTTTCTTTCTAAAAATATACGGATAACTTTATTTTTGAAATATTCTATAGTATTATATATGAAAAATATGGTATAATAACATAAATGATAATAAAACGAATCGAGGAGGCAACTATGAAATTTTTATCTTTCAGTTATAACGATAAAGGAATTATACGGAGTAAAAAGTAAAACGTGAAGAAAGTGCTGGGATTTAATAAAAGTATTAGAAGATTTTGATAATGAAAAACACAATTCCGAAGACATTAAGAGAGGCTATGAAGTATATGGTGTTTCTTTTTATTGAAAAAGTAAGAAAAGTATTAAAAAGTCGTAGAAGAAAGTGGCAAAAGCTAAATGATTATAAAGTTCCATTTGATAAAAATAGTTTAGGTTCACTCTATTACAAGAACACCTAAAAACATATTTTATGTGTAGGACATAATTATGAAGCTCACGTTAACGAACTAGAGATGAACTTGCGAAAAACTCCAAAAGGATGTTCTTATCTTCACAAAAAGCGACTACAGCATTAGCTAGAAATAATGAGGTGGTTCCTTCTCATAAAAATATCACTGATAGTTTAGATTATGGAGCAGAATTAGCTGTTGTTATTAGCAAACCAGGAAAAATATATTAAAACCCTTTGTCCTTGATTATATCTTTGGATATACAATTATGAATGATATCACAGCTACAGATTTACAATATAAACACGGTCAATTTTTCCTAGGAAAATCGTTAGAAAAATCTGCGGTTGTAGGTCCATATTTAGTTACTAAAGACGAAGTTAGTTCTCCGGAATCAATGGGAATTGTTACAAAACTTAATGGGGAAATTAAACAAAACGCAATGACATCAGAAATGTTATTTAGAGTAGATGATGTGTAGCAGAAATTAGTAAAATTGTTCCTTTAGAAGCAGGGGATATTATTGCAACAGGTACACCTAGCTGAGTAGGTGCTGCACAAAAATCCACCTAGATTCTTAAAAAGAAGGAGACGAAATAAAAATTACTGTTGAAGGTATAGGTACTTTAACAACAGTTATTGGAGAATAGAAAGGATAAATCATGGCTAAAAAAGCAAAAGATAAATTCGTTACACATATAGAAAAAGATGATATAAAAGCACGTCAAGCAGCCATTAATGAAGCATATAAAAAGTAATTGAGAAAAGAGTATGGTAAAAGGGTGCAATAATGGATATTTCATCTGAAAATCCAATTAAAAGTTGAAGCTGTATCTTCAGGGATCATTAGCTATATGACTCTGCATTAGGTATTGGTGGATATCCAAAAGGTCGTATAGTAGAAGTATATGGTCCCATGAGTCATCGGAAAAACAACTATATGCCTTACACGCTATAGCAGAAGTGCAAAAAACAGGAGGAATTGCAGCATTTATCGATGCTGAAAATGCTCTGGATATTGAATATGCAAAGGCTCTTGGAGTTGACTTTACACCTGGTAAGTTCTTCTTATCACAACCAGATAGTGGTGAACAAGCATTGGATATTGCAGAAAAATTAATTTTATCAGGAGCAATTGATATTATCGTAATAGACTCTGTAGCAGCATTAGTACCAAAAGCGGAAATAGACGGTGTAATGGGAGCTAATCATATAGGTCTTCAAGCAAGACTTATGTCTCAAGCACTACGTAAAGTTAACAGGACAAATAAATAAAGCTAATACTATAGCATTATTTATCAACCAGCTACGTGAAAAAGTTGGGGTTATGTTTGGAAGTCCCTGAAGTAACAACTGGTGGACGTGCATTGAAATTCTATTCTACTGTACGTATCAGATGTGTAAGTAAGGGTGAAGCATTAAAGGCGCTGACAGTGAGATACTTGGTAATAGAACTAAGATTAAAATAGTTAAAAATAAAGTAGCGCCTCCATTCAAGATTGCTGAAGTAGATATTATGTTTGGTGAAGGTACTTTCTAAAAATCGGAGAAACACTTGATTTTGCTGTAGATCTAGACATTATCAAATAAATCTGGGTTCTTGGTTTTTCACAATGGAGAGAGACTAGGGCAAGGGCGCGAAAATATAAAAAGTCTTTGAAGAAAATCGAAGAATTGTATAACGAAATCTATCATCTTGTCCGTGAAAAAATTATGAATAAAGTCTAATAAGATCTGACGCTACTGATAGAAAAATGTTGATCATGATATAAATGAATTAGATTTAGGAATAGAAACTTTTAGGTGAGGTAGAATAGTTAGAAGATGAATAAGAGAATTTTTAAAATTGTATTGTGGATTATGATTTTGCAATTTTAGCAAGTGGTTTTATATCAGCGATTGCAATTTTCTTATAGTGATTTAGAACATAAAAACAAAAACTCAGATTTAATCTGGGTTTTGTTTTGAAAAATATGTTAAAATAAAAAGTATATCAAAAACTAGGAGAAATATAGTGAAATTAGTACAAAATATGAATGAAAACCAACTAAAAAGCTATTTTAAAAACTCAAGGAGCAGTTATGGTAATAGCTGGAGCTGGTAGTGGAAAAACACGCGTCTTAACTAATCGAATTGCATATTTATAGCAGAAAAAGAAATGTTTTAGAAAGTAATATCCTTGCAATTACTTTTTACAAAACAAAGCTGCTAAAGATGAAAGAAAGAATTTATAGTCTTGTAGGAGAAACTTCTAAATATATTTGGATAAATACATTTCACTCTATGTGTAAGAATTTTACGTCAACATATAGATTTGTTAGGGTTATAATAAAAACTTTACAATATTAGATACAAGTGAACAAAAACAATTATTAAAAATATTGTCAAAGAACTTAATTTATCAGAGGATTCTTATCAACCAAATAATATTTAAAAATTATATCTAATTCAAAAAAATAGTATGATAAGTGTTAATGAAATGAAAGCACAAGCAAGATTCGGATTTATGAAAAATGTGGCTGAAATATATGAATATTATCAAAAGATTTGATAGTGTTCTTGACTTTTGATGACTTTGATGTTAAAAACTATTGTTCTTTTGAAAAAGCATCCAGAAGTACTGGCTATTTATCAAAATAAATTTGAATACATTCATGTTGACGAATATCAAGACACTAACGTTATTCAATATAAACTTATAAAAATGTTATCAGAAGTTCATAAGAATATCTGCGTTGTTGGTGATGATGATCAGAGTATTTATAGCTGGCGTGGAGCTTGTAGCGACAATATTATTAATTTCGAAAAAGATTATGAAAGATGTAGAAATTATTTTTAGATCAGAAATTATCGTTCTAATTCGACAATATTAGATGCTGCTAATGCTGTTATAAAAATAATACCGATAGAAAAAGATAAAGCATTGTGGTCTGAAAATAAAGGGTGGAGATAAGATTACTGTATATGTTGCTGCAAATGACAAAGATGAGACTGATGATATTGCTAAGAAAATTTTAGATTTGAAAAGCTACAGGGTATCGATTATAAAGATATTGCTATTTTATACTGAGCTAACTATTTATCACGTTCAATGGAAAATTCATGTATGGCTTTTGGAATACTTACAAATTAATAGGTTCTTTTGAAAGTTCTTACAACGTCAAGAAATTCGTGATTTATTAGCTTTATATGAATGTTATTGTAAATAAAAATGATGAATTTAGTTAAGAAGAATTATAAATGTTCCAAAACGTGGAATTGGAGCGAGTTCAATGCTAAGATAGATAATTATGCAGAACAATATGGGTTAAGTCTGTTTGAGGCACTTAAAAATATTGATATGATTGGTGTTTCTAAAAATTATAACAAATATACATTTATTAACACAATTAATAGAGAAATATTCACAAACAGAACAGTATTCAATTGAAGATTTAATAGTCGGTATATATAAAGATTCTGTTAGGAAAGCATGTTAAAAGAATCAGCAGATGCGTATGCAGAAAGTAGAATTGAAAAATATCTCAGAATTAGTATCTTCTGCAAAACAACTTTTCAAGTATGAATGACAATTTAATAGATTTTATTTTCAGAAATGTCATTAACATCTGATGCTGATGATGAAAATGAAGATGATTCTGTAGTTCTTTCTCACAGTACACGCAGCAAAAGGGTCTTGAATATAGAGTTGTCTTTATTATGGGATTAGAAGAAAACTTGTTCCCATCTATTCGTGATGCAGAAAGTAGTGAAGATGAACGCAATAAAATGGAAGAGGAGCGTCGTCTAGCGTATGTTGCAATTACACGAGCAAAAGAAAAATTATTTATGTCATATGCTAATCGTCGTATGCAATTTGGTTCTATTAAAAATAATAAACGCTCTCGTTTTTTAGACGAAGTTCCGAATAAACTTATGCACTTTGAGTCTGGATTCGGTGCAACTGCAAATGATAGCGGAGAGTCTCAATTAGAAAGTGTCACAAAATTTATAAGTAGACTTAGTCCGAAAATAAAAATTGCAGATAAGCCTAAAACTGATGTTAGAACGAATTATGTAGTTGGGGATATAGTAGTTCATAAAAAATTTGGTGAAGGTAAAGTTTTAAGTATTGAGAAAGATAGTGTTAAGGTAGACTTTGAAAAAGTTGGACCGAAAATACTACTTATAGAATATGCAAATCTTACGAGAAAGGAATAATCTAAAGTGGAACACATAAAAGAGGAAATTTTTAAACTAGTTGTACTGTTAAATAAGTATTCGTATGACTATTATGTAGAAGACAATCCACAAATTAGCGATACTGAGTATGATACATTATACAAAACAACTAGAAAAATTAGAACAAGAATATCCAGAATTATTCTGAGACACTCTCCAACACAAAGAGTGGGAGATAGAGTACTAGATGAATTTGAAAAAGTTATACATAAAGTTCCTATGTTGAGTTTATCAAATACTTTTTCGATAGAAGACTTAAGAGACTTTGATAGTAGATAAGTAAGTTGTCTTCAGATGACAGTATAGAGTATATTTGTGAATTGAAGATAGATGGATTGGCAATCTCAATTAATGTGAAAATGGTAAATTGGTGAGTGCCGCCACACGTGGAGATGCGGTCATGGTTGAGGAGAATGTTACAGAAAATATTAAGACTATATTTTCTATTCCAAAAACTCTTAAAACTAAAAAATCATTTGAAGTTCGAGGAGAAGTATATCTCCCTAAAAAGTCATTTGAACTTCTTAATAAAGAACGTGAAGAAACAATGAAGTTTTATTTGCTAATCCAATGTACTGCTGCAGCAGGATCGCTTAGACAATTGAGATTCTAAAATAACGGCTAAAAAGAAGATTATCGGCATTTATTTATTCTGTTGTTGGTGATGAAAATATTAACTCACAAAAAATGGCATTGACAGTAGCAGCTGATTTAGGTCTACCAGTTAACCCTAATTTTAAGTTGTGTAAAACTATTGATGAAGTAGTAGATTATATTATAGTAGTGGGAAGGAGCATAAACAAGACTTGCCATATGAAATTGATGGGATTGTTATAAAAGTAAATCTATTCATTACAAGAAGAGATTGGAAGTACGCAAAAAGTCCGCGTTGGGCAACAGCGATATAAGCTCAGAAGAAGAACTTGCGACAAAAATTACTGGATATAGAACTAAGTGTGGGAAGAACAGGAATTATAACACCAGTAGCAGTCTTAAATCCCATTAATATTTCTGGATCAACTGTATCTAAAGCTTCTGCATAATAAGGATATTATAGATGAATTAGATATCTCATATAGGAGATATGGTGTGGTAGCAGGAGAAATTATTCCGAAAAGTAGTTCGAGTAGGAAGAATTACGTCTGCTAATAGTGAAAAATATGTTATGCCCTAATATATGTCCATCTTGTAAAAGTAAAACTTTTACAAAAGAAGAGATCCATTTTACTAGATGTTTTGAACTGGACCGCTCAGAACAAAATATTAGAAAAATTATTCACTTTGCATCACGAGAAGCATTAAATATTGAAGGTCTCAGAGCGATAAAGTAGTAGCAACATTGTATGAAAAAGGAATTATAAAACATACTATAGATTTATTTTCTTTAGATCGTAATAAACTTGTCGAATTAGAACGTATGGGAGATAAATCGGTAGATAATCTTTTAAATGCAATAGAGAATTCAAAGCAGAGTTCACTGGATAAAGTTATTTTTTAAGGTTAGGTATTTTTAAATGTGGTAAAAAGCAGGTAAAAATTCTTGCAGAATATTATAAAATTTAACTAACTTTTCTAAAGCAACAGCTGATGAATTATTAAATTACTGATAGAGGGTTAATCATAGTGGAATCACAGTAGATTACTTATCAAAATGATAATAATCTTAGATTTATTAATGAGTTAATTGAAATTGGTATGAATCCACAATACGAGATACAAAATAAAAATACTGACAATATATTTTCAGGAAGACAATAGTTCTTACTGGTAAATTAGTTGAACTTACCTCAATGAAGCTCAAAGAATATTTAGAACGTTTTGTGCTAGGTAACAGGTAGTGTTACTCAAAGACAGATTATGTAATTGCTGGAGAAAAAGCGGGATCAAAACTTTGCTAAAAGCAGAACAACTAAATGTATTCGAGTGTTAAGTGAAGATGAATTTATAGATATAATGAAGGAGGTACAATAAATGGATAATAAATTACCATATAGTATTTGGGATTGTAATAGCATTTGTATCTGTTGTTACCTTTTTATTATGAATTATAACCTGTGCCGGTATCATTTAGATTCTTTTACTTAAAATTACCTTTAACATTGTTATTCTTTATTTGCTTTTTATGGGGATCTACAAGTGGTTTTTACTGTATCAACGTTATAAAACTCTTGCATATGAACGAACTGAAAAATTACTATTTACAAAAAGAAAATTAGAGGATGATCCAGAAGAATAGACAGGTGGTGAAATAAGTGGGGATTAAGTATAAATGACTCTATCCCATAAATAATGAAAAACTTTCTAATGACAGCTTTGAGAAGTACAATATTTCAAAAATATTGCCAAAATTCTGATTCTAGAGGAATTCATGATATAAGTAGTGATCTGACGATTACGAAGAAGGATATGATCCGTTTTAATGCACGACATGAAACGTGCAGTTGATCGAATCAATGATGCGATAGAAAATGAAGAGAAGATTCTTGTATATGGGGACTATGATGCTGATGGAATCACCCTCAACAGTATGTATTAGTGGAAACATTGATATCACTTGCAGCTAATGTTTCATCATATATTCCTACTAGATTTGATGAAGGATATGGTCCTAATAGAGAGGCATTTACATTATTGAATCTGGTATTACATTAATTATTACAGTTGACAATGGTATTGCAGGTGTGAAGAAGTAAACCTCGCAAACGAGCTTGGTTGTGATGTTATACTGATCATCACAAAATTCAAGATGTTATCCTAGCGCTTATGTGCAGTTATTCATCCAGAGCATCCAGATGGTATATATCCATTTGGGAAACTTTGTTGGAGTAGGAGTTGCATTTAAACTTGCTCATGCTTTTATTAGAAATTTTTCCGGATTTTTCTTTTGGACTTTAGTTGCAACAGGAACAATTGCAGATATGGTATCATTAACTGATGAGAAGAGAATCTTTGCTAAACAAGGATTAGAATTAATTAAACGAAGATCCTCGCATCGATAAAAATGTTACTAGAATTATCAGGTATTACTTCAAAAGTTGATGAACAAACTAGTTGGTTTTTATATTGCACCTAAGCTGAATTCCTATCGTCGTATGAGTAGCGCTAAGTTAGGTCTATCTAATGGCAAGATGCTTACGATGCAAAATTTTATGGATAGAAGAATACAATATTCAGAGAAAATCTGTTACAGAAGATATAGTGAAGGATATTGTTTCAAAAATAGAAAATAGTGATAAGAAAAATAAAGATGTTATTATGATTTATGGAGATTATCATGAGAGGTGTTTTGGGTATAGTTGCCTCTAATATTGTGGGAAAGATATCAAAGACCAGTTCTTATTATGACCAATAAAGATGGCATCTTAAAAGGGTCTGCGAGAAGTATTTTTGATTTTAATATTTATACTCGCTATAAATAAAATTGGAGACAAATTTATGCTTATGGTGGACATACATTAGCTGCCGGTTTTTCTTTGAAGACAATTTTGAAACAATTGAGGAAGAACTCAGTAAAGATTTTGCAGAATATAAAAGATACAAACGAGTTAAAATCAACAAAACTATTGATATAGTAACTTCATTAGAAGAAATGAGTTATCAATTTTTAACTCGTTAGATATGTAGCCTTATGATAAGACTTGAAAGCCAACAATTTTATTAGAGAATGCTAAGATTTTAGATAAAGGCATATTTGGCATGCAGAGAAAAGCAGTATATGAGATTGACTATATGCAGACGAAGTTGGTAGCTTTAGAGTGTGTTAGTTTTAAGAGAAATTCTGCTTTTCAACTCTATAGAGAAAGAATGATATTATTGATTTATTATGTACTTTAGATAAAAATAATTTTAATGGTCGTCTAAAGTTGCCAAGCATATTATTGATATGGAAATTAAAAGAATTTTATTCGAAGTTTACGATGTACAAAGCTTCTAATAGATAAGGTATTCCAAATAATTGCTTAAAACTTTCTAAGAACTTAGTAAATAAAGAGAATAATTTTATAGTTACAAAAGATTTAGCAGATATAGATGAGACATTTAAAACATTTATTTATTAGATATACCACAAAATCGAGAACAAGTAGAAAAATTATTGGAGTTAAAACCCAAAAATACACCTAGTTTGTCCAGAAAGTAAAGTAATGTCTGATATCTATAAAATAGATAAAAATAGATTAATAAAGTTATTTAACCTTCTTATAAACTCATCCAACAAACAAATAAATATATCTCAACATTTGGATTCTATATTAAAAGTGCTGATTACAAAATGTTGATAGTCTTAAAATAATGATACAAATTTCTTTCAAGAGTTAAATTTAGTTAGGTTGAAAATAATACAATTATTTTAAATCCCTGATTATGAAAATTGTAGACTTAAAAATCTTCAAGTTTTTGTTAGAATGGAAAATATTTTTCGAAATGGAGAGAATTTTCCTAAAAGAAAGCATAGAGAATATTAATAAAAGTATTTTCATAACAAGAAATTGTTGAACGGAAAAACACCTTACATGACAACGAGGAGTGCTACTATTTAGACGTTTGTTTAAACATCATAAGAGACAAAGCTGTTTAGAAAAGAATGGATTTATATTTTTCACTTTATTTATTATTTCATCTAAACTGGAAGTATCCGCTTCGCTGAATGAATAGCTTTCCTTCGATATAAACTCGATAGTAGGTGCGACAAAACGTTTTGTGCAGCAAGCTCTATATTATCTTCTAGAGGTATATAATATACTGATATCTGATTTTTGCTTTTTCGCCACTCAGTGAGTTTATATTTTAGTGAATGACATGGAGCACAGGTAGAAGTACCGTATTGAAAAATCACTATTTTTATTATTTTCTAATATTTTATTAAAATCATTTGTTAAATTAAAATTTTCTATTTTAATCTCTAATCTAACTAATAAATTTTATATAAGATATATTGAACACCAGAATAAAATTATATCCATATATAATCTGATAGCTCTAAAAATTAAACCGTATGATTCCTCAAGGATAGATCCAACTGTCTCCCTAGTGTATTATCTATAATATCAGTTATATCAGAAACCTATAACAAAGATGTATTGAGTCAAGTTCACATACTAAACCAAGAAGAAAAGGCTAAAAATAGTTAAAAGCACTATTTTTATTTCTAATAAATATATAAATATACCTAGAGGATAAAGAATGCAATATTTAATAGAACTTCCATGTGTCAAAAATAAGCATATGAGAGTGAGATTACAGTTTGCCATGTTGTGCCCGGGATGAAGTAATAATCTAGGGTTTTCATCCAATCAGTGTTGATACTTTTTGTTAGCGACCAATCCATTTTTGGCAATTATTATCCATGATAAAATACTGATATAAATTATAAACAATAGCCATGATAAAAATTTAGCTTTCACTTCTTCATGATAATTTCCTTTCATTTTCGAACTATGTAAATAAAAAGACGGTTAATACTTACTGAAAATAATTTATTATAATTTAATTATATAACAAATTATTTAATATATCTATTTAATATACCCAGTTTATTTAAAAGTGAGTTAAAAATCTTCATTATCTGAGAAAGTTATAAATAGATAGATAGTTATTTTCCTAATCGAATAAAAGACTTTTGTAGTTGAATAATATTTTCAAGGAAAAATAAAAGTGCTGTAAAATTGCTTATTCTATGAATTATAGTATAATATGAGTTAAGAAAACTTTTAGGAGATTAGAAAATAAATGAATTTAGAAAAATATATCTCAATTGTACCAGATTGGCCAAAAAGAAGGAATTAGTTTTCAAAGATATTACAACATTAATGGCTGATGGGAAGCTTATAAATATGCAACTGATCAAATTGTTAACTATGTCGAGAGAAAACAAGATATGTAGTTGTTGGTCCAGAAGCTACGTGGATTTATTATCGGATGTCCTGTATCATACTCGCTAGGAATAGGTTTTGTACCAGTAAGAAAACCAAATAAACTACCTCGTGAAGTACTAGTTATCAATATGATTTAGAATATGGTAGTAACACACTAACAATGCATAAAGATGCAATTAAACCAGGGCAACGTGTTTTAATCACAGATGATTTACTTGTGACTGGTGGAACTATTGAAAGCAACTATTAAATTAGTAGAACAACTAGGAGGAATTGTAGTAGGTATCGCATTTTTAATCGAATTAGATGGTCTACGGAAAAGATAAACTAAATGGTTATGATGTAGCTTACATTACTAAAAATGTAATCTACTACTAAATTAAATATGACATTTGAACTAAAAAGAAACAAAATATCTAAAAATATAAATACAACTGCTTATTTATATGAGCATGTTAAAACAAAAGCACGTCTAGTATTCTTTAAGAATGATGATATTAATAAAAGTTTTAGCATAAGTTTTAAAAACTATTCCGTATAATGATCAATGGTATTTTCATATTTTAGAACATTCTGTTTTATGGTTCAGCGAAATATCCAGTGAAAGAACCTTTTGTAGAATTACTTAAAGGTTCTTTTAATACGTTTTTAAATGCAATGACATTTCCTGATAAAAACCATGTATCCAGTATCATCTAAAATGAGAAAGACTTAGAAATTTTAATGGATATTTATTTAGATGCCGTTTTTAATCCTAAACTTGTTGAAAAATAAGAATATTCTTGCTCAAGAAGGTTGGCATTACTACTTTAGAAAATAAAGATGACGAGTTTATTTATAAAGGTGTTGTATATAATGAGATGAAGGGTGTTTATTCTTCTGTTGATGAAGTTCTTGATCAATATATATCGGAACATCTACTAGTGAGACACCATATAAATATTCATCTGGTGGAAACCAGAAGTTATTCCATCAATAACTCATAAAGAATTTATTGAAACGTATGAATATAACTATCACCCAAGTAATAGCTATATTGTTCTTTTATGGAGATTTGGATGTAGAAAATATTTAGAACATATTGATAGTTATCTGAGATAATTATGAGTATAAGGATTATAGTGATTATAAATGAAAAGCGTCAAGAAACATTTTCTAAAGAGATAGTAAACATCATATTTTAATGAAGATGTAAAAGGATAAACTATGTTGCTTTATAAACTATGTACTTGAGATAGTAGTACTTTTGCTAAGATAGAAAAATATTGATATTATAGATGATATTTTTATTAGGAAGCAGTAACACAAAAGTTTAGAAAATACTTTATAGATAATAATATCTGTGAAGATGTATATAGTTATCTGCAAAAAGACCGCAAAGAAGACAGTATATTCAATTATTTTTAAGTATGTAAGAGATGACAAATTAACAGAGCTTGATAAATTATACAAAGAGTTATTATGATATTATTAATACTGGCTTTTGATTATGAACAGGTTCAAGATCTATTAACAAAAAGAATTTTTCAATAAAAGAAGAAGTTAATAAAACATCATCTCCAAAAGGTGTATCTTTATGCAATGAGATTACTTCTGTACTTGGTTGTACGACGAAGAAAACATATTAAAAGGCCTTTTGATTTAGACTGGTATAGTTAATAGTTTACACAAAATTGCAATGAAAAACTTTGAGAAATTAGCTAAAAATTTTTATTTTTGGAAAAATAATAAACAAGCTGTTATTCATTTATTGCCGACTATCGAAAAGGAAAATAAGGAAAAAGATTTAATAAGTTATAAGTCAAAACTTAGTGAAAAAGAAGTAGAAGAAATCTTAGAAGAAACTAAGAAACTTCAAGAGTGGCAAGCTAGTACAGATAAAAAGAAGATTTAGAAAAATTAAAAGTGTTGATGCCCGTGAAGTAGAGTTGAAAAATCCATTTAACAAAACTAATTTTGGACTATAAATAATATTAAATACTCGCATTTCAATACAATAACTAATGGAATTTCATATTCCAAACTATTATTTGATATTACGGATTTTAGCGTTAAACAATTGCAATATGCATCATTACTGACATATTTACTGTTTAACTTTAATATAAAAAGAAAAGACAGAAGCAGAAGTTGTTAAAGAGATTTCTGTAAACTTAGGTGGACTTAGTTCACATATAGATGTGTTTAGAAAGTATAAAAGGATAAATGTGAGGTTAAATTCATTGTAGGAGCTAAGAATTTAGTAGAAAAGCTGAAAAACCTGTTACTATAATGGAAGAGACGACGTTAAATGCAACTTTCGATAATAAAGAAGCATTATATAGCGTTCTTTAGAAATTAAACTAATGCTAGATAATAAATTCAAAAACTCTGACATGCTTTTTGTAGCCCGTAGAATTAGCAGCCACAACAGTATACATGGTAAACAACAAGTTATCATAGTGAGTATGATTTTATCTGTTTATAGAAGGTTTATTAGATAACTTTGAGCAAAATATAACTAATACAAGATAATTTGTATGAAAGTTGTAAAATTAATTTTTTTAATAGGTCAAGACTATTAGTAAACTTTGTTGGTGATAATGAAGAATATATAAATTACAAAAATAATTTTATCATATATTAATAAATTACCAAACGATATTAATAAACAAGATGGATTTAATATAGGTTAAAAAGAAGACAATTATTCAGAAGGCTTCTACTTGATTCATTAGTTCAATATGTTGGAGTAGGGTATAATGTTGGGCATTATAGTGGAACGCATTTAGTATTACGCATATATTAAGTCTTGACTACTTATGGAATAATGTTCGTGTAAGAAATGGAGCATATGGTCTCAGGTGCTATATTTAGTACTTTTGGTGATTTTTACATTATGGTCTTATCGTGATCCAAATCTCACAGAAACACTAGATATTTATTATAATATTGCGGAGTATATTGCTAATTTTGACGCTGATAATAATGAGCTTAATAAATATATCATAGGTGCGCTTAATACATTGGATGTTCTTATGTCGCCAAGTGCTCAAGCATCATATTCGCTAGCTCAGTATTTAACAGAAAGTCCATATGAAAAATACGATGTAATTGTATCAGAAATCAAAAATACTACAGTTACTGATTTGAAAAATTGTGTTCAGAATTTGAAAATAGAAGATTCTCTAGTTTTAATGTGTTTTAGGTGCGAAAGAAAAAGTACTGGAAAATAAAAAGAATTATTTACACAAACAATAGAATTAAAAATAGAAAGGAACATTAATGAGAGTTCGTATAGAGCAGACGCTAGAGAGCGTCTTGAAAAATAGTCCTGTTGTATTTTTACAACCCCAAAAATACAATAAAGGAAATGGAAAGAAATTTTTGCTAATAATAACCCGATTCACTTAGAAATAGGAAGTGAAAAAGGGAAGTTTATCCACACACTAGCAGAAAGATATCCTGATATTAATTTTTATGTGATGAAGCTCAGCCAACAGTGTTAACTTTTTACTTGATAAAGCAGAAGAAACACACAGACAAAAATCTTAAATTAATTTCAGGAAATGCAGAAGACCTTCTTGAATACTTTGCCGACGGAGAAGTAACGTGCTTTACTTAAACTTTCTCAGATCCTTGACCAAAACTCGTCATGAAAAACGCCGTTTAACGTTCCATACGTTTTTAGAAAAGTATGAGACTATTTTAAATAATAAGAAGAAAATAGTTCAAAAACTGATAATCAAGGATTATTTGAATACAGTTTAATGAGTTATGCTAAGTATGGCTTTACATTTAATAAATTATCGCTAGATTTAACTAATAGTATCTACGAAGAAGACAATGTTCATACTGAGTATGAGGGACAAGTTTATAGGCAATAGAATTTATATGGTAGAAGCAATAAAAAGAAAAATAAGTATCATGTTTACATAGTTCTATATTATGTAAACCAAAAACTTGAATTTCTTATCTAAAAGTAATTAAGTTTTATCTTGATTTTTATTTTTATTTATAATAATATTAGTATAAATTAAAGGAGAAATATAAGTAATGATATCAGTTAATGATTTTTAAAACTGGTGTGACTATCGAAGTTGATGGTAACATCTGGAAAGTTATGGAATTCCAAATACGTTAAACCTGGTAAAGGAGCTGCCTTTTGTACGTTCTAAATTAAGAAATATGCGTACTGGAGCTGTTAACGATAAAAACTTTCAGAGCTGGAGAAAAAGTTGCTAAGGCACAAATAAATAATCAAAAATGTCTTATCTATATTCTACAGGTGAAGCATATGTATTTATGGACAATGCTACATGAACAAATCGAAGCACCAGAAGCTAACTAACAATAGTGATATGTAAAACTTCTAAAAGAAATGTATGGAAGTTTCAATTTTAATGTTTGGTGATGAAAATTTTAGGAATCGACTGCCAACAACAGTAGAACTTGAAGTTACTGAAATCAGAACCAAAAGTTAAAGGAGATACTGCACACAGGTGCTACTAAAGCAGCTACAGTAGAAACTGGATACACATTACAAGTACCTTATTCGTAAAGAAGGAGATGTATTAGTAATAATACTTGAAGGTACTTTATGTTTCAAGAGCATAAGATAAAATACATTAAAAAGACTCTCTATTTTAGTGAGAGTTTTCTTTTAAGGAGATTTAAATGAAATATGTACTCTACTGTGAATAAAATGTTGGTGGAAAAATAAAGTAGCAATGAGTGATTTAAAGGATATGATTTCAAACTAGGATACGAAAAAATGTTATACATATATAACAGCGGAATATAATATTCGATGCCAATGATAATAAAGAAATTGTTAGGTTAAGATATCGCATATGTTAGAGACTTTCCCTTTTCTATAAATAAAGTAATACTGACACAAGAGGAATATTTGGACGAGATTTCTAATTTACCTGAATGGTGGTCAGAGGAACTTTTAGAAGAGATGTCCTTTTATAGTGATGAAGTTGACTATTCTGTAATGAAAGAGCGAATAAAGATGATGCCATTAAATGACGAAATGGTCTCACTTTGGGAAAAAGAGCTGTCTTTTTGGGGTAAATACAATGAGAAAAATTATTTATCAACTTCATATCATAAATTACTTATGAAAGAGAGTTTTTATAAATCTATTACTATAAGGAATGCTAGAACATTTGAAAAATTAGAGAATTACTTAGTAAAAATAATAGAAAGAAATCCTACAAACTCAGTAGTTGTAGGATTTTTATTAATGGCTTAAGCCAGTTGAGGAGGCGAAGTCTCCGAACACCACCCGCCATGCGGGTGAGAGAAAAAGTTAAAACAAATTGAAAAACATCCTTTCTGATAAAATGATGGGAGACATAAATCCGGGCATGGAAAAACATGTTCGGATTTTAATTTATATACAAAAAGACAAATATCCAATAAAAATATAAAGTGTGACCCTAAATACTTAAGAAAGGATATTTGTCATGAATAATTGTATCACAGAATTACTACAAATAAAAAGATAAAAATATATAATAGATCCTACCTTCAAAAAGAAAAATAAAAGGACAAACACACTTTATATCTCAAAGGTGTTCTATCATATAAACCACAAATGCGAATGCTGTAATAGTAATAAAGTATGGATTGAATCAACCCACCACAATAAACCCCACTGAAACTATCAGGCATACCCTCACGATTAATTCTACAAAGATTTAAATGTAAACAATGCAACAAAAAGTTTTGTAGCTAGAACATCTCTTTGTACTTAAACATTGTCACATCTTCTCAAAAATGTAAAACTATCAATCTTAAAAAGCTTTTGACAGCTACATTATCATTTAAACAACATTCTAAAGAACATAACGTATCAGAAAATACAACAATAAGAATACTAAAATTCGTAGACAACAAGTAGAAGTAAATTGTTGAAGAGCCTCCCGCAACACTTATGTTTTGATGAAATAAAATCAACAAAAGATAGTAAACATTCAATGAGCTTTGTATTTCTGGATGCCAAAACACATGATTTTTATAGATAGTAGAAGGTAGAATGAAATATATCCTAAATAGGTACTCAGATTTAAAAGAAAACACAAAGTTAAAACAATCTGTATAGATATATACCCACCATAGCGGATAATAATAAAAACATTTTCCAAATGCCCGTATAATAATTGATAGATTTCATATCATCTCAAAATATAAAACAGAGAGTTAAATAAAGAAAGAGTAAGCATCAATGAATATCTATAGAGGCAAAAAGGAAAAGAAGGTAGAAATTATACCATACTAAAGAGCTGTGAGATTAGTATTAGCTGATGAGGATAAGATAGATTATGAAAAGTATTTTTACAACAGAGTTTTGGTAAATTGGTAACTCAGACGAGATGTATTAAATTATATATTGTCATTAGATAAGTCGTTTAGAGTCTAGTTATGAGATAAATACAAGAAGTAAGAAAAAGCTAGTAAAGACAGAGATGAAGTAAGTTTAAAGGAACTAATGGATATGGATACAACTTAGTTTACCTAGAGGTATGGCTAAAGCAATTAAGACGATGAAAAAGATATAGAGAATATATGATTAATAGTGTTAAGCGAGTATTCTAATGGTCCGCTAGAGGGTTTTTAATAATAAGATTAAGTTAGTTAAAAGAGTTTCTTATGGTTATATAATAGTTTTGATAATTTTAGGTTACGCATTTTGATTATGTCTAGGTTATTTGTTTCTAAGTATAAGAATAACGAAAGAGTTGGTAGATAGTAAATGCCAAGCAGCTTGAAGCTGCTTACATTTTATAGAGTTATTTTTCATGCCCCGTATTTGACACTAGAGCCGATAAAATAAGAGTAGTTTAAGCCTATAGGAAAGAAAGGATGTTTTTATATGGCAAATAAACATAATAGTTTCATCACATATAAAATGGTTAGTGTAAATACCATATTGTATTTACACCTAAGTATAGACGAAAAATAGAATATAATCAACATAAAGAGATATAGTAAATATAATACAAAGGTTAGTAAGTATAAAGGTAGAAATAATAGAAGGACATATAATGCCAGATCATATACACTTGCTGTTGTCAATACCACCAAAATATAGTGTATCAAGTATACTGATATTTGAAAGGAAAAGTTCATTGATGATATTCGATATGCATTCAAACTTGAAATATAAGTATGGAAATAGAAAAGTTTTGGGCAGAAGGATATTATGTAAGTACAGTAGGATTGAATGAAAGTACTAATAAGAAAGTATATAAGAGAACAAGAATCGCATGATATTGCGATGGATGTAACTGATAACAAAAAGAATATACAAAATCCATTCGGAAAATAAGAAAAATAAAATAAACCCGTTTAACGGGTAGCGGGCGTCAAAACACACAGGGCTTGAACGGATGTGAGCCAGCGCCTTGAGGCGCGTGTTAGTAACAAAGGGTTATACCTATTAGAGAAAACCACCCCTTTTCAGGGTGGTCCTTATTTATTCTATTTAAATTTCTTAATTGTTTTAATGTAAAGGAATGCATGATAATTATGATAAGAATATCTATTATTGGAGGTAGTTATCCAAATAGCTTTTTAGTCCTAAAACATAGGGAGTATAATCATTGCAGGGACAAAGATAACTATTTGTCTCATTATAACAAGGTTACCCGCAGATTTGGCGTCTCCACTGCTTGAAAGAAGGTTAGTGTCATGATCATAATGCCACATCCTAAAAATACACTATATATATTCTAAAGTATAAAAACACCATTTATTAAAGCTGTATTTGATAGCTCCAAAATAAACTTAAACAAGTTTTCTGTAACAGCATAGTTGGTATCCAAAAATAGCGGCTAGCAGAATAGAGTGATGAAGAAAAATTTTAAAAATGTGTTTAACACGAATATATTCTTTTGCGCCAAAATTAGTTCCAATAGCTGGTTGTAATCCTTGACTCATGCCCCAAAGTGGTAAGGAATGAAAATGCCATAATTCTAGAGTTGCTGCCACACTGACCCAGCTTCATCTCCTCCATAGTCTCAAATGCTTGACTATAAAGAATACTTTGCTGAATAATGGTTAAAACTTGCATAGCATAGTTGATAACTCAACAGCAAAAACCCTTTGCTTATAGTTATAATCCTATTTTATAGTCTTGCTTTTATATTTAAAAGTAGTAATATGGGACAAATGCTTGAACAATTTGAGCTTAAAACAGTCGCTATTGCAGCACCTTCAATACTCTACTAATATTTCTCTATAGCTATATAATAAAAGGATCCAGTAATATTAAGTCCGGCACTCAACGTCATTATAACTCATGGCTCATGAGACCTCACCACGTGAGAAGCATATTAGCAGACTGGGCAAAGTTTACAAAAAGAGAACCTGTAAAAACAATAGTTAAATATCTATTTGCTAAATCTAGTATTATTCTTCTGGCCCTATAAGACTAAGTACTTAGAAAAATAAAGCCTAATATAGTAATTATTAATGATAATATTAACACCCAAAATAATAAGTTGTTCATTATCTTCTTAAAAAGTATCTTTATTATTTTCCCAATTGCACGAGATAATATGGATGACGAACCCACTCCTATTAATGTAGCGACCCCTAGTATTAAAATACGTGAACGGCATTGAAACACCGATAGCAGTCATTGCATCTTGTCCTAAAAAGTTGGCCAGCAAATATTCCGTCCATCAATGGATATAATCCTATAACCATCATCCCCTATTATTGCTGGAACTGATAATTTAAGCATAATTTTAAATGGAGTTTCAGAGTACTCTTTTGCTATTTGTATTCATAATATTTTTCCCTAAGTTATTTTTATATATTTTTCTAGTAAAATTTCAATCATTTCTTCAAGTATATTTCGCCCATTTTTAAAATTTTTCTAGCTTCTAATAATTCACATCCCAAAAAGAAAAGAATTTATTATATTGGTAAGAATATCGAAATATATCATCAGTATAATAGATGGTTTCATCAGCTTTTGATAAAATAGAGTTCAGTTTAATTTTTGATTCAGTTTTTAATTGTTCGTTAAGAGCTCAAAGGTTCTGTTTTCTTTTATTTGCTTTAAAAACATAATATAAAGAGAAACCAAATTCATTGTCAGCCAAAGATTTTATCTACAATAATAGAAGAGAGTATGAAGTGTAATTTTATTATTAGTCAGTTTTGTATTATAGCAATTTCTAAGAGTATTGGCTAGTCATGATATCATGAAATATTTCTGTTGTATTTTTATAATGATATAAACCACCAATAGACATGTCTGTAGCAGTTACAATATCCTGTATTGTAGTATTTTTCAAACCCTATACATTTTTATATATCTTGAATTATCTTTTCTTCTCTTTTTAATCTTTTTAACCATAGAGTTCACCTTTAATTACCGAGTCATATCCTCGGTAATTTAATAATAACATTTTTACAAACTTTTTCAAGGTTATAAAAAGCATATATCTTATAATTTTTATTTTTGTAATGTAACATAGTTTGTAAAATGAATATAAAAACTAATATCTTACTTACTTTATTTATCAGTGTTATAATTAATCGATAAGATTATGAGGAGAGAGTCATGAAAGTAGATAAAATTATTAATTCACTCTAGTTTTAATTGCATATTTTTATAATAACAATTTTTAAGTACATATTCTTATAAACTTCTTATTGTATTTTTAGGAATAAGTGTTTTAATATTTTTATTACTAAATTACGATTTGAACCATTTCTTTCAATATTGATAGTGGCATTTATTTTGGGATTATTGTTAGGATTATCTCCCAATAATTTGATTGATTCTGATAGAGAAGGGGACCGGACATTTCATTAGGTCATTTATCTTAATATTAGCTTTAGGCAATGTTTGGAAAAAGTTTTAGAAGAACTAGGCAGTTGATATAGCATCAAAATTAATTAATTTATTTGGTAAGTAAAATTCAATTAGGTTTATTAGTTGTGGTATGTGCATTAGTTTTTCATTGTGATGTAGCTTTTTATTTTGGTTATACCAATAATCTTATCTGTTGCTCGTGAATTAGAATTAAATAAAATGTATCTAGCTCTTCCGATAAGTATTGGAGTTCTTACTGTTCACGCCTATTTCCACCACATCCAAGTCCAAGTAGTATAGTAAGAACTTTTAATTTGAATATGGGGAAGTCTTTTTATATGGTCTTATAGTAGGAATTCCAACAGCGATTATTGAGGAATACTGTTAATCTCAGAATACTAGATATAAAAACCAAAGAAAAACGAAATTTATAGATAAAACCTTATTCGAAATAAAAATACAACAATTAGTCCTATATCTTCAATATTATTGATTTTGCTACCAGTATTTTTAATAACTCTACCAACGATATTAGTCTAAATATACCCATGTATCACCAAATACACAGCTTTTTGACCGTTATTAGTAATCCCGTGACAGCATTGTTGATAAGTTTAGTAGTAGCAATTGCTATATTAATGAAATCTAGAGATAAAAATCTTTGAGATAACCCCTATATTAAGTTCATCCATCAAGAATATTGCTGTGGTACTTTTGATTAACGGTGCAGCTGGTGGTTTAAAAGCAAGTTTTAGTTGATTCAAAAATAACTGACGAAAATCGTTGTTTCTACAAGTAATTTAAACCTATCGCCTTTTAGTTATAAGTTTTGTAATAGCTTTGTGCAGTTCTTAGAATAGCTTTTAGGTAGTGCTACTGTTGCTGCTATAACGACATTTAGCAATTGCAGAACCTTTTATTTCAGCTGTTCCATATTCTCCAACATTTATTATGTTAAGCTATAACTGCTGGAAGTATATTTTTGCTCACATGTAAATGATCCTGGCTTTTTGGTTATTTAAGCAATACTTGAATCTTGATTTTAAAAACTACGTTTAAGACATGGACACTAGGGTACCTCTGTGGCATCTTAATAGCATTTTGCATTATTTTCAATTATGACATCGCTTATTTAAAGATTTTCTAACTTTATTAGCTTTTTGCTTGATATTTATGTTAAGGTATGTTATATTATATCTTGTGTATGTAGTAAATGTTATGAATAAACTATTTTCAAAGGAGGATTAATTCATAGCAAAAGTTTGTTACGTTACTGGACGTAAAAGCTCGTTCAGGAAATACTCGTTCACACGCGATGAACGCAACTAAAGAAAATTCAAAGCTAATCTACAAAAAGTAACAATTTTAGTAGACGGACAACCTAAAAAGTTTGGGTTTCTAGCAGAGCTTTAAAAATCTGGAAAAAGTTGAGCGTGTATAATTGAAAAGCGATGAACTTTAAAACTATCTAAGTTTTACTTAGGTAGTTTTTACTTTATCTTATGGTTTTAAATTATAAAATAAAGACTTTATAAATATTCTATCTAAATTTTATAAAAATTCTTGAAAAGTTATTTGAAAGTGACTAAAAATGGGTAATTTTTAGTAAAAAGAAAATTAGACGTTTAAAATGGCTTCTGAGCGTTTTGTTTTGAATTTTGAATAAATTATACCAAAAATTATTTTTAAGCATCTTATATTTGATTTTTATGAGTTGTTTTTCTTGATATTTTAAAAATCTATGCTGAAAAAATAAAATTTAAGTGATAAGTACTAAGTTACATAAAAATTTGCAAGTAGAGTATATATATGAACGAAATACTCGATTAGAAAATTTAAAATTAACAAGTGTAGTATTAACAATTAGTTAAAATAAGTTTTCTAAAATCAATAATTAAAAATTACGAAATTTTAAAAAGTGAATTAAAGTTAAAATTCAAATGTTATTAAATAAATTTATTTTATTTGAAAGAGAAGCTTAAATATGATATAATATATTTATTCGCATAATACATATTATATGTATAAATAATAGATAGAGGAGAATATCTAATGGCGATGAATCAACGAGATTATTACAAACAAAAATAAATAAACTTCTTCCAGAATTCCCAGAATATATTGAAGATTTTGTCGACACTCATTATGATAATTTATCACCATTAACATTGCATAGATACTTTAGAAACATATAAAACTTTTTGACCTCGACTATTCAAGAGGCAATTTCAAATGCTGAAAAACTATTAAAAGATGTTAACTTGTCTACTCTGGAAAATATAACTAAAAAGAAATGGAAAGTTATTTTAAAAATCTTTCACGAGAAGAAAGTTAATGGTAAATATCGATCACAGACTACGATAAACAATTATAAAGCTGCTATGCGTTCCTGTATAAATTTCTTATTGTTACGAGTGAAACTGAGCAAGGACGCGCTTATTTTGAGCGTAATGTGATGTTAAAAATACCTATTAGTCGTGTAAAAAAGACATTATCTACGTTCTAAGAAAAATATCAGAAAAATATTTTTTGATTCTACAGGATGAGAGAATTTTTAAACTTTGTTGAAAAGTGAATATAGAACAAAGTTTGTCTAAAGCATGCTAAAACTTTCTTCTTAAGAGATACTGCGATCTTGCAATACTCACCCTAAAAGCGGTATTCGAGTTAATGAACTTGCGAAATTTAAAAGTAAAGGATATTGACTTTCGTAACAGCGAAATAAACGTAATTCGTAAAGGAAATAAGGTTGATATTGTTATTATAACAAAAATCTGCACTTGAAAAAGAATTAGTGAATATTTTCAATCACTTCCTTCTCATTAAAACGCGAGGATTTTGCCTTTGTTACCAAAAAATAAAACAGGATTATCAATTCGATGCTATTCAAAAACTTGTTATGAAGTATACAGATGCGTTTAATGTACCTATGTCATCCCATAAATTACGTCATAGCTATGGTACAAAAACTTGCTCTTAAAACTAAATGGCAATATCCCAATTATTATGACTCAAATGGGACATTCGAACAGCGATACATCAATGCTATATATAAATGAGTCTAAGAAAATTATTAAACAGTCTATTGATAAATTAGATGATTGAACATGTAGTCACATAATTAAAAAGTATGTAAACTCACATGTTCTTTTGTTTTATTGTATTACTTTATTCTCTGTTTTTAAAATTTCATTAAAATTCATTTTTGATATTTTGTAGAACTGTAACAAGCTTTACAAATATATAAGTTGTTAGTGTTAAAATAATAGATAATATTATTGTTTTTGTAGATATATATAGTTCTAAATACCCTGAAAATTTTTAGCATAGAATAATACATTATCTTTTACTGCATATAATTCAAGTGGTATAAGAACTATTAAACTTATTAATATTATTATAGTTATAGGATGTATATAAATTTTTGATATTTCGGTATTAGTATATCCAAAATTTTTAAATATGATATCTGTATTGTATTTTTATCGGTTATTATTTTCATAAGGCTGTATATAAAACCTGCTAAGAAAAATGGTAGATAAAAATATAAATGTATTAATAAGAGTACCCATAATTTCTATATAATTGTTTAGAAATATTGGTTAGAAGTTTCGTTTATTGTAGTTACAATATATCTTTCATCAATATCCAACTCTTTCTTCACTGAAATATCCATTAAAGAAATCTTTCTTGCTCTATTTCTTCATTTAAAAATTCTTTTTACAAAAGCAGAAAGATTAGATGATTTATTGTATATATCAACAATCTTATAAGTTTTTCTCTTTATCTAATAATTTACTTTTATGGTTATCTCATCCCTATATTTTCTAAGTTTTTGAAGATATTCATCATAATTATTTCATCTTTATTTTTGGGTAATTTTTGGTGTTAAAGTATTTTTGAATTTCATTAATTCCTAATAGTAGTATATCTTCATCTGTTTTTCTAATTTTATGATAAACACTAGCAGGTATTGTTGTGTATTTTTTTCAGCTGTTTTACTTTCAACTTCTGTTGGAGTTTTTAATATGTATTGATAACTCACAAATCAAGTTTTTCTTTTTAATTTGTTCGTAATCTTCAAATGTTGGTTTTTGCTGAAATTCCAAAGATGAACAATATTGAAGTAATAAAGATTCCAAGTACTATTGCTATATAATCACTTTATTAGATTTTATAATTGATTTTCTAAATTTACTTTAAAAATTTTTTTATGTGTTTTTAAATTTTTCGTTTTTGTTTTGTATGGTGTTTATAATGTTTTAAATTTTTCTTATCTAATGGAGAAAAATTTAATTTTATAAATATACAAGTAATTAAAAATCAATATTATAGAAATGGGTATTATGGTTGTAATTATCAATGCTTCTAGATTAAAAGTAGGAGTAAAGTTTGCAAATTAAAAGATTTATAGTAAACTCTTTGAAAAGAATTTGTAAAGTATGTGTATCCTAAAATATTTCCTAAAATTGCTGGAAAAAGTTATTATTATTGGATTTGCTATGTAATTAAAAACAAGTTCCGATTTTTATATCCATTTGAGAAGTATTCCAATTATTATAGATTCTTCTTGTATCTTACTTACAATAGAAAAGCGCAAATATAAATCCAATTAAGATTACCATAAGGCACAACATATAGCAATCATCATAGGTCTATCTCCACCCATATCATTGTGAGATAATTTATGAATTATTATCTTTTTTGAAATTTGTTCCAAAAGGGTTTTTGATTTACGTTGCAGATTTTACTATGTCATCATCTATCAATTTTTGTTCATTGAGATTTCTGTCATTAAATCTGTAAGAAACTTGATACTTTAATTTGCCTTCATTAAAAATATCTTTTCTCCTTCGGATATCAGTCCTATACCAAAATCTATGGCATTAAACACCAAATCATTGTTTTTGAAATGATGAGTTATAGTCAGGTAAAGAAACAAGTCCAACTATTTTAAATGTGTGTTCCTTTTTATCTTTAAATAATCTTTTTCAAATGTAATTGTATCTCTATTTTAAATTGTTATTTTCTGCAAACAATTTATGAAGGCAATTTCATTTTGTTTGTTGCAAGAACACCTTCATTTACAACCGGAATATTTATATTTGTTCTGTTTTTATAAATTCTAATTTCTTTGTGAGCTTTATCATTTTTACTTTTGATTTGGGCATCAATATAAGGTGATTTTTCAGTTTTTACATTTGTCTCTTCAATAGATTTTATAATTTCTCTGTTGGATTAAATGCAAATAATATTTTTCCATCTTTCAACGATTCCTTTAGACATAAGGTCATAATATAAAACCTTGATACTCCCTGATGAAACTAACATGCCTGAAGTTATGGAAATCATAGAAAACATAAGGATAAAGAGAAATAAATTTTTGGACCATTGAGCTTTTTAAACTACGGAAAAATTCTTTTTATTTAAGTGATCTCATACTACCACTCCAGTTCTTGTGCATCTATTACTTTCAACATTTTTCAATATTTTGATATATAATACCATCTTTAAGTCTTATGATTATATTTGCCATTTTAGTTATTTCCTCATTATGTGTTGCTGATTATAATGGTAGTTTCATATTTTTATTTATTTTTGAAGAAGGATAAAAATGTCTTTTGAGGTTTTATAATCAAGAGCACCTGTAGGTTCATCACAGTAATATTTCAGGTTTTTGATAAGTGCACGTCCTATTGCACATCTTTTGCTGTTGTCCTCCTGATAATTGTCTGGATATTTGTTTCTATGTCTCCATAAACCTAAATCTTTTATCAATTTTTCAATATCCATGGGATTGTTATGTATAAAAGAACCCACCTGAATATTTTCTATTACTGTTAAATCTGGAATTAGATTATAGAACTGAAAAATAAAAACCTAAATATTTTCTTCTAAAATTTGAAAAGATCTTTTTGCTTAAGATTTGAAATTTCAAATTCATTTATTACAATAGAACCACTATCAATCGAGTCCACCAATTGCGTTAAGCAATGTTGATTTACCAGATCCTGATGGACCTAAAAGTGTACAAAGTGAGCCTTTTCTAAAGAAAAATTTATATCTTTAAAACATTAATTTTATTTTCTTTTTGTTCCATGCCTTGTTCAAATCTTTTACAACTAAAACATAGTTACCTCCTATATATTTGAAATAATAAACAATATCTAGTCACCAGAAAAAGAATTCTCATTATCAAGTATATTATAACATAGATTATCTAAGAAATAAAATTTTTATAAAACAAAATTCTAGGAGGTAAAAATATCCTTGAGTTTATTTTATAATCTTATCATAAAAATTAGTGTAGATATAAATCTATCACTAACTTTTCAAATAATTATTTAAATACATGAATTGAATTTTTAAAATATTCTATTCCTGAAAGAATAGTTAATATTACTGAACCATAATAAAAATATAATCTAGTTCAAAAATGCCACTATATTAAATACTGATTACCTAATAAAATTAATATAATTGCAATCAACTGACTAATAGTTTTTAATTTTCCTAAAATACCTGTAGGGATTACCTCTCCCTTTTCTACAGCAAGTAGTCTCAAGACCCTGTAACTGCAAATTCTCTTGCTATTACTATAACGACTATCCAGCTATGCATCATACCTAGTTCAACCATTACAATAAAAGCACTCCCACTAAAAAGTTTATCAGCAAGTGGATCTAAAAATTTGCCCATATTTGTTATTAAATTATATTTTTCTCGCAAGATAGCCATCAATGAAATCAGTAACTGATGCAAAAATAAAAATAACAGCAGCTATAAATATATTTATTTTCATCGGACGACCGTTTAATATTGTTATTGCACTATCTCCCATATCAAATAATAAAAAGAAAAATAAATACAGGAATTAGAATTGTTCTTAATAAGTTATTCTATTTGGTAAATTCATTTGTAAATAAAAACCCTTCTATAATTTTTATAACTATGATACATTAATTATATCATAAAGTATGTAGTGAACAATATAAAGTTTAGACAGATAATGAATAGGTCTCTCATTTAAGTTTACATATTTAAAAGTATGCAAACTTAAATGTTGTCTTCGGCAAAATTCTTTTTCTAAAATACTTTTCTTGGTTTACTTCCATCCACTGGCCCTATATAGCCATCTTCTTCTAACATATCAATAATTCTAGCAGCACGATTGTAGCCTATTTTGAACCTTCTTTGTAGCAGTGAAGCAGATGCTTTTTGAGTTTTAGCTATAAACAGTAAAACTTCTTTTATACAATGGATCTACTTCTTCAGTTGAAAAATCCCCACTTTGTAAACTAACTTCGCTTGGAGTCATATTAGGATCGTACTGTGCTTCTGATTGACTTTTTAACAAAGTCTACTACCTTTTCTACTTCCTCATCAGAAAGGAATGCGCCTTGAATACGTAATGGTTTCCTTGAATCTGCAGATAAATACAGCATGTCTCCTTTTCCTAGTAATGTTTCGGCGCCTGATTTATCTAATATTGTTCTTGAATCAACACTCGAACTTACTGCAAAAGCGATACGAGATGGAATATTTGTTTTTATTACACCAGTTATGACATCAACAGATGGTCTTTGTGTAGCTATAATCATGTGAATACCAGCTGCACGAGCTTTTTGAGCAATACGAGCAATAGATTCTTCTACCTCTTTAGAAGAAACCATCATTAAATCTGCAAGCTCATCGATTATGACAACAATATAAGGTAATTCTTTATAATCTGGATCTTGTGCTGCAATCTTATTGAATCCTTCTATATTTCTAACTCTAGCTCGAGCAAATTCACGGTATCTCATTTTCCATTTCCAAAACTCACTTTATGAAGAACATCAGCAGCTTTTAAGAGGATCTGTGACAACAGATGTTAATAAGTGGAATACCATCATATATAGAAAGTTCAACCATTTTTGGATCTATCATGATTAGTTTAACTTTATCAGGTTTATTTTAAGTCAAAATACTTGTTATAATCGTATTAACACAAACAGATTTACTGCTACCTGTAGAACCTGCAATTAATAAGTGAGGTGTTTTATCAATTCTTGTAAAATAGCTTCTCCTGCTACATCTTTTCCTAATGCCATGAGATAATGGCGAATTATCTTTATCATCTGACAAACACTTCTTTCATCTGAAACAAAGTTCATTTACGTTTTTTGGAATTTCAATTCCAATTAACGATTTACCGGTATAGGAGCTTCAATTCTGACATCTTTAGCAGCAAGGTTTAATGCTATATCATTGCTTAAGTTTACTATTTTACTCACTTTGGTCTCCTGGAGTTGGCAATATTTGAAATTGCGTTATTGATGGACCGACTATAGCTTTTTACTATTTTTTACTCTATTCCAAAATTATTAAATGTACTTTGTAATATTTTTGACTTTTCACAATGTCGCTTTTTGTTATTGTTTGTTTTTATAGGGTTATTTAACAATGTTATAGGAGGTAATTTATAATTATCATAAGAAGTATCTTGACTATTATCAAATTTAGTTACTTCTTGTACATCTTTATTTATAGCTTTAGTTACTTTCTTTCTGTTTTTCTTTCGCTCTTCTATAACTTCATTAGCTTCTTCTTTATAGTCTCGAATATCTACAATTAAATCTTTTCTTTATGTCATTGTAACGTTGTTCATTTGAATTTTTCTTCCATTTTCAAAAATTTCAAATTCTTTATTATATATATTCTCTTCGCTATCATCCTCGTAAACATTTTTGTCAAAGGCATTCGTAATAGGATATTTAATTTTTAATACAAAAGCACGATGGTTTTTATTTAAATATAAAAATATAAGAGTTATGATTGCTGATATAATAACTAATAGTGAACCATAATATGATAATAGATAAATTAGTAATTTCACAGGGTAATATGCAATTAATCCTCCCCCATAATTAACTACATTGTTATTATAGATGCTTGCAAAACTTATATAATCTAAATTTTTGATACCAATCAAAATTAATTGAAATAAAAAGTCTATAAATAATAAAACAACTAGCAACTATTATTGGAGAATTTAATTTTTTATTCATTATATAGTAAATAGGTGCAGCGATAAGCATCAAATATATAATATAACTAAAATTTCCGAATAAGTACTTAAATAATGAATCAAAAATCTTCCTATAACCCCCATTTGAAGGATAGAAAAAATAACAATAATGATTGCTATAACAAAAATATTGAGTAATAAGCTTCCTTGCTCAATTTAGGAAGCGATTTTTATTAATACTTTTCTTTGTTTTTGATTTACTTTTAGTTCTTGCTTTTCTTTTTCGTACTCAAGTGCCTCCTTTCTACTAATCTTCTACAATAATTGCCTCAGTCGGACAATTATTATGTGCTTCTAACACTGCTTCTAAACTCTTCATCAATATCTTCAGTCATTTGATTGTATCAATATGACAATATGCTATCCCATCTTCATCATAATCATATATATCAGGACAAATTGCTGTTACAATTTCCGCAAGCTATACACTATCTCTCACTACTTTTAGTTTTCATTATCTTGCACTTTTTAAAAATTTTTGGCAAATTTTTCTAAAGATTTTTACGATGACTTATTGCATTTTTCATCAGAAGAGATTTCAGCGAAATGTTTTATTTAATTCAGGTACATAAAATATGGGATCATAACCAAAACCATTAGTTCCACGCTTTTCAAAGATAATTTCTCCTTCACATTCACCTCTGAATGTAAATTCATCGCTTCAGGTGTAACCATAGCGATAACCGAAACAAATTTAGCTTTTGATTGTTCACCTGCTAATTCAGTAAGTACTTTTTCAATATTTTTCATCTGTCTGTTCTGGAGAATAACGAGCTGAATAAACACCATACCGACCATTTAACTTATCAACACTGAGACCACTATCATCTGCAATAGCATCTTTCCCAGAATATTTCGCTATAGTTCGAGCTTTGATTAGTGCATTTTCTTCAAAACTATCACCATCTTCTATAATATCTTCAGTAAAATTGACTTCTTTCAATGTTAAAATATTATAATCAGTTAAAAATTTGTTTAATTTCTTTTTACTTTATGAGCATTATTTGATGCTAATATTAAATTTTTTCATAATTCTTATTTTTACTCCTATATATCTACTACTTCAGCTTTTAATAGTATGTTTTTAACCATTTAGATGCTATATTATTAAAATGTTCACTTTCTTTTGAAATAAAAATTTATGATCGGTTTTTATTAAGTTTTTTTGAAGTAGTTTTTGCATAACCTAATACGGTACTCACATCACGCGCTGCTTCATGTCCCTGACGATATGACTTTTATATTGTTTCCATAATATTCTTCAATATCTTTTTAAAATTGGATAGTGAGTGCACCCTAATACAACTGTGTCTATATCTAATAATTTTTGTATCAAATAATACGTCTTTAAGAAGCTTTTTGTGTAGCACCTTCTACTAGATTACCTTCGGCTTCTATAAAAGGACAAAAAGTTGGGCATGCTTTATCATAAACAACTATATCAGAATTAATATTTTTATTTCTTTATCAAACTTTAGAATCTGCTGTAAACTGCGTTCCTAGTACTAAAAACATTATTGTTTTCTGTTGCCTGTATCGTACGTCTTGCTCCTGCTGAACAACCCCTATTATCGGCAAAGTTATATCTATCTTGTAAATATTCTAAAAGCTGCTGCAGTGGCAGTATTACAAGCAAGAACAATCATTTTAACTCCTTGGTTAATTAGAAATTCAACAGCTTTTTCTGTGTTTTTATAATTTCATCTTTGGTTTTTATCACCATAGGACAGTTCTTTACATCTCCAAAATAATATATAGTTTCATTTGGAAGTTGTCGCATAATTTCTCTAGCAACGGTTAATCCCCTCACTCCACTATCGAATACGCTCTAGCATTTTTTTCATTTAAAATCCTCTTTCTATTTAGAACTTAACATTTCTTCAAGGTCCATTATTTTTATATGATTTAGTTTCGATTCCTATATATTCTTAAATAAAAGATTAAAGAAATAAAAAGTTTAATTAAATCTTTGTTACTTAACTCTAAACCTTCTAAAAATCTATATTTTTTTGTACTTATATAATATGTTAGCTTGACAAGATTATCATTAATACCAAAAACACTATAATCGATATTAAATTTATCAACAAAACTGTTTTTTAAAAAACTATAACCTACATACTCATAGTCTGTCTTTTGATATTTAAATATAAAGCCGTGATCTTTTTAATATTTTGCATATAACAACATACTATTTTTTTCGCTTACATCATTATTAATTGAGGTTAAGGCAAGTTTTAATAATTTATATAAATTAAATGAGGAATCAATACCATAATTAAGACATTCTAGCATATTAGCAACTATAGCTGTTTTTCAGTACATCATAGACTATATTTTGGTATGTGTTTTCTATTTCTAAATTAGTTATTTTATTCATACCATTTGTAGAGAAAAAGTTAATAGTAACTTCACTTGCTGTACTAACTTTAACTGCTTTTTATGCACATTTTCATACTTTCTATTTTTCCATGTTCAGTAAGAACATGAAGTATTTCATGATAATCACGATATCTTATTTTTATGATTATTCCTTTAATAAAGTTTCGATTAGTCAAAGACATCATCTCGGTAACCTAAATCACGAATTTGGTTTGGTTTAGAGCGCCAATTATCGATTACTTTTACCCAAAGTTCAAGAAATACTTTTTCTCCCAATAAGACTTCAATATCTTTTCGTGCTCGTGTTCCAATTTCTAATCATCTTTCCTTGTTTTCCGATAATCATACCTTTTTGAGATTTTCTCCACAACAATTGTGGCTATAATATTTTTCTTTTTGCCATCTTGTTTTTTCTATTTTATCTATAATCACGGCAATAGAATGTGGTATTTCTTGATTGGTAAGTTGTAGAACTTTTTCTCTAATAAATTCAGAAATTACAAAGTACTCAAGCGAATCAGTAATAACATCATCTGGATACATTTTTATAGCTTAATTGCAGGTATTTTTTAGTTACATTTAATAAATTATCTACATTAATAGATTTTAACGCTGAAATAGGAACGATTTCTACGAAGTCATATAAATCTTTTATAAAAATGATATAATTTCAATCAATTTTTCTGGGCTAATTAAATCTATTTTATTAATTAATAAAAATGTTGGCACATTTAATTCTTTAACGATATTAATTAAATGTTGATCCCCTCGACCAAATTTTTCTCCTGCATTGATTATTAGATAAACTATTTCAGACTCTTGTATAGCACTACTAGCAAGCTTCATCATATAATCACCTAAACGATGTTTAGGTTTATGTATTCCTGGTGTATCAATAAAGACGATTTGTGAATCTTGGTCGGTATATACTCCATTTATTATGTTACGTGTAGTTTGAGGTTTATCAGACATTATTGCAATTTTTTGTTTTAATATATTATTTAGCAATGTAGACTTTCCTGCATTAGGTCTACCAATAATAGTGACAAACCCTGTTTTTTTATTTGTTCATCAAACATAATTATCTCCTTAATCCAAATTCTTCAAGAATGGCTTCTGTTTATCAAACATCTCTTTTTCATCTTCTTCATTCATATGATCATAACCTAATAAATGTAAAAAGCCATGAACTGCTAAAAATCCAATTTCACGATCAAAGCTATGATTATATTCTTGTGCTTGTTCACGAGCAATATCAACACATATTATTATGTCCCCAATAGAATTAAATTCATCTTCTAATCCTATAATATGAACTTCATCTTCTATTTCGTCGTTTAAAAGCAAACGATATAACATCTGTAGGTACATCTTTTCCTCTGTAATCACGATTTATCTCTTGAATTTCTTCTTTACTTACAAAAAGATAAAGACATTTCGGTGATTTCAGTGTTAATATTTTCATGTTTTGCAGCACATTTTAAAAAGCTCTACCAACATATCTTTCGTAGTATCTTCAATCAAATTGTATCATCATCAATATCAACAAAAAGTCATAATTATCTCCTTGTTTTTCAAGTTTATAGGGATCGTCTAAATAGACTCACCCTATTACTTAATTTAATTTGCTAAAATTTTTGTTGTCTCAGTGCTTCTATATATTATTAAAGCAGCAGTATTAGATAAGTTAAGTGAACGAACGTTTTCACTCATAGGGATACGAAGAGCTTTTATCGCTATATTTTTCTCTAAACTCTTTGGGTAAACCTTTAGTTTCTCTACCAAAAATAAAAATAGATTTCTTCATCGTTTTTATTAGAAAAAGTCAAAATCAGAATAAGTTTTTGTCCAAATTTTAGTTATTAAATAATAGTTTTTATCGCTAGTTGCTTCCAAAACTCATCAAAACTATCCCAAACTATTAGGTCTAGATGTTCCCAATAATCCAAAACCAGCTCGTTTAACGTGTTTATCATCGATAGAAAACCTAATGCCTTATTAAATGCAACCTTGTATTTGTACCTACACAAGTACGAGCAATATTCCTGTATTTGCAGGAATTTCTGGTTGAAATAAAACTATATTATTCATATTACATTAGAATGGAAGTTTGCCACCAAACATTCTCCCAAGACCCTTTCTCTAGATTTATCATTCATTAAACCACCAAATTGTTTCATCATTTTACGCATTTCTTCAAACTGCTTAATAAGTTTATGAACTTCGCTAATTGGGCGTCCGCTACCTGCAGCAATACGCTTACGACGTGGTACATTTATAATATCAGGATTTTGACGTTCTTCTATAGTCATAGATTTGATAATAGCTTCAACATAAACAAATTGTTTTTCATCTACAGCATCAAAATTCATGTTTTTCATTTTTCCCATTCCAGGAATCATTCCAAGAATATCTTTAAAGCTACCTAATTTTTTTAACCTGTTCTAGTTGTGATAAAAATCTTCAAATGTGAAACTTTGGTTAAGTAACTTTTTCTTGCATTTTTTGCTTCATCTTCATCGATATTAGCTTGGGCTTTTTCAATCAGTGTAAGAACATCGCCCATACCTAAAATACGTGATGCCATACGTTCTGGGTGGAATAACTCAAGGTCATTCATTTTTCTACCCATACCTACTAACTTAATAGGTTTTTCCAGTAATTGATTTAATAGACAATGCTGCTCCACCACGAGTATCACCATCAAGTTTTGTAAGAACAAGACCCTGTAATATCCAACTGTTCATCGAATGATGTTGCGATATTGACAGCTTCTTGCCCTATCATTGCATCCACAACAAGTAGAATTTCATCTGGATTTACTGCTGATTTTATATCTTTTAATTCATCCATAAGCAGTTCATCAATATGAAGACGCCCTGCAGTATCTATAATAACATAATTATAGTAATGTTCTCGAGCGAACTCTAAACCTTCTTTAACAATGTCAACTGGATCTTTGTCAACGTAAAAAACTTCTATGTCTAATTGTTTTCCAAGAGTTTTAAGTTGTTGAACAGCAGCAGGACGATAAACATCGGCTGCAATAAGAAGTGGTTTTTCTTCATAGTTTTTTTAACTTTAGTGCAAGTTTCCCTGCAGTAGTAGTTTTCCTGCACCTTGAAGTCCAACCATCATAGTTGTTGTAATTTTCCCACCTTGGTTAAGTTCAACATTAGTACCACCAAGTAATTCTACCAACTCTTCATTAACAATCTTGACAATTTGTTGAGCAGGAGTTAGTGATTTCATAACTTCTGTACCTACTGCACGTTCACTTATTTTTTTAACAAAGTCTTTTCACTACTTTAAAATTAACATCGGCTTCTAATAATGCAAGACGAACTTCTCGCATCATTTCTTTAACATCAGCTTCAGATACCTTTCCTTTTTCCTGTTAATTTTTGCAATAGTATTTTTGCAATCTTTCTGATAAATTTTCAAATGCCATACAACACTCTCCTAGTTTTTCTAATTTACTTAACTGCTCAATGTAATCTAATATTTCTTCATTATCAGTTAATTTTTCTAATTTCATTTAATAAAAATAACCTTTCATTATTTAATTTAATTAAATTTAATTTTTCTTCAAATTGTTCTAATTCTATTATTGTTCTTTTTAATATTATTAGAAACTGCTTGTTTTGATATCTCATAATTTTCCGAAATCTCTGTAGAGATAAGTCATTAAAAAGTAATCATTCAAGTACTGTTTTTGTTTTTTGACTTAATAATTCAGAGTAAAAGTCATAAAGTTGTGAAACTTTTTATAATCTGTTCTATTTCCACAATCTTCCTCCAGTAAAATATAAATCTATATCTTTATATTATACGATAAAAACCGCGTTTTTCAAACTTTTGAGGTGTTTTATTAGGTGAAAAAAAGGCGAAACTAATTTATTAGCTCGCCTTTTTATTATTCAGTTAGATATAATCTTGCGCAAAATTGTCAATAGTTATCGTTATTTTTTTCAGTAGAAAAACCATCTACAAAATAATTGTTTATATATTTTTAAAAGTGGATACAGTTGTTTATACTCATCCTCTTGATATTTTACAGCTACATTATATTTATATTCATTATTTATTTTATAAAATACATTTCTATTTGGACCTAAGATATCTAAAGTTTTATTTTTCTCTTAAAAAAATTATAAATAGTCTTTGCGGCATATTCGACTCATCGTACCCTTTAATAGTAATAAATGATATTTTACAAAAAGGTGGATAATTTATGAGTTTCGTCTATTTACTTCATATTTATAAAAATCTAAATAACTTTGCTTGATAGCGTAATCTATGATATTGCTTGATATATTAGTTTGAAGACCACTTCTCCTTCTTTATCGCTTCTTCCTGCTCGACCTGCTGTTTGCACCAATAATTGAAAGAGTTTTTCGTTTGCTTTAAAGCTTGGAATAGCCATAAGACCGTCAATAGATAAGACTCCTACTAAAGTAATATTAGGAAATCTAATCCCTTAGAAATCATTTGTGTTCCTAGTAATAAATCTGCTTTTATGTTCTTTGAAATTTGTTAGTAGTTTTTCATACGAACCTTTTTCTGGTTGTTGTATCTGAATCCATACGTATTATTCTTAATTCAGGAATTTTTCAAGTAAGTACTCTTCACTTTTTGGATGCCAAAATTCCCGGCAACCAGTTCTGGATTAGAGCAACATTTTTAATATTTGAAAATTTTCTCATGGTACCCACAAAAATGACAATGTAATGAATTATCGTATTTATGATAATTTAAACTTATATCACAGTTAGGGCATTTGTATAGATGCCACATGAATAACAACGAATAAAAATTAGTATATCCACGTTTGTTAATAAGTAATAAAATCTGCTCTTTAGCAGCTAGTTTTATCACGTATTTTTTTCTAATAATTTTGGAGAAATAACTTCCTCTTTATTATCGTTATGAATAACAGAAATTTTGGTAACTTATTATTAAATCTATGAGAAAGTGTTAGTATATTATCAACATTTTTGTTTAAAGTTGTAATACAAATCAATAGATGGAGTTGCACTAGCATAAATTACACTGCATTTATTGTATACTCCCACGCTTTTTTTAGCTATATCTTTTGCATCATATCTAGGAGAATCTGTTTGTTTATAACTATTTTCATGTTCTTCATCAATAATAATTAAACCAAGATTTTGAAAAGGAGCAAAAATCGCTGAACGTGTTCCTAAACAAATTTTAACTTTCTCGTCACGAATTTTTTCCACTCGTAGTATTTCTCGCGTGTTGACAAACGTGAATGTAATACGGCGATATTATCTCCGAAGATACCTCTGAATTTCTTTTTCTATTTGAGGTGTTAAAATTATTTCTGGGACAAGTACTATAGCTTCTTTTATTTTGCATCAAAATATTCTCAACTAATCTAATATATATCTCTGTTTTTACCTGATCCAGTAACACCATGTAATAAATACTCATTAAATTTTTTTCCACTAAAATTTCGGGAAATTTTATCATATACATCTTTTTGATAAATACTAAGATTGTTAGTATTGGCTATTATTGAAGAATTAATATGTAATTCTTCATCTTCTTCTATTACGGTTAACGTGCTACTATCTATTAATTTTTATGACACTAGTCCCTCTATTAAGCTTTTGTTTAACATCAGATATCTTAATTTTATTATGTGCTAAAAGATAATCGATTAGAATTTTCTGTTTAGTAGTTAATTTCTTATTTTTTAAAAATCATTTAAAAACTAAATAACGTTCAGTAGTTTTATTATTTCTTTCTTTAATTTTTACTTATTAGTCTTATTGCCTTTTAATGATATTAAGTAGCCTATTTGCTCAACAGTGAAAAATTTTTTCAAATTTTTTTCTTTTTCAATTAAATCTTCAGCATTGAAATACTTTTTGTAATCCAAGAGCAAAGTTTTATTTCCATCTAATAACTCATAGTATTCAATATATTTATTTTTAAAAATAGTTGGTATCATAGTTTCCAACACTTGTATTCTTGTACAAAAAGTTCTTCTGCCATAATTTTAGAATAACAACATCTCTTTAGTAAAAACTGGAAAGTTATCTTTTCAATTTTTTAATATATTTAAACTTTGATAAATCTGCATTTTCCTGTGTATGTTTCAAATATATTCGTTACATATCCTTGTACTATTCTTGTTCCGAACGGTACTTCAACTCGATAGCCTACTATATCTTCATTTTCAAATTCTTTTGGAATTATATAATAAAAACTTTGATTAACATTATGATTATTTACATCAACTATAATCTCTGCATACATTTATTATCCTCCTTTCTTAATTTGAAAATTTTATTTTATATTTGACTATATTATAGTATCCAATAATTCCTTTGCTATATTTTTCTTTGGTAGTTTTTCTCTACTTTTTGATATTTCCATTTTTTTGCGATAATATAAACTTCATTATCATCACTACCAAAACCGATGCCTTGCTTAGAAATATCATTGGCAACTATATAATCTAAATTCTTCTTCTCAATCTTTTCTTTAGCATAATCTAATAAATCGTTTGTTTCAGCAGCAAAGCCTACAACTATTTGATTTTCTTTTTGTGTTCTCCGACATATTTCAAAATATCTGGCGTACGTTAAATTGAATTGCTAGATCATCAGTTTGTTTTTTTCACTTTTTTTATCAAAAAAACTTCTACAGGTGTGTAATCCGAAACAGCTGCGGCTTTTTATTATAATATCACAGTCTTTATAATTTTCTTTAACTACTTCATACATATCCTGTGTGCTAACAATTTTTAACTTTTATGTTTTCGTGACTTTCTTTTTATTCCTACTCCGGTTACTAAAATTACTTCGCCTCCACGTTTTGCTACTTCATTTGCTATTGCTATTCCATTTTTCCACTTGATGGATTAGTTAAACATCTAAATGGATCTATAAATTCTTTTGTAGGACCAGCTGTAATTAGAACTCTTTTTCCTAAAAGCTCTTTCTTATCATTATTAAACAGCTCTGTTAGTATTTTTTCAGTTTGAGGAATTTCCCTTGCCCAATATCTCCGCAAGCAAGCAAAACCACTGTCGGGTTCTATAAAATTGAAGCCTAATTTAGAAAGCTTAGCAATATTTTTCTTGAATAATCGGATTTTCGTACATTGCTGTATTCATAGCAGGAACAATATATACTTTGGAAAAATCTTTTACTGCCAGCATAAGTGATGTAGCTAAATCATCAGCAATACCATTTGCAAATTTAGAAAGGATATTAGCTGTCGTAGGTGCGACTATTATTTTATCAGCCCATTTTACCAGGTCTATATGCTGAATCTCATTCTCATTTAATTCTATAAAAGTATCAGTATATACTCTATTTTTGTTAAAGTTTGAAATGGCAATTCTGTTACAAATTTTTGTGCATTACTAGTTAAAACAACTTTAACATTATGCCCTTTTTACTAAGGAACTAGATAAATCAATAGCTTTATATGCAGCTATTCCCCTGAAACGATTTGTAATATGTTCATCTTATACTATCTCCTTATAAAACGTTAATAGTTTTTCATTCTCTTTATTATTTGGACCGAACACAGCAATTTCCAATTTAGACAATCTCTTTAATATATCCAGATTTGTCACTTGGTTAGGTTTTTCATCCTTTTGTAACATTTTTAAAGCATCAATTTTTATTTTTAGATTTTTGATTCTCTATTTCTAGCTCTTTTAATACGAGTTAATAGTTTATCTAATTTCATATAATCTTCGATAATTAAATCTAAATAATCATTAACATCGTCTTCGCTATATCCCTTTACCCTACTCTTTTTAAATTCTTTTTCATAAATATTTTTGCTGTTAAATTCAATTCAACACTCATGTCATAACTCCTTTATTTAAATTCACTAAAATATGATACACAACTTTAGAAATACAAAGGTGCCGTTTCAGCCCTTAATATTCTTTTACCTAAAGCTTATAACATCAAACTCAGATGAAGTTAAAGTATTTATTTCTTTTTCTGATAAACCACCTTCGCTGCCGAACACTGCTATAACTGATTTATTCTCTAACGGCCCATTTTAAAAGTTTTTAAATTATAGTTATCTTCATTTATTGATTCTTTTTCATAAGCTACCATTTTATAGTCTAGCGATTTAGAATATTCTATAAGTTTTTCGAAACAATCTATATATGTAATATCAGGTATAAGATTACGTTTTGATTGTTCTGCTGCCTCTTTTAATTATTTTTGCCAACGATTTAATTTAGATTCAACTTTATCTTTTTAATTTTCGCAATATTTCTTTCAGAATTAAATAATACTATGCTACTAACACCTAATTCAGTTAATTTTTGTATTAAATACTCTGTCTTATCGTTTTTAATGGCGGAATTGCAATTGTAATCTTTATAGGTAACTCATTACTCCCCTTACTTCTTCATAAGGTTTAACAATAACACTTTCTATGTTGTCGTTTATGATACTACAAATATATTTGATTTCATCATTAAAACAACATAAATTTTATCATTTATCTCATAATTCTAACAATATGATTACTATCGTCTTTGGATAGAGTTGTATGTAGAGTTTTATATCAAATTTATCATTAACGAAATACTGTTGCATAAAGTCTCCTAAAATATTATTTTCATATATAATTTTACTTATTCTTTTAAGTAAAAGCAATAGCTAGTACTTTTTAGTAAACTAAAAAGAGGTTACTTAAATAACCTCTTTTTAAATTAACTTCTGCTCGGAATATATCCTTCTATATGCTCCTTAGCTAAGTTTTTCATGTTCTTCATAAGTTTTTAGAAAAATATGCTTTCCCATCTTTTGAAGCGTGTAAGAAATATAAATAATCTGTAGTTTCCATGTTATTCAGTGCTTCATAGAAGCCACTCCTACTGAAGCAATAGGTCCCAGGAGGTAGTCCTACTGTTGTATATGTATTATATGGTGATTGTAGAGATAGTTCTCTTTGTGTAGGTGCACCTGTTAATTTATCAGCTGCATAATTAGCTGACGGATCAGTTTGTAGTTTCATTCCTTTTTGCTAAACGATTAAAAGAATACACTGGCGATAAGTTTATTTTTCATCTGTCTTAGTTGATTCTTTCTCTAAAAATACTTGCCATTGTAATATAGTCATGAATAGAAATTTTTACTTTTTCATTATTAATTATCCATTCTCCATTATGAACAATGGAACGACTCTTTCATTAGTAGCTTTAACCATTTTTGTAATTAATGATTCTACAGTTTCATTTTCTTCTATGTTGTAAATTGCTGGGTATAAATATCCTTCAAGCGCATATTTAATATCTTTGCCATATATATCATCTGTAATAAGTTCAGGAAATTGTTTTTGTAATTTTTATAAATTCAGCATCATTAACTTTCTCTAAAAATTCTTTACTACTTAATTTAGTTTTTTTCTAGCTTTTTGAGCAAGTTTCAAAATACTATCACCTTCAATAACCGCAAAACTATTGGCTGATTTAGCTTTTGTCTTTTTGAACTAAGTTCATCAATTATTTTTAGCCATGCTCATGCTAGGTTTTAGTGAAAAGCTACCAACATAAAATGTATCTGATTTTATTCTTGTATATAGCTTAAAGACTGCCTGATTTCGTATTAGTCCTTTATTCTTTAATTCCTCTGCAAATTTTGGCACTACCATAATTTTTCTTTAATCTCTATTGTTATATCATTATTATTACTTTTATCTACAGGTGTTGTCATGTAATAAAAGAATGATAATACTGAAATAACTGCAACTAATATTACTGTTAGAAAAATTGGTAGTATAGGGCTTTCCTTTGTTTTCTCTATCGCAATTCTTCTCTGCGTTTTCTACTTGTTCTTCGTTCATTCTTTACTCACCTCATCATAATAAAAAGTATCTAATACTTGAAATCATATCATATTCTTCATCAGTTTCTACTGGTTCAAAACGAATATTATCTTCATCATCTTCACACATACCATAGGGAAAATGCTGATTTCTCTTCATCAATAGTTTCTTCTTCCGAGAAAAATATAATATAGGTTGCCATTAGTCGGGTTTGTAAACTCTAAAATTTTACGATATTCTTTTCTCTCCTTCTAATGTACTAAGCTGTATACTTCCTCTGTATTATCTATGCTAATATTTTTAAATCTTTCTCTTGCATCTTGTTATCCTCCATAATTTTTAAAATTTATCTAAATAAGTTTGTAATATAAGAACTGCCATTTTTATCAATAACATCTTTACGTTTTTCTTGAAACATTAGCTTCAGAAGTACTCTTCCGCCCCCATTGTTGTAAGACGTTCATCTTGCAAAAATAACTTCAACGCTTTTTTATTTTTCTTAAGAACTTCCACAAAATATAGTGTTGCTTCTCCTCTAAACCCAATACTATTATCCATGTTTTTCGGTAAACCTACAACTATTTTTGCCTATGTTATATTCATTAACTAGTTCTTTTTATACGTTTTATCTTAAAATCTTTTTACCTGCTCATTAATATTAATAGTCTCTACTCCTTGTGCAGTCATTCCTAATAAATCACTAACAGCAACTCCAATAGTTTTAGAACCGTAATCTAGGGCCCATTATTCTTTTTATCTAACATTTTATGACTCCTGTATAAAAAGTATAGTAAGTATTCTAATATATCATCTATTTCTATTAATCTTATTTGTTCTCTGCATGGTTATCGCGCGGAATATATATAGGATCGCCTGTTTTATATATCCCATAAGTTGATTAATAGGATCATCAGCCACGCTTCTTTATAGTTTCCACAACATTTTTAGTATGCTATGAATATCATTTTTATCATAAAAATTGTTATCAAATAATCTTGTTTCATCAAAATTTGTCATAATCTTATCCTCCGATTATACTAATTCTATTAAAATACCTACTGCATTTTCACCAGTATGAGTTGAAATTATTGGTGTAGTCGTAAAATATCATTATCATTCACTGTATAATTATATTCTTCTTGCAATTCCTCTTTGATTAGTTTAATATACTCATCTGCCAAAGTATTAGGGAGACATATGTGTTTAATATTTTTATCACCTTTTTCATCATTAATGTGTTTTTATTAATGAGTGTACTAACTTTTCTTCCCTCTTACTTTATCTATTGCAACAAGTTCAGTTTCTTTTAATTGTGTTAAAACTTTTTATATTAAGCAATCCACCAATCAATGCTGCTGACTTGCTAAGTCTTCCACCTTTTACTAAATTGTCTAGATTATCAATAGTAACAAACGTTAAAATATTCTTAGCTTTTTCACGTAAATTTTTCAGAAATGGTATTTATATCTAATCCAGTTTTCAATTGTTCAATACAAGAATCTAAAAGATAAACCATCCCTCTTGTTGTTGTTTTAGTATCAACAACTTCAATATTATCAAAACCAGCAGCTGCAGCTAGTGCCGTATTGTAAGTTCCGCTTAATGCTGAAGAAATAGTAAGAACAATTATTTTTATACCCATTATTAGTCCATTTTCAAATGCTTCTAAAAATTTACCGATAGCTGGTTGACTTGTAGAATATTCATTTGCAGTACGCATACGTAGTATATATTCGTCATTATCCATACTTTGATAATCATATTCTTGTCCATCTATATTAAAAGTCAATGGGACAACTTCGACATCATATTTATTTATTTCTTCATTTGTTAAATCGCTTGATGAATCAATAATGATTTTTACTTTTTCCATATTTTACATCTCTTTCTTTTTTATGTAATGCATAAAAACATAATCGTAATCATTGTTTTCGTCTTTTTTAAATTCTTCGACGACTAACGAGTTCCCAATTATTTTCATCGAAATTTGGAAACTTAGTATCCGCCTCCACTATGGTGTCAACTTCAGTTATGAACATTTCATCACATTTATCGAAATATTTTTTTCATAAATTGTACCACCACCAAAAATAAATACCTTTTGAGTAGTTGTATTTTCTAAAATACTATCATCTGTAGTAAATTTCAATATCATTGTAATCTTTCAATAATTCTGGATTCTTAGTTAACACCCCTATTTATTCTATTTGAAAGAGCTCACTATGCTATCAAGTGTTTTTTTCTACCCATAATTATAGTTTGATTCGTCGTTAGAGCTTTAACTCCTTAACATATCTGCACAGAAGGCGCCACGGTATAGTATTCTCATTTCCAATAGATTTATTTTTTTATCATATGCTACAATTAAAGATAAACATAAAATTCATCCTCCTGATTAAACTGCTATAGGAGCTTTTATAAATGGATGGCTTTCGTAATCTATTAGCTCCACATCACTAATTTCTAAATTAAAAATACTATCAAACTCGTTTAGTCTAAGATCTAGGAAGTTTAAAGGCATCTCTTGACATTTGTTCTTTAACTTGTTCAAAATGATTTACATAAATATGAGCATCTCCTAGTGTATGAACAAATTCGCCTACTTCTAATCCACATTCCTTAGCAATTAAAATAGTAAGTAACGAGTATGAGGCAATATTAAATGGGACTCCTTAAAAAACATCTGCACTACGTTGATAAAGCTGACAACTAAGCTTACCATCACTTACATAAAATTGGAACATAGTATGACATGGTGGAAGAGCCATAGTATCCACTTCACTTGGATTCCAAGCTGAAACAATTAGGGCGACGTGATGAGGGATTTATTTTTATTTGTTCAATAACATTTTTAATTGATCAATACCATTAAAATTTCGCCATTGTTTACCATAAACATTTCCTAAATCGTCGAATTTTTTTAGAAAAATTGTCATCATTAGGATATTTTCTTTAAAAATATTCATTTGTTTTTATATTCTTCTGCAAAATCTTTTATCTTTAAGTACTCTATGTCCAAAATCAGTCATGTCAGTACCTGTATATTCTTCACTTTCAATCCACTTTTTAAACGCCCATTCATTCCAAATATTATTTTTATTTTCTAATAAAAATTTGATGTTTGTATCACCTTTAATAAACCATAGCAATTCAGACCAAACTAAGTTAAAATTGATTTTTGTTGTTAATAAAGGAATCCTTTATTTAAATCAAACTTCATTTGATATCCAAAAATACTTTTTAGTTCCTACGCCTGTTCTATCATCTTTGGTGATTCCATTTTTCTAAAAATAGTTTTACATAAATTTAAATATTCTTTATCTGCCACGCCATTTCTCCATTATGCTTTTATAATTATTTTTAAGATAGTCCATAAGTTCTTTTTATTTTTCAAGAGAACTTCGTCCAAAATGGTGTTCTATACCTTCAACTTCTTCGTAGATTTTTATCTTTATCTACCCCTATTAAAAAGTAAAAAAATTCTCTAATAATTCATGTCTAGTAAGAGCGTATTCTCCCATTTTTTCCCTATATCAGTTAGTGCTATCCCGCGATATTTTTCGTAGACTATGTACCTTCAGCATCGAGTTTTTAACATTTTTGTTACAGTTGAAGGATAAACTTCTAATTTTTTTCTGCTATATCCGCACTTCTTGCATAACCTTTAGTTTTTCACTAATGAATAAATGACTTCTATATAGTCTTCCATAGTTGGTGTTGCTTTGGCATATATGTTTCCTCCTATAGTGTTTTAAATGGCGATTGTTCGACTTTAGATTTTTGTACACTTTATAGACAATTCGCCTATGTATTCAAGAAGTAAGTCTTTTACAAGATGTTCTGTAAAATGTCCCACATCTATGATATTTTTCATTTCTAATGCATCTAAAAGCTGCATGATATCCCTACATCACCCTGTTAAGTAAATATCTACTTCAGGTAATGTATAGATAAAATCAGCTCCACTTCCACCTAGAAGGGCTACTGTTTTTATATTATCGTTATTTCCTAATACCGCTGAAATAGTCTCCAAATTGAACTTTTTCTTTATATATGTAATAAACTCCTTTTGAGTAAATTCTTCTGATAACTCCCCTATTCTACCTAGTCCAGCATTTTTATATGTTTCATGTTCAAAAAGTATTCGTATATTTTTCAATTCTAATTTTTCAAGAGAAAATCATTTTAAACCATATGTCGCTGAATCTAGATTAGTGTGAAATGAAATAACTGAAATATCATTTTTAACTAAAGTTTTATGATATTAGATTTGAAATCAACTGTAAAATCAAGTGATTTCAGTGGTTTAAATATTAATGGATGATGAGAAATAATTAAATCGATATTATTTGTTATTGCTTCATTAACTACTGTTGTTGTTACATCTAGACAGACCAACACATTCTTAACTCACTATTAAAGTCTCCTAGCATCAAACCGACATTATCCCACTTTTCAGCAAGTTTTTATATCTGCGAGTTTATTTAAATGATCAAACACATTCCTTACAGTAATCACAAACCTAATCCTCCTTTTTATTACCATATAATTATAACACTTTATAAAAATTGCCATAACGAAACTTATTTTTGTAATTAAAATAAAATATCTACTTCTTTTTAAAATACTAGAAGTAGATATTTTTAATTCTAGATTATTTTTAAATTTTTATGTAGTTCAGTATAGAATAGCAATCCCTATCAATGTTAAACCAATTCCTCCTGAGTGCTAATGTAATTTGAGATGTTAATGTACTAATTAAAGTGTATAAACCTCCCAAAATAGCTATTATAGGGATAATAGGATATAACGGCACTTTATATGGGCGTTCTAGAGTCTGGTTCTTTTTACGTAGTATTATAACTGCAACAGAATGTTGCTGTATAGAAGAACCAGACTACAAATACTAATAAATCTGTTAACATGTCAAAACTTCCCTGTCAACATCATAATTCCAGATCATTACTAAAAGTAGTAGATCCTGAATTTACAGGTATGGCACTTTTTATTTAATTTTGTCCAAACATGTTTAAAATGGAATTTGGCCACTTTTTGCCATTGCATAAGGAATACGAATTCCAGCCATAGAAAATCCATTAATTGCTCCATAAACACTTATTAGAATACCAATGGTAAGTATTTTACCACCCTATCCTCCAAACAATTTTTGCTGCAACTTCACTAGCTACTGTTTGATTACCCAGCAACTCTATCAAGAGGTAAAGTCATTAAATAAGCAATATTTATAAGAACATAGACGGCCATTACTACTGATAACCCTAAAAAGATAGCTCTTGGTAAATCTTTTTGAGGATTTTTCATTTCACCTGCCATACTTCCTACATTTGTCCAACCTTCATATGCGAACATTGCTGCAAGTAGCGCTCCACCTAATCCACCAACAAATGTCAGTGTCTTTGACCTGCTTCTATCGGAAACAGTTGTAAAGGTTGAGAGTTTTCTTGAAATAATCCCAAAAAAATTATAATAACTTAATGGAATTAATTTACAAATCGTAGCTACTGTTTGAATAACTCCTCCTGTTTTTCCACCTAAAAAGTTTAAAAACATAAGTGAAGCGGCTGCTATAAATGCAATAGGTATATGCCATGATTTTATCTAAATTTAACAGATTAAGTACTTGAGTAGAAAAATATAACAGCAAGCGCAGCTATCATAGCAGGAAAATAAATAATAGATTGTGCCCATCCAAGAAGAAAGGCAGCTGTTTTTCCGTATGTTTTTCTATCCAAACCACCATCCTCCTACCTCAGGAATAGAAGCCGCTAGTTCTGCTACAGTAAGGCCTGCACAGATAGTAATTACTAGCTAATACCCATGCAGTATACCCTAAACTCATCGTTCCAGTAGTTTTATAAATAACAGCTGCTTTAAAAATACCCCTGCCCCAATTACCGAGCCAATAACTGTCATAAATGCCGGCATAAAACCAATAGTCTTCTTTAATTCGTCCATTTAAAAATATCTCCTTTGTAATCGTTTTTATCTACAATTACATTATATCCTGATTTTTATTAAAAATAAAGAGTAAAGTAAAAATATTTATATTATAACAGTTTAATATTTTTTTCATAGTTCATGATATTCTTTAGTGTTTATATAATTTTAAAAAGTGAAAACACATATTTTCTAAATATATTAAACAGGTGAAATATAATATATAATTTTAAACTATTTATATAATGTTGTATAATATAAAATTTTTACATAAACTAGACTTTTTCAAAATTATATATTATTAATATAATTAAAATGTGTAGGAGTTTATTATGAAGAATGTAGAAGGTTATCTAAAGTAAGATTATTTTTCATAACAAAGAAAATAATTATTATATTTTATCAATTTTTAAATGATAATTATGATTTCGTAGATGGTGACTATCTTAGTGTCGTAGGAACTTTTCGATGATATTGATTTTATTGAAGATGATTTATATTCATTTAAAGGTCAGATAGTTCAACATAGAAAATATGGAACACAACTTTCAGCGATTGTTGCGAACCTGTAATTGAAAAAGATAAAGATGCGATTGTTTCTATTTATCTAGTTCCATTTTTCAAGGTATCGGAAGAAAAACCGCAGAATTAATAGTCGATAGTTTAGGTGTAGAAGCATTAGATAAAATTTATGATGATAAAACTACACTATACGATATTAAAGGTATTCCAACTTCAAGAAAAGATATTATCTATAACACAATAATAGCCAACAAACAAACTCAAGATATCATTTTGAAATTAAACGAATATAATCTTAGTAATAATCTTATTTTAAAAATCTATAACTTTTACAAACATAATACACTACGCACAATAACAGAAAATCCATATTCTCTTATTAAAGATATAAAAAGGTAATAATTTTAAAAACTGTTGACAAAAATAGCTGAAATTAATAATATAGAAGCTAACGATCGTGAAAAGAATATTATATGGTTTTTATTTATACGGTAAATACATTTTGTTTTTCTACTGGAAATACATATATAATGAAAAACGCATTACTTTATAATACATTTAACGTTCTATATTCATCACGTAATATAGCAGTAGATAAAGAAGATATATTAAACGCTCTTACCTATTGTTTTAGATACAGGAAAACTAGTAGAACTAGAAGAAAAAAATCTTTCTTCCAGAAATTTACTATTCAGAATATGCAATATACAATGATATAGAACGCCGACTTGACAAACAAAATTCTGTAGACATTAGTGATGAACTTTTAGATAAGTATATTGAGCGAAATTGAAGAAGAACTTGGAATCGAATATGACATCGTACAAATAGCTGCTATTAAAAACTCTATAATTAATAACTTTTCTATATTAACTGGAGGGCCTGGAACGGGAAAAACAACAATTATTCTTGCAATAATAAAAGGTATTTCAAAAACTTAACAATTATAGCCTTTCAGACCTTCAAGATGAAACCAAAAGTATATTGACACTATGTGCTCCAACTGGTAAAAGCTGCAAAACGTATGGCAGAAAGCACAGGTCTTTACGCTTCAACAATACATAAGGCTATAGGTTGGACGGTAGAAGATGAGAATATGGAAGAGTTTGTTAGTGAAAAAGGATAAAATCAGAATTAATCATAATTGATGAAACTAGTATGATTGATGTATTTTTAATGTATAATTTACTTAAAAATAATTCAGCCCTGATGCAAAAATTCTTTTAGTTGAGACAACGATCAATTACCATCAATTGCTCCAGGAAATGTCCTTAATGATTTAATTAACGCTCAAGTAATTCCAACTGTTAAATTAAATAAAGTTTTTTTAGACAAAGTGAGCATTCAAGCATAATAAATATTTCCCACTCTATTAGAAATAATATTCCTTTTGATATACTTGAAAAATTTTTTGATGATAAAGAATTTCTATTAGCAACTAAAAATGAAGTACTGGATGTCATTACTACCACATATGATAGTATATTAAAAGAATCAAAAAAAGGAAAAATTCAAATATTAGCACCTATTTATAAAGGAGGTGTTGGTATCAATGAAATCAATAAAACAATTCAAACTCTCTTTAACCAAAATGAACTTCAAGTTGAATATGGAGATTTAATATATAAGGTGGATGATAGAGTTATGCAGCTTGTAAATCGTCCAGAAGACAATATTTTTAATGGTGATATTGGATATATTTATGATATTTTTAAAGAGCAGGAAAAATAAAAATAGTTATTGATTATGATGATAACTTTGTAACATATGAAAAACAAGAACTTAATCAAATAACCCTATCATATGCTTGTTCGATTCATAAAAGCCCAAGGTTCGGAATTTGAGAATGTAATTATACCGTTTATTGATAGTTATAACTTTATGTTAAATAAAAATCTAACGTATACCGCTATAACTCGTGCTAAGAAAAAAATTAATTTTATGTGGGGATCCAAATGTGTTTTATAAATCAATAGAACCTACTAATACAGTAATAAGGCAAAACAGCATTATCTACTTTCTTTACTAATGAGAAAACAAAAGAAATAAATATAGAACTAAATGAAGACTATATTTTAACGTATAAAAACCTTAATACCATTGACCCTATGATTGGAATGAATGACATAAAACCTGAAGATTTTATTTAAAAACTTTCGAAATTATTTCGAAAGTTTTTTAAATATTAGCTAATTCACGAGCTAGTCTATCAATATCATTGATAATTAAAATGCAGAAGCTATCGCTGAACCGTTCTTAGATGCAATTGAACTATTTACTGCATTAATAATTACTGGAGTTAATTTTTCAATTCTCAATAAACGAGCTGGTTAATTCGTTGAGTTTATCATATTCAGTGTTTTCACTAGATAATGATTTAAAGAAAGTGATATCTGAGGTTATACGTTCTTTCACTTCATTAAAGCTATTGACTTTATTCCCTAAGTCTCTTCCTTTGTTAAGATCTGTTTCAATCGTTCCTGCAAGTTCATCTAATGCTATCAAATCTTTTGTAAAATTTGATAGTTTATTTTTATATAGTCAACTGAATATTTTTTTGTTATCAACACTGTATTTTTTTGTTATCAACACTACTAGTATTAAATGATATACTATTGCTATTTTTTAGTGACTATCTCTATATTGAAATCTTTATTATCAAATTCTTTTTGAATTAATTGATTTTTCAACAAGTTGCTTTCCAGAGAAATTATTAATTTTTAATGTTGATAATAATTTATCTAATTCTTCTTTGGTTACAACCTCTTCATTAGTAGTAATAACCAGTTTATTCTCTCCCTACGTTAAATTCAGTTTTTTTCTAGCTGGTTAATCGTTACTGAATTTGTAGATTTTGGAGCTGTTCTGTTGAGAACTTTTCTTTAGAACTACAGCCCTGCAATAAAAAGCAAGGCTGTAATCATTATAATTAATTTTTCATATTCTTAATTAGAATAACTCTGGTGCTGAGATGATGTTTAAGTTTTTCATCGATTTCAAATACTAATGGAGTACCTGTTGGTAAATTAAGATCTAAGATTTTTTTCGTCTGAGATATTTAATAAGTATTTGATTAACGTCTTAAACTATTTCCATGAGCAGAGATAAGAATATTTTTACCAGCTTTTATTTGTTTAGATATATCGCTTTCCCAATAGGAAGCACTCTATCAATAGTAAGTTTTAAACTTTCTCCTGTTGGGATTTCTCCTTCTGGAATATCTTTGTATCTATCAATATTTCCAGGGTACATATCGCTATTTTTATCTACTTGTGGAGGTGCTACATCAAAACTTCTTCTCCAAATGTGTACTTGCTCATCTCCATATTTTTCGGCAGTTTCAGCTTTATTTAATCCTTGAAGAGCTCCATAGTGTCTTTCGTTTAGTCTCAACTTTTATAAACAGGAATCCATAATAAATCTAATTCCTCTAAAAATAAGTTTAATGTTTTAATTGCACGTTTTTGATATGAAGTATAAGCTACATCAAAAGTAAGACCTAATTCTTTTTAAAGTTTGTCCACCTTTAATAGCTTCTTGTCTTCCTTTTATCAGTGATATCAACATCAACCCATCCAGTAAATCTATTTTCAAGATTCCATTGACTTTCACCATGTCTAGTTAATACTAATTTCATTTAGAAATCCTCCTAGTTAATTATTATATTTTTCATTATACAATAATTTTAAACAAGTGTACATACTTTTAAAAATAAAAAACTATTAAGAAAACGTTATACACTTTTTGATAAAATAAAAACAAATAGATATTAGTTCTATACATAATGTAATACAGTATATCTATTTATTTTTATTCTTTATTAGTATTGTTAAACTATACATAAATTTTTCCGTATAAAGTTTTCTTAATAAACTTTACGATTAATTTGTTTCTTTTTACAACTTTTTAACTTATTAGTTTCAAAGAAAGTAAATACTTTTCGCTAATAAAAAAATACAATAATCACCCAATATATAAACATAAAATTACCTTCTTTCTTTTTGTACGTAAATCTTAATTTATTCTCTATTAATATAATAACATACGGAAAACCGAAAATCAAGTATAAAATTCATATTTCTTAATTTTTATAAATATACTTGATTTTTTACTACGGATTACTTTATAATTTAAGATAAGAATAAAGTGAAGATTGGATAGATTATTATGACAACTACATTTAGTATCAGATTCAAACAGTGTTTAAAAGAAAATATAAAACAAGCAGAGCTTGCCCTGCTCTACTAAAATCACTCCTTCGTCTATTAGTGATTGGTCAAAAGGAAAATATGTTCCTAAAAGAGATAAACTCCTTGCTATTGCTGAGTATTTATCTGTTAATCCTGATTGGTTAGTGGGTGATTGTGATAATATGTTTGTGGAAGAACATATAACTTCTTCTTCTGATGAAGATTCAGATGAGTATATCGACAACACTTCTAAACTTCCAATACTAGGGAACTATTTGTGCTGGAGATGGGGTTTATATAGAAGAATATGATGAACATATTTTTATAGATCAAAGGAATGGGTGCTGATTTCGCTCTTCGAGTCAAAGGAGATAGTATGATCGAGGCTGGAATTTTTGACGGAGATTTGGTTTTATCCGTCAACAGTCTTCTGTTCGCAATGGTAAAATTGCAGCTGTTCGTTTGACTGAATGGAATGAAGCATCGTTAAAAGATTTTCGTTAAAAATGATAATGTAATTCTTTATCCTTGCAATCCAGATTATGAGCCTATAGTCACTCGAAATGTTGGAAATCATAGGGGAATGCGTTGAGGGTTTATAGAGAATTATAATAATACACTAATAATATAAAGAATACGAGTTTGACACTTAATTTTTAATATGGTCATACTTCGTATTTTTATATTTGTGATTTTCAATACGCTATTCTATCTCTACCATTTATATCTTTATAAACGACAGTTTCAAAACTTATTATTTTCTCCTAAGGTAATTATTTTTTTCTTTTTTGATCATAGCCTATCTCAAAAAAACATAATTCCTTTTTCATTTAAATATGATCTAGATTTCTCTATTATATTTCTATAAAAGTACATTCCTTCTTCACCAGCGAATAATGCTAAATGAGGATCATAATTTAAGACATTTTTCTTTTATAGTTTTCTTTTTCATCATGTGCAATGTACGGGGATTAGATACTATTATATCAAACTTATCTTGTATATTAGAAAATAAATCTGATTCAACAAAAGATATATCTGCTTTCAAAGAACTAGCATTTTTCTTTTTGCGACCGTTAGTGCTCTACTACTAATATCGCTTGCTAAAATTTTGACATCAAATTCTTCTAATTCTTTTTAATGTAATACCTATAATTCCACTTCCAGTACAAAGATCTAATATCTTTATATTAGTTAGATTATTTTTCTAATATAATCAATTACTTTGTAAAACAAGTTCTTCTGTTTCCATTCTTGGAGATAATACATCACTTGTTACCTTGAATTTTCTATCATAGAAAATATTCAAATCCCTACTAAATGACTAAGTGGAGTATCATCTTTTATGTGTTTATTAATTAATTGAAAATATTTTTGTTCATCTTCTTCTGTTAATTCAAGTCTAAATTCTCATTAAATTCACGCATTTCATCTAACATATACATTAGTAAAAATCGTGCTAAAATTCTCTTCTTTTGCTTGTCTTCTCAAAAGAAGACAAGCCTTTTGTTATAGCTTGCCTTCTGTTCATTATAGTTCTTCACCTTTATTAAGTTCTGCCATTTTTTCAGCTTGTTCAGCTATACGAAGTGCTTCTAAAACTTCATCAAGTTTGCCTTCCATAATTTGGTCCAGTTTTTGAATTGTTAAACCAATTCTGTGGTCAGTAACACGATTTTTGAGGATAGTTATATGTTCTAATGCGTTCAGAACGATCTCCTGTACCTACTTTAGATTTACGTTCCGCATCAAACTTAGCTTGTTCTTCTTGTTGATATTTATCATAAACACGTGCACGAAGTACTTTCATGGCTTTTTCTTTGTTCTTAATTTGAGAACGTTCATCTTGCATTGATACTACTACTCCTGTAGGAATATGCGTTAAACGAACAGCAGACATAGTTGTATTAACAGATTGCCCTCCTGCCCCACTAGATGCAAAAGTATCAACACGAATATCATTTTCGTTAATATCTATTTCAATTTCTTCAGCTTCTGGAAGAACAACAACAGTTGCTGTAGAAGCATGAATACGTCCACTTGATTCAGTTGTAGAACACGTTGAACACGGTGTGCTCCACTTTCAAATTTCATCTTAGAATATACATCCTCACCTGAAATAATAAAGATAGCTTCTTTAATTCCACCAATACCTGTTTCAGAACGTTCTAATACATCAACTTTCCATCCTTGAGATTCTGCGAATCTAGTATACATGCGAAGAAGATCGCCTGCAAATAATTGTGCTTCATCCCTCCAGCTGCTCCACGAACCTCAACAACAACGTTTTTTACCATCATTCGGATCTTTTGGTAATAATAAGATTTTTTTAATTCTTCTTCCATAGGAGCAAGACTAGGTTCTAACTCTTTAATCTCCTCCTGCATCATTTCTTTCATTTCTTTATCTTCTTCGATTTCAAGCAGCTCTTTTGTGTCTGCTATTTGTTGAACGATATTTTTATATTCTCTAAATACCGCAACAGTTTTTTCGATAGAACGTTGTTCTTTTTGAGTATTCCATAAAGTTTTTTTCGTATCGCTAACAACATCTGGATCACTTAATAGTTCATTAAGTTTTCTCATAACGTTCTTCTACAACTTCCAGTTGTCCTAATATCTCCATCTGGTCCTCCTAATAATTTATTTTTCTTATTTCATGACAGTGTCTACATCTTGCTTCGTATGATTCACTAGCCCCTATCACTACTATTGGATCATCAAAACGCGCAGGCTCACCATTAATTAATCTTTTGACTACGACTTGCCTCTTGACCGCACTTATTACAAAACAGCATGTAATTTTTGTAACCATTTCGCTTATCGCTATAATTTCAGGCATCGGTTGGAATGGTTCAGCTTTTAAAATCCATATCTAATCCCTGCGACAATTACACGAACACCACTATCAGCAAGTGTATTTATAACACTAACTATTTTTGTTGTCAAAAAAATTGTATTTCATCAATACCTATAATATCATATTTTTTTATCTTTACATAATCATAAATTTGCTCAGCACTATCTATACTAACAGATTCATAGCTATTTCCATTATGTGTTGAGACTTTGTTTTCATCGTATCTGTTATCGATACTTGGTTTGAATAACAAGACATTTTGTTTTTGCTATTACTCCTCGTTTAATCCTTCTTAATAATTCTTCTGATTTACCAGAGAACATACTTCCACAAATGCACTCTATCCAACCCGAAATTTTCTATTTTCTACCATAAATTATTTCTCCAAATTAGATTAGTATAAATACTTTACTGTTTTCAGAATTTTTATACGTAATATATAGAATAAAAACAGACAATCCGAAAAAGATATGTCTGTTTTTATTTTTCTTACTTGATACCGTATTTTTTTGTTGAAACGTTCGATACGACCATCTGCTTGAGCGAATCTTTGACGCCCTGTGTAGAATGGGTGTGTGTCTGAACTGATCTCAACTTTTTAATAATGGGTATGTATTTCCATCTTCCCACTCGATAGTTTCTTTTAGATGGTTTTGTAGAACCACTTAAGAATTTGAAACCACTAGTAGTGTCCATGAATACAACTTTTACGGTAATCTGGGTGAATTCCTTCTCTCATTATTATCGTCTCCTTCTGCCCTGAACGCTTTTTAATACGAACAGAGTTATTTTTTTGAAGTGATCTAATCACATACCTATTTATTATAAATAATAAGTAGGGAAAAATCAAGTACTTTTTATTAATATTTGTAAACTTTTTGTTGACAGCTAAACAAGTAGAAACTGCATTATTCAGTAATAAATTATTATAAAAATACATAGCAGTATATTCTTTAAAACTTCTATTTACTTTTTACTTCTTCAGCTGCAACATCTTCTCCAAACCATTTATTTGCAATCTTTTGAAACGTACCTTCTCTATATAATTCATGAAAGGCTTCATTTATTTTTATTAACGAGCGTAATATCAGCTTTTTCTTGCACCCTACCTGCAAATGCCTCACTCTCAAATCCAGCATTTTAAAATATTAAAATCATCAAGTTTATTTTGTTGTTTTTAAATAATAATCAGTATAAACTTTATCTATAAGCAATGCGTCTATTCTATCATTTTCTAAATCAATTAAAAGCCTCATTAAAAGCTTTCATATTGTGTTGCATCATTGTTTTTAACAATATTTTTTTAGTACTTCTGATTTGAATTAAATGTATCATAACCTGATGATCCATTTTGGGCTCCTAATACTTTATCTTTTAAAGTCAGAAATAGCTTTAATATTTTTTCGATTTTTAACGACAATAACTTGTTCATTAACCATGTATTGTTTAGTAAATTGAACTATACTTTCTCTTTCGTCAGTCTTAGAATATCCATTCCATATTAAATCAATATTACCATTTTTTAATTCTGTTTCTTTTAAATCCCAATTTATAGCTTGCCATTGTACTTTTATACCATATTTTTCAAAAACTGCATTAGCAAGATCGATGTCAAATCCCACATCTTTTCCACTTTTTATCCTGAAATCCCATAGGTACAAATGTGTTATCAAATCCTATTACTACTTTTTTTAGCTGTTTGAAAATCGTTCCAGTTATCTTTTTCTTGGTTTTTCTTTTTCCACCAGAAGCGCAACCGGTAATTACTAATACCATTACAATAAGTGTAATAACAAATTTAAATTTTCTCATTTTATCACCTCTTATTTAGGTTCTACTTTCAAAAATACTATCAGCAATATTTTCAGCAAATTGTAGATCATGCGTAACAACAATCTGAGTAATACCTAGTTCTTTATTTTTGAAGAATTAATTTTTCTACCTCTAATCTTAATTCTGGATCTAATGCGCTTGTTGGTTCATCATCATATCCAATAATTTTTGGATTAATCATCATTGCTCGTGCCAATGCAACTCGTTGTTTTTGTCCACCAGATAAGGAATTAGAATAACTATTGATTTGTTTACTTAATCCAAGTTTTTCTAACAATAATAATGCCTTTTTGTTCAGCTTCTTCCTTTGACATATTCATTGTTTTTTTATTGGCGATAGCACTAAATTTTTCTAATACTGTGAGGTGTGGAAATAACTGAAAATCTTGAAAGACAAATCCTAATAAATTTCTTTTTCTCTAACTCATCTATAGGTAACGATTCTCCATTATAAATAATTTCTCCAGAATCAATTTTTTCTAGGCCTGCAAAGCATTCTTAATAAGGTAGTTTTTCCTCCACCAGATGGTCCAACAATTGCTAAAATTTTATTTTTCTTCTACAGTTAAATTGAAAGTTAGATAGTATCGTCTATCTTTAAATCTTTTTACTAATATTCTTTAATTCTAACATATCTTACCTCCTATCATAATCATAACGTTTTTCAACACGTTTAGATACAATCGTTACAATACCAATTAAAAATTAAATAAATTGCTCCTGCAACAAACATAGGTAACAGACTAGCATCTCTGTTAGCTGCTGTTCTACTTGCTAAAATCAAGTCGCTAATACCTAACGCATATACTAAAGAAGTATCTTTAACTAAACTCATTATTTCATTAAATACACTCGGTAATACAATTTTTATTACTTGTGGAAGAATAATAAATCTAATTGCTTGAAATTGTGTAAATTTCAGTACTTTTGCTGCCCTCATATTGACCTTTAGGAATTGATTCTATACCACCTCGAAAAATTTCTGCAAAAATACGCCGCATAATTTAACGTAAATGCAAGTATTGCTGCAGGTAATCTATCAAAAGCGTATCCCTACTGATGGTAATACATAATAAATAAAAATTAACTGAAGTAATAAAGGTGTCCCTCTCATAATCCATATATAAATGTTGAGGAAGTAATTTAACACTTTAATATTAAAGCGCATAATAAATGCAATAAAAACACCTAGTGGAATAGATAAAAATTAAAACTAGAAAAATACTTCTATTGTGATAAGAGCACCTTTTTATTAAACTTGGTAATATATTAATTAAATATTCCATACAATAACCTCCTTATAAAATATAAAAACTTCATTTTTAATGACGTTTTTTTATTTAAAATTATAGACTATTATAACATATTTTCATATAAAGAAAAACCTCTTAAAAACTAAGAGGCTAAATAACTATTATTTATTTAATTTTGAATCGTGGAATTTTTCATAATTCCTTCTTTTTGATAATAAACTTCTAACAGTGTCAGAAGGTTGAGCTCCATTACCTAACCATTTTTAATGCTAACTCTTCATCGATTTTTAACTTCTGCTGGATCTTTAACAGCATTGTAAGTACCGATAGTTTCGATAGAACGTCCATCACGTGGAGATCTTGAATCAGCAACAACGATACGGTAGAAAGGTGATTTTTAGCACCTAATCTTTTTAAACGGATTTTTACTGCCATGTTTTGTACTCCTTATGTTTCAACTTTTTATTAATTTTTAATGTGTGTGTTTATGAAGTGTTTAATGAAAAAGTTGAATCTATAACGCTAAGTTTTTCTAAGCTAGATATTATTCTAACATTAAAATAAATGTCTGTCAATACTTTTTCGAAGAAAAATGTCAACTTTTTTTCTTGACTCTTCTAATAGCTATTGTATCAGTATATATTAATCATGTAAAGAAAAATATTTATAAATAATTATTCAGATAAAAAGCAAGATATACGATCTTACCTTTATCTGAATATTTTTGAGTCCTCTAATACCTTTTCGATTTCTTTTTAATACTTTATCTTTTCCTAATTTAGTAACTGATGAAAATGGAATTACCGCCATACTATTTGTTAAATCTAGTTCGTGTTTTATAATAGCTGTATTTTTAGCAAGTTCATTTTTGAAATTTTATCTATTTTTGTTAAAACTACAACAAATGGAATTTTCATAGTAATTTAAAAATTCATTCATTTCTATATCATCTTGCGATGGTTTATGACGACTATCAATAAGATGTAGAACAAAACCTAGATTTTCACTAGTTGTGAAATATTCTACAATCATATCATATAATTTTTTCTTTTTCTGACTTTGATAATTTAGCATAACCATAACCTGGGACATCAACTAGAACTACTTTTATCATCAATGTCAAAAATTTAATGTACGTGTCTTACCAGGTTTCGCTGAAACACGAGCATAATTTTTACGTTCTAGTATAGTATTAATAAATGATGATTTTCCCAACATTGGAGCGTCCACACATCGCTACTTCTGGCTTAGTATGCTCTGGATATTGTTTCTTTGAAACCGCACTGATTAATAAATCTACATTATGTGTATTTAACTTTGTCATTATTTTTCTCCAAATACTATATTGAATACTTCACTTATATTATCCACAGTATAAATAGTAAGTTTTTCCAAAATTTCTTTTGGTATATCTATTAAGTCCTTCTTATTTTTGTAGGAATAATAATTTTATTAATATTCATTTTTCTGAACTTAAAATTTTCTCTTTAACTCCACCTATTGGTAATACTTTACCGTGAAGTGTCATCTCGCCTGTCATCGCAATATCATTATTAACTGCTTTTCTAGTTAGAGCAGAATATACTGATGTTGTTATAGTAATCCCTGCTGACGGTCCATCTTTAGGAACTGCACCTTCTGGAACATGAAGATGAATATCTATCTCAGAAAAATTAATTTCAGATAATCCTAAATATTCCGCATTAGAACGTAAATAAGAAATCGCCATTTGAGCTGATTCTTTCATTACATCCCCTAGTTTCCCAGTCAAAATGATTTTACCAGTTCCTTTGGATATACTTGTTTCTATTTCAAGTGTATCCCCTCCAACAACAGTGTACGCTAACCCATTAACCAACCCTATTTCTGGTTGAGAGCTTTTATCTTTTGAACTATATTTTTTCAGGACCAGCAAACTCTTCTAAATTATTAACACCGATTTTTAATCTTTTTCTTCACCTTTTAAGTATTTTTAAAGCAACCTTACGACAAATCGAGCCCAGTACACGCTCAAGATTCCTTACTCCTGCTTCATAAGTATAACCATTAATAACTTTATTAATCGCTTGTTTCGTAAAAAGAAATTTGTTCTTTTTAAGCCCATTTTCTTTAATTTGACGTGGAATTAAATATTTAATTGCAATATTTTCTTTTTCTTTTTACAGTATAAGATTCCAATTCAATAACTTCCATTCTATCGCGTAATGGCGCTGGAATTAGACTTAGATTGTTAGCTGTAGCTATAAATAATACTTTCGACAAATCAAATGGAATATCCAAATAATGATCAACGAATTCATTGTTTTGAGCAGGATCTATTACTTCTAACATTGCAGAAGCAGGATCACCTTTAATATCAGATGCCATTTTATCTATTTCATCTAATAAAATTACTGGGTTTTTTTGTCTTTATTTTTCTTCAGTGACTGAATAATTTTTCCAGGTAAAAGCTCCTAAATATGTTCTTCTATGACCTCGAATTTCCGCCTCGTCTCTTACTCCACCTAAAGAAATACGTACAAAGCTACGCTCCCATAGATCTTGCTATAGACTTAGTAGAGAACTTTTCCAACTCAGGAGGTCCAGATAAACATAAAATTGGTGATTTCATATCATCTCTAAGCTTTTTAACAGCAAGAAATTCCAAAATTCTTTCTTTTATTTTATCTAAACCATAATGATCTTCATCGAGTATTTTTCAGCTGCTTTTATATCAATCTCATCTTTTGTTAATATGTTCCAAGGTAGTGCTACAACTGTATCTAGATATGTTCGTATAATAGAATGCTCTGGACTCATGACAGGAGTTTTTTTCTAATCTATCTACTTCTTTTTAACAATAGTGTTTTATCTTCATCTGATAATCCAATTTCGATAATTGCTTTTCTAATCTTTTCTACATCATCATCTTCTGGTGAAATTTGTTTCAATTCATCTTGAACTACTTTCATTTGCTCTCGTAAAAAGTATTCTTTTTTGTTGCAAAATCAAGATTTGTTCGAACTTTATCATCAATTTCGCGTTTAAAGCTATTTCCCACTAAAAAAATGCTTCTAGGCTTCTACTTAAGAAAATCGCTTTTTTCTAAATCTAATAAATACAAAATACGTTTCTTTAATAATCTATCCAAAGGAAAGAACTTCATATTTTTATTAATAAATTTTTCCAAATTATCTGTTTTATAGTAATCTATTTCAAAATTCTCTCTAGCAAGATATTTCTTAAATAACTCTTCTATATTGTTAAGCATGGTATTTTTATCAAAACCATTATCTTCTGTATTTTTATAGTAATATCTAAATACTCTACGTGCTTGTCATTGTACACGCCGCTTTTCACTTCAGCAACACCATAACAGTGATACTCATATTTATTAGCTTTTTTTATCTATTGTAAGTTGGCCATATGTTCCAAAAGAAGACGTTGAATCCTTGGTTATCAAACATGTCATCTTCTGAAAAACTTTTCATCATATGTATCTATTGGTTTTCTTTTACTAGTAACAAATACAGATATTTTTATCTTTCTTCAAGCCTTTTATAGTCTTTTAAGAATTTTTTTGTCTGTTACATCAAGATATATGTATTAGACGGAAAGAATATATCTCTATTTTCTAATAAGTAATATTTTGTCAAAACAAACTCCTTTCGTTATATTATTATTTTTAATTTAGGTGTAGTTTTATTAACTATATTATCCTTGGTTATTGTACAAGTTTTAACACCTTTTGTACTTGGAAGTTCAAACATAACATCTAAAAAGGGCTTCTTCTATGATTGAGCGTAATCCGCGCTCCAGTTTTTCGTTTTATAGATTCACGAGCAACTTCTTCCAATGCATCTTTTCAAAAACAAGATTTACTCCATCTAACTTAAATAAATATTCATATTGCTTAACAACTGAATTTTTAGGTTCTGTTAAAACTCTTACTAAATCTTGTTCATCTAATTCTTCTAGGTGGCATATCACCGGTATACGCTCAATAAATTCGGGTATTATACCGAATTTCACCAAATCTTCATGTTTTACTTTAGAAATAATATCAGAATCATCATTGAGTTCATCACTCTTTGAAAAACCTATTATTTTATCACCTAAACGACGTTTTATTATTTCTTCAATCCCTGAAAAAGCACCACCTATAATAAATAATATATCTTTAGTATTAATTTTTATCATTTCTTCGCCAGGGTGTTTACGTCCACCTTGCGGAGGTACACTGGCTATAGTACCTTCTAGAATTTTTAGTAATGCCTGTTGCACCCTTCTCCAGAAACGTCACGCGTAATTGATACATTTTCACCTTTTTAGCAATTTTATCTATTTCATCAATATATATAATTCCTTTTTCTGCTCTTTTCTATATCATAATTAGCATTTTTGAATAAGACGTAATAATATGTTCTCAACATCTTCTCCTACATATCCTGCTTCTGTAAGTGTTGTTGCATCAGAAATCATAAAAGGTACATCTAACATTTTAGCTAAAGTTTGAGCGATTAAAGTTTTTTTCCTGAACCTGTGCTTCCTATTAATGCTATATTACTCTTTTTGTAATTCTATAGTTTCATCATTTTGCTTAGCCATAATACGCTTATAATGATTATAAACCGCTACAGCTACTGATTTTTTTGCTTTATCTTGACTTATCACATACTCATTAAGGTAATCCATAATTTCTTGAGGTTTTAATAACTTAAATTCTGGTTCCTTTGTTATATTTCTATATTCAATCTCTTCATCTATTATATCTGAGCATAGTTCCACGCATTCATCACAGATAAATACATCGTTTCCTGCTATTAATTTAAATACTTCGTTTGGATTTTTTTACCGCAAAAGAGCATCTCATATCTTTTTATCATTTACCATAATTACACCTCACTTGTCTTGAACTTTTATTCTGTATCTTATTGTTATTTTCAATAAATATAAAAGCTCAAAAAGATACATTATATTATAACATAAATAGATGTTTTTTTCTAGTAAATGAATTTTTATAAACCTTGATATAAACACTTTTTTTAAAATTTATACACTTAGAATTTTTTTGAAAAGAAAAAGAAAAAAATATTACCATAATTAGGAGCTACTTTTTACAATGAAATAATAGGATTTATAATCAAATTAAAATATAAAATGAAAAAGTTAATTATAAGTATTAATTTTACTTTTTACAGGTTGTAATTTAATGTTATAATTAAAATATAAATTTTAGGAGGAAACATTATGTCATTTTTTCAAAAATTAGGTGAAAACATCATACTTCCGCAAGATGTCCTTATTCAATCAAAAGAAACATCTATTGTTCCCAAGCGCTGTTAATGCAACGATAGGGATTGCAACAGATAACAAAAAAAGCATTGTCACTTCCGACAATTAATGAAGTTATAAAGGAACTAAGTACAGCAGATTATCTACCATATTCTCCTACTCCAGGTTTATTAAAAATAAGGAGTTATGGAAAGAAAAAAATTCTTAAAGAAAATAGCACTATTAACTCAAAAATATTTGAGTTTACCTATGGTTACTACTGGTATTACCCAAAGGGATTGATATTAGCAAAATTTATTTAGTGAAAAAGATGATGCGTTGCTATTTACCTAACCTATTTTGGCAAAACTACGCCCAAATATTTACTATTAAATTGGGAAATAATATTTATAAATACAATCAATTTGATAACGAAAATAATTTTAATCTAGCTGATTTTAAACATACGTTATATAATATTAAAGAAAACAAAAATTTCTATAATACTTAATTTTCCCAACAATCCAACTGGTTATACCCCCATCAACAGAAGAATTAACACAATTGGTTAGCATCATAGATGTGTTCGCAAAAGAAAATCCAAATAAAAATCTAATAATAATTTCTGATGATGCTTACTTTGGATTATTTTTGAAGAAAATCACAAAACTCCTACTTTAAGTGCAACATACAAACTTGTAGATAACAACAATTGTCTAGTAGTCAAATTAGACGGAATAACTAAAAGAGTACTATGGCTGGGGTCTTCGTGTCGGATTTATAACATATTACACTAGTGATGATGAATTAAGAAAAATTGTACTAGAAAAACTCAAAGGTTACCTTAGAAGTACTACATCATCACCATCAAATCTATCTCAACAAATTGCTCTTAGGTTATTGGAAAGTTCACAAGTAAAACAAGAAAAACATATAATGACAGTATAATAGAAGGGCGCTATCGCATTTTAAAAGAAGCTATAGCTAAATATAATTTAGATGATGATGTAACTATATTGCCATTTAATTCGGGATACTTTTTCACTATCAAAATGCCAGAACACATTGATGCACATAAATTCAGATTGAAAATTCCTTAATGACTATAAATATGGTGTTTACTCTATGGATGATTCTCACATAAGAATAGCTTTTTCATGTCTTGATAAAGAATTAATACCAGATTTAATTAAAAATTTCAAACTTTGTATTAAAAGAATTTTTCTAAATAACATAAATAACTCCCTAAATTAAAACTTTTAGAGTTATTTTATTAAATTCCTTTTTTTAATAGTTCTGCCATAAATTTATTAGCATTATACTCAACTGAATCGTCCAACTTTGGAAAATCATATGAAGAGTATTTGTTATCTAATGCTGCTTTTTATTAAATAATCTGTAACACGAGGGTTTTTAGGTAAAATAGGACCATGTAAATAAGTTCCAATTAAATTATTGTATAGTAACCCTTCCTTTTTTTATCATCATCGTTGTTTCCAAATCCAACAATTACATTACCTAATGTTTCATAATCATGATAAGTTCTTCCTCCATGATTTTTCAAAACCAACTATGTTTCCAAATTTCTCTGATTCAAGCAAAAATATTACCAATTAAACGAGGGTTTATTAGGTAAAGACTCATGTAAAAATCGAGAATATTTAAACCCGGTAGCTTAATTCCATCGACAGTCTTATAATATTCTCCTAAAACTGATATCCTCCACAAATTGTTAGTGCAGGAGTCCCATTTTTCTATAGCTGCTTTAAATTCATTTTTTTATTTTTACTAAATTGCTCTGTAGCTATACACTGTTCTCTATCTGAACCACCACCTATAAAGAACATATCGCAATCAGATAACTTTATACCTGATGTAGAGGTGATATTTTCAATTTTTAAATCTATTCCACGCCATTCACAGCGTTTTTCAGAAATCACATTTCCTATATCACCATACAAATTTAATTTATCTGGCATAAAATGATACAATTTTAATTCCATATAACTATTTCTCCAATTCCTTTTTGAGTTTCAGTTAACGCTGTATAATTTGGTATAGCAATAGCATATCTCTCAGGGTATTTTTTTAATTCTAAAACTGCCTCTGTAATATTCTCATTGACTGTTATATTAGCTTTAATATCACTATATTTCAAACGTAATGCTAATTCTTTAGCTCGCTTTCCTGAGTCAAAACAATATTTTTAATATTTTGATTAAGTAAAATATTAAAAATCAGTATCCCAAATCCATGATATATCTAAGCCGTCAGCTCCATTATCATTTAAAACCAAAAAGATAATTTATATCTTCCTTAATCCCATTACCAATTGCTAACGATGCATTAAGTCCTGCTGGATTTTTTTCGCTAAGTTAAGCAACACTGTAGCATCTTTTGATATAGTAATACTTTGCATACGTCCATTCTTAGATGTATAACTGCTTAATCCCTTGCTGAATTTCTTCCTCAGTTAGCCCTAGCTCTTTTAATAGTGAATATGCAGCAAGTAGATTATATATTATAGTCTCCCGCCAATCTTGTCTCAATGATTTCACCATTATCAACACTAAATTTTATAAATGGTTCAACAACTGCATTTGGTTACATTATATTTTGCTTCGGGGTGTTTTAAAAGCTACACTGTGTACATTTATAAAAACCTAGCTGACTATAATGAATATAATCATAGTCTAATTCATGCCCACAATTAGGGCAAAAATTTTTGATTCTGGAATACCATAATCAACAAAGCTATATGCATCATTATTTATTCCAAAACAAAACATTATTTTTCCATATTTTGATAATCGTGTAACAAAAGGGTCATCACTATTTAAAATAAGCTGTATATCTTTTTCCTTCTAATTGATTACCGATTGTTTCAATTAAAGTATCTATTTCTCCAAAACGATCAATTTGATCTCTAAAAAAATTATTAATAACAAATTTTGTTGGTGTTATATAATTCATAACTTTTTGTAATAGAGCCCTCATCTATTTCAATGATAGCTAATTTTGTATTGTTTTTTTGACTGGATAGCAAACGTAGATATGATTCCATCTAACATATTAGCCCCTTCAAAAATTATTAATAAAATTTTTATTACATACTTTTTAATGTATGTCCTATTAAATTTGAAGTTGTTGTTTTACCGTTTGTTCCAGTTACAAAAACAATTTCATCATAATTAGTAGCTAGTTTAGAAAAGCACATTATTATCAAGTTTCCTCAATACTTTTCCTGGTAAATCTGTTCCTTTTTACCTGCTACTCTACTGGCTTTTCTTGTCAATTTAGCCAAAAGTTTGTAAAATCCTAACATAACGTCTCCTGTTAAATCTTTTAAAGATTATTTTGTGATGTATCAAATTTATATCCTATTCCCCATACAGTAACAATCATTTTTCGAAACTTTTGGAGAAATTTTTATCAAATTTTTCCTTACTCTTTTTTTATGTGAGTGTCTACTGTCCTAAGATCAGAATAAAAATCATAATCCCATACAGCTCTAAGAATTTCATTTCGTCTAAATGCTTTATCTGGTGATTTAGCTAAAAACAATAACAAATCAAATTCTTTTGGTGTAAGAAGAACCTCTGTGTCCTCTACGATAACCTTATGTGAATTCACATCTATTATCAATCCTGGAAAAACCAATACATCTTTTGTATATAATTCTGGTGTATAAAAACACTGCGTTTTAGTTCTTTGTAATATTGCATTTATTCTTAACATAAGTTCTCTAGGACTAAATGGTTTAATTACATAATCATCTGCACCTAATTCAAATCCTTCTACACGGCTTTGTTCATCGGCCTGTGCTGACATTATTATAACAGGCGTAGCTTTAGTTTTTCTAAGTTCAGATAATATCGATTTGCCATTCAATATAGGGTAAATGCACATCTAAAAGAACACATGAATAATCCATATATTTTCAAACGTTCTAAACCATCTTGACCATTACTAGCTTCATCAACAATATACCCTTCTTTTTCAAGGTACATTATTAATAGTTTTCTAATTCTCTCCTCATCATCTATTACTAATACCTCTCTGCCACTAAATATCACTTCCTATAAATTACTTATCTCCATTTTTAGCTTTATTAATTAATCTTTTTACCTCATGAATAGTAAGAACCCTGTACTCACCCTTACGTAATCCATCTAGTGTCAAATCTTCAATAGATTCTCTTTTTAATTTCATTACTTCATAACCTAACGCTTCAAACATTCTACGTACTTGTCTATTTTTACCTTCATGAATTGTTAGTCTTACTAGTGTGTTACCACTCTTTATTTTTTTATTTTTTACAATATTAACCTCTGCTGGAGATGTTTTATAATTATCAATCCTTACACCAGAACGTAATATTTTAAATGGTGCTCTTCTAGCTTCCCATTAATTTTTGCTACATAAGTTTTTCTTTATTTTTGTGTTTTTGGATGGGTAATCAAATTTATAAACTCCCATCATTAGACATAATTAAAAGCACCAGATGTATCATAATCAAGACGCCCTACCGGTACTACTCTTTTCATTCACTGCTTCAAAGAAATCCTTGACACAAACTCTATCTTTTTCATCAGACATAGATGTAATAACCTTTTCAGGTTTATAAAATAGATAGTATTTTTATTTTCTTTTTAATAAACGTACCCCTTCAACAATTATAACATCGCTTGGTTCAGCCTTAACACCTAATTGCTTAATGACCTCTACCATTTACACTAACCTTTCCTCTAATATTAATTGTTCAGCCTTTCTTCTAGATGTATATCCAGAAGCTGCTATTAACTTTTTGCAATCTTTCCGCCATGTCATCCTCCTATTTCTCTAAAAATTTACTTATCTCGCTTTCGCTTATATCATCTGATTTTGGTAACTCATCTAAACTTTCTATACGAAAACATCTAAAAACATTTCTGTTGTTTCGTAAAGTTTTTGGTTTACCTATTGATGTCCAATGTTTTAGTTGATACAATTAATTCTTTAGATATAAGGGAGTGTAATATAAGTCACTACTTACACCCTTATTTTATCTATTTGAACTTTTTGTTATCAGTTGATTATAAGCAATTATTGCTAGTGTCTCTAATGAAGCTTTTAGATAATTTAATAAGATTCTTGGAAACAATAGCTTTTTATCATTTCAGACATTTCTTCATTTAAAAGCATTTTTTATAAGTCATTCCGAATTTCTTTTATTATTAGAGGATTATCTCTTAAATTATATTCCTCCAAAAATATATTAAGCATATTTTTCTGCTTCATGATACTCTACTTCCATAAAAGTGAGAAAAAAATTCAACACTCAAGCCTTCTTTCTCCTTTCATAAAAAGTAAGGCTTCAATAGTTTTTAATTTTATCTAATAACATAGCTTATTCCTTTTAATTTATATTCCAGAATTATTTCATTTTCATTATCTATACATATCAATTCCTGATCTCTAATCATTGTTAAAAATACTAACAAATACTAAAAACAATTTCATTTCTTTTCAGTATAATTTTTTTATTAGTCCAGAAAAAGATAATTTTTATTTTTATTGAATCTTTTCAGTCAATTCTTGTTTTATATCTTCAAAATGAAATCTCCGACGATAGCCGACGAATGCTTTATCATTCTCATTATTATTAAAAGTTTTTAAAACATTTTTCCATAGCTTTTCAGCAACTTTATTGAAGGTATTCTTAAAGATCCTATATTATCTTGTATATCTAAATCTATACTTTCTTTTTCTAGGTATTGAGCTCGCTCTTTTTGCAAAAATTTCAATTTAGTACTAAGTTCCTTATAGTTTTTTTATAATCCAATAACTGTTGTACTAAATCTTCTTCCTCTTCCACAACATCTTCTTCAAATTTTTGGTAGTAGACTTTTACTCTTTATATGGAGTAAAGTTGCTGCCATTACTATATATTCTTCTGCAATTTCAAGAAAACTCTTCACTAGTATTTATATACTCTAAATAACTCTCTGTTAATTTTGCAATAGGTATATTATATATGTCTAACTCCATTTTTTTCAATTAAATGCAATAATAAATCAAGTGGTCCTTGAAAAATCTCTAAATTAACATTATACATTTACTATTATTCCTTTAATTAATTGTTCTTCTTGGATGATTGATTAGAGTTCTCTTTTGCCCTGGTTTTTTTAGATTATTAAAATACAACTTTAAACTATGAATATTTTTAATCCTAGAAGTTCTTGTACTTCTTCTGCTGGAACCTTATCTTCTAAAAGATGAATAGCCAATGAGTTTCTAAAATTCATTGTATTGAGTTCTTTCTCAAGCCCTAAATCTTGTTGACGTTTTTTTAAAAGATTTTCCAAAAAGCCTTGACGACTTATTCCTTCACCATCATGATTTAAAAATAACTTACTTTTCATCCTCAATATCAGGATATTCTTTCTTCAATTCTTCAATATAGTTTTTAATTGCATCCGTTGATTCTTTATTTAATGCAACTGTTCTATACCCTTCTTTTTCTTATACTTCAAGTATCCTATTGTTGTATTAACATCCTTCAATTCCAAGTTAATACATTCTGTGGGTTTTATACCTATAGAGTATGATAGTTCAAAAATAGCTTTATCTCTATAATCCATCCAATTTTTGTATCAATATCTAAAATTTTAGCTATTTCTTGCCTTGTAAATATAATAAGATTATGTTGGTCATCTTTATCCACATGTACATCTATGTTTATCTTATTAGAAATTAACCTTGTATTATAAAGATATTCAATAAAAAAATATGTACTGTTGAAATTGTTCTTGATAATGTCACAGATGAATAGTCTTTTTCCTTTAGATACCCTAAATATCTTGTAATTAATTCCTCATTCAGCCAAGAATATTCCTCTATTGAATATCCCATTTCAACCAAATACAGAAGATTTTTCTCAAATCTCTATCATAAGAATTAATTGTATTCATGAGAACTTTTTCTTGTTTTCTAAATATTCTCTAAAATCATTCAGTAACTTTTCACTCATAAAAAAATACCCCCTTAGTATTAAAATACTCCCTAAATATTTATCTCTATAATGATTATATCATCTATAAAACTTTATGTAAATGTATTTGTAGCATTTTGACATTCACAATTAAAAACCTTGAACAGTTTTTGTAATAAACAAAAATCTCTCAAAGTTTATATTTATTAACTAAATTTATTATACTAAATTCTTTTTCCCAATTTATTTTTGAATTCCAATTACAAAAATAAATTGACTATCATTATTGCGATTGGAGCTAAGATGGCATTATGGAAATAATACTTGAGACATTGCTGCTCCAAAAATAACACTAAATAAAAAAATACTGAAACTACTGTTAAATAAATTAAAAACGGATATCTGCTTTCACTTTTTAAGAAAAATATATTTATATAAATGTTCACTCATAGAGCGTAAATTTCCAGTACAAAAATACACTAGCAAAAACAAGATTATTAACTTTTCTAAATCCATCAAATTGAATAAGCGCAAACAAATGAAAATGACAATTGGTCGGATATCTAAGGCAAATAATGAACCTTTAAAAATATAAATGTTAATGCTATAATTTGAATAAATAATAGCATATAGATATGTTTGAAAAATAGACAATTCTTTATACTTTGATTCTATATATTTACTAACTAATACCCCGACTATGAAAGATAATACCGGAATAAGATAATGTCGAACTTCATATGGGTCCCCGTTAATCAAACCCTATTCCCAACAAAAATTAAATTTCCTGTTTGTGCATTAGCAAAAATTCCCCACAATTAACAAAAGTATATGCATCAAAAACCACCTACCAAGGTCAGTAGCAAACAAAACATCAATTGTTCATGTACAGGTAGATTTTTATTAATCAACGTCTCACGAATATTCATATATTTAGCCTCTCCTACATCATTACAAGTTAATCAAAAATTGTTTCCCAATCATCAGGATTTTCAGAACAAGAAAAACACATTTCTAATTGTTTTTTAGTGGTTCTCTGAACTGAAAAGCTCTGGTAGATTATCTAAAGAAAAGAAATCTGCAGCCAGCGTCTCAGTATTTGCTTCAAAATCATGATTGATATATTCACAAAACAAAAATTTTAACCATACCAAGCGGAAAGCTGACTGGATGATGTCTGTTATAATCCAACACCGCAATAATTTTTAGGTTTAATGATAGCTCCTGCTTCTTCTTTCGCTTCTTTTATAACATTTTTCCCTCACACTTTTTAAAAAGCATCTTGATAGCCTAGGGAAGAGCCCATTTTCCATCTAACTGTTCCTTAACTAAAAAAATTTTATTATCCTTGATAATAGCAGCTCTAGTTTCTACCTTAGGAGTTTGATATCCTATTTCACTGGCAAAATGCTCTTTTATTTTTTTCTGGAGATATATCATATTTATAAGCAAGCATTTCATCAGAAATTTCTAATTCTTTCCGAACGTTCTCTATCAAATTTATCTTTGCTATATGCAAGAGAGCATTGAGCTAAAAAGTGCAACTCTTTTGCCCATGATTTCCAGATACCTTCCATATAAACTCTAACCACATCTTCTATTCTTCTTATAAAAATCGCATCTTTAACGTCTAGAAAATCATAATCATTACTCATTAAAAACATTTAGCCAACTCAGGTTTAATATTATTTTTATCAGCAGTTAAATACAATACGTTATATTGAAAAAGTCGGCCCCTTCTGAAAAAGTATAGTTAATATTATTATTACTAAATACTTTTTCTAAATCTTCGTTATTTTACATTCTAATTTTTTTATCTATTAATAATTTTTGGTACATAAAACTACCTCACGCTTATCTATATATTATAACATACTTATTTTTATTTTTCTACTTAATTTTCTTATTAATTCCTAACACTTACAAAGTTATGATTAATACAATATATTTTTATTAATTATTTTATAAAACTATTATTAACAATTAAAAATTTTCTCAAATTTCTTGTAAGTTTTGATTATTAGTTGTATAATTATTATTGTAAGTATACGGTAAGGAGGGAATAGAATGAAAATACATTATTTCTTTTATTTTGGGCTTTCATTTTTCATTGTAACAATATTTATAATTACATCTATTTTAGGGAGTAACTCTGAAGTTAATACGCTTAGGGACTGCCAATTTTATCTGTAATCTTCACAGTATTTGTTGCTCTACTTGATGCTATTGGTTTGGATAAAAAGAAGAAAATTAATTTATAAAAAAATAAAATTTATTATTAAAATAGGAATGGGACTTATGTTGCTTTCCTATTTTTCTAAATAGGAGAACTACATATATGAATAATTTACTTGCAACTATGTGTTATATTGATAATGGTGACAGTTATCTTATGCTAAGCGTAATAAAAAGAAAAATGATATTCATGAAGGCTTACTATCAGTGTTGGTGGTAAGTTTGAAATTGGAGAAAGTCCCGAGGATTGCGTTATTCGAGAAGTAAAGAAGAAACGAATCTTGATATCATTAAACCTAAACTTCGTGGCATAATCACTTTTCCAAATTTTGATGGAAATAAAGATTGGTATACATATGTATTTACAGCAAAAAGATTATACAGGTAACCTTACAAAAAGATTGCAATGAAGGAGATTTAGTTTGGGTTAAAAAGAATGAAATACAAAAATATAAAAAAACTTGGGAAGGTGATTATATATTTCTTGATTGGCTAGTACAAGATAAGCCTTTCTTTTCAGCTAAATTTAATTATAAAGACAATAAATTTATTGATTATGAAGTAACTTTTTACGACTAAAGGAGCAATATTATGAATATTGAATTAAATAAAATTTTTGAAACACACTATACTATCAAAAGGTGAAAAATAGTGCTAAAAGTATGGGGTGGTGATTTGAGTATTATCTACACCTAGTCTAGTGGCTTTTTATGGAAAATTCCGCAAAAATTACTTAAATAATTTTTCTAAATGAGGAACTAGGCAGTGTTGGTAGTAATATTAATATAAATCATCTTGCTCCAACTCTTATCGGAAAAAAAGCATAATTGTCAAAGGTACAATTAAAGAAATTATCAAAGAAAAGATAATTATCTTCAGTCTTGAAGCATACGAAGGTGATAAACAAATTGCAACAGCTGATCATACACGTGTAATAATTAATAATAAGAAATTTATGAAAAACTAATATCTAAATAAGCAAATAAAAACCTCCTAAATAGGAGGTTTTTATTTTCTAATTTACATTTAAAATTCATTAGAAAACATTAATTCTAAAAATATTCTTTAAGTACTTTTATATAAGTACCTTTCATACCTAATGATTTTGACTCTATAATACCTGCACTTTCTAATTTTCTAAGTGCATTAACAATAACTGAGCGAGTAATTCCTACTCTATCTGCAATTTTACTTGCGATAAGTAGTCCTTCTGTTCCATCTAATTCTCTGAAAATATGTTCAATTGCTTCTTTTTCTGAATATGATAACGAATTAAGAGCCATATTCACCATATCTTTGTCTCTAGCTAAATTTTTCTTTATCTTGTTTTTCGTGAAGAATTTCAATTCCTACTACTGTTGACGCATATTCTGCTAACACCAAATCATCATCTTGAAAGTCATTATCCATTCTTCCGATAACAAGAGTTCCAAGGCGTTCTCCCCCACCTCTTATTGGCAAAATTACAGTATAGGTATTCCCATCAAATCTTTCTTTCTCTTCATCTGGGAAAATAGAAAGCGGATCTTGAAATGGAATATTAACCTTCGTAGCATATACTTTTAATGTTGCATCTAAATAAGCTTTAGGCACTTTCCTCGCATGAATAATTTCTTCCATACGTTCGTTAGAATAATCTACAATAGAATCATACCCAAGAATATTACCTTCTACATCTAAAATATAGACAACAGAATCTAAAAATAGGACTTAAGCGCATTGCCATTGCTTCAAAATCGACATTATCATGACGTCCTTCTTGTAAAATTGTACTTATTTTTCTTGTTTTTTTGTAATAAACTCGCCATTTTTTCTCCTTACAAAAATACTTCCTCGACTATTATACCACTATTCAAAGAAATTGTAAGACTTTTTCAATAAAATATTTTTAATCAATTCTGAAATTTTCTAAAAATTTCTAATGATCTTTTTTGCGTATTTTCATATTTTTTTCCTTTTTATCTCTAATTTTCTCTGGAAGAGGTTTTATTATACCGAAGTTTGCATTCATAGGTTGGAAGTTTTTACTAGTATTGTCTACTATATAATTTGCCATTGCTCCAATCATAGTTTCAGTTGAGAAAACTATTTCTTTTCCTTCAGTGTTGTATAATGCATTTAGTGCTGCTACAATTCCAGAAGCTGCACTTTCAACATAACCTTCAACGCCTGTCATTTGCCCTGCAAAATAAATATTTTTCCCTCATCTTTTAGACGATATGTTTTTCTAACAATTGAGGAGAGTTTAGATATGTATTTCTGTGCATAACTCCATAGCGAACAATACTAGCATTTTTCTAAACCTGGAATCATATTAATAATTCGTTTTTGTTCACCCCATTTTAAATGTGTTTGGAATCCAACTATATTATATAGTGTTCCCTCACTATTATCTTGGCGAAGTTGCACTACAGCATAAGGGCGTTTACCAGTTTTTGGATCTTCTAGACCTACTGGTTTCATCGGTCCAAATAATAAAGTTTTTCACCACGTTTAGCCATTTCTTCAAAAGGCATACAACCTTCGAAATAAATTTCTTTTTTCAAATTCTTTTAACGGAGCTGCTTCTGCTGTAATTAATTCATTATAAAATGCAAAAAATTCATCTTTTGTCATCGGACAATTTAGGTACGCAGCTTCGCCTTTGTCGTAACGCGATTTTAGATATACTTTATTCATATCTATAGAATCTTTTTCAATAATTGGGGCTGCTGCATCATAAAAATGCAATCCATCCTGTTTTGTATATTCCTTAATGTTCTCACTCAGTGAATCAGATGTTAAAAAGGTCCTGTAGCAACAATAACAGGATTTTCTCCTTTAGGAATTTCTGACAACTCTTCTTCTATAACATTGATATTTGGATGGTTTTTAATAGTATTTGTAATCATTTCTGAAAAACTTATCTCTATCAACCGCTAACGCTCCTCCAGCAGGAACTTGCGTAGCATCTGCACATTTCATGATTAAAGAATCAAGCATTCTCATTTCTTCTTTCAATAAACCTACAGCATTCGTAATATTATTAGCTCTTAATGAGTTTGAACATACTAACTCAGCAAAATTTTTGCGTTTTATGTGCTGGGGTCATCTTTTTGGACGCATTTCATAAAGATCTACTTTAATTCCACGCTTAGCAAGTTGCCATGCTGCTTCGCTTCCAGCAAGACCAGCTCCAATTACAATTATTTTCTTTTCCATTAACTATCTCTCTTTTCTATTTTATAGTAAATCCGAAAAATCTTCTTTTGTTCTTTTTTCTCTGTTTTTCTTTTTATATCTTGTGTAATTATACGACCATTTTTATCAAAAAGATATGTCTCAATACTAGCTAATGTTTCATCAATTAGCTCTGAATAATCATCACGTGATTCATAAGCGACGATTTTTTCTAATCTCGGTTTTGTTTTTAGGAGCTTTTGGCGTAAAAATTGTGCAGCAGTCTTCAAATGGAAGATTTAGAAATTTCTAATGTCTCTATATCTTTTTGCAATTTTTATAATATCTACTTTATCCATACTCAACAGTGGTCGTAATATCAGCATATTTGTTACATTATTTATGCAATTCATAGACTCCAATGTTTGGCTAGCTACCTGTCCCTAAATGATTCTCCAGTTGCGATAGCTAAACATCCCTCTTTTTCGCTACTTCTTCAGCAATACGAGCATAAATCTTCTTGTAGAAGTCATTGTATAATTTGATGGACACGTTTAACTATTTCTGTTTGTAACTTTTAGTAAAATTAACAACATGTAATTTTATTTTCCTACAACTTCACTAAGTTTGATAGTTAAAGTCAAAAATCTTTTTCAATGCATCAGCTGACGTAAATGGTGGAGATTGAAAATGAATCATTTCTAATTCAACACCTTTAACTTGTAACATATGCGCTGCAACAGGTGAGTCTATTCCTCCTGATAAAAGCAGTAATGCTTTTTGATGAGGTATTGACAGGAAAACCTCCAATACCCTTTTACAAAGTCTGTGAAAATAAAAATTCCTTCACTACGAACTTCTACATTAATGATAAAATCTGGTTGTTTTACATTAACTTTTAAGTTTTTATAATTAACAAGAACGTGACTACCAAAAATATTATTCATCTCATTGGTATTATACTCAAAATTTTTATTAGCGACGTTTTGTTTGAATCTTAAACGTATATCTTTATCTAATTTTTGTTTTTAATAGATTATCAACTACTTTCTTTTGCTTCTTCTATATCCAGTGGTGCTCATAATACTGGTGAAAAATTGTGGATTCCTGGAACACGTTTTAATCGATTCATTATTTCTACCACATCATCGTTATTATCTAAATGGATATACATTCTATCACGTTTTGTTTGAACATGAAATCCTTTTAATCCTTGAAGATTGTAACGAATATTTTTTTGTAAGCTTTTTTAAAAATTCATTTCTATTTCCAGATTTCAGAGTAAGTTCTCCATATCTGACTATTATATGACTATATTCCACTTTCAATTACCTCTTTAAATTTTTTATAATATTCATCTTTAAATACTTCGATAAATTTTTAACTTCTTCTAGTTTTGTTTCGTATGAAAAAGCTAACTCGAATACTTCCTTCAATATTTTCTCTTGATAAACCACGAGCGTATAAAGCTTCATTCAAATGAAAAGTTCTTGACGAACAAGCACTCGTCGTTGAAACCATAATTCCACGTTCATTCAATGCATTGATAATGGCTTCTCCTTTTATTTTCGGAAGACTAATGTTAATTATTGAATCTACAAAAATCATTTTGTAACGGAGAATTAATTATTACATGCTCTATTGCGCTTAATTCATCAACAATTAATTTCTTATATTCATAATGTTTTTCTTTAACATCATTTACTTTCTCTTGAGTTAGTCTCAATGCTTTTAGCAAGACTTACTGCTCCAGGAACATTTACAGTACCACTTCGAAGACCGTTTTCTTGCCCTCCTCCAAAAAGTAATATTGTGAGTCGTTCTTCGTGATTTTTAAATATAATACTCCTACACCTTTCAAGCCGTGAAACTTATGTGCAGAAATAGAATAACTATCAATCATAGTTAAATCAATTTTTTTCTTTCAGTACCCCTTGAACACCATCAACATGAAAATGAATTTTCGGATATTCTTTTAGTATCTCTACAATTCCTTCAATAGGTTGAATGGCTCCAAAAATATTATTAACATGCATTACACTAACTAGAATAGTTTCTTTTGTTAACAATGATTTTTAAATGTTCTAAGTCAATAAATCCATTTTCATCAACATTAACATAGTCTAAAAATAAAAACCACGATGTTCTAATTCTCTAAACGTCTCTAATACTGAAGGATGTTCTATCCTCGAAACTATAATTCTATTTCCAAAATCTTTTTATGTTCAACACTTCCTAAAAGAGCTATATTATTACTTTCAGTTGCACAAGATGTGAAATATATTGTATCACTTTCCACACCTAATATATCTGCAACTTGCGTTCTAGCTGCATTAGAAGTTTATTCACTGTTTTTCCCATATTTATTAATACTAGCGGATTCCCATAATAATTATTATTAACCTCAACAAAAGTTTTTCAAAACTTCATCATAAGGGTTTTTGTAGTCGCACAATTATCTAAGTATATCATTTTTGACACCTTTCAATTACATATTTGTTGTTAACAAATCACTATAAAAGTATATAACAAATAGATAGTTTTATCAATTGAAATCAATTCAATTTCAATTTTCTTTAATTACTAAAATTGTATATATCTGGTTAACTTATGTCTATGTTTAATCAATAAAGTATAAAAATAGCTAAAAATAAATTACTTCCATTTATTTTTAGCTATTTCTTATTCTCCATTAACTACATCTTTTTAAAATCTGATCCCATTTTGGAAGATTTCTATCAATACGAACAGCTCGGTCGCTATCAGTCCCTAAAATATTATGTGATGAAGTTGCAAGTGCTACAACAACACCATCAACAGATAATTCATAAGAAAAAAATAGTTTTTATTCCATTATGTTTTTCTATCCACGTCTTAATAAACATATCTTGATTCTCAAATCTGATGTTATTTTTTGATAGAATATTTTAACCTCTATATCAGAATAATATAGATTATAGTTAATTAGAGAATCTACATCTATCCCTAAACTATTTAGATAGTACTTTTTGGCTAAATTAAGCCAATCGTAAATATACTTATTATCTAAAAAGCCTGCTGAGTTAAAAATTTTTTCTAATTTGAATTTTATAGTTTTTTTCGTACATATTACTTCTCCTTTTGCTATTATATCAGAAATAGCTTGCATTAAGATAGCTGTAATTTCGTCATGACTTTTTTCCTTCTTGTTTCAAACTAGTAGCATCTATTTCATCACCTACAACTATTTTTAATTTCTGAAAATAATTTAAAAATTTTTACTTGGAATTATTGCAAAACGGAATGATTTTCGTTTTAGCCCTTGTTGCAATAAAAGATGCACCGTTATGTGATTGACCTAAGTCTAACTCTTTTGAATGGGAGCGTGTACCCTCAGGAAAACACCAACTACTTCTCCTTCTTTTTAATAACTTAATACTAGAATTAATAGCTGCTCTATCGAAAGTTCCGCGTTTAATAGAAATTGCTCCAGTTGCTTTTAATGATTGCTTTATGAGATGGAAATTTTAAATAATTCTTCTTTTTGCAATAAATCGAATTTTTTATCAAAAATGCTGGAAACAATAATGGATCATGATTGCTCAAGTGATTTCCTGAAATAACAACACCTTTTTGCATTCTCTATTTTTCGCCATTAATTACTGTTACTTTATAAAAATTTTATAAAACAATAATAACAATGTTTTTACAAAGTTATACATTCTTTTCTCCTTATCCTTCTGCCTTCTTAATTAATTCTGTCATCTTTTCTACTACTTCAGTTATAGTTAAATTAGTTGTATCTATCAACACTGCATCATCTACTTTTACAAGTGGTGCTATATCACGTTTTTCATCTTGATAGTCACGCGCCGCTATATCTGCTTTAACCTTATCGAAATCAATATCAACTACCCCTTGTCGTTCAAAATCTAAAAACACGACGTCTCGCTCTTTCTTCAACGGATGCTGTCAAGAAAATTTTTTTACATCCGCGTTAGGTAGCACTACCGATGCTATATCTCGACCATCCATTATTATATTATTGCTCATTGCAAGGTTTCTTTGAGTGTCAATTAAAAATTCGCGAACCGCAGGTGATTTAGCAAATAGTGACGTAAATTTTGACACTTCTGCAGTTCGAATTTTTTCACTAACATCTTCATCATTGACGAAAACATATTGAACCCTATCTATAAACTTCACTTCAAACTTTACTTTTGCTCAATAAGTAACTCTATTTTTCATCTAATTCTGTTAAATTATTTTTCAAAAATCATATGTTAATCCACGATACATCGCACCTGTATCAACATAATTATATCCCTAAATCTTTTAGCTACCATCTTTTGGTTATCGTACTTTTACCTGAACCAGCTGGTCCCATCTACGGCTACTGATATGTATTTCATTATTTACCTCTCAGTCAAATTTTTCATGATTAATTATAGCATAAACTCATACTAAACACTAGCTTTTTAAAGAAAAATTCATTTATAGTAACTTGAACTATACTCTTAGATTTGTTTTTAACATCATAGTATAACATTAATTAAATTGTATAAAATCAAATACTTATTTTAATTTAAGTCCTAATAGTTTTATCACGTAAGGCATTATTTTCCAAACTTTTCCTGCTTCATATATTTTTCATATCAACACTGACTCCTTATCTTTTTTATTATATATACGTTTATCTACTTCTTTTTGTTTTAATGAATTTCCGCATACATCTATAAGTAGAGTTTTTCCACTTCCGAATAAAGTCATCTTCTTATGACAATTATCACAGCGAAGATTTGTCAAACGACTTATTACTTTTCTATTTCTACAAGTAGGAGATGAACATTTTAACATCTTTGTTCCTTTTTATCTACCTCAAGCATATAGCTTCCACACTCTTCACACTTTTTCCCGCTAATATTATCATGTTTAAACTTATCCTGACTATCTTTTTATTTCTAAAAATACATTCCCTCGTATAATCCTTAATATCTTTTTAAAAACTTATCTTTTGATAGTTTGTTTTTATCAATATTACTAATTGTTTTTCCCACGTTGCAGTAAGCGAGAGGCTTTTTAGATTTTTCGGTACTAAGTTTAACAGTTGCTTAGCTTTTGTTTGTTGTTTTTATCCTACCGTTATCTAAAAACCAAATAATCATTAGTAAATAATTTTTCTAGAATATCTGCACGAGTCGCTACTGTTCCGATACCATTAGTTTGTTTTTAGAATTTTTTTCTTTTCATCATCATCTACAAACTCAAAAGGATTTTCCATCGCATAAATTAAACTACCTTCTGTGTAATAACTCGGTGGCGTTGTTTGTTTTTATTATACTGCAAACTATCCAGCTAAAATTCTTCTAGTAGAAAAACTAATTTTTATCCTCAATCTCGCTTCTACTTAACTCTTTAAAACCAAGTTGAATTACTCTTATACTTTTTAGCGGTAAATACTTTATTATCTAATTTAAAACTATAACTTGTCTCTTCATATTTATAATCAGGTAGAAGGTTTTTCAAGGAATCTTTTTACTACTAAATTATAAATCTTAAGCTCTGTATCAGATAAAGACATATAATTTGGCTTTTGCTCCGTTGGAATAATTGCATGATGATCACTAACTTTAGAATTATTTATAATTCTCTTCGTATTAAAAATCTTTTTCACGTAGCAGTTTAGCAGTTATTTCCTATAATCACCACCAATAGCTCGTAAGCGATCAGCTAAAGTATTTTTTTCTATATCAGTTGTCAAATATCTACTATCAGTACGAGGATATGTCAGTACTTTATGAGATTCTGTATAAACGTTGAATAATATTAAGTGTCTGTTTTGGAGACAATTCAAATAATGCACTTGCTGCTTGCTGGATATCAGTTAAATTATATAGTGGTTTCGGGATAGAAGTTTTAATCTTAACCTCTACCTTATCAAAATTAATAGTTTTATTTTTATTATCACTAACAAACTTTTTCAGCTTTAGTAAAATTATACTCACTTTCTCCACAGCTAAATCTAATACCATCAACTACTGCTTCAAAAGTATAATACTCATCGCGGTTTGAAAATTTTAATTTTTTTCTTCACGTTCAAACACCATCTGCAATGTTGGAGTTTGAACACGACCCTAATTTAATGATGCATTATACTTCAATGTTAACGCTCTTGAAGCATTAATTCCAACTAGCCAGTCAGCGTTAGCTCGGGCAACACCAGAGTAATAAAGTCCAAGATAATCATCACCAGCTTTAAGATTTTTTTGAATCCATCTTTTATAGCTTTATCTGTAACAGAAGAAATCCATAAACGCTTAACTTTTCTTTTTGCAATTTGCTTTTTCAAGAATATAACGTGCAACAAGTTCTCCCTCACGTCCAGCATCTGTTGCTATAATAACTTCATTAACATCTTTTCTATTAACTGCAGTTTCTATTATTTTTATATTGTTTAAAAGTTTTTCTTTATAATCTCTGTTTTCATATACTTTGGAATCATTGGCAAATTTTCTAAACTTACATTGCTGAACTCCTTATATTTATCAGGGTTTGCAGCGTTACCAAATGCCCTAATGCCCAAGTAACGATGTACTTATCTCCTTCTAGACAACCATTCTTGTTATTTTTGCACCAAGATTTCTCGCTATATCACGAGCAACAGATGGTTTTTCACACAATACTACACTTTTCATTGTTATTCCTCACAAAATTTTGATAATTCAATTAAAAATATTTATATTTTTAGTATTTTTAAATTTTTCTCTATGTATATTTATTATAATGGAAATTTATTTAAATATCCAGTAGCCACCTGATTAAAAATTTGTATTTACTCTTATAAATATTAAATAATTAATTTAAAATTCATAAAACATATAATCATTATCAATATAAAAAAACTTTAATTGTAAAATTCAAATAAAAATATTATAATTTACTTATATTACTATTGGAGGTCTTTATTTTATGAAACTTTATTTAGCTGGAGCATTATTTAATGAGGGAGAAATTTCTCAACGTTTGAAAGAAGGTCGTTTATTAAAAGGAACGTTTTTGGAGAAAAGTTATCAGTTTTTAATCCAATTGAACAACCGTTTAATGAAGATAAACAAACTTTACCTACTCCACAAGAAATTTTTCGTGGAGACACAGAAGCTATACATAACTGTGATATTTTTTTAGTTGATATTACTAATGAAGATAGTGGCGTTATGGTTGAGTTAGGATTAGCAATTGCCCTAAAAACGAATTATCGCCATCAATTCTGATATCCGTCTAAAAATCTGCAAATAAATATGAAATTCCTAGTTATGCAATGAACCATTACGTTCTTGGTGGGATTTTTAGAACACGGAAAACTTGTATATTCTTTTTGATGAAGCATTAAAAGAATTAGAAGGACTATTTTGCTTAAGTAAATAGTCTTTCTACTGTAACAACATTATAATAAAAACATCCTTAGCGTTAGTTTTGCTATAACTAACCTTAAGGATGTTTTTATTTTAAATATCATCTTTTTCTTTATTATCTATTCTAATTTTTAAATCTCATGCCGTACTCATATGGTTTTAAGGCTATATTCTAAATCATAACTTTCTAATATATTTTTTTACAATATATAACCCTAGCCCAGTACCATTTTGTGGTTTATTAATTACTTGAGTATGATAGAAAATCTTGAATAAATTTTTGTGCTTCTTCGCTTAATGGTTTACACGGATTATCTATATATAAATATTCTTCATCATCATATATTTGAATACTACTGTCTTCCGAAGAGTATTTAATTGCGTTACTAACAACATTAGATAATACTTTATCTAATGCTTGCTTACTCATAAGTATAGTTGTAGTATCTTTTTACACCATTATTTATCTTAATGTTCTTCACCAAATACATTTCTCTATATCTATCAATCATAATTTCAACAGCGTTCTTTATATTTAATATTTGTTTATTTTTCAGTCCATTCTTGAAACTTAGAAGATTCTAAAATCTCTCCTAATAATATACTTAGACTATCAATCTTTAAAATAGTTTCAGATAAATATTTATTATAATCTTTATAAACACCTACATTATACTTCATATTTTCTAAAAATAATTCTAATTCCTGTTAAAGGTGTTTTTAGTTCATGAGAAGCCGCTCTCAAAAACGCAACTTTTTGTTCTTGCAATTCGATAATATTTTTATTCTTTATTTCCAAATCATTTATAGTAGTTAACAATTTACTGTATACTTTATTAATTTGTGAACCTACTTCTCCCAATTCACCTTTTATTCCCTTCGTCAAATCTAGCATCTAACTCCATATTTTTGCATTTTTAGTGACTTTTGAAATATATAAAAGTGGCTCTGCCAGTCTCTTAGAATAAACATATGAAAATATAAAACTAAATATTAACGTTAATACAAGTGTATATGGAAGATACACCAATACAATGTCTATTGCCTCATCTATTAAATTAGTGCCTGAAATAAACTGTACTGATAAGTTTTTATTATCTTTTGTTTTTAGTGTTCTTTTCCTCAATAATAATATATGTAGATTCATTATTTTTATTAATGTTTAAATCCTTTACTATTTGTGAATCATCTTTTAGGGTGTTTCTTCCTTCAAATGTACAGAAATCCTCAAATTTTTGAATATGATTCCAATAATAATGGAATCTCATCCGAATTTTTTCTTCCAAATACTTTATTAAAATATCCGCACTCTCATTTATTTTATTTCTTTGATTCTCTGCGTAAAAAAATCGGAAAAAGTAAAGTATACTATTGCATGAATAATAATTATGGCTGTACCTAAAATTCCTAATGTCTTGAAAAAAATTTCTTGAAAAAAATCCCCATATTTTTTTATCATAATTGCAACTTATACCCCACATTTTTACTGTAACTATACAATCCAGTTCTAATTTTTCTTAAATTTTTTAATATAGACATCTATTACTCTATCATATGGTACATCATCACTATTATTCCATACATAATCTAATATTTGCTCTCTACTCATTACTTGATTAGAATGTTTCAGAAGAAATTTAAGTACATCTATCTCTTTTGGCTTCACATCCACCTCTACATTAGCATATACAGCCTTATAACTTGTAAAATCTACTACAGCTTCTCTATATTTCCAAATTTCATGATTACCGTAATGTCTTTTTAATAAGGCGTTTACCCTTTTTGCTAATAAAGGAAGTGAAAAAGGTTTAGTTACATAATCATCCGCTTCTAAATCAAAAACCTTTTAATTGAGATATTTCATCTTCCATAGCGCTTAGTATAATAACAGGAATATTACTTTGAGTTCTTATTTCTTCTAGTACCTCATAGCCATTTTTTTCTGGCATCATTAAATCTAATATAATTAAATTAATTTCAATCTTTTCAAAAATTTCAATTGCTTCCACACCATTTCCAGCTGTAAAAACATTATATCCATATTCTTTTAAATATTCTTCTACTCCTGTTAGTATTGTTTGTTCATCATCTACTACTAATATATTCATCGTTATATTTTTCCTTTGGTATTATTCTCATATTTAAGAATAACATGTTGACATATTTTTCAACACTATTAATTAATTGCTAACCTTAGTAAACTAAAATTAGCAATTAATATGTTTTTATATAGTTTTTAATTTTTTTATCCTGTAATTGTAATACAACGTCCGCTTCTTTTTGCTAGTTGATTACTGTGAGTTACTACAATTACACATTTATTTCTTTTCTTCGCTGAATCTTTTTAATATATTAATAATATCCTCAGCCGTTTTTCATCTAAGTTACCAGTAGGTTCATCTGCTAATATTATTGGTGCTTTCTGAAACAAGAGCTCTCGCGATAGCAACACGTTGTTGCTGCCCTCCTGAAAGTTTCATAATATTTCTTTTTATTTGTTCTTCTTCTAATCCTAATTGTAATAAAATATCTTTATTCGCTTTTGAAGATACTAATTTTTAAATTTTCTAATGGTGTTAAATAATCAATTAAGTTGTAATTTTGAAATACTAATGATATTTGGTGACTTCTATGGTAATTATATCCTTTCTCACTAATATCTTGATTATTAAACAAAATTTCTCCACTAGTAGGTGTATCTAATCCTGCAAGTAGCGATAATAGTGTAGATTTACCTGCTCCCAGATTTACCTACTATTGCATAAAATTTTCCTTCTTCAAATTCAACATTCAAATTTCTTAAAACTTTTTCTTTTCTGTTTTCATATGAATAACTAACATTTTTAATTTTTAAAATTGACATATACTTTGTTCCTCTCTTAGCTCATTTTTGATAAAAATTTCTTTTGGCTTCATTCTTAATGTTATTAAAGATGTTATTACAATAGAACACACTATTATTAAGAATAATATAGCTGATACTGTTAGAACATATCCTAACTCTACTTTTACATTTTAAAAATTTGTTGGGAAATTGCTTCTGGTAAATTATCTACCCCTAGCTTATCTATAGCATTTTTTTACTCCATATTTTAAAATAACATTTTCTAAAAACACTAGATAAGATTATGCTAAACACAGCGATATATACTAATTCTATTATCTGTTGCAATATAATTTTTGTTTTTTTGAAGTTCCTATAGATAATAATATCCCTATTTCGTGTAATCTTTCTCTTAGCCAAAATATTAGAACTAATGATAAAATTATCACACTTGCTATAATACTTCCTATTCTTACCATATCTATTATCTTTTTCTATACTTTGTAAAGAAGCGATAACTGTTTGGAAAATTTTTTATTAGATTTTTACTATTTCTGTATCTTCTATTGCTAGATTTTCTGCTGATTTGGCAACATCTTCTAACTTCTCTGGATTTTTTTACAAAGTAATCTACAGACGTAACCTTTTTATCACTTTCAGAATATCCCATTAATTCTTGACTTGATTTATAATCTGTATAAACTGTGTTTTCTATGAAATCTGAACTTAATCCTTTGAAATTCATTATTCTTTTGTTCCTGAATAAATACCTACTACTTCATAGTCTTTGTTAGTAGTCTTTTTGTTCAGAACTATTTGCTTTTCTAATTTTATTTTACTTCCAATATCAAGATTATTTAATTTTGCAAATTCTTCATGAACCAGTACTTTATTACGATCTTCAGGGCCTATATGTCTTCCTTTTTCCAATTTCAATACTTCGCTTTTTAAAGTCTGAATTATCTGCAGTATTAGTATTTGCATTTAACATAACTAAATTGTTTTTATTTGTTTTTCTCATCTAAAATAAGATTATTTTTGTCCCTCAACAACCTTACTCCCTAAAAAGATTAACAGGTGTTGCAAATTGATAATTTGCCCCTTTTTATATCAGGTAAGTTTGTAATTTTATCCAATTTTTTTCACAGATATTTCTTTATCAGTTTTTGATAAATTTTTAACAGTAAATCCGAAAATTAGAGCTCTCATATATCTTGTTTGAAATACCCTTTACAGTATGATTTAAAATATTACTACTTAATAATACCGTTGATATAATTGTAAGTAACATAAACATAATTATACTTCTAACCTTTTTTCTAGTTATATATAGATAGGCTCTTTTTAAAAGTTGTCATAGCTATTACTCCTTTCTTTTACCATTTACTCATCTACAAAAGTATAACTAGTTAATATTTTGTAACAATTCTTTTGGTTTTTTTGTAAATTAATCGAATTGATGTAATACAAATCGCTATTACAATTACCGCTAATCCTATTCCTACAACACTCATCATATCTGTAAGGTTTACACTTACATCTAATGATGTTATCATTTTACTCGCTCCTTCTACCTCTGCATTAGCTCCTAGATTTAGACCTTTTTGTTTGATTAGCAACACTCTCTGTAACAGATTTTTATAGATTGTGATAAAATTTGATTTCTATACTTTGACTTACCGCTTTACCTATAAAGTATGAAACGATAAAACTTGGGAATACTGATTATAACTAACTCTAAAATAAATTGTCCTACTATTTTTCGCCTTAGAAACTCCTAGAGCAAGGTTAACACCAATCTCTTTTCTTCTACCATTAATCCATAGGAATAATATTAGAGATAATATATAATACTGAATGCTACTGTTCCTATAAATACTCCATTAGTAATACCATATATAGAATCAAGTGATTTTTGTAATACTGGGAAGTTTTGATTACTTTTCACTAGTTCAAATAATTTCCAGTTAATAGGTAACTTCTTAGCTTCTGCTATAACTTTATCTACATTATCTTTACCATCTACTAAAAATATAGCATCTTGATAAATTTCTTTTTCCATCTTCGTAATTATATAAAGTCTTAGTCGTTGTTGTATCTGCTATAAATATATTATCATACAACTCCATGTGACTAGATGTGTTTCCTTTGTTTTTGACCTGTGAATATACCTACAATAGTTACTTCTGTTTCTTTATCAGATTTTTTCTCGTTATCGGCATCATTTGGATTACCTTTTTAATTTAATTTTGTCCCCTAATTTTAAATTATTCTTTTTAGAAATCCTTCATGTATTAAAACGCTATTTTTATCAGAATCTCGTAAATGTCTTCCTTCTTTTTAATTTTAATGTTTCTGCAGAAAATCTATCATCTAGTGAAGAGTCGTTAGTTCCACTTACAATTACTGTTTTACTAAATTTCTTTTTGTTTTCTGATTTGTTTTCTTCTAATCTGTGATTAGCTAATTTCAATGGTTCTAATCCAATTAAATCAGCTGACACATTCATTCTTTTTATGTATTTTTATACCTGGTATATTTTTAATTTGTTCAATATCCTTACCAACGAGGTTACCAGCACCCCTCGCTGTTCCAGGATTTGTTCTTCTATTTATTTCATAGAAAAACTACTTGTTATATTTTTTGGAATGTTTCTTTTGATACCTTATCTGTTGATTTTTTTATAGATATTGTACTTAAAATCATTGTAGACATACTTACTAAAATAAGAAATATGATTAATGTCTTCAATATCTTTCTTGTAATATAAAACCATGCTTTTTTAATATTGACATACATGTTCACCTCATAAATTATTTTTGCTGATTTTAATATAACAAAGCAAAAATGAATTGTAAATGAAATAGAGAGAACAAATTAAATTTTTTATAATTTGTTCTCTCTATAATTTATTTATACTATTTCCATAAATCTTCTAATAAAGTGTGTTTGTGTTCTATCCGGTCCAGTAGAAAAAAATAGAAATCTTAACTCCAACCAACTCTTCTATTTTACTTAGATAATTACGTGCATTTTCTGGTAATTCTTCTAAAGTTGTAACTCCTGTAATGTCTTCATCGAATCCAGGAAGTGTTTCGTAAATTGGTTTACATTCTTTTATAATATTTTCACTAGCTGGATATTCTGTTAGTGTTTCACCTTTATAATCATAAGCTGTACAAATTTTAATTTCTTTTAGACCACTCAATACATCTAAACAGTTAACCGAAAGATTAGTCATACCTGATACACGCGCAGAGTGACGCATTACTACTGTATCAAACCACCCAATACGACGTGGTCGTTTTGTAACAGTTCCATATTCATGACCTACTTCACGAATAGTATCGCCAATTTCATCGAATAACTCCGTTGGGAATGGGCCATCTCCTACACGAGAAGTGTAAGCTTTACTAATTCCTAAAACTTTAAGACCATTTGTTGGGACAAATCCATTACCAACAGTAATTCCCCCAGCACTAGGATTTGATGATGTAACATATGGGTATGTACCATGATCAATATCTAACATAACCCCCTGTGCACCTTCAAATAGTATATTTTTATTCGTTTTTATGTGCATCTTCTAAAACTTTTGATGTATCTGTTACATATTCAGAAAGTTGTTTTCCATATTCAAAGTATTCATTGAATATTTCCTCAACAGTAAATCCTTCTACGCCATAAATTTTTTTCAAATACTTCATTTTTTCTGCAAGATTTTGTTCTAATTTTTTTCTTAAATAACTCTGCATCTAATAAATCTGCTACACGGACACCACAACGTTTATATTTATCAACGTAAGTAGGTCCTATACCTTTTTAGTAGTTCCTATCTTATTTTCTCCACGTCGGCTTCTTCTACCTCGTCAAGTTTTAAGTGATATGGTAAAACAATGTGCGCTCTATTAGATATTCTTAATCCTTTACAAGTAACTCCACTTTCTTTTAATCGATCAATTTCACCACATAACCATTTTGGATCGACTACTAATCCATTACCAATTACTGATAATTTATCTTCATTAAAAATTCCTGACGGAATTAATTGAAGTTTATATGTTTTACCGTCAAATTTAATTGTATGTCCTGCGTTATTACCTCCTTGATAACGCGCAATAACATCAGCTTTTTCTGCTAAGAAATCGGTAATTTTTACCTTTTTCCTTCATCTCCCCATTGTGATCCAACTACTACTATTGTAGACATAAATTACCCTCCTGTAAAAGTAAGATTTATTTAATTATTTTTATTTATTCAAGCAAAAAAATTATTATGTTTCTTTCTGATTATTCGGTTAAAAACACAAAGTTACTTTTATTATTCTACTCAAACATATCTATTATAACATATTTTACACTGATTTTTGTATATTTTGTGTTAAAAATTCGTAAAAAGAAACCTTTCGGCTTTCTTTTTATAATTTTTAGAATATTCCAAAATTGTTTCTGTTTCTCCATCAATATCATATATTTAATGCACTAGGTACTTTCAGGAAGACCTGGCATCGTTAAGACTTTGTTAGCATAAGCAACTACAAAACCTGCTCCACTACGAAGTTTAACATCATTGATTGTGATTTTTGAATCCTGTAGGACGCCCTTTTTATTTTTTGCATTATCAGTTAATGACGCTGGTGTTTTAGCCATACAAACTGGTAAAACCACCAAAACCTAATTTCTCTATTCTAGCAATTTCAGTTTTAACTTCATCAGTTAGATTTTACACCATCTGCTCCATACATTTCTCGACAGATTATTTCTATTTTTCTACAATCGGTGTTTCATCGCTATAAAGAAGTTGTAAATCTTCTTTATTGTTATCTATTGCACGAATCACTTTTTTTCTGCAAGGTCGAGTCCGCCTGCACCACCATGTTCCCAAACTTCTGTTCTTGAAAGTTCAACACTGGTTAGCCGCCCACTCTTCTAAAAATGCTAATTCTTTTTCAGTATCTGTTACAAAAACATTTAAAGCAACTACAACTGGCAGATTATACTTTTTCATATTTTTCTACATGTTTTTCTAAGTTAGCAACACCAGCTGCAAGTGCTTCTATATTCTCTTCTTTAAGATCCTTTTTCCTCAATATTACCATGAAGTTTTTAAAGCTTTTACTGTTGCTACTACTACTGCTGCTTTTTGGTTTTAACTCAGCTTTACGGCATTTGATATTTAAGAATTTTTCTGCACCAAGGTCTGCACCAAATCCTGCTTCAGTTATAACATAATCAGCATATTTTTAAAAGCAGTTTTTGTTGCTAAAATTGAGTTGCATCCATGAGCAATATTTGCAAACGGCCCACCATGAATGATAGCTGGATTATTTTTCTAAAGTTTGAACTATATTAGGTTTAATAGCATCTTTCAATAAAGAAGTTATAACACCTTCAATTTTTAAATCTTTCAGATAAATAGGTTGACCTTTTGAGTTATAAGCGACAAGAATATTGCAAGTTTTTCTTTTTAAATCAGCTATTCCTTCTGATAAACATAGAATTGCCATGATTTCACTAGCAACCGTAATATCAAAACCATCTTCTCGTTCTAACTCTGTTCCTGCATTTACTTTAATGTGACGTAAATCACGTGCATTCATATCCATAACACGATTGAACACAATTTTATCAATATCAAGTTCGTTGCCTTGGAAAACATGGTTATTTACTAAAACGGCAATGGCATTATGAGCTGTTGTAATTGCATGCATATCTCCAGTAAAATGTAAATTAATTTCTTCCATAGGTACTACTTGAGCATGCCCACCACCTGCAGCACCACCTTTGCGACCAAGTACTGGGCCTAATGATGGTTCGTGAAGCGCAACACATGATTTTTACCAAGTTTGTTTAGAGCATCTGATAAACCCAATAGTTACTGTTGATTTCCCTCACCACTTGATGTTGGATTGATTGCAGTTACTAAAATTAAATTTAGCATCTTCTTTTATATCATGCTTAATATTTTTTGTTTGAATTTTTTGCTTTATAGTTTCCATAAAGAATTAAATCTTCTCTCTTAAACCTAATTTTGCAGCAACTTCTTCAATATGTTTTTCTCACATTCATTTGAAATTTGAAAATCTGACTTCATATTTTACCTCATTGTCACTAAAAGTGCTGGTAGAAACTACTCTATGCCCTTTCCTTTCTTCTACTTTTATAATTACTATAGTGAAACTGTTGCAATATAATCCTTCTAAACCTGGAATACGTTTATAAATCTTATCAATATTAACCAAATGTACTTCTAGTGCAAAGCAGCTATCTAGTACTTCTTTAGAAACAGTGTTTTGAATAACTTCGTTTTCCTCTAAAAGTTGTCTAAATGGTATACCTTGAACCAAGATTTCATGGCAAGTGGTTGAACTAAATCGTATGCTTTCTTCACGAGGAAAAATCATATTTTTCTATTAAATTACTCATTGTTCTTTGAGCAAAGATAACACCATTAGTCGCATAAATATTTTTATCATATTATCATGCTAAATACCGTTAAGTTTTTAACAACATTTGTAAATCTATTCAACATATAGTCTATAATGTTGTTGCATCACTACTTAAATGCGTTCTGCACTTGAGTGAGAAATATCACGTTCATGCCATAGTGGAATATTTTTCATACGCAGCTAACATGTACCCACGCATAATTCTTGCACATCCCGCCATATTTTCACTTGATATTGGATTTCGTTTGTGCGGCATCGCACTCTGAACCTTTTTGATTTTTGAGAAAAATTCTTCTGCTTCGCGAACCTCTGTACGCTGTGAGTGACGAATTTCTACACCAATTTTTTCTATAGAACTTGCTATTAAAGCCAACGTTGAATAATAATCGGCATGACGATCACGTTGTAATGTTTGTGTTGAAATGTTACTTGACTGAATTCCTAATTTTTCACACACATAATCTTGAACTTCAGGTGGAGTGTTAGAGAATGTTCCAACTGCTCCAGAAATTTTACCTACTTCTATTATTTTTCTAACTGCTTTAAAGCGCTCAATATGACGGTTGAATTCATCATAATATAAAAGCAAATTTCAACTCAGAACTACTGATATCAGCATGTACCCCATGAGTACGGCCGATACATGGTGTAAATTTATATTCTAAAAGCTTTTTCTTTTAATACCTCTTGGAATTTTAGTAAATCTTCCATGATGATATCGTTAGCTTGTTTGTATAAATAACCATATGCTGTATCAACAACATCAGTGAAGTAAGCCCATAATGAACCCATTTTTTTTCTTCTCCCAAATAACTAGACACATTACGAGTAAATGCGACAATATCATGTTTAGTTTCTTTTTCAATTCTAAGATTCCTTCTAAATCGAACTTAGCATTTTTCAAATAATTTTACATCATTTTTCTGGAACAACTCCTAGTTTACTCCCATGCTTCGAGTTGCAAAAGTTCTACTTCTAAATATGCTTTAAAACGATTTTTCATCACTGAAAAATACTACGCATAGGTTCTCTACTATATCTTTCTATCATTAAAAGTATCTCCTAGATTCTATTTTTACTTCATTTACAATATTATAATGAATGGTGACCTATATCTTTACGGAGAAAACAAAGTCATCACATCCTATTTTTCCTATTTCATTATATACTTTTTCACGTGTGACTTGCAAGTTTTTCGCCACTAGCACAAACCAATAAGACGCGTCCTCCATTTATTACAATATTATCATCTACTTGTTTTGTTCCCATGTGAAATACCGGTGTTGTTAATTTTTCTAAACCATTAATAACTCTGCAACTTTTTCTCACTTTTTCTGGATAACCTTTAGCTGCCATAACAACCCCAATAAATGCATCTTTATTCCACTTTCAACACAACATCCTTACCATCGATGATATTGTTAGAAATTTCATATAAACTACTCTCAGTTTTATTAGCAAGACTTCGCCTCTGGATCTCCAAAACGAACATTAAACTCAATAGTTTTCAACACCATCACTATACTTCATAAGACCAGCATAAAGTGTTCCATAAAATGGCATCCCTCACTGCTCATTGCATCTACCATCGGTTGTACTACCTTCTCCAGACCTTCATTTACATCATCTTGTGTAATCTTTTTAGTGGACAATGTCCCATTCCTCCTGTGTTTAATCCTTCATCATTATCAAAAGCATGTTGTGATCTTGAGCAAATTTCCATTGATAAACTTTTTCTATCGGAACAAAGCACATTGAGAAAATTCTTTCCTCAGATAGAAACTCTTCTATTACGACATTTGCTCCCAGCTGGCAATTTGAATTCACATCATTTCTTTAAGTTACGTGATTGCTTCTAAAGTTTCAGCGATAATTACACCTTTACTCAGCAGCAGACCATCAGCTTTCAAAACGATTGGAGCTTTTGCTGAGATAAATATTCACTTGCTTTTTCATAGTCCTTCAAAACTCATGTTTAGCTGTAGGAATATTATTTTTCATCATCATTTTGGGAACTACTTCCTTCTAATTGTGCCTTTTTACTGGTCCAAAAGCGAATACCTTTTTCTTGAGTTTATCAACCAAACCATTTACTAACGGTACCCTCGGGATCCTATAAAAACTAAATCAATACTATTTTCTAATGCATAACTTTGGGATATCATCTTCTTTGATATCAATACAAATCCCAAATTTTTCTACTGCTGGATTAATACCAGCCATATAAACTTCGTGTCCTTCTTGGTTAAACTTGTAGGCGATAGCGTGCTCTCTCCACCAGCACCCACTACTAATACTTTAGCTATTAGTGTTTAAAAGTGGCGTATTTTGCTGAAAAGCATCGCACACCTTTCTCATTACAAGCATCTATACTTTCCTGATCGCGTATTGAACCACCAGGTTGTACGATTGCTGCAATATTATATTCTGCTGCTAAATCAGCGCTATCTCGCATTGGGAAGAAGGCATCTGAAGCAAGAACTGCACCATCTGCAAGAGCACCAGCCTGTTCAAGAGCTATTTTACATGAACCTACTCGATTCATTTGGTCGGCTCCTATTCCTGTGTCGACCATTTTTAACTACAACAATTGCATTTGATTTGACTGTTTAACTACTTTTAAGACCAAATTCTAAAGTCCGACATTTGTTCTTTGGTTGGCTGCTTATCTGTAACAACTTCATAACTTTCATTAGCTCTGAATTGAAATCTTGAACCAAGATTCCCCCACGAACACTTTTTATTTGTTGTCTCATGATTATTATTTTTTCACTACGTTTGTAAAATACGTAGATCTTAGTTAATATTTCTAATAGCTTCATCTCTCATAATCAACTGCTAAAAGTAATTTCTAAGAAAAATGCTATGCATTTTTCTGCGGTAGCTTTATCTACAACGCCATTAACCGCAACAATCCCTCCAAAGATAGATACAGGATCCGCATCATAAGTGCGTGAATATGCTTCAAAAACATCTTTTCCTATTGCAACACCACATGGGTTCATATGTTTTACAGCAACACATGCAATCTCATCAAACTCTGCAAGAATATCTAATACAGAAGCATCTTGAATGTTATTGTAAGACATTTCTTTCCCATGTAGTTGTACTGCATTTTGTAAAGCATAGCTTTCATTATTATCTTGTACATAGTGATACGCTTTTTGATGAGGATTTTCTCCGTAGCGTAAAGTATCTTCTAACGTATAAGATAATGTTAATTTTTCAGGGATCAAGTTATCAGCTTTATTAAAGTAATTTGCAATAGCTGCGTCATAACTTGCAGTAGTATTAAACACTTTAATAGCTAATGAACGACGTGTCGCAAGAGTAATTCCACCATTTTCTAACTCATTTAATATACGGTCATAATCGCGAATATCAGTTACAACAGTTACATCGTTAAAATTTTTTGCAGCACTACGCAACATACTCGGTCCGCCGATATCAATATTTTCTATAATTTCTTCTTCGCTTACTCCTTCTTTTTTAACAGTAGCTTCAAATGGATATAAATTAACACATACTAAATCAATGTATTCTATATTATTTTCTGCTACATGTTTATTATGAGAGTTCATTTCCACGTTTTGAAAGTAATCCACCATGGATTTTTGGGATGTAGTGTTTTTACACGACCTTCCAAAATTTCTGGAAAGTGCGTAACATCCCTCAATACTAATACAGGCTACACCATTATTTTTCAAATAAGTAAAAGTCCCACCTGTACTGATAATTTCAAATCCATATTTTTCTAATCCTTTTGCAAATTCTACAATATTTGTTTTATCACTTACACTTATTAAAGCTCTTTTCGTCATAGTGCCTCCTCAACTAATTTTAAAATAACATTTGGATAAAGTTCATGTTCTAATTCATGAATCCTTGTGGTAACTTCTTCTAGAGTTTCACCATCTTTTCACTGTTAATGATTTTTTTGAGCAATAACTTCTCCACCATCTAACTCCTCATTAACATAATGAATACTAATTCCTACTTTCACGTTCCTGCGCTTTATATGCTTGTTCAATCGCATCTTTACCTTTATATTTAGGGTAAAAGAGATGGATGAAAGATTTAAGATTGTTTTTGTAATTTTTCCAGAAAATACGGAGAAATAATTCTCATATAACCAGCTAAGATATAATCAAATCTTTAACTTGCTCCAAAAATAGCTGCTTCATAATCTTGTTTTGATCCAAAATCTTTTGTTGAAAAACATAAGATGTTATATTACGATCTTGCGCCTTTTTATTACAGCTGCATTTGGTTTATCACAAACTAGAAGTGCAATATCCATTTTTCTTTAAGTCTCATTATCATCTGCAATTTTCTCAAGTACTTCGGTTCCAGATGCAAAATATTGCTACTTGTTTCTTCATATTATTTCAATTCCACTTTCATTTACTACTTCACCTAGAACAAACGCATCATCTAACAATGATAAAGTTTTTCTACATCTTCTTTATTAACAACAAGTGCCATTCCTACACCCATGTTAAAAGATATTGTACATTTCTGCTTCATCGATATTTCCTTTTTCTTGTAAGTACTTAAATATTTCTGGTACTTCATATGAATCTTTATTAATTTTCATGCTAAACCTTCTTTTTAGACAACGTGGTAAGTTTTCATGGAATCCATCCACCAGTTATATGAGCAATTCCTGCAACTTTCACTTCTTTTTAGCACTGCTTTTACTACTCTTTAACATAAATTTTTGTCGGTGTTAATAAAGTTTTTCTATTGTACTATCACCAAACTTTTCATCAAGACTAATATTATTATCACGAATAATTTTTCTTACTAATGAGAATCCATTTGAATGAACACCAGTCGAAGGAAGTCCGATAACTACTTGTCCAGCTTTAGTATTTTCTGGACTTAATAAATCTTCTTTTCAGCTGCTCCAACACTAAATCCTGCAATATCATATTCTCCATCATCATAAAAATCCAGCCATCTCTGCTGTCTCCACCAACAATGGTGCATCCTGTTTGAACACAACCTTCTGCTACACCCTCAACAATCTGTTCTACTTGTTCAGGATAATTTTTTCCAACAGCTAAATAATCTAAGAAAAATAGTGGTTGAGCTCCTTGAGCAAGAATATCATTAACGCACATTGCTACTACATCAATCCCAATTGTGTTATGAATATCAAGCTCAAAAGCTAGTTTTAATTTAGTTCCTACACCATCAGTACCGCTAATTAAAACAGGATTTTTAAAGTTATAACTGCTTAAGTCAAATGCACCACCGAATCCTCCAATTGCAGACATCATCCCCAAATTTTTAGTACGTGCTACATGTTTTTTAATAAGTTCTACTGATTTATATCCAGCCTCTAAACTTACTCCACTTTCTTCGTATTTTTTTACTCATTATTTTTACCCCTTTCTTGCAAAAATTTCTTTTGGATATTCGTCATTGATTTTAAATAATCTTCTTCATAATCATATAGTCCAGCAGAATAATCACCATTGAAGCAATCCATGCAAAGGCCAGTGTAGGGTGCATCATAATCTAAACCTATAGATTCAATTAAACCATCTTCACTCAAAATACCCTAATGAATCTGCACCAATTATTTCACAAATCTCATCTTGTGTCTTATTAGCAGCGATTAATTCCTCTGTTGTGGAAATATCTATACCATAAAAACTTGGGAAAATCAAAGGTGGTGCCGAAATTCTCACATGAACTTCACGTGCCCCAGCTTCTTTCAAAAGTTGAACTATACGCTTACTAGTCGTTCCACGAACGATAGAATCATCAACTAGAACAATACTTTTACCACTAACAACACTTTAACAGCAGATAATTTCATTCTTACACCTTTGTTCACGCAACTCTTGCGTAGGTTGAATAAATGTACGTGCAACATACTGATTTTTATAAGTCCCATTTCGTATGGTAATCCACTTTCTTCTGCATATCCACTTGCAGCTGATAGTGATGAGTTAGGTACACCAATTACCATATCTGCATCAGGTGCTGGTTGTTCAATAGCAAGACGACGTCCTGTTCTTTTACGCGCAGTATGGACGTTAACTCCAGCAATATTAGAGTCAGGTCGTGCAAAATATACGTATTCCATAGCTGCTATTGCAACTTTTGTGTCCTCTGTATATTTTTCAATACGGATACCTTTATCATCTATAATAACTAGCTCTCCTGCACCAACATTACATACAAACTCCGCTCCTACTACATCAATAGCGCATGTTTCACTAGCAGCAACGTATGCACCATTTTTCATTTTACCGATAGCAAGTGGACGCAAGCTATTCGGATCAACAGCACCATACATAGTATCTTTTGTTAATACTAAGTAGGTAAAACCACCTTTAATTTTACAAAGGGCATCTTTAAGTTGTGCTTTAAATCCCTTTTCCTTACTTCGTCGAATTAGATGAATAAGTACCTCTGTATCAGAAGAAGAATGGAAAATCGCTCCATCTTGTTCTAGTTCACGACGTAAAAGTTTTTGCATTATTAGGTTTCGTTATGACATATTCCAACACTCATATCATAAAAATGAAATAAAAATGGTTGAATGTTTTGGATATTATTGCTACCTGACGTTGCGTAACGAACATGCCCAATGGCACTACTCCCTAGTAGTTTTTCTAACTTTTTCTATCACGGAAAACCTCAGATATTAATCCCAGATCTCTATATCCACGTAATACTTGTTTATCATTAGAGACTATTCCTCCACCTTCTTGTCCACGATGTTGCAAGCTATGTAACCCAAAATATGTAACATTACTTGCTTCGGGATGTCCCCAAATTCCAAACACTCCACATTCTTCGTTAAGCCCTCGCATCTTCTAATCTCCTTAAAAACTTCTTCGTAAGCTTCCATTACAGAACCTAAATCACGTCTAAATCTATCTTTATCTAATTTTCATTTGTATCTTTTATCCCAAAGTCGGCATGTATCTGGAGAAATTTCATCAGCTAAAATGATTTTACCATTTTTATCTTTTTCCAAATTCAATTTTTGAAATCTACTAATACTAAGTTTGCTTTTAAATATAATTTTTGAAGTAAAGAATTAATTTTTAAAGCTTGCTCACGTATATTCTGCAAGTTCTTCTTCTGTTACTATTTCTAATGCCACAGCGTAGTCATCATTAATAAGAGGATCATTCAAATCATCATTTTTATAGCTAAGTTCAAAAACAGGTTTTGCTAATTTTTTTCCTTCTTCTATGCCATACTTTTTAGCCATTGAACCTGCTACTATGTTTCTTACAATAACTTCTAACGGAATTATCGTAACATGTTTACAAAGTTGGTCTGTTTCATTAATTTTTTATAAAATGTGTTTCAACACCTTCTTTTTCTAAATACTCAAAGATTAAAGAAGTAATTGTATTGTTAAAAAAATTCCTTTATGTTCAAATTCTTCTTTTTCACTCCATTAAATGCTGTCGCACTATTTTTATAATGAACATAAATTTCATCTTTATTTTCACATTCGAATAATTGTTTTTGCTTTTTCCTTCGTATAGTAATTTCATTTTATTTTTTCCCCTTTGAAATAATTTACACCATTTTTAAATATATCTTGTTTGACTTTTTATTGTATTTGTTTTATATAAACTTTCTCCAAAACGTTCACTGTGTCCCATCTTACCAAGGATAAGTCCATCTTCACTTATTAAACCTTCTGTTGCTAAAGTAAGATCCATTAGGTTAAATCTACCATTTAATGTTGCATTTCCATTAAAATCACAGTATTGGAAAGCAATTAAGTGTTTGAATTGTCTATATTAAGACCAACTACTTTTTCCTTCTCCATGACTAAATACCACTTCGTGTTCAGTTCCGATTGTAAAATCTTGTAACCAAGGTGAATTTGCATTTGCTACACGAGTAAATGCTGTTGTTGAAAATATGTTCATAACTATCATTTCGGTATAACGTAAGGTCATCCTCATTTCAATTCACGTATTTCTCCATAAGAAGTAATCTGATTTAAGCAATGCCTGAATCCATTACAGATTCCTAATATAAGTTTTTCTCAGCTAAATGTTTGTGAATAGCATTTTTTACCTTTTCATTTTTTAAGAAGTTAACAATATACTTAGCACTTCCGTCTGGTTCATCGCCACTAGAAAATCCACCTGGAAACATAATGATATGAGATTCTTTTTACTGCATTTACAAACTCTTCTATTGATTCATTAATATCATTTTCTCGAGTATTTCTGATTACTACTGTCGTAGGAGTTGCTCCTGCTTCAATAAATGCTTTCTCACTATCATACTCACAGTTCGTACCAGGAAGACAGGTATAACTACTTTTACATCCTCTACATATTCTGGATAATATTTTCGTCCTTTATTTTTCTGTGTGAAGATTTTCTACAGTTCCTTTATCTTCGTTTTGATACATCGGATAAATATCATTTAGAGTAGCTGTATAAAGCTTCATATATATCGTTATGTGTAAATAATTCATTGTTTATTATGATTCTGCTGCTTACTTTACCAATACATTCAAATGGTAATTTTTTCTTTGCTCCACTACTAATGATGCTGGATCAAAGTTTAAAATATTTTCTTTTTCTACTTCAAATCCTAAATCGTTACCTAACGACATTTTTACTAGAAGCGGCTAAAGCTACCTTCTTCTTGAACATGCTGAAACTACTTTTACCTTCTTTAATATATTTATGAACAGTTCATAATTTTCTAAAGTAGCTGCAATATCTGGATATCCTTTTTCATCTTTTACTACTGGTACATAGTAAAGTTTGTTTCAACTTCTTTCAACTCTGGAGTTATAACATCATTTATTTTTACAGGCACGCAGGCAAATGAAATTAGTGTTTCTACAACATTAAGATCATTGAACGTTCCTGACATACTATCTTTTTCCGCCAATGCTTGGGCACCAATTTCGTTGAGCATAAATGCTTCCTAATCAAACTTTGAGTAACTTTACCCATTTAGAGCTATCTTTACCAAGTTTTTCGAAATACTCTTGGAATGAGAAGTAAAGACTTTCTCGTGTACCACCGACTGCATAAACTTTAGCTACTGATTCTAACACTGCGTAGATAGAAGATAAAATGGTGAATAGTATGAAATTTTCGGAATAAATCCATATGAGGATCGTTGCCGTATCGCTTGTTGAGTGCAATGTTGGTAATGCTTGAACACTTGCTTGAACAGGTGTAAGTTTATGGCGACCTGCAAATGGCATAAGAACTGTTGAAGCTCCAATTGAAGAGTCGAATTTTGAAGCTAATCCTTTTTGGCAAGTTACATTTAATTCTCCAAGTTCTTTTAACACAGCTTCTCTAGAAAATTCTTTATCTGTAAATGGATTTTCAGCTTTATTATCTACTAATGTTGCTTTAGTATGTTGTCTTACCCCACTTGTTTCTAAGAAATCTGCACTCATATCTACTACTTTTTCATCATTGTAGTACATTTCTAAGCGGCGACGGTCTGTTACAGTCGCAACATGTGCATACTCAATATTTTTCTTTTTCACATTCACGAACAAATGCATCATAATCTTTTTTGTCAATCGCAACAGACATTCTCTCTTGCGATTCACTAGTAGCAAGTTCCGTTGCATTAAGTCCTTTATATTTTGTTAGAACTTTATCAAGGTGAATTTCAATACCGTCTGATAACTCTCCGATAGAAACACAAACTCCGCCAGCACCAAAGTCATTACATTTTTTAATAAGTCTAGTAACTTCTGGTTTTCTAAACAACCTTTGTAATTTTCTTTCTTCAGGAGCATTACCTTTCTGTACTTGACTTGACATAGTTTCTAAAGAATCATTAGTATGCTCAACACTTGAACCACTTGCACCTTGGATACCATCACGACCAGTACGACCACCAATCATCACAGCAATATCTCCAGCGACTAAAGTTTCACGTTTATAATCTCCTTCTTTTACAGCTCCTACAACAGCTCCGACTTCCATATGTTTAGCAACATAACTATCATCATAAATTTCACGAACAAACGTTGTTGCTAAACCAATTTGATTCCCATACGATGAGTTACCGTGCGCTGTTCCTTTTGCTATCTCTACCTGTGGAAGTTTATGTGCTAAAGTATCTTCACGTTTTTGGAGAATATTTCCACTTCCAGAGATACGCATAGCCTGATATACATAACTACGTCCTGATAGTGGATCTCGAATAGCTCCTCCTATACAAGTACTCGCTCCACCAAATGGTTCAATTTCACTTGGGATGATTATGTGTTTCGTTTTAAACTGAATTAACCAACGTTCTTCTTTACCTTTTATTTTTGAATAGTTGTAAAGAATGAACATGCATTAATTCTTCACTTGCTTCGATATTTTTCATCATTTAATATACCAACATGATATTTACCAATAATACTTGCCATATCCATAAGTGTTAATGGTTTATCTTCACGATTAAAGCTCTCCACGAACTTTTAGATAGTAATCAAACGCATCTTGCATTTCCTTTTTGAAAAGTTCAGACTAATATTAATTTCATCAAGAACTGTTTCAAATGTTGTATGACGGCAGTGATCACTCCAATAACAATCAAGAACATAAATCTCAGTTTCAGTTGGAACACGTCCTTCTGTTTTTAAAATAACTTTGAATAAATTCTAAATCTCATATTCATCGCTAGAGAAAACTCTTTTTTACAGCTTCTAACTGCAAGTGAGAATATTCCAAAAATCCATCCAGTTTTTAAGAGGTTTAGGTTCAGAATTTAGTGAAAATTCTAATACTGATAAATCCTTAACTCGTGCTTCAATTGGATTTACTAGATAATTTTCCACTAATTTTCAATTCATCGAATTTAATTTTTATCAAAAATAACTAGCTTACCACTTCTAACAGTTGCTTCACTTTTTCGCATTAAGCAACTTTTATACACTGAGTCGCACTATCAGCTCTTTTGATCGTATTGAGCAGGAGCACTTCATAAAGCGAAATATTTTCCTTCTTCTAAATCAATACTCTCAAAAACTTCATCAACAACGACTTCAGAAAATACCGAAGTTTTAGCTAGTTTATAAGTTTCTTCATCAATATTGTAAATATCATAAATAACATACACCTGAACATTATCTAAATCTAGATTATACTCTAGATTTAGCGTATTTTTCAGCTGTAATTCTTCCTTATTATATCCTTGACGCTTTTTAATAAAAAAATTCTTTTTGTTACTCATCGTATCCCTCCTAAATGTACATCACCATAAAAGTTAATATGACCTATTTTTCTATTTTCACGAGCTTCCTTTTTCATAAAAATGTAAATAGCCTTGTTTTTTTAGTAATTAGATTTTTAAAAATAATCTTCATCCTGACCTAGTATATTGTATAAAGTCGTCTCACGGTTTTTCAATCTTACCAACTCTTAAGCCACATATAGCTTCCACATGTGCTCTAAACTGACTTTTTAGTTGCACTTTGCATCGTTATATGTCCAGAGTTATGAACACGAGGAGCAATTTCATTGAAAATCACTTTCCCATTACTTATAAAAAAATTCAACAGTAAGTACACCGTAATATTCGATATTATCCAGTATTTTTTTTGTGTATTCTATTGCAAGACTTTTCTTGTTCTGTTGTAGCTGACGTTGGAACTTTCGAACGATATAAAATATTATTACGATGTTCATTTTCAACAACAGCAATAATTTGAACTTCGTACTTATCTTTAACGGCAACAACCGATATTTCTTTATCAAGCTCTATAAGTTCTTCTAATATAGTCTGCTTTTTCTATATCTTCCTTTTTAGATATTTTTTCTGACCTTTTCCGTCATAACCAAAGCGTAAAGTTTTTCATCAAATACACTTTATCTATCTCAACATCAGTATTATCTTCTATATGAATATAATCAACAGTTGGTATTTCCAAACTTCTCGCAAATTCTTTTTCATAATACCTATGTTGAGTAATACTCAATACTTCGAACTTTGAACGAAATTATATTTTTTCTAATTTACTTAGTGCATCAGCATCAATGTTTTCGAACTCAAAAGTAATAACATCACTATGCTTACATAGTTCCTCTACTTTTTCGAAATCATCAAAATTTGCTTTAATAAATATATCGCTAAAAATTTTGGCGCAACACATGTCGCTTGGATCTAAAATAGCAATCTTGTACCCCATCTCTTTTGCACTCATAGCAAGCATTCGCCCTAAAGTTGTCCACCACCAATTATTCCTATTGTTTTCCTGGTAAAATTGTTTTTATCATATCTTCATCTCTTCCAATACTATACGTTCTTGTTCTTTTTGAAAATCTAAATATTTCTGTTCATAATGTTTCATTTCGTCATTCCCAAAATTGATAGTGCGCTAATTGCTGCATTTTTAGCACCAGCAACTCCTATTGCCATAGTAAGAACAGGAACTCCTGCAGGCATCTGTACTATTGAATATAGAGAATCTACTCCACTAAGAGTACTAGACTTAATAGGTACTCCTATTACAGGTAATGTTGTCATTGAAGCAACCATTCCTGGTAAATGAGCCACCCTCCTGCAGCAGCTATTATAGAGAATAACCATTTTTTTCTAGCATTTTTAGAAAAACTCTACTAAAAGATCAGGGTGTTCTATGAGCACTAACTACTTTTTGTCATAAGGGATTTCAAATTGCTCTAAAAGATTCACGTTTCAACCATAGTAGTATAATCCGAATTTGAACCCATTATTACCGCTACTTTCATACATTTAACTCCTTTTTTAAAACGAAATAGTTCGTTTTTAAAACTATTTATTTTTAATTTTTGATTTTAACGTCCGTTTATATTTCCATTATACTCCTTAACCAGCATTTAATCAAGTATTTATATGAATTATCTTCACATATATTTTTGTTATACACTCTTCGGTAAAATAAGAGTAAATAAAAACAGTAAACTTTTAAAATCTACTGTTTTGATTACTTCTGGTTTTAAATATATATTATTGTTTTTCCTTAATAAATTTGTTGCTAACATATACACTTGATTAATTTCTTTATTTTCCAACTTCCAAGTATTCAATTCATCTTTAATTAATTCTGGAAACTTTTTGCTTATATCCCTTAGTGCATTTCCCACTGATTTTTCTTACATATTCACTCTTATCCTCTTTTTAAATTCGCTATTCTTCTGATAGCCTCTTTGGGATTTTTCTTTAAAGTATGGTCTACTTGTCCATATTCTTAAACCTTCCGTTACTGCTCTTCTTGTATTAGGATTATCATGATTTAGCCATTCATCAATAACAGTAAGTGTTTTTTTCATACCCTATTGATTTACAAAATTCGTCAAACGACTTAGCTAATACTTCCTGAGACCCTCAATTATCATCTTTAGAAACTTCTTCTCTCATAAACGTCAAAATTTCTTTATCTGTAGACAAATAACCAAAAAGGAATACCGTACATTCTCACTTGATAAACTTCAGAATGATATGCTAGAAAAGCTAATTCTTTTTATATTCAATACCATTTGATTTATAATCATTTTATCGCTTTTTCTTGCACTTTGAAGCCACTTTTTATTATAGAAAATTCTTTTTCTAAGTTTTTAATGTACTTATTCATTTTGAGTCCTCCACTATCTACATCATACTAAATATTTTTTTATACTTATCAATGGCATATGCAACTCCATCATCATTATTAGATTTAGTAATAAAGTCCGCATATTTTTTTCACATCATCTGTAGCATTTTTCCACTAACTACTATATGACCCAACACTTTCAAACATTGGTATATCATTTTGACCATCTCCAAAAGCTGCTAGTTCATTCTTCTCCAATTTTTCAAGTTTTTGTATGTATTCAATACCTTTGATTTCTTTGCATTAATATGAGTAATTTCTAAATAACCATAAAGATTTTTGAATAGTTAACTGTTCTTTAGAATAGTTTTCTTCTACATAATCTATCAATTTTTTAAAAACTTCTTCGTCATGCTCAATAAATGATACTTTATAAATTGTTTTTGTTTGTATTTTTCAAAATAATTTTTAAAATTTACAATCTTGTAACCTACTTTTTACTATATTATATTCTCTTTTTATGCCCATAGTTTCTAAATCTGTATTCCAATATGATTCATCATAGAGACTAATACCAATATTTTTCAAACTTATTTCTTATATCTAATACCAATCTTCTTGCTAAATTATACTCCAACGGTACACTATGTAATATTGTATTTTTATTATTTTTCTCAAAAATCAAGCCGCCATTAAATGCAACATGAATTCCATCAATACCAAGATTATTTATTATTTCTTCCATTTTTTTGCGGAGAACGAGCTGATACTAAAGTAAATGGCAATCCACTTTCCTTTATTGTTTTTATCGTAAATTCGCTCATTTGTCCGTTACTATTCAAAACAGTCCCATCCATATCAGAAAACAAATGTTTAATCATACAAATACCTCCATAACTACTTACAATTATATTTTTAATATTATATTAATATTTTTCCAAGTTTTTTTAGTAATATTCAAAATATTATTCTTATTTCTATATTCAGCCAAATATACTTATATCAAAAAGAACCATAATCTAATAAATTATGATTCCTCTTCTAAATTTTTATTTTTTCTCTAATTCTTGTTGCAAATATCGTTCCTACTAGCGCGATTCCTGCAGATACATAAAACACTAAGGATGAATTTATATCCCATATTGCCCCATAATATAAAGACCAATGGTCATGCTAAGTTGGTAGCATATCGCTGTATATAAGATTTGCATATCAATTATTTTTCTGTATTAAATCTATTATTTAAAATTAAAATAAAAGCTATATGACCAACAGCAAAAGTTATTGCATGAAAAGTTTGCATTACAACAAATACATATATATTATGAAATATCGCTAACATAAGCCATCTTATTATTGCTCAATCCCGCAAAAACTAACAGTTGAGTTGGTTTTATCTTCCCTATTATTTTGAAAAATAAAAAAACAAAATTTCAGCTATTACTGATATATTTAGTATTAGTCCTGACATCCATTTAGCGCTAATATTCATCTCTCTAAATACAAAGCATTATAATTATTATACGCAGTATGTGATAACTGATATAAAAATATAACTAGAATAAGTAATATTGCATTTTTTATCTTTTAGTACCCAACTATATAATTTACCTGTATTATTGTTATCACTTTTATTAACAGTAAGAGTACGAACTAAGCTTAGGTTGAGGCAGAAACATAAAAACCACATATAAAACTAATAATATAATAAGTATATAATACAGTGACGTACTTCTACATATCCTATAATACCACCTGCAGCTATTCAACCAATGTAAAACTTACAGATCCCCATGTCCTTGCTTTTCCGTAATCAATGCCTTCTTCTTTTTAAAAAAATAAAAGATGCCAAACTTTCTATAAATGGTGCAACTGTATAATAAACTAGACCAAACATAAATGTTATAAGAGTCAAGATTATTTTGTTACTTTGTAATTCCATAGCTCAGTGCAAGTAAGATACCAGCTATCACCGATATCTTTAAAGATAAACTAATATTATATCTCTTCAATAAAGTATGGATTAAAAAATTCCACCCTAAAAATCTGGCAAGATATAACATCGAAAATATTGACTTGCTTCAAAGACAGTTAAGATTTCTTCACTCATGTGAGATATAAAATCCAAAATGGTAAAAATACTCCATTAACTGCAAATTGTAAAAAGTAATTCGTCGATAACCAATTTTTGATGACATAATGCCTCCTCTACTGTATTGCAAGTTGAACTATTACCATCATATTCATAGCATATGCGCTATCATCAGCGTAATGATACTTTTTAGTTTTTAAATATAAAAACTAAAAACAAACGACATCATTATATATAATACCATGATTGGAGAAAATCCATCATGAGGAATAGCAAAATAATATCCCCGTTATTAGGGCAGGAATAGTAAATCTAATCCATTGCTTACTACCTAACATAACATCATAAAAATATCCAAAAACTGCTTTTCTAAAGAATAATTCTTCCATTATCGGTCCTAAAAAAACAACATATCCTATAAATAACGGATTTAATTTTATTATTTGAACAACATTACTTGTATTTTTACTACTTGCTTGAAACTCAAAAATTTTAGCTAAGTATTGTAATAATCCATTTATAATACCTTGCACTAGCATCATCGCTACAAACCCTGCTAATCCTATTGCTATGATTATTAAAATATTTGATTCTCTTTTTCCTCGATCAATATCATTATGTGATTTAGATGCTATGAAAAAAACATAATGATAGTTGCTAATGTTGATAATCCTAAAAGCAATATTTAATCGCAAAATGCACACTTAATGTTTGTGGTAATAGTGTTGGTAGAAAAAAATACTGCTGCAAAATAGATAACACCAGTTGTTATAAGGTTTTTATATCGCCTCTTTGAAATGAAAATTCTCATATAACCTCCTCAATAATTTAATATTAGTTTATTATAGCACTTATACTTTATACTTACAATAAATCACGAACAATTAAAATATTTTTTTAGTATTATCCTTGAAAGTTTTTAAATAAGATGTTAGAATAAATATATAAACATAGTAGCGAGCTGTTGATGGTGAAAGTTCAGCAAAATATTTGGCATGATATATATTACATATAAATATTAAAGATGAGTTTTTACTAATCAGGGTGGAACCGCGGAATTTATTTCGTCCCTAGGTATACTTTAGAGTATATCTAGGGATATTTTATTTTAAAGGAGAATTTAATCATGGAGAAAATTTTATCTCTTGCAAAAACAGAGATTCGTATTTCAAGGATCTGAAATTTATGGTGGATTAGCTAATACTTGGGATTACGGTCCATTAGGGTATCGAACTAAAAATAACATAAAAAGAGCATGGTGGAAAAAAATTCATTCAGAGTCACCATATAACGTTGGATTAGATGCTGCTATCTTTATGAATCCGCGTACTTAGGGAAGCATCAGGGCACGTTGGAAACTTTTCTGATCCAATGATGGACTGTAAATCATGTAAATCACGTCTTCGCGCTGATAAACTTATTGAAGAATATTACTTCAAAGAAAAAAATGAAGATGTCGTTGTTGATGGACTACCATTTGAAGAATTAGAAAATATTATCGAACGAGAAAATATTAAATGTCCAGAATGTGGTAAAACATGATTTTACTAATATTAGACAATTTAACCTTATGTTCAAAACAAATCAAGGTGTTGTAGAAAAATTCTACAAGCCAAATTTATCTACGTCCAGAAACTGCACAAGGTATTTTGTTAACTTCAAAAAAATGTTCAACGTAGTATGCGTAAAAACTACCATTCGGTATAGGTCAAATTGGTAAATCATTCCGTAATGAAATTACACCTGGTAACTTTATTTTCCGTACTCGTGAGTTTGAACAAATGGAACTTGAGTTCTTCTGTGTGCCAGGGACTGAGTTAGACTGGCATAAAACATGGAAAGATACATGAAAACTGGCTATTGGGATTTAGGTATGACAAAAGAAAATATTCGTCTTCGTGATCATGATCCAGAAGAACTTTCTCACTACTCTAATGCAACAACTGATATCGAGTTTAAATTCCCATTTGGATGGGGAGAACTTTGGGGAGTTGCTTCAAGAACAGATTACGATTTAAAACAACATATGGAGCACTCAGGGCAAGATATGACTTATCAAGATCTTCTTACTAATGAAAAATATATTCCATATTGTATAGAGCCGTCTGTTGGTGTTGACCGTGTTCTACTAGCATTCTTATGTGACGCCTATAATGAAGAAGAAGTAGGAGAAAACGATACTCGTACAGTTCTTAAATTCCACCCAGCCTTAGCGCCATATAAAGCAGCTATTCTACCACTTTCTAAAAATTAAGTGACAAAGCTAGTGAGTTTATTCACAACTTGCAGCTGATTTTATGGTAGATTTTTGATGAAACTGGTTCTATCGGTAAACGTTATCGTCGTCAAGATGAAATCGGTACTCCATTCTGTATCACTTATGACTTCGAATCTGAAAATGATGGTATGGTAACTGTCCGTGAACGTGACACAATGGAACAAACTCGTATCGCTATTTCAGAATTAAAACAATATATTGAAGAACGAGTTAAATTCTAATACTAAAACCTCTAACTAATAAACTAGTTAGAGGTTTTTTTCTATTTAACATCCCTGCTTGAAGCTGGTACATTTTATAATATGTTCCTTTTTGTTGTAACAACTTAGTGTGTACCACTTTCAATTATCTCACCTTTATCAAGTACATAAATACAGTTTGCATCTTGAATAGTGGATAACCTATGAGCAATTGCAATCGTCGTACGTCCCTTTCTCATTTTCTTTAATGAGTTTTGTATTATTTCTTCTGTTTTCAGAATCAATATTTGCTGTAGCTTCATCCAAAATTAAAATCTTAGGTTGTGCTGCTATAGTTCTTGCAAAAGTAAGTAGCTGACGTTGTCCACTTGAAAAAGTTGAACCACGTTCTGTAACTGGACTTTTATATTTTTCAGGTAGCTGCATAATAAACTCATCAGCATCGACAAATTCAGCCGCCGCTTTGATATCACTTTCAGTTAAAGACTTATTATACATTTTTATATTAGATTCAATAGTGCCATGATATAAAAATGGATCTTGTCAATACTAAACCTATTTTTATTTCGTAATTCTTTCATTGAATAATCTTTTTATATCCCGTCTATCAACAGAATTTCCCCACGGTCAAATTCATAAAATCTTAAAAATAGATTTATTATTGATGATTTTCCCAGAACCAGTTGATCCCACAAAATGCAATAGTTTCTCCTTTATTTACCTTAAACGAAATATTTTTCAAAACATCATTCTTCCCATCATAAGAAAAAAACTCACATTTTTAAATTCAATATTTCCTTCTTCAATTTTATAATTACTATCCTTTTTGAGCAGGTTCATATTCCTTATTATCAATAAGTTCAAAAAAACACGCCCTGCAGCTATCATAGATGTCTGTAAAACAGAAAAAAATTTTGCATAAGCTCTATAAGTGGATTGAACAGCTGATTTGTATATTGAATAAATGCGTAAATTATCCCAGCTGTAAAACCTGCAGTTTGCCAACTAAGCCCAAAATAAGTCAATATTACTCCATAGGCCAAAATTTTTAACAATGCCATGGCTGGGCGAGTAATAAACTATCCACCGATAAAGAACGACTCATGTAATGTAGATGTTCTTTATTTGCTTCTTCAAAATCTTTTTATTAAGCGTTCTTCTTGATTAAAAGCTTGAATAATTCGCATACCTTCTATCGATTCCGATAATTTTGTATTTAAATCACTAAGTTTAGCACGAGTAATTTTTACTAACTTTACTAGATAATCTTTGGTACAAATAAACCGAAACCTATCATTATTGGAAGAAACAATATCATTAAAACTGTTAATCCAGGACTAAGAGAAATCATCGCTCCTATCGTTACAACAAACATCAAAATAGAGTTAAGAAAACTAGAAAAAATTGTTCCAAACATATCAGCAACTGCTTGTGTATCATTTGTTAATCTTGAAACAATCGAACCTACAGGAGTTTCTGTCAAAATAAGCCATTCTTAATTTTTTTGAAGATTTGTAAAAAGCTCTCCTCACGCAAATCGCTGACTATACTATACGCAACTTTTTGAAAAGTAATATTCACCTATAAAGGTAGAAATAACTCTAAATAAAAAAACAACCCATAATAGATGATTAATAAACCAAGCCCTGCACTTGCGATACCTTTTGTTATATAGTTATCAATATAATATTGAGCTAAAGAGGAATTGCAGTAGCTACAATACTTGTTAAAAAGGATAAATGTTAATGCGACTGCTGTAAAAGTTTTATATCTTAGCATATAATTAAGCAATCTAAAAAAAGTATTATTTTTTTCAACTTATTCTCCTCCTTTTAACTTTTCTTCTAACTGTTGGTTACTGTATGTTTCTTTATACCAACCATCTTGGGCTAACAACTCATCATGCGTTCCACGTTCAATAATTTTTCCATTATCCATAACGATAATTAAATCAGCATGAACAATAGCGGATAATCTATGGGCAGTAATAATCGTTGTCTTCCTTTTTCTCTCTTCTTTTAGATTTTTCTAAAATAATATTTTTTCCGTTTTTGCATCAACTGCTGATAGAGAATCATCAAGTATTAAAATATCCGGGTTCATAATTAATGCACGGCTCATCGCTATACGTTGCTTTTGACCTCAGATAATGAAACACCTCTTTCTCCAATAATAGTATCAATTCCATCTGGCATACTTTTTTTATATCATTATATAAGCCACAGAGTTTTGTAACTTCTTCTACTCTTTCATCCGAATATGCTGGATCAGCAAAGCGAATATTTTCTTTTATAGACATCGCAAATAATACTTGATCCTGTGGAACATACCCTATTAAACTACGCAAATCTTTTTAATTTATAGTTTTTAATATTTTTCACCGTTTAAAAGAATTTCTCCATCCACTACATCATATTCTCGTAGTAATAACTTCAGTAATGTTGTTTTCCCAGAACCTGTAACTCCAACAATACCTAATGTCTGACCCTGCTCTATTGAAAATTTAATTTCTGACAATACTGATTTATCTAAATATGAAAAAAATTAGAAATATTATATTCTAATCGGCCATTGACTGCTACTAATCCTTCTTTTGCCGTTTCTTTTACAGAACTTTCTTCAGCTAGTAATTTTTCAATACGTCCATAAGAAACATCACCACGTTGACCTATATTATACAACCACCCTATTGCTTGAAGTGGCCAAACTAACATATCTAAGTATGTTACAAAGGTTACTAATTCTCCAACAGTCATCTCTCCATTAGAAATAAAGATTCCTCCAGAAATTAAAGTCAAAGTATATGAAAGTCCAATAAAAGACAAGCACCATAGGATTAAATAGCGCATTATATTTTGAGGCAGTAATATTTTTTTAATAAAAACTTCCTTATTAATTTCTTTAAAAGCTTTCTATTTCATCATTACCGTAACAAACGACTTAGTAACACGAACACCCGAGGCATTTTTCTTGAACCTTTACTATTTAAATCTGAAAACGACTCCTGCGCCTCTTTAAAACTTTCATAGTTTTTATCACCTAATTTATTAACTGCATATGCCATAAACGGCAATGGTAATATCGCTATAAAACTTAACTTTGGACTTATTAATAATACCATTGTTCCTAAAGTTACCAATGCTGTAATAGACGCATCAACTGCCGACATTACTCCTCCACCTGCAACCATTACAACAGAGTTAATATCATTTGTAGCGTGCGCCATCAAATCACCTGTACGATATTTTTGATAAAACGATGGAACATCTTTGTAAAATGTTGAAATAGTCTAAAACGCAATAATCTTCCAAGATTATACGCTGCACCAAAAGATATACACTCATAAACATATCTTAACCCATACATTATTAAAGCTGCTGATACTAAATAAAGCTAGATTTATAAATAAATACTTATTTGTTAACTCTCCTGACGCAATATTATCAACAACATTTCCTATCACTCTAGGGCGGTATTAAGTTAAAAACACTTACTAACGATAATGCAAGTATTCCTACATATATCGCTTTTTTTCAAGTTTTAAAAACCATCCAATTTTTTTCTGATAATATTCATAAAATCTCCTTTCTCGTTTAGTTAATTATATTTCACTACTTTACATTATTTATCTTTTCGAAAAACTTCCCCTATTTTTTCCACTAATAACTAATGTCGCCATTCTATCTTGAGAAGTTGAAGTTTTATTTATCACTACTAAATACTTTCCTCTAAAATGTCTTATTAGATTTGCTGCTGGATATACACTAAGTGATGTTCCTCCTATTATTAATACCTCTGCCTGCTCTATACTTAATCGCAGAACTAAATACCGTCATATCAATTCTTCTTCATATAACGTAACATATGGTTTTATAATACCACCACACTCACATAGAGGAATAATACTCTCTTTTGCTAAAAAAACTCCTCTAAGTTATAATACTTTTCCACACTTACGACAATAGTTACTATCTACCGTACCGTGAGTTTTTAAAACATTTTTACTTCCTGCTATTTCATGTAAAGTATCAATATTTTTGAGTAATAACAGCACGAAGTTTTCCTTTATTCTCAAGTTCTGCCAAAAATAATGTGCTTTATTAGGCTTAGCATCTGGATATATCAAATGTTCTTTATAAAATTTAAAAAAATCTTCTGGATACTTCTCGAACATCGTACGTGATACCAGTTGTTCTGGAGTAAAAATGTCGTCCTAATTCTACACTAAATATACCATTAGCACTACGAAAATCTGGTATATTTGACTCGGTAGAAACTCCAGCACCACCAAAAGAAAACTATATTATTACTTTCTTGAATAATTCTTTTTAATTCCTCTATTTTTTCATAAAACCACTCCATTTGTATTACATAATTTAAGATAAGGAAACCTATACTATAAGTTTCCTTATCTGTTAAAATACTATTTCTCTTCTTTTTTTGCTTTTTGAGCTTTTAACTCTTTGATACGTTGTTTTCTCTCAGCAATACGTGCTTTTTTTCTCTTCGCGAGATGCACTTCTTACTGGACCACGAGAAATATGCTCTTTACTGTCATTAGTAACAAGATTTGTTTTTTCTTCTTTAAGCTCAATTTCTTCATGACGTTCAACCTTGATACGTAATAAGTTAGCAACTACTTCGCATTCTATCTCGTCTATCATATATTCAAACATTTCATGTCCTTCGTTTTTATATTCACGAAGCGGATCTATTTGACCATATGAACGTAAGAAAATACCTTTGCGCAGTTGATCCATTTTGGTCGATATGGTCTGTCCAACGATCATCTATTACATTTAAAAGAATATATCTTTCAAATGAATTCATAGTCTCATCACCAAGAAGCTCGCGTTTTTGTTCATATTCATTATTAATTTTTTTCAAAGAGCAAGTTGTTTAATTTCTTCATCAGACATAACTTCACTATACTCATCTTCTTTTATAGGACATTGTCCTAAGAATTTTTCATTTAGTGATTTTACAATTTCTTCTGTTTCTTCTTTTTCACTATGTGCTTCTAATGTTTGAGTTGCATATTCGATAGTTTTTCTCAACTGCTTCTTCTGTCATTCTATCAATAATATCAGTAACTACTTCATTTTTCTAAAACTTCATTTCTTTCAGCATACATAATTTCACGTTGTTTACGTAAAACATCATCATACTGAAGAACTTGTTTACGTGCATCGTAGTTGTTACCTTCTACACGTTTTTGAGCACTTTCTACAGAGCGGCTGACCATTTTACTTTCAAGAGGTGTATCATCTGTTTTACCCATAAGTCTTTGTAATCTGTCAGCACCGAAACGAACCATAAGTTCATCTTCTAATGATAGATAGAATCTACTATATCCTGGGTCACCCTGACGTCCAGAACGCCCACGTAACTGGTTATCAATACGACGTGATTCATGACGTTCTGTACCAATTACAGCTAAACCACCTAGTTCACAAACACCTTCACCTAGTTTTATATCTGTACCACGCCCAGCCATGTTAGTAGCGATTGTTATAGAACCTTTTTGTCCCGCTTGTTTAATAATTTCTGCTTCACTTTCATTTTGTTTAGCATTTAGCACTTTATGAGGAACTCCATATTTATACAGAAGTCTAGAAACCAATTCACTGGTTTCGATAGATACTGTACCTAAAAGTACTGGTTGTCCTCTATCGTAACATTCTTTAACCTCACGAGCAACCGCATTAAATTTGGCTTCCATAGTAGAGTAAATAAAATCCGGAGCGTCTATTCTCATAATAGGTTTATTCGTTGGTATTGTCGTTACATACATATTATAAATATTTCTAAATTCTTCTTCTTCTGTTTTAGCTGTACCCGTCATACCACTAAGTTTTTTATACATTCTAAAAAGTTTTTGGAATGTAATAGTCGCCATTGTTTTACTTTCTTTTTGGATAGCTACACCTTCTTTAGCCTCAATAGCTTGGTGCAATCCTTCAGAAAAACGACGGCCTGGCATTGTACGCCCTGTAAATTGGTCAACGATTAGAATTTCTCCATCTTCTGCAACCACATAATCTACATCAAGTGCCATAGTATAGTTTGCTTTTAACGCTTGGTTTATGTGGTGTGTTAAATCAACATTTTTCAAATCATAAAGATTTTTTAGTCCGAAGTAACTTTCTGCTTTATCGATACCATTTTCAGAAAGTTGAATAGCTTTAGTTTTTACATCTAAAGTATAATCTCCATCGCTACCATCTTCTTCCTCAGCACGTTTCAAAGTTTTAACAAAAGCATTAGCTACTTGATATAGTGATGTAGACTCTTGTCCTTCTCCCGAAATGATAAGCGGTGTTCTCGCTTCGTCAATCAAAACAGAGTCGACCTCATCGATGATTGCATAGTTTAGTGGACGTTGAACACGAGCTTCTACAGATTTCACCATATTATCACGTAAATAATCAAAACCTAATTCATTATTTCGTCGAGTAAGTAATATCCGCATTATACGCAGCTCTTTTTCTTCCAGAATTCATTGAGTTTAGATTTAAACCTACTGACAATCCCTAAATAATTATATAAAACTCCCCATCTCTTCAGCATCACGTTTAGATAAGTATTCATTGACTGTTACTACGTGAACACCATCTCCTGCTAAAGCGTTTAAATATACAGGCATTGTAGCCGTAAGAGTTTTTACCTTCCCCTGTTCTCATCTCTGCGATATCACCACGGTGTGGTGCAATACCACCCATAACTTGAACTTTATGAGGTTTCATACCTAATGCAGAAAGCTCCTTCACGTGCAGTTGCAAATGCATCTACCAATATATCATCTAATATATCAGCAACTGCTCTGCCTTTTTCTTTTTCTTCTTCAATATATTCTTTAAATTCTTAGCTTTGTTTTGTAACTGTTCATCACTAAAACTAGCATATTCTTCTTCTTTAGCTAATACTTTATCAGCTAATTTTGCTAAACTTTTTACTTCTCTTTTATTAGCATCAAATAATTTTTCCTAAAATAGCCATTAAAATTTTCCTTCAGACATATTTTTCTGTGAAAAATGATATTATATCATTTTTATTCATCATTTAATTATAACACTCATTTTCATGGTAACACAACAACAAAGTAACGATTTTTAAGTTGGTATTAACTCGATTATCACATATTTTAATTTCTATTTTTTCTAAAAAATTTTTAAGAAATTAACAGAAAATATTTATATCTCGACATGAAAAATATTTTTTTATTAGTTGGATTATTGATAATAAAGTATAAAAATTCGAACTAACTTAAGTTAGCTCGAATTTTCTACTTTATATTTATTTAAGATACTGTGGCATCTGTGGCAAGACTTTCTTCAGTCACTTTCTTTCCACAATGTTCCAACAACGTTCACAACAGTGTCCTTGGGCTTTGTTACTTTACAGTAGCTAAATCATAAGTTGCTCCGTCATTTTCTTTTACCTTTACACTACTTACGATAAATAATTGGTGTAGGTTAGCAACAGAGTTCAATAATTCAACCACTTCACTATCATTACTGTAAATTTCCACAGCAGCTTCTAATGATTTACCGATAACTTTTTCATTACGACTTTCTTCTAACGCTTTGTTAACATCATCACGTACTTCTAAAAGTTTGTCCCATTTTGCTTCTAATGAGGCATCTTCAATTACATTTTTCTCAGGGAAGTCTAATAAATGTACAGACTCAGCATCTTCGTATGGCATATTGTCATAAATTTCTTCTGCAGTAAATGACAAGATTGGTGCGAATAATCTAACAGACTTGCTTAAGATAGCATAAAGAACTGTCAACATGCTGCGACGTTTTGGTGAATCCTCACCTTCGATATAAAGAATATCTTTACCATAGTCTAAGTAGAATGAAGATAATTCCACGTTGAAGAAGTTATGTAAGCTCACTAGTAATACTATTGAATTGGTAGTTTTCATAGTAATCAAGAACATTTGCTACAACTTTTTCAAACTTAATCATCATGTACTTATCTAATTCTTCTAAATCAGCATATTCTACTAAGTCTTTTCTGTTATCAAAACTTCCGTTAAATAAGTTTCCTAATAAGAAACGATAAGTATTTCTGATTTTTCTATAAGTTTCTGATACTTGTTTTCAAGATATCATTAGAAATACAGAACGTCTTGTGTAATCAACACTTGCAGACCATAGACGAATAATCTCTGCTCTAATTGTTTACCAACATCATTAGGTGAAATAACATTACCTAGAGATTTACTCATCTTGTTACCATTACCATCCATAACAAATCCTGCAGATACTAACTCTTTATAAGGAGCAGCACCAGAAACTGCTACTGATGTAATTAACGAAGAGTTAAACCAACCACGATATTGGTCACTTCCTTCTAAGTAAAGGTCAGCTGGGTAAGTTAAATCATCACGAACTGCACAACATCCTTGGTGAGATGTTCCAGAGTCAAACCATACGTCCATGATATCCATTTCTTTAGTGAATTCACCATTGGGACTTCCTGGATGAGTATATCCTTCAGGTAATAATTCTTTAGCTTCTTTGTAGAACCAAACATTTGAACCTTCTACTTCGAAGATTTTCGCTACATGTTCAATTAATTCGTTATCAAGGATAGCTTCACCATTTTCAGCATAGAATACTGGAATTGGCACACCCCAAACACGTTGACGACTGATTACCCAGTCACCACGGTCACGAATCATGTTATATAATCTTGGTTTACCCCATTCACTGTAGAATTTAGTGTTATCTACAGCTTCTAATAATTCAGAACGGAATGCATCAACAGAACAGAACCATTGTGGTGTCGATCTGAAGATAATTGGCTTTTTACTACGCCAGTCATGTGGGTATGAGTGTGTAATATTTTTCTTGTTTTAATAATGCTCCTGTTTTCAGCTAAGTAAGCAATAATATCTTTGTTTGCATCAAATACGAATTTACCAGCAAATTGTCCAGCTTCTTCTGTAAGTACACCTTGGTTATCAACTGGTGATAATACTCCAAGTTTGTATTTCCCTTGACCAACAAGATAGTCATCAACCCCGTGTCCAGGCGCTGTATGAACTAATCCAGTTCCCTGAATCAAGTGTTACATAATCAGCTAAGATTAATGTAGATGTTCTATCTAAAAATGGGTGTTGACATAAAAAGATATTCAAGTTCTTTACCAAAAATTACTTTACCTTCTTCATAATTTTCCCAACCAAATTGTTCAGCTAAAAGTTTACTCTCTTTTTGCTAATAAATAGCTTTCTCCGTTATATTTAACTACTTGATATTCAAAAATCAGGATGAACCGCAATACCTAAGTTTGCTGGTAATGTCCAAGGAGTAGTTGTCCAAATAACAAACTTAGTTCCTTTTTCTACAACTCCATCTTCACTTACTAAATCAAATGCAACATAAATAGATGGCGAAGTATGATCGCAGTATTCAATTTCTGCTTCTGCAAAAGCTGATTCAGAAGATGGTGACCAATAAATCGGTTTTAATCCTTTGTAGATATATCCTTTGTCTACCATTTTTCCAAATACACGGATTTGTTCTGCCTCAAATTTCGGGTCAAGTGTTAAATATGGGTTATCCCAATCACCAATAACTCCAAGTTTTTTGAAGTCTTCACGTTGTTTATCAACTTGTTTAAGAGCATAGTCTTTACATTTATTTCTAAACTTAGTAGCTGGCATAGATTTTCTATCTACTCCATTGTTTACTAATACTTGCTCGATTGGAAGACCGTGTGTATCCCAACCTGGAACATAATTAGAAACAAAACCATTCATATTTTTATATTTAACGATAAAGTCTTTTAAAATTTTATTTAATGCATGTCCGATGTGGATGTTCCCATTTGCATATGGAGGTCCATCATGAAGAACATATGTAGGTTTCCCCGCAATTTTTTCTAATACTTTTCTGTATAAATCCATCTCTTCCCAACGTTTTAAAAAGTTAGGTTCTTTATTTGGAAGATTTCCACGCATTGGAAAATCAGTTTTTGGCATTAATAATGTATCTTTTAATTCTACCATTGTTTCTCCTTTCAATATAAAAAAAGCTCCTAGTAAAAGTTATAGAGGGCGAACGATGTCCACGGTACCACCTCTGTTAACTCTTACTAAGAGCACTCGTTAAGTCATATTTTATTTTTAAAGTAAAGTGATAACTATCTATGCTTTTTATGAAGCTTTTTCACCCTACCAGCTTCTCTCTAAATAATCCACATATTAGCCTTGTCTTTACTCACGATAGACTTATTATATTACATTAGCAATAAACTTTCAAGTGTTTTATGTGAATTTTATAGCAAATTATCAGAAAATAATTTATATAACTATAAATAATATTACGCTAACTAAATTTTTCATCTTCCAAAAACACCTTTTATTTTTATTACCTATAAGCTAACAACTGAGCATTATTAAGCGAAGCTGTGACAGTTATCTTTCCACCAACTGTTTCTATTCCTTCAACTTTTTAAAAGGCAGTCCCAGTGATTTGATAGTAATTGTATTTCCGTTTATACTTACTCCTGTTCCTGTTAATACTTCTTTTAAATATTTTTCTAAAAGCAAAATCAGGTATCGGAACCTTACCAATTTTCGCATCTTCTAAAAATTAGTTCTACCTTATTATTAGCTCCTAGCACTCTTATTTTAGTAGATATTTGAGTATTCCATAAACCCTAGTTTAACTGGCAATTTAGCTTCGATTCCATTACCAACCAATTTAAAACTTCCTTCTAGTAATTGGGAATCTTTCCCAACAGAGTTTTTGAAAATTGATGCCAACATATCATCGTCAATCTTTGGCAGTTGTTAATACTTTTGAATTTTTTTATAACTAGCATTTTTCGTGAATTCTACTATTCAAATCATTTATAGTTTTGTTGATTTTATATTCGCTAGTTTTTCAGATTTTTATATCTACACTCGGCGTCAAAGCATAAGTTGCCCCCACCACCTATAAGCGCCAATACTATCACCAAGGATAGCAATTTTTCTCAAGTTTTCATTTTTAGACATCTCCTTATTCCCATTACACTCTACACTATACTAAAAGAAGTTAAAACATGGTTAATAAATACAAAAATAAACCTAAAAGTGTTGGATAGAAACTAACACTCTAGGTATTTTTCGTTATTAATATTTTAATCTTAAAGTCATTATTTTAGAATGGTAAAAACGCAAAGATTACCGCTATTATTATTGCTGGTAGCATATTTGCTATTCTTATTTTTAATTTCAAATAATATTAGCACCTACACAAAATATCAAAACTGAACCAACTAATGACAAATTAGTTAATGCTGCTGGTGTCATAATAGGTTCTATAAACTTCGCAAGAACAGTTATTCCTCCTTGAAATATAACTAACGGAACTACAGAGAAAATACTTCCTCGACCATTTGCAGCGGTAAATATTAAAGATTGTTATCCCATCTAAAACCGTTTTTGCCATAAGAACGGAATAATCATGAAATAGTGCATCTTGAATAGCTCCCAATATAGACATTGCGCCGATACAAATGGTTAGTGAGGCCATAATAAATGAATCTACAAATCTATTATCTTTTCCGCTATTTGTAATTTTTTTCAAATAAATTCCTAAATTTTCAAAAAGGCGCTCAATGTTTAGCAGCTCGCCTATCAAAAGTACCCTAATGTTAAACTTACAACTAACATCATCGCCCCTTGAGAAACAACCTTATTTTCACTAATTTCTAAGAGCATGTTCACGCACCAATTATTCCTAAAAATATAACTGAAATAGCCGCAGCTTTCATAATAGCTTCTTGCATATTTTTGATATTCTATGCCCTATAAGCATACCGACGAAACCACCTGCTAGCACACTAATGCATTAATTAGAGTCCCTAATCCCATCAAATTATCCTCTTTTCTTAGTTTTATAATAAATATAAAATCATACTTTCCTAAAACTAACTATATCTTGCTTTGACAACTAATGTTTTTATTTGTTATACAAGACATCCCTTATTTTCTATACACTATAATTTTTATCATGCTTGGTATTTTCTCGCAATATTTTTTTGAAAATTGAAAAACTTTTTATATAAGTTACTGCTAAAAACTAACTAAAAATGTACTTCTAGTTAGTTTTTAGCTATTTACTAAGCTTTCTATCATAAAAATACCAACATCAATTATTGATAATTTTGTAATTTTTCAAGTTCTTCTTTTATATATGGGAAATGTGTGCAACCTAAAACTACAGCTTCTACTTTTTTGTTTTGTTCGAAATATTTAAATAAATTTTCAAAATCAAAATCAGCAACTATTTTATCTGGACTATTTTTATCCTCAATAGCTTTTTACCAATTCTAACATCGACAGGCCAAAAACTTTTAACTCTGGATTAGATAAATATAAATTATTTTTCTACACCAGTCAGACCATGAAATTCGCAGCCATAACAGCCAAATATTTATACTCTAATCCCAAATTTCTATACATCTGCATCGGTGTAATAATATTTATTTTATTTTTCAAGAGCTAATCTGTCAAAATCGACAACAGAACTCAAAAAATTACAATAAACAAAATTGCACTACATTGCTGCTCTTTTAATCTCATTTATAAGTTTTACTATTATATCTTCTCGCTCACTGTCATCTAAAGCTTGAAATGTAGTTTGTTCTACAGGATTTTTTTCGAAAATAGGTATTTTTACTATATCTTTATAACCATATTTTTAGCAAATCTTCACCAAGTTGCAGAATCAATTGGCGTTCAGCCATAACCGCTATTTTTCATTAACATTCCTCCATATAACCAAAATTCAATTACATTTAATTATACTACAAACAAATCTAATAAAAAGAGAATTCTATACAACATTATTATAACCCCACATAAAGTAAACCTCGAACACTTTGATTTACTTATACTATATACCAAAGAATTCGAGGTTTATCTTAAAAACTATTTTTATTTCAATTTTTAATTCATCATCTTGATAATCAAGGTTGACTTTCCATTCCATCTTCTATACCATGACGGATAAGTTCTACAGAAAGTTTGTTTTCTATATGGCTTTGAATAAATCGTTTAGCTGGGCGTGCAAACTTTCATATCAAAATCCAGCTGTCGCTACCCACTCTGAGATTGCTGGTGTGTAACTAAGTTCAATATTTCTAGCTGCAACACGTTTAACAAGCTCATTAGAAGTTTATTAGCAATACCTTTAATGTTATCTTGTGTCAATGGTTTAAAAGATAATTATATCATCCATACGGTTAAGTATTTCTGGTTTGAAGTAACCATAAAGTTGGTTAGTAACACTTTTTACGAGTTTCTTCAGAAATAACACCGTCTTTTACTTCTTCTAATAGTTCTAATGAACCAATGTTAGAAGTCATAATGATAATTGTATTTTTGAAGTCTACTACTACACCTTTAGAATCAGTTAAAAGTACCTTCATCTAATAGTTGTAATAAGATGTTAAATACATCTGGATGAGCTTTTTCTATTTCGTCCATTAAGATAATACTATATGGATTACGTCTTATACTTTCAGTAAGTTGTCCACCTTCTTCACAACCGATGTATCCTGGAGGGCACCGATTAAACGGCTGACTGAGTGTTTTTCCATATATTCACTCATATCTATTCTAACGATATTGCGTTCATCATCAAACAAGTTAAGAGCTAAAAGCTTTGTAAGTTCTGTTTTACCAACGCCAGTAGGTCCTAAGAATAGGAAACTACCGATTGGTCTATTTGGATCGGCAATACCAGCACGAGAACGTAATATCGCATTAGTTACACTCTCAACAGCTTCATCTTGACCTATCACTTTTTCATAGAATAGTATCAGCTAAGTTAAAGTTTTTCTTTTCTGTTTCTACTAATCTAGTAACTGGGATACCTGTCATTTTGACTTACGATAAAGCCAATTTCATCTTCAGTTACTTCTTGTTTTAGTAATTTATAATCTTCATGTTTAGATTTTTCTTCTAGTTCTTCTAACTCACGTTTTAATTTTTGGTAAAGTTGAGTATTGTAATTCTGAAGCTTTTTCTAAGTTATAGTTATTTTGAGCTTGTTCTAATTCTAATTTAACTCTATCGATTTTTCACGAAGATCTTTTACCGCAGATAATTTTTCTTTTTCACTATCTACTTGCAATTGAAGTTTATTTTGTTCTTCTTTTAAGTTTGCAAGCTCTTCTTTTAAAGTTTTCTAAACGACGTTGTGATACTTCGTCATCTTCGCTACTTAAAGCTTTTTCTTCGATTTCAAGTTGCATTACTTTACGATTGATTGTATCTAACTCTGCAGGGTTAGATGAGTTTTCAGTTTTAATAGTAGCACAAGCTTGGTCGATTAAGTCTATAGCTTTATCTGGTAAGAATCTGTCAGTGATATATCTGTTAGATAATTCTGCAGCTTCTACGATAGCATCGGTCAGAAATTTTAACACCGTGGTAAACTTCGAATCTTTCTTTAAGACCACGCAGGATAGATATTGTGTCTTCAACAGTTGGTTCTTTAACTAGAACTTTTTGGAAACGACGTTCTAACGCAGAGTCTTTTTCGATATATTGACGATATTCATTAAGTGTAGTTGCACCGATACAGTGTAATTCACCACGAGCAAGCATTGGTTTTTAAGATGTTACCTGCATCCATTGCTCCATCAGTTTTTACAGCACCAACTAAGCATGTGAATTTCGTCAATAAATAGGATTATTTTTACCTTCTTGTTCTTTTAACTTCTTTTTAATACAGCTTTTAATCTTTCTTCAATTCACCACGATATTTAGCACCTGCGACTAAACTAGTAAGGTCTAATTCAAATACTGTTTTGTCTTTTAAGCTTTCTGGTACGTCACCACGAACTATACGTTGAGCTAATGCTTCAACAATAGCAGTTTTACCTACACCAGGTTCCCGATTAATACCGGATTATTTTTGTTTTTTCGTGATAAAATTCTAATTACATTTCTTATTTCTTCATCACGACCAATTACTGGATCGATTTTACCACTACGTGCAGCTTCTACTAAGTCACGTCCGTATTTTTCTAATACTTCGTAGTTGTTTTCTGGATTTTTCATTCATGACTTTCTTACCTCCTCTTATACCATCGATAACTTCAGTTACGTGTTTAAGTGTAGTAACTTTATCGACATATTTTTCACTATACTATTTTTTTACATAACTTGCAAGAACAATATGCTCGCAGAAATAAATTTATCTTCATATTTATCTTTATACTTATTAGCTTCTATTAATAAAAGCATTTAAATCGTTACTCAAGTAACTGGCATAATTTATATTATCTCCTTCTACTCCCACTTACTTTGTTGATTTCATTGTCTAACTCAGCTAGCAATGCAGCTTTATCAATATTTATTCTTCCCTAATATATCACTATATAAATTACTACCAGTAAGAGCCGCTTTTTATAAACATCTCACTAGTAATATTTTTGACTTTTTCTCAGTTGCAAATTCGGAAGATTTCGCTAAGATTTCTTTCACACTGTTTGTAAAACTATTAATATCCATTGTAAATCTCCTTTGTCTTTTTTGTAGGTCTATGCTCGTCTAATTAGTATTTTTAACGTCAAATTTTCTTTGACCTTTTTGACCTTAAATAAATTATAACATGTTTGACCTTTTTGACAATAGTTTTTTTGAAAAATTTTTAGAATATAATTTATCTTTTTAAAAATAAAAGAAAAAGCATCTAGAATTAGATACTTAATACTATGATTTTCTTAATTGACTAATAAATTTTTCTTTTGAAATTGAAATACCCAATTCAGAATGGAAATTTCTAAGCGTACTATATTGATATGGCTGCAAAGTTCGTTTCGTTATTGGTTTCTCCAATTCAATCTTAGAACAAATGTTTATATGTTTGAACATAATTTTTACCCTTGTGAAAATACGATTTGAATTTTTTAAATAAAATTTCTTCTCCTCTATATCACTAAAGTGATAAATTCTTAAATAATCTATATGTTTTCTATGATAGTTAGCTTACTAAAGTCTAATGCTTTTTAAACACTGTCTACCATCATTCCTTTCCTTACGTAACATAAGGAAATATATGCCTAGCATTTCTTAAATTTTGCAGAAATTCCCGATCGTAGTGGTATGGCAATCAATAAATTCTTGATATCTAAAATCATAACTCCATGACTCTCGCTACATCTTCTTGAAATTCGTCTAAATTTTTATATGTATTAAAATAATCCTCTGTTAACAGATGAAAATATAAGCTGTTTTTTATTTATATTTGCCATAATATATCCCATTATTATATGAAAAAGAGTCCTTATTTTTAGAGTCGCGACTCCTACGACTACATCAACTTTTAGAGTATTTTTCTTTTTTAGAGTCGGTATTACTCTCCGACTTCTCTACTATTATTATATAGAAAAATAATTTATGTCAAATATCTCTTTACTGATACTTGTTGCTATTTCTTGCTCACAAAACCATTTTTCTAATAGTTCTTTTGTTACAGCTTCTATTCCTGAAGGTTGTGCATAGAAGTCTGCGAATTTCTTAGTCCATGTTTTAGTTTCGCGAGCTTCTGCAAAGTCAATCATAGTTTGACGATATTGTTTTAATACCTCTTCATTTGATTTTGGAAACTCATTATACCCAACATTAGCTTCATGCGGTAATCTTGGTTTAACTTTTCTGTAGATTTTTCTTCATCTATTACACCAATACTTAGTCCACATAAGAATAATGCATTTTCCGGAATATTTAAAAGTTCAGAAATACCCTTAGCAAAACCTCGTACTCCACCACAGTAAACTATACCATATCCTAAAGACTCAGCAGCCAAAGTAGCATTTTGCATCGCAATACCAACATCCATAGAACCAATTAATAATGGTTCGTATTGGTTAGAAATATCAAAATCTCCACCCTCAATATCAAATGACAACTTAATATTGCTAAAAGTCAATACAATATACCAAAAATGCTGCAGAACTTTCGATATGAGCCGCATTACCTGGTGCTTTATCTTTAATTAAATCAGCAATCTTTTGTTTTGTATCCCTGTTGCTACAATAATGCTGTAGTGTTGTCCATTCATCCAACTTGATCCTTGTTTAGAACAAGCGATAATTTGTTCAAGATGTTCTTTTGGCAGTTCATTCCCTTTTACAAAACTTCTTCTTGTGTCGGTGTTCCATCATTGTTTCTATTACTTTATTCATAATTGACCTCCCGAATCTAATTAGTAATTATATTATATCGTGAAAAAGTTAAAATAAAAGAAAAGAAGATGATAATAAATATATATTAATATATTTTATACTCTTACATTTGAATTATTCGAAATCCATTTTGTTTACAGACATCTTCATTACATTATCACATATCTTCGTTATTATTTTTACCTCATTATAATTATTAATTTTTATTCTTGATAATAAATCGAAAATAACTCCGCTATCTACTTTTTCTATTATTTTTCTTTTCCCCATTCTTCAAAGGGTTAGGCTCGACGACTTTTTCCATTCAATGTAATTTTCTATAAGCCCTTTATAAAAACATAAATTTTTAAATAAATATTCTTTTCTTCTGATACTATCTTTTCTATTTCATTTTGTGTAACTTCACATAATTTTAAATCTTCATATTCTTCTCCGTCTTTACAATAATAATCTGGTAAATGATGAGTCGCAAACCAAAGCCTGTCTAACTTTTTCCTTAATAATAAAATCACTTGCATCATCATAGTAGGATTGATTTCTAGTGATTTTCTAATATAATCCATGCGATATAAATATTTCCCCTTAATAAAATATTTTTCATCAACATTTCCTCTTTCACAGCACTTTTTGTAACTTACCATTCAAAACCTTTCTTAAGGATAAGGATTCCTTCGTCCATAATAAATGATGTATTTTTCCAATTCAAATAATGTTCTAATAAATTGCAGTTGATTTCGGCTTCACTTCTTGTTTCAAAGTCTTTAATAAATAACTCCAAATGCTGAAATGCTTCTTTTCTAAGTCCTTTTTCTCTGTTTATCAAATAATTTTTATATTCCTCTTCTTTATCAAACACTCAATTAAAACTTTTAAAGCCTGATTGAGTACCATATCGTGTCCATAGTTTTCTCCTTTAAAATTAAGACCTCTTATATTCTCGCTCAAATATAAACTTTTCAGGATGAGCTTTGATATAATTAAATTTATTTTCTTCTACTTTATACTCATTTATACTCAAAAGCAAAATCGTCTACTTCATCTAAAATTCAAAAATTCCTCTTCATTTTCTTCCAAAGATTCAAAGCATATTCCATCTTTCCTCTCTATCAAACGAAATTGTTCCACCATAACAATCAATAACTTTTTGAAAAATTAGCTGCAAATTCTGGAAATTCTAAAATGTTTAAAACCATTTAAAGCATCTTCCCAAAAATTCCTGTGGAATTATAGAAAAATTGATGATGTCTTCTTTTAATAACTTCTCCAAAATACCTATATGAATAGCATATAAATATCTTTGCTCTAAAGTAAATCTTTCTGAAAGTCATCAAATATTTTTCACTTACCCTTCATAGCGAGATAATCATTTTAAACATTGGATCACAAATATTTTATGATTCATCAAGATTTTTTTAATATCCTCAATTGTAATTTTTATAGATTTTTCATCTAAATAGCAATTTAAACATCTACCATTTTCAAATTTATGATTGCAATTTTTCATAACCATAAAGATAGTGAGAACAATTAGGGACATAAGTTAGCCATTTTTTGAAGTTTCTGCAAAATATTGACTTTCACATTCATCACAAATTTTATTTTTTGCTTTGCATATAATCATTCTCCATACATTTCTTCTTATCCATTAAGCCCGACAAATTCTATATTGAATTCATAAAATCATCTATAAAAACAAAGGCCTCTTTTTCCAAAAATTGTTAATTTTCCTTCAAATTCATTTTCCCTATTAAATAAAATCATTTAATCTCTATTACAAGTTTTCCATATTTTAAAACTCTCTTAAAAAATTAAAGTTTATTTATTTTATTAAATCTTGTTTTATCTATGCTTGATAATATTTTTTTCACCATCATTATTTGTTTTTTCTCATTTTTCATTAAAAACAAATAACTTTTTCTTTGTATTCATTAGAAATTTCTTCAAGATTCTTGCTTATAAGTACCAAAAACTTGTTTCTCCAATCTTTTTAGGTGCCATTATTGCTATCTTCATAAAATAATCCCATTTATTTTTCTTCTTTCAATTACCATAAATATCCTTTTCTATTTTTCAAATTCCAATAAAATACTTTCAAAATATCTTCCAGCTCCTCATCAACTAAATTATATTTTTCTTGTACTATTTTTATATTTTCATAAATTTCAGCTAGTGCTTATGGTATTTTTATTCAAATAGTCTTCTCTACTTTGAATACTATATTCATTAAGTAAATTCTTTATTTCTAAATATAATATCTTTCACTTTATCCATCAATTCTTATGTTGAAAAATATCTTCATATACCCCTTCAAATTCAATGTCCAAAAATATGATGATAATCAATAGTGTGCTCTGTATATGTTAACAAAGTTGTATTTCCCATTCTTCTAAATATCAGCTTACCTAATTTTGAGATAATACTTTCAATATTTTCATCAGGATAACAGTATTTAAAAGTATCTGATTCTGCACAAGCCAAAGCTATTTTTAGATAAATTTTCTTCATAAAGATTAATTAACTTGTAGTGAAATCAATTTCTTTCTGCGAAAAATTTTCTTTATAAATAGTTACTTTAAAATTTTCATCCTCAAATTCATAATTCGAAACATACCTTGAATCATTTAAAAAGAAAATCTTCTTTTTAATAAATATTTCATAAAAATTAATTCCTTTAAAATTACAGTTTATTTTCTTCTCAAAGATTCCGGGATATTTTTATATGTGAGACTAAAAATCTGTCTCCTCTATCTCTGCTATCATAAAAGCATTTTTCAACAATAAGTCCTGTTTTAAAAACTCCATTTTACTTTTTCTTCAATTGTCATTAAAAGTTTTTGCATCATCATAACAAATATAATCTTCTTTTGGACAATTTTTCTAAACTATCATATTTTTCATAAATATAGTTGGTGATAAAAAGCCAGTAAATCGTTTTTACAGTTTCTATATCACATAAACGATGGTTAACGATTTGCTCTAATAAAAATTTCCGAAATCAAAATTATATTCAGCAATCAAAGATGAAGTTCTTCGAGATGATGAAATTTTCTTTAATTTCTTCTTTTACCTCTGTTTGAGTAAACTTCAAAGCCAATTTCTCTTTGCTTTAGTATTCTTTTATAAAAATCCTCCTCTTCATTACCTTTCATAGCTTTTGTCAAAGACTTCTTTTTCCATATTAAAATAATAATGGTCCTCAGCAATTTCTGCTTTTTAATGAAATATTTTTCTAAAAATTCTTTTCTCATACTTTCACCTCTCTTAAAATTAAAAATCTTTTTATGTTACTAAAACCTTCTTTTTATGTATCCTACTTTAAATATGTTCAAAGATTTCATTTACAATGCCTTCTCCTACCTTATTACAGCCTTCCATAATAAAAAAATTTGTTCCTTTTTAAGTTTGAATAGTCAACACCCTCATAGATTGGATTCAGGAAACAAATAGTTTCTTCATCAAAATTTTTAATTTCTCCTTGTTCAAAATAAAATCCCAAATACTGTATCTCCTTTTAACAAAATATGGGGTCTATAATTACCTGACATCAAGTCTGGTAAAGATTTCCTTTATTTTATCGAATTTAAGTGTACAAATAAATGTTAATTTTTCATACTTTTACCTCTTTTAAAAATTAAAATTTATTAACTACCTTGTTAATACACGAGTAAGAAATTCTTTTTCTATTTCTGAAACAGTCATTTTTGTTCTCACATCAGGATTTTCTTCATAATTTTCTGTGAGTTCTTTTATCCACATTGTTTAAATTCTTCTGCTGTTTTTGTCTATAATAATCAAAGGCATGAGAAAGAACTACTGAACATCTTCCCAGTCAGCTAAATAGCCAATAATTTCAAAAGCGTAGTCATTATATTTTTCAAATTTTTTCGTTTTCTCTACTTTTTAAATATCCGGAAACTAAATTTATAAAATAATGGTAGTATATCGGTCTCTAAATGAATTATATTCTTTACTATGAAAACTTGGATCGATTATATGTGCTGTTAAAAACATCTTCCATCGTTGGTTTTTCTGACATCTTAATATCTGTTTGTATATAATTATAAAATGTTTCTTTATCATAAAACTTACCTTCAACAGCTATAACCACTCCCACATACCATCTACATAATTAAATAACATCACAGCTCCATTTTTGTATTTACTTTCTACTTCTACAGGTGGGGCTACTCTTTTTAGGTTTTTCTTTTTGATACTAATTTTTAAAAATTTTCTAAATTTTACTTCTTTGTTTGATAAATTTGTCATCTGCACCTAATTCTTCATTTACTCTTAAATCTTCTTGATTAGCGATGATATTTTTATTTTATTTAAAAACTCATCATCAAGTTGACCAACTTCCACATACAATGAGCAAAGAGCAAAGATAACATTAAATCTATCTTCGTCATCTTCTTCTAAAAAGTAATGAATTTTTAATATTTTCTACTTCTTCTCCAAGATTAAATCTTCTAAAAATTCTTCTTTTACATCTAATGAAGTATCATTTCCAAAAATCGTTGCATTCCAAGCTCCCATAATTTTTCTCCTATAAAACATTTTAAATTTAGTTTTTCATAATAATTATATCATTTTTCATATATCCTTATAAAGCGAAATCCCTTTACAAATAAAGAGCCAGTTAATTTAAAATAGTAACTGAATTATCTAAAAGTCAACCAGAACTTATCTCACCTTTTTCTAAAAATTTTATTTTTCTTTTTACCACTACTCGATGAGAAATATTTTTCAGTTTTGCAATATATCTTAAAAGATTCATCACGATAATAAATTCGTTAAATAGAATTTCATTCTTCTTTTATAAGTTTTTCTAATACACTATTTAAGGCATCACTCATCCTTTTCATTTGATCTATTTTTCAACATCAACATTTTCGTTTTAATATGTTTTTCCTACTAATTTACATCTTAATCAAGTGATGAAAAAGATAATAATCTAAACTATACTTTCATTCAATCCTACAGTACTTACACAATATCCTTCTGCCCAAAAACTTTCTATTTTCCATACTTATATTTCAAGTTTGAATGCATATCGAATATCATCAATGAACTTTTTCCTTTCAAATATCCCATTATGCTTGATACGCTATATTTTTGGTGGTATCGACAACAGCAAATGTATATGATCTGGCATTATATGTCCTTCTATCTATTTCTATTCCTTTGTACTTACATAAACCTTGTATTATATTTACTATATCTCTTTTATATTGATTATATTCTATTTTTCGTCTATACTTAGGTGTAAATACAATATGGTATTTACATAACCACCCTTGTGTCAAGTATTGGATACATATT